>Ga0208180_1000029_pt1 | contig 231844 bp, 213 predicted proteins | sample MalvireepMed_s16_FD_184241 | JGI IMG/M metagenome (GOLD analysis project Ga0208180, IMG submission 184241) | Marine viral communities from the Global Malaspina Expedition - Malaspina viral metaG DeepMed_s16 (SPAdes) (version 2) | ecosystem: Environmental > Aquatic > Marine > Oceanic | place...
CGCCGGGAGCGATTTTGAACGCACGTTAGTGCGGCCCGAAGGGCGGAGGGCAGGAAGCCCGGAGTAAAGTAGGACACCGCCAGACTTCAAATCTAAGAAGCCCTCAGCTGATGCTGGGGGCTTTTTTATGTCGTGCGCCGGGCATGGCGCGTAGCGCCTTGATGGGCGCTGTTTCTGTACAGGTGGTGCTGGCAGAATGACTTGGAGGTGAAAGTCCTCTGTGAGCCCGGTAAGGGGAATCACTAGCTGAACCGCAAGGGTGTCCATCGCGAGGTGGGATCTGAAGGAAGCGGGAAGCAAAACACTGGCCTGACGAACAGAAACTGCATACGAGGCGGTCATAGTGGGTGAGGTAGCGATTATTACTAAAGCCCAATACTTACACGGAAGCTATGGACGTAGATGCGGCAGGCATAAGTGTGAAGGTCACGCGTATTACCTCGGGAGGTCTGTGACTCTGCCTAAGGCTACTGATGCTGTGAAGTATCAGGATGGAGGCACACAAGTCAGCCGATGCCGTAGTAGGTTGGACACCGCCAACCGAAGGGCTGAACATAGGTTATGGTTTGGAGCCTGCTGATTCGATGATGCGATTACCACAGCAAGAGCGAAATGTTCACCCGAGCCGAAGCGCGGGGCCAGTAGCCTGCGCGGGACGCCCAGGTTGTGCAGTGCATCACGGCATCAGCGGGAAACACTCTGAACGGGGCTGATATGGACTTAATGTCAGCGATAACCGAACGGTCAAATATGCTGCAAGCCTATCACCGAGTGTGTCGGAATAAAGGCGCACCGGGGGTAGACGGGGTGAGCACGGATGAGCTGAAAGGCTATCTGCAAACCCACTGGCAGCGTATCAAACAACAACTACTGGACGGCAGCTATCGCCCGCAACCGGTGCGCAAGGTAGAAATACCCAAGCCTGGAGGTGGCATGCGGATGCTGGGCATTCCATGCGTGATAGACCGGCTTATCCAGCAGGCAGTGCATCAGGTACTGAGCGAACAGTTCGAGCCGATGTTCTCACCGCATAGTTACGGCTTTAGACCGGGTAAGAGCGCCGCACAAGCGGTGCATCAAGCGCGGAACTATATGGAGTCCGGCAAACGTTGGGTGGTGGATATGGATATGGCGAAGTTCTTTGACCGGGTGAACCACGATATTCTAATGTCGCGCATCGCACGGGTTATCAAAGACAAAGCCGTTCTCAAGCTGATACGCCAGTACCTGCAAGCGGGCATCATGGACAATGGAGTCGTGACAGCGCGAACGGAAGGTACGCCGCAAGGCGGGCCGCTCTCGCCGTTGCTATCGAATATCCTGCTCCATGAGCTGGACATGGAGCTCACCCGGCGAGGCCATAGCTTCTGCCGCTACGCGGATGACTGCAATATCTATGTCAGCAGTGAACGCGCAGCGCACAGAGTGCTTGCTTCGACCACAAGGCTCCTTGAACAGCGCCTGAAGCTTAAGGTCAATCGTGAAAAGAGTGCTGCCGACAGACCATGGAAGCGCAGCTTTCTTGGCTATACGGTGTGTAATCGGAAACAGAATATCCGGTTACGAGTAGCCGACAAAAGCGTGAAGCGCCTGAAAGGCAAGATCAAGGCGCTACTGCGAATGGCTAAAGGCTGGAACATCCGAAAAACGGTGAATGAACTCGCTCCTAAACTGCGGGGCTGGATAAATTACTTCTGTCACGCGACCGCCAAAGGTATCTTTAATGAACTAGATGGTTGGCTTCGCCGCCATCTGAGAAAGATACTGTGGCGACAATGGAAGCGAGGTTTAACCCGGGCACGGATGTTGATGCGCTTAGGTATTGCGGCGGAGCGTGCGAGGCAGAGCACAACCAGTGGGCGCGGTCCATGGTGGAACTCGGGTGCCTCGCACATGAATCAGGCTGTACCGAAAAAGTTGTTTGATAGACTGGGTCTGATATCGCTAATGGACAGTTACCATCAGCTCAAATATAACTTATGAACCGCCGTGGTACGGAACCGTATGCCCGGTGGTGTGAGAGGACGGCGGGAGTGATCCCGCCTCCTACTCGATCGTCCCCCCGGAACAGCCACCACACCTGATGCAATAGCATTAGGCTACTCGCAGGATGTTCGTTATTAATTCTCTATCGTGTAGATAAGATCGCCACCTTGTCCCTCTGACGTAGAAATTGATTCAAAAATCAATTGGTCGGAAAGGCTGTACCTGAGAATGAATGTAGAGGTGGGCTCAATTAAGCCTATTCCATACTTAATATAGAGATCTGGAGATAAGTGTTTACCTATATATAAAGACGTATCGTTTACATCGCTTGTTTGTGAGTCGATAGAAACTTCGTCTAAGTCGAATGTTTCCTTTAGTCCTTCAGTTAAAAATTTTGTACTACGTCCGCCAACTAATAAAGCGGCTTGGAGTTCAAGGTTATCTACATCACTTTGGCTGCCAGGCGGTTTTCCGAAAAGCAAGTAGGAAAGAATAGTGCTATCCGGTAAAGGTGGGGTCGAAAATAAGCCTAATTCGGGTTGCTCTATACTTCCTGTGACACGTGCTCCAATTTCATCAGGAGGTCGTTGCTCGCCAGCGGTTGAAGAGATATCCCTTGTAACACGCAGATTTAATGATGGGTTGCTCAGTGGTACGTCATTAAAGAGCAAGTCGCCTCTTTCGACTGTTAATTTTTGTCCATAAATCTCATATTGTCCGGTTGTAACTCCAATTGTTCCGGCCCCCTTGGCTGGGGAGTTCGGCTGTTGAGTGATTCGAAGACCTCCTTCTAACTGTCCAGAAAAACCGAGAGCTTTAACACGAACATCTTCTCCTAATGAAACTCTTAAATCCGTTTGTGTTTTGAATGTCGATGCCTTCTTTTCTTCATTTTTTAGCCTAACATCGGCTGACTCTGTTTCCGCTTGGTTTAGCTCCACCGGTGTTATTCGTGCCTTCGGGATATTTAAGTTCCCGCTAAGGCTGACAAGGTTCTTATCGATACTGATTTGTATTTTAGGGGAGGCTTCTATGAGAATATCTGAGGTATCGACAATAAGCAGCTCGTCACCAATAATTTCTAATTCTCCACGGCGTTTGAATAGATTTAGCTTGCCATCAATATTAAAGTTGCCCCCTCCGATGAGTCCTGCGGCATTTACTTCAAATTCACCGGAGTTAGCATTTGCGTTTAAAGCTGCGGTCAGGTCACTGATCATTGTTCCGGACTTAAGTACAACTACTTGGTTGGCATTTAGTTGAATGTCTCCCGATGCAAGGGGAGACGGAATGGTTCCGCTAATACGCAGGTTTGCAGACGCTTGACCATCGCCAATATCTAATTGGGGAGTTAATAAATTGGCAAGCTCCAGAGTTTCAGACCGAAGAACAACGGTGCCGGACAAACTGCTGTTTAATGACAAATTATCAGTTCTTAAAGTACCGTCAAGATTAAGTCCTTGTTGTTTAGCGGCAGCCTTTAAGTAAACGGCTAATCTCTGCTCTTTAGTTTCAGCGTTTAAACTTAACGTATCCAGAGTTACTGTTTCTTCAGCGACTCCGACTGTACTGTTGTCTGCGTTTATGGATGCATTTAATTGGCTTAGTTCGGCCGTATTGGTATCCACTTTACCGTCGACATTAAGCGTTAGTTTCCCTGCTAAATTATAAGGCGCGGAAGGAGCTATAAGTGCCTGTATGACATTTAATGGGACTGACTGCGCATTAGCGTCGAAAGACAACAGGTTTTTTGTCTTTTCCAGTTCAACACATAACGGGGATTTTAACCCTTTATACCCGAGACATGTGGGCATTAGACTAAAACTCATGTTCTCGTAATTTAATGAAACCTGAGTCGGTTCGGTTAAAAACACCTTGCTATAGTCAGGATGATTTAGCTCGAATGTATCGAGGTGCATTGTAAAGTTTGGTTGATTCAACTGGCCTTCAATAGTGCCTGAAGCCAAAGCAGCACCTCTTAGTGTCGATATATCATCTAATCGATTTGACCGGACCTCCCAGTATAGTGCCTGACCTGGGCTTAGGGCCCCGTTAACGGTAAATGACTGTTCACCCCAACGGCCTTCCATTTTGTTAATAAACAAGTAAGGATCAGCGTAACGCATAGAAATATCGCTGGTGACTTCATTGCCTTTATAAAGGCCTGAGATGTTGGCAGCTAAAGAAATATCATCCGCCCATTTGATGGTCGTTTCAGCAAGAAGGGTATTACGGTCCTGACTGACCTCTAGTTCCGTGACATGTAGCTGGCTTTGACTCAGTGTTGCTTTCGCGTTTAAGTTCAACGGTGTTTGCAACACCCCAGACAGATGACTCGATAAACGAATGGATAAGTTGTTTAGTGATCCTTTTATTTCTACCTCACCATTTTTTGCAAGAAGGTTGTTCGGCTTATAGAAGAGCTCGCTCCATTGGGTGGTGAGTTGAAAACTTGGCTCTGAAGTAAGCTGTGAGATGTCACCGTTAACGAATAAATCACCATTTATATCACTATCTGAGCTGACTTTAAGTGCATGAAGCTTTATAGCGTCCGCTTGATAAGATACTTCGCCAGCTACCTTAACGGGTTGCTGGTTTACGACAACGGATAGATCAGAAGAGACTAAGGCTCGCTTCACATCACCCTCTCCTGCGATAGCTCCATTGAAGGCAAGGCTTATATTTCCTGCGCCAAGAGCGTTTAACCACGGGGTTAAGTCATTGTCACTCCATTGGCTGCTAAAAGACCATGTTAGATCTTCTAAAGGCTCGAGAACCGTTGCCTCTACTGAGCCACTGATACTCTCAGTAAAGTGATTGTTAGCGACAATTTTTTCTATATTTCCTTTAAACTTACTGTCTACTGTCAGCTTTGGGTAGTCCGGTGAATGTAGCCGAATCTGGCTTGTAAGCGAACTTTTAAATGGATACGACAACGAAGATTGACCACTTATGGAGGCCGTCATGTATTGGTGCGTGGCGCTAAAGTTTCTTAGCGAAACGACTCCGTTAGTATGGGCTTTTATCGAAAGAGTTACATCAAGCATTTGCGCTGGAGCGTCAAACAGAAAGAATAAACTGTCAGACAGTGTTAGCTTTTTAATATCAATGGCGAGTGGTAACTCTATTTGTATATCTTCAACAGAGACAGGGCGCACATCATCGCTTGAACTAGCGTCAGAGCGACGAAGTCGGATCTCACTTTGCTGGCCGGCAATGTTTTCTACCGTAATGCTGCCTGACAGTAGAGTTAAGGGTTGCCAATGAACCTTTAATTCTTTTGTTTTATAAGCAAATGACTCTGATTCGACATTTAGCCTCTTAAAACTAAAATTACTGAGCAGCTTGCCTTGAAACTGTTCATAACTGATATCGACAGGAACGTAATGAATAGATTTTTCTATAACCCAACGGCTGCCGACTTCCGTGCCCAAAAGCGCTAGGACTATTGTGGGCAGTATAATAAATACACCTAGTATTATGCTTGCCAACCAACGGTAAATACTCATAGGTCAGGCCCTAAAGTTAAGTGTAAGCGCCAGGGTTTATCAGGTTCATCAATGGCTTGAGCGAGGTCGAGCCGAATAGAGCCGATGGGAGATATCCAGCGAATACCAAACCCAACACTCTGCTTTAACTTTTCGTTGGGCTCAATCATAGCATTGCCGATGTCGGTAAAAAGCGCGACTCTCCAGTTCTCTTTGAACCGGTAGTCGACTTCAGCACTGGCAGTGGCCAAATAACGTCCACCGATAACGGTACCGGTATCATCTTCAGGGCCAAGTTGTTCATAAGCATAACCGCGGACACTGTGGTCACCACCGGCAAAAAATCGCAGCGATGGAGGAAGCGCATTAAAGTCCTCGATATAGGTCGCCCCCAGATTCGCTCGTGTCAGCACTCTGAAACGCTCTGTCAAAGGCAGAACAGCTTTGAATCCTAACTCTAAGCTTGCCATGTTCGCATCAGATAAAACAGCGTCATTTGCCGCTTTTAGAGTTGCATCAAAACGAAACCCTTTATCGATATTAAGACGGCCATCTGCGGACATATAATTCCAGCTTGATTGAGGAATTAGGAACTGGCTGGTGCCTATGGTTTCACCAATTTCAAAGTCGTCTCGCTGCCAGCTTAAACCAAATTCATGGCGCCATTTACTCATAGTCACCACACTGGATGCGCCCAGTTTATATAAGCGGTTCTCCTGACCCTCATTGTCTTTGTCTGAGACTTCGGCGTTAAAACGATAATAATCTGATTGTGGTTTTTTTCCCGGGATAATGTAATTTGCACCAATGCGACTTTCAATTTGAGAGACCTGCGTCATACCACGCAGTTGGTGCCCCTCTGAGTTGACCCAGCGCCGATTCAGGCTTGCACTAACCCGTGCGCCAGTATCGGTGCCATAACCAACGCCATATTGGTATTGGTTTCTATAGTTTGCCGTCGATTTAACATCAACCGGGACATGGTGTTCTTCAGAGTCATTCCATCTCGGACTTACCTGCACTTGCGAAAAATAGCCACTGTCCAGCAGTGCGACTTGTAAATTGCTCAGTTCCTGGCTGGTATAACCCTCACCCAGCTCGAAAGGCACAAAGCGTTGCAGCAGGTCATCGTTTAGAATATCTTGCTCGAAGGTTACTGAGCCGAACTTATAGCGTTGACCCGACTCGAAAATAACATCGATATTAGCGGCGTTTTTATCAACATCAATTTCTACATCATGCCTACTGAAATGTGCATCGTGATAGCCACGACGACTTGCCAGTGATAAAAAACGAGACTTTAGTGCTTCATACTGGCTGTGAACAAAACGCTGGTTTTCTTTCAGGTCACTGTTTTTTAACAAGGCGAGGAAGACATCATCATCTGAGGCATCGCCATTTATAATCCAACTGTTTTTCGCTATTCGTACTGGCTCATTCAATACCACCTCATACGAGGCAACCCAACCGCTCTCGACACTTTCTAGTTGAGCATTCACTTCAACCTGATAATATCCATAAGGACGCAATGCTTTTTGAATATCGTCAGGGGCTTGTCGGTGTAGATACCGAACTCGATAGTCTGCGTAGCTCTCGCTATTATTGAGTCGGGCAATTTGTAGTAACGTCATGACATTGTCATAAGCTTTACCGTCGACACCCGAAACTCTTACTTCTACGGAAGCAAAAGTCAGACAGCTAACGAATAAGCTACAAGCAATTAGAATACAGCGAATGTAAAGCATTGATGTGTTTTACCATAAAAAAGGTGGCAACATAATCTCATTGTTTGAGACTCTGTGTCACTCATCGGGTTCAACTTGGAGACATTATGGCGATAGAAATTACAACAGCAGAGAAACGGTTATTACAAAAAGTGAGTATACCGCCACGACCGCAAACTCTGTTAACTGTTAGTAGTGAAGCCAAAAAAGAAGAGCCTGATGTGTCCGTTATTGCCGATGCCATTGCATCTGATATGGGGATTGCCGCTGCAGTTTTGCAAGTGGTGAATTCTGCTGCTTATCGGCGGGCAAAAGAAATAGACTCTATCCAGCAGGCGGTAATGACGCTGGGCTTTCGACGAGTTTTCCCTATCGTAAAAGCGGTAGCGCTAAAGTCCGCGCTTAAGTCGGACTATGATCTTAACGAGTTTTGGCGTTATAACGAGTGGGTGGCAAGTGCGTGCGTTATGGTTTCTGAAGCCGTCGGTAAGCCTGAATTGAGAGACCATGCATATATGCTCGGTTTATTTCAAAGCTCTGGTATTCCCGTCATGCTGTCAGAATTTGATGAGGAGTACTCTGAGCTATTGAACGCCTCAAGCAGCCAACCATGGCCTGAAATTATTGAACAAGAACAGCGTAAGTTTAATACGACCCACACAACCATGGGCGCATTACTTGCTCAGCAATGGAAGCTCCCAAAAATTGTCGTCGAAGTTATCTATTACTTGTTTGATGACAGTTCTATTTTTTCAACATCGAGCGAGTTATCTAACATAGCCTTAGACTTACTGGGTATTTTGAAAATATCGCGCTATGCCATTGACCTGCGCACGCGCAGCCTGGCCGGTCAGGATGAGTGGCAATCGGTACAGGACGGTGTTTTAGAGCACTTTCAAATCGATGAGTTTAAGGTGGAAGAGATTGTTGAATTGGTTCATGAAGAGCTGTTCGACGTAGAGCATTAGTCTCGCTGGTTAAATTATCTGCAAACAACAGGCTAAGAGCCAATAAGTACTTGTACCACGGCTTGTTGTCGGTATAATCCTTCCCTCGAGAGTTAGGGGCGTAGTTCCAACTGGCAGAACAGCGGTCTCCAAAACCGACGGTTGGGGGTTCGAATCCCTCCGCCCCTGCCAACTCTTTACTAGTCTTATTTATCCTGCTCAATTACACTACATTCATCTCTATTTGGTAACTTAGTCAAACGGTAACTCCTATGGATGCTCAGTGGACTTCTCAACAGGTGCAAGCACTGGCTGCTATGAACATTCCTGTTTGGGAAAAAACACCTAAACCCAATCATCATTATTGTTACAAAATGGGCGCTTACTATCTGGTGGGAGAGTCGCAGTTACCTGTTGAACTACCTCAGTGGTTCAGAGACTTGTGCTTGTGTGTTGGTGAGCGCCCAGTGGCCGTAAAGGCAGCAGAGAGTTCCGACAAATGCTTTAATTACGACAACTGGTTTGATGAAGCACCAACAGCCACATTTAAAAAAGAGCTGTGGCGCAGTTTAAGCCATGCCTGAAATAACCCTTCGAAACTTTACGCCCGATAAGGCGTGCTATGAGGTTGAACGGCGAGCTCATGAACACCCATGGAGCTTTTCAGTTTTCAGCCAAAGTCAGGGGCCGGCTTATTACAATCGGCGGCTCACAATTGATGGAGAAACGATAGGCTATATTATCTGTCAGCAGGTACTGGACGAGTTGACGATTTTTAATGTAGCGGTTGATCCAAAGCATCAAGGGCATGGGTTTTCGCATTACTTGATGAAAGATGCCTTAAACTATGCGCACCAGAACAAAATGTCAGTATTTCTTGAAGTACGCGCGTCCAATACAACTGCAATTAATTTATATCGAATGTATGGGTTCAGCGAGCTGGCTAAGCGCTCCGACTATTACAAAACCCATAATGGCTACGAAGATGCTTTAGTCATGAAGTGGCAAAGCGAACAGAATTAGGAGAAGTTTATGCCATCGGAAAATCACGCTCAGGCTTTGCAGGTACTATCCTATGTTGATTTAACGTCACTGAACAATGACGATGATAAAGCCACTATTGAATCACTCTGCGCGAAGGTGACTATTGGTAGCCAATCAGTTGCGGCTATTTGTGTTTTTCCTGAGTGGGTGGCAACAGCACAAGCCTATTTTGAAAAGCATAACCTGAGAATCCCCTTAGCAACGGTTACTAACTTCCCGGACGGCAGTACAAATATTGAAAGAGCTGCGGCTGAAACCGAACGAGCTATTGCAGCAGGGGCACACGAAATTGATGTTGTCTTGCCATATCGAGCGCTGTTAAATGGGGACGAGAGTACGCCTGCTGAGTTAGTTCGTGAATGCAAGGATATATGCGGTGACGAAGTGACGTTAAAAGTCATTATTGAATCGGGTGAGCTTAAAACACAGGATGCTATTGTTGCGGCCAGTGAAATTGCTATTGCTAATGGGGCAGACTTCATTAAAACATCGACTGGCAAAGTGCAAACGAACGCAACGTTATCAGCCGCTCAAACAATGCTGGGTGTCATAAAAGCGAGTGGCAGCGACTGCGGGTTTAAGGCGGCTGGCGGTATTCGTACGGTAGAAGAAGCTATGCAATACATTAACCTGGCCGAGGAAATTCTCGGTAAGGACTGGGTGACTCCTGAGCACTTCCGAATTGGCGCCAGCAGTTTGTTGAAAGACGTGCAGAGCATTTTGGATAATCGCTGATTATGTTTTTGGCGCAAGATAGTATTCGTAAAAAGCGTGATGCTCTTTCGTTAACTCAGGAAGAGATTCACCATTTCGTCAATGGTATTTGCGATGAGAGTGTGAGCGAGGGACAAATCGCCGCCCTCGCAATGGCTATTTATTTTAATGGTATGACTGCCAATGAAACACTTAACCTGACTAAAGCCATGCGCGACTCGGGAGATGTCCTAAGCTGGCCTAAGTCAGAGTTTGATGGCCCCATTTTGGATAAGCATTCCACGGGTGGTGTTGGCGATGTCGTAAGTTTGATGCTTGGACCTATTATTGCAGCGTGTGGTGGTAATGTGCCGATGATCTCAGGGCGAGGCTTGGGGCATACCGGCGGGACTCTGGATAAGCTTGATTCTATTCCGGGTTATTGTTCGACACCCGACAATGCAACCTTTAAGAAAGTCGTAAAGCAAGCCGGTGTGGCTATTATAGGCCAAACCAGCAACCTGGCACCGGCCGACAGGCGGTTTTATGCAACGCGGGATATCACGGCAACTGTTGAATCCATTCCGTTAATTACAGCGTCGATTTTATCGAAGAAACTTGCCGAAGGGCTGGATGGCCTGGTTATGGATGTTAAGTCCGGTAATGGCGCCTTTATGCCCTCTCATGAAAAGTCACTAGAGCTGGCCCGGAAAATTGTCGAGGTAGGTGGGCAACTCGGAGTGTCTACATCCGCTTTGGTGACTGACATGAATGAGCCGTTAGCGTCGGCGGCCGGTAATGCGCTGGAAGTGACATTGGCGGTTGACTACTTGACCGGCAAGCATCGTGATACGCGTCTTCATGAGGTAACTGAGGCGCTGGCTGTTGAATCATTATTGTCCGGAGGCCTGGCGAAAGAGCGAGAAGAAGCCAGGCTGCGGGTAAGTAAAGCATTAGACAGTGGCAGCGCTGCCGAGCGGTTTGGCGAAATGGTTCGTCTGCTGAATGGGCCGGCTGACTTCATTGAAAGACCAGCGCATTATTTATCCGCAGCTACCATTATTGAGCCTATCTATCCGGCTGACGAGCAATTAGGAATGTATCTTAGTGAATACAATACTCAGTCAATAGGTATGGCGGTTGTGCAGTTGGGCGGTGGTCGCCGCAAAGCTGATGATAAACTGGACTTAAGTGTTGGCTTTAAACATATAAGCCCACTTGGAACTCAGCTGAATAAGCAGCAGCCGGTTGCGTGGGTCTGTGGTAATGACAGAGATAAAGTGGATACGGCACGAGAGATGTTCTTGTCCGCAATAACCTGTGCTGAAGCGGCGCCTATCCTTAATCCTGTGATATACGAACGGTTAGCAAGGTAACGTTATGGCACGAGCAATTGTTATTGTCTTAGACTCTTTAGGTATTGGTGCTGCTCCTGACGCTGATAAATTTGATGACTCAGGAGCCGACACGTTCGGGCATATCGCTGCGGAGCGCAAAAAGTCCGGTAATGCGATAAACATACCGAATCTTCTGACGCTGGGACTGGGCGAAGCTCATAGAGGCGCTGTTGGGCACTATGCTGATGGTATAACAGAGTGTCAGACCGATGGAGCCTATGCCTGGGCTGCGGAGGTATCATCTGGTAAAGATACACCGTCGGGTCATTGGGAACTGATGGGTGTGCCGGTGCACTTCGACTGGGGCTATTTCACCAATAAACAGGACAGCTTTCCGCAGGAGTTACTGGAAAAAATTCAAAAACAGGCGGGTACTCCACCTAGTTTAGGTAACTGTCATGCGTCCGGTACCGAAATTATTCAGCGACTGGGACAAAAGCACATTGAAACCGGGGCGCCAATATTTTACACCTCTGCCGATTCGGTTTTTCAAATAGCGGCTCATGAACAGCATTTTGGGCTTGATAGGCTCTATAAGCTCTGTGAGCAAGTAAGAGAGCTGCTGGACGAATACAACATTGGCCGTGTTATTGCGCGGCCCTTTGTCGGCGAAACACCTGAAGATTTTTTCAGAACAGCTAACCGGAAAGACTATTCGGTACTGCCACCAAAGCCGACCGTATTGAACAAATTAGAAAATGCCGGTGGTCAGGTGATTGGTATTGGCAAAATTTCCGATATCTTTGCGCACAGTGGTATTAGTCAGTCGTTTAAAGGTAAAGATCTTGCTGAGCTAATGGACGAAACCTTAAAGGCAATGAACACCGCCGCAGATAAAAGTCTTGTTTTTACGAACTTGGTCGACTTTGACACGCTATATGGGCATCGACGCAACGTAGAGGGCTACGCCGAAGAGCTTGAGCGTTTTGACCTTTGGTTGCCAAAAGTCATCAGTGCCATGAAAGAAGATGACTTGCTTGTGCTAACGGCTGATCATGGCTGTGACCCAACTTGGCCGGGTAGCGACCATACCCGAGAATATGTTCCATTGTTGCTATCGGGGAACAAGATCGAGCCAAAGAATCATGGCGAACGACAGAGCTTTGCCGATTTAGGTCAAACGCTCTGCCGTTGGTTTCAACTCACGCCAATGGATGAAGGTCAGGCTATCGACATTTAGTCAATGCGATAGCGTTTTACATTGTCTTCGAGTTGGTGAGCTGTGTCCGTAAGCTCGCGCATATGCTCACCCGCTTGCTGAGTGCCGTTGGCAGTTTGCTTAGCGATATCGACAATCTTTGTCATGTTTTCATTAATGGCTTCAGACACAGAGGTTTGTTCTTCCGCCGCCGTCGCAATTTGAGCATTCTGGCTATTGATAGTATTCACCGCTTCCAACACTTGAGCCAGTGCCGTTTCGACTTCTGCAGCTTCAGCAACACTGGTTTCGCTGCCTTCTTTAATAGCAGACATCACCTCTGATACCTGTTTGCTGCCACTTTGTAACTGCTCAATCATGCTTTCAATTTCGTGAGTACTGTCTTGCGTGCGCTTAGCCAGCGTACGAACTTCGTCAGCAACAACTGCGAAGCCGCGTCCCGCTTCACCCGCACGGGCAGACTCAATAGCTGCGTTTAACGCCAATAAGTTTGTTTGTTCAGCAATGGCACGAATAACATCCAGTACTGAGCCAATTTCAGCAGAGTGAGCATTCAATCTTTCTACTTCAGACGAGCCATCTTCTACTTTTTCAGCAAGGCCATGAATAACATTAACTGCCTTAGTTAACAGATGGTTAGCCGAGTGCACAAGCTCTTCTGCTTGTTCAGCTGCGCTTGAGGCTTCGCTTGCGCTGCGGGCAACTTCCTGTGACGCTGTCGCAAGCTCATTAATAGCGGTCGCAATTTGCTCGCTTTCTTCCTGCTGTTCGTTAACCCCATTACGCGCTTCGGTAAGTACACCGTCTAAACGCTGAGTCGAGTGAGTAACAGACGTTGCCGACGTCCGTATATTTGCGACCATATCGGAGACTTGGTCGGCAAAGTTATTAAATGCCTGTCCGAGTTCAGACATTTCGTCATTGCTGTCTGTATCTAAGCGTTGGGTCAGATCGCCATCGCCCTTAGCAATTTGATCCATGGCATCTAATGCACGTTTCAATGGCCCTGTAATTCCTTTTACGACAAACAGGGCGAGGGCGGCTATGATAAGCAGCACAATAATAGATGCGATAATGGTGCTCGCAGTGGACTTTGCCAGGGCATCGTCAACGTTACCTTCGATAACTTGTGTCTGCTCTTGTAAACCCGCTGTCCAAAAGCCGGTACCAACAACCCAGCCCCACTCTGAAAGCATATCGGCGTAACCTAATTTAGGGTTCACCTGACCTTTCGTATTTTCCCAGTCATACTCAACAAAGCCGCCGCCACTTTCTGCGGCCTCAATAAGCTCACGAATGAGGAAAACGCCATTTGGATCTTTAAAGTTGTATAAGTTCTTGCCTTCCAGAGACTGGTTAACACCGTGCGCGATGCTGTTTCCTTCATTGTCATAGACAAAGACGTAACCGACGTCACCGGAATCATCAAAGCGAAGCTGGCGCAAAATTTGTTTCGCGCGCTCTTGGCGCTCTTGTAAAGAGCCTAATGAGTCGTCTTCAACCAAATGTTCAATTGAGCTCATGGCCAATTGCAGATAGTTACGGACTTCCTCTCGGGCATCCTTTTGTATTTGCGACTTAAAGTCTGACACTGCATTCTGAGCAACCTGTGTCGACTGCGACAAGTTGTACCAAGTCAGGAAAATCGCAATCAGCAGTGGTGGAATGAGTGCCAGAGAGAACACTTTCGCTTTAATGGTCAATCTCATAGTTTCATAGCCTTGGTTATGACGTTAATTTGTCTATTTTAGTACAAGCTAAACAACTTATCTGTTAGACATTTGTGGAATATTATTAAGTCGGTGTTAGTCATCCTTAATTTGTGTATCGGCAGCAGATAAGCGAAAATAAGGCCAATTAATTAATAACCGAAGTTGAGTGCAGTTAATGTCTGACGCAAAGTTACATGAAGAAGTTGAAAAAAGACGTACATTCGCGATTATCTCTCACCCCGATGCTGGTAAAACGACCATTACTGAAAAAGTGCTTTTACACGGGCACCAAATTCAAAAAGCGGGGACAGTAAAGGGGAAGAAGTCCGGACAGCACGCAAAATCAGATTGGATGGAAATGGAGCAGGAGCGGGGTATTTCCGTTACCACATCGGTTATGCAGTTTCCGTATAACGAGGCGCTGGTCAATCTTCTTGATACCCCGGGGCACGCCGACTTCTCTGAGGATACTTACCGCACGTTAACGGCGGTAGATTCTTGTTTAATGGTTATCGACGGTGCGAAAGGTGTCGAAGACAGAACCATTAAACTGATGGAAGTGACGCGTCTGAGAGACACGCCTATTCTGACGTTTATGAACAAGCTTGACCGCGATATTCGCGACCCACTTGAACTATTGGATGAAGTCGAAGACGTTCTGAAAATTATGTGTGCGCCTATCACCTGGCCAATAGGTTCGGGCAAAAACTTCAAGGGCGTTTACCACTTACTGCGTGACGAAGTCATTCTGTACAAGACCGGGCAAGGGCATCGTATTCAGGAAGAGGATATTATCAAAGGTCTGGATAACCCTGAGCTTGATGAGCGTCTTGGCGTGTGGGCTGAAGAGCTGCGTGAGCAAATCGAGTTGGTCGAGGGAGCGTCGAACCCGTTTGACTTAGAGATGTTCCTGGCGGGCGAATTGACGCCAGTCTTTTTCGGAACCGCGTTAGGTAACTTTGGTGTTGACCATATGCTTGATGGCCTTGTCGATTGGGCGCCTAAGCCGCAATCGCGCGAGACAGATGAAGGTAGCTTTGTCGAGGCTGATAATAAAAACTTTTCAGGGTTTATTTTTAAAATCCAGGCGAATATGGATCCGAAACATCGAGACCGGGTGGCGTTTTTGCGAATCGTGTCGGGTAAATATGAAAAAGGCATGAAAATGCGGCAAGTACGCACCGGCAAAGATGTCCGAATTAGCGATGCTCTGACGTTCCTGGCGGGCGACCGCTCGCATGTTGAAGAGGCTTTCCCGGGCGATATTATTGGTCTGCATAACCATGGGACGATTCAAATAGGTGACACTTTCACCGCCGGTGAAGAGTTCAAATTTAGCGGTATACCAAACTTTGCACCGGAGCTGTTTCGCCGTATTCGCTTGAAAGACCCGCTTAAACAAAAACAGCTGTTAAAAGGTCTTGTTCAGCTATCAGAAGAGGGCGCCGTGCAGGTATTCCGACCGCTTATTAGCAATGACCTTATTGTTGGGGCAGTTGGTGTGCTGCAGTTTGATGTGGTGGTACACCGTTTGAAAACGGAATACAAAGTGGAAGCTATTTACGAAAACATCAATGTCGCTACGGCGCGTTGGGTCATGTCGAAAGACGAGAAAAAACTGGACGAATTCCGCCGTAAAGCGGAGTCGAACCTGGCGTTAGATGGCGGTGATAACTTAACTTACATAGCGCCGACTATGGTTAACTTAAGTTTGGCTGAAGAGCGTTACCCAGATATTACCTTTACACATACGCGAGAGCATTAACCTTTTATGCAGCTCTTTGATACGCACTGTCACCTCGACTTTGAAGCCTTTGATAAGGATAGAGGGGCAGTGCTGAAAAGAGCGAGAGAAGCAGGTATAGAGCGGTTTATGGTGCCGGGGGTAACACGCAACCAGTGGGATAAATTAGTACCTTTAGCGAGTGAGTACTCCTGCTGGTATTATGCGCTGGGGTTACACCCATGGTTTATCGATGAGCATAAAGACAGCGATGTGGAAGAGCTTGAACGTCAGCTGGAAAAACAACAAGGACAAGTCAGAGCCGTTGGTGAAATAGGACTTGATAGAACCTGTCCAAATTTCGACAAACAACACCGTCTTTTCATTCGTCAATTAGAGCTGGCGAAGTGCTTTAAACTACCTGTTATTATTCACCACAGAAAAACACTGGATCGCACCCACGCAGATATTAAAAAATATGGGCCGGAAAATGGCGTTATCCATGCCTTTAGTGGCAGTCATCAACAGGCTATGAAGTTTGTTGAACAAGGTTACAAGCTTGGAGTGGGCGGAGTGATTACTTACGAGCGTGCTCAAAAAACACGTCAGGCAATAAAAGAAGTACCGATAGAAAGCCTAGTGCTTGAGACGGATTCGCCCGATATGCCGGTATCTGGGTATCAGGGGGAGAGGAATGAGCCCTCTCGAGTGCCACTGGTTTTAGAAGCCTTAGCCAAATTAAGAAACACGAGTGAGGAAGAGCTGGCTTCGCAGCTTTGGCAGAATAGTGTTGAGCTTTTTAGATAATACCTAAAGTAACGCCTATTTCTGCCAGTATCGGTCGCGTATTCGGTTGAAGCCCAGCATAATGAAAACACCAGCTAACATAGCGAGCAAGAGTAAGACTTTCCCCTGTTGTGATAATCCATCGTGCGCTTGTCTGCTTTGGGCTAACAAGGTGTTTTTATCAAACACGATTTGAATATAACCACTGATATTTTGCTCTTCGTTAATTTCTTCAACCAGTATCCAGGGATCTGCTTCTAAACTGGCTGTGGGCCAATCAATAATAGAAGTCGCCTCTCCGGCGGTGACGATATCCTCACCAAAGCGGTCGCGAATAACCGCAGACAACACATGAGGTTGGTCGGTGATATACTCCACAAGCTGTTGTAGCTTGTCGGTTTCCTGTTGTTCAACCCAGTAATGCGCTTCATGCTCAACCTGCTTCATCAGCAGCTCGGTTATTGACTGGGTTTGGTTAAAAAGTTGCTGCTGTGACTGAACACTGGCAATATTCCAGACGTTCATAATAATAAATAACAAACCTGCCGCAGCACCAAGTCGCAAAGCACGTTTGGTCGCGATGTGCATAAAAGCGCGAGTCTTATCTTGCAGCAACCAACTTTTTAGTGGCTGCCAGAGATTAGTTTGTTGAGTACGCATAAAATAGGTTCAGGAGTTTTTGGTTCATGAAGTATCCGTCTGGTTTAATCGTTTTCGATATGGATTCTACCTTAATTGGTATTGAGTGTATCGATGAAATTGCTCGACTCAATGACTGTTATACTAAAGTTGCGGAAATAACAAAAGCCGCCATGGAGGGAAAAATCGACTTTAGTGAGTCGCTGCGTCAGCGTGTCGCCTGCCTCCAGGGCGTTAGTGAGTCTTCACTGCAGCGCTTATTTAACCCCATTCCCTTGCATCCTGGTGCGCAAGAATTGTTTGCCGAATTAAAAGAAAAAGGTTGGCGGCGAGCTATAGTATCAGGCGGATTCACCTGGTTTGCTGACAGACTGGCTGCTGAGCTTCAGGCCGATGCTGTGGTGGCTAATCAGTTAGAAGTGAAGGACGGACAGCTAACGGGGCGCGTAGTGGGTGACATTGTTGATGCAAAAATTAAAGCCCAGTCGCTTCAGGATCTAGCCAATCAATGGGGCATTCCTATGTCGAAGACGGTCGCTGTTGGTGACGGCGCTAATGATGCAATGATGCTGGAAAATGCAGCGGTTGGTATTGCTTATTGCGCTAAACCGTCACTTAAGCGTATTGCGGATTATTGCATCGAAGAACCTGACCTGCGTCAGGTTCTTACCTGTTTAAGTCACTCAAAGCTTCTCTAACCATGCGGTTAGTCGTTGCTCTTGCTCGTTAACTGACATGGTATCGTCTAGCACGAAATTGAGTAAACTTGAGGTGATATCGATAGTCTCGGCAACACCGAAAATTTTCCACAGCTCTTCTTCCAGATCTTCAGCTTTATAAGCGGCGTAGTGGCTCATATAAGCCAATTCGGCTTGAATAAACTGGATGTCCGGTTTGCCGGCTCTTGATAAATTGACAGTAATGGCACGGAATACCGAATTCGGCAGGCACTGGTCAATAAATCCGTGGATGTCGTCGGAGGCATCTGTTGCGCACCACTGCGTCTGAACAATGTATTCACCATTTTGACGATAGAGCCGAATCAGGAGCAGGAGAGACTCTGGGAAGGCATCTCTCTCCATAGACTTGAGTTTGGGCTCAAGAGTATCAGCTACAGCGTTTCCACGCAGCAGGGGTTGTAAGTTAATAATGGCGTCTCGACTACCCGGTAACTTCTGCAGCATGCGTAACCAACCTGATGTCCATTGAGGCATACCAGCCCGACGCGCAGATAGCTGTTTCTGTTTTGAACGGTTAAAGAATATGGGTATTGCTGCTGGCGCTTCACAGTAAAGGTTTCTTAAGCACAGAGGGAGTCCATTAACGGATGTATTCTCGACTTGAAGCTTCAGTACGTCTCGCTGCTCGCGGATAAGAAAACGAATAAAATCTGAGCCTTGGTGTGGCTCTGCCGTTGTATCCGCTTTCAGCCGTAAGGTCGTCCCCGCCCGGTCTGTTGAAGCAACAATGTACGGCAGTTCATTGAGTTTGGCTTTTTTATAGGTTTTCAAGAAGCCCGTCATGGAGATATAAATCGTATCGCCCGCATTGATGTTCGCCGGGTTATCCATTTGTACCTGTAAGCCACTAATGGAAAGGTCGATAACCATTGCGTCCCTGACAAACTTGCCTGCTTTGACGCGGCAGCGGCTGCGATAATTGAAACGTCTTTCTTTGCGCAGATTAACGAACTCCAGACGGGCTTCTTTGGTTCGTAACGGCACAGCGGGTGGATGTGCGAACGCCTTTATTGACGGCAGCTCAGCTTTATTAAGCTCGACCGTTGTTAAACCGGAAACACTGGATGTGACGTCTGAAACCGCGGCCAAATACTTCAGTGGTTTCACCGCTTGCTTCACTTCTGCTGAAGGCGGATTTATGCGAAACGGCACTTTTATATGCTCAGGAACAGCTTGTGGCTGCCATGCCCGCTCACTGTCACTGCGGCGAATATCAATCTGGAGTACTCGCCAGGAGGCTTTTTGACGGCCAAAGGCAATGTAAGTATCCCAAAGGCCGGAGCGCTTTAATTCATCAGCGGTGGCCGAGTAGTGATAGATTTTGCCGCGAGCTGTTATTGAAAAACTCAGGACGATAATTTGTGCCGTCCCCTGGGTCTCTATTTGCTCGAGAATTTGCTGGCTCCGCCGAACATTAAATATCGAGCCGAAACTAATTTGGTTCAGCTCATTTAACCAGGTGTCTAAAATAAAACGGTTGTTGTCTGTGGTTAATACATAATCCGCAATTAGCCGTTTATTCGCTTCTGAAAAGTAAACTGGTAACTGGCGCGTTCTTGGCAAGAAGAATTGCTCATGCCCTTTACTAATGACACTGTCGTAGGTGTTATCAATATTAACGCGGTAGCGTTTTTTGTAGCCGTTGATGAAACGCTGGAAAAAGCTATCAAGTTCGTCGGAGCGAAACTCTGATTCGCGGCTTAAATTAATGTACTGTTTTCCATCAATGTGTTGTACGCCAACAACAATATAAGGAATGCGCATTTCCGGGTCGACGGTAAACTCTTTGGCTAAACCAATAAAAGATAATTCAACCTTGTCTTGTTCCGTTATGTCTCTTGATTCGTCGAGCCTTACGCGCATACCGGTAATGGATATATCGGCGGTTATACCTTTGAATTCCTGCTCTGCGTCATCGGTTAAAAGTACATCTATGGTAAAGTTCATGCGCTCTTCTGAGCGGTATGGATAACGACCGAAGTTAAAGGTCTCCACTAGGTAGGAATAAGGCTCATTAGATTCTGTTCTAAAAGGTGACTGGCCGCTCACTGGTTCGGCATTTTGAGAAGCGAGACTTTGTGCGTAAGCGCGTTCTTCTTCCTGAGCCCGGCGGAGTTGGTTATCGGCGTCAAGAATTTGCTCGAACGTGTCCTGAGTAAAAACGCCTTTATAGGTGTCTAAGCCTTTCTCAAAAATTTCTATAGCAACGCTGTCGAGCTGATGCCTGCGACCCTGATGCTCATAAGGAAAGCATTCGTCATCGACTTGATTCCGTAAGTCAACCGTTCGACGACAAGGAGCGGCGAGTCGGTTAAGCTCCATTTTTAATTTGAAACGAGTGGGACCATCCAGATCTTTGGTTAAGGCCTGGAAAATAGCGTCGAAATCAGAATCGTAAACAACGGGTTTCAACTGATCAATTAATTGGTCAAAATAAGAATTTGGCATCAAGATCCATTTTTATTCGTTATTCTTGAATATTACCTCATATTAAAACGAGAAGCAGATTAATGGCAAAAGCAAAAATGGCATATGTGTGCAGCGACTGTGGCGCGGACTTCCCGCGCTGGCTAGGACAGTGCACAGAATGTAAAGCATGGAATACCTTAACCGAAGTTCGGCTGGCATCAAAGTCGGCTTCACCTGTCGTTGCCCGCCAGGGGTTTGCCGGTATGACCGAAAGCAAAGTGCAAACGCTCAGCGAGGTTGACCTGCAGGAAGTTCCGCGCTTTAGCTCAGGCTTTAAAGAGTTCGACCGTGTGCTGGGTGGGGGCGTCGTGCCCGGCTCAGCTATTCTAATTGGAGGCTCTCCCGGCGCTGGTAAGAGTACCTTGTTGTTGCAAACGCTTTGTCAATTAGCAGAAAAAATGCCGGCGTTGTACGTGACGGGGGAAGAATCATTACAACAGGTCGCTATGCGAGCGCAACGCCTAAACTTGCCGACAGATAAATTACGGATGCTGTCGGAAACCTCGGTTGAAACGATTTGCCAGCTGGCTGACACAGAAAAGCCTGCCATTATGGTTATCGATTCAATACAGGTTATGCATTTGGCGGACATTCAGTCGGCGCCAGGCAGCGTGTCTCAGGTGCGGGAAGCGGCAGCTTACTTAACGCGTTACGCAAAGCAAAAGAATGTCGCCATTATTATGGTCGGGCATGTGACCAAAGAAGGCTCTCTGGCAGGCCCTAAAGTACTGGAGCACTGTATTGACTGTTCAGTTATTTTAGATGGCTCTTCAGATTCTCGCTATCGGACCTTGCGCGGCACCAAGAACCGTTTTGGCGCAGTGAATGAGCTTGGGGTTTTTGCCATGACAGGCGGTGGTTTAAAAGAGGTGTCGAATCCATCGGCGATATTCCTGCAACGTGCTGAAGAACAAGGCAACGGCTCTGTCGTCATGGTGGTTTGGGAAGGTACCCGACCTTTACTGGTGGAAATACAGGCGCTAGTCGATTACTCCGCACTGGCGAATCCACGTCGGGTTGCCGTAGGTCTGGAAGCAACTCGCTTGGCGTTATTGCTCGCCGTTTTGCATCGCCATGGCGGCTTACAAGTATCCGATCAAGATGTTTTCGTTAACGTGGTTGGTGGGGTGAAAGTGGCAGAAACCTCAGCCGATTTAGCCTTGTTGCTAGCCATTGTGTCGAGTTTCAAAGGAGACCCGTTGCCGAGAGAGTTAGTTGCTTTCGGCGAAGTTGGTTTAGCCGGCGAAATTCGTCCTGTGCCAAACGGGCTGGAGCGATTAAATGAAGCGGCGAAGCATGGCTTCAAAAAAGCCGTGGTGCCTATTGCCAATAAACCTAAAACGGCGCCGGAAGGCATGGAAATTATTGGTGTTAAAAATCTGCAGCAGGCACTCGATGTCATTTAAACTGACAGCCATAGCTGTACTTTTTGGGGCACTAACAGTTTTGGTACTAACAGCGCCTGTTCAAGCAAAGGAAAGTGCGCGCTGGGTGTCGTTAAATCAATGTATTGATATTGCTCTGGCACGATGGAGTGAACGACAGGAGCTTGTTGGTATCACGCGCCTGCATGACGAAAACGAGTTGACGGGTGTGGCAAGACATAATGGAACGCTGGAGAGCATACTGGCGCTAAAACCGACAAAAGTTTTCGCAACGGAGTTTAACCAGCCCAGACTGGTTAAAGCGCTAAAAGGTTACGTGGATGTTGTGGTGCTGCCGCAACCGAGAAACTGGGAGGCTTATGAGCAGTGGTTGAGTATTATGGCCAACCAAACGGGTTATCCAAGAAAGGTAGAGCAACATAAAGCGGAATTACAGCGTTCTCTCATTGCGCAAGCCGGGAGCCAGTCTGCAATAGTGATTATGCCTAATCAATACAGTTGGGGTCAGGGGAGCTGGACCGACACGCTATTCAAAAAAATGGGCTGGAAAAACCTGGCAGCAACGGCCGGTTATGACTTAGTATCGGTCGATCTCGAGCAGTTAATAACCTGGCGACCTGGCATTGTCATTATGGAAGGATTCACTGAAGATGCGGCGACGGCAGACTTCGCACTGGCTAATATTTGGCGACATCACCCTGTGGTGCGAAAGTGGATATCGGAACAAAACAAAGTTCAGTTTATTCCTCACGAGATATCGTCTTGCCCCGTAGTGAATGCGAATGCTTATGTCGAAGCGCTTGGCCATAGGAGAGAAAACATTGAGTAGTATCGTCAAATGGGTGTTAGCGTTTACTCTCGTGATTATCGCTCTCTCCGCGTGGCATTTGTCGCAAGGCAGTAGTGGCTTAACGCTATGGGACTGGTGGCGAACCGATGCATTATCGGCTTATCAGCAGGCCATATTGGCTGATATTCGTTTACCAAGACTGGTTCTTGCAGTAGTCAATGGTGCGGTGCTTGGACTGGCTGGCGCTGCCATGCAGCTTTTGCTCAGAAACCCGCTCGCAGAGCCCGGACTTACTGGAGTCTCATCCGGGGCAGCGTTAACGACGGTCGCTGTGCTTTATTTTGGTTTGTTGCCAACGTTCTCCTGGCTTTTACCCTTTATCGCATTGGCCGGTGGTCTAGCCGCTATCGTTGTCGTGGTGGTAATGGCGGGAAATTATGCCGATGTGAACCGGGTCATTTTAGCCGGTGTGGCTATTTCCTCTTTGGCAGGAGCTATTATGGCATTGCTGCTGTACTTGGCGCCCAACCCGTTCGCTTTTCAGGAATGGAGCCAGTGGACCCTTGGAAGCCTTGCAAACCGGGGCTGGTCACATGTGAATTTAATGCTGCCTTTTGCTTTAATCGGCGCAGTATTGGTGTTAACTCAGTCTCGCTTTTTGACGGCGTTAACCTTTTCCGAAGAAACCGTCGTTAGCATGGGTTATAGCTATCCGACAAGGCGTAACTTAGTACTTATAGCCGTTGCATTACTGGCAGGTAGTAGCGTAGTCAGCGTTGGAATTATTGGTTTTGTGGGGCTGTTGGCACCGCATCTGGTGAGATTAGTCGGGCTTAATCACCCCAAGCAGGTTCTGTCGATGAGCGCCTTGGCTGGAGCGGTACTGGTGCTCTCTATCGACATTTTTGTGCGCCTTATTAGTGTTGGTCGGGAACTGCCATTAGGTGTAGTTGCGGCAGTTATTGGGGCTCCTTTACTTATTGCTTTACTGGTTAGACAGAAATCTCAGCAGGCGGTGAGGTAGGCACAATGCTAACAATAGAAAATGGCAGCCTGAAAGGTGAGACTCGCCTGCGCTTAAATAACATTACACTCTCTATCGACAGCGGTAAATTGGTGGGCCTAATAGGCCCTAATGGTGCCGGTAAAAGCTCGTTACTTAAAGCGATAGCCGGCATTGAACCTGCATCGGGGCGTTTTTCCTGGAATCAACAGTTGTTGTCAGCTATGAAGGACACTGAGCGCGCCAATACACTGTCATACATGGCTCAAGATGACATCCCTCAATGGGACATGACGATGGCGGATATCATCGATATTGGTCTGCTAAAAAGGCGTATATCCCGTTCAGAGCGGCAACGGCGTATCGACAACGTGTGCGCAACGCTTAACCTGTCGGAGTTTAACGGACATTCTATTCAGCGCTTGTCGCGTGGTGAACTGCAAAGGGTGCTACTGGCTCGGGCGTTAGTCACTGAACCAGAGCTTTTACTCTGCGACGAACCGACTAATGCGCTGGATATTTATCACCAGCTCAATGTTTTACAATTGCTGAAAAAACAAAGCGAGCAGGGAAGGTTAGTGATCATGGCTATTCACGATATTCCGCAGGCGGCTGAGTATTGTGATGAATTGATTTTACTGGATAAGGGTGAATTGGTTTGCCACGGACAACCATTTGAAGTGCTGACAAAAGCCAACCTGGCGGAGACCTTTGGGGTGCATGCAGACTGGATTTGTAATAAAAGGGGCGTGGCCTGGCAGCCTCGCCCCTTATAAAGGCAGTTAGCCGATAGGCTTATACTTAATACGGTGTGGCTCCATCGCCTGCTCACCAAACTTCTCTTTCATGTAAGTTTCGTAGTCGCTGTAGTTACCTTCGTAGAAGACCACTTCGCCTTCATCACGGTAATCCAGAATATGGGTAGCGATACGGTCAAGGAACCAACGGTCGTGCGAGATAACCATGACAGAGCCCGGGAATTCCAGAATGGCTTCCTCAAGTGCCCGTAAGGTTTCAACATCTAAGTCGTTGGTTGGCTCATCGAGCAACAGGACGTTACCGCCGGCTTTTAACAGCTTAGCCAAATGCACCCGGTTACGTTCACCACCAGATAGCTCGCCAATGCGTTTTTGCTGGTCGGTACCGCGGAAGTTAAAGCGACCGACATAAGCGCGACCATTAACTTCAAAGTTACCAATCTTCAGGATGTCGTTACCGTCAGTAATTTCTTCAAAGACGGTTTTCTTGTCATCCATGTTGTCGCGGAACTGATCGACACTGGCCAGTTGCACGGTTTCACCTAATTCGATAGAACCGCTGTCAGGCTTTTCTTCGCCGCTGATCATGCGGAATAAGGTTGATTTACCCGCACCGTTAGGACCAATAATACCGACAATAGCCCCTTTAGGAACACTGAAGCTTAGGTTGTCTATAAGCTGGCGCTTCTCGTAAGCTTTGCTAATACCGTTAACTTCAATGACCTTATCACCCAGGCGAGGGCCTGGCGGAATAAACAACTCGTTGGTCTCGTTACGTTTTTGGTAGTCGCCACTTTGCAGCTCTTCAAAGCGATTAAGACGCGCTTTGCTTTTCGCCTGACGGCCTTTGGGGTTAGTACGTACCCACTCCAGCTCTTGTTTAATGGTGCGCTGGCGTGCTTTTTCTGAACGCTCTTCCTGCTCCAGGCGTTTCTCTTTTTGCTCCAGCCAGGAAGAGTAGTTACCTTCCCATGGAATACCATAGCCACGGTCAAGTTCAAGGATCCAACCAGCAACGTTATCAAGGAAGTAACGGTCGTGGGTAATGGCAACGACGGTACCGGTGTAATCGTGCAGGAAACGTTCAAGCCAGGCCACAGATTCCGCATCCAGGTGGTTGGTAGGCTCGTCTAACAGCAGCATATCCGGCTTAGATAACAGCAAGCGGCAAATCGCGACACGGCGTCTTTCACCACCCGACAAGTTGCCTATTTTAGCATCCCACTCTGGTAAGCGAAGTGCATCGGCTGCACGCTCAAGAATGTTGTCGATGTTGTGACCGTCTTTAGCCTGCAACAAAGCTTCTAATTCGCCTTGTTCTTTTGATAGGGCATCGAAGTCCGCATTTTCGTCGGCGTAAGCCGCGTAAATTTCATCGAGCTTAGCGAAGGCTTCTTTAACATCCGCCACCGCTTCTTCAACGGTTTCTTTCACCGTTTTATTTTCGTCCAGTTGTGGTTCCTGAGGCAGATAACCAATTTGAGTTCCCGATAAAGCGCGGGCTTCACCTTCGTACTCTTTATCAACACCCGCCATAATGCGTAGTAAGGTTGACTTACCGGCACCGTTGACACCCAGAACACCAATTTTGGCCCCCGGAAAAAACGACAGAGAAATATCTTTTAAGATGGTTTTCTTAGGTGGAACAACTTTGCTCACCTGAGACATTGAATAGATATATTGCGCCATAGCGACGTAAAATCCTTCCTATCAACAAAAAAGTTACTGCATAGTTTACTGTTATTTACGAACATCCCCAAACTTTGTTGCGCTGAACTAGGCACTCATTTGTGTTTTAAGGTAAAATACCGGACAAATTAAGACCATTTAATGATTTGGAGAGCTGTAATGCTGAAATCTGAGATGAACATTGCCGACTTTGATGCGGACTTATGGCAGGCGATGCAAGGTGAAGTTGAACGTCAGGAACAACACATTGAACTGATTGCATCAGAAAACTATACCAGTCCGCGGGTTATGCAGGCTCAGGGCTCGCAGCTAACCAACAAATACGCAGAAGGCTATCCGCATAAGCGCTATTACGGCGGCTGCGAGTTTGTCGATAAAGTCGAAGACTTAGCTATTGAGCGCGCAAAGCAACTGTTTGGTGCTAAGTACGCAAACGTTCAGCCGCACTCAGGTTCTCAGGCAAATACCGCTGCTTTCATGGCTCTTATGGAAGCCGGTGATACTTTCCTTGGTATGAGTCTGGCTCACGGCGGTCACTTAACTCACGGTTCCGGGGTTAATTTTTCAGGCAAACTCTACAACGCGGTTTCATATGGTTTGGATGAGTCCACTGGCGAAATCGATTACGCCGAAGTTGAAAAGCTGGCGCAAGAACATAAGCCGAAAGTGATTGTTGCAGGCTTCTCAGCCTACTCTGGTATTGTTGATTGGAAAAAATTCCGTGAAATTGCTGACAAAGTCGATGCCTATCTAATGGTCGACATGGCCCATGTTGCAGGCTTAATTGCTGCCGGTGAATACCCTAACCCGGTACCTTATGCTCACGTTGTTACGACGACCACACACAAAACTCTTGCTGGTCCACGTGGCGGTTTGATCATTTCAGGTAGTGACGATGAGAAACTGCACAAGAAGTTAAACAGCGCGGTATTCCCGGGTAATCAGGGTGGCCCACTTTGCCATGTTATTGCTGGTAAAGCGGTTGCTTTCCAGGAAGCCTTGCAGCCGGAATTTAAAGCGTACCAACAACAAGTGTTAAAAAATGCGAACGTAATGGTCAAAGCAATGCAGTCTCGTGGCTATAAGATTGTTTCTAATGGCACGCAAAACCATTTATTCCTGGTTGACCTAATTGACAAAGACATTACGGGTAAAGACGCCGATGCGGCTTTAGGCGATGCATTTATTACCGTTAATAAGAATGCGGTTCCGAATGATCCACGTTCACCTTTTGTGACATCTGGTTTGCGTTTAGGTACACCTGCAATTACCCGCCGAGGTTTTAAAGAAGCCGAAGCCGAGCAGGTAGCCAACTGGATTTGCGATGTTTTGGACGATATTTCTAACGAAAGCAAAATTGCAGAAGTGCGTGAACAAGTAAAAGCGTTATGCGCTAACTTTCCGGTATACGGATAATTACGCACTGTCGTTAAACGAGTCGTAAAGCGCACTTAAAGGAGTCAGGCAATGCATTGTCCATTTTGTGGCACACAAGACACCAAGGTTATTGATTCGCGCTTAGTTGCGGATGGCGCCTCGGTGCGTCGCCGGCGCGAGTGTAATCATTGCAAGGAGCGCTTTACGACCTTTGAAACGGCTGAACTCATTATGCCGCGGGTTATTAAAACCGATGGCTCGAGAGAACCGTTCAATGAAGATAAGCTCCGCAATGGCCTGTTAAGAGCACTCGAAAAGCGCCCAGTCAGTCTGGAGCTTATGGAACAGGCTATCAATAAAATTAAGTCGAGTATCCGTGCAACGGGTGAGCGCGAAATTACCAGCAACTTTATTGGCGGGTTAGTTATGGAAAACCTTAAGCAAATCGATAAAGTGGCCTACGTCAGGTTTGCGTCTGTTTACCGTTCGTTCGAAGATATTCGAGAGTTTGGCGAAGAAATCGCTCGTCTGAATGATTAAGCCGTCACAGTTAAAAATTGATCATGAAATGATGCACCGTGCGATAGAACTCGCGCGCCGCGGTATCATGACAACACGTCCGAACCCTGCGGTTGGTTGCGTCATCAGTAAGAACGATACAATTATTGGTGAAGGCTGGCATCAGCAGGCAGGCGAACCTCATGCGGAAATTCATGCCTTAAAGCAAGCCGGTGCCGAAGCGCAAGGTGCAACCGCCTATGTGACTTTAGAGCCCTGCAGCCATATGGGGCGAACTCCACCCTGTGCAGATGCACTGGTTGATGCGGGCGTTGCCCGGGTTGTTGTTGCCATGCACGACCCTAATCCACGAGTCAGCGGTAACGGTATCAAGCGCTTACATGAAGCGGATATTGACGTTTTGGTGGGCGTTTTGGAAAAGTCAGCAGAACAGCTGAACCCAGGTTTCTTGTCGAGAATGCGGCATCAACGCCCGTTTGTGACCGTTAAAATGGCGTCGTCACTGGATGGGAAAACTGCGCTGTCTGATGGCCGAAGCCAATGGATAACCGGTCCCCATGCCCGATCTGATGTTCAGTATTGGCGGGCGCAGTCAGACGCTATTCTTACTGGTGCCGATACTGTTTTGAAAGACAACCCTATGCTGACCGTTCGCGAAAGCCAGTGGCCGAAAACACGGGCCCTGCCTGAACCGTTAAAACAGCCCATACGTATTATTATCGACAGCCAAAACCGAGTGACTGATGACGCTAAAATCTTTGAGTCATCCACACCGGTATGGTTAGTCAGATGCGAGCCGGGAAAACCGAGCCGCCATGCCCATTGCCACGAGGTTATAATTGATAAAGCAGACAGCGGAAAAGTTGAGCTGAGCGCTTTGATGGCTGAGCTGGCTAAACGGGAAGTGAACCAAGTTTGGACTGAGTGTGGTGCTTCGTTGGCCGCTGCGCTGATAGAAAACGGTTATTGCGATCGCCTTATGATGTACTCTTCGGGGCAGTTATTGGGTGATGCGGCACGTTCGCTATTTGATATTGAAGAACCAAAAAGTTTGGATAAAGCGGTACGTTTTAAGGTAACGGACCGCCGTCAGGTGGGTGATGACCAGCGGGTTATCGCGGTACCGCAACTCATAAAAGGATAAGGTTAAGCGTTATGTCATTGCATAGCACAGAAGAAATTATTGAAGACATCCGTCAGGGCAAAATGGTGATTCTGATGGACGATGAAGATCGCGAGAACGAAGGCGATCTCATTATTGCCGCTGAATGTGCGACACCAGAAGCCATCAACTTTATGGCCCGATACGGCCGTGGACTTATTTGCTTAACCTTAACTGAAGAGCGTTGTCAGCAGCTGAACTTACCGCTGATGGTGGACAAAAATAACGCGCCTTATGCAACCAATTTCACCGTTTCTATTGAAGCGGCAGAGGGCGTTACAACAGGGATTTCGGCAGCCGACCGCGCGAAGACTGTGCTAGATGCTGTGAAAAAGGATGCTAAGCCTGAAGACTTAGTTATGCCGGGACACATATTCCCATTAAAAGCAAAATCGGGCGGTGTATTAAATCGCGCCGGGCATACCGAAGCGGGCTGCGACTTGGCACGCTTAGCAGGGTTTGAGCCTGCTTCTGTTATTGTGGAAGTGCTGAATGAAGACGGTACTATGGCACGCCGCCCAGACTTGGAAGCTTTTGCGAAACAGCATGATATAAAAGTTGGCACAATCGCGGACTTAATCGAGTACCGCTCGACTCAGGAAAAAACGATTAAACGTGTTGCTGAGTGCTCATTACCGACAGCCTTTGGTGAATTTCATCTGGTCACTTATCAGGACACAATCGATAAACAAGTGCATCAGGCACTTGTGCATGGTGACATAGCGGAAGACAAAGTGACGAATGTGCGTGTGCATTTACAGGATACTTTCCATGATACGTTCTTAACGGACAGAGCCGCCAAGCGCAGTTGGCCAATTCAGAAAGCAATGTCTTACATTGCCGAGAATGACGGTGTATTAGTGATTATTGGTCGCCAGCAAACGCCAGACGATATTATTGCTCAGGTAAAAGAGTTTGAGGCGCAAGACCATGGCGAGCATAAACCAACGGCGTCGGCTTCAAATGCGTCACGTAATGTCGGCTTAGGATCACAAATATTAGCGGATTTAAATATTCATAAAATGCGCCTGATGAGCTCACCGAAGCGTTATTCTGCGCTATCCGGCTTTGGCTTAGAGGTGGTCGATTTTATTGAGGATAAAGACTGACAAAGTCTTTCATGAGCTTTTCGTGAGCCGGCACTTGTAAGCCGGCTTTTTTTGCTTTTTTGATAATGTAACCCGTTAGGTAGTTAATTTCAGTACGGCGATTATGACGTATATCTTGTCTCATTGATGACTCATTATTTCGGGTTTCACCAGCGACTCTTAGTATTTCCTCGTAAACACTCTTGGCATCTAAACTGACCTGTTCGACGCGAGCAACACAGACCGCTTCGTTGACCAACGATTGAATAACTTCCTGCCATTCAGCCTTAAGCAGCTCGCCATTGCTACACTGATGAATGGCGGTTAACGGGTTTATTACGCAATTAATTAAAAGCTTTGACCAACGGCGGGTCTGAATATCGCTTTCAAAAAGAATGGGCTTAAAACTCTTTGCTAAAATCGCCTCGAAGTCTGCCTTATTTTCTTTCCTTTGAAGCCAGCTTCGACCTTTCCCACGGTGCTCAATGACAATATGTGTTGGCTCTTGAGCAAACTTCACCGCACCATGGGTGGTCACTAGGTGATAAATATTCAATGAGGTTAGTGAGTTAGGCAGCTCAAGCATACCGTTGTGACTCAGAATTATTGGCATGTCTTTGTCAAAGCCGGGAATTGCAGTGATACTTTCCAAAGCATTTACGACATCAAAGGCTTTTACTGCAACAATAAATACAGGGTTTTTGGTGAGCTGAGATTTCCGAGCCGGAAGAAAGGGTAAAGTATATGTGTTACTGCCCGTGACGTCTTTCAGGGTTAACTGACCATTCTCAGACTCTGTGTTGCGAGTTAAAACCGAGCATTGCTGCTTAGTTTCAAGCAAATGGCAGGCGATGAGTCCGCTAATAGCACCAGGACCTAATACATACCAATGGTAGTCAGTTTGCATCTCGTGCTTCCTCAAGCTTTTTCAGCGGTTTACGAATAAACCAAAGGAAACAAAGGCTGGGAATAACCATTATCGCCGTTAAAACGAAAAATAGCGCCCAGTTACCATTCATTGTATCGACTAACACACCGCTGTACGACGCCAACACAGTTTTTCCCAGAGTCCCTAGTGACGCCATGAGTGCATACTGTGTTGCCGTGAATGTTCGGTTGCAAAGCAAGCTAATGAACGCAACAAAAGCCACAGTGGACCAGGCACTGGTAAAGCCATCAATAAGAACGGCACTTAAGAACAAATTGGTGTCGGGGCCGACAAGCGCAATCCAGGAAAACATTAGGTTTGAAGCGGACATGGCTAAGCCGCCAATAATCAGTCCTTTCACAATGCCTAGTCTTAGGTTTACGACACTACCTAACACTGCAAAGACAATAGTAACCCACCAGGTTACAAGCTTGGAATAGGTGCCAATTTCTGTGTTGGTAAAGCCAATTTCTTTATAGAACACAATAGACATGCGGCCTAAAAAGGCTTCACCAATTTTGAACAAGAAAATAAATGCTAAAAGTGACAACGCGAGTTTTATGCCGTTTCGCGTGAAAAACTCAGCAATAGGTGAAACAACGGTGTGCTTTATGCGCTCTTTGAAAAAGCTGAACCAATTCGATACAGGTTCGGCTGTCTCTGAAACGGCGGTATAAGTCGTGCGGCGAACAAGCAGTACAACCGCGGCCAAAAATAGCATGATGCAACCAAGCCCGAAATAGGCGTGTTGCCAACTCCAGCTAACGCCGTCAACAATAAAAAAGGGCAAGGCACCCAGGCCACTGTAACCCGTCCACCAACCGGCGGTAGCCATGGCAGCACCAGCGCTCTGTAAGCGACCCTCGGTTTCAGAAAACGATTCGATGCGGTAAGCATCAATAGCAATATCTTGCGTGGCCGAGCTAATAGCAATGGCTAATGCTGTTAAGCCTGCTATGTGCAGGTTATCGGTTATATTGAGGCTTGCTAACGAAAAGCATCCAACAGCAATGGCTATTTGACATAAGAATATCCAACTACGTCGCTGTCCCAACCATTTGGTGAGTACAGGAAGCTTTACGTTGTCAATAAGTGGTGACCACAGGAAGTTAATGGAGTAGGCTCCGAAAACGGCGCCGAAATAACCAATTACGGAACGCGTTAAGCCTTCCTCCTGCAGCCAGGCTGATAGCGCTGAACCAATCATGACCCATGGAAAGCCACTGGCAATACCGAGTATGAAAATAACCCAGACACGCGACTGCTTATAGACGTCCATGTCCTGCCAAAAGGGGATACGCTTTTCCATTAACTTTGTGGCACTATCTCAATTCGCTTCAGGACCGGCGGATTTTCAGGAACATCTCGCCAACCAGTTGCATCATCAAAGGGTTTTGACTCGAGCTTTGCCATTTTTTCCAGTACATCTAAGCCTTCAACAATACGTCCAAAGACAGTGTAGCCCCAGTCGCCTTTCTCAGGGTTCAGAGAAGTGTTGTCGTTGAGGTTAAAGAAAAACTGGCGGGTCGCAGTGTGTGGGCCTCGCTCGCGAGCCATTGCAATAGTACCGTATTCATTTAATAGACCATTGCCTGATTCATTGACGACTTTCTCAAACGTGGGCTTTTCCTGAAAGTCTTTATCGTAGCCACCACCTTGAATTACAAAGTCGGGAACGAGGCGGTGAAAAACCGTCTCATTGTATTGTGCTTTCTTTACATAGCGAAAAAAGTTTTTAATGGTTAACGGCGCTGCTTCACGATTCAATTCGACGGTAATATTTCCCATCGACGTGACCATTTTTACTCGCGGGAACGGGTTATCTGGCTGTATTTCCGAACTGGCCGGAGCGACAAATGAAATGGCCAGTAAGCTTGTTAATAAAATCCAAAACTTCATCAGTAAACCTCTCTCTCACTTAAGCGGAGTTTAGGGTCGTTAGCTATATCATTCAATACATTATTCAACAGGCTACGAAACTGACGTTCAATAGTTGCCTGAGCTGGTTTCAAAGCACCGCTAGATTGCGCTTTGCCTGTATAAAAGTTGCTGTAACGGCGGTTATCTCTAACCGCTTCCACTCGTATGCGGACATGATGTTCTAATTCGTATTTCAACGCACTGGTTTTTGCATCAATTAACGCTTTTTCTATGGATACATACCATTTTAACCCTTGCCCGCTCGGCGCACTGTCGGTTAATGGAGTCAGTGCATCCTGGACGATTTTGGTCAGCGGTTGTTGGGGCGGTGCAAATGTCGCTTTGTCGTCGTCCTTTTTGTGTCGATATAGATACGAGTATGTTCGCGTATCGACGACTTCAAGCTGGTTCACTTTTATCGAAAAAGTGTCATTGACTGGCGTGGTGCTGATAATAAGCGGGTCTGGTTGGCTTGAGCAGGCCGCTACTAATGGAGTTAAAATAAGTACCAGAATAAAACGAAGCATAACCGTTATCCTTTTTCCTCAGATACATTCACCTGACAAATATTCGTGCTATGATACGAGCAAATACTGCCGTCTCGACGTAGCTTAGCACGCAGACAGCATTTACTGACAGAAGTAAAAGGTTTTGCCGTGACAAAATATGCAGAAATCACGGGTTGGGGAAAATGTCTTCCGCCGGCCATTATGACAAACGATGATCTTGCCACTTTCCTGGAAACCTCTGACGAATGGATTGTTTCGAGAACGGGTATCTCGGAGCGACGCGTGAGTCACGTGGGCACTTCGGAATTGGCTACGGTCGCTGCACGCAATGCATTGGCTGCGGCGGACTTAGACCCGAATGAAATTGATTTGATTATTGTCGGCACCTGTACTGCAGATGAAATTATTCCGAATGTGGCGTCTGCTGTGCAGCAGCGTATTGGCGCTAAAAATGCTGCTGCTTTTGACCTTAACGCGGCTTGTAGTGGCTTTTTATATGCCATGCATTTCGCGACTCAGTCGATAAGAACGGGTGCGCACAGTAAAGTCTTACTGATAGGCGCAGAGTGTCTAACACGTATTTTAGACTGGACGAAGCGTGAAAGTGCGGTTCTTTTCGGTGATGGAGCCGGTGCTATGGTGCTGGAAGCCTCGGACAATGAAGTTGGATTGTTAGCGAGTCACGTAAGTTGTGATGCCGATGCTCGTGATGTGCTGAGCCTTGATTTTGGCTTTAATTTCGACCGCTTTAACTTCGACGGCATTATGCAGTTTGACTTTGTTGGTCAGGAAATCTTCAAGCGAGCGGTTAAAGGTATGAGCGCCGCTGTGGAAAACGTTTTTGAACAAACTGGCATGACGACGGAAGATATCGATGCACTTATTCCACATCAGGCGAATAAACGCTTAATCGACTTCCTGGGCAAAATGTGTAAAGTGCCGAGTGAGAAAACCGTTATCAATATTCAGAAGTACGGCAATACCTCTTCCGCAACACTTCCTATCGCTTTTGCTGAAGCGGCCGACAACGGCATTATTAAGCCTGGTGATAGCATTATGTCAGCGGTATTCGGCGGCGGCTTGACTTGTGGGGCAGGGCTGATTAAATGGGGTGATCGAGTAACTCCTAAAAAGCCAAACCAAATGGAACTGCCTGCGGGTGATAAAAGTGCATTGGATATTATTGTACCCATGCATGAAGCAACGGCCAAAGCCTGGAAAAAGCGAGAACAATAAAAGGATAGGTTTGATGTCTGAACAACCGGTAATAATAACTAAGGATAATGGCGTTGTTAGAATTCGCCTGAACCGTCCGGAAAAGAAAAACGCTTTTACTCAAGACATGTATACCTTATGTGAAAAAGCGTTGAAGCAAGCCAATGATGATACTTCGATTAATGCCGTTGTTTTTGAAAGCGAAGGTGACAGTTTTTCAGCCGGTAATGATTTAAACGACTTTCTGGCAATTGAAAACCTGGATGAATCAGCACCACCATTTCGTTTTCTGCATACCCTGAATAAAGTGGAAGTGCCGGTCGTTGCAGCCGTTAATGGCTTAGCGATTGGTATAGGAACGACACTGCTATTGCACTGTGACATTGTTATAAGTAGCAATGAGGCTGTTTATGCGTTGCCATTTGTGCAGTTAGGCCTCTTACCCGAAGCCGGTTCAAGTTTATTGCTTCCGCAAATTTGTGGTTATCAAAAAGCGGCCGAATTGTTGTTGCTTGGAGAAAACTTCGATGCTCAAACGGCTTTTGAGCTGGGGTTTGTGAACCATGTCGTTTCAGCCGAGCAGTTGGCGGGTAAGGTTGAGGAAGTACTCAATAAATTAAGAGCTCAATCTGGCCAGTCTTTGCGGGTGTCGAAGAAGTTACTCAAGCACCCGGTTGAATCAACCGCCGCACGCATAAGCCGTGAAGCTGAATATTTCGCCAAAGCGTTAAGCTCTCCTGAGGCAAAACAGGCCATTGCCCGTAAACTGCAGAAAAAGTAAGCGAAAGGTACTTGTCGGGTTGTGTCCCTAAGGCAAGTGCGTCATAATGCGCCTGCTTTGAATAAAGCATCAATGGTGACTCTGCGGGTCCCCCCGCAACACTAACCAGCGAACCCGGTCAGGCCCGGAAGGGAGCAGCCGTAGTTGGGGATGTGTGTGCCGGGGTGTGGCTGGTAGAGTCGCCACCCAACTTCCTAGCGTTAATCGTTTTCGTTTCTCTTTCTATTTTTCAAAAACTCCAGGGCTTCTGTAATTGCCTTGTGAACCTGCATTTCCATATCAAGTCTTTTTGACGGCGGAAGGAAAAACGCCATGTCCACTTCATGTCGAATGTAACGGGGCGGCAGTTGATTCAAGACCAGGCAGCATAAATCAGCCAGGAATTCTTGCTCATACTGTTTATCGAGCTCCAACTCTTCAATGCGATCGACAACTAAACGTTCATAATAATTGTGAATATCATCATCAAACTTCATCTTCTGAACTCCTTACTACGCTTCTTAACTCGAAATTATTTTCAGTATAGACATAATACGCGGCTCTGAGTAATTGAGCGTGTCCACGAACTAAGCGTTCTAAATTTCGCTGATAACCACCACCAATGACAGCTGCTACAGGAATGTCATTTTGTCGACAAAATGAGAGTACGGTCATGTCGCGCTGGAACAGGCCGTTTAAACTAATGTGAAAGTGACCCAGTTCATCCTTCGTGTAGATATCTACGCCTGCATCGTAAAGGATGACATCGGGCTTTACGTTCTTCGCAATAAAGCTAAGTGTGTGCTGCAATGCTTGAAGGTAACTTTTATCAGTCGTGCCTTTGGGTAGCGGAACATCTAGATCTGACAATGACTTTGAGAATGGAAAGTTTTTCTCGCCATGAATCGAGCACGTAAATACTCTTGGATCATTTTCAAAGAGAGTGGCTGTGCCGTCGCCCTGATGCACATCTGTGTCTAACACCGCTATTTTTAAATGAGGATACTGTAAAAGTAACTGGTGACAGGCAATTGCCAAGTCGTTGATTAAACAAAAGCCACTTCCCCAGTCATGGTGAGCGTGGTGGTACCCACCTGAAAAGTGGATAGCAATGGATGAACTTAACGCCATTTGTAGCGCCTGTGCAGTGCCTCCGGCAGACGTTAATGAGCGAGTCAGTAACTGTTCTGACCAGGGAAACCCAATTCTGCGCCATTCGGCTTTTTCAAAGTTGTTGGTTTTTAATTTTTCTATATAGGAAGAGCAATGCGTTTGTGCGACTTGTTCCCATGTCAGCGTGACAGGCCTTTGCCACTGGTCTTTCTGAGCGCCGCGACGAACAGCCCAATTATGCAGTAAACGGTACTTCTCGATTGGGTAACGGTGTCGCTCAGGCAGTTCAAGCTGACTGTATATTGGCGAATAGATGAAAGGGATATTAACCTTCGTCATGGTGCTGAATTTGTCGCTCTAATTGAACAATAGCCATTTGACAGCGGTTCAAGCGCTTTTGAGCGATTTGAACGGCTTCTTGTGAACCTGTGCTTTGTGCCTGAGAGAGGTTTTCCGTTAAACGGCGCTCGTAGTCCCGGTAAGTGACCAACTTCTCGTGAAGCAGCTGGTAATGGCTGGCTCTAATCTCCCGTTGCTCCTCAGCCTGCTCGGGTAGCTTTCCTGAACGTAGCGCTGTTGCTAAGGCTTCTATTTGTGCGCTGAGCTTTTCTGCCAAAAAGCGTTGAGACTCTTCTCTTTTAGCGGCCAAAAGTTGCGCTAACAAACGCTTTGTTTCTTCGACATAGTCCCGGGCTATGGATGAGCGGGTATGAAATAGTGACAGGCTGAACCATTGTTCAGTCACTTTTTTTGATTGGCGTCTATTTTGCTCATCAATATGTTGGGCTTGCTCGGAAAATTCATTGAGTAAGCGCTCAATATGTTGAATTGAGGTTAAGTCATTTATCGGTCTCATAGCGCCATAATAAAAGAATTTTTTTCTTAAGGCACGGTTGAATCAGAAAAAGAGCTTAAGTCATTACACATAGACTCAAAAATTACTTGTATAAAAAACGTTGAAATTTATAAGCTAGTGTTGTTCGTGGATCAAAAAGTGATACTATTCAAGACAGGAGTAGTAGCCAAGAATAGGTAGTTTCTACCGAATTTGAAGCTATGAAATGGTTTGACGACAGGACGTTGTCATAAAATCTGGAGATTGTACGAGTCCAGATCCGTGTTCTACAGTATAGAATTGAAGCGATAGCTATAGCGCGGTTAACTCAGGTTGACTTGGTTGACAGCGTATAGTCATCGTGGGAGTATTCTTGGTCATTGTCGCTTTTGTCGACAATACTATAAACCGTAGAACGAGATCTTTTCGTCATTCAAACAACTGGTGTTTCGCGCCTTAGGCGTTGAAGCGGAAGTTAAGTCAAATTGGTTGGGAACTATGACCAAAGTAATCAAAAGAACCAAACTCGCTGCAACCCTGATGGGTGTGATGGCGTTTGCTGGCACCGGCGTTGCCGCTGCACAGCAAGTCGATGTAGCTAAGCTACAAAACGAAGAGAAAAAGATTCTTGAAGCGGACGCTCAATCTCAAGAGAAAGTGAATTCTCTGTTTGAGCAAAGCCAGGATCTTCTTATCGAGTATCGCTCAGTTGTTGCTGAGTACGAGAACTTGAAAGTTTACAACGACCACGTTCAGCGCTTGGTTAATGACCAAGAAGCAACGTTAGCCTCTTTGCAGAAGCAAATTGACGGCATCGAACGTACTAAGCAGGGCGTTGTTCCTCTTATGTACGAAATGATCGATGCGTTAGAGCAATTTGTGAAGTTGGATATTCCAATTCACCGCGAGAAGCGTATGGAACGTGTTGAAGGTCTGCGCGACATTATGGACAGCGCAAACGTTTCAACGTCTGAGCAATTCCGTCAAATCATTGAAGCGTACCAGACAGAAATGGATTACGGTTCGGGCTTGATTTCTTACCAAGGCAACTTGGAAGTAGACGGTGAGCAAGTGGCTGTTGACTATTTCCACATGGGTCGTGTTGCATTCCTGGCACAGTCTCTCGATTTGAGAAACGCTTGGATTTACAACAACGAAACTGATGAGTGGACTGCTTTGGAAGACGAGTTTATCCGTCCTCTGACCCAAGCGATTCGTATGTCACGTAAGCAAACAGCTTACGATCTGGTGAAACTTCCAGTATTCGCAGCGGAGAGTGCAGAATGAATAAATTAGTAAAATCGTTAATGATTGCAGCAGCAGTCACCCTTTCTGCCGGTACGACTCTCGCTGCACAAGCTCAGGATACATCTGAAGCTAAGAACCTTGACGAGCTGTTACAGCTAGTTGAGAAAAACCGTGTTTCTTCTCGTGAATTAAATGCTGAGCGTGAGCGCGAGTTCACAGCAGCGCGTGCTGACAAGCAAGCAATGCTAAACCGTGCTAAGCAACAGTTAGAAGACGAGAAAGCACGTGGTAAACGTTTGCAGAATCAATTTTCTGAAAACGAAGTAGCGCTTGCTAACAAAGAGCAAGAGCTAGAGAACGCGAAAGGTACACTGGGCGAAATGTTTGGTGTTGTTCGTGGTGCGGCAACAGAAACTATCGGTCGTATCGCAACATCAATTATCAGTGCTCAGTACCCAGGTCGTGAAGACGTTCTGGAAAGCTTATCTGAAGCAAAAGAGCTTCCAACTTTGGAAGAGTTAGAAGAGCTTTGGCAAGCACTTCTTACAGAAATGGTTCAGTCAGGTAAGGTGGTTAAGTTTAACACTGAAGTAACTCTGCTTGACGGTGGTACTGAGCAACGCGAAGTTGTTCGTTTAGGTACTTTTAACCTTATTTCTGGTGACCAATACCTGGTTTATAACGACACGACTGAACAAGTTCAGCCGTTAGGTCGTCAACCAGAAGGTGGTGCTACAGGACAAGCGCAAGACTTTGTGAACACTGAAAGTGGTTACGAAGGAGTTTTCCTTGACCCATCTAAAGGTCAGATTCTTGGTCTGTTAACTCAAAAAGCAACACTTTCTGAGCGTTATCACCAAGGTGGTACAGTTGGTTATGTTATTACCGCTGTATTAATCATCGGTCTATTAATTTCTCTGTTCAAGCTGGTCACGCTGACTGGCGCTGCAGGCAAAATCCGTTCGCAGCTGAAAAATCCTGACAGCCCGAAAGACAGCAACGCTTTAGGTCGTATCCTGAAAGTGTATCAAGAGAACAAAAATGCCGATCCTGAAAACTTAGAACTGAAATTGGACGAAGCTATTTTACGCGAAACTCCGAAAATCGACAGTGGCGTAAACGTCATCAAGATCTTCGCAGCTATCGCACCATTGCTTGGTCTATTAGGTACAGTTGTTGGTATGATTGGTACGTTCCAGTCAATCACACTGTTCGGTACCGGTGATCCGAAGATCATGGCAGGCGATATCTCAATGGCGTTGGTAACAACAGCTATGGGTCTTATCGCGGCTATTCCATTGATTTTGGCTCACAGTATTGTGGCATCTCGCGCTAAGTCTATCGTTCACATTCTGGACGAACAGGCAGCGGGAATCGTAGCTGCGCACTCGGAGAAGGAGTAACCCATGCTTTACCTGATGGAACTTTGGGAATCTATCAGGGATTTTCTGGCTACCGGTGGCGATGTATTGTTCATCGTCATGGGGGTGCTCTTTCTAATGTGGGTACTGATGATTGAGCGTTATTGGTACCTTACCGGCGCATTCCCTAAGCTTCGCAACGAAATTATTGCGAAGTGGGATGCCCGTAAGGACACCACCTCATGGTACGCCCATAGAATCCGTGAAGCATGGATTTCCGAAGCGAACGATAAACTGAATGCTCGTATTCTGTTAATTAAAACTTGTGTTGCCTTGTGTCCGTTAGTCGGACTGTTGGGGACTGTAACCGGTATGATTACGGTTTTCGAAATCATGGCAGTGCAAGGGACGGGTAACCCTCGTCTAATGGCATCGGGTATTTCGATGGCAACTATCCCAACGATGGCGGGTATGGTTGCAGCTTTATCCGGCATGTTTTTCGCAACTCGACTTGAAAGTAAGGTTCGTCGTGCGAAAGAAGGCCTGGTTGACAGTTTGCCACATCACTAAGAGAGTAAAACTATGGCACGTAATCGTAATCGAGAAGAAGAAGATGCGTCTATCGATATGACGCCGATGCTCGACATCGTCTTCATCATGTTGATCTTCTTTATCGTAACGACTTCATTCGTTAAAGAAGCTGGTATTCAGGTTAATAAACCTGAAGCTAATCAGGCGAACAAGGAGCCTTCAGCTAACATCTTTATCGCAATTCGTGATACTGGTGAAATCTGGATGGATAAACGCCAAGTCGACGTTAAACGCGTTGCTGCAAACTTAGAACGTATGCTAGCAGAGCAACCAACTGACTTAGTGGTTATTCAGGCAGATAAAGAAGCTGAACATGGTCGCGTCGTTGAAGTCATGGACCAAATTAAGGAAGCGGGTATCGATAAGATATCCATAGCAGCGGAGACTAACTAATATGGTGCGCTTTTTAGTATCTTTACTACTAGGTGCGGCCGTTACGTTTGCTTTGTTTGCTTTTATGGCTTACTTAATCGGCGGAGGAGCGCAGCGCAACGATGCGCCGCCTCCAACACCGGTCATTGACATCGTAACGTCGCCACCTGAGTCTGACGTACAAGAGCGTCGGCGTACTCCGCCGCCGCCACCGCCGCCACCAGAGCAGCCGCCAGAAACACCACAGTCTGAGCCTGATACCTCAGACTCAAGTCTAAACATGAATATGGGCTTTGATGTGGATGTTGGTGGAGCTGACACCGGTCTTTCCGGTCCTGGCGGAGGTTTGAGCAGCGATGGTGATGCAACGCCTATCGTTCGTATCGAACCACGCTACCCACCTCAAGCGGCTCGTAATGGCACGGAAGGTTGGGTTCAACTACGGTTCACTATCGATCAACAAGGTGGTGTAACTGACGTTGAAGTCATTGACTCTGAACCTCGTCGAGTATTTGACCGTGAAGCTCGTCGCGCATTGTTGCGCTGGAAGTACAAGCCGAAAATCATTGACGGCAAGCCTGTTCGTCAGGAAGGTATGACCGTCCAGCTCGACTTTACAATGGATGGGAACTAAGAAATGAAATATTTAGCGAAAACATTTGTTAGTGCCCTGGCTTTTGTTTCGGTTATGTCGATGACCATGGTCCAGGCTTCGGCCCAGGACCTTGGCTTCAACATTCCGGACAAAGAGACCGTTGAGGCGCAGAAAAAAGCTCGCGACAATAAAGCGGCTTCGCAAAGTATTGGTCGCGCTATTATGGATGCGTTCGAGCTTTACGAAGAAGAGCAAATTAAAGAAGCGATAGCGGTACTGGAAGAGCAGGAGCCAGATCCTGGCTACGACTCTGCGTATTTAGGTCGCTTCCTTGGTAACCTCTATGCTGCTGACGAGCGTATGGCGGATGCTTTGAGAGTCTTGAAAAGCTCGGTTGACCAAGATGTTTTAGGCTGGAGTGACCAAGCTGCAGCTATGAAACTTGTTGGCCAAATCAGCCTTCAGGAAGAAAAGTATGACCAGTCTATCGAGTACCTTCGTAAGTGGGTTCAGTTTACTGGCGAGAAAGATCCTAAAGTCTTCTTGTACATGGCGAATGCCTATTACCAGAAGAAGGAATTCGCTCAGATAATCCCATTTGCTGAAGCTGCGCTAGAGTATGGAGAGCCGGACAAAAATGTTTACACGTTAATGATGGCTTCTTACTACGAGCGTAAAATGTACTCGGATGCAATTGGGGTACTTGAGGAAGGCTTGAATAAGCTTCCTGAAGTGACTCAATGGTGGCCGCAGTTAGCGCAGTTCTACATGCTGGAAGAGAACTTAGCGAAAGCGCTTCAAACCATAGAAGTTGCTTATTTAGCAGGATACCTAGATAAAGAAAGCCAATTTAAAATGCTGGTTCAGCTTTATGATAATGAAGGTATTCCGTATAAAGCAGCTACTACTATGGAAAAGCATGTAGAAGCAGGCGATATTGAGCAAACCGCTAAGAATTTCGCGACCATAGCAAACAGCTATCATCGTGCGAAAACGCTAGATAAAGCGGTTGAATGGTACCTTCGTGCAGCGGAAGCTGCAGAAGATGCCGATAACAAAGGTGAGTACTATCGTAAACGCGGTAACATTATGCTGCTAAACGAACAGTACATTGCAGCAGCAGAGCCTTTGAAAAAAGCATTGGACTATTTAGAAGGTCGTGACGAAGGTCGTGTTTATATGTCTTTAGCTGAAGCGTATTTCTACGGTGGTGACTACCGCCAGGCAATGAGATACGTTAACGAAGCAGCTAAATTCGACGGTCAACGTCGTAGTGCTCGCAGCTGGAAAGGTTATATTCAATCAACCGCGAAACGCAAAGGCATTGAATTATAATTTAACCTGATAGCGTTCGTTATCTTAAAAAAACCCGGCCTAATTAGGTCGGGTTTTTTATTGGCTGAACTGCTTTTATCAACCGGAAGGATCAAGTATGATCTGCCTCGACTTATTTAGGAGGTAGATGGTATGTCATCAGAGTCGTTTAAAGAACCTGCTGGGTTCGGTTATTTGTTGTTCGCTATTGTCTTGTTTGTTATCGCAGGCTGCTTGCCATTAGTACTGCGCCTAATACAAGTGTTATCTGCCTAATAGTCAAGCTGTAAAAGGCTTAAGGTGTAAGTGACAGTTATGTCCATTTCAATGCTTATTGTCGAAGATAAAGACAACACGCTTCAGGCAATTCGTAGAATGTTAGAGCCGTTAAAGCTCGACATTCAAACTGCCCAAGATGGGCTTGACGGTCTTAGTAAGGCCAAAAAAGATTACTACGATATTATTCTCATTGACCACAAAATGCCGGTCATGGACGGTTTCTCGCTGTTGAAAAACTTGAGAGAACTCGAGAACTATAGAAATGCACCGTTACTCTTTATGTCGACTGACTCATTAGTTGAGGTAGAGCCTAAAGCACTGGCCGCCGGTGCAACACAATGTTTATCTAAGCCGTTGGATGCAGAGTATTTAGTAGACTCTGTCCAGAATTGGTCAGCTAAAGCGGTTGCTTAACTGAAGAGCAAGGATTTATGGAAGCAAGTCTAAAGGAAGTGAAGGACTCTATCGGTGCTATTCACGACTACCCAAAACCGGGAATTGTTTTCCGGGATATTACTCCACTATTGCAAAATCACGATGCTTTTAAGAGCAGTATTGACGCACTTAAACAGCGTTATGAAAAAAGTGGAGTGACCCAAATTGCGGCTATTGAAGCTCGGGGTTTCTTATTCGGGTCGGCATTAGCTTACGCACTTGGTTGTGGCATAACCTTACTAAGAAAGCCGGGAAAGCTGCCTGGTAAGGTCGTCAGCCAAAGTTATGCACTTGAGTACGGAGAAGATGAGCTACAAATGCATGAGAACGCTTTAACGAGCAATGATAAGGTTCTCATTATCGATGACTTATTGGCTACCGGTGGAACTGTTTTAGCCGCAGATAAGCTGATTCGTTCGACTGGAGCAACGGTTGCGGAAGCCGCTTTCGTTGTTTCTTTGCCTGAACTCGGTGGCGAAGATAAATTGCGGCAAGCGGGTGTTGCGTGCTATACCTTGTGTCAATTCTAAAACTATAACCTGAGTTTCTTATGAGTTATCAAGTTCTGGCAAGAAAGTGGCGACCGTCTCAGTTCTCTGAGGTGGTCGGGCAGCAGCATGTATTGAAACCATTAGAACATGCGTTGCTTAAGCAAAGGCTTCACCATGCTTACCTCTTTTCCGGGACGCGCGGCGTTGGCAAAACCACAATAGCTCGAATTTTGGCTAAGGCTCTGAATTGCGATACGGGAGTGACTTCAACTCCATGCGGGCAATGTTCTGCTTGCCAGGAAATTGACCAGGGACGCTTTGTCGACTTGTTAGAAATTGATGCGGCGTCTCGTACAAAAGTAGAAGATACGCGAGAGCTCCTCGATAACGTGCAGTACCGTCCAACTCGGGGACGTTACAAAGTGTACCTTATTGATGAGGTACACATGCTGTCGCGTCATAGCTTCAATGCACTTCTTAAAACCCTGGAAGAGCCACCGGAGCATGTTAAGTTCTTGCTGGCCACAACTGATCCGCAAAAACTACCGGTGACCGTACTTTCCCGTTGCTTACAATTTAATTTAAAAGCGCTTTCAAAAGAAGATATTGCCGGTCAGCTGCAGCATGTTTTGCAGCAGGAAGGTATTTCAGCGGATTCCACCTCACTTTCTTTACTTGCGCGAGCCGCAAAAGGCAGTATGCGAGATGCACTGAGCCTGACTGACCAAGCTATTGCTCAGGGCCATGGAGAAGTGCTGTTAGACAGTGTTCGGCAAATGCTGGGTAATGTACCCACCGCTGACATAGCTGGCCTGTTAAAAGATGTATTAAATAACGATGCAGCGTCGTTAATGCAACGTGTTGATACCATGGTCGCTGTTGTTCCCGATTTAAGCTCCGTGCTTGTCGAAATGCAGAATATGCTGCACCAGCTGGCACTCATGCAGCAGCTACCTGATGCACAGCAGGCATTTGATGACGCAGAAATAATAAAGCCGCTGTTGCGGCAAATGCCAGCGGAATTAATACAAGTATTTTATCGCATAGTGTTGGAAGGGCGGCGAGAGCAGCCTTATGCAGTGGATGCCAGAAGTGGTCTGGAAATGACCTTGCTTCGTTTATTGGCATTTCGACCTAAGGCAGGCCCTTTAACTGACGAAACAGATGGCGAAGAGACAAACGGCGAAGAAACACCTTTAGCCGCTGAATTGTCGAAACCAAATGAGCCGTCAGGCGCGCCAGAACCAGAATTAAAACCAGAATTAAAAGCAGAGTATCACAATGACCGGCCTACGCCGGAACAGCCTCCTGAAATCAATGAAGAGCCAGTGAGCTTTGGTAATACCGATGAATTTGCAAATTCATACGAACCAACTCCTGACATGGTGGAGAAATCGGAGCCACATAACCAGGTGGCGCAGCAATCGAACGACAATGTGCCTGAGCCAGAAGAGGCATCACAAGATCAGCCTGATGCATCGGGTCTTGATGACTTGCTGCAAATGCGGCAAGACTTAATGCAAAAAAAAAAGCCAGATGAAATAGCTTCTAAAGACTTTCGAGAAACGCCGCAGAAACAAGCACCCCGGGCACAGGCACCAGAGGCGCCTAAGCTTAAAGAGACTGAGCCAGAAGTGTCTTCTGAAATCCCGCAAGGAAGTGCTGACACCTCTGGGCAGCCGCATTCTTCCGATGCAGCCCCGAGCAGCTACGACTACCCTGAAATTACCGATGAAATTAAGGATGCTGCTGACATTGACCGCTGGAGCGCCATGATAGCGGGCATGGATATTTCCGGTTTGGCTCGACAGGTGTTGCTGAACTCCGAATTACAGGACAACGAAGGGGATAACTGGACTATTTTAGTCAACAGCGATCAACAGTCCCTTCTAAATAATGCGACAGAGCAGGCTGTGAGAGAGTCTTTACAAGGACTCTTGGGAAGCAGCGCGGTGGTATCATTTGCTGTAGGTACACCGGCAAACCCTACGCCCCTTATGCTGCAACAGCGTATCAATGAATATCGACATAAGCGTGCTTTAGAACGTTTGGAAAAAGATAATGGCGTTATGGAGTTGAAAAAACGCTTCGGCGCACAAATTGATGAAGAATCGGTGCAAGCGTTTTAACGTATTTAATTAATGATGAGGAAGTAAACATGTTTAAAGGCGGAATGGGAAATATGATGAAGCAGGCGCAACAAATGCAAGAGCGCATGCAGCAAGCCCAGGATGAAATCGCAAATATGGAAGTCACCGGCGAAGCTGGTGCAGGCATGGTGAAAGTGACTATGCTGGGCAATCACAACGTGAAACGCGTTAGCATTGACCCAAGCCTGATGGACGACGACCAGGAAATGCTGGAAGACTTAGTTGCGGCAGCGACAAACGATGCAGTACGCCGCGTTGAAGAGACCAGCAAAGAGCGTATGTCTGAAATTACTGGCGGTATGGGTTTGCCTCCAGGCTTTAAAATGCCGTTTTAATTCGGAGTCAGTTTAATGAAGTTAAGCCCGGCTATCGAACAACTGGTGGAAAGCTTGAAGCGTTTGCCTGGTGTTGGGCAGAAAAGCGCACAGCGTATGGCTTTCCATTTACTGGAACGGGACAAGCCGGGTGCTTCACGGTTATCTGACTCTTTAAAACATGCCGTTGAAACCGTAGGACACTGTAATAGTTGTCGAACATTAACGGAAAATGACCTTTGCCCAATATGCCTCGATGAAAGACGTCGCGACAGTGGCGTGCTTTGCGTTGTGGAAACGCCGGCCGATGTTTTAGCCATCGAGCAAACGTCCCAGTTTAAGGGGCGCTACTTTGTTCTAATGGGCCATTTATCGCCGCTTGATGGTGTTGGGCCTTCCGATATTGGTTTAGATAAACTCGAGCAACAGCTTCAGTCGGACACTATCGAAGAAATCATACTTGCCACTAACCCCACCGTAGAAGGTGATGCGACAGCGCATTACATTGCGGACATGGCGGATCAGTACAACATTAACACGACTCGCATCGCTCACGGTGTTCCTGTAGGCGGTGAACTGGGTTACGTTGACCAAACAACTTTGGGTCACGCTTTTAGTGGCCGAAAACAATTCACTCGCTGACTTGAAAAGCCTGGTGTCATCCCCATTTTAAAACGATAGGTATCACTGTACGTTTTAAACAGTAGGAGAAAACACTATGGCGGAAGCCGGTCAAATGGAAAAACACGGATTTCAGACAGAAGTAAAACAGTTACTTCACTTGATGATCCATTCTTTGTATTCCAATAAAGAAATTTTCTTACGCGAATTGGTTTCCAACGCGTCTGACGCGGCGGATAAGCTGCGCTTTAAAGCGCTGAGTGACAACTCTTTATACGGCGACGACAGTGAGTTGTTCGTTCGTATTTCGGTCGATAAAGACGCTAAAACAATCACCATAAGCGATAACGGCATCGGCATGACCCGAGATGATGTCATGAATAACTTGGGGACTATCGCTAAGTCAGGTACTGCAGAGTTCTTTGGGCAGCTGTCAGGTGACCAGGCAAAAGACAGTCAGCTTATTGGTCAGTTTGGCGTTGGTTTCTATTCAGCGTTTATTGTTGCCGACGAGGTAACTGTACGCACTCGCTCCGCGCTCGATAATAACACTGCCGGTGTTGAATGGCGCTCGCGTGGCGAAGGCGAATTCGAAATTGCCGACATTGAAAAGGCGCGTCGTGGTACGGACATTGTTCTGCACTTAAAAGATGACGCTGAAGAGTTCTTAGACGAGTATCGTCTGCGCGGCATTATTAACAAATATTCAGAGCACCTGAGTATTCCTGTACAAATGTGGAAAGAGCCGGTACCTGAGTCTGAAGACAGTGAAGGTAATAAGGTAGAAGCGCAGCCAGGCGAGTGGGAAACAGTAAACTCAGGTAAAGCATTATGGACGCGTGACAAGTCGGAAATCACCGACGATGAATATAAAGAATTTTATAAAACCGTTGCGCACGACTTTGATGAGCCACTGCTTTGGACGCACAATAAGGTGGAAGGCACTACAGAATACACGAATTTGCTGTACATTCCGAAAAGAGCGCCCTGGGACTTATGGAACCGTGAACAGCAGCATGGCGTGAAGCTGTATGTTAAGCGTGTCTTCATTATGGATGACGCAGAGCAGTTAATGCCGACTTATCTGCGCTTTGTACGCGGTTTGGTGGACTCAAACGACTTGCCGTTGAATGTGTCTCGCGAAATTCTTCAGGACAATAAAATCACCCGCTCCATGCGCAACGGTAGCACCAAAAAAGTGCTACAAATTCTGAAGAAACTGGCGAAGGACAATAAAGAAGAGTACCAGCAGTTCTGGGATACCTTCGGTAATGTCTTAAAAGAAGGCCCAGCGGAAGATCACAGTAATCGTGAGCGCATCGCTGAGTTACTGCGCTTTGCGTCGACTCATAACGACAGTGCTGTTCAGTCCGTTAGTCTTGACGATTACATTGAACGCATGAAAGATGGTCAGGATAAGATCTTCTACATTGTGGCAGACAGCTACGAAGCCGCGAAGAATAATCCTGCATTGGAAATTTTCCGTAAGAAAGGCATTGAAGTTCTGTTGTTGTCTGACCGAATCGATGAATGGCTCATGAGCCACTTAACTGAGTTCAAAGAGAAACAGTTACAGTCGGTCACTCGTGGGGATCTGGACCTTGGTGAACTGGACGACGAAGAAAATAAGGCTGAGCAAGAAAAAGCGGAAGAAGCCTTTAAAGAGAATCTTGAGCGCTTCGAAAAAGCTTTGGGGGACAAAGTGAAGAAAGTGCGCGTGACTCACCGTTTGACAGACTCACCGGCGTGTATCATTACCGACGAGCACGACATGAGTACGCAAATGGCTAAGTTGATGGAAGCTGCGGGTCAGGCTGTTCCTGAAACCAAGTATATCTTTGAGGTAAATCCAGAGCACGCCTTAGTTCAGCGTATGTTGGAAAAAGACGACGACACCTTTAAAGAATGGGCTGAAGTTTTGCTCGATCAAGCCACACTGGCAGAGCGTGGAAACTTGAAAGATCCAGCGTCATTTGTCGCTAAACTGAACAAGTTAATGCTTAACGCATAACCTTCCTGCTGCGGTCATACCATTGGCCGCAGCGCTTCTCTAAGCTTGTAATAGCTTGCCTGTCAGGGTAAAGTTCGTGGCAGACTTTTGAATCACGCAAAGAGGTTTTCTTATGCGCATTATTTTATTGGGCGCTCCGGGAGCAGGTAAGGGCACGCAAGCCCAGTTCCTGATGAACACATTTGGTATTCCTCAAATTTCAACAGGCGATATGTTGCGTTCAGCAATTAAGTCGGGTTCGGAATTAGGAAAAAAAGCCAAGCAGGTAATGGATGCCGGGCAACTCGTTTCTGACGACATCATTATTGAACTGGTTAAAGAACGCATTGCCGAGCCAGACTGCCAAAACGGCTTTTTGTTAGACGGCTTTCCTCGCACAATTCCGCAAGCCGATGCTATGCGTGAAAACGGTATAGAAATTGACTACGTACTGGAATTTGATGTTCCTGATGAAGTCATTGTTGAGCGTATGAGTGGTCGTCGCGTACACCCTGGCTCAGGACGTGTGTATCATGTTGAGCATAACCCGCCTAAAGAAGATGGTAAGGACGACGAAACCGGTGAAGAGCTGGTTATTCGACCGGACGACCAAGAGCAAACGGTCCGTAAACGCCTGTCGGTATATCATGAACAAACTGAACCACTGGTTGAGTATTACCAGAAATTGTCGGAAGAAGGCAAAACTGAGTATTACAAAATCGATGGCACACAACCGGTCGAAAAAGTTAGCGACCAGCTTGGTGAGCTACTGAAAAAATAAACACAAAGGCTCACTTGGTGGGCCTTTTTTGAATAAAGGGACGGCACAATGGATATTCGCATCACCGGTTTTTACGCTGGCTTACTTGCAGTACTTTATTTAATTTTGGCTGTGCGAATTGTTCGCTTACGCTGGAAATATCGTGTTGGTATTGGTACCGGTGGAGAAGACGAGCTGAAAGTGGCGGTAAGGGTCCATGGCAACTTTATTGAGTATGTTCCGTTTATTCTTATTTTGCTTGGTATGGTTGAAGCTAATGGGACCTCAACTGAGCTTGTTCACGGCATTGGAATTGCTACGCTCATTGCCCGTATAAGCCATGCTATTGGTTTAACTAAGACAATAGGGCCAAGCATCTTTCGCACTATTGGTGTTCTGGGTACCTTCGCCGTTCTGTTATTCAGTGCGGGAATTTGTGTCGGTCAGTTCATTGGCTTTAGCTTGCTGTAGAGAAACAAAATGTCAGAGTTAGGTTCCGGAGTGTATGTTTTTGGTGAGAAGCACAACCCACCGGTATTGTTGCTTCACAGCTCACAAAGCGCGAGTTCTCAGTGGCGAGACTTAATTCAAAGGCTTAGCCCAACTCGTTTTGTTATTGCCGTTGACTTACTCGGTTATGGGAGAGCACCACAGCCTGAAGCGGTGGCAAACTTTCGCTTAGCCGACGAAGTCCCGCGAGTGGTGGAGGCTATTTCAGCGTTAAAAGTTGATACTGCTATTGATGTTATTGGTCATTCTTATGGAGGGGCTTTGGCGCTTAAACTCGCCTTAGAGCAGCCTTTTACCATCTCAAAACTGGCGGTTTATGAGCCTGTGGCTTTCCATGTGTTAGCTGACGACTCCCCCGGGATGATTGAAATACAAGAAATTAGCCAGGCGATGCATGGTAAAGACGCTGAAGAGTGCACCCGCACCTTTGTCGATTACTGGAACAGTCCGGGCTATTTCGACGCCTTGCCGTCCAAAATACAGGCGTTGATGGTGAAGCAGGCCGCTAAGGTCGCGCTCGACTTTGATGCCTTGCTCAACGAGCCCAAGCGATTGAATGACTATGCGGCAGTTGAGCAACCGGTATTGCTTGTGCAGGGGGAGCATACGCGTCGTAGCGCTAAGGCTGTGACAGATGCTTTATCGACGGTTATTAGTGACCTAAAACGAGAGTCGATAGCAGCGGGACACATGGGACCGTTAACTCATCCGTCAGAAGTCAATGATAAACTGGTTCAGTTTATAAACGCATAAATCGACTATCCAAGATAGGTCAAAACGAGCGAGACACCCCAACGTGAAATCCTGGCAATACAATAAAACCGAAGTGATAAAGCTTGCTCGACTGACGGGGCCCATACTTATCGCGCAGCTGACACAAATGCTGATGAGTGTTGTCGATACGGTAATGGCGGGCCGAAAAAGTGCGATTGACCTAGCAGCAGTATCGGTTGGTGGCAGTATTTTTGTGCCGGCCACCTTACTGGTATTTGGTTTAGCGTTAGCGCTTGCGCCTATTATTTCCCATTTCGACGGCTCTGGTGGCCACCGTAAAATGGCGAATATGCTGCAACAGGGCTTCTATGCTTGTGCCATTGTTGGCGTGATAACCTTAATAGGCATGTCTTCCGCTCCGTGGTTGCTGGACTTAATGGAGGTAGAAGACAAGTTCCGGCAGGTTACGCTCGACTATCTGTTTTACATTGCCTGGGGCATTCCCGGCTTTGTCATTTATGCCGTTCTGAGAAACTTTTGCGAAGGTATGTCGAACACAATGCCGTCGCTGATTATTGGTTTTATCGGGCTTATCATCAATATTCCGGCGAACTATATTTTCGTATATGGCGAGTTTGGAATGCCGGCACTTGGCGGCGCTGGCTGTGGTGTAGCAACGGCTCTCGTGCTTTGGGGAATGGCGATTTCAATGGCTATTTATACCTTTGGTGCCAAGCGCTACAAGAGTCTACGCTTACTGCGTCGCTGGTATAAACCTAACTGGGATGACGTGACTTATGTCATTCGTCTGGGGTTTCCTATTTCAATGTCGCTGTTTTTTGAGGTGAGCTTATTCGCAGCGGTTGCCCTGCTAATAGCGCCGTTAGGAGCGACAGTGGTTTCAGCTCACCAAATAGCCCTGAACATAAGCTCGTTGGTCTATATGGTCCCTCTCAGTATTTCTATGGCGGTGACGTTGCGAGTGGGGTTTGCGCTTGGTGCCGGAAACCCTGACAACGCAATGCGTAGCTTCAGAATTGCACTTTGGTTTGGTGGTGTGTTTGCGGCTGTAAACGGGCTTATTATGTACCTGGGTGGTAGTTTCCTGGCCAGTCTCTACACACCGAACACAGAAGTCATTAATTTAGCCGCAACATTAATGGGGCTGGCTGCTATTTTTACCTTGTCCGACACCTTCCAGGTCGTGGCAATGGGAACACTGAGAGGCTACAAAGATACGACTTACCCTATGGTACTGGCTTTTATATCCTATTGGCCTTTTGGCTTAACTGTCGGCTATGTACTCGGACGAACCAACTTAGTGGTGCCGGCAATGGGCGCCGCAGGTTTTTGGATAGGCTTTATTAGTGGCCTTAGTGTGGCGGCCGTACTGCTGTCTGTCAGACTGAAGAAAGTATCAAAAGCCTACAAACGCCGCCACTTTCAAGAGCAGCTGAATAGCGCTTAATGAGCACTACACTAATTATGGCGCTGTTTCAGCACCTTAAGGACATCACTCATCGATAAGTCACTGGCGCTCAGCACCACCAATAAGTGATACAGCAGATCAGCACTTTCATTGAGCAGTTCGTCTTTGTCGTTGGTTGCCGCTGCAAGTGCCACTTCGACACCTTCTTCACCGACTTTCTGAGCGCAGCGTTTAATGCCTTTCTGGAAGAGGCTGGCAGTGTAACTTTCACCGGCATCGGCGCCTTTTCTTGAATTAATAACCTCTTCTAAGTGGTGTAAAAAAGAGCCTGACGTGTCAGCAAAGCAGCTTTGGGTGCCTAAGTGACAGGTTGGCCCATTCGGGGTTGCTTTAATTAACAGTGCGTCACTGTCGCAGTCGGTATGAACCTCTTCCAATTCAAGGACATGACCAGAACTTTCACCTTTGGTCCATAAACGTTCTTTGCTGCGGCTGTAAAAAGTGACCTGACCTGACTCTAATGTTTTCTCAAGTGCCTTGTCGTTCATGTAGCCCAGCATCAGGACCTCACCGGTCAGAACGTGCTGGACAACACAGGGAACCAGGTTGTCCATTTTTGCCCAGTCAAGGCTGTTTAAATTTTGCTTGTCGACTCTCACTGTCACTCCTTAGGATTCAATGGGACGCACGGCAATGCCATTGTTGTGCATCGCGCTTTTCACATCGGCAATTGAAAATACGTTTTTATGAAAGACCGAAGCCGCCAGGGCACCATCAACTTTGGCGTCATTAAAGACATCGACAAAGTGCTGTATTTCGCCAGCGCCACCAGAGGCTATTATGGGTACTGAACAGTAGTCACGTAAAGCGGCCAGTTGTTCAATATCGTATCCTTTGCGCACGCCGTCCTGATTCATGCAGTTCAAGACAATTTCGCCGGCGCCTCGTTTAATCACTTCCTGCAACCAATCTTTAGTTTGCCATGCCGACTTGCGTGACTTCTTTTCATCGCCGGTAAATTGGTGCACCTCATAGGTACCGGTCTCATCATTGAAGAAACTATCAATGCCGATAACAATGCACTGTTGACCGAACTCTGCCACCAGCGTGTCGATAAGTGACGGGTCCAGTAATGCAGGGGAGTTAATCGATAGCTTATCTGCGCCTTTTGACAGTAGCTCTTGCGCTTGCGCCACTGAACGAATGCCACCAGCGACCGTGAAGGGGATATTAATTTCTTTGGCAACTCGCTCTACCCACGACTTATCCACCGTGCGGCCATCGGACGAAGCGGTAATGTCATAGAAAACCAGCTCGTCGGCACCGCTTTCGGCGTAATGGCGAGCCAACGGAATAATGTCACCAATGACTTCGTGGTTACGAAACTTAACGCCTTTAACGACCTGTCCGTCACGAACGTCCAGGCAGGGAATTACTCGCTTTGCCAACATGCCAGTGCATCCTCCAGAGTGAATTGGTTGGTTAGCAGCGATTTACCCAGAATCACAGAATCGCAGTTAATAGCTTTCAGCGCCTTTATATCGTCTAGGCTGCTCACGCCACCTGATGCTTGCCACTGTACGCTGGGGTATTTGCTTTTGTATTTTTGGTACAGCTCGACGTTGCTTCCGCTGAGTGTACCGTCTTTGCTAATGTCGGTGCATAATACGTGCTGGCAGCCCACTTCAAGGTATTGGTCTAAAACATCTTCCAAAGCCTTGCCTGAAGACTCTTGCCAGCCGTGCGTTGCAACTAACGCCTGACCGTTGGGTTGAATGTTGACATCCAGCGCCAGTACGATTTTTTCAGGGCCGTAGGTTTTAAACCATTCGAGTACTTTTTCCGGTGAGCTGACAGCGGTTGAGCCTATCACTACTCGCTTAACACCAACAGCCAGAAGAGCGTCGATATCTTCAGTCGTGCGAATACCACCACCCACCTGACAACTCATACCTGACTCTTTAATCAGCCTTTCCAGCAGCTTTGTTTGACGCTGCTTAGGGTCCTTGGCGCCGTCTAAGTCAACTAAATGAAGCCATTTTGCGCCAGCTTTAGCGTAGCTTTGAGCTTGTTCAACTGGTGAAAACTGATATTCGGTTTTCTGAGAAAAGTTGCCTTGGTACAGTCGTACAACGGCACCATTAATTAAGTCTAACGCAGGTATTAGCACAGCTTAGCCTCCAGAAACTCACGTAAAATTGATTCACCCACTTTGCCTGAGCGCTCAGGGTGAAATTGCGCGCCGAAATAGTTGTTGTGGCGAATCATTGATGCAAAGCGTTGGCCGTATTCCGCTTCGGCAATGGTATATTCGTCAACGGCAACCGCATAGCTGTGAACAAAGTAACAGTATTGTTCGGCAGTCTTCAGCAGCGGATTACTATTGGTCGGCATAGAGGTGTTCCAGCCCATGTGTGGCAGCGGCAGTTCGCCAACCTCAAGCCGTTTAGTCAATGACGGAATTAATCCCAGACACTCGACATCCCCTTCTTCCGAATGTGATGTCATGAGTTGCATTCCCAAACAAATGCCGAGCACTGGCTGTTCGAGCGACTTAAGCACGTCAACCAACTGTTTTCTCTGTAGGTTACGCATCGCTGCAGCAGCAGTGCCAACGCCGGGCAAAATGACACGATCAGCAGCGCGAATCGCGTCTGCGTCGTCTGTCACAGTGCATGAGTATCCGAGTCGTTCAATCGCAAAGCGAACCGATGTCAGGTTTGCGCACTCGGTATCGACTATCACTACCTTCATGCCAGCATTCCTTTACTCGATGGCAGTTGTTGGTCTCCGGTTTTAGCGACCGCCTGACGTAACGCGCGACCAAAGACTTTAAACAGGCTTTCTACCTGGTGGTGACTGTTGCCTTCGGTTGTTGAGAGGTGCAGGCTAATCGCCATAGCATCGGTCAACGAGCGGAAGAAATGTTCAACCATTTCTGTCGACAGTTCACCGACTTTGTCACGACTAAAGTCCGCTTGCCACTTCAAGTAAGGACGGCCGGATAAGTCAATCAGGCACTCTGCTTTACATTCGTCCATCGGCAGCGCGAAGCCAAAGCGACCAATGCCGCGTTTGTTGCCAAGCGCCGAACGCAAGGCCTGACCCAGCGCTAAAGCCGTATCCTCAATGGTGTGGTGATCATCAATGTGTAAATCGCCCTCTACCACGGCACTCATATAAATGCCCGCATGTGTGGCAATTTGCTCCAGCATGTGGTCAAAAAAGCCAATGCCGGTGCTGAATGTGCCGCGTGCAGAGCTGTCCAGATCAATGGCGATATTAATGTCAGTTTCATGAGTTTTTCGAGACACTTTGGCGGTACGGGGGCGGTCAACAATTTCGTGGACAATGTCGTCCCAGCTGTATTCTTCCCGGTTGTAGCGAATGCCGCGAATGCCCATGCCTTGTGCCAGTTGTAAGTCTGTTTCTCTGTCGCCAATAACGAAAGAGTTAGCAAAGTCGATTTTGCCTTCCGTTAGATAGGGTTGTACAAGCCCCAGCTTAGGCTTACGACAGGCGCAGTTGTCCTCGTCAAAATGTGGGCAGATTAATACGTCATCAAAACGAACCCCTTGTGACTCAAATACCGACATCATTAAATTGTGCGGAGCCTCAAAGGTGTCCGTCGGGAAGCTCTCGGTACCCAGCCCGTCTTGGTTAGACACCATGACCAGTCGGTACCCGGCATTTTGAAGCTTTAACAGTGCCGGTATGACATTTGGCTCAAAAACGAGCTTGTCGACACTGTCGAGCTGCTTATCGACGGGGGGCTCTTCAACCAAGGTGCCGTCGCGATCAATAAAAAGTATGGATTGCTGTGTCATGAAAAATACCCTTTTAATCGTTGTGCCAGCTCGTCATTTTCTTCGCGGCTACCTACCGTTATTCTAATACAACCGTCTAACCCGAGTTGTTTAGATTGGTCCCGAATCAACACACCTTGTTGTTGCAGTGTAGTGACAATGTCGGCCGCATTGGTTTGGGTGGTATCACAACGATACAGTAAAAAATTTGTTACGCTGTCAAATTCCAGCGTTAGTGGTAAGTCACTGAGTAACTCCACAAGCCGTTCACGTTCGCCGATAAGTGTATCGACCTGCTGCTGCATACGCTCAATATTGTCCGGGCTCAGAGCCTGTGTTGCTATGTTAATGGTAGGCTCCGGCAGCGGGTAGGGCGCCAATATCTTTTTCATCAGCTCAATAATGTCATCATTGGCGAGCAAAAAGCCGCAGCGAATGCCGGCAAGCGCAAAGGCTTTTGATAATGTCCTCAATACCACCAGGTTAGGGTAGGTCTTCAGCCATGATGCTTTGCTGTTGTCATAACAGAATTCAATATAGGCTTCGTCAACCGCAATAACTGTGTTGGGGCAGGCATCCAGCACTTGCTTAATGTCTGCTGCATTTAGCGTGTTACCCAGCGGGTTGGACGGTGAGCACAGAAACGCGACCTTACAATTCTTAGCCTGCGTGATCACCTGCTCAACGTTCAGTTGGCCTTTTCGTTCCCCTGCATCTATTAGCGGCACCTCAATAGTATCGACAGCATAGGTTTTAGCCGAAATCGCATACATACCGTAAGTCGGCGGACAAATGAGAATATTGTCCTGTCCCGGCTCGCAAAACGCCCGAATCAACAATTCGATACCCTCATCAGAGCCGCGAGTACTTAACACCTGGTTGGGTTGTATACCAGCATAGTCAGCATAAGCGTTATTCAGCGTCTCTGACTGAAACTGTGGATACCGGTTCAGAGTGCCATCGTCAAAGCCGTAACCGTTATCAAAAGGTGACTCATTGGCGTTCAGCCACACGTTACCACCGCTCATACTGCGTCTGGCCGACGCATAGGGCGTCAGTGTTTTTAGGTGCTGGCGCTGAGACTGTTCCACTAATGACATTATTGGTCCTCCATGCGAATGGTGACAGCTTTAGCGTGTGCATCGAGCCCCTCAACATTCGCCAGGGTTGTAATAGCCTCTGACAAAGTCGCTAAGCCTGCGTAGGACACTTCTTGTACGGTGTAACGGCGATAAAAGTCCAATAGTCCCAAACTACTGTAATTGCGCGCGTAACCATAGGTCGGCAATACGTGGTTAGTGCCTGTTGCGTAGTCACCACCAGACTCCGGTGTATAGTGACCCACAAAAACAGAGCCAGCCCGGGTCAATTTCGGCAGCAATGAGCGCGCATTGTCTGTTTGTATGGATAAGTGCTCAGGCGCATATCGCTCGCTAATGGCTATTGCTTCATCAATAGTCTCAACAACCAGTAAACGGCTTTCGGCTAACGCCTGGGCGGCAATATCAGCCCGTTGTAACTGCTGACACTGCTCAATGAGTGCTTGTCTTACTTTGTCTGCCAGAGTGCTTGACGGTGTGACCAGAATAACTTGTGAGTCCGGGCCGTGCTCGGCTTGAGACAACAAGTCGGCTGCAATATACGCCGGGTTAGCCGTGTCATCGCCAATAACCAGTAATTCAGAAGGACCCGCGGGCAAGTCGATAGCACAGCCACTGGCGTCATTGCTCACTTGTTGCTTAGCTTCGGTGACAAAACTGTTGCCTGGGCCAAATACTTTATCGACCGGGGCGATGGAATCTGTACCATAAGCCAGGGCGGCAATGGCTTGAGCACCGCCGCAGGTGTATATTTCTGTAATGCCACAACGGTTTGCGGCGTACAATAACGCATCTGGTAAGTCACCGCTTTTATCCGGCGGACTGACCAATACAACACGTTGACAGTTGGCTAGCTGAGCGGGCACGCCGAGCATGAGTGCTGTAGATGGCAAGGTTGCGCTACCACCAGGAATATAAAGCCCAACGGCATCTAATGGCGCATAGCGAAGTTCACACTGAACACCATTTATGGTTTCAACAGCAAGGTTTTCAGGGACTTGTGCCTGGTGAAAACGACGAATAGTCTCGTAAGCTGTATCAATCGCCTCTGCCACTTTTTTGTCGAGGCGATTCACGGCTTGCTCTATACGCTGTTGAGATACACGCAGCGAGGTCGCCTCAGAATAGTCAAACTGCCGAGTGTAATTCAGCAGTGCACTGTCACCGTTGTCACGAATATCGGCAATAATCTTCTGAACCGTTTGTTGCGTGTTTGTCGCTGTTGCCTGACGGGGACGCGAAAGCCGCTGCTCCTTTTCGTCGGCAGACAAGTCTGCCCAGCGCTCAACCTTGATGTTTAAGCTTTGCATAGTTACCCCATCATTTTTTCAATTGGCAGAACAAGAATAGAGCTGCAACCTTTCGCCTTTAAATCTTCCATGGTTTCCCAGAACAGCTTTTCTGTGCTGACCATGTGCACAGCCACTTGTTTGTCAGTGTGACTGAGCGGCAAAATGGTCGGGGTTTCTGCACCCGGCAACAATTCAACTACTTCTTCAAGCTTATCTTTGGGCGCGTGGAGCATAATGTATTTGCTTTCCTTCGCCATTTGTACGCCATCGATACGCGGCAGTAACTGGTCGATCATCGCTTGTTTTTCATCAGACAAAGTTTCGGAGTTTTGAATAAGCTGTGCCTGTGAACGGAATATCACTTCCTTCTCGACCAGGCCGTTAGCTTCAAGTGTTGCCCCTGTTGAGACCAAGTCACAAATCGCATCGGCTAAGCCTGCTCTCGGGGCTACTTCGACGGAGCCTGTCAGCATGACAACGCGGGCATTGATACCATTGTCCTTAAGGTAACGCTTTAAGAGTTGCGGATAGGTCGTAGCAATTCGCATTCCGTCTAAGTCAGCTTGTGACTGGTAAGAGAGCTCACGAGGTACTGCAATGGACAAACGGCACTGACCGAACTCCAGCGCTCTGAGTGGCTGAAATACGGCTGCTGTATCGCTGGCTATGCGCTCAAGTCGAGCTTCCTCCAGCACGTTTTCGCCGACCAGGCCTAAGTCGACAACACCGTCCATGACTAAGCCGGGAATGTCATCGTCACGCACCCGGAGTAAATCGATAGGATGACTGGTGCTGTGGGCAATGAGGCGGGCTTCATTAATGCTGAATTTTACCCCGCAGGCATTTAATAAAGCCATTGACTCTTTACTCAGGCGGCCAGATTTTTGTATCGCTATCGTTAAACGGTTAGTCATAATTACTCCTAAAAATTAAAAAACCTCCGAAAGTTGCCTTTCGGAGGTTGTATAGTCAATCGAAAGGCTAGCGCTTATGCGGCTAGCCAGAAACTCGCTCTCAGCTAGCCCATAAAATCCAATGATGTGCATGATGGTGATGAACGAATTTCATTTTGTTGACTCCAATAATGTATGCTGTATTTCGCAAAGTTGTATAATACCTTAGCAGGTTAATTTTGTAATGCAAGCGTAAATTTATTCCTTTATGGGTCGATAGTAGGTTAATATTTAACCAGTGGTTGTATAATCAAGACGGTAACGTCGGTGACAAAAAGCAAGGATACAGCGGAGCAAACTCATGGCAAACTTCGATGCAATGGTGCCATTAATACCAAAGGATACCCGGGTACCGGTTGACCACTCTCAGGATCAAATGAGAGTCAATCAAATTGAGAAAACCAAAGAGCTTCAAGCAATTAGCGATGAGGAAAGCACCACTATTGATAATGATCCTAACCGCGAGAAACAACGGCAACAGCAGTCTTCTGAACAGCAACAGTCTGAACCTGAGGTGACTCAGGAAGAGTCAACAGAGGACAGTTTGGATAGCAATTCTGGTCATATAGACACCTACGCCTGACTCTTTTTCTATGTCATAATGCGCGCCAATTATCATTAACTAGCGCGAATTATGCCGACCGTTTCTTCCATTTTTCAGCCCGATGGTGAGCTGGCCTCAACAATAGACAACTTCCAGCCTCGTCCGTCGCAAACGACAATGGCACAAGCCATTGAAAAAACGCTGAAAAAGAAAAGCCAACTCGTGGTTGAAGCTGAGACCGGCACCGGCAAAACCTTTGCTTACCTTGCGCCCATTCTGCTTTCCAAAGGTAAGGCTATTGTCTCTACCGGCACGAAAAACCTGCAAGAGCAGCTGTTTCACCGGGACTTGCCCGTATTACGCAAAAAGCTGGCGCCGCAAAAAGTGGTAGCCTTACTGAAGGGGCGCTCGAATTACCTCTGTCTGCATCGACTTGAACAAGCAAAGCAGCAGGCGGGGCAGCTCCCTAAAGAGATTCAGGATCAGCTTATTACCGTGACGCGTTGGTCAACGACAACCCGCAGCGGTGATATGGGTGAGCTGAATGTGCTTCCTGAAGGAGCGGCGGTTTTACCTCAGGTGACCAGCACTCAGGATAACTGCCTGGGGCGAGACTGCCCGGTTTATGATGACTGTCATTTAGTACAAGCGCGGAAGCAAGCTTTAGAAGCCGATGTTGTGGTGGTTAATCATCACTTGTTTTTTGCAGACATGGCATTAAAAGATACGGGGTTTGGCGAGCTTATTCCGGCTGTTGATACCGTGGTATTTGATGAGGCCCACCAAATACCCGATATTGCCAGTCAGTACTTTGGTGAAACAGTGTCGACGCGTCAATTGAGTGAAATGTGTGAGGAAATTCAGCGCTTGTGCCTGACGGAGTTAAAAGACTTGTCACAGGCCAGTGCGATGGCGCGAACGTTATTACAATCGCTGCGCGATTTTCGGTTACTGTTTCCTCATGATCCAATGCGCGGCAATTGGCGCGAATGGCGCAATAAAGAAGACATTGTCGAAGTGACGGATCGTCTCGATGAGCGTTTAACGCTGCTTATTGATGTGCTAAAAACCGCACAGGGTCGAAATAAAGATCTCGACAATTTATTAGAGAGAGCAGAGCAACATCGCATCATTTGGCGCCAGTTAATGGACGTTGAACGCACTGGTTACAGCTTTTGGTTTGAAACCACGCCAAGACAAATCAGCTTGCATCAAACGCCACTAAGTGTGGCGAAGACCTTTGGTGGCTATATTAAGCGCAATAACATGAGCTGGATATTCACTTCGGCGACATTAGCGGTTAATGGCAACTTTGAGTTTTTCACACGCCGACTGGGGATTGAGCAAGCGGACACCCTGGTTCTGGAAAGCCCCTTTGACTTTAAAAAGCAGGCCACCTTATGCTTGCCCCGTTATTTACCGGACGCTAATGATCGTAACCGCCATGAAATGCTGACGGATATTGCCAAGCAATGTATTACGCATAATGACGGCGGGACGTTTTTATTGTTTACCAGCCATCGAATGCTGCAACAAATGGCCGGAATTCTAAGAGAGCACGTCGACAATGAAATTTTGGTGCAGGGCGAGTCGAATAAAGGTGAGTTGTTAGAGCGCTTTACCAGAGCCGGCAACGCCGTACTGTTAGGCACCTCGTCGTTCTGGGAAGGTGTGGATGTCAGAGGTAATGCGCTGCGTTGTGTGATTATTGATAAACTACCGTTTGCATCGCCGGATGACCCTTTATTGAATGCGCGAGTGGAAGACGCACGCCTGCGAGGTGTGGATGCCTTTGGCACCATTCAGCTTCCGCAAGCCGTTATTGCCTTAAAGCAGGGCGCAGGGCGGCTTATTCGGGATAAGTACGACTCGGGTATTCTGGTGGTTTGCGATAATCGGCTGGTAACACGTCAGTACGGTAAGCAGTTTTTGGCAAGTTTACCGGCTATGAGTCGCACCCGTAGCTTAGATACCGCGCTTGAATTTCTGGCGCATAAAAGTTCTACAGAAGAGCAAAATGTATGAAGTCGTTATTAGCTATAGATACATCAACTGAAAATTGTTCTGTCGCGCTTGTTCATGATGGCAAGCTGACAACCCGTGACATTGAAAGCCCCCGAGAGCACTCACAAAAGCTTCTGCCTTTTGTGGAGGAGGTTCTCGACAGAGCCGGCGTGTCTTTAGCCGAGCTGGACGGGCTTGTGGTTGGCGCTGGCCCAGGTAGTTTTACAGGCGTGCGCATTGGCGTGTCTATGGCGCAGGGACTTGCATTTAGCGCTGATTTACCCGTTTATCCCGTGTGCAGTTTACAGGCGCTGGCACAGCAAGCCATCCGCAAAAACGATGTTGCTGGTGTGGTGGCTTGTATTGATGCACGCATGGGCGAGGTTTATTACGCTTTGTATGCGAATGAGAACGGAGTTGCTGTGGCTCAGTCAGAGCCGGCTGTAGCAAAACCAGACACGAACCTTATTGATACAGGGCGCTTGAAGGGCTGGGGTACTGCTGGTACAGGTTGGGACGTCTATGCAGATATTCTTGATGAAAATCATGAGCTAAAACATAGCGATAATAGCCGGCTACCGTTGGCGGAGGATATGCTGATAGTAGTGAATAGTGCTGGTGTTGACCCGGTTCAGGCCGAATTGCTTGAGCCACTCTATGTGCGTAATGAAGTGACCTGGCAAAAGTTACCGGGGCGTTAACTTGCTGAACGCTCAGGAACTCGCCATAATAGATCCTATCTTACATAACAGATGAGCCAATATTGACGTGCAGATAAATCCGCAAACGGTACAGCCGTTAAGTAACCAGCAGCAGGCATCGCAACAGACGGTGCAGCGTGACAACGAGCAGCAGAAAAATGCCGCCGTGTCTAATGCTGTGGAGTTACCGCAGGTCGTTCCTGATGCGAAGCAAAGCCGCCGTCAGGCAGAGCGTTGGCAGTCATTAAACACCATGTATGACGAACCACCTCAACGCTCACAAAAGGCGTTAAGTGCTTATCAAACGGTAGCTTTGAATGAAAAACGTGAAGAAGTTGCGTCAATGTTTGGTGTCGACGTTTATGCCTAAAGAGAGGTCTGTTATGAGATTACTGACATGTTCGTTGTTCGCTATAGGTTTAGCTGGCTGTGCGTCTGTTCCGACAGAGTTGGAAACCAGCAATGAAGATGCGCTGGTCGCTTACAAGCAGGCAAAAGCTCAGCAGGATAAAGTGGTTGGTCAACCGGCCCGCTGGGGTGGAGTTATTGCTGACGTTCGCAATACAGAAGATAAAACGGTCTTTGAAGTAGTGAGCTTCCCGCTGCAACGTTGGGGACGGCCCGAAGTGAGTGACGACAGTGATGGCCGTTTCTTAGCGGTTATTGATGGTTTTATTGACCCTGAAGTCTATAAAAAAGGTCGTGCGATAAGCTTCGTTGGTACGATTGGTGAAACTCAGCAGGGCAAAATTGATGAGTACACATACATTTATCCGGTTCTCGAAGCGGATAACCACTATTTGTGGAAGCCTAAAGCACAAAAGAACCACGTAGAAATTGACTACTCACCGCTGTGGTTCCGCCATAACTTCTATTCACCGTACTATCCCTACCGCTATCCGGTACCCGTGCGTGTGCGAGTAGAGGACAATTCGGGTACACCGGCAAAAGAACGTAACTGATTTTAATGAGTTTCCGGACAACGGCTGCGCAAGCAACACCAGTCAGCTATGAATTAGAGTGGGGCGTTGTTCGGGGACTGTGCTGGGGCGATCCCAACAACGTCACGGTTATTGCAACCCATGGCTGGTTAGACAATTGCCATAGCTTCCTTCCGTTAGCAGAGCACTGGAACTCTGACCATGGTGGTTTAATCGCTCTCGATTGGGCAGGGCACGGACACAGTGACCACCGCCCGCGAGGAACTCACTACCACTTTATTGATTACGCCTACGACCTCTGGCAAATCCTCACGCATCATATTAATTCGCCTGTGACCTTACTGGGTCACTCTATGGGTGGTTTTGTCAGTAACGTGGTTGCCTCCATTTGCCCTGAAAAAGTCGATAAACTTATTTTGGTCGAAGCCTTCGGGTTACTGGTTTCTGATGAAATGAATGCCAGAGAGCAGTTAGCAAAGGGCTTTTCGAGTCGTTATAAAAAACGAAGCGGTCGCTGGCGCGGCTATTCAACGCTTGACACAGCGATTGATGCGCGCGCTGCTCAGGCTGACTTTTCCAGAGACTTAGTAGCGCTGCTGGTTGAGCGAGGCTTGAATAAAGCGTCCGACCATTCATTTTCCTGGCGCGCTGACCCAAGAGTTAAGTCGGTATCGCCTTATCGCTTGCATTCAACCGCTGTCGATGAACTGCTCCAGGGACTGACTATGCCGGTGAAAGTCGTCAGGGGAGACAAAGGCCATGAAAACCTGTCACGCGCCATTGAAAAATGGCAGCATCAGGTCACTGATCTAAACTTAATAACACTGAATGGTGGACACCATGTTCATATGGAGCAACCAGAAAAAATAGCTGAGTTGTTAAAATCGAGCGGTTAGCAGCGCTGTATGACTAGGATTAACTGGTCGGATATGCGAAGATAAAGTGTTAACAAAACAAAATTTAATAGTGAGAGGCAGAGCCTTTTATGGAAAAGATTTGGCTAAAAAACTACCCGGCTGGTGTTCCTGAAACTATCGATCCGGATCATTTCTCGTCGCTGGTAGATATTCTCGAGCAGTCCATTGAGAAATACGGAGAGAAGACCGCATTCGTGAATATGGACTCAGAGATGAGTTTTAAAGAGTTGGGACTAAAATCTCGCGAGTTCGCCGCTTACCTGCAAAGTCAGGGGTTGAAAAAAGGTGATGCGGTTGCGGTGATGATGCCAAACTTGTTGCAGTACCCTATTGCTTTATTTGGTATTTTGCGAGCGGGAATGTCGGTGGTGAACGTAAACCCGCTATACACGCCCCGCGAATTAAAGCATCAGCTGACGGACTCTCAGGCAAAAGCGTTGGTTATCTTAGAAAACTTTGCGCATACCTACGACAAAATTAAAGATGAAACACCGCTCGACTTAGTGGTTACCACACAAATAGGTGACCAGTTGCCAGTACCTAAACGCTTTATTGTCAACTTTGTTGTTAAGTATATTAAACGTATGGTGCCATCTCACGGTGTTAAAAACACTGTAAGCCTGAACCAGGCAATGGCGAAGGGGGCTCAGGCAGAATATAAGCGTCCTCAAATCACAGGTGAGGACATCGCATTTTTACAATACACCGGTGGAACCACCGGCGTTGCTAAAGGTGCTATGTTGTCTCATCGCAATATGGTCGCCAATTTAGAACAAGTGTCGGCCTGTATTACGCCAATTATGAACGACGGCAAGGAAGTGATTATTACGGCATTGCCGCTTTATCATATCTTTGCGTTAACGGCGAACTGCCTGACGTTCATTAAGCATGGTGGTAAGAATATACTCATTACAAACCCGCGCGACATGCCGAACTTTGTTAAAGAGTTAAATAAGTACCCATTCTCAATGATTTCAGGAGTTAACACGTTATTTAACGGCCTGCTCAACACCAAAGGGTTTAAGGACGTTAACTTCTCTAACCTGAAAGTGGCCCTTGGCGGCGGTATGGCTGTTCAAAAAGCGGTCGCAGAAGAATGGGAACGAGTCACGAAATCTCGCCTTCTGGAAGGCTATGGCCTTACTGAGTGCGCGCCGGTTGTGACGGTGAATCCGTATGATATCGAGCACTACACGGGAAGCATCGGCTTACCTGTGCCTAGTACCGACGTCCGTATTGTTGATCCGGAAACGCGTGAAGAAGTGCCGATGGGCGAGCCAGGTGAGCTGGAAGTAAAAGGTCCTCAGGTTATGGTCGGGTATTTGAACCGCCCTGAAGATACGGCCGAGTCCATTAAAGACGGTTGGTTTGCAACTGGCGATATGGCGACGGTTGACGACCGCGGCTACTTTAAAATTGTAGATCGTAAAAAAGACATGATTCTGGTGTCTGGCTTTAACGTATATCCGAATGAAATTGAAGATGTACTGGCGGATCATCCGAAGATACTTGAGTCAGCGGCTATTGGTGTGCCGCATGAGTCCTCAGGAGAGGTTGTTAAAGTCTTTATTGTGGCTAAAGATAAGTCTCTGTCGGAGCGTGAAGTTATCGACTTTTCACGGGAGAACATGACTGCTTATAAAGTGCCAAAACTGGTCGAGTTCCGGGACGAACTGCCTAAATCGAATGTCGGCAAAATTCTACGTAAAGAGCTGCGTGACGAGGAAAACTCTTGACGCAGCTTGAACTTCCGGAGTCGGTGCGTCAGTACCGACTCATCTCTTCTACCGATGAATTAGCCGATTTCTGCTCTAAAGCTCGTCAGACGGGTTGGTTTGCAATTGACTCTGAGTTCGTGCGAGAGCGGACTTTTTATGCGAACCTTGGGCTGTTACAGATGCATGCGGGCGGTGACACGGTTATCGTGGATCCGCTGGCTGATATTAATTTGGAGCCAGTATGGTCGCTCATTTCTTCGGATAGCATTGAAACCGTTCTGCACGCCGGAGGTGAAGACATTGAGCTGTTTTTCTATGAAAGTGGCGGTGCTCAACCAAGCCGTGTGTTTGATAGCCAAATAGCAGCTGGGTTTTGTGGCATTGGTGAGTCCATGGGCTACGCACGCTTAGTCAGTGAGCTCTTTGATAATGTGGAGCTCGACAAAAGCCTGTCCCGGACCAACTGGTTAAAACGACCTTTAAGCCCTGAACAACTGGATTACGCTGCCGCTGACGCCAGCTATCTGGCAGTTATGTATCCTTATTTGAAAGGGCTTTGCGAAGAAAAGGGCTGTTTGGATATCGTTTACGAAGAGTCTGTACTTCAGGTTCGTAAGCGAACAACTCGTATTCCAGACGACCTCTTATATTTGCAAGTTGGTAATGCCTGGCAACTCAATGATGAGCAGTTAGCGATTTTACAAGAGCTGGCGAGTTGGCGATTCAACAAGGCTAGAAAGAAAAACATTCCGTTAGGTTTTATCGCTAAAGACGGCGCATTGTTAGAGCTGGCCAGACGCAAACCCAAATCACAAAGCGATTTAAATCATATTCGTGACTTACCGCCGTTATCAAAAAAGTATTCCGGCAATGAAATGATTACTGTCATTAAAAAAGCCGAAGAGCAGGCGACTTCTAAGTCGCTGAAGCCCTTAAGCCGATTGGACGATATGCCTGGCTACAAGGAAACGTTTAAAGCGATAAAGCAAAAAGTCACTGAGCTCGCTGAGTCACTTGATGTCCCAGCCTCATTAGTGGCATCACGCAAGCAAATAAACGAGCTGATTAATTTCTTCTGGCAGTACTCGCCGCAGCAACAGGAACGTCTGCCGCAACCAGACTTACTGACGGGTTGGCGAAATGCAGCAATTGGGGCAGAATTAAGAGCTATTGTAACGTCATAGCGTCGGAGACACTTATGTTGTGCGATGTGTATCGCAGTTCCCGCAAAGCGGATACCTATGTTTACCTTCCTCATGGTGAAGACTTCAGTGAATTACCGGATGCCCTTGTGCAAAGTTTCGGTAAAGCAGAGAAAATACTGACCATAAATTTAACAACCCGTGAACAACTGGCTCGTTTGAGCGTCAAAGAATTAACTGAGCACTTGGCCAGTGACGGTTTTTATTTACAGCTTCCACCTAAGCAAGAGGACATTTCATGTTAATCAAATTCGTGAGCAGTGCGTTAATTGGGGCGTTGGCACTTGTCAGTGTGAGTGCCTCTGCACAAGAGAAGAGTGTTGAAGAAAAGTTTTCTGACTATGTGGAAGCGTTAAAAGACGAAGCCAGAGGCAATGATTACAGCGAGGAAACACTGGAAAAGGCCTTTGCGAAAGTAAAGTATTACGAGCGAGCCGTTGAACTTGATAAGAACCAGCCGGAATTTAAACTGACGCTGGATACTTATTTGCCTCGTGCTGTGCCTGAATGGAAAGCAGAAAAGGCATTAGAGAAATACGAAGAGCATAAAGAGTTGCTCGAAAAAGTGGGTAAAGAGTTCGGTGTTCAGCCGCGCTTTATCGTCGCTTTATGGGGAATCGAAACAAACTTCGGTTCTTATACGGGTGGCTTCGATGTTGTTTCAGCATTGACCACACTGGCATTTGACGGTCGTCGTGAAGCTTTCTTTAAGAAGCAGCTTTGGCACGCATTAACCATCATTCAGGACGGGCATATTGCGCCAGAAAAAATGCAAGGCTCCTGGGCGGGGGCTATGGGCCAAACTCAGTTTATGCCCAGCTCCTTTATGAATTACGCGGTGGATTATGACGGCGATGGACGTAAGGATATTTGGGGCAGCTACCCGGACGTGTTTGCTTCTGCCGCTAACTATTTGAGCTCGGTCGGCTGGCGTGACGACGTCACCTGGGGACGTCAGGTGCAGCTACCAGAAGGGTTTGATACCTCTTTGTCTGGGCTGGACACGAAGAAAAAGCTCAGCGAATGGGGTAACTTAGGTGTCACTCGATATGATGGCTCGGAACTGCCTCAACGAGACGATATTGAAGCGTCAGTCGTCATTCCTGATGATAAAGAAGGCCGTGTTTATCTGGCTTACGCGAACTACGACGCACTGATGCACTGGAACCGCTCACATTACTTTGTGGCAGCTGTTGGTTATTTGTCTGACCGTATTCGCTTCCCCCGGTAATCGCCGGAGTCGGGTATGGGGAGTTTGATGTCCTGGTATGAAAAGCCTTTGCAAGAGCTGACCGCTGCCGAGTGGGAGGCTCTTTGCGACGGCTGTGGGCAGTGTTGTGTCAACCAGCTGCTCGACGAAGAAGATAACCTATACTCGACCGATGTAGCCTGTAAATTACTCGATACCGAGACCGCTCGTTGCAGCGACTATGCAAACCGCAGCCGCCGAGTTCCTGCTTGTGTGACGTTAACACCGAACAACATTGAAGATGTTTACTTCATGCCGGCGACCTGTGCGTATCGGCTAAGGGCACAGGGACAGCCACTACCCAAATGGCATCCGGTAAGGCATGACGGAAGTAAAGAAGCAATGAAAAAGGCCGGCTATTGCGTTGCCGGCCATTGTATAAGCGAGTCAGAGTACCACGGGGAATTAGAGGACAGGATAGTGACCTGGCCGTTGAGTTAAGGGTTATTTATGGTACAGAACTAAACCGTCACGTTTTTTAAATAAGCTAATAAAGTGGGCGATAGTGACAATAACCGCGATAACGAGTAACCCGCCGAATATAAATGTCATCCAGCCAGGCATACCCATTCCAAGCCACTGCCAGTCGATATCACCGCATAACCCCGGTGCGGCGAAAAGGCCCGGAAGCCACTCGTGCAGAGGTGCCCACTCCGGAAAGTCAGGAGCGCTTTCGCAGACGGCGAAAAAAGCGTTTTTAGAAGTTTGTAAGTCCCAGTGATCATAGGCAATACGGAGGCCTTCAAAACTGCTGTAAAGCCATCCCAACAGGCCGGCCCAGCGCAGTAAGGCGAAACCCGATCCTATGAGTCCCACAATGGCAGATAGCGCAATGCCAACAACAGCCATGCGCTGATAAACACATTTAACGCAAGGCTCAAGACCTAATACAGCCTGAAAGTACAAGGCAGCCCCTAACAGTGCAGCGCCCCCCAGAAAAAGAAGAAGCCAGGCAAACGGTTTGGTCGGCCATTGACCTATAGACAGCATCACTCTATTCCTTAAGAAAGTGTAAAAACGATGAAACCATACCCAAATGCTTTGGGAATGTCGATATAAAGGCTGAAGTTATCTTGTCCGACCTCGTATAAGGCTGCTAGAATCACTCTATCATTCAGCATTTGGGCGGGAAAATGATTATAAAAGCCAAAAGTCCGGCGGGATTTGCCGAAGAGTATATCGTTAAGTCTATTTGGAACGGGCACTTTGCGCCAGGAACCATTTTACCCGCAGAACGTGAATTATCGGAGCTAATTGGCGTTACTAGAACGACGTTACGCGAAGTTCTGCAACGCTTAGCTCGTGATGGTTGGTTGACCATTCAACATGGCAAACCGACTAAGGTGAATAACTTCTGGGAAACCTCCGGGTTAAATATACTGGAAACCTTAGCTCGTCTTGACGAAGATGGCATGCCTGAGCTAGTGGATCAGCTGTTGTCTGCGCGTACAAACATTAGCGCAATTTATATTCGAGCTGCGATCCGCCATAACCCAGCCCGTGTTATTGAGCTGATAGAAGCGGCCAAAGAGCTTGAGGATGACGAAAAGAGCTTTGCTGAATTTGATTACCAGTTAAACCATGATTTAGCGATGGCGTCTGGAAATCCTATTTATGTACTCGTCTTAAACGGATTCAAAGGTCTGTATTCTCGTATTGGGCAGTACTACTTCTCCTCACCCGAGGCTCGTCAGCTGGCTCGAGACTATTATGAAAACTTAGTGAACTGCGCCGAAGAAGGCGACTATAACGAGTCGGTAAACCTTGTACGCCGCTATGGTTATGAGTCTGCGGAAATATGGCACAGTCTGCGCGGCGACATGCCCAATAACCTAGTCGAATAAAGCGCCTGAAAGGCGCTTTATTTATCGCTAAAAATTTTGCGTTGCTTAGCTATTTACAATTCTATAACCTAGTAGTTGATACCTACCTAATAGCGAAAAGGAAAATAAAAAAATGAAGGGATCAGTACTAGATTTTGACGAAGGCAACCGTAGCGGCATTATCTCTGGTGAAGACGGTAATCGTTATACTCTCGATATTTCAGAATGGAAAGGAAACCAGCTGCCGAAAGCGGGTGCAAAAGTTGATTTTGCAGTCACTGGTGATAAAGCAGAAGGGGTTTACCCTGACTCTGCGGCTTCAAATACCAGCACATCGTCGAAGAAAATTGCCGCCGCTGTCTTGGCCTTTTTCTTAGGCGCTTTTGGTGCCCATAAATTCTATCTGGGATACACCAAAGAAGGCGTTATTATGCTGTTGGTGTTCTTGTTTGGTTTTATCCTACTGGGAATCCCATCATTCATCATTGGTATTATCGCGTTTATTGAATTCATTATTTATATCGTTAAGCCCGACGATGAATTCGAGGAAACCTATGTTCAGGGGCATCGTCCTTGGTTTTAAGAGCTAGGCAATAAAAAAGGCGCCATTGGCGCCTTTTTTATGATTAAAACTCAGTACTATTAGCCTAAGTTTTTGTTCACAAAGTCCCAGTTCACTAACTTCCAGAACGCTTCTAAGTAGTTAGGACGAGAATTGCGATAGTCGATGTAGTAGGCGTGTTCCCATACGTCGACAGTTAACAGTGCTTCAACACCGTCGTGTGCAACTGGAGTATCTGCGTCATCCGTATTCAGGATATCAACAGAGCCGTCAGATTTTTTCACTAACCAAGTCCAGCCTGAGCCGAAGTTGCCTGCAGCGCTTGCGTTGAACTCTTCCTGGAACTTCTCGAAAGAGCCCCATTTGTCGTTGATAGCGTCAGCAACTGCACCTGTTGGAGCGCCGCCACCGTTAGGGCTTAAGCAATTCCAGTAAAACGTATGGTTCCAGACTTGAGCTGCGTTGTTAAACAAACCGCCTTTTTCAGACTTAATGATGTCTTCTAACGACTTGTTTTCAAGGTCAGTACCTTTTACCGCGTCGTTCAGTTTGTTGACGTAAGTCGCGTGGTGTTTGCCGTAGTGATATTCTAAAGTCTCTTCTGAGATATGAGGCGCTAAAGCGTTTTTCTCATAAGGAAGAGCGGGTAGTTCAAATGCCATAGTCTCTCTCCGTAGTTTTTCTTTTAGGGCAAATTAATATCTGGCGCTATCAAATTCAGCCACCAGAAGACGAATTGTGTTCTTTGTATCTACGTTATATAGGGTTGGTTAGATTGCTTTTCAAGGAAATCTTTCAATTTAGGCAAATCTTTTCTGCTGTGCTAGAATACTTGAGTGTTTTAATCAACCATTATTTAGAGCAGAGGTGTTATGGAAACGGTTGACAGAATTAAGCAGCAAATCGAAGAAAATCCTATTTTGTTATACATGAAAGGCTCGCCGAAACTGCCAAGCTGTGGCTTTTCGTCACAGGCATCACAAGCATTAATGGGCTGTGGTCAGCCATTTGCTTATGTTGATATTCTGCAGAACCCAGACATTCGTGCGGAACTGCCAAAGTACGCAAACTGGCCAACCTTCCCACAGCTTTGGGTTGAAGGTGAATTAGTCGGTGGTTGTGATATTATCATTGAGATGTTCCAAAACGGTGAGTTGCAGCAACTGATCACAGAAGTTGCAGAGCGCCATCCGGAACCTTCAGCAGAGTAAAATAGCTGAACGAATATTAAGCAATCGGTCAAAAGTTTTGACGGAGCCCCTTGTTTTTGACTTGGGGTATCCCCATTACCGATTGTGAAGGTTTCATTTACTTTAACTGAAATGGAGAGAATCAATGTCTGTATTAGTAGGTCGTAAAGCACCTGATTTTACTGCAGCAGCGGTACTTGGCTCAGGTGAAATTGTTGAAGATTTCAAACTGTCTGACCATATCAAAGGCAAAAAAGCAGTTATTTTCTTCTACCCACTGGACTTCACTTTCGTATGTCCTTCTGAGCTAATCGCTTTTGACAAGCGTTTAGAAGAATTCAACAAGCGTGGCGTAGAAGTTATCGGTGTTTCTATCGATTCTCAATTTACGCACAACGCATGGCGTAACACGTCAACTGACGACGGTGGTATCGGTCAGGTGAAATACCCACTGGTTGCTGACGTACGTCACAGCATCTGTAAAGCGTATGACGTTGAACACCCAGAAGCAGGCGTTGCGTTCCGTGGCTCATTCCTGATCGACGAAGACGGTGTGGTTCGTCACCAGGTTGTTAACGACTTACCATTAGGTCGTAACATCGACGAAATGCTGCGTATGGTTGACGCACTGAACTTCCACCAGAAGCACGGTGAAGTTTGCCCAGCAGGTTGGGAAGAAGGTAAAGAAGGCATGAAAGACAACCCTGAAGGTGTTGCTTCTTACTTGTCTAAAAACGCTGACAAACTATAAGCGTTTAATGATATTAAAAAAGTCGCTCTTCGGAGCGACTTTTTTGTTTTCCCTTTGTGTTTTTGAGCTAGTCATTAGAAGCGAGTGGCCAGCCACCTAAATCTTTCCAGCGGTTGACCATCCAACAGAATAATTCAGCGGTGCGCTCAGTGTCATAGAGAGCGGAATGCGCCTGTTTACCATCAAACTCAATTCCCGCAGCCTGACAAGCTTTTATAAGCACCGTTTGCCCTAGTGTCAGAGCAGCCAAAGACGTGGTGTCAAAGCTCACAAAGGGGTGAAACGGATTACGTTTTAAATTGGCCCGTTCAGCCGCAGCCATGACAAAACTATGGTCAAAGTTCGAGTTATGACCGACCAGAACTGAGCGTTGACAGCCCGCTGCTTTTTGCGCTTTTCTAATGGGCTTAAACATTTCTCGTAGTGCCTCTGACTCCGGGACTGCGCCGCGCAGGGGGCTGTCTGGGTCAATACCGTTAAAATCGATAGCTGCTTGCTCTATGTTAGCGCCTTCAAAAGGTTCAACGTTATAATGCACCGAGTCAACCGGCTTTAAAGTGCCGTCGCTATCGAAGTCCAGCAGTACCGCCGCTATTTCTAAAAGGGCATCTGTTTTTGCGTTAAAACCCGCGGTTTCAACGTCCACAACGACAGGCATATAGCCACGAAACCGTTTCTTCATTAGCGACTCAGAAGTGTCAGACATAAAGACCCTTTAGTTATTTAGCTGGTTATTTCAATTTGCGCCTATTATGCCAAAGATATATCGATAATGCTGAGAGAAACTCTAAAGCGCAGCGAATAAATGCCGATAAAAGCGTATTAGAATTTTAAACCGGAGTGCCTATGAAAAACTGGCCGATGTTAACTGCAGCTGCAGCGTCTGTATTGCTGGCAACGAGCCAGGCAAACGCCAATGCAGTTAGGCATTACAGTGCTGACCTTGATAGCTCGTCGTGGCAACTTAGCGAGGACAGCCGGTTGGAGTGTGCGTTAGAGCATGAAATTCCGCGCTACGGTAAAGTTCGTTTTCAAAGCGAAGCCAGTAAAGAACTGAACTTACGCATGAAAATGGACATGAAAAAGTTGCCTGACAGCTATGATGTTTCAGCCATTGAGTCTGTGCCACCTCGCTGGCGCCCGGGGCAAGCGAGCTACCAAATTGGCTCTATGCAGCTCTATAAACAGTTTAATGGTGAGTTACAAAAGCAGCTGGCCTGGACACTGCTGAGTGAATTGGAAAAAGGGCGCTATCCAACGTTTTTCTACGACGACTGGTACAACAACCGTGATCAAGTGGCAGTGTCATTGTCCTCGGTGAACTTTCGCAGCAAATACGACGACTTTTTAAGTTGTGTCAATGCACTGTTGCCGTTTAGCTTTGAAGACATTGCTTACACGGTATTGAATCATGAAGATGGCAGTGAAAAGCTGACCATATCGTCACAGCGCAAGCTCAAGCAAATTAGCGACTATCTGAAAGTTGATAATGATCTTGAGTTGGTGCTTGTCGATGCTTACACCGACTCACTCGGAGCGCGGGGGCCAAACCAAGAGTTAACCGAAGAACGAGCTAAAGAAATACAGGCGTTTTTTGTTGAGCGTGGGATAACGGCTGATCGTATAAAAACTGTTGGGCACGGTGAGGACCGACCGATTAAGTCGAATGAAAACGAAATTAATCGTCAGTTAAACCGCCGGGTCATTGTGCAGCTGGCAAAACCGTCAGGGATTGAGCTTTAATCGCTCAATCGCTGGTTTTGTCTTTAAATTCGCACAAGTCTTCAATAATACACGAGCCACAGCGAGGTTTTCGGGCAATACAGGTGTAACGTCCGTGCAGAATTAACCAGTGGTGCACATCGACTTTAAACTCCGCCGGCACCACTTTTATCAGTTTTTCTTCCACTTCTTTAACGTTTTTTCCCGGTGCCAGTTTGGTGCGGTTAGACACGCGGAAAATATGGGTATCCACAGCAATGGTCGGCCAGCCGAACGCGGTATTTAAAACGACATTAGCCGTTTTACGTCCGACCCCAGGCAGAGCTTCCAACGCGGCTCTGTCTTCCGGGACTTCACCACCGTATTGCTCAACCAGAATTTTACAGGTCTTGTAGGCATTCTCGGCTTTCGAGTTAAACAAACCAATGGTTTTTATGTACTCTTTTATACCATCCACGCCTAAAGCGAACATCTCTTCAGCGGTTGGAGCAGCAGGGAATAACTTGCGTGTCGCTTTATTAACTCCGACATCGGTTGCCTGAGCCGACAATAGCACCGCAATAAGCAGCTGAAATGGGGTGTCGTATTCAAGCTCCGTGGTTGGGTTTGGGTTATTGTCGCGAAGACGGCTTAAAATTTCGTAGCGCTTAGTTTTATTCATAATTAATTATTACTGTTGTGCGGTTACACGGGCGCGGGTTACGGTTTTCTTCTCTGCGCGCTCGGCTTTTATGGCATCAATTCGGTTTTTCAGGGCAATGATAAAGCCCATACCAATAAAGGCACCTGGCGGCAATATGGCGAGTAGAAGCGGGTAGTCAACGGTGAATAACTCAATTCTTAATTGGGCGGCCCAGTCGCCAAGTAAGAGCTCTGCTCCATCGAACAAAGTACCATTACCAATAATTTCACGTATGGCGCCCAGCAGCATAAGAACCAGAGCAAAGCCAACACCCATCATCAAGCCGTCAAATGCCGCTTTCTGCCACGGGTTCTTAGACGCATAAGCTTCGGCACGGCCGATAATGGCACAGTTTGTGACTATCAATGGAATGAAAATGCCGAGCGATTGGTACAGCTCGAACACATAGGCATTCATGAGCAATTGAATAACAGTAACAAAGGTGGCAATGACCATTACAAAGACCGGAATGCGTATTTCCTGAGGCACAAAACTGCGCACGAGTGACACGGTTACATTAGAGCCGATAAGCACAAACAGTGTCGCCAGGCCGAGTCCTAAAGCGTTAGTGACAGACGCCGTGACAGCCAAGAGAGGGCATAAGCCAAGTAGCTGCACTAAAGCTGGGTTGTTATCCCAGAGTCCTTGCCAGGTTAGTTCTTTGTACTCGTTCATTGTGCGGCCTCCTCACAGCGCTGAAGCTCAGCATTGAATAATGTGTCCGCGTTTTCTTCTAGATAAAGTGTCGCTCGTTTGACTGCGCCAACCACCGCTCGCGGTGTAATGGTTGCGCCTGTGAATTGATCAAACATGCCACCGTCGCGCTTTACTGCCCAACGGTCATCGTCTTCGGATTTAACTCGCTTGCCTGAAAACGACGTGATCCAGTCGTTTTTCTCTATTTCTATTTTATCACCCAGGCCTGGTGTTTCCTGGTGGCGTAACGTCCTGATACCCAGTAATTCACCTGAAGGTTTCACCGCCAGTAATAAGCGAATGGCACCTGAGTAGCCATCGGGAGCGACAATTTCGGCAGCCAACGCAGTGGGTTTATCGTTAACCCAGGCTCGATACATTGGGTGCGGTTCGTTGCTACCCAGTGCGTTATGAGTCACCAAACGACATGACTGGTAAAGGTCATTGTCGTGCATTGCCGGAGGAATGAGTTGATTAAGCGTGCGCAGTACCTGAGCTTGCTGTTGTTGCGCTATTTTATCTTTGGTCAGCACTTGTACGCCCACCACTAAAGCCGTAGCAATAACCGCAAAGGCGGCCAGTATAAGGCCGTTTTTCTGCATACTATTAATGGTCATTTGCGTTCTCCGTGACCATAAACGGTTGGTCTTGTATAACGATCAATAATAGGAACACACATATTGGCTAACAGCACCGCGAACGCAACACCGTCGGGATACCCACCCCAGCTACGGATAATAAACACTAATAAACCGATTAACACGCCAAAAATAAAGCGGCCCCGATTCGAGGTCGCCGCAGAGACCGGGTCGGTCGCAATGAAAAATGCGCCAAGCATTGTTGCGCCGCTCAGTGCGTGAACCACAGGCCCTGCCATAAGGTCGGGGGCGAACAGATAAGCAAAGAAGGCCGGAACACACAATCCCGCGATGAGTCCGACAGGAATGTGCCAGCTGATAATACGTTGCTGTATGAGTAACAAACCACCAATGAGAAAGCCTAGGTTAACCCATTGCCAGCCAGCGCCCGCTAAAAAGCTAAACTGAGGTTTGGCATATACTTCGGTCAGTGTGAAGCCCTGTGTTAAACCTGTTTTTATGGCATCTAATGGGGTTGCCATAGTGACACCGTCAATACCGGCACGTAGCTGTTCGACGCTGTAACCTGCCGGTGTATATTCAAACAGTATGGTGTGTAGCGTCTGCCAAAGCGTGAGTGAATGCTCACCTATTGTTGATGGTGGTAGCCAGTTGGTCATTTGTACCGGAAAAGATATTAGCAATAAAACGTAACCCGCCATCGCCGGATTAAACAGGTTTTGTCCCATGCCACCGTAAACATGCTTAACGACAACAATGGCAAACAACGTACCAATAACAATGATCCACCAGGGGGCTAAAGGCGGAATACTAATGGCCAACAAAATGGCAGTGACCAAGGCTGTATTGTCTCGCAGGGCCGACATAGCGGGGCGATCACGAGCAATAATACAGGCTGACTCAGCAATTAAAGCGGTAATTACAGCCAGGATTATTTGAAACCAAACACCGAAGCCGAAGAAATAGCTTTGTATCAACACACCGGGCACCAGCGCGTAGCAAACCCAGCGCATCATGCTGCTGGTACTGTGTTGGCTGTGCCCATGAGGTGACGACGCTATTTTAAAACTCATGACTCATTTCCTTTCGCTGAGTTATTTTCTTCATCGGCTTTTTGCGCCTGGGCGGCTTTTTTGGCTTTTGCACGCGCAATTGCAGCAGCAACGGCAGCAGACTTGCCGCCTGACTCGGTTTTTTCTTTGTTGTCTGTCGTTGCGGTTTCCGCTTTTTCAGCCTGGGCTTTCTTGCGGGCTTCGGCTGCTTTTCTATGGCGCTCTAAGCGCTCCTGCTTCTCACGCTCTAAACGCTCTTGTCGAGCTTCAAAGCGCTGGCGCGCATGTTCCGCTTTAGCTTTTTCACGAGCAATGTTGCGAATCTCTGCTTTCGCTTTCCGATAATAGTGCACTAAGGGAATTTCGCTGGGGCAGACATAGGCGCACGCGCCGCACTCTATGCAGTCAAACAGGTTTTGCTCGTCCAGCGCGTCATAGTCTTTGGCTTTAGCCAGTAATTGCAGTTGCTGTGGCTGCAAGCTGGCCGGACAGGCGTCGGCGCAGGCACCGCAACGTATGCAGGCTAATTCAGGCCCTGGCGCAGGCAGCTCTGCTTCTGTTGGTGCTAAAACACAGTTGGTGGTTTTAATGACCGGAACATCAATGCTAGGTAGCGTAAAGCCCATCATAGGGCCACCCATAATGACGCGTTGTTTATTTTCAGGAGTAAACCCAGATTCCTTTAGCAAATGTTCAATAGGGGTTCCCAACAGCGCCCAAAGGTTACGCTTTTCTTTTATGGCATCGCCGGTGACTGTCACAACACGTTCAAGTAGTGGCTCACCATGAATAATAGCGCGCTTAATGGCGTATGCGGTTCCGACATTTTGCATTAAGAAACCAATATCCATTGGCAGTTTGCCGCTGGGGACCTGCTCACCGGTCAGTAGCTCAATGAGTTGCTTCTCGCCGCCGGAAGGGTATTTTGTTGGTACGACCTTTAGTGCTATTTGCGAGTCGTCCCCAATGGCGGTGCGAATAGCTTCAATAGCCTTAGGCTTATTGTTTTCTATGGCGAACAGCACGGAGTCACAATGAGTAATGTACTGAAGAATTTTCACACCCGCGATTATGTCTTCAGCGTACTCCTGCATTAACCCATCGTCTGCGGCAATATAAGGTTCGCACTCAACGCCATTAATAATGAGATGACGCAAAGGCTTTTGCTGGGCCAGTTTTTGCGCGGTTGGGAAACCCGCTCCACCTAAACCGGCAATACCGGCTTGTTGAATCAGCTCTAGCAAGCGGGAGACTTCAACTTCCCGATAATCCGGAATGGCGTGCTTATTGCCCCAGCGGTCTTCGCCGTCGGGTCTTATTACAATGGCTAGTTCGGGCAAACCTGACGCATGTGCCGTTGGGCGTTCTTCAATAGCGTGAATAACACCGGACGTCGGGGCGTGTAGTGGTAGCCCCAGACTCAAACTGGCCTCAGTGAGTTGCTGACCTTTATCAACCGTTTGACCCGGCTCAACTAACATATTGCCCGATGGGCCAATATGCTGACGTACCGGCAAAATTAACTCGTCAGGTAAAGGCAGCGAGCGTATTGGTTTGTCGCACGCAGGTGCTTTTCTCTCTGGCGGATGTATACCACCAGGGAAATGCCCAGATACATTGCTCGATACATAAATGGTGTTGTTATCTGAATGGCTCATTCAACCACCTTCACCGGAATACTGTTCTTTTTGATGTTTTCTTTAACCGTATCGAGATCCCACTGCCAGGTTTCAGGGCTTGCTTTGACAGAGACCATGTCGATGCAGTCGACCGGGCAAGGCTCAACGCACAAGTCGCAACCCGTACATTCGTGTTCAATAACGGTGTGCATTTGCTTGGCCGCGCCTAAAATAGCGTCGACTGGGCAGGCCTGAATACATTTAGTACAGCCTATGCATTCGTCTTCCCGAATAACGGCGACTTTTTTGACGTCTTCTTCACCGTGCGCGGAGTCTAAAGGTTTTGCCTCAACACCCATTAAGTCGGCCAATTGCTTGATAGTTGCTTCGCCGCCTGGAGGACACTTATTGATGTCGTCACCGTTTGCGATGGCTTCGGCATAAGGACGACAGCCTGGATAGCCGCATTGCCCACACTGGGTTTGTGGCAGAATTTCATCGATTTGGTCAACAATAGGGTCGCTTTCAACTTTAAACTTAACCGCAGCAAAGCCTAGAATAACGCCGAATATCAGCGCTAAAATGCCAAGTGTAATAACTGCTCCTAATACACTCATTTAACTGCTCACTAATCCGCTGAAGCCCATAAAGGCAAGAGACATAAGACCGGCTGTTATCATTGCTACCGCTGAACCTTTAAAGGTTACTGGCACATCGGCGGCAGCCAGACGTTCGCGTAACGCTGAGAAAAGAATAAGAACCAGCGAGAAACCAATGGCAGCGCCAAGTCCATAAACAATAGACTGAACGAAGTTGTGCTGCTCATTAATGTTCAATAAAGCCACACCCAGTACCGCACAATTGGTTGTAATTAGCGGTAAAAATATGCCCAGTAAGCGATATAAGGTAGGGCTGGTTTTATGCACGACCATTTCGGTGAACTGAACAACCACCGCAATAACCAGAATAAAGCTCAGTGTTTGCAGCGACATAAGTCCTAACGGCTCGAGTAAGTATTCATTCACTAAATAGCTGCAAACAGACGCTAATGTCAGTACGAAGGTCGTTGCTGCGGACATACCAATAGCTGTGTCGAGTTTATTGGATACCCCCATAAATGGGCACAAGCCAAGAAACTTAACGAGCACAAAGTTATTTACCAATACTGTGCCAATTAATAGCAGCAAATAGTCGGTCATTGAGCATTCCGCAACAGTGAAAAATAAAGAGCGCATATTATCGGTGTTTTGAGGCTTATAAACAACCGCCTTTGGGTAGGGTTTCTCGGCGAAATCCGGCAAATTGTCAATTTATTGTCATGCTAGCGCATTAAAACTGTCATAAGTGGTAGGCAAAGTGGCTGCAACTGGTGCTAAAACGGTATAAAAGCCATGGTACTGCTCAGTTATTTACAGCGTTTTGATACCTACTGTTACTGCCTGTGCTCAGGGATACGAGCTCGTCCGGTTGCCGGGCGGTTAGCGGTTTGGGTTTCCCGTTCCGGAGACGGTTACGCCTACTTTGCAATTGCACTAGCGAGTGTCCTGTTGAATGACTCTGGTACCGCCTACTTTAAGCATCTATTACTTGCCTTCCTAATTGAACTGCCCATTTACTGGCTCTTAAAAAGCAGCTTCAAACGCCGACGCCCCAGTGACTTAGGGTTGTCGCTGGCAGCGCTGATTGTCGCGTCTGACAAGTTCAGCTTTCCCTCCGGACACACTGCAGCCGCTTTTATCTTTGCAGGAATAACCCACGTCCACTTTCCCGAACTTGGTTTTATTTGCTACCTGTGGGCGTCTGCCATTGGTGCTTCTCGAGTTATTGTTGGCGTGCACTTCCCGTCAGACATATTAGCTGGCGTATTGTTAGCAGTACTTATTTGGGAGCTTATGCTATGAGAGTTCTATATGGTATTCAGGGCACCGGAAATGGTCACCTTTCCAGAAGCCACACTTTGGCTACTTACTTAAGTCAGCAGCCGATTCACGTTGACTATCTGATTTCCGGACGCAGGAACTATGGCTTGTTTGATATGGACGTTTTTGGTGCCTATCAAAGCCGCGAGGGACTGTCTTTTGTCACTGAAAATGGCGCCTTGAAACGCCGAAAAACGCTCACCTCAAATAACTGGAGACAGTTTTACAACGACGTAAAAGCGTTAGATGTAACGCAATATGATCTGGTCATTACCGACTACGAGCCAGTGAGTGCCTGGGCAGCTAAACGAGCTGGAGTGCGTTCTATTGGTTTGGGGCGACAATACGCATTCTGGGAGCCCGAGCTTTATAAAACGCTGAGCCTCTGGCAGCGTCAAATGATTAAGCAATTTGCTCCCTGTTCAACGCCTGTTGGCATGCACTGGTTAGAGTGTGGTAATGCCATACCTCCGGTTGTTAGAGAGCCTGATAATGGCTGTAAGGGCGGCTTAGCCCAACGAGTGATCGTTTACCTGCCGTTTGAGGATCCTAAAGTTATTATTAACGCGCTTTACCCTATTGATGATTATGAATTCTCGGTCTTTCATCCCAAATTAACGCGGTGTAGCTATGGGCACATTGAATGCTTCGCACCGTCAAGAAAACAGTTTTCAGAGCAGTTTAGTCGAGCGTCAGCGGTAATTTCTAATGCGGGCTTTGAAACCAGTTGTGAGGCATTGAGAGAAGGGAAGTCACTGATCATAAAGCCTTTGACAGGCCAGTTCGAACAACAGAAAAATGCGGAAATACTAGAGCGTAAGGGGCTTGCAACAGTAATGAAAAATGTGAGTTGTGCCTCTATTGAACGGGCTCTGCAGGAACGACAAAGCGCTTATATGCAATGGCCTAACGTTGCAAAACACTTAGCGAATTGGATTGCTGATGGCGCAAAAGAGTCAGTCCGGGATTTGAGTAAAAGGCTTTGGGGGCTTTAAGGGGTCTGGAAAACTTGGCTCCCCAGGTTGGATTCGAACCAACGACACATGGATTAACAGTCCACCGCTCTAACCAACTGAGCTACTGGGGAATAGATAAGTTTCGTTAACGTTGTATTGGCTCCCCAGGTTGGATTCGAACCAACGACACATGGATTAACAGTCCACCGCTCTAACCAACTGAGCTACTGGGGAACAACGTTCAACGGCTGCGAATATTAAAGCTACTGCCTGAGACTGTCAACTGTTCCATTAAGGTTTTTTAGGGAAACATGACTGTCTGCTGAAAAACTCAACAATTTAGGAAAACACGATACTTTTTGTGAAAATATCGTCTATACCTCACGGAAAACAATGTCAAGCTTTGGTCATAATCTCTGCTATAACATAAGTCATAAGTTGATCGCTGAAGTGATTATCCACAGATCACTGAGTTGCCCAGTAGATAACGGCTACAGGATCTTATCCACGGAATCTGTGGATAACCCTGTGCTTAACTCTGTTAAATAATACGGTTTATGCGGTGTCGAGCGCAATTTAAGCGATGGTTAAAAATTACCTAGATAAATATATATCCTTTAAAATTAATGGCTTATATAAATTCGGTGAACAACTGTTCAGTTTGGTGGTTTGTTCATCAGGCAATGCTTGCAGAATCAGCAACTTGTGTATTTCTTGGTTAAATTGATTGAAATTTGGTCCCGTTTAACATCAAATTTCTGCGTTTTTTCTCTTGACTTCTTGTAAGTCATTTAACTAAAAGGCACGCAAAGGATCGCAGTAAATTTTGTTAATTTGTAATAAAAGCGTCAAACGAAAAGAAGTAGGAAATTGAGGAGATACGTATTACTGGGCGGAAAAAGCAAAAGGGTTTTGGCGCTTACATTGCTGTTTAGCACCAAAACCCTATTTTTTATAAGTTTTCTGCAAAAGATTTAATGCGTTTGACCGCTTCTTTTAGCGTGTTGAGGTCAGTTGCAAAAGACAGACGGCAATAGCCTTCAGCGCCAAAGGCCGAGCCTGGCACTAACGCGACATTAGCATCAGAGAGTAATTTCTCACAAAACGAGACGTCGTCCTTCGTTCCTGCTTTTTCCATCAGTTTTTCAATGTGTGCAAACGCATAGAAAGTACCATCTCCGGGCACACAGTTTATGCCATCAATTGCATTTAAGGCGTCGACTAAATAATCGTGACGTTCTTTGAATGCCGTTACCATTGTCTTTATACAGCTTTGATCGCCATCGAGAGCCGCAGCGGCAGCATATTGGCTGATACTGGCCGGGTTAGATGTGCTTTGCGACTGCATTTTTTTCATGGCGGCAATAATAGGTGCAGGACCAGCAGCATATCCAATTCGCCAGCCTGTCATCGCATAGGCTTTGGAAACGCCGGTAAGAATAACCGTGCGATCTTTTAGATCGGGAGCAACCATAGGCAGGTTAGCAAATGGCGAATCGGACCATAAAATGTGCTCGTACATATCGTCTGTGGCAATTAGCACATTCGGATAGTCTCTTAATACGTCTGCTAACGCTTTCAATTCTTCCGCAGTGTAGGCAGTACCAGCCGGGTTTGACGGACTATTAATGAACATTAAGCGAGTTTTATCGGTTAATGCACCACGCAGCTGCTCTGCGGTAATTTTAAAACGTTGATCAATACCGGCTTGTACGATAACCGGGGTGGCACCTACCAGTTTTGTCATATCTGGATACGATACCCAGTAAGGCGCAGGAATAACGACTTCGTCGCCTGGGTTTAGCCAAGCACTAAGTAAGTTATAGATGCTGTGCTTACCACCCGATGAAACAATAATTTCGTTACGTTGGTAGCTTAACTGATTGTCTCGCTCTAACTTTCTAATAACGGCATCTTTTAGCTCAACAATACCATCGACCGCGGTATATTTTGTCTTACCTTCTTTAATGGCTTGAATAGCTGCTTCTTTAACAAATTCTGGCGTATCAAAATCAGGTTCACCCACACCCAGACCAATAACGTCTTTGCCTTGCTGGCGAAGTTCATTTGCCTTTTGAGTTACCGCTAATGTGGGTGATGGTTGAATCGAATTAATACGGTCGGAGAGTTGATAATCCACGTTCAGATCCTGTTTTTCAGATAGAGGAGAATTGCCCAATACTATACGGATTAGGGCGGTTAAAGTCTATTCTCCGTAGCCACAAACAGCGGTCTGAGTTACACTACTGGGCTACTTAACTGAGGAGGAATAGAATGGCAGCTGCCGACGCATCACGAAGTCTTATCAGCGCGCCGGTAGGACAGAAGCTTTGGGAAATGACTTGGCCTGTTATTTTCGGTGTGGCCACCCTTATCAGCTTCAATGTTGTCGACACCTTCTTTATCAGTTTATTGGGCACAGACCCTTTAGCGGCTGTTAGTTTTACCTTTCCTGTTACCTTTACAGTCGTCAGCCTGGCCATTGGCCTGGGGATAGGCACTTCCGCTGTCATTGCCAGAAAGTACGGCTCTGACAGACCCGATGAAGCCCACTTTGACGGTTTCTCTGCACTTTCTGTATCGGCTTTATTAGTTGCTGCACTAGCGGTTATAGGTTATGTCCTCATGGAACCTATTTTTAGCCTGTTGCAAGCCCAGCCGAGGCTGATGCCTATAATTCGTGAATATATGAGCCTGTGGTTCTTTGGCTGTGTCATGTTGGTGACACCCATGGTGGGAAACGCGGTTTTACGAGCGGCAGGAGATACCCGGACACCCTCATTAATAATGGCGTCCGGCGGCCTTGCGAATGCTATTTTTGATCCGATTTTAATCTTCGGTTGGGGACCTATACCGGCCATGGGTGTTGAAGGCGCGGCCTTAGCTAGCGTTATTTCATGGTTTAGCGGTGTGTTACTGGTGTTTTGGCTACTCAGTCGAAATAAGCTGGTGTCTTTTACGCCAGCCAACGGGCTGAACTTCTTGGCGGCTTGGGTGAAATCCGCAAGAGAGGTTTTAAAAATTGGTATGCCCGCGGCCGGTGCGAATATGCTAACGCCCTTGGCAATGTCAGTGATGACCGCCATAGTTGCGGCTTACGGCGCCCCTGCCGTTGCTGCGTTTGGTGTGGGTTCGCGTTTAGAGTCATTGGCAAGCGTTATTATATTGGCTTTATCGATGTCACTACCGCCGTTAATCAGCCAAAACTATGGAGCCGACAGAATTAATCGTGTTCAGCAGGCGTATCGTACCGCATTGAAATCAGTGCTGATTATCCAGGCTGTCATTTACCTACTGATGTTGGCGACAGCGCATTGGATAGCAATGGCTTTTGCCGAAGAAAAGGCGGTGGCCGACATTGTTAAGCTCTTTATTTATATTATGCCGTTGGGTTATGGGCTACAGGGTGTAATTATTCTGACAAACTCAAGCTTTAATGCGGTGCATAAACCGATGAACGCATTATGGCTGAGCATTGTCCGTTTATTTATATTGTTCGTGCCCTTGTCGTACTTAGGCAGTTTACTGGCGGATTTAACCGGTCTCTTTATTGGTGGTGTTGTGGCAAATCTGCTAACGGCGACCATTGCCTACGTGTGGTTTTCAAAAGAACTCAGGAGGGAGCATGGCTAAGTCATTTCAGTTGGTTTCAAAATACAAGCCAGCCGGCGACCAGCCGAAAGCCATTGAAAGTTTGCTCGACAATTTGGATGCAGGCTTAGCTCATCAAGTCTTACTGGGGGTCACTGGCTCAGGTAAAACCTTCACTATGGCCAATGTCATTGAGCGTTCGCAGCGCCCAACATTAATATTGGCGCACAACAAAACGCTCGCCGCACAGCTTTATGGTGAAATGAAAGAATACTTCCCAAACAACGCGGTGGAGTATTTTGTTTCTTACTATGACTATTATCAGCCCGAAGCTTATGTGCCGACAACCGATACCTTTATTGAGAAAGATGCTTCCATTAATGACCATATAGAACAGATGCGTTTGTCGGCGACGAAAGCACTGATGGAGCGTCGGGATGTTGTGCTGGTGGCGTCAGTGTCGGCGATTTATGGTTTGGGTGACCCTGAGTCGTACATGAAAATGATGCTGCATTTACGTCGCGGTGACATTATTGACCAGCGCGATATTTTGCGTCGTTTAGCCCAACTGCAATACAAACGTAACGACGCCGCTTTTGAGCGTGGTACGTATCGCGTTCGTGGTGAGGTCATTGATATTTTTCCGGCTGAGTCGGAGGAAATGGCGGTACGCGTTGAGTTGTTTGACAACGAAGTTGATAGAATCAGTTTCTTCGAGCCACTGACAGGGCAAGTCACAGAAAAAGACGTTGCCCGCGCAACGATTTACCCTAAGACGCACTATGTGACGCCTCGGGAAGTATTGGTCAAAGCCATTGATAAAATTAAAGACGAGCTGAAAGACCGTCGCGATATATTACTGAAGCAAAATAAGTTGATAGAAGAGCAGCGCATCAACCAACGCACTCAGTTCGATATTGAAATGATGTTAGAGCTTGGCTACTGCTCGGGCATTGAAAACTACTCCCGTTACTTGTCCGGGCGCGCACCGGGCGAGCCGCCCCCGACATTGATGGATTATCTACCGGACAATGCCTTACTTATTATTGACGAGTCTCACGTAACAGTGTCGCAAGTTGGCGCTATGTACAAAGGCGACCGTTCACGTAAAGAAAACCTGGTGGAATACGGGTTCCGGTTACCGTCTGCGTTGGATAACCGCCCATTAAAATTTGACGAATTTGAGGCGATAGCACCTCAGACCATCTACGTATCCGCAACGCCCGGTAAATATGAGCTCGAGCGAAGCAGTAACGAGGTGGTTGAACAGGTTGTTAGGCCGACTGGTTTGATCGATCCAACTATTGAAGTGCGCCCGGTCGCAACTCAGGTTGATGACTTAATGTCGGAGATTCGTCTGCGCACAGAGCAGGGCGAGCGGGTATTAGCAACCACGCTCACCAAAAAAATGGCGGAAGATTTATCCGATTACTTGGATGAGCATGGAATCAAGGTTCGTTATTTACACTCGGATATTGATACTGTCGAGCGCATGGAAATTATTCGCGATTTACGATTAGGCGAATTTGATGTTCTGGTCGGCATTAACTTGTTGCGTGAAGGTTTGGATATGCCGGAAGTGTCGTTGGTGGCTATTTTAGACGCAGACAAAGAAGGTTTCTTGCGTTCAGATCGCTCATTAATTCAAACCATAGGCCGGGCGGCGCGTAACGTGAATGGTAAGGCCATTTTATATGGCGATCGCATTACCGGATCTATGCAACGTGCTATTGAAGAGACCGAGCGCCGCCGTGAAAAGCAGATTGCGTTTAACAAAGAGCATGGCATAACGCCGAAAGGCTTGAATAAGAAAATTACCGATGTCATGGATTTGGGGCAGGGCAGTGCGCCTGCTCGTAAGAGTAAAGCGGACAAAGCTCTGGCGGAAGTCGCCTCAGGCTATGATGCCCGCACGGTGGTGATTAAAGACACCAAATCGTTATTAAAAGAAATTGAGAACAAAGAAAAGCAAATGTATCAAGCAGCGCAGGATCTCGAGTTTGAGAAAGCTGGACAGTTGCGAGATGACATTGCACAGTTGCGAGAACAGCTAAAACGCGCCGTATAATTTGCCCGTAAGCGCATTGATGGTAGCGAACAGCTTTATCGGTTTTATCTGTTAGATATAAACCTCCCAATCGACCAGAATAGAATAAAGGTCATGCGGGAGGAATTTATGAAAGACGCAGCGAAAACAGTTTCATTTGGTATTATGCACTTTGCTATCGCATTTAGTGTGGTGTGGTTGATGACAGGCGACGTGGTTCTTGGAGGCGCAGTTGCGCTTATAGAGCCGCTAGTAAATACAGTAGGTTATTATTTTCATGAGAAAATCTGGCAGCGCACAGACAAGCGCCGGACAACAACTGTACGAGAAAGCACGTTACTTGGATAAAGAGGGCAGAGCGAGCTTCCCGCTCTCGCTCCTGCTTGTCATTCTGTTTCAAATGCGAGGCTATGTCGCCGGCATTATTTCTATCACCTTCGCGGAAGACCGCACTCGACTTCTTAGACTCTTCTATACCAACACCGAGCAGTTTGGTGTCATGTTATTGGTGGGCCTACCTGCGTTAGTTGTGCTTTTAGCAACGGCTTTTGCGGCTGAGGACGACCGTAACTGGGCAAATGCTGTCATGCGATTCGCCCAGCCTTTACTGATGCTTTCTTTGCTGGTTGATGCGGTACTTATCGGTTGGCTTTTTGTCGAGAGCTATGGCGCGTTTTCATTTGGACGTGCCGCCATCGTCTTTGGTTGGTTTATTTGTATTTGGTATTTATTAAACTCTCGCCGCTGGCGCTTTTACCGAACACATTTGGCCAGCAGAGAGTCTGCTGACCCAACAGCAGAAAAACGTTAGACTTCTTTACTCGGAGTCTTCGAGCGAGAGTTCATTGTGGTTAGCACCGTTAATGGCACCACAATCAACATAGAGCCGATGTAAAAGCGCATATCGGGTTGCTCCGCAAAGAAAACAACGCCGAAGAATACCGCTCCGAGTAGCCCTGTATACTCCGCGCTGGTTACCTGGTTACTGTCCGCTGCACGGTAGGCATAAACGCAGGTTGCCGCATAAATCATTGAGAATAAACTCGAGCCCACCGCAATGAGCAGAACATTCCAGTCGAACGGGGCAAACTCAATCAGCGCCAGTATGAGGGCGGTTGGAATACCCAGCAAGTTTGTCAGATATAAGGTGTCAATAATGCCGTGTTGCGTTGGTAGCTTCTTAATAAGCAGGTTGTTAAGAGCCAGCGTCGTCGCTACCACCAGCGCCGCTAACGCAAAGATATTGGCGCCGGTTGGGTTCAAGATAACCATGACACCCACCATACCTAACGCCGCTGTGACTAATGAGATAATGGTTACTCTTTCTTTAAATAGCAGGCGTGCAAAAACGACCGTGATTAATGGCGCTGCGTAAAAAATAGCGTTAGCGGTTGCCAGCGGCAGCGTCGTTAAAGACACCACCATAAAGACTGTACCAATTAAAAATATGTGCGCTCGGGTTGCGTGCCAGCGCAGGTTTTTAGGCAATAGGGGTCTGCGAAAGTAAAGAATGACCGGCAATAAAATAAGCGTTGCGCTGAGCTGACGGAACAGCACAAATTGAAATGGCGCTTCAAAACCGTCAAGCAGCTTAATCAGAGAGTCAGACAGAATGACCACGTTATTGCCAAGAACCAACAACAATACCGCTAATATTAGGGAACGATCCATACCAACACCTCCGTTAAACTGCTTGAAAGCGTGGGCATTGTACGAAAAGCCTTTTATAAAATATAATGATATTAAATAATCAATATATGAGATATATAGATAATGAGTGTTCCGTTCCGAGCGATACATTACTTTGTGGAAGTGGCCCGCTTGCAGAGCTTCTCTCGTGCGGCCGAGCAGTTACATGTCTCTCAAAGTGCGGTCAGTCATCAGGTTAAATTATTAGAGTCTTATCTGGATAAACCACTATTTGTCCGCAAAGGGCGCACAGTCATGCTTACCGCGGTTGGGCAGAGCTATTTTCAGGAAGTGGTTGGAGCGTTAGAACTGGTTGAAAGCGCAACACGCAATGTGAAAGAAAATGACACGCGTCAGGTACGTTTGGCCATTCACGGCTCATTGGCCGTTAAGTGGTTAATCCCTGCACTTGATGACTTCAGAGAGCGGTATCCAAATATTGATTTAACCTTGCAAATGCTGACTCAGGACGGTCAGTTTGACAGTCAGTGGGCGGACTGTTTCATTACGACACAACCGCCGGGTACTGGGTATCAGCGCTATCATTTGTATGATGAAACATTGAAGCCTTATTGTTCAAAAGCGGTTTGGGCGGAAGCGCATCGCATTACTGACCCTGCTGAGTTGGCTCGTTTTCCTTTGCTTTCAGCAATTTCTGCTTTCGCAAACGGAAAGCCGGGTACCGACTGGCAACGTTGGTTCGAAAAGGTGTCATTACGACTCCCTAAAACCGCAAAAGTGCATCACTTCAGTCATTTATTGTTAGCGGCAGAGGCGGCCAAATACGGTCAGGGCATTGCGCTTTTAAATGAATTTATGACCACCGAAGAAGAACGGAAGAATAGTCTCTTTGAATTGCCTTTTCACAGTATTCGTACAGACGACAGCTTCTATTTTGTTTATCCGTCATCAACCGCAAAAAGCCCGGGTTTAGAAGCATTGGGCGACTGGCTAGTGACGCTGTGCAGAAATCGGTAAGAAGAGAAGCGTGCGCGGGGCACGCTTTATGTCGGCTTTATTGCTTAGCTGCTTATTGCTTAACTAGGCGACCTTGCTTATCGCGGAAGCCACCAACCAAAATAACGATAAAGTCGATAAGCGTCCAAAGACCAAGGAAACCCAGGGTTACCAGCATTAAAATGCCTGTACCTACCTTGCCAACGACAAAGCGGTGAATACCTAAACTACCCAGGAAAAAGCAAACAATCGCTAAAACAACGCGACTATGCGGACTGACTTCTGCAGGATCCATAAAAAGCTCCAATTGTTGTTGTTATATCCTAAGGTGTTAATTAACGAAGAATTAACACCTTAATAATATGCAGATAAAGTTCGCTGATGCAAGCTACTTAGAAAGAATAGCGAACCGAAGCTCTGATACTGTCGATATCAGCGTAATCAAGTTCTTTATAAGTCTCGTACGCGAGTCCAAAAGATAAGCTATTGGTTAGGTGGTAAAAGGCGGAAATATCTAGACGAACAGTTGCTTCATCAAAAGCGATGTAATCGATTTTAGCGTTTGTTTCAATATTAGGCGTGACCATCGATCTAAGACCAATTCCGACACCTACGGCTTTTTCGGAGTCTGATGTAGGCTCAGTGAGTATGCTCGATGTTGCGACTTCTATACGTTCAAACGATGCAGTCGCATACAAGTCAGTGCTGTCAGATAAAGATTTAAATGAACCAATACCCGCTGATAAGTAGTCCAAGTCAATGCTGGCGCTATTGTCTTCTTCTGAGACCGAGCTGAAATCAGCAAATGCGAAGATATTTTTTAAGACTACAAAATCTTGATCAATTGCGACAGAGCCGCCCGCACGAAAACCGTCTAGAGATAGTTCGCCAACATTATCAACACCAAGATCAGTGTCCAGGTAGGACGCTTCAACTTTATTCCAGTTTGGGGAATCGGCTAATGCTGCTGATGGCAGGGTAAGTATGGCTAAGGCTATAGCTGCTTTTCTCATGAGTCTCTCCTTGGTTGAGAAAAGAGTTTACTATACTCTTTAACATATTAAACTTTAAGAATTTTATTGTTTTATATTCAAGATTTGAGCATCCAATCAGCTATGGCTTGGCAGTGAACTTCAGTGGTGTCAAACAGCGGCATGTCAGAGTGTTCCTGCTGGACGAGCAAGCCGATTTCGGTGCAGCCTAAAATAACGCCCTGTGCGTCTTTGTTGGATAGATCATTGATAATTTCCAGGTATTGTTTTCGAGCATTATCGGTAAATTGACCGTGGCAGAGCTCTTTAAAAATAGTACTATCAACCGTATTACTGTCACTTTCATTGGGTGTCAGGACTTGAATACCTTGTTGCTCAAGGCGCTCTTTATAAAAAGGCTGTTGCATGGTGAAACGAGTGCCTAAAAGCCCTGCACGCTCAATCTTGTTCTTTTTAAGATGGTTGGCCAGAGCATCAACAATATGGATAAGCGGAATGGAAACGGCGGCCTCAATTTCAGGGGCGACTTTATGCATTGTATTGGTTGCGATAACAATACATTCGGCCCCGGCCTTTTCCAGTTGTCTGGCTTTAGTCACAAGCGCACTTGCGGCGGCATTCCAGTCGCCCTTGCTTTGCATGCTTTCAATAGGCGCAAAGTCGACACTGGCAAGTAAGAGCTCCGCGCTGTGTAGGCCGCCTAACCGCTCATTAATCAATTGATTTAAACGGCGATAATAAGTACTGGTGGACTCCCAGCTCATACCGCCAATAATGCCGACTGTTTTCATTTCGCCTTCCATTACGTTGTGTTATTGATAATCAGAGTAGCTTAGTTTATTGATAAGGTTAACAAGATGGTTATATCAGAAATGTCTAATGTATGTTTCATAGACACATAAAAAGAAGTATGGTGCTTGTCAAGCTTTAATAGTAGGGAATTTATATTTATGCCGTCTGTATTAGCAGTGTTGTCAGGCAAAGCGAAAGCTTACACACGCCCCAAAACCTTTAGTGCTATCGACAAGTGCATGTTAACGGGGGGTATTGAAGTGAATGAGCTGGGACTGGTTGGTGATGAAGTAGGCGATCCCAGGGTGCATGGAGGTAAAGACAAGGCAGTACACTGTTATCCCAGTGAACATTATGAGTACTGGAAAACTGCAATTGGCGGCAAAAGAGTATTGAATACTCCCGGAGCCTTTGGTGAAAACCTTCACACTGTTGGGTTAACTGAACAAACCGTATGCCTAGGTGACCAATACCAGATCGGGAGTGTTGTATTTGAAGTTAGTCAGGGCAGACAGCCCTGCTGGAAACTGAATGATCGATTTGATGTAAAGGATATGGCTTTGCAAGTGCAAAATACGCGGCGTACTGGCTGGTATTTTCGGGTGCTTAAACCTGGTGAGCTAAAAGCTGGAGATTCTATCGCTTTACAGGAGCGACCGTATCCAGATTGGAACTTATACCGTATTTGTAGAACGCTTTATGAGCGGGAGGTGCCACTGACTGAGCTGGAGCAGTTAAAGGCGTTACCGCTAACTGAGTCGTGGGCTCGCCTTGCTGAGCGAAAGTACTCTAATGTACTAAATAAAAACAATGATGATTTCGACCACTCTGCACGTACCGATGGGCCAGCTCGTTATTGATACCCACCCGAATCAATAGAGTGTTAACTCTGTCGAGTGGGCATCCGCGTAACCGGTTAACAGTTAACTAAGTTATGTTTAATCCCCAGTCGTCATAAGCCGCTTTTGCCAGTTCTTCACGGAATTTCGGGTCGGCAATATGAATCAGCTCGCGCGCTCGTTCGCTCATGCTCTTAGCGCGTAAGTTAGCGACTCCGTGTTCGGTGACAATGTAATGCACATGGGCGCGAGTGGTGACTACGCCAGCGCCAGGAGCAAGCAAAGAGCTAATACGCGACACTGTTCCGCCACAGGCCGTTGAAGGCAAAGCAATAACCGAACGACCGCCTTCCGACAAGCTGGCACCGCGCACAAAGTCCATTTGACCACCGACGCCGGAGTATATTCTAGTGCCAATAGAGTCGGCACAGACTTGTCCACTCAGGTCGACCTGAAGGGCGCTGTTTATGGACATAACTTGCTTATTTTGGCGAATAACCGAGGTGTCATTGGTGTACTCAACATCGAGGAAAAACACTTCCTGGTTGTCATCAACAAAGTCATAAAGTGCCTGAGAGCCCATGGCAAAAGTGGTGACAATGCGCCCACGATGCTTACGTTTGCGGCTGTTGTTTATGACGCCACGTTCAACCAATGGTAATACGCCGTCAGAGAACATTTCGGTGTGAATGCCTAAGTCTTTATGATGATGTAGGCAAGCCAATGTTGCGTCTGGTATGGCGCCAATACCCATTTGCAAACAGTCGCCGTCATCAATAAGACCCGCAACGCGCTCTCCAATTTTTTGTGTAATGGGGTTTTGTGCTGGTTGCTGGTGCAGTGGGATAGGAGCTGCTTCCTCGTAATAACGGTCAAACCGCTTTAACGAGATTAACGCATCGCCGTGCGTCCGTGGCATGTTAGGGTTTATCCAGGCAACCACTTTTTTTGCCACTTGCAGCGCGGCCCGGGTTGCTTCAACCGAAATACCTAAACTGCAATTACCGTGTTTATCCGGTGGTGATACTTGAACGATAGCCGCATCCAGTGGCTGTTCACCAGAGCGAAACAGCTTGGGAATTTCAGAGAGAAAAATGGGCACATAGTCGGCTAGCCCTTGGTTCACTGCCTGCCGAGTGGAAGCACCAACAAAGAAAGCACGTTGGCGAAGATGTCCTTTAAGCTCAGGGTCACAGAGTATTTCGCTGTACTCCGTATGCAACTGTAACAACGTCAGGTCTTTACGTTGTGTTGCGATCTCTTTCAGACCTTCCAGAAGTTTATAAGGGGTGGCAGCCATCGACTGGCACCAGATGACATCGCCATCATCGAGAATTGACAGGGCTTCTACCGCTGAGTTTACCTTCATTACTGCTTCCTTTTTAAGCGAGAAGTATTGAGCGAGATCATAAGTATAACCGCTTTACGTGTGAGGGTATTTACCCAGTAAGTGATACTTATTTTGCCTGTCATGCAGCTGTCATAAAAAGTTCATATCATTAACAAAATTGATCATTGCGGAATTGTTGACCACTGTCTATTATTCCGCCACTTTTTATTGCCGAGTGTTTGCTATGTCAATTCGTAATAAGCTTCTTTCTGTCGGTTTGATAGCGACTGCTGCTTTTATTTTACTGCTGGTTCTGATGATGGTATTTCAGTCACAAGTGAGTGACTTACATCGTGCGAGTGAGCTTCGAGAGTCCGTACACAATAGCTTGCTGCAATTGCGCCGTGCGGAAAAAGACTTTCTGTTACGAATGGATAAAAGCTACGCGGAGAAGTTAGATCAGCAGGCAGATGTAACCAAAAAACGGCTTGAACAGCTGAACGCACTGGTTAACGATAAAACTTCCTCTCAATTGATTACACAGTTAGAAAACCAGGTAGAACGTTATCGCCAAAATTTTGAGCGCTTGGTCAATGCATTTCAGCAGCGGGGGTTTGATGAAAATAGTGGTGCTTATGGCGCGCTACGCTCAGCAACTCATGAGTTAGAAGAAGCGATTGATACCGCCGGACGTACTGAGCTTTTGGTTACTTTGCTGCAGGTTCGTCGCAGTGAAAAGGACTTTATGTTGCGCTTTGACGATAAGTATCTCGGCAGGGTAGAGGGATTGCTGGATGAACTGAAAAAGGAGTTGTCTGCAACACCTAAGCTCGCGTCAAAGGTTGATGCGTATCGCCGTGATTTTGATCGTTATGCAACGCGCTCAAAAGAAATAGGGCTTGATGAAGAGTCAGGAATTAAAGGCGAAGTGAGAGATGTTGCGAGCAATATGGAAGCCTCGCTTGATCAGTTAGATAAACAGCTAAGTGACTTGCTGCAGTCACGTCAGGCAACCATGAAGTGGGTACCTGTCGTTGTATTTGCTGTTATCGCACTCATTGTTATTGCTATGTTGGTCTGGGTGATACGTTCTATTAATAAGCCGCTGAATCAATTACGTAAAGATATGCACAAAGTTCAGCGAAGCAATGACTTAACGCTGTCCTCGGAGAAGTTCCGTGATGACGAACTCGGTGATTTAGTTGATAGCTTTAATGAGTTGCTCACGTACTTCCGTGGTGTTATCCAACAAATAAATCAGTCTGTCGAAACGGTAAATAGTCTCACGCAGCAAGTATCTAATACAGTGACTCATACCTCACAAAACTTGGATATGCAGTCGCATGAAGTGGATCAGGTCGCTGCTGCTATTAATGAAATGGGTAGCACGGCACACACTATTGCCAATGACGCGGAAGATACTGCTGAGCAAGTGAACAGTCTGTCTGAACAGGCGAAACATGGTAGTACCTCGGTACAGGCTGGTGTTGAGAAAGTGCGTTATTTAGCAGAACGGTTGAACAGTAGCGTAACTGAAGCGAATACCTTGGCAGAGCGCAGTGCGTCTATTACACAAATTGTGACGGTGATTAATGGTATTGCTGAACAAACCAACTTATTGGCGCTTAATGCGGCTATTGAAGCTGCCCGCGCAGGTGAGCAGGGACGAGGGTTTGCCGTGGTGGCGGATGAAGTCCGTACGCTGGCTTCCCGTACTCAGAAGTCTATTGGTGAGATAGAGTCAATTACCAGTCAACTGAACCAGCAAACTCAGATTATTGTGAATACCCTGCAAGAGTGTAATGAGCTGGGTGAAGAGAGTGCGCAGCACTCTACTGAATCCGATGAGCTATTCAACCGCATTCATACTGAGCTGGTTAAAATTAACGACCGCTCGGCCTCTATTGCTACTGCGGTTGAGGAGCAGTCCGCAGTTGTCGACGAAACCGCAAGAAATATTACCCGGGTTCGGGATGCCGGTGTGGAAGCGGCAAATGATGCACAGTCAAACGCTGACGCAGTCACTCAGGTTCGTCAACAAACTGAGCAGCTGCGTCAGGCGGTTATAAAATTTACCGTATGATATGACGTATCACGCGGTCAGGTACTTCGCATGGAAGCGAAGCTGAGCTTCGATAAATGACGAGATGAAGTAATAGCTGTGGTCATAGCCGTCGTGTAAATGAACAGTACCGCCGCCGTTAGCTTCGTTAATGGCGTCTTTTAAATTTTCCGGTTTTAACTGTTCTTCTAAAAATCCGTCAGCTAAGCCCTGATCAACTCGAATTGGGAGTGTCTGACCTTTAGATTTGATAACCTCAACAGCGTCGTATTGCTTCCATTGTTCGCGATCATCGCCCAAATACGCGCTAAAGGCTTTTTCACCCCAGGGGCATTGTGTTGGGTTAGTAATCGGCGAGAATGCCGAAATACTGGTATAGCGGTCACTGTTACGTAAGCCAATAACTAAAGCTCCGTGTCCGCCCATGGAATGACCGGCAATAGCGCGCTTGTTATTAACAGGCAGCTCCGCTTCGACCAACTCCGGCAGCTCTTTCACAATGTAGTCGTACATTTGATAATTCGACTTCCACGGCTCTTCAGTTGCGTTGACGTAAAAGCCTGCACCTAAACCTAAGTCATAAGCACCGTCTGCATCGTCGGCTACATTGTCTCCACGCGGGCTGGTATCGGGAATAATTAAGGCAATACCCAGCTCTGTGGCTACCCGCTGTGCGCCGGCTTTGGTGGAAAAATTTTCATCAGTGCAGGTTAAGCCCGATAGAAAATAAACCGCCGGAACCTCTGTTTTCTCTGCGCGTAATGGCAAAAAGACACTGAACTGCATAGTGCAGTTCAGTACTTCAGAGTCATGTTCAAAACGCAGCTGACGACCGCCAAAACAGCGAGTTTCGCTAATTTGTTTCATCACTGGCTCCATTAATAATGAATGACCGAGCGAATCGACTTGCCTTCGTGCATTAGGTCGAACGCTTTATTAATGTCTTCTAACGGCATGGTATGGGTAATAAAGGTATCCAGGTCAAACTTACCGTCCATGTATTGTTGAACATAGTCAGGCAGTTCAGTACGGCCTTTAACGCCACCAAAGGCACTGCCACGCCATACTCGACCAGTAACCAGCTGGAACGGACGGGTGGAAATTTCTTCACCGGCTCCTGCCACACCAATAATAACGGACTCGCCCCAACCTTTGTGGCAGCACTCAAGTGCAGCGCGCATAACGTCCACGTTACCAATGCACTCAAATGAGAAGTCGACACCACCGTCGGTCATATCAACAATGACTTCCTGAATGGGTTTGTCATATTCGGTTGGGTTCACAAAGTCGGTTGCGCCCAATTCTTCCGCAATTGCTTTTTTGTCGTCGTTTACGTCAATGGCAATAATGCGCGACGCTTTAGCTTGTACCGCACCAATAATAACGGCCAGACCAATACCACCAAGGCCAAATACCGCAACCGTGTCGCCTTCCTGCACATTGGCGGTGTTTTTAACGGCGCCCATGCCGGTAGTCACACCACAGCCAAGCAGGCACACCTTTTCAAGCGGTGCTTCTTTGGGAATTTTCGCCAGTGAAATCTCTGGTAGAACGGTGTATTCAGAGAAAGTCGACGTTCCCATGTAGTGATAAATGGTCTCGCCGTCTTTTGAGAAGCGGCTGGTACCGTCCGGCATTAAACCTTTACCCTGAGTGGCACGAACCGCCTGGCACAGGTTGGTTTTACCCGAGGTACAGAACTTACATTCACCACATTCTGCGGTGTATAAAGGAATAACATGGTCACCGACTTCAACTGAAGTAACGCCTTCGCCGACAGATTCAACAATACCGCCGCCTTCGTGGCCTAATACGGAAGGAAAAATGCCTTCAGGGTCTTTACCTGACAAAGTGTAAGCGTCGGTGTGGCAGACACCGGTGGCAATAATACGAACGCGAACTTCGCCTTTTTTCGGTGGTGCAACGTCAATTGTTTCTTCTTTCAGTGGTTCGCCCGGACCCCAGGCGACCATAGCGCGTGACTTAATTGTTTCCATGATGCTTCCTTTTCCTCTTAGACAGTTAATTTAATTACGTAAAAGCATAGCTTAAGTTTAACTTTTTCTCATAAGCAGGTAATCTTATGTTTATACAAATTACTTTTTCATAAATGCAATAATAGGTTGATATGAAAGCTTGGCAGGGAATTAGTGAGTTTGCCGCTGTCGCTGAACGGCAGAGCTTTACCGCAGCAGCGCAAGAGTTAGGGCTGTCTGTCGCACAGGTCAGTCGGAATATAGCTGCGCTGGAGAGTCGACTGCATATGCAACTGCTTTACCGGTCGACCCGCAGTGTCAGCTTAACAGAAGAAGGGAAGCTATACTTGCCGCATTGCCAGCATTTAGTCGCCAGCCTGAGAGATGCCGATCAGGCCATTCAGCAGCGCACACAGCAACCTCAGGGGCTTATTAGAATTACTGCGCCTGTCTATTATGGTGAACGTTTTATAGCCCCGATTTTAAATGACTTTCTGCAAGTTTATGAAGACTGTCGCCTCGATTTGCAACTCACGAATGATCAGGTTGACCTGATTGAAGGCAGTTATGACGTGGCTATTCGACTTGGACAGTTAGGCAACCCAAGGCTAAGAGCGCGCAAGCTTGGTACCCGGCGTCATTATGTCGTGGGTTCTCCGAGCTACTTTGAACGTGTTGGTGAGCCTAACAGCATTAATGATCTTGATGCACATAAGTGCTTTACCGGTACCGTCAAACAATGGCGGTTTGAGGTAGACGGGCGCTCAGAAACTTACCGGCCAGAGCTTTATTTGCATTGTAACAACGGCTTGGCGCTTAGAGATGCCGCGATAAAAGGCTTAGGCCTGGCGATGTTACCGGATTATTACGTCACAGATGCCTTGGCAAGTGGTCAGCTTAAAGAAGTATTAGCCGATTATAGGCAAGCGGATGACGGTATTTGGGCATTGTACCCGGAAAACAGACAGGTTATTCCCAAAGTCAGGGTGCTTTTAGATTATTTACTGGAAAATTTGAAGTAACTGGGAGTAAAAAAATGGTGGTTGCTACTGGGCTCGAACCAGTGACCCTCGCCTTGTAAGGGCGATGCTCTCCCAACTGAGCTAAGCAACCATCCTGAAGGTCTGCAACTAAGGGGAAGAAGAGAAGTGGTGGTTGCTACTGGGCTTGAACCAGTGACCCTCGCCTTGTAAGGGCGATGCTCTCCCAACTGAGCTAAGCAACCATTCTCACTGTGACACTTCTGCGTCGTTGCGAGGAGGCATTATAGGGATCAGATACAAACTGTCAAATAAAAATTGCGAACTTTGTATCGTTTGCTGACATTTTAATCATTTCGATTAGCAGATGCGCTGAGCGCTCAGTCTTGATAAACTTGCCGCCATTATTTTTGACCGGTTTAACAGAAAGGAAGAAACATGAGTGTGGTAACGCGTTTTGCTCCCAGTCCTACAGGTTATTTGCATGTCGGCGGTGCTCGTACCGCTTTATATTCTTGGTTAGTTGCAAAAGCGCAAGGCGGCGAGTTCGTATTACGTATTGAAGACACAGACCGTGAACGCTCAACACAGCCTGCCATTGACGCAATTTTAGAAGGTATGGAATGGCTTGGCTTAAACTGGGACCGTGGTCCGTATTACCAGACTCAACGTTTTGACCGCTATAAAGAGCTTATTGATAAGCTTCTGGAAGAAGACAAAGCTTATAAATGCTATTGCTCGGCTGAGCGTTTAGAGAAAATGCGTGAAGAGCAAATGGCAGCGGGAGAAAAGCCTCGTTACGACGGACATTGCCGTGACAACCCGAATGTTGGCGGTGATAAATACGTTATTCGCTTTCGTAACCCGCAAGAGGGCAGTGTGGTTTTCGATGATCACATTCGTGGCCGTATTGAATTCGCTAATACCGAGCTGGATGATTTGATCATTGCCCGTACTGACGGTACACCGACCTATAACTTCTGTGTGGTGGTTGATGACTGGGACATGGACATTACGCACGTTGTTCGCGGTGAAGACCACATTAACAACACACCGCGCCAGATTAATATCTTAAAAGCCTTAGGAGCGCCTGTACCTCAGTACGCTCATGTGTCGATGATTCTTGGTGACGACGGTAAGAAGTTATCGAAACGTCATGGTGCAGTCAGCGTTATGCAGTATCGCGATGACGGTTATGTACCTGAGGCGGTCGTTAACTATTTAGCGCGTTTAGGCTGGTCTCATGGCGATCAGGAAATTTTCAGCGTTGATGAGCTTATCGAGTACTTCAAGTTGGATGACGTTAATAAAGCCGCGTCAGCCTTTAATACCGAAAAACTTAACTGGCTAAATCAGCACTACATGAAAACGTTACCGGCGGAAAAAGTTGCTCCACAGTTGCAATGGCAGTTTGACCAAATAAGTGTGGACACAAGCAATGGTCCAGCGCTAGAGCAAGTTGTGTCGTTGCAGGCTGATAGGGTAAAAACTTTAAAAGAAATGGCTGCCATTAGCCGTTACTTCTTTGAATCGGTTGAAGAGTTTGACGAGAAAGCAGCGAAAAAGCATTTACGTCCGGTAGCGAAAGAGCCTTTATTAAAGGCAAAAGAACTGCTTGGAGCAGTGAACGACTGGAATGCTGAAACTATTCAGGCTGCTATTAATCAAACCGCTGCTGACCTGGATGTGGGTATGGGCAAAGTAGGTATGCCTTTAAGGGTAGCTGCTACCGGTGGAGGTAACTCTCCTTCGTTAGGTGAAACCCTTGAATTAATACCCCAAAAAACCGTTTTGGCGCGAATTGACCTTGCTTTAGAATTTATAGCTAAGCGTGAGAGCGCGTAATAGAGCGTTAAAACGACCTTAGGATACATCATGCCAGACATTAAGCACTTGATTGAGAACAACAAAGCGTGGGCGGAAGAGCAGGTTCAGAAAGATCCTGACTTTTTTAAGCGCTTGGTAGGGCAGCAGGCGCCGGAGTATTTGTGGATAGGCTGCTCCGATAGTCGAGTGCCTGCCAACCAGATTGTTGGTATGGACCCTGGTGAGTTATTCGTACACAGAAATGTGGCAAACCAAGTCATTCAGACAGATTTTAACTGTTTGTCTGTGATTCAGTTTGCGATAGAAACTCTCAAAGTACGTCATGTATTGGTAGTGGGTCATTATGGCTGTGGTGGCGTCAAAGCCGCCATGGAGTCAAAACCTCATGGTTTGGTTGACCACTGGTTGTATCCTATCCGCGACGTTTATCGTGAGCATGTCGATGAAATTGCGGCTCTGGAAGAGTCGCAAAAAGTTGATCGTCTGTGTGAACTCAACGTTATTGAACAAGTGAAAAACCTCGCCAAGACAAACGTAGTTCAGGAAGCGTGGGACCGCGGTCAACCGCTGACTTTACACGGTTGGGTGTATCGTTTGGATAACGGTTTAGTGAATGACATGAATGTGTCTGTTTCCAGTCGGGAAGGGTTGGAGCAGGTGTATCATGTTTATCACCAAAAACTGCCGGACGGCCTGAAAAAATAGTTTTTGACGAATAACTGAGCGAATTGCCATAAAAATCGTCAAACGGTCGCATTTTTTCAAAAAATAGTTGACACATTAGCTCAGGTCGAAATAGAATGCGCCCCGCTGTCAAGGCAGTCTGTGATTGCCAGGTGCGGGGCTATAGCTCAGCTGGGAGAGCGCTTGCATGGCATGCAAGAGGTCAGCGGTTCGATCCCGCTTAGCTCCACCAAGTTGTTTTCGGTAGAGCGCCGACAGTAGTTAAAAGTATTTGGTTGCGTCCCCTTCGTCTAGAGGCCTAGGACACCGCCCTTTCACGGCGGTAACAGGGGTTCGAATCCCCTAGGGGACGCCATTCAAATACAGTGATGCAAAGTGATTATTGCGTCCCCTTCGTCTAGAGGCCTAGGACACCGCCCTTTCACGGCGGTAACAGGGGTTCGAATCCCCTAGGGGACGCCATCTCTTTTAAGAGAGTCACAGCTTACATCAAACAGTCCAGGGTCCCCTTCGTCTAGAGGCCTAGGACACCGCCCTTTCACGGCGGTAACAGGGGTTCGAATCCCCTAGGGGACGCCATTTTTAAGGACAACACACCAACCGCCCGCAGGCGGTTTTTTTGTGCCTTTATTTTGCTAATTCCAATAAGTAGGGCTCTAAAAAGTCAGCAATTTTGGGCTGTGCTTCAGCGGTTGGGTGAATGCCATCGTTCTGCACATTATCTGGATTGGTCGCTATCTGCTCCATAAAAAAGGGCACTAATTTAACCCCTTCTTCTTCTGCAACCTCTTTAAATACCTGGCGAAACTGTTCAGCAAACCTCTGGCCATAATTCGGTGGCACCATAACCTGACTCAATGCCACTTTAACGCCTTGTTGCTGCGCTTTATCGATCATTTGTTTTAAGTTTGAACGAACTGTGTTGAGGTCAAAGCCTCTAAGTCCGTCGTTACCACCTAATTCAATAAATAATGCATCGGGTTGGTGACGCTCTAAAACGCTTTCTAAGCGGCTTAAGCCACCACGAGTGGTTTCGCCACTAATACTGGCGTTTATGATGTTAATATCGGGGTGAGAGCTGTTCCACCGGCGGTCGAGTTCGGCCACCCAGGTTTGCTCCTGTGAAAGGCCGTAACCAGCGCTTAGGCTGTCACCTAAAACGACAAGTGAGACATTTGCGGAAACACTGCGTATAACTAACAACAGTGATAAAAATAGACACGTTTTCAAAAGGAAGTTTTTCATTTTATGCTCATTCAAGCTCAACAACTGGAAAAAACCGTAGACACCTCTGAGGGTCCATTACAGATTTTGCAGCCAATTAACGTCAGTATCAATGCTGGCGAGACTGTTGCCATTGTCGGCGCGTCAGGCTCCGGTAAATCAACGTTATTGTCGCTGCTTGCGGGGTTAGACCTCGCATCCTCCGGAGAGGTTCTTATAGAGAACGAAAAACTGAGCGAATTGGATGAAGAGCAGCGCGCGAAAGTTCGTGCTGACAAAGTTGGATTTATTTTTCAGTCGTTCCTATTGGTGCCAAGCTTAAGTGCTCTGGAAAACGTCATGCTACCGGCTGAACTGGCCGGTCATAAAGGCGCAGAGAAGGAAGCCCGCGAACTATTAGCCAAAGTTGGGCTGGAAGATCGCTGGCACCATTACCCGAACCAGCTGTCAGGTGGTGAGCAGCAACGTGTTGCCATTGCGCGGGCATTTGTCGGCCAGCCGAAAATTCTGTTTGCTGATGAACCTACCGGTAACCTTGATGCAAAAACCGGTGGTAAGGTCGAAGAATTATTATTCGACCTCAACAAAGACTACGGCACAACGCTGATTATGGTGACACACGATCAGCAGCTGGCGAAGCGCTGCCAGCGCGTGTTGCAAATGGAAGCAGGGCAGTTATCGGAGGCAGCACAGAATGTGGCATAAAATTTCGTTTCGTTTGCTAAAGCAGGAGCTGAAACGAGGCGAGCTGACAATTATGGCGCTGGCAATTATTTTGTCGGTGACCGCTGTATTGTCTCTTTCTATATTCAGTGATCGCTTACAAGCCGGGCTCACCGAGCGTAGCAGTGAGTTTTTAGCGGCTGACCGTGTATTGAGCTCACGCCGTGATATACCTCAGGAATGGCTGGACCAAGCCGGACAAATGGAGCTGCAAACTGCCTGGAAAGTCGTGTTTAACTCCATGGCGTTTTCTGGCGAAAACATGACCTTGGTCGATGTCAAAGCTGTCAGCGACGGTTACCCGTTACGGGGTGAGCTCGAAATCGCAGACCAGCCGTTTGGACAAGGTTACGTGGCTGAAGGACTGCCTGCTGCAGGCGAGGCTTGGGTGGCATCACAGCTGTTTCAGGCTTTACAGCTGGATATTGGTGACTCCATTGAAGTGGGTAACAGCAGTTTTAAAGTGACTAAAGTCGTCACTTACGAGCCTGATGTCGGTTTCTCGGTCTTTACTGACAGCCCAAATGTCATTATTCGCCATTCTCAACTAGAAGAAACGGGGCTCATTCAACCGGGTAGCCGTGTGCGTTTTAACGTATTAATGGCTGGGGAACCAGGCGCTATTGATTCGTACGAAGACTGGCTGTTACCTCGGCTTAATGACGACACGCATAGCTGGCGCAGTATTGAAGATGGTGATAGCCCGTTGTCACGTTCATTAAACCGTGCTGAGCGCTTCATGATGTTGGCAAGCTTATTGGGCGTGGTGTTAGCCGCTACCGCTGTTGCTGTGGCTGCGCAACGTTATTGCCAGCGAAACTACGATGTCGTTGCCATTTTTAAAACGCTGGGCGCAGACAAAAAGCAGATTCGTCGTATCTTTTTACTTCATTTGCTACTACTTACAGCTGCGAGTGTGGCGGTAGGTATGGCGCTTGGCTGGGCTATTCAATATGTGGTTATTGAATGGGTTGCACAGAAACTGGATGCGACCTTACCTCAAGCCGGATGGCAGCCTTACGCATTAGCCGGAGCGACAGGTGTTATCAGTGCGGTTATGTTTACCCTGTACCCATTGTTTAGGCTGGTCTCGATTCCTCCTTTGCGTGTATTGCATCGTCAGCTAACAGCGGGTAACGCCATTCGTTGGCTGCAGTGGGTATTAAGCGGAGGCACCATTTATGCCTTGTTGGTAATTTACAGTCAGCAATGGTGGCTATCGACCGCCTTGTTTGCCGGTGGTGCCGTTGCCGCTGTTATCTTGCTAGGACTAGGACGCTTATTCATATCTGCGAGCCGCAAAGCGGGTATGCAAGCAGGCAGCAGCTGGCGCCTCGCAATGGCTGGCCTGCAACGTCGGGCAGCGCAGAATAGTGTACAAATGTTGAGCTTTTCAACGGCGATTATGTTGCTGTTATTAGTCATTGTTTTGCGCAACGACTTACTGGAAGACTGGAAACGGCAGTTGCCAGCAGACGCTCCGAACTACTTTGCCATTAATATTGCCCAGGACAATGTGGATGATATGCAAGCAATGTTCGAGCGCGAAAATATTCCGTCGACTGATTTGTACCCAATAGTTCCCGGCCGTTTAACTCACATTAATGGTGAAAAGCTGCGTGATGAAGTCACCAAGGAAGATCGTGATGAAGACGAAGCAGAAGGACGAGAAGGTATTGGTCGAGAGCTATCACTGACTTGGCGCGATAGCTTACCACCGAACAACGAGTTAACCGCCGGTGAGTGGTGGGGAGAAGACGCCAAACCTCAGGTCTCTGTCGAATTGAATGTATCGGAGCGACTGGATATTAAAGTAGGTGATGAACTACGCTTTAATTTAGGTGGCGAAGTATTCACGGTGCCGGTCACCAGTTTGCGAAAAGCCGACTGGAATACCTTACAGCCGAACTTTTACATGATATTCAATACGTCGACACTGGAAGACTTTCCGGCGACTTATATCACCAGTTTCAGACTTGGTGAGGAACGTAAAAGCGAACTCTATGAGCTCTTTAAACCTTTCCCACAAACGTCGTTGATTGATCTGGACGCTATGATTGATCAGATACGAGAAGTCATTGGGCAGGTGAGCTTAGCCATTGTGTTCGTACTGGTGCTTGTAATTATTGCTGGTGCGTTAGTGCTAGTGGCGCAAGTACAGGCCAGCATGGAAGAGCGCCAGAAAGAACTTGTGATTCTACGGACGCTGGGTGCGCCCGGTAAGTTATTAAGTCGTAGTATTACCTATGAATTCCTGGTGTTAGGGGCTATTAGTGGGTTAATAGCCACGTTGGCGATGGAAATATCCTTGTTCATTTTGCAAAACCAGGTGTTTAACATGACGCCGGTAATTCATTGGAAACTATGGCTTGTAGGACCGCTTTGCGGAGCCTTGGCTGTGGCTATTTTAGGTCGTTTGTCATGTTATCGCCTAATAAAACGCAATACAGCGCAACTTATTCGCAAGCTCGCGTAAGTTTGCGCCAGTGATCGACTCAGGAGGTGACCGATGAATATTTTGATGACGGGAGGTACTGGCCTAATTGGCTCCGCGTTTATTCGCACGTACCGAAGTGAGCACAAGTTTACGGTCACCACGCGCAACAAAGAGCGAGCCCGGAAATTACTGGGCGACGATGTCACTTTACTGTCCTCGGTCGACGAGGTGGCAGATATTGGTCAATTTGACGCTGTTATTAACTTGCAGGGGGAGGGCATTGCCGATAAGCGATGGAGTGACTCTCGCAAGCAAGCGTTGAAGGACAGCCGCTGGCAAGTCACCGAAAAACTCGCAGCCTTAATTAATGGTTCAGAGACACCACCTCCGGTATTTTTGAGTGGCTCTGCTATTGGTTATTATGGCCCGCGAGACTCTTCGCCGGTAAACGAAGAGGGCAAGCCCGAGCATACGGATTTTGCAGTGACGCTATGTCAGGAGTGGGAGCGCAGGGCTTTAGCCGCAGAAAAGGCCACTCGCGTTGTGTTACTTCGCACAGGCGTCGTGCTGGCAAAAGGTGAAGGTGCGTTAGCGAAAATGCTGCCACCTTATAAATTCGGTTTAGGCGGGCCTTTAGGTGAAGGTAAGCAAATGATGTCCTGGATACAGCTTGAGGACATGATTCGGGCACTACAGTACTTGTTAGAACACGATAATTTATCAGGCCCCGTGAACATGACCGCCCCGGGCCCTGTTGCCAATGAAGCTTTTAGCCGTACTTTGGCGTCGGTACTGAATAAACCGCACTTTATGAGAGTACCCGCATTTGTGCTTAAACTTGGCTTGGGGGAAATGTCGTCGATGCTACTTAAGGGACAAGCTGTGGTACCGGACAAACTGCGCAATCATGGTTTTGAGTTTAAGTACCCGACCGTGCGCGAAGCTTTTCAGGTGAGTGTATAAATCTTTACGGCGTCTTTTTATTCCCTTAACAGACAGGGTTTTCGGAACTCAGTAAGATTAAGGAATGAAAACCAAAAACACACACTCCGTAAAAAAGTTCATGCTTGGCGCCAGTTTATTGATGCTGGTGCTGAGTGGCTGTAGCTCCATTCCGGCGAAGAGTCCCAATAACTTAATTGGCAAACAAGAGTCCGGAAAGGCGTCGTATTACGCCATGAAATACCAATTCAGAACCACAGCCAGTGGTGAGCGGTATAACCACTTCGCAGACACCGCCGCTCACAGAACCTTGCCATTTGGCACCAAAGTTCGAGTCACCAATATCGCTAACAATAAAAGCGTCGTGGTTAAAATTAATGATCGAGGCCCCTTTATTGACGGCCGGATCATCGACTTATCGCGCTCCGCGTTTGGCGAAATCGCTGATTTGGACGTCGGTATTATTGAAGTGACTACTGAAGTAATTCGATAAGGTTTACGATATTTACCAACCCATAATCCTTTGCCAGGTGTTATGTGAACCATCACTCATCAGTATATGGTAAAGCGGATGCATGGCGGCTGTTGCACAGGCGTGGTTGGGTAATATGCGCAATTGCGAGCCAACGGGAAAGTCTTCTAATTGGTAAGCGTTGTTTAATTCGATAACGCCGTGCTCCTGTGATGTGCTGTTAACGCGTAAGCCTTCCAGCAGAGAGCCGTCTTGTCTACAGACTTGTCCGTAGCCAAAATCTTTCCCTTGACTCGCGGTACCGCGATCACGCGACAGTGCCATCCAACCGCTGTCTGTCAGTACCCATCCTTTTTCTTTATTGTGCCCAATGACAGTAGTAACGACCGACATGGCTATGTCAGAAAAATCGCACACACCGATGTTTTTCATGACCAAATCGAATGTCGTGTAAACGCCGGCACGCACTTCGGTAATATCACTAAAGTCTTCGCCATAATGCGCAGTTGGTGTTGAACCGACGCTGGTTATTGAACAATGAATGCCGGACGCTTCTAATAGGCTTTTGGCACTGCGAACCGCATCAGACTCTCGCTTAGCGAATGCTTTTAAAGCGTCTGCGGTATTACAACCGTATGAGCCACCGGCATGGGTCATAAGTCCGGTAAAGTGTCGACCAAGTTGCTGTGCAATATCAATAAGCTCAGGCGCTTCGGGCTTAATACCGCCACGGTGATCATCACTGTCTATTTCAATGAAAACGGAGAAGTCCTGTTGGTGTTTTCGTGCAAAGTCACTCACTGCTTTTACCTGCGCCATATTATCGAGCAGTATATGAAGGTTAATACCGTGCTTACGTAGTTGAGCGACGCGTTCCAATTTTGCCGGTGCAATGCCTACGGCGTAAAGCAAGTCGGTGTAGCCAGCGTTTGCGTAGGCTTCAGCTTCTGCCAGTGTTGATACTGTGGCTGGCCTGGTTTTATCCGCGAGTAAGTAATCGGCGGCCTCTAACGTGCGCAATGTCTTCAGATGAGGACGTAGGTGACCTCCCAGTGATTCAACCCGGTTTTTCAAGTGCGCGATATTGCGCTTTAGAATGGCTTCATCAATCAGCAAATATGGCGTATCAAGGGTATCTATCCACTGAGGTACTGTCATTTAATCCTCCTACTTTTTAAGAGCTTAATAGTTCTGCATAGCGGCTTATGTCGACATTGCCACCGCTAATGATAACGCCAACTCGTTTGCCTCGAAGCTCATCTTTAAGCTGCTCCACAGCAGCGAAACCGAGGCATCCCGTCGGCTCAACAACCATCTTCATTCGCTCGGCGAAAAAGCGCATGGATTCAACTAAGCTTGAGTCGCTGACGGTTAGAATATCATCGACATTATTTTGAATAATAGGGAAGGTATATTCGCCCAAATACTGTGTTTGAGCTCCATCAGCAATGGTTTTGGGCGTTTCAATACGGACAATTTCCCCTTTACGGAGCGACTGTTGGCCGTCGTTTCCGGCTTCGGGCTCGACACCATAAACTTTGCAGTCAGGTGCGAAGTGGCGCGCCGCTAACGCGCAGCCGGACAGCAATCCGCCGCCACCTAGACACACAAATAGAGCGTCAAGCTCTCCGACTTCCTCAAACAGCTCTTTTGCGGCAGTGCCTTGCCCTGACAAAATGTGCGGATGGTCGTAAGGCGGTATGAGCGTATAACCGTGCTTCTCAGCAAGCGCTCTGCCTATTTCTTCGCGATTTTCGGTATAGCGGTCATAGTAAATAACGTCGGCACCATACCCGCGGGTCGCGTTTACTTTCGCGACGGGGGCGTCTTCGGGCATGATAATGGTCGCTTTAATACCGAGCAATTGAGCCGCTAAAGCAATAGCCTGGGCGTGATTGCCTGATGAAAATGCAATAACACCGGCTTTTTTCTGAGAGTCATTAAACTGCAGCAGTGCATTCATGGCGCCGCGAAACTTAAACGCGCCCATGCGTTGGAAGTTCTCACATTTAAAGAAGAGTTCAGCGCCCAATTTTTCATTCGCTGTACGCGACGTTAGCACCGGCGTCTTATGAGCGTATGGACGGATGCGTTCAGCGGCAGCAGCTACTTCTTCATAACTGGGTAGTGACAGCAAAAATCCTCCTTTTAAAGTACGTTCCAGAAGGCATAAAGCAAGCCGGGAACAACCGCTAAAATCATGTAGGCGGCGTATTTATAGTGCAGCTTTATGCCGGCAACAGACGCAAACATAATGCCTTTCAGTAAGGTGTTACTGGCGCAAGCCAGAATAATGCCCATAACCGCAACCTCCGGCGACAGTTCATTCTGAGCTGACCGGGACAACGATAAGGTAATAGCGTCGACGTCCATTAACCCTGACACAATAGCCAGGCTGTAGATACCGGCGTCTCCAAACCATTGCTTCATGGCTTCAGACAGTAATAAAATAACGGCAAGCAGTAGCCCGAACTGTATGGCGGTGCCTAGCTGTAGCGGGTTATTAATGGTGATATCGGAAGCGTTTGAGTGAGTTTGTTGCTTTTGCTGTCGATACATAATTACCATAACCACTAGTAATCCGACGAACATTAAGGCAACCGATGGCCACAGCATTCCAAGAAGCGCACGGTTTACAACAAAGACTTCTATCAGCACTCGCGGAAACATAATGCTGCAGGCCAGCAGCGTACCGCTCACATAAATAGCGGTGTGTGAGTTCTTCTTAGCAAAACGAGCCATGGTGAGAGTAACGGCGGTGGACGACGCAAAGCCACCTGCAATCGCGGTAATGAGCGTGCCTCTCTTTTCGCCGAGCAATTGCGTAAATAAGTAGCCAATAAATGACAGCCCGGAAATTAACACCACCATCCACCATAGCCAGTATGGGTTTAGCGCTTGCCATGGGCCGTACCCTTCGTCGGGCAGCAGCGGTAGCACCACCACGGAAATAAGCAGTAAGGTAATGCCAGAATAAAAGGCCTTAGGAGAAATACGTTTGAGTAATTTATGTAAGTTTTTCTTATGGCCCAAAAGCGCAACGACGACAGCTCCGCAGCTTAGAGCCGGCAGTGGATCGCCAGAGGCGCCCCAAATAGCTAATGCGAAGGTCAGTAGCATGGAAAATTCGGTGGTAATACCGGCATCGTCTGAAAGCTTGCTGTGGCTGATGTATGACGCAGCAATAAGAATGGCGACAACAACAAAGCCGGTAATAATGAGCCATACACCCCATTGTTGGGCGAGTATGGCGAAAACACCCCCACTTAAACCAATAAGGCTAAACGTGCGCACCCCGGCAACGCGAGCTCCTTCTTCGCTGTCACGACCCGACCAACCTCGCTCAATGCCTATCATCAAACCTAAAGCAAGCGCTGCCAGTAATGAAAGTGCCATTTCCATTTGATAATGCACGGCTTAAGTGTCCTTATTTATATGTCCTTAATACAAAGACTTTAATTGACCTGTAGGGCGTCTAGCAAGCTTTTACGCCAAAGCGACTCTTTAAATTGACTGCGGAAGAAGTTGAAGTGACCAATACCCTTACTGTTTGCCATGTCAGGGGTTAAGTCTGTTAATGACTTTTCGGTGTTCGGGTAATGACTCAACAACGCCTCAATATTTGATCGCTGAAGTAACTCATCGTCGGTAATATGGAACGCACGAATGGGCGCGCTGAAGTCATCGTAGCGCGCTTTTTGTTCGTCAGTAATGTTATCGAACAAGTAGTTTTTGCTACGGCACCAACGACTCCACTGCTTCATGGCTGGTGCCGGCATATCTCCCACCATGTTCAGGCGCTTACCCGGAAAATAACCTGCTATGGGGGTACTGATTGGAGCCGCAAAATACCACAGTAGCCAGGATGTCCAGCGAACTTGTTTGCTGGCTTTTAACCAATAACCGGTTCCGCTGGCAATAGTCACCATTTGGTCGATGCTGTCACTGTTAGGTGCCAGGGCAACTATCTGACCCCCCAGGCTGTGAGCCAGCCAAATGAGCGGTTCATTTTGCTGGCAAGACTTGGCGTAGTCGAGTACGGTTTTAATATCCAGCTCGGCCCATTGGATAATATCGGACTTTATTTGTTTCAGCGGTTTATCAACCGACTGGCCAATACCGTAGTAGTCGAAAGTGATAACCCGATAACCCTGTTCGCTCAGCCAGCGTGCTATGGGTTGGTAAAAACGTTGTTTCACACCAAGAGCGGCAGCGATAACAATAGTTGCTCTGGCTTCTGCCTCTGGCTCAAATTTAATGCAATGAAGGTAGCGGTTGTTATCGGTTAGCTCGATACTTTTCATGTTTGTTGGCATAGTGACAATTAATTGGGGAGCACGGCATTGAAGGGTTTTACCGTCGCTTTTTTGTAAACCCCGGCTTCCCAGTATGGATCGTCATTTGCCCATTGCTCAGCGTCTTGCAGAGTGTCGAACTCAGCAATAACCACAGAGCCAGTATAACCCAGTACGCCCGGGTCAAGTTCGGCTATGGCAGGGCATGGACCCGCAACCAGCAAACGCCCGTCGTTTTGTAATGCTTTTAGACGCTCAAGATGAGCAGGGCGGGCTCGCTTGCGCGCTTCCAGTGAGTCCGGGTGATCTTCTGCAAAAATAACGAACCACATTATTGAGTGTTCTCCTCATCTTCTGCGTATTTGTTTATATAAATTTCAGTACCTAAAATAAACAAAAATGTTGCAATCAGAATCCCGAAGACTTTGAAGTTCACCCATACTTCCTGACTCAAAAATTCAGCAATGTAGAGGTTAATAGCTGCAAGGAAAAGGCAGTAAACAATCCAGGAATAGGTTAACCGAATCCATACAAAATTTGGTAATTCGATGTTCTGCCCTCTAATTGACTGGATAGGGTTTTTCTTTTTCAGTAGTAAGCTGCCTGCCAGAAAAAGTGCTATAGCAGCGTAAATAACTGATACTTTCATTTTTATGAACCAGTCATCATGCAGAAGCAGAGTCAGTGAACCGAAACCAATTACGACTAGGGGTAAAACCCAATGTCGGGTTGTCATAGGATGCTTAATTAGTTTCAACCCAATAAACTGGACCACAGTCCCTGCCATTAAAACACCGGTTGCGACATAAATGTCCGCCATTTTGTAGAACACAAAAAAGGCGATAATCGGTATATATTCTAATAACAGGGCCATCTACTACTCCGGTGTTTCGTTTTTCTTTATTTCAGCGATGTAGCGGCTTTCATGCTTTGGGTAAAAGCTTTTAAGTCCGCAAGTTGTTGCGCGTTATTGTCGAGGTTTTTCTCAATAAGCGCAACCACAGCTGAGCCGCTAATGGCACCGTTCGCTCCTGCAGCCAAAGCCTTTTGCACATGCTCAGGTTGCGATATGCCAAAGCCGAGCAAAATGGGTGGCGCCCCGGCGTTTTTTAGTTTGTCGATAAGCTCTGAGGCGGGCGCCTGCATTTGTGTCTCTGCGCCAGTAACTCCTGAGCGACTCAATAAATACACATAGCCCGAGCATTTCGTTGCAATGGTTTGTAGTAGGGCATCGCTGGCGTCAGGAGGTGCAATAAACACGGCGTCTATACCAACGTCTTTTGCAATTTCCGCAAATCGCTTGGCTTCTTTGGTGGGAACGTCGGCAATAAGCACTGAATCGACGCCAACATCTTTCATTTGCTGATAAAACTCACGAACACCCTTGGCGTAAATTAAGTTCGCATAAACCAGTAAACCTATGGGTATTTGTGGTGAATAGTCGCGAACAGCTTTTAAAATCTTCAAAATATCACTAAAGTTAGTGCCTGCATCCAGTGCGCGTAAGTTGGCACGCTGAATCACTGGTCCGTCGGCGACAGGATCGGAAAATGGCAAACCTAACTCCAGCGCGTCAGCGCCACCGTCAATGAGTGCCTTTATAACTTCAAGGCTTTGCTCAGGTGTTGGGTCACCAAGCGTAACAAAAGGAACAAAAGCGCCTTGATTATTAGCTTTTAAATTAGCAAAACAGTCTTTGTAACGGCTCATTATTGCTGTCCCTCCGTGGCTTTTTCCTGGGCATTAAAAATACGACGAACATGATCGATGTCCTTATCGCCGCGACCCGATAAATTAATAAGCAGAATTTCAGGAGCGTCAGGCTCTGCGGCGCGTTTTAATGCATAAGCTAATGCATGAGCTGACTCCAGCGCTGGAATAATGCCTTCATGACGCGACAATAGCTTAAATGCCTCCAGCGCTTCCTCATCAGTGACTGACTCGTAGCGCGCACGACCAATAGCTTTCAAGTGTGCGTGTTGCGGACCAACCCCAGGGTAGTCGAGCCCGGCTGAAACGGAATAGGACTCTTTAATTTGCCCTTCGGTATCCTGCATTAAGAACGACAGGCAACCGTGCAAAATACCCGGTTTGCCGGCAGTAAGCGTTGCACCGTGATGAGAGGTTTCGACCCCTTTACCAGCAGGCTCGACACCGACTAAATCCACACCTTCTTCGTCAATGAAGTCCGCAAACATTCCAATAGCATTGGAGCCACCACCAACGCAGGCAATGACCTCGTCAGGTAAACGTCCTGCTTGCTCTTTAATTTGAGCCTTAGCCTCTTCACCAATCATGCGATGGAACTCGCGCACAATGGTTGGGAAAGGGTGTGCACCCGCCGCTGTTCCTAACAAATAATGAGTATTAGGGTAGCTGGCCGTCCAGTCGCGCAAGGCTTCGTTAACTGCATCTTTCAGGGTACCGCTGCCGGTATCGACGGGAATAACTGTAGCTCCCATAAGCTCCATGCGAAAGACATTGGGTTGCTGGCGCTCGGCGTCCTTTTTACCCATGTAAATAATGCACTCTAAATCGAGCAGGGCGCAGGCAAGGGCCGTCGCAGTACCATGCTGACCGGCACCGGTTTCCGCAATAATACGGGTTTTGCCCATACGTTTTGCAAGCAGTGCCTGTCCCAGTACCTGATTGGTTTTGTGGGCTCCACCGTGAAGTAAGTCTTCACGTTTTAAATAAATTTTGGTGTTGTTTGGGCTCTCAAGCGGCAAGTTACGGCATAGGCTAAGCGGTGTTGGTCTGCCAAGGTAGTTCTTCAGTAACCCCCGAAATTCCGCCTGAAACTCTTCATCTTGCTGGGCGTCAATAAAAGCTTGTTCCAGCTGTTCAAGCGCCGGTAATAAGATTTCAGGAACAAACTGGCCGCCGAAATCGCCAAAATAAGCGGGTAATGACTGACTCATACAGCCTCCTGTTGAATGCGTTTAGAAACTTGTTGATCTGAAAATCGCCCATACTGGCGAATTTTCATGAATGTTTGCGATACTTTCTGGCTATTTTTAATGCCCGGCGTCCATTCCACGCGAGAGTTCATATCGACACCGGCAAAACCAAGTGTTAATGCTTCATCAATATTTTCAGGACCAATACCGCCTGCTAGCAGACAACGCTGGCGCTGCTGGGGCGTTAAACTTTCTAATAATGACCAGTCAAATACCTGGCCACTACCGCCTTTGCGATTATCCAGGACAAAGGCATCGACGGGTAAGTCGGGTAACTGGGCCGGTGTTTCAATTGCCAACGCCTTCCATATTTTTACAGAATTAAGACCATTTTCCCGTAATTGCTGGCGCAGCTGCACGATGTAATCGATGTCTTCGTGCCCGTGTAATTGAATCACTGACAACCCTATCTCAGAAACGGTTTCAATCACTTTCTGCAAGGCGGTGTCGGCAAATACACCAACGTAACTTAGGCCTTTGACTTCAGTAGTCATTTGCTGAGCTTGCTCGATATTAATGCAACGAGCGGAATGCTCGACAAATATCAAGCCGCCGTAGGCTGCACCTTGTGAGCGTGCGTTAATGGCATCTTCTGGGCGCGTTAAACCACAAACTTTGTTTTGCCCAAAAAGCAGCTCGCGACAGGCTAAATCGACATTGGGTTGTGCGCTCAAGGCACTGCCGACTAAAAAGCCATTAACGTAAGGAGCAACCCGGCGAATGTCTGCATGTGTTGAAAAGCCTGATTCCGCGACTAGCAGCGCACCCTGCGGTGCTAACGGTGCTAACGGTGCTAACTCCGCACTGCGGTTCGGGTCAATGCTTAAGTCGGTTAAATCGCGATGGTTAATACCAATAATACGGGCATCTAATTTAACCGCTCGCTGCATTTCTTCTTCGTTAGCAACCTCAGTCAGAACATCCATACTAAGTGAATCAGCGATATCGCGAAGTGTGGTGTACTGTCCGTCATTAAGCACTGACAGCATCAGCAAAATAGCGTCGGCACCAAAGTAGCGAGCACGGTAAACCTGCTCTTCGTCAATGAAGAAGTCTTTGCACAGTACTGGCTGAGTCACTTGCTGGCGAACGGCTGTCAGGTAGTCCAAGCGACCCTGGAAAAAATCCGGCTCTGTGAGAACCGAAATAGCAGCTGCGTAGGGTGCGTAGCTCTTTGCCAGCTCAGGAGCGTCAAAATTGGCACGAATGAGACCTTTTGACGGAGACGCCTTTTTGCACTCCAGAATAAAGCCTGCCTTCTCACCGTTCAATGCTTCATATAAGCTTCTGTCGCTGCGGCTTAGTTGAGGCTTTATCTCACTCAGTGGCATAAGCTCAGACTGGACTTTGTTTTGCTCAACTTTGCGATCAACAATGGTTTTCAGTACATTTTTTTGCAGTGATATTGCATTAGACATGATACGTCTCCTGAGCGTCCTGAACACGGCGTAAGTGCAACAGCGCCTGCCCGGTATCTAAATGCTCAAGGGTCGCCGCTGTGGCCGCTTTCATATTGTCGTATTGTCCGCTTAAATACAGCAGGGCAGCAACATTCATGGCAACAGAGTGGCGCTGTGCAGGACTGCCTCCACCGGCCAAAATATCTTCGAGTATGCGAGCGTTAAAGTCAGCGTCCCCACCTTTTAATTCACTGAGCGGTGCCGATGGTACCCCGAAGTCAGCGGGCTCTACCTGATACTCGTTAAGCTCACCATCACGTAGTTCAATGATTCGGGTTGGTCCATGCAGAGCCAGTTCATCCAAACCACTGCCGTGGACAACCATAGCACGCTTCACACCTAACCTTTGCAGGGTTTCAGCCATTGGTTGTACCCATTCATCGCTGTACACGCCCAGAAGCTGTGCGTCAGGGCGCGCCGGGTTAACCAGTGGTCCAATTAAATTAAACAGAGTCCGTGTTTTTAAGGTTTGTCTTACCGGCATCGCGTGTTTAATACCCGGGTGATAGTGTGGCGCAAACAGAAAGCAAAAACCGTTATCTGCCAGTTGCGAAGAAGCGTCAGACGGGTCTAAGTTGACGCGCAGTTTTAACGACTCTAAAACGTCTGCAGACCCTGACCGCGAGGACACACTGCGGTTACCGTGTTTAGCAACCGCCAGTCCCATGCTGGCTGCTACCAAAGCGGCGGTGGTCGAGATATTCATAGTGTTACTGCCATCGCCGCCGGTACCACAGCTGTCAATAACGGTTGAATCCGGGCGAACAAAAGGCTTCGCTGCTGACAAAATAGCTTCAGCGGCACCGGCTAGTTCAGCCGGCGTTTCGCCACGCATTTTCATGGCAATCAGTGCGGCTGTGACTTGAGTATCGTTGAGCTCGCCTTTAATCAAGCGCTGGAAAAACTCACGGGTTTGACCTTGTGTCAGAGACTCACCGGACATCAGAGTTTGTATGGCCTTCATGGCTGTGCTCCTTCCAATAAATAATGAATGCTGTTACTGAGTAATTGTTTTCCCTTTGGCGTTAGCAACGACTCGGGGTGGAATTGAAAACCAATAGCGTCGCTATGGCCGTGACTATCAAGAAACTCTGCCGCCATGGGAATAGCACCTTCGGGACCGTTAATTTGCCCAATGACCTTTACGGTGTCCGGCAGGTCGTAACCACTTAACGAATGATAACGAGCGACAACACATTGGTTGTTGTCAGTAGCCTTGGTAAATACTTTATGCTGAATCGTGTCAACAACGGCGGTTTTACCGTGAACGATTTCGCCACAGGTATCGACTCGGCCACCCGCGTATTCAACCAATGCCTGAAAGCCCAGACAAATGCCCAGCATTGGAATACGACCGCTGCAAAAGCGAATAATCTCCATTAAATTACCGGCATTAGCGGGGTGACCCGGCCCCGGAGACAGACACACCAGTTGCTGTCCCTGATAATTGTCTAATTGTCTTATGACGTCTTCAGCAGCCAGCTGATTACGATAGACCACCAGCGGATAACCCAGTTGCCTTAGTTCATCGACCAGGTTGTAAGAAAACGAGTCGACGTTATCAATGAGTACAATACGAGTTGGTTGCGTCATGATTGCACTCCTTGTTGAACCGTGCTGTGTTGAAACGTATCCTCCTGAACTGAATGCGCCTGTTGAATCGCTAAAATAACGGCTTTGGCTTTACTTTCTGTTTCTGCAACTTCGCTGTCAGGGTTTGAATCGTGAACGACGCCGGCACCAGCCTGCACTATGGCTTCGCCGTTTTTAACGAACGCCGAGCGAATGACAATGCAGGTATCCATGTCGCCATTTCCGGCAAGATAACCAACGGCTCCGCCGTAACTACCGCGACGCTGCTTTTCTACCTGACGAATTAATGTCGCGGCGCTGACTTTGGGAGCGCCAACCAAGGTGCCCATATTCATGCAAGCCCGATAAGCGTGCAAAGCGTCGCAGTCGTCTCTTAATTTCGCTACCACGCGTGATACTAGGTGCATGACTTGCGAGTAACGGTCCACTTGCAGTAAATCGGCGACATAACGGCTGCCGGTTTCACTAATACGTGCGAGGTCGTTGCGGGCTAAGTCCACCAGCATTAAATGTTCAGCCAGCTCCTTTTGGTCGAGTCTTAATTCCAACTCCATACGGCTGTCTAAGTCGAGATTAATACTGCCGTCCGCATTTTTGCCGCGTGGGCGCGTACCGGCGATAGGATATAGCTCGACTTGGTTCGAATCTTTTTGGTACTTGAGTGCGGACTCAGGTGAAGCGCCAAACAGGCAGAAATCCGGGTGACTCATAAAAAACATATAAGGCGACGGATTGTTCTTCTTTAACTGATTGTAGGCAGCCAGAGGCTCCGGGCAGGGCATTTTAAACCGGCGCGACGGCACTACCTGGAAAATATCTCCAGCGACGATGTTCTTTTTCAGTTGGGTAACAATGGAAGCAAACTCGTCGGCCGAGGGTGTTGCGGTTACTGAGACATCAACCGGCAGTGGTTCCGGTGTTATTGCCGGTAACTGGCAGCGCGCCGCTAGTTCACCAACACGCTGACTCATGGCCTGGTAACGCTTATCATGGTCTTTGCCCCCAAACACACTGCCAAGCAGTTCGGTGGTTTGCGCTTGATGATCAATAATGAGTAGTGTTTCAGCTAAGTAAAAAACGTAATCAGGGCAGTCGTTCTCACCTTCTTCAACTTGTGGTAACGGCTCGTAGCTGGCAACAAAGTCATAGGCAAAGGCACCGCCAAGAAACACTGAAAATGGGTGCTTTTGAGCTGTGTCGTTTGCTTTCATTAATTGCTGCTGAAGAATGCGTAATGGCTCCATGTTGCTGATTTGACGCAAGCGGGAGTCTTCATCTACCGGCACGTCCCCTTGAGACGGGGCGGCAAGGGTGAAATCGGCGACTAAGCCATTACCGAGCGCAGTAATGGTTGCACAGCTTTCCAGTTTTTTCTGAATCCATGGAAGCAGGGCGTTACCATTATCTGTCAACGCCTGAATGGTCACTTGTTGCTCGTTACAGGTAAGCTGCAACGCGGCATCAATCAGCAATAAGCTTTTGACTTGTTGTTTGGTACCAATGTCAGCCGAATCAAGCAATAAATGAGCACCATTGGTTTGGCAGGTATTTTGGTAAACCTGCAGCGGCTCCGCTTGATAAGGCAGTGACACTCTTAATGTCTCTAAATTGCCGTCTTGTTCAGTTGTCAGGTTGTCCACCTCAGACCTCGTTTTCTCTTGTTGATTTTTAAACCTGCTCCAGTGAAACGGCAATAAAAAACCCGCTCAAAGGAGCGGGTTTCTCAAAGTGAAGCTATTTACGTTACACGCACAACTACACCACCCGCTCGTTCGGGAAGTGCCACCACCAATGTTGGGTTGTTGTACGTAAAAACATAAGTTGTATAGCTCTCTTAATTTGCGTTAATGCTGACAAACTAACGCTTGTGCGGAAGTCTGTCAACAGTTGTTTTGACTTGTGTATGCAAATAGTTACTTATATTCAGCCGGTTGACCTTTAGAGTCAGACTGACGAATAAACTCACGTAAGTCGTCATTGGCTTTTTCCAGGTCGGCACGACGTAAATACATCATGTGACCACTGCGGTAGCCTTTAAAGTCGATACGATCGCTCATTTGCGTACTCGGATCTAAGTGCCACATGTTGTACTTCGCATCGAAATAGTTAGTAGCGCCGTCAAAGTAGCCTGACTGAATCAGTACATTCAGGTAAGGGTTCTGAGCCATCGCCTGACGTAACTGCTTGCCGGTGTTGTTGTTTGAGCGATCCCACGGGTGAACGGGACCAAACATGTTGTATTTAATGTCAGTTTCAAAGTTGAGTTCTTCACGCAGGTAATAGTTAATGGCTGGCGTGAACGAGTGCAACCACGATGTTAATTCAGCGTTGTAGTCAGGGCGGTCGCCAGCGCGTTTTTCATCCAAACCTAAATAGCGCGAATCAAGGCGGCCAATAGTGCGGTCACGGTCACGCAGGAGTTCTTTCCAGAAATACCAGGTGCTCGGCGCCAGGTTGTTATCTAATACCGCTTGCTTAGATAACCCGGAGTAATAGGCCACACGCTCAGCCATTTGCTCGCGGGCGTCACCGGTCAGCATAGCGCCTTTCGCTAATGCTGGCAGGTATTGCTCAAGTGCGAAACGCTCAACTTCTGGTAGCATTTCTTCCAGATCTTTGTTTTGCAAAGCGTCTGGCAGTGCATCGTGATACCAGGCGGCTGCAGCAAAATAAGGCAGCTGGTTAGCTTGTTTTACCGGGCCATCGCGGTCAATACCAATATCGGTTGGCGATACAAGAATAACGCCGTTGAGGTACATCCACTGGCTGTTTTGCAGCTCTAAAGCAAGGCCAGATACACGAGTTGTACCATAGCTTTCGCCAATTAAGTACTTAGGTGACTGCCAGCGGTTCATGCGTGAAGTAAAGGTGTTCATCCACTCGGCAAGATATTTAACGTCGGCATTAACACCGAAGAACTTTTCTTTTTGCTCTGCACGCGAAGGCATTTTGCCGTCTTCATTTGGCAGAACGCGCGAGTAACCGGTATTCACAGGGTTAATGAAAACAATGTCAGCGACATCGAGAATAGAGTGCGGGTTGTCCTGCACGCCATAAGGCTGAACTGGATAACCTTCGTCGCTCAGGTTTAATACTTTTGGACCTGTGTAGGCAATGTGCATCCAAACCGATGCAGAGCCCGGACCACCATTGAATGAGTATACAATAGGGCGTGACTCACGGTTATCGACGTCCTGACGCTCGTAGTAGGTATAGAACAGCGAAGCGGTTGGGTTGCCCTCGTCGTCCCATACCGGTTGAGTGCCGGCTGTGGCTGTGTAGTCGACAGTTTCGCCATTAATTTCTACGCTGTGCTCGGTAACCACTTCGGTGTCGACCGGCAACATGCGTTTATGATTCGTTGAACTCTCTTCGGCAACAACAGGTGCAGATACTACAGAGCAACCCATCAGTGACAAAGAAGCAATTAAAGCGAGACTCTTTCGCATGAGATTGTTCTCCGTTTTTTATAATGTCGCTTCAGATTAACAAATAATTACTTTAAAGAGTCAAAGGTTATGCGATTATTGGTTTTATTCCTGCGACTGGACTCTCGTATTGAGTCTCGTTTTCTAAAAGAGTGGGTTTTTAGAGGTTAACAATGATGAAAAACAAACTAGTGGCTGCGGGGTGTGGCCTTTTATTGTCACTGAGCAGCATTTCGGTGTTTGCTCAAAGCTTGTCCGACGCCATGAAAGATGGCTTACAAACTATGGCGTCAGAGCAGCTAAACGCAGATTTAGAGGTTAGCGAGCTACAGGTAAACTCACTGACCAACGGCTTAACAGCAAATAAAGTTCGCCTGGCGACCCGTGTTGACGAATTATCAGAGCCAGAGAATCAGTTATTGCTGGCGAAACAGCTTGTTTTGACCGGAGATTGGCAGGCGTTAGGCAGTAGTCGTGTCGATATTTCTAAAATAGCGGTGTCAGATGCTCAGCTAACGGTTTCCTATTACGGAACAGGGCGCTCGAATTTGCATGAGTTTTTACAGCAAATGAGTGACATGAAAGTGCAAAAAATCAACTCGGTGCCGCTTCGCTGGCAGGTCGATGAATGGGTGATGGACAATGTCACTATTAACTTGTTTGATAAAGGCGAACCGATTCTCAGTGTTCACGTGGATGAGCTGGCTTTAACCGACTTACAGTCAATGCAAGACCCTGATGCTCAGGTGAAAGAATTACTCTGGCCGATTTTAGATCAGGTTGTTGAGCAGGTACGAAGCGGTAATTCGAGCCTGCAAGTGGACAGCATGGCGCTCTCGCGGTTTTTATTGCGTGAAGCCATGGCGTTCTAAACTTGAGTTAAACGGGTTTACGAAGTACAGTTAGGAAAAAATTAAACACCCGTTTAAAATAAGAGGTTGGCGTGGCAAATTCATACCCAAATTTACTAAAACCCCTTGATCTTGGCTTTACAACGTTAAAGAACCGAGTGCTGATGGGGTCAATGCATACTGGCCTGGAAGAAGAAAAAAATGGCTTTAGTAAATTAGCCAGCTTTTATGAAGAGCGTGCTAAAGGCGGCGTCGGGCTGATTGTCACCGGCGGTATTAGTCCAAACTTTCAAGGACGTTTAGCGCCCTTTGGCTGTGAAATGTCAAAGCCCTGGCATGTGGGTAAACACCGTCAGGTGACTGATGCCGTTCATAAGTATGGCAGTAAAATCTGTCTGCAACTTCTGCACGCTGGTCGTTACAGCTACCATCCGTTTTCGCTAGCGCCGAGCGCGATAAAAGCACCTATCAATCCGTTCAAACCGAAAGCCATGTCTGAACGGCAAATTCTCAAAACCATTAAACACTATGCCCGTGGTGCCAAGTTAGCTCAGAAAGCTGGTTATGACGGTGTTGAGATTATGGGGTCAGAAGGTTATCTGATTAACCAGTTTTTGTGCCCAAGAACCAATAAGCGCACTGACGACTGGGGCGGTAGCTTTGAAAACCGTATGCGTTTTCCGTTGGAAATTGTTAAAGCCGTGCGAGCCGCTTTGGGTGAAAAATCGATTATTATTTTCCGCTTGTCGATGCTGGATTTGGTGGAAGACGGACATCAGCTGGACGAAGTGCTGCAGCTGGGTAAGCTACTGGAGCAGGCGGGCGTGACCATTATTAATACCGGCATTGGCTGGCACGAAGCAAGGGTTCCAACCATTGTGACCTCGGTGCCACGTGGCGCCTTCAGCTGGATAACTGAGCGCGTGCGCCGTGAGTTGTCGGTACCTGTTGTTGCTGTTAATCGTATCAACACGCCGGAAATTGCCGAGCATATTTTAGAAAGTAACCAGGCTGACATGGTGTCTATGGCACGGCCATTATTGGCTGACCCAGAGTTTGTTAATAAAGCGGAACAAGGTCAGTCTGAACGCATTAATACCTGCATTGCCTGTAACCAAGCGTGTTTAGATCATGTCTTTGAGAATAAACGAGCTTCTTGTCTGGTGAACCCAAGAGCCTGCTATGAACAAGAGTTGGTTATGAAGCCCGCTGATAAGAAAAAGCGTCTGGCCGTTATTGGCGCAGGGCCTGCGGGCTTAGCTTTTGCCTGCAATGCGGCAGAGAGGGGACACCAGGTTGACTTATATGACAAAGCTGCGGAAATTGGCGGTCAGTTTAACTACGCGAAACAAATTCCGGGTAAAGAAGAATTCTATGAAACGCTGCGTTACTTCAAACACCGTATTGAAGACACTGGTGTGCAGCTTAAGTTAGGTAAAGAGCAAAGTTGTGAAGGCCTGCTGGCAGAAAAATACGATGATGTGGTTCTGGCAACCGGCGTCAGTCCTCGCAAGGTCGACATTCCTGGTGTCGATTTACCGCATGTTCTGGGCTACTTAGATGTTTTGCGCGACCACAAAGCTGTGGGTAAGAAAGTGGCTGTGATTGGTGCCGGCGGTATTGGTTTTGATGTCTCTGAATACTTAACGACCGAAAAATCACTGACGCTGGATGAAAAAGAGTGGTCTGAGCGCTGGGGTATAGACAAAGACTACAGCGATCGTGGCGGCTTGAAACCCCAGCAACCAGAGCCAAGCCCGCGTCAGGTATGGCTGTTGCAACGTAAAGAGAGCAAAGTCGGCAAAGGCTTGGGTAAAACATCCGGCTGGGTGCACCGCAACGAGCTGAAAAGTAAGTCGGTTAATATGTGGAACGGTGTCACCTACCACCGTATTGTGCCGGAAGGTATTGAAATTGAGCGCGACGGTGAAAAACAGTTGCTGGAAGTTGATAATATCGTTATTTGTGCCGGTCAGGTGCCTCAGCGTGAACTTCACGACGCTCTGGAAGCGGCCGGTCAGTCAGTACATTTAATTGGTGGCGCTGATGTTGCGGCCGAGCTGGATGCGAAGCGCGCTATTCGTCAGGGAACCGAGTTGGCAGCAAGGATTTAATGACTTTATACGACCTGCATTGTCACAGCACGCATTCAGATGGCTCCTTGTCCGTCGGGGAGCTTCTGCGTCGTGCCTGCGAGCACAATGTCGATGTACTGGCGTTAACCGACCACGACAGCGTTGAGGGTATAGCTGAAGCAAGAGCGTTGGTTGAAAAAGAGCAGCTGCCGCTTCAGTTTATCAACGGCGTGGAAATTAGTTGCCGCTGGGAAAGTTTTGAAATTCATATTGTTGGTTTGAACTTTGACCCTGACAACGAACATTTAAAAGGTTTGTTGGCACAACAACAGCAACGGCGCTATGACCGCTTTGCAGCCATTTTAGAAAAGCTGGAAAAGCGTGGTGTCATGTTGTCTGCTGAGGAATGTCAGGCTGATGGCATGCCAACCCGCAAACACATTGCTGATACCCTGGTCGAAAAAGGCATTGTCAGCCATCCGCAAAAAGCGTTCGATCATTACATTGGAAAGGGCAACAGCGCTTATGTCACGCCGCAGTGGTGCGACATTCCTGAGGCCATTGAAGCTATTCATAAGGCCGGCGGCCAGGCTGTACTGGCACATCCTCACGCCTACAAAATGTCGAATAAGTGGCTGCGTCGATTATTGGTCGAGGGGAAGGAGTGGGGTCTTGATGGCATGGAAGTCAGTTTAAGCCAGCAGTCACCGGGACACCGTGATGCGCTCGCTAAAATGAGTCTGGAATATGGCTTAAAAGCGTCTCAGGGGTCTGACTTTCATTACCCTGGCAATTGGCGCGAGCTCGGTAAAAACCTTTGTCTGCCAGCCGACTGTGTGCCAATATGGGAGCATTGGTCACAGTAGAAAAAGGTTGGGGGAGGTTATGAGTCAATTTTTTGAAATTCATCCGGAAAATCCTCAGGCGCGTTTAATTCAGCAGGCCGTACAAATTATTCGCCAAAGCGGGGTTGTGGTTTACCCAACCGACTCAGGGTATGCCATTGGCTGCCAAATAGGCGATAAAGCGGCTGCAGACCGTATTTGCCGTATTCGTGATATCGATAAAGAACACAACTTTACGTTGATGTGCCGTGACCTCTCGGAATTATCAACTTATGCCCGCGTCGACAACGATGCGTTCCGGCTACTGAAAAACAACACGCCGGGGCCTTACACCTTCATTTTAAAAGGCACGAAAGAGGTGCCGAAGCGTCTGTTGAACCCAAAACGGAAAACTATCGGCATTCGTGTACCAACCAACCGTATTGCAATGGCGCTTTTAGAAGAGCTTAATGAGCCGTTAATGTCGACCAGTCTTATTCTAGGAAATGGCGAACTGGCTGAGTCGGACCCTGAAGAAATTCGCGATAAGCTTGAGAAATTAGTCGACTTAATTGTTGATGGCGGTCATTTAGGCGAACAACCGACTACGGTTGTTGATCTGTCAGAAGGAGCGCCGGTGATACGTCGTGAAGGCTCTGGTGAGACGGAACCTTTTGATTTTTAAGGCGACTTAAATGGCTGAACAACAGTCGTTACCACTGGGATTTGTTCGTGGAGAGCCGGTTATTGAAAAACCGGAAGACCTCTACATTCCGCCCGACGCGCTGGAAGTGATATTAGATACCTTCAGTGGTCCTATGGACTTGCTTTTATACCTTATTCGCAAGCAAAAGCTCGATATTGTCGATATGCCTATTCTCACCATTACCCGACAGTACGTCGAATACGTGGAAATGATGAAAGAGCTGAAGCTTGAGCTAGCAGCTGACTATTTGGTAATGGCGGCTATATTAGCGGAAATAAAAAGCCGTTTGCTGCTTCCGAAGCCACCGCAGGAAGACGACGAGGAAGAAGACCCAAGAGCTGAGCTGGTGCGGCGCTTGAAAGAGTATGAGGCGATACGCGAGGGTGCCGAGCATATCGATTCACAACCGCAGGTTGGCCGGGATATTTTATTAAGCGAAGTGGCAACTGATGCGCGCGAGCATGTGACGACACCACCACCGGAAGTGACTATTGAAGACTTAACGCTCGCGTTTAGCCGAGTGTTGCAGCAGGTTGAACTCAATGCCCATCATCATATTCAACGTGAGCAGCTGTCGACCCGTCAACGTATGAGTCAGGTTATTGAATTGTTGTCTGAGAAAAAATACGTTGCTTTCAGTCAGTTGTTTAAACGCACAGAGGGGCGTGCAGGCGCGGTGGTCAGTTTTTTAGCAATTTTAGAACTTGTGAAGGAATCAATGATAGAATTGTCGCAAGTTGAACCTATGAGTGATATTCGCATCAGTTTGAGAAACCGTCAGCAGGATGAATCAGTTACAGCTTAAACAGCTAATAGAGGCGGCATTGTTTGCCCATCCACAGCCGTTATCGGCAGAGCAGCTTCATCAACTGTTGTTGAGCGAAGGTGAAGCCTCTTTGACTATGGTTAAAGGCTTACTGAAAGAACTGCAAACCGATTACCAGGAGCGTGGTATTGAATTAGTGAAGGTGGCTTCTGGTTACCGGTTTCAAACACGAGCGGAACTAGGGCAGCGCCTCGCTTCGTTATGGCAGGAAAAGCCTCAGAAGTACTCTCAAGCCCTGTTGGAAACTCTGGCTTTGATTGTTTACAGACAGCCTATTACCCGGGGTGAAATCGAACAAATACGGGGTGTGAGTGTCAGTAGTAATATTATTAAGACACTACAGGAAAGAAACTGGATAAAGGTGGTGGGCCATAAAGAAGTACCGGGGCGACCGCAACTGTACGCCAGCACCAAAGAGTTTTTAGATGACTTTAACTTAAGTGACTTGTCCGAATTGCCGGATATCGACACGCTTGATGAAGACGATGAACGTACCGCTGAGACAGCGATTAACGAGAGAGAACAGTAAGAATGACCGAAAAGTTACAAAAGGTATTAGCCCGCTCAGGACATGGCTCCAGACGAGAAATTGAAGCCAAAATTGCTGCTGGACGCATTCGTGTAAATGGAAAAGTGGCGCAGCTGGGCGAGCGAGTTGATGCAGACGCAAAAGTTCGCATTGATGGTCATGAAGTTGAAATAAAGCCTGAAAAAGAAGTTATCTGTCGGGTCTTGATGTACCACAAGCCTGAAGGCGAGTTGTGTACACGCAAAGATCCTGAAGGGCGTCCAACGGTGTACGACCGTTTACCGCGCATGAGCGGAGCGCGTTGGGTCGCTGTTGGTCGACTTGATGTAAATACCTCAGGCTTGTTGTTATTTACCACCGACGGCGAATTAGCCAACCGGTTAATGCATCCGAGCCAGCAGGTTGAGCGCGAATACGCAGTGCGTGTTTTCGGTGAAGTCGACGATAAAATGATGAGTCGTCTTAAAAAGGGTGTGCAGCTGGAAGACGGCCCCGCGCATTTTAATTCGATAAAGCCGGCTGGTGGTGACGGCATGAACCGTTGGTATCACGTAACCATCAGTGAAGGCCGTAACCGTGAAGTGCGCCGCTTGTGGGAGTCACAGGAAGTGCAGGTGAGCCGACTGATTCGTGTGCGTTACGGTGACATTCCTCTTGAGCAAGGCTTGCCGCAAGGTGGCTGGTCGGAAATGCCGCTGGAGCAAGTGAATGCGTTGAGAAAGCAGGTGAAACTGCCACCTGAAGAGCGTTCGTTTATTGACCCTCGGAATCAAGAGTCCAGGCAGCGTAAGTTCGCTAAAATACGCCGAGCGACGGCAAAGCACCGCGAATACAAAAAGACAGATAAGCGTCGCAGATAATGAAAGGCTCTACCAAGCGCTGGTTAGCAGATTTTTCTGATAACCAGCGTTTACTTTTAGCCTGGCCTTACCGCCGGGACGTTTGGCGAGATAATGCATTGCCTGCTCGCGAAGTCATTGCTGAGCTAGCGCGTCAGGTCAGTCACTATACCCCCGTTACTTTATCGGTTCATCCAGACTACCAGGGTTCTGTGCCAAAGAAGCTGTATGACTGCTGCTCTGTTATCGTCGAGCGATACGATGATATTTGGCTACGAGACACCTTGCCGTTATGGTTTTCAAAGAAGAGACAGACGTCTGGTATCGTGTTCCAATTTGATGGTTGGGGCGGCGTTCAGTCAGCGGTGGAGTGTGATAGAGCCTTAGCCTCACAACTGTCGTTAAAGTTGGAACGCTCGTTATCAGTCTGTGATTTGGTCACAGAAGGGGGCACCTTTACTCATAATGGTCAAGGTACATGGCTTGTTGGCTTATCCAGCATTATTCAGCGTAATCCCTCGTTATCGAAAGACGTTATTAAGAATAAGCTAAACGACTGCTTTTCGGGTGAGTCGTTGTTTTTCTTTGAAGGCGCTCTGACTGCTGATGAGACTCAGGGACATATGGACAATATGGCGCTATTTCTTAATGAAAATACTCTTATCTATGCGCTAACTAAAGACGAAAACCACCCCGACTATAAAACCTGTAAGCGGTTAGCGGAGCTTATTGAACTGCTGCCTGATTCAATTCAGAAAGTAGCCGTTCCATTACCTAAGCCATTGCGACCGACACGGATTGAACGAGAAAGTCTGGAACAGCTTCAGACGAGTTTAAACAGAACGGAAGAGCTTCCGTTGCTGTGCAGCTATATTAATGTGTTACAGACTGACGCTCTTGTGGTTGTGCCGGAATTTGGCTTGCCGGAAGACACTATTGCCTTGTCGATAATACGAGAAGTGCTGCCCGAAAAAAGGGTATTGAGTGTTCCTGCGCGGGAGTTAGTATTAGGCGGCGGTGGACTGCATTGTATTAGTCATAACCTAGCTGGATTAAGCGATAACCAAACGCTCACGGCCTGACTTTTTCGCGTCGTAAAGTACATCATCGGCGCGCTTATAGAGTTCGTCAAAGGAGTCATCGGGCAGCGCTTCAGTAAAGCCCATGCTAAAGGTTATTTGATAGTTTTCAGGAATTCCTTCTATGGGCTGACTGTTCAAACCTTCCTGAAGTCGCTTGAACAGTTGTTGGGCATCTTCTTTTGAGGCATCTAAGAATAGCAACAACCACTCTTCACCGCCTAAACGGCCGTAACTGTCTTGTTCCCTCAGGGACTCATCGGCAACCTGTGCAAACCTTTGCAATACGCGGTCGCCGGCGTCGTGTCCGAATTCGTCGTTAATACTTTTGAAGTAATCGAAGTCGACCACTGCTAAGGCAAGGCTGCGGTTTTGTTCCTGAGCTTGTTCTAACTCTTTTTTGCACCGTTGCACAATGGCTCGGCGGTTAGGAGCCTGGGTTAAATCGTCTTTAAGAGCGAGCTCGGCAAAGTTTTTACGCGCTCGCCATTGTTGGAGCAGGAAACCAGAAATAATAACAACCAGCAAAGCAACCGTGATGATTGCCAAGACGAGCAAATAATAAGAGTTTTGCTGCTCTTGTAACGCTAGTTGCTGTATCTGGTTTTCTTTTTTGAGAAGCTCGTTCGTTGTTTCCTGCTCTTTAATCTCCAGGCGAACCATAACTTCCTGAACTTGCTTGTCCTGAAGGTTCTCTTGCACGGCTTTCATTTTCTCAACCGAGCTTTTGTAATGTGTTAGCGCCTTTTCAAACTGTTGGGTTTCTTCGTAATAGCGAGACCACTTGCTTTCAAGGCGTTGTTTCAGGCCGTCATCGTTAAGTGTATTAATTAATGAGGTAGCGGCTTCAAGCTCTTGTTGAGCGACCTCTACTTGCTGAGTTGCCAAGTAAACTTCAACCTGGCTGAGTCGTGTTTCGGCCTCCATGAGATGTGCCCCGGCAGACCGAAACTGAGGCAAGGCTTGCTCAAAGTTAGATAAAGCAGCTTGGTAATTCTCATTATCCAGCTCTAATGTCCCCAAGCGGAACATGGCATAAGCGACGCCGAGTTCGTCTTCTATTTCGCGGCTTATTTCCAGAGCTGTTTCAAAGTGCTGTCGCGCTTTATTGGGCTGACCCGCCTGGTGATAAATTCTGGCAAGGTTATACTCTAGAACCGAGGTGTCCCACTGGCCAAGATGCTCCTTGCTAATCTCCAGGGCTTCAAGTGTGTGTTCAATAGCGATATCAAAGGCACCGACATCGGTGTAGATAATGCCGATAAGACCATGAAACTCAACTTGAAGTTTGGGTATAGCGCTGTATGCGTCTCGGTTTAAGCCTTCTAAAATTTCCAGAGCTTCGGCAATATCTCCGGCATGTTGCATGACTTGAGCGTGAAGTATCTCCGCTTCAATAAATAAGTCTTCACTACCCGACGCTTTGGCGTTTTCAATAGCATAAATGACACTGGCGTTAGCTTGCTGTAGTTGACCACGCTGAAGTTGATACCAGGTTTGATTGATACGAAGCAGGGCGGAAGCGACTTCAGAATCTGCTAATTTAGCGAATCTCAGTCCTTCTTTAACGGTTTCAATAAGCTTGGTTTCATTGCCGGAATAGCGGTAGGCCTCAGATTGCAGGGCATAAGCGAGTGCGAGCTTTTCGAACTCGCGACCTTCATCGTATTGGCTTATCCATTGATTGGTTTTGGTTATCCATTCGTCCGGATTGCTGCTTGCGTCAATACGCTGCTGCTGCCACTCTTGTGCAAAGAGCGGCAACGACAGTAACAGCAATACGATGTAAATGAATCGCAACTTAAAAACCAATTGCTACTTTTCTGTTAATAAAATGTTGCTAATTATTCTACCTGACTCGCGTCCCGACGCAATCAATTAATTGCCTTTGTTTTGTATGTTTTCGACACTAAATACAGCTTCAACGGAGGCTTCGATGGTTTGTTGACCCGGCAGCGACACCTTGTCAGAACGTACACTGGCTTCTGCCATTTGCATCATAAATGGGCGCGAGATTGAGCGCTCAGTAATACTTAAGGTACCGGTGAGATCAAGGCCGGCTGTACTCGCCAACTGTTCGGCTTTTTGCCGGGCTTGTTTGTAGGCATTAATTAATGCTTGTTGATAAAGCGCCTGTTGGTCACCAATTTCGAACTGAATTTGTCCAACCCGGGTCACACCTCTAGATAAAGCTAAATCAATCACATTGTCATAATTTTCAGGGTTGCGTAGAGTCACTTTTATCTCTCGTCTGACAATAAAGCCGCTCTGCTTGGTTTTACCGTCGGAGTCTTGTTCGTACTGCGGGTAAATTTGCAACTGGTAAGACTGAATGTCTTTTTCTGCAACGTCTTCTTTAAGTAAGTCGTTTAGTAAGCGTTCAGTCGTATTGTCGACCACGGTCTTTTGCGAACTGAGTTTATTGCCGCGCTCTTCTATCCAGAAGGTAATTCGCATTAAATCCGGCACGGCACTGACGCTGCCGTTGCCTGTCGCCGTAATGCGCTGCTCCGTTGCTTGTGAGACTTGGTGGAAGCCTGCTGTAAGAACTAACAGACAAACCGAAAGAATGCTTGATTTTAAGTAACTCTTGGTCATGATTAGTGTCCCTGTATAGAATTCCCATAACTCTTAGCTATGGAGTATAGGTCATGGGTGAAAGTTCAGAAGAATATGATGAAAGCGCATTGAGAGACTCGGTGTTTCGCCTGTTAGGGCGTCGTGAGCAAAGCTATCAGGAGTTGCGCCGAAAATTGATTCAAAAGCGTTGGCCGAACGACATGGTTGACGCAGTGTTAAAAGACTTCAAAGAAAAAGGCTGGCAAAGCGACGAGCGGTTTGCCGAAATTTTCATACGTGAAAAGGTATCGCAAAAGCAAGGTCGGCTGAAAATTTTAGCTCAGGCTACCCAGCAAAAAGGATTATCGGTAGAGCTTGTCGAGCGATTACTGGATGAAATGGACATAGACTGGTTTAGCTTATGTGCCGATTTAAAGGAACGACGCTTTGGTGAAGAGCCGCCGGCAGATAAAAAGCAGTGGCTGAAACAAGTACGCTTTCTGCAACAGCGTGGTTTTAATTCGGAACAAATATTCGCTTGTGTCAATCGACCAGAAAGCTAGGCTGAGCAACGACTTCGTGATAATCTAACAGTATATAAGTAATTACACCCATAGGCTTTTGGCAAAGCAAGCAGGACAAACTAGATAAACTAAAAGTAGGACAAACTATGAGCATGAACAGTGCCCAAATTCGTGAAACATTTCTCAGTTATTTTGCGAAACGAGGACACGAAAGAGTGCCTTCGGCATCAATGATACCGGGTAATGATCCAACGTTATTATTTACTAATGCCGGTATGGTGCCGTTTAAAGATGTTTTTTTGGGGAGCGATAAGCGTCGTCACGACAAGGCAACTTCTGCTCAGCGTTGCCTGCGCGCTGGCGGCAAACATAATGACCTGGAAAACGTGGGGTATACGGCTAGACACCATACATTTTTTGAAATGATGGGTAACTTCAGCTTTGGTGACTACTTTAAAAAGCAAGCTATTGAATACGCGTGGGACTTTCTCACCAACGAATTGAAATTACCGGCCGAAAAGCTGTGGGTGACTGTCTTTACAGAAGACGACGAAGCTTACGATATCTGGGCAAAAGACATTGGTGTACCGGAAGATCGTATTTCACGTATTGGCGAAAAAGATAACTTCTGGTCGATGGGTGATACAGGGCCGTGTGGGCCATGCTCAGAAGTCTTCTACGACCATGGCCCTGAAGTATGGGGCGGTCCTCCGGGCACACCGGAAGAAGACGGTGACCGTTATATTGAAATTTGGAATTTGGTTTTCATGCAGTACAACCGTCAGGCTGACGGTACGCTGGAACAATTGCCAAACCCTTCAATAGATACAGGCATGGGGTTAGAGCGTATTTCGGCCATCATGCAGAATGTCCACAGTAACTACGAGATTGACTTATTCCAGGCACTGATTCAGTCAGCGGCTAAAATCATTGGTACTGACGACCTTAACAATAAGTCATTGCGTGTTATTGCTGACCATATCCGTTCATGCTCTTTCTTAATTGCTGATGGCGTAATGCCATCGAATGAAGGGCGCGGTTATGTGTTGCGCCGTATTATCCGCCGTGCGGTTCGACATGGTCACTTACTGGGTGCTAAAGAAACATTTTTCTTCCAGCTGGTTGATGAACTTGTTAACCAGATGGGCGAAGCGTATCCGGAACTGGTAGAAAAACAGTCGATTATAAAAGATGCGTTAGAGCGTGAAGAGCAGCAGTTTGCGCGTACGCTTGAACGAGGCTTGGCAATTCTCTCCGATGAGATCAAGCAGCTTGATGGCACTGTTATTCCTGGTGATGTCGTCTTTAAGCTTTATGACACATACGGTTTCCCGGTTGATTTAACCGCTGACATAGCTCGCGAACAAGAGCTAACGGTTGATGAACCCGGCTTTGAAAAGGCAATGGCTGAACAGCGCAAGCGAGCTCAGCAAGCCTCTCAGTTCGGTATGGACTATAACGAACAAATTAAGTCAGAGCAGAAAACGGCATTTACTGGTTACGAGCAGGTCAATGGTGACGCTAAAGTCGTAGAGCTTTTCAAGGAAGGTAAAGCGGTTGAACGTTTAGAAGCGGGTGAAAGCGGCATTATTGTCTTGTCCGAAACTCCTTTTTACGCAGAAAGCGGCGGTCAGACTGGTGATACCGGTAAATTAGTAGCGAATAGCGGCGTCTTTGAGGTCACCGATACTCAATATATTGGTAAAGCGATTGGGCATCACGGTAAGGCGTCGGCGACTATTCAGCTAGGTGATTCAGTGAAAGCTGAGATTGATGCTGAACGCCGGGAAAATATTAAACGGAATCACTCTGCGACACACTTGGTGCACGCTGCATTACGTAATCTGTTAGGTGAGCACGTTACTCAGAAAGGCTCGCTGGTAGAAGCGGACAAAATGCGTTTTGACTTTTCACACTTTGAACCTGTTTCCGCTGAACAAATCGCTCAAATTGAGCGTGAAGTGAATGCGCAAATTCGAGCGAACTTGTCGCTAGAAACACAGTTAATGGACATTGAAGAAGCAAAAGCTGCTGGTGCAATGGCGTTATTTGGTGAAAAGTATGACGAGCAGGTCCGTGTGGTACGCATGGGTGACTTTTCGATGGAGTTATGCGGTGGTACTCACGTTCGTTCAACCGGTGACATTGGTTTATTCCGTATTACTTCTGAAGGTGGTATTGCCTCGGGCGTGCGCCGTATTGAAGTGGTTACCGGTGAAGCGGCTATTCGCTATACACAAGGCCAGCAAGCTATGCTTAATCAGGTTGCGGCCGAAATTAAAGCGAAACCTGATAATTTAATTGAGAAGATTCAGCAGGTGTTGCAGAAGCAGCGTGAGCTAGAGCGTCAAAATGAGCAGCTTCAGAAAAAACTGGCGTCTCAAGCGGGGGGCGGTTTGGTTTCACAAGCGGCTGAAATTGCAGGCGTTAAAGCTATTATTGCTGAGTTAGATCAAGCTGATCCTAAATCACTGCGAGAATTAGTTGATGATCTGAAGAACCAAATTGGCTCTGGTGTCGTATTACTTGGAACTGCCAATGGCTCCAAAGTGAGTTTAATCGCTGGCGTTACTGGCGATTTAACCGCTAAAGTCAAAGCAGGAGATTTAGTCAACCAGGCCGCTAATGTAGTCGGCGGCAAGGGTGGTGGTCGTCCTGATATGGCGCAAGCCGGGGGTTCACTGCCTGAACATTTAAATGAAGCCTTGGCTACGGCAACAACTTGGTTAGAGCAGCAGCTATCGTAACTTAGGGTTATGAGTTTCGTTATAGTGTAATCATTGCCATTATTGGTAGACTGCTTACATCACATTTAGGGAAATGTTCGATCGTTGCGGTAACATCGGGACAGTATTGAAGGAGCAATTTATGCTAATTTTGACTCGCCGTGTAGGTGAAACACTGATGATAGGTGATGATGTTTCGGTCACTGTCCTTGGCGTAAAAGGGAACCAGGTACGTATTGGTGTAAATGCCCCGAAGGATGTTTCCGTCCATCGAGAAGAAATTTACATGCGCATTCAGTCTGAAAAAGACGATGAACATGACGAAAAAGAATAGTTAGAAAAAACCGGCATTCGCCGGTTTTTTATGCGCAACGCATAATTTGCGGAAAAATCCAACGAGATGGTTAATTATCCCACACTTGAACCATTGTTTTTAAAAAACCAATTGACATTATTGCCAACATCGCTAGAATTCACGCCACAACGATTTGGAGAGGTGGCCGAGTGGCTGAAGGCGCTCCCCTGCTAAGGGAGTATAGGGTTTGTAGCCCTATCGAGGGTTCGAATCCCTCCCTCTCCGCCATTCGTTAAGTGAAAAATTTGCGCCCGTAGCTCAACTGGATAGAGTACCTGGCTACGAACCAGGCGGTTAGAGGTTCGACTCCTCTCGGGCGCGCCATTTTCACTTCAAAACACTTCAGGCAATGCGCCCGTAGCTCAACTGGATAGAGTACCTGGCTACGAACCAGGCGGTTAGAGGTTCGACTCCTCTCGGGCGCGCCATTTCTTTGCTTTTCCATACATTTTATTTTTGCTATTTATTCTCATATTTCCCTTATTTAGCTGTTGAATACCGACTATTTGACGCTGCAAATTCTTGCGCTACTTGCTACCATAGTATTTAATAAATTTATAACAATTTGCAGTCGTTCCGAGGTGTTTTTTGCAAGAGTTACTTACCCAGGCAGCACAGCTTATGCTCGTTGGTATGGGCGCTGTCATTGTCTTTTTGTGCATATTGGTTGTGTGTATGGCCGTTATGAAACGGTTAATACCGACACCGACTCCAGCACCAGAGGCACTCAGTCAAACCCGTTCTGACGCTCCCGCCGGGACGTCCCCAAAAGTGATTGCAGCAATAACTGCTGCTGTGCACCAGTACCGTCAGAGCCATTCGGCCGCAGAAAATAAGGAGATGTCTAAATGAGTAAGCCTTTGTTGTTAACTGAGCTTGTTTTAAGAGATGCTCATCAGTCTTTACTAGCGACCAGAATGCGCTTAGACGATATGTTACCTATTGCCGAAAAGCTGGACAAAGTCGGCTATTGGTCCATGGAGTCCTGGGGTGGCGCCACTTTTGATTCTTGTATTCGTTATCTGGGCGAAGACCCATGGGAGCGCATTCGAGAGTTAAGCAAGGCAATGCCAAATACCCGTCAGCAAATGCTGTTGCGAGGACAGAATTTGTTGGGCTACCGTCATTACGCCGATGACGTTGTTCGCCGTTTTGTTGAACGAGCAAAAGAAAATGGTGTGGATGTATTCCGTATTTTTGATGCTATGAACGACGTTCGCAACTTAAAAACTGCAATAAAGGCGGCTAAAGATGTTGAAGGGCACGCTCAGGGAACCTTGTCATACACCGTAAGTCCGGTACATACATTGGATAAATGGGTCGAGATGGCGCAAGAACTTGAAGGCTTGGGTTGTGACTCATTATTTATTAAAGACATGGCTGGCCTGTTGCGTCCGAATGACGCTTATGAATTAGTCAGTGCACTTAAAGAAAAGACCGACTTACCTATTTCTATGCAGTGCCACGCAACCACAGGCCTAAGTGTCGCAACCTACCAAAAAGCCATTGATGCGGGCATTGATATGCTCGATACAGCGATTTCTTCGATGAGTATGACTTACGGTCATTCGCCAACAGAAACACTGGTTGCAATGACGGAAGGTACTGACAGAGATACCGGGTTGTCTTTACCTGATTTAGCGGAAATTGCTTCATACTTCCGCGACGTTCGTAAGAAGTATGCTCAGTTCGAGGGCTCGCTGAAAGGCGTGGATGCCAGAATTCTGTTAGCTCAGGTGCCTGGCGGTATGCTGACGAACATGGAAAGCCAGCTAAAAGAGCAGGGCGCTATCGATAAGTTTGATGAAGTGCTGGAAGAAATTCCAAAGGTTCGGGAAGATCTCGGCTTTATTCCACTGGTAACACCGACTTCGCAAATTGTAGGTACACAGGCGGTACTTAATGTATTGAGTGGAGAACGATATGCCAACATTTCTAAAGAAACCGCTGCTGTTCTTAAAGGTGAGTACGGGTCGACTGCTGCAGAAGTGAATAAAGAGCTGCAAAAGCGCGTGCTCGATGGCGCAGAGCCAATTACCTGTCGTCCGGCTGACTTAATCGATGATGAAATGGATGCTCTTACCGATGAGTTGAAGAAGACAGCGAAAGAGCAGGACATTCGTCTGGCTGACAACGTGGAAGATGATGTTCTGACTTATGCTCTATTCCCGCAAATTGGTTTGAAATTCCTGAAAAATAGAGACAATCCGGATGCTTTTGAACCGGCGCCTGAAGAGCCAAGCGAAAGCTCTGGTCAGACACCAGGAAAAGAATCTGCTGCGGCCTCGTCTAGCGGTGGTGTTGAGCTTTATGATGTGGAAGTTGACGGTCAAAAGTTCAGTGTGAAAGTGGGGCCTTCTGGTCAAATTGATTCAGTCCAAGCGCAAAGCTCAAGTAACGATCAGCAGGCATCTAAACCCGCCAGTAATGGTGAAGGGACAACGATAAAAGCGCCATTAGCAGGGAATATTTTCAAAGTCGTTGCAAAAGAAGGCAGCCAGGTTAAAGCCGGAGATGTTGTTTTGGTTATGGAAGCCATGAAAATGGAAACCGATATCAAGGCGGAAAGTGACGGTACCGTCAATGCTATTCATGTAAAAGAAGGCGATGCGGTAACAGTTGGCGATAGCTTAGTAACGGTGGGCTAACATGGATAAGTTAATGACTTTGTGGGAAACCACCGGTATTTCCGCAATGACGCTGGGTCAGTTTAGTATGATACTGGTCGGCGGGTTATTGTTGTACTTAGCTATTGCGAAAAAGTTTGAACCACTACTGCTTTTACCTATAGGTTTTGGCGCGATACTGGCTAATATTCCCCTGGCCGGCTTTACCGAGCCGGGTGGTGTGCTGTATTACGTGTACTCTGTGGGAATAGACACGGGTGTATTTCCGTTACTTATTTTTATGGGGGTAGGTGCATTAACCGACTTTGGTCCGCTATTGGCTAACCCGAAAATGTTGTTCTTAGGTGGCGCTGCGCAATTTGGTATTTTTGCGACTTTGTTTGGTGCTATTGCTTTGAACATTGTGCCAGGTATTGAGTTTTCAATGTCAGATGCGGCTGCTATTTCCATTATTGGCGGCGCAGATGGACCGACAGCGATATTTTTGGCATCAAAGTTAGCGCCGGATTTACTGGGAGCAATTGCTGTTGCAGCTTATTCTTACATGGCGTTGGTGCCAATTATTCAGCCGCCAATTATGAAGCTGCTTACAACAGAAAAAGAGCGTCAGGTTAAAATGGAGCAGCTACGACCTGTAGCGCGTCGCGAAAAGCTGTTTTTCCCGCTTATTGCTATTACCTTAACGTTACTGTTTTTACCGTCGGCAACGCCGTTGGTTGGCATGTTTTGTTTGGGTAACCTAATGCGTGAGTCTGGAGTCGTTGAACGTTTAACCAAAACGACTCAAAACGAGCTTATTAATATTGTCACCATTTTCCTTGGTCTTGCGGTAGGCTCCAAACTTCAGGCTGATCAGTTCTTAAGTTTCCAGACGTTGGGTATTTTGCTGCTTGGTGCTGTGGCATTCTCTATAGGTACGGCAAGCGGTGTACTTATGGCGAAATTAATGGCTAAGTTTAGTAAGGATCCAATCAACCCGCTTATTGGCGCCGCAGGTGTTTCGGCTGTTCCTATGGCTGCGCGAGTGGTTAATAAGGTTGGGTTAGACTCTAATCAGCAGAACTTCCTGCTGATGCATGCAATGGGGCCAAACGTTGCCGGGGTCCTGGGCTCAGCAGTTGCTGCAGGTGTCTTGCTGGCTCTTGTTTAACAGTTAAGACACTATCGCCCCGTAATAAACATCATCGCCGTGTAAAAAGCGGCGATGACTGCACTTATCACCGCAATATAAACAAACCCTTTGTATCCCTGCTTTATCGTCCAGCCGTTGGTCTTAAGGTAAAGCAACCAAAGCAGGCTTAGCAGCAAAGGAATTAAAAAGAAATAACGTATCATAATTGGCCTTTAAGATTGGTGCTGCTGAATGGTTTCTAAATCTTGTGCCGCCTGATGAGCGAAACGCAAACGCTTTTCCAGTTCGGTAATTTGGTCGGCAACCTTATCAATTTCGCCTTCTGCCATGAATGCCTCTAAGTCAGCGGCTTTATTTCTAAGCTGAGTAAAACCTAAGTTAGCTGCAGCGCCTTTTAATGAATGGAAATAACGCTTAGCACTATCATGCTGGCCACGAGTAATAAAGTCAGAGACTTTGGTTGCGCTGCCTTGGTGGCTGTCATAAAGCTGTTCTACCAGCTTCAGATACAATTCAACATTGTATTGCAGACGGCCAAGGGCAGATTCAAAGTCGATACCTTTCACCTGGGGGATTTTTATTGGCACTTTCTGTGCAGGCTCTGGCTGCTGTTCGGCTGAGTCAACGTAATTATTGGTGTCATCGGCTGAGTAGTCCCCTGGGACCGCCCAATTAGCAATGGCCTTAAGTAACACTTTTTCATCGATAGGCTTAGGTATATGACCTTGCATGCCGGCGGCTAAAGAGCGCTCTTTGTCACCACTCATGGCGTTAGCCGTCATAGCTAGAATCGGCAGTTGCTGGTAGGTAAACTCAGTGCGAATATGTTGAGCAGCTTTCAGCCCATCCATTACCGGCATTTGAATGTCCATAAGCACTATGGCGTATTTTTTCTCGCGAACAGCATCAACCGCCAGTTGGCCATTCTCGGCAATGTCCACCTGAAACTTATGGCTGCTCAATATCTCTCGGGCAACTTGCTGATTTATTTCGTTGTCTTCAACGACTAACACCGGCGCACCGGTGAGGTTATCAGGAACGCCTTCAGTTGACTCAGGGCTCATGTCTTCATCAATATCACGATGGAGCAGTGTTGACGTTAAACTGCGCCCAAGCGTCGAGGCGGTAAACGGCTTCGATAAAATATCGTTTACGCCGGCACGCTTGGCTTTTTCTGAGAGCTCCTCTGCGTAGTAACCCGTTGCTAATGTTAGCTTAGGTCGTACGTCAGCCTCGTAGGTCTGTGTTATTTTCTCACACAAAGTCAGCCCGTCCATTCCTGGTAACCGCCAGTCGACTAACAGTAACTCGTAAGGGGTTCCCTCATGAACGGACTCGTCAAACACTTTAAGGGCTTGCTCGGCCGTACGGCACACTTTGACATCGACCTGATAGCTTCTAAGCATTTCATAAAGCATTTCACGGGTACTGAGGTTGTCATCGACCGCCAAAATGCGTTTGCCGGTTAAATGCTTCAATAAATACTCGTGATGCGTATTGTCCTGCTCTCGTTGAACGGGCAACTTTATTTCTATATAGAATGTAGAGCCTTGCTCGACCGCACTGGTTACGCCAATATCCCCTCCCATTAAGAGAATTAACCGACGAGATATAGCCAGCCCCAGGCCAGTGCCGCCGTATTTTCGCGTGGTTGATGTGTCGGCTTGAGTAAACTCTTTGAAGAGGTTCGCGCGTTGTTCTTCGTCCATGCCAATGCCGGTATCGGTAACGGCAATACGCAGTAGAACGTCTTCATCAGAGCTGTCTAATAAGTTCACCGCAACATTAATTTCGCCGTCTTCAGTGAATTTGATGGCGTTACTAATTAAGTTAACAAGAACCTGATTTAAGCGTAGCGGGTCACCAATTAGCTTGGTGGGGATATTAGCCGGCAAATTGATAATAAACTCGAGATCTTTGTCGTAGGCGCGATACGCAAACATGTCAGCTAATGATGTAAGAACATCCTGTAAATCAAACGGAATTTCTTCAACAGTAAGCTTGCCGGCATCAATTTTTGAAAAGTCGAGAATATCGTTAATAACACCTAATAACGCCTGCGAAGAGGAGTCGATAACTTTTATATAGCGTTTTTGTTTTTGGTTTAACTCTGTCTTGAGGCAAAGGTTAGCCATACCGACAATGGCATTGATTGGCGTACGAATTTCATGACTCATATTAGCGAGAAATTCGCCCTTCGAGCGGTTAGCATTTTCCGCAGTTTCTTTTGCTTTCTCCATTTCCTCGGCAACTGACTTAATGCCGGAAATATCGTAATAGCTGCCTAAAATACCAATAATATTGCCATCGTCATCGTGCAGGGGCACGCTGGAATGCTCCACCCAACGACTGCCTTGCGCAAGAGACAGTTCTAGTTCGTCGTTAGTAGACGGTTTTTGTGTCGCGAAGGTTGTTTGATCTTTTTCTCGTAAAATAAGGTTATTCGAGAGCACCGGGATATCATTGTCAGACTTCCCGGTTACTTCTTCCGGATTAAGGCCTAAATCTTTGGCGAAGGCTTCGTTACCGCCTAATAAGTTGAGTTCCGAGTCACGCCAGTAAACGCGTGTCGGCAAGTCATTAAACACCTGTTCAAACAGCTGCATTGAATCTGACGATAAAAACGGCTGACGGAAGGGAGCCGTTAACGCGTTGCGGCGCGACCACCACCAAATGGCAATACCAATAATTAAGCTGAACGTTATCATTGCGACCAGAACGGTGTCGCTCCATGGAGAGGGGAGTAGAGCGTAGAGCACGAGGCTCGATACCTGCAGAACAACGAAAATTAGCTGTAAAAACGTCCAGAATGAGCTCATGGTAGTCCATAACCGAAAGGGGTTGTATACGTGCGTTAGTCTGCCATGTCGGCGGCGAATCGCCAAGCAATATCAGGAAAATTAGTGTCTCTATCATGGACGTTTAAAGTAATTACCAGTAAGCTTAGCAACAGAAAATAATCCGTTTTGGTCAATGGAGTAGTCTTTTGCAAGCCACATTTCAATCAGTTGTAGAAACGCTTAAGAAAAGTGATAAGCCAGATGTTTGGCAGGGAATAAAACGCGGTATTGAGCGCGAGGCCTTGCGAATAAATGAAAATGGTACTTTGGCAACAACCGACCACCCGAGAGAGCTGGGTCGGACGTTGACTCACCCGACTATCACGACAGATTACTCTGAGAACCTTTTAGAGTTTATTACGCCTGTTGCGACGGATATAAATACTACGTTAAAGCAGCTTAGAGATATTCACCGAGTGACTTATAACGCCATCGGTGAAGAGTTGTTGTGGCCAATGAGTATGCCGTGCTATTTGGGATCAGACAAAGATATTCGTATAGCGAAATACGGTGACTCTCATTCCGGGCGAATGAAAAGCCTTTACCGTCGTGGCCTGACCTATCGCTATGGTGCAACGATGCAGGTAATTGCCGGTGTGCACTACAACTTCTCTGTGTCTGATGACATGTGGGAACAGTTGGCGCAGGTGGACGACGAAGTAAACGATAGTGCTTATCGCAGTAAAAGGTACTTCGGGTTAATTCGAAACTTTAAACGTATTGCCTGGGTTATTCCTTATCTTTTTGGTGCCTCGCCGGCACTTTGCAAGTCGTTTTTTACACAAACAAACAACGAAGAGCTGCTGAAAAAGTGGGACTTTGACACCGTAGGAAAAGGGACGGTGTTTTTGCCGTACGGTACGTCGTTGCGTATGAGCGACTTGGGTTATACCAATAAAGAGCAAGCCACATTACAAATTACTTATAACTCTCTGGAAGAGTATGTAGCGGGTTTGCGCAAGGCAATAACTACGCAGTCTCAGCAATTTTCGAAAATTGGTGTAAAAGTCGACGACGACTACCGTCAACTAAACGATAATATTCTGCAGATTGAGAACGAATTTTACTCACCGATTCGGCCTAAGCAGATTGCTCAGGATGGTGAAACTCCTAGCCAGGCACTCGAGCGTGGTGGGGTTGAGTATATTGAAATACGCGCACTCGATGTTAACCCATACAGTGATGTTGGTATTACCGCTCAGCAAATGCGTTTTCTCGACTTGCTACTGTTGTACTGTCTGTTGCAGCCGAGTGAGGAAATGACTTGGGAACAGCAGCAGCAAGCGGATAAAAACTTTACCAAAGTTGTTATGGAAGGGCGTAACCCGCGCTTAAGCTTAGCGCAAAACGGTATTGATCGGCTTATGGCAGACTGGCTGGAAGAATTGTTTGCCGACCTTTCGTTGCTAGCGAAAGCACTGGACAATTCAGCTGGTACAAAGGAATATCAAAATGATTTGGCGGACTTGTATGAATGGGTGCTGAATCCAGAGCGCACATTGTCCGGGCAAATTATGCATCAGTTGCAGTCGGAGAACTGGGACAACAGCCGTATCGGTATGCTGTTGGCTAAAAAGTACAGACAGGAAATGACGGACTCGACGTTAGAGTTTTACGGTGAAAGTGACTTTAACGAGTGGGCGCAAGCGTCTGAAAAAGCGTTTAGTGATCGTTATGACCAAGACAATACCGTCGATTTTGATACGTTTTTATCCAGTTACTTTGAAAACGCAAAACAGCCTGGATAACTGCGTTAGGCTCAATTGCATAAAAAAAACGCAGCCAATGTTGGCTGCGTCAAATAAAACGTTCAGGGGATGAACAAATACGTTAACTCTCAATGTGTTCATATACTCAGAGTGGCCTATTTGAAGAAAGTTCAATGAAAACGATTTTTTTTAAACCTATACACCGAACAACCTTATCAGCAGCGGCTTTCGCTATACTGTTAAGTGGCTGTGCCACGCCTCCACCTGAGAACCCCGAAAATATTTGCGCAATTTTTGAAGAGCACCGTGACTGGTACGATGCGGCGGAAGACGCTCGTGAACGCTGGGGCGTGCCGATTCATGTCCCCATGGCAATGATGTATCAGGAAAGCTCCTTTAAACACGATGCACTGCCGCCAAGAGATTATTTATTAGGTTTTATCCCCTGGGGAAGAGTTAGTTCTGCGTATGGCTATTCGCAAGCCAAAACCATGACTTGGGAAGACTACCAGCGTGAGACCGGAAATAGCTGGGCGAGTCGCTCCTCATTCGAAGATGCTATCGATTTTATGGGTTGGTTTATTTATAAAACCTATCAAGTTAACGGCGTATCTAAATGGGATGCTTACGGACAGTATCTGAATTATCACGAAGGGTGGGGAGGCTACCAACGTAAAACCTACCTGAAAAAACCGTGGTTGGTGCGTGTGTCTAGAATCGTTAAGCGTCGCTCGTTAACTTACGCGACGCAATTGAAAACCTGTGAAGAGGACTTACAAAAAGGGTGGTTGTGGCGCCTCTTCTTTGGTTAGTCGTTATTGGTTTCTGTCGGTGCTTTATAAAGTGCCGGCAGAACCCGAGCTTGTTTTATCATCGTATCTCCGACTTCTACCAGCTCAACCGGGTAACCACCAAGGCGTAAGCATAAGCGTGAGTCAGGAATATCACCAAACTGTTCTATAATAAGACCACTAAGTGTCTTAGGACCGTCAATTGGGAAGTCCCAGTCCATTTCTTTATTCAACTCGCGTAGGTTGGCAGAGCCGTCAACGACATAGACTCCGTCACTTTCCTGAGTAACCGATTCGCTCGGTGCTGGTGCCATGGTTGTCGTGAAGTCTCCAACAATTTCTTCCAGTATGTCTTCCAGTGTTACTAGCCCCTGGATGTCACCGTACTCATCGACCACCAGCCCTATACGTTCTTTACTGCGCTGAAACTTTAATAGCTGAACATTCAGTGGTGTGCCTTCTGGAATAAAATAAATATCTCGCGCCGCCCTGACCAAAATGGACTTATCGGCATTAAACTGATTCTTTGTCATTAACCGCATGACATCGCGAGCATGCAGGAAACCGACAACGTCATCAATTTCGTTGCGGTACAACAAAACTCGAGTGTGCTGACCGTTAGACAGCTGCTTAACTATGGACTTCCACTCGTCGTTAATATCAATACCGATAATTTCATTTCGCGGAATCATGACATCTTCGACCGTCACTTTTTCTAAGTCGAGTATGCTGACCAGCATTTCCTGGTGAGACGACGGAATTAAATTGCCGGCTTCGTTAACCACTGTTCGTAACTCTTCCGAACTCAACGCATCGGCCATTTGCGACTGTTTGGGGTTGACGCCCAGAATGCGCATAAAAGTGTTAGTAATTGCATTGACGCCAATAACAACAGGGTACATGACTTTAAGCAAAGGCAAGAGAATCAATGAGCTTGGAAAGGAAACCCGCTCTGGATGCAAAGCCGCGATGGTTTTCGGGGTGACTTCCGAAAAGATCAAAATGATTAAGGTTAACCCGAAGGTTGCTATGACAATACCGGCGTCACCGAACCAACGTAAGCAAATGATGGTGGCTATGGCTGACGCGCCAATGTTGACCAGATTGTTGCCAATGAGAATAAGGCCGATAAGCCTGTCAGGGCGGTCTAATAAATGCTGGACACGCTTAGCTCCACGGTGATTGCTTTGCACCAGATGTCTTAGGCGATATCGGTTAATCGACATCATCCCGGTTTCAGAGCCTGAAAAGTAAGCGGATAAAAATATCAGTACGGCTAAAATAACGAGCAACAAGCTCGTCGATATCTCGTCCAACGGTTATTTCCTTACGTTAACTTAGAATGTGACAATTTAGAGTGCTGAGCCATGAAGTCAAGGGTTGATTAGCCCAAAAGGAAGTCTTTAACAAAACGGCTGCCAAAATACCCGAGTGTCAGAAGTGTGCTGGCTATAAGCGTCAGCAATACGATAATGCGTCCGCGCAAGCCGGAAATCCGGTGCAGAATAAGTGCTATCAGATAAATAACTGCCGCCAGGCTGGTTAAAATTGTTTTATGAGCCTGGTTCTGAGCAAACATATCTTCCAGAAACAAAAAGCCACTGCCTAAGGCGACAAATAGAGCAATGGTTCCTAACACCAATAAGTTAAAGAAGTTTCTTTCAATGCTCATTAGTGGTGGCAGTTTGCTGAGTAGAGAATGATTTTTGCGCTGCTTTAAAATGCGGCTTAGATAACTGGTTTGTATTGCGTATAAAGTTGCTAAAGCCAGAATGCCGTACGCAATTAATGACAGAGCAATATGAATAAACAACGCGTGTTTCGAGCTGATGTCAGCTCCCAGGTGAACCGGAGTGAAGACTAACAAAACGCAGGTTAATGCTGAAAACAGATAAATGACCGGTTTCAGAAAAAGGTTATTAAAACGCTGGAATCGAACAAATGAAGTAATAGTTACAAACAGGGCAACAATACTCAGGCTTGACGATAAATTAATGTGGTCGAAGTCATCGAGGGCGAGCTGCTGAACGATAAGCCAGCCATGCGCAATAATGGCAGTGCCTGCGGGAATAATCTGTAACGCTGGTTTATGCGCTTTGCCATTAAATACCGTCTGTAAAATAATGAAAGCACTTGCCGTATAACCTACGACACTAATTAGCAGCAATATAAAGAGCATCACGCGCTCACGTTCCCTGATGTTTGTTGTTCTTGATGTTGAGTATACGTTGTCAAACGGGTAAACCCAATACTTCGGGGGCGAAACTTTCTTGCAATTCAGATATACTGCCCCCATTAACTTTCTACGCCAGAATTCCAGAATTAAAAGAGACGACCGATATGTTTGAGAATCTATCAGAACGCTTATCGCAGACCATGCGTTCTATCGGTGGCCGGGGTCGGCTAACAGAAGATAATATAAAGGAAACGTTACGCGAAGTGCGTATGGCGTTACTTGAGGCCGATGTTGCGTTGCCCGTGGTTAAAGACTTTATTGCTAAGGTCAAAGAGCGAGCAGTTGGTACGGAGGTCAATAAAAGCCTGACACCGGGTCAGGTGTTCGTGAAAATTGTCCAGTCAGAGCTGGAAGCGGCAATGGGCGAAGCCAATGCGCCTTTGCAGTTAAATACACAGCCACCAGCTGTTATCTTAATGGCGGGTTTGCAAGGTGCGGGTAAAACCACCAGTGTTGGTAAACTTGCTAAGTTCCTGACAGAGCGCCAGAAAAAGAAAGTGATGGTGGTCAGTGCCGACGTTTATCGTCCGGCGGCCATTAAGCAGTTGGAAACTATTGCTGAGCAGGTTGGTGTCGAGTTTTTTCCATCGTCCACTGAACAAAAACCGGTGGATATTGCAAATGCAGCCATAGCTGCAGCGCGTAAGCAATTTGTTGATGTCGTCCTAGTGGATACTGCCGGTCGTCTTGCCGTCGACGAAGATATGATGGCCGAAATTCAACAGCTGCATTCAAGCATTAACCCTATTGAAACGCTGTTTGTTGTTGATGCTATGACCGGTCAGGATGCGGCAAACACAGCTAAAGCATTCAGTGACGCTCTGCCGTTAACCGGTGTTATTTTGACGAAAACCGACGGTGATGCACGCGGTGGTGCTGCGTTGTCAATTCGTCACATTACCGGTAAGCCTATTAAGTTCCTCGGGGTTGGCGAGAAAACCGATGCCCTGGAAGCCTTCCACCCAGACCGTGTCGCGTCACGTATTCTTGGTATGGGTGACGTACTGTCACTGATAGAAGAAGTCGAACAAAAAGTCGACAAAGAAAAAGCCGAGAAAGTTGCCAAGAAGGTCATGAAAAAAGGCCAGTTCTCATTGGAGGACTTCCGTGACCAGCTTGTGCAAATGCGTGAAATGGGCGGGATGATGGGGCTGATGGATAAAATGCCCGGCATGGGAAAGATGACCGACCAAATTAAAGGTCAGATGGATGATAAGATGACCGTCCGTATGGAAGCTATTATTAATTCAATGACCCCTCAGGAACGACGCCACCCAGACGTCATTAAAGGTTCTCGTAAACGCCGTATAGCAACGGGTTCAGGCACACAAGTGCAGGACGTGAATAAGTTGCTGAAGCAGTTTATGCAGATGCAAAAAATGATGAAAAAAATGAAAGGCGGCGGCCTTCAAAAAATGATGCGTGGTATGGGCGGCAAACTCCCTCCGGGAATGTTTCCAGGCCGTTAGGAAAAAGCGCGTCAAGCTTGCATTTCAACGAAAAATCAGTAGAATTGCCGAGCCTTCCGACTCAGTCGGAGGGCTTTGCTATTTTTTACATTTAAACAACAGTTATATTGAGGAACGCAATGGTAACCATTCGTTTACAACGTGGCGGTGCGAAAAAGCGCCCCTTCTACCAAATGGTAGTTGCTGACAGTCGCCGTTCACGCGACGGTCGTTTCATCGAGAAAGTAGGATTTTTTAACCCACAGGCTCGTGGTCAGGAAGAGAAACTTCGTGTTGATGTTGACCGCATTGAGCACTGGGTAGGCAAAGGCGCACAATTATCTGAGCGCGTTGCTAAATTAGTTAAAGATGCAAGCGCTGCGGCGTAAGCATTAATTGTTCAGGATAGTTAATGATGTCTCAGTCAGAACATATCGTTATAGGTCGCTTAGGTGCGGTATATGGCGTCAAGGGTTGGCTGAAAGTGCAATCATTCACGGAAGATCCTGAGTCAATATTTGAATACAGCCCTTGGCTGCTCAAACAAAAAGGTGAGCAAACTATCGAAGTCGCTGAGTGGCGTCGCCACAATAAGGGACTGATTGCTCGACTGGAAGGTGTGTCCGACCGTGATCAAGCTGCGCGCCTGACCGGAGCGGATATCTGCATTACTGCAGATGAGCTGCCTGAATTAGCCGACGACGAGTTCTACTGGCATGACTTAATTGGTCTGCAAGTAGTGAACCTTCAAGGTTATGACATGGGGGTGGTTGAACAGATAATGCCAACCGCATCGAATGATGTGTTGGTGGTGAAAGCGAATAGCAACGATGCGTTTGGAAAGTCTGAGCGTCTCATTCCGTTTATTCAAAGTGAATATATCACTGAGATAAACCGGAAAGAGAAGCGTATTCAGGTTGACTGGCCATCTGACTTCTAATGGAAGTCCCATTGAAAATTGGTGTTATTAGCTTATTTCCTGAAATGTTTTCTGCGGTTACCGGTTTCGGTGTTACCGGCAGGGCTATAAAGGAAGGTTTGCTTGAGGTCAGTGTCTGGAATCCTCGCGATTTCACTCACGATCGCCATCGCACGGTCGACGACAGACCATACGGTGGAGGACCTGGCATGCTGATGATGGTACAACCACTGGTTGATGCTATTGAAGCAGCTAAAAGCGACCTTGGTCAGGACACCCCAGTAATTTATCTGTCACCTCAAGGGCAAAAGTTGGATCATAAAGGAGTGCAGTTGCTCTCCGGTAATGATCGGATGATACTAATTGCTGGCCGTTATGAAGGCATTGACGAGCGCGTTATTGAAAAATATGTCGATGCACAATGGTCAATTGGGGACTACGTGTTAAGCGGTGGTGAGTTACCAGCAATGGTACTTATTGACGCAGTTTCACGGTTAGTACCTGGCGTATTGGGTCACCAGGACTCAGCAGAAGAAGACTCTTTTGCGAACGGATTACTGGATTGCCCGCATTATACGAGACCGGAAGTTTATAACGAGCAGCAGGTTCCCTCAGTACTACTGAGCGGTAACCATGAAAAAATACGTCGCTGGCGGTTGCAGCAGTCCTTAGGGCGAACATGGCTGCAACGTCCGGAGTTAATTAAAGACCTAGCTCTGACTGACGAGCAGGAAGCCTTGTTGAGCGAATTTATCGAACAACGGTCATCCAGCTAAATAAAGCGGACAGTTTATCTAGGATAGGAGATATAAAAATGGCAAAAGTTAGCCAAAATATCATCAAGGCTCTTGAAGAAGAGCAAATGAAAAAAGATTTACCTGAGTTTGCACCAGGTGACACTGTTGTTGTAAATGTAAAAGTTAAGGAAGGCAACCGTGAACGTCTGCAGGCGTTCGAAGGCGTTGTTATCCGTATTCGTAACCGTGGTCTTCACTCTGCATTTACGGTACGTAAAGTATCGAATGGTGAAGGTGTTGAGCGTACTTTCCAAACGCACAGCCCATTGGTAGATAGCATTAAAGTTAAGCGTCGCGGTGCAGTTCGTCGTGCGAAACTTTACTACTTGCGTGAGCGTTCAGGTAAGTCTGCACGTATTCGCGAGAAGCTTTCTTAAGAACGCGATTAAAAACCGAAATAGCAAAGAAAAACCCAGCCTTGTGCTGGGTTTTTTGTTAGCCTAATTGCTATGGAAGAAGACATTGAAATACTTATCCAAATTTTGGCTGAATGTTTGGACTCCCAGCATCACTGGACAGAGCATCAACTCATTGAAGCTTTGCAAGCCGAGCCATATCAATTTTTTGATAAGGCGGCGCTGCGCGACCCACTGAACTTATTTCAAACCCACTTCATTTTATTCCACAGTTTATACAAACTACGTGAGCGTTGGCGCTTGCAAAAGAAGTATGAGTTATTCATTCATACGCTGAATATAGAATGTCAGCCCTGGCAGCAAGGTGAGAAAGATTTAGCCGAAAACGACCCTCTAGCTGAATACTATTTAGATTTGAGTCAATTAAGCAGTACTTCAGAAACCGATGTCGAGTCGATGCTTAATGACTTTTGGGAAAGAATGGGGCAAGATTTTTCGACTAAGCAACTTATGCCGACCGACGAAGCTTGTGAAGTGATGGAATTAACACCGCCGTTGACCGAAAAACAAGTGAAAAAGCAGTATCGTCGCCTGGTACATAAATACCACCCCGACAAAGGGGGAAGTGTTGCCAAGATGCAGAATGTTCAAAAAGCGTACCGCGCTATTCTAGTCAGCCTTAATTAAAGCGAAGCCCATGAATAAAACACCGCAAGAAAAATTAGACGAGCTACGACAGTCGATAGACAGCACTGACGAAGAACTCATCCGCTTACTGGCGAAGCGTGAGGCATTAACCGCCGAAGTCGGGGACGTCAAAAAAGCATTGCGGCAGCCGCTCTATGTGCCCGAGCGCGAAAATAAAATGATACAGTCACGCAAGCAAAAGGCGAGAGAGCTTGGGGTTTCAGAAGACTTTGTGGAAGATATCTTACGCCGGGTTATTCGCAACTCTTACCAAACTCAAACAGGGCAAGCCAGCCAGACATCGAATGCACCGCAAAGGCCGGTCATGATTGTGGGTGGTAAAGGCGCATTAGGGGCTAAGTTTGCGGAGTTTTTTCAACAAACGGGTTATGACACTATTATTATCGACAAAGGCGATGTCTGGCCAAATGCGGAAACCCTTAAAAGCTTACAGTTAGTGCTTATTAGTGTCCCTATTAACAATACAGAGGCAGTGATAAAGGCACTGCCGGAACTTTCAAGCGACTGCGTTTTAGCCGACGTGACAAGCACTAAATCGGGTCCTCTTAACGCAATGATGAGCGTCCATAAAGGTCCGGTGGTGGGGTTACACCCAATGTTTGGCCCTACGATTAAAACATTTGCCAAGCAGCTTATTGTGGTGACGCCCGGTCGAGATCCGGACAAATACGAGTGGTTGATAGATCAACTCTCGAACTGGGGAGCACACCTTTATCAAACCGACGCTGACTCACACGATGAAGCAATGGGTTGGGTTCAGGCCTTCAGGCATTTAAGCACCTTTGTGTATGGCCTGCATATGGCGAGAGAAAATGTCGATATTGATAACCTACTGAATGTCAGCTCGCCTATTTACCGTATGGAGTTGATGATGGTAGGTCGTCTATTTGCGCAGAACCCGGAGCTATACGCTGACATCATGTTGTCTCATGGTGAACGCACCGAGTCTATCAGTCGTTATCTTGATCTATTTTCCGAGTTGCTGGAAACCCTTAAGAAAGGCAACAAGCAAGAGCTTATTGCGTTATATGCAGAAGCTCAGAGCTATTTTGGGGACTTTTCCCAACAGTTTATGAAGGAAAGTGAAGCCTTAGTCCAGCTGGCTGACGACCAACGCTTTAAGGAGCGCTAAGACTTCACGTACTCTTTAAAAAGCTCTTCTAAAGCCTCAGGTGATACCGGCTTATGTAGTGTGGCATCCATGCCGGCCTCTCTGCAGGCCGTCATTTCACTGGCGCTTTGGTGGCTAGTAATCGCAATAATCGGCGTATTTTCAAATTCTGGTTTGCCGCGCAGTGTTTTACAAACCTCAGCACCAGACATATCAGGCATTTCGTAATCGAGGAAAATAAGGTTAGGCATTTCTTTGGCTTGAGCCAGAGCTTCCTGGCCGGTTGTAGCGGTAAGAATCTCGACGTCGTATTGGCCGAGCATCGCTTTTAAAACTTCCAGACTGATAAAGTCATCGTCAGCAATTAAAACTTTCGTCATGCCTACTACCTTTTTCATTGAATTAACTATACCCTAGCACCTGGTACCGGTTTTTCCTAGTGTTTTGGAGTTAACACGATGATTCAGAAAGAAAATCCTGTAAAAGTCTGGGACAGTTTTGTACGTCTTTTCCATTTACTGATTATTCTGTTAGTTGCGGGCTTGTGGTGGACAGCCGATAACGGCCGTATGGATTTGCACAAAGACTTTGGTATCGCCATTTTATCGCTTTTAGTCATGCGTGTTGCCTGGGGCATCTTCGGCAGTGACAACGCACGTTTTAAAACATTCGTTCGCTCTCCTTTGCAAATTCCTTCTCATTTGAAAAAGCTTTTTAGCGGCCAGTATCAGTCGGAAACAACGCACAGCGCAGCCGGCGGATGGGCGGTTATTGTTATGTTGGCTCTGTTAATTGCTCAGGCGGTGACTGGTTTGTTTTCTAGTGACGGAATTTTATTTTCGGGACCATTGGCAAGCTGGGTTTCTTCTGACGCGCAAGAGCTCCTGACTGATTGGCACAAAACTCAATTTGATGCGATTTTAATTGTTATTGGGCTGCATGTAGTTGCGGTGCTTATTTATCGCCTGAAAGGGGTGAAGCTAATAGGTGCCATAGTTCACGGATACAAAAAGACCACACAACCGGCGCCGCAATTAAAGCCTGGATGGCAAGGTTTGCTACTGGCGATAGCTGTGTGGCTGCTTTTTATGTTACTGCTTTAAATTAGTCTTTGTATTCGTCGTGGCAACCTTTGCAGGTTTGCGCTGTGTCCATAAATACGGGTTTAATGTTATCCATTGAACCCGACTCTGCGGCGCTGGCAAGCTTTGCAGCGTATTGTTGTAAGTCATTTGAACGCTCTTGAAAGTCTTCCCAGTTGTCCCAAATTGCGGTTAATGCATCGCTGTTATCGCCGGGCATAGCACCTTCGACAGCGAAACCACTCCAGGGGATGCCAGCTAGTTTCTCAAAATCATTTGCACGGTTTGCAAAAACCTGCGCGTCATAGTCCACTTCGCCTTTAACCATTTCTGCCATAGCAGCAAAGTTTTGTTGCATCACCGACAGGGCCTTTTGACGGTACTCAACAGCTTTGTCGCCGTCGTTAAACGCATTCTCGTCTGCTACGGCACTTGTCGATATGCCTAAAGCAACCGCTGTAAAAAGTACGGATAGTGATTTTTTCATTGGATATTCTCCTTTTTATCGTGCACTTACCGTTAATAATACACGATTTATCGGTTAGTGCTTGTTTCTGGCATGATAAACGCTTTAACTTGTAAACGAAATAATAAAAGAAAAGCTCATTATAGTGGGGAACACATTCATGAAGACAATGCATAAGCTCAGTGCGGCAGCGTTAGCGGTTACCTCCGTGCTAGCGTTACCGACGAGCGCTGATCAAACCTCTCGAACGAATGGTATGCGGGACAACACGCCCAGCTTAACCGCCATTCAAAATGCCACGGTTGTGACCGAGCCTGGCGAAGTCGTCACCAACGCAACGCTGGTTATTGAAAATGGTAAAGTAAAAAGCGTTGAAAGCGGTAACCGCGCACCGGCAGGGGCACGCGTTATCGATGGCACCGGCTACACCATTTACCCGGGCTTTATCGACCCTTATGCCAGCTATGGTATTGACGTGACTTACGAGAAAGCCGATACCGACAAGCCTATTTATAACAATGAACGTGAAGGTGGAAACGCGGCAAATGACGCCATTCACGCTGAAAAAGACTGGTACAGTGTCTTTAAAACCAACTCTGACGATGCCAAAAAGTGGGTTTCTGAAGGTTTTACCAGCGTTCAGACGGCTAAGCTAGACGGTATTTTTCAGGGGCAGGCAGCGACAGTTTCGCTGGCCGATAAAATTGCCAACGATGTTATTTATCACAGCGAGTCCAAACACTTTGGCTCTTTTGACAAAGGAACCTCGCAGCAGCAGTACCCGTCGTCCTTGATGGGTAGCATCGCTTTGGTCAGACAAACCCTGTCTGACGCGAACTGGTACGAAAATGCTTACGGTAAGCAGTCACATAATCAGCCGGCGGAGTTTAATGCTGCGTTGGATTCACTTAAAAATATTGAATCTGAAGGCATCGTGTTCAAGGTTTCTGATGAGAAAACCTTGCTACGTGCCGATGACGTGTTGGATCAGTTTAACGTACCCAGTGTGTATGTTGGCTCGGGTTATGAGTACGCTCGTCTGAACTCAATAAAAAATACGGGAAGTGACTTAATTTTACCTCTTAATTTCCCGGCAGCGCCTAATGTCAGTGGTGTTGATGCCCATCTTGATGTTGATTTAGCTAAGTTACGCCATTGGGAGCGCGCTCCGTCAAATCCGGCTATGTTAGCGAATGCCGGCGTTGATTTTGCCTTGACCCTGAATGAGCTTGAGAAGTCAGGCGACTTCTGGCCAAACCTGCGTAAAGCCGTAAAGCACGGTTTAAGTAAAGAGAAAGCGCTTGCTGCATTAACGACAACCGCCGCTAAAATTGCCGGTGTTGATGACAAAGTGGGACGCTTAGCCAGTGGCTATATGGCCGACTTTGTCATGGTGAAAGGCGATATTTTTGAAGACGGTGAAATACAGTCAGTTTGGTTACAAGGTGAAGAGAACGAGCTGGTTTCTCGAGAATTGGTGGACTTTGCTGGTAACTACACCATTGACTGGAATGGTCAGAGTGTGGCGCTCACTTTGAAGCCGGGCGCTAAGTTAAGCGGAGAACTGACGCTTGGTGATAACACTCAGTCTCTTCGTAATGTAGAGCGCACGGAAGATACCCTGTCTTTTGTGGCCGATATGGATGTCCAGCCAGCGGGCACATGGCGCTTTAAACTGACTCCTGCGTCTCAACAAAACTTCACACTGGAAACGGTTTCTCCAGAAGGTGAGTCACAAGCTCTGACAGCTGAAGTTAGCGACGCTAATGAAACGAGTGAAGAAGCTCAGAGCGATAGCAACAATCAGGTTGACTATGTCAGCCAGCTTACGTTCCCGAACGTTGCCTATGGTCTAGATGGCCTGCCGGAGCGACAAGATGTGCTAATTCGTAACGCGACGGTCTGGACTGCCAGCGATGACGGTATTCTTGAAGAAACCGACGTATTAGTTAGAGATGGCGAATTTGCCGAAGTCGGTAAAAACTTAAGCGCACCGTCAGGCGCAACGGTTATTGATGCAGCGGGTATGCATTTAACACCGGGCATTATCGATGAACACTCACACATCGCAATTGATGGTGGTGTGAACGAAGGCTCTGAAGCCATCACCTCAGAAGTTCGTATTGGTGACGTTGTAAACCCGGACGATATTCATATTTATCGCTCATTAGCGGGTGGTACGACAATGGCTCAGCTGCTGCACGGCTCTGCTAACCCGGTTGGCGGCCAGGCGCAGGTTATTAAACTGCGCTGGGGGACTGATGCTAATATTATGAAGTTTGATGCGGCACCTGAGTCTATCAAGTTCGCATTAGGTGAAAACGTGAAGCAAAGTAACTGGGGCGACAACATGACCGTTCGTTACCCTCAGACTCGCTTAGGCGTTGAAACCATTGTTCGTGACGGCTTTCAGGCGGCGTTGGAATACCAGCAGCGTAAACAAGCGTATGACCGCATGAGTCGTTCTGAGAAGAACCGGGTTGCACCACCAAGACCAGACTATCGTTTAGAAACGTTAATCGAAATTCTAAACAGTGAGCGCTTTGTTCATGCGCACTCGTATGTCGCGTCTGAAATTCTTATGCTGATGGAAGTGGCTGAAGATTATGGTTTCACGCTGGATACTTTCACTCATATTCTGGAAGGTTACAAAGTCGCAGACGAAATGGCGGAGCACGGTGCCAGCGGGTCAACGTTCGCTGACTGGTGGGCGTACAAATTCGAAGTGTATGACGCAATACCTCAAAACGCGTGCTTAATGCATGACAGAGGTGTATTAACCAGCATTAACTCGGACAGTAATGACCTGCAGCGCCGTCTGAATACCGAAGCGGCTAAGTCGGTTCGCTATTGTGGTATGGACCCGCATGAAGCGTTCAAAATGGTCACTATTAACCCTGCTAAACAATTAAAAGTTGATAAGTACGTTGGGTCAATTGAAGAGGGCAAACATGCTGACTTTGTGCTTTGGAGTCACTATCCGTTAAGCGCTTACGCGCGAGCAGAGCAGACCTGGATTAATGGTCGTAAGTTCTTTGACCGCGAACAAGATAAACAGCGTCAGCAAGCGGTAAAACAAGAGAAGAATGCTCTCATTCAGAAAGTCTTAGCAGCCGGTGATGAAGCTCTGAAAGGCGACACCGACGGTTATAAAGACGCACAGCCGACCTGGCACTGTGATACCGAGCATGACTTCTGGCTGGATCACTTCACTACGCAAGCGCATCAGCATGGAGGACAACACTAATGAAGACTTTACTATCCACATTGAGTGCTGCGCTGATTGGTGCAGTGACCGTATCGACCGCCGTTGCTCATGACGAAGTGCCTGGCGATGCACAGCAACAACCTATAGTTTTGCAGGGTGGTACTTTGCACACGGTGACTAACGGCGTTTTAACCGACTCTGATTTGGTTTTTGAAGACGGCAAGATTACAGCCATTGGAAAAGATCTTGAGGTTCCTGGTAACGCGCAAGTCATAGACGTGTCCGGTAAGCATGTTTATCCGGGTGTTATCGCGATGGACACCACTTTGGGTTTGAACGAAATTGAAGCGGTGCGAGCGACGCGAGACGCACGCGAAGTGGGTCCGGTACACCCGGAAGTGGCTGGGCACATCGCTTTTAATGCGGACTCAGAAGTTATTCCTACGGTACGCTATAACGGCATTACCCATGCGCAAGTGGTTCCGGAAGGCTCATTGATCATGGGGCAGTCGTCGCTCATGCACCTTGATGGCTGGAATTATCAAGACGCACTGGTTTCTGGTGAAATGGGTGTGCATGTGAGCTGGCCGCGAACCTATGTTATCAACACATGGTGGGAGCGCCGTTCTCCTGAAGAGCAACGCAAGGCTAACGAAGAGGCTCGTAAAGAGTTGATGAAGGTGTTTGCTGATGCGAAAGCCTACTTTGATGCGAAAAAAGCAGACAGAGACATCGATATGGATCAGCGCTGGGAAGCAATGCTCGGGCTGTTTGACGGTAGCAAAACTCTGTATGTGCACGCCAACGACAAACGCCAAATGGAGCAAGCCATTGATGTGAGTCGTGAGTATGGCTTTAAGTTGGTACTTATGGGGGCAAGAGACGCCTGGCGCATTGCTGATAAACTGGCTGAACTTGAGGTTCCGGTTGTTTTCGGTTCACCGTTCGGGTTACCGGGCCGTGACGACGAAGGTTATGACCAGGACTTTTCTACGCCAGCTAAATTGGCGGATGCCGGTGTTAACTTTGCTATCTCCTACCCAGGTTATTGGGACGTTCGGAACCTGCCTTTCGCGGCCGGACACTCGGTTGCCTTTGGTTTGGATCAGCAAAAAGCACTGGAAGCTATTACGCTTCAGCCAGCCAAGTTTATGGGCGTTTCAGACAAGCTCGGTTCGCTTGATGTTGGCAAGAGCGCTTCCTTGATAGTTTCAGAAGGGGACTTGCTGGACCCTATTGGACAGAGCCTAACGCACATGTTTATTGATGGTCGCAATGTGAGCTTAGAAAGCCGTCACACTGAGCTTTACAACAAGTATCAGGAAAAGCCGGCTAATTAAAATGAGTTAACGGCTAAATAGAAAAAGGCTCCTGGCGTGATAAAGCGTCAGGGGCCTTCTTTTTATGGGTTACTGTTGGTCAAGTAAACGTGAGATTAAGCCGCGTATGGCTGCCGGCTCAAAGGGTTTGTCGGTCAGAGCATCGACGCCGCTTTGTTTTACGTTTGCCAGTTGTGGCTCATTGGCGCGCGCTGTCACCATCAGTACAGGAGTGTGCGCATGCGCTGAACTGTTGCGAATATATTGTGTTAATTCACGACCATTCATTTCCGGCATATTGAAGTCGGTGACAATTAAATCGAACTGATGCTCTTCTAATATATCAATGGCTTGTTGACCGTTTTCGGCTTCAACAAATATTTCAACGCCCAGGTTTTCAAACACGCGACGCAATACATGACGCGAAGTCAGGCTGTCATCAACAATAAGCACCCGTAAGTCTTCTATGTCATACAGCTCTAGGTGGAGTAATTCCGGCTCCATTAAGTCCATAGTAGCGGTGATAGCCCGCTGTAATTGCTCTGGAGTAAAAGGCTTCGGTAAAATAGCGATAATACCGGCCTGCTTAAACTGTTCGAGCTGGTCGGCTCGGTGTTCAGACGATACCAGCATAAAATGCAAGGTGTCATGAAGATCGTTTCGGTTAATGAACTGAATAAGCTCATGCGCCGTACCATCTTCGAAGTACATGGCGCTCGTTACAATATCAGGCTGCCAACGCAGGATTTCTTCTTTGGCTTCCGCTATAGTAGAAGCACCTCGGGTATGTTGGATACCTGCCTGATTAAGATGTTGAGTAATGACTTTACGCTGTACATCGGAAGGTTCGATGAGCAAAATTCGGAGTTCGTCGAAGGCTATCGCCATAATCGGTCAAAATGAGTTTATGATGTAGCAAAGATTAGGGTATTCAGGCAATAAACTCAATCATAAAATTGTGTTAGGCTCATGAAAAAAGAGGGGTACCTATGAGCGTCAGTCGCGAGTTTTCAAATGATGGCAAACAACTGATTATTGCCATCCAGGGGAAGTTTGATTTCAGTTTGGTACAAGAGTTTCGTCAGGCTTATAGCCATATTGGTGACTCTCAGCCAACGGTGATCATAGATTTGAGAGAGACCGAGTATCTGGACAGTTCAGCGCTGGGTATGCTGTTGAATATGCGTAAGTCTTTAGGCAGCAGTGTTAAAGGCATTCAACTTATTAATGCCAAGCCGGATGTTCGTCGTATTCTGGATATTTCCCGTTTCGATAAGATGTTTACTATTGCCTGATGCACATACTCATCGTTGATGATCAGGCCGCCAATAGGGTTATGCTAAAGGGGCTTATTGAGCGTTTTGGACACAATGTGAGCAGCGCGGAAAACGGTATGCAAGCGCTGGAGCTTTTCAGTCACAAAGGTGCTGACATTGTGTTGCTTGATGTCATGATGCCGGTTATGGACGGCCTTACAACCGCAAAACACTTAAAACAGTTAAGTGGTGAAATTCATCTTCCTGTGCTGTTTATTACTGCACTTGATGATCAGAAAACTCTTTTAGAATGCCTGGATGCGGGCGGCGATGACTTTATCAGTACGCCGCCAGAGCCTATTGTTTTACAGGCTAAGCTAAATGCTCACGCACGTGTGCGAGAATTGAGCTTTAAGCTGAAAGAAAAGAATGAAGTACTGGCTTATCACTCGAACCGCATGGAGCGTGAGCAAAATGTGGTGAGCCACATGCTAAGCAACGCACTGTTAGAAAATGAACTGAGGTTCGAGTTTCTGCAAACCTATTTATCGCCGGCAACCGAATTTAATGGTGACTTGGTCCTGTCAAAAGGGGGCCCCTTAGGAAACTACTATATTTTTGTCGGTGACTTTACCGGTCATGGCTTGGCGCCGGCAACGGGGGCACTGCCGGTCGCGCAGACGTTTTTCGATTTGGCGGAGAAGGGGTTGTCGGTTGCGACTATGGTCAAAGAGTTTAATCGGCGCCTGGTAAAATTGTTACCTGACGACATGTTTTGTGCAGCATTTGTCGCAGAGCTATCAGCAGGGGGCGACCGCCTCAGCTATTGGAACGGAGGCATTCCGGACGCTCTTTTCATTGATAATAACGGAGAAGTAACCAATCGCTTACCGTCTGAGCATCTCGCACTGGGAATTTTACCGCCCGACGAGTTTAACAGCTCTCTGAGCCATTGTTTTATCGAGCGTGGACAACGGCTGGTGGCATACACAGATGGTGTGATTGAAATGGCGAATACTGACGGTAACCGACTGAAAGAAAGTGGGTTTGAAAACAAGCTCAAGCAGTTTGGTCATCAAGACCAGTTCGATGACTTGGTGAGTTCTCTTGAAAGCTTTCAGCAGGGAACAGAACAAAGCGATGATATTTCATTAGTCGTTGTGAACTGCGTGCCAACCGGTTTACCGGTAAAGCAGGATGATCACTCAATAATCCACCTGCCATTTGAACTAAAAGTGAGCTTAACCGAACACAATATCAAAGGGGAAGATCCGGTCACTCGGCTAGTGGACTCTTTGTCGCACCTCGAAGGGATAAAAGCTCATAAAACGACGCTTTATTTGTTGTTAGCTGAAGCGTTCAATAACATTTTAGAGCATAATCTATTGCGTCTAAACTCCGACATAAAAGAAGAAGACGAGGGCTTTGAGCGTTACTATTCTGAGCGTGAGCGCCGCTTGGAAAGTCTTGAAGACATAGAAGTAGCAATTGATGTTAACTACCAGCCTGTTGATAGTGTGATTTGTTTCGGTATTCGCTCTAACGGAGAGAATGGCTATCCGGCAGACGAATTTTCGCCAGTGCTGGATGAAGAAAAAATGCACGGGCGCGGAATGCAGTTGATTAAAAATTTCTCTCGTTATTATGAGTGGAAGGACGAAGGGCAGTGCCTATATATAGAGTATGACCTTAACCTCCCGAGCGTTTAACCTTATAGCCTTGCGCTTTTAAATAGTTTTCAATACTGTCTCGCTGGTCACCCTGAAGTTCAATATCGTAGTCTTTGACAGAGCCGCCCACACCACATTGTTGTTTTAGCTTTTTCGCAAATGCCTTCAGTTCGTCTTTTGGCAGCGCCAGACCAGTGACAATAGTAACGCCTTTTCCTTTTCGGCCTTTGGTTTCTCTTCTAAGGCGTACAATGCCGTCGCTTTCTGGTATCTGCTCAGGCTCTTTCTCGGGTTCAATGCGGCCTGAATCCGTCGAATACACCATTTGGCTGAGTTGATTTTTCCAGTCAGACATAAACTACCATTTCTTTTTCGGTTGAAAGAGTTCTTCCAGGTCGTCTTCTTTTTTGTTCTTTGCTTGATCACGAGCATGTGCGTCGGTCAGCTCTTGCGCAATTTGTTCCAGAGCTTTTTTAATGGACTCCTCACGAGACGTTGTGTAATCGTCAGAAAAGCTCTGCTCTTCGATAGTGCGCAACGCTTTCTCGTAGTATTGACGCGCTGACCCTAACATATGGCTTTCATAGGCGTGACGACCGCGACGGATGAGCGTTTCAATACTAATTTTCAGCTGTAACTTGCTTAAACGCTGGTCTTCTACACTAAATACATTACTGTCAACGCGGCCACGAGCGTGCTCGCTTCTTAGGGTCGCTTTCAAGCGCTTGAGCGCATTGATCATCGCAATAATTTGCTTGTTGTTCTGTGGAATTTCAAACTCTTCACTAATTAGAGAAGTGTCTTTTGGATCAACTCCTTCCATTCTTTCTTTGTAATCTTCAATACGAGCCTGAAAGTCTTTGGTCGGTGATACGGCATACATGTGTTGCAGAACTTCGTAGGCACGCATATTCAGGACAGCCAACATCGACTTACCAATAGGGAAGAAGCTGGACATGTGAATAAGGTCTTCAATCTGCTCCAGAGCGCTTCTGTATCGGGCAAGTTTTTTGCGTCGCTCAAGCTCCTGACGCTGCTTATGTTGTTGCACTGAACCGACGACAATCGCCAGTATTATCAAAAGTATAATCAGTGCTATAACAATGGTGTAAATCATATAACGCTCATTAGGTTGTTATTATTTTTAAGGTAATGTCAGAGAAAAAACACCACCACCTAAGTGTCCATTATTTTTCAGTTCGATAAAACCTTTTTTATCGTTTCTTTGGTGGGCTTCAGCGATTAGGTGGGCAAAATAAAGCCCTAAACCGGTACGGCCTTTTTTCATATCCAGTTGCTGCATGGGCATTTGCGCTTGTTTTAGCATGTCTTTTGGAAAACCATCGCCATTATCGTGCACTGAAATCTGACACCCTTTATTCTCGTCGACTGTCACTGTAATAAAGAGTTTATCGGCGGTATAGCGCATAGCATTAATAATAACGTCGTTCAGTAAGTGGCTAATGAGGTCTTTGTCAAAATAGCCCGCCGCTGACTCGTCGATATCGGTTGTTACGCTGATACCACGTTGCTCAAGGTACACTTCATTGTTAAGTAGCAGTTCCTCAAGCACCTCGTCCCAATGATGTTCGTCAACATTCAGCGGCAACGCTCCCTGCTGGTCTCGGTATAAGGTCAGCAGTTGTATAAGCCCTGAGTTAATTCGTTGCGCCTCGTAATGGACTTTTGCCATGTTTTCTGTTGCACTGCCTTGTGGTACTTGCTCGGAAACCTCTTCAATTAGCTGAATAAGCAAGCAAAGCGAATTTTTCATGTCGTGAGCAGAGGAGGCGAGTATCGCAGAAAAGTCGAATGTGGGCTGTGTCATAGTTGAATTCCGGTTCCAGCTGCTTATACCTACCAGCTTTTCTATTTGTCATAGTTAATAAGATTATTATACTATTTTTTTATATCACAATTCGCAAACTGAGTGGCATGTCCTGCTATGAAATTACAGCAATTAAAATATATTGTTGAAGTGATGAACCATAATTTAAATGTTTCTGCGACAGCAGAGAGTTTATTCACTTCACAACCAGGTATTAGTAAGCAAATACGAATGCTGGAGGACGAGTTAGGGGTTCAGATTTTTGGGCGAACAGGTAAGCACTTAACACATGTCACCCCTGCAGGGCAGGACATCATTCGGGTGGCAAAGCAGGTGCTCGATAATGTTAATTCAATAAAGACAGTGGCGGCAGAGCACACGCAGCCCGATCAAGGCAAATTAACGATAGCAACCACACACACTCAGGCTCGTTATGCGCTACCCAATGTGATCAAGCGGTTTATTGGTCAGTATCCGAGAGTGTCATTGCATATGCATCAGGGCTCTCCGCAGCAAATTAGTGAGGCGGCGGCAAAGGGACGCACCGACTTCGCTATAGCGACTGAAGCATTGCATCTTTATCAGGATTTAATCATGCTGCCGTGCTACCACTGGAATCGCTCAATTGTGGTGCCTAAGTCACACCCGCTGGCACAATTAAAAGATATCTCTATTGAAGATGTTGCCCAGTATCCAATTGTCACTTATGTGCATGGATTTACTGGTCGTTCTGAGCTCGACAGAGCCTTCGCTCAGGCAGGTAAAGAGCCGCAAATTGTTTTTACGGCGACAGACGCAGACGTAATAAAGACCTATGTGCGCATGGAGCTGGGAATTGGGGTCTTGGCTTCAATGGCATACAAAGAAGATGAAGATCGCGATTTAGTGGCCATTCCGGCCAGTCACTTATTCGAAGCAAGCACCACTAAAATTGGCTTCCGTCGCGGAACGTTTTTAAGAACTTATATGTATGACTTTATTGAAAGCTTTGCGCCGCATCTGACTCGGGAAAAAGTGCAACAAGCGGCGCAGCTTAAAACTCAAGAAGAAATTGATGCGTTATTTGAAGGGTGTGAGTTGCCGATGCTGTAATACACCGGCTTCGTTTTTCAGCACTCGATAATATTAACCGCTAAGCCGCCCCGGGCGGTCTCTTTGTATTTAGTCTTCATATCGTTACCGGTATCCCACATGGTCTTAATGACCTTATCCAGAGACACCTTATGGTCGCCGTTGCCACGCATTGCCAGACGGGCTGCGTTAATGGCTTTGACGGAGCCCATTGCGTTACGCTCAATACACGGAACCTGAACCAGGCCACCGACGGGGTCACAGGTTAAGCCAAGGTTGTGCTCCATACCAATTTCGGCAGCATTCTCAACGGTTTCAGGGCCTCCGCCCATGAACTCAGCCAGTGCGCCGGCCGCCATGGAGCAGGCAACACCCACTTCACCCTGACAACCGACTTCAGCGCCGGAAATAGAGGCATTTTTCTTGTACAAGATGCCAATAGCGGCCGACGTTAGTAGAAAGCGAACCGCAGAGTCTTCGTCCAGTGTTTCAATGAACTTATCGGCATAACTCATGACCGCCGGAACGATACCTGCTGCACCGTTAGTTGGCGCGGTGACAATACGACCGCCCGCAGCGTTTTCTTCGTTTACTGCCAAAGCGAATAAATCGACCCAGTCCATAACTTGCATGGCATCGCTCGACTTTTCTTTTTTCAGCCGCTGATACAACGAAGACGCTCTGCGACGCACTTTTAAGCCACCGGGTAAAATACCCTCGGTGGTAATACCGTTGGTGATACTTTGCTGCATGGTGCGCCAAATTTTCATTAAGCCTTCGCGAATCTCATCTTCGCTACGGAACACTTTTTCATTCGCCATCATTAATGAGCTAATGCGCAGTCCGTGCTCCTTGCAATGACCTAATAATTCAGCGGCACTGTCGAACGGATAGGGAATAGGTTTAGATGATTGCTCAATGGCTTCTTCTAAGGTTTCATCAAAGTCTTCGTCACGAACAATAAAGCCGCCGCCAATAGAGTAGTATAGGTCGCTATAGATAATGTCGTCGCCTTTGAGGAGCTTAAGCTCCATAGCGTTGGCATGCTTTGGCATGGTTTTACGACGATGGAACGTAATAGCGCCTTCTGCCGGAAATGCGACTTCGTGCTCACCTAATAAAGCCAGTTTCTCGGTTTTGCGAGTCTGTTCAAGGAAGTTGTCAACGTTGTCGGTGTCTACTGTCTCCGGCAGTTCGCCCGCCAAACCTAAAATAACCGCTTTGCCGGTACCGTGACCTTTGCCGGTTTGCCCTAAAGAGCCAAACAACTCTACTTTGACACCATCTGCCTGAGTTAAGTGGCCAGCTTCTTTAGCGGCTTTCAGGAAATCGAAGGCCGCTTTCATAGGACCCACTGTGTGGGAACTCGAAGGACCGATACCAATTTTGTAAATATCAAAAACGCTGATCATACTTATCCTTACCTGTCGCGTTCGTTACTATTAATTATAGTATTGTCGCATGAATTGTGTGGGGGCTGGCAAGCTTTATAGCGAAATAACTGGTCAGTTGAGTGGCTTAAAGTGACTTTTCCGCTCTGGTTGAAGCTGCTCAGCCAATTCTCGCAAAATTCCTGCGGTTGCTCCCCAGATATTGCGGTGTTGCCAGGGGATAAAATAAACCCGGTCATAAATGAACTTGCGAATGCGGTAAACGTAATGATTGCTCGGATCAAGAATGTCCGCCAGAGGTACTTCGAATATCTCGGCGACTTCACTCTCTTCGGCAACCAGCTCCTGCTGCGGCGACACAAAGGCCACATAAGGACGTATCATAAAGTAAGACAATACGGGATAATCATGTAAGCGACCAATGACTTCAACCTGTGACCGAGGCAAACCAATTTCTTCCTCGGTTTCTCTTAATGCCGTATCTAGCAAGTCTCTGTCGGTTCTGTCGTAGCGACCACCGGGAAAGCTAATTTGTCCGGCGTGTTTTCTTAATGAAGCGGAACGACGTGTCAGTATCAATGACAGCCCATGCGGGCGCTCAATGATAGGAATAAGCACGGCTGCTGGTCGCAAGCGTTTACGCAAAGGCTCGTCAAGTTTTCGGTCAACTGACGGCGATGGCGTGAGGCTGAAACGTCGAACAAACTCGGCGCGGTTTTTGATGGTCATGAGGTTAACACCGGCAAAATACGAGACACTTTGTCCTTGGTTTCCTGATATTCCTCATCGGCTTTAGAGTCGGCAACCAGGCCTCCGCCGGCCCAGCAATAAAGCTGACCGCTTTCTGCTAATAACGTGCGAATGGTAATACTGGAGTCGCTTTGTCCGTGTTGTGAGAAGTAGCCTATGCTGCCGCAATAAATGCCGCGGCGATTCGGCTCGAGCTCTTCAATAATTTGCATAGCCCGAATTTTAGGAGCGCCGGTAATTGAGCCGCCCGGAAAAGCCCCTTTAAACAGACGTAAAGCAGAGCCGCCCATTTTTAATTGCCCGGTAATGGTTGATACTAAATGATGCACAGCCGGAAAGCTCTCTATGGCAAACAGCTTCGGCGTTTTTACCGAACCGGGCTCGCAGTTTTTACTGAGGTCATTACGCAGTAAATCGACAATCATCAGGTTTTCGGCACGATCTTTCTCTGAATTCAGCAAGGCCTGTTTACTGGCGGAATCCCTGCTGCTGTCTTCATAACGTGGCCGGGTGCCTTTTATCGGCTTAGTTTGCACCTCTCCCGCACCAGTAGTGCTTAGGAAGCGCTCAGGAGAAACGCTGAGAATGGCGCTTTCAGGGGTGCGCATGAAGGCTGAAAACGGCGCGTTATTAGAAGCCCTTAACTTTTTATAAGCTGCCCACTCACAGCCCTGATAACTCGCCTGATAACGTTGAGCTAAGTTAATTTGATAGGCGTCACCGCTAAGTAAGTAGGCTTGTACCGCATTAAATTTAGTATGGTACTCTGCCTCTGACATATTGCTTCGCCAGGCGCTGGCCAGCTTGAAAGGAGTGTTTGAGTCTGACTGCGGTGACTGCTCCCAATAAGCTTTCTGCGTTTTAAGCGCCTGTTCAGGAGCGACCAGCCAAACTTCGTTGCGCTTTTTATCAAAAATAACCGCTTCGCAATAGTACGCAAGTACTGCATCACTGGAGTTGTATTCGTCACGGTTAAACTCAGGAATGACTTCCAGGCAACGGCCGAAATCGTACCCCACTGCGCCGGCAAAACCGCCCTGGAAAGGCAAGTGTTCGGGGCCGTTATAATGGCCTGTCAGCGCCATTAATTGCTCTGCGTAATCGAACATCTGGGCAGCGTGAGTTGGGGCTTTCGGGAGTTGGGCTATGCTATTGGCGGAGACAGTGAGTTGCTCGTTTTTACTGCGGATGACGCATTCAGGCGCTCTGAAGATAAAGTCATAATGAGCGTCTTCGTGTGTTGTCGAGGCTGAGTCAAGGAAAAGTGCATAAGGTTCGCTTTGGCAGCGCTCAAATAGCTCAAGCGCTGTTAGGGTGGTTTCCAGTTTTACGGCACACAAGTTAGGAAAAATGCTCACACTTAGCCCTTTGATTTACTTAATAACAGCCACGAATTAAGGATAAGAATCATTCTATCACAGTGACACTAACTCGGTTAGTTACACTGGTCAGTTGTTAGTGAAAACGCTATTATAGCGCCACGTTTATCAGAACCAATATCGGAACCGTTCGATATAAAAATGAAGAGGTAGAGCCATGACCACCATTCGTCAGGCGGATTTTATTGACAGTATTGCCGATGCCCTGCAATACATTTCTTATTATCACCCGTTAGACTTTATTAAAGCGTTGGACGAGGCGTATCAACGTGAAGAGAGCGAAGCAGCAAAGAATGCCATTGCTCAGGTGTTGACGAACTCGCGTATGTCGGCGCAAGGTCACCGTCCAATTTGTCAGGACACCGGTATTGTCACCTGCTTTGTGAAGGTTGGTATGGGTGTGCAATGGGATAAGACCGACCTGACAGTTCAACAAATGGTAGACGAAGGAACTCGCCGAGCTTACAACAATCCGGATAATCCATTACGAGCGTCAATTGTCGCAGACCCGGCAGGTGCGCGTAAAAACACGGGTGATAACACTCCTGCTGTTGTTCACATCGATATGGTGCCGGGCGACGAAATTGAAGTCATGATTGCCGCAAAAGGCGGTGGCTCTGAGAACAAGTCGAAAATGGCTATGCTAAACCCTAGTGACTCGATTGCTGACTGGGTTGTAGAAACTCTGCCGAAGATGGGTGCCGGTTGGTGTCCACCGGGTATGCTGGGTATTGGTGTTGGTGGTACTGCTGAGAAGTCAGCCGTATTGGCGAAAGAGTCGTTGATGGAGTCTGTGGACATCCATGAACTGATTGAGCGTGGTCCGCAAAACGCGGAAGAAGAATTACGCTTAGAAATTTTCAACCGTGTTAACGCATTAGGTATTGGCGCGCAGGGTTTAGGTGGTTTAACAACGGTGCTGGATGTGAAGATTAAATCACTACCGACACACGCCGCTTCTAAGCCAGTCACCTTAATTCCAAACTGTGCGGCGACTCGTCACGTTCACTTTACGTTAGACGGCAGTGGTGCCGCAGACTTAGCGCCACCGAAGCTGGAAGATTGGCCCGATGTCACTTTTGAGCTGGGTGACGACGCTCGTCGTGTGAACCTGGATGAAGTGACGAAAGAAGATATTCAAGACTGGAAAATGGGTGAAACAGTGCTCTTGTCCGGTAAGTTGTTAACCGGTCGAGACGCGGCTCACAAGCGCATTAAAGGCATGCTGGATAACGGCGAAGAGCTTCCGGTCGACTTTAATAACCGCTTTATTTATTACGTGGGACCTGTCGACCCAGTGGGTGATGAAGTGGTAGGCCCTGCTGGCCCGACAACCTCGACACGTATGGACAAATTTACCGACCAGATGCTGGAAGAAGCCGGCATTATCGGCATGGTGGGTAAAGCCGAACGCGGCCCAGAAGCCGTCGAGAGTATTCGCAAACACAAAGCTGTCTATCTGATGGCTGTGGGCGGTGCTGCGTATCTGGTTGCTAAAGCGATCAAGAAAGCCAGAGTCGTTGCGTTTGAAGATTTGGGTATGGAAGCCATTTATGAGTTTGAAGTGGAAGACATGCCAGTCACTGTCGCTGTCGATAGCGACGGTCAAAATGCACATACTCAAGGTCCTGCTATTTGGAAAGCGAAAATTGCTGACTTGAACGAAAAACTGGGAGCTTAATGATGTCGCTGGCACTGTGGCAATGGATGGCAATAATAGGTGTGCCGGTTGTGACCGTTATTACGGCGTTGTTGTTGCTTTGGCAACAGCAGCGCCGTTTGCGTTTACAGGCAGAGCAACAAAATACGGCACTGGAGCAAGATGCAGAAATTCTTCGCGAGCGTATCGATGAATTGCAGCACGACGTCTATGAAAAAGACAGTCGTCTGCGCGAGACGTTGGCCCGCGCTGATCACGAGCAAAAAACCGCAGAAGAAAAGCTGAACTTGTTAAAAGCCAGCGAGGAGCGACTGACGCAGCAATTCGAGAACCTGGCTAACCGTATTTTTGAAGAAAAGTCGAAAGGGCTGCAGCAACATCATCAGCAGTCTTTGCAGGCAACATTAGAGCCCTTTAAGCAACAAATCGATGCATTTAAAAAGCAAATTACTCAGCAGTATACCGACGAAACAAAAGAGCGTTCAGCGCTTAAAAACGAGCTGTTGTCACTGAAAGACTTAAACCGTCGTATGGCCTCTGAAGCTGAGGCGCTGACTAAAGCATTGAAAGGCGATACCAAGCAGCAGGGTAACTGGGGGGAGGTTGTACTAGAACGTATTCTAGAACAGTCGGGGCTGCGTGAAGGGCATGAGTATCAAACCCAGGCACACCATCGCGATGAAGACGGTAAGTCATTCAAACCAGATGTTATTGTGCATTTGCCCAATAAAAAAGACGTGGTTATCGACTCGAAAGTCAGTTTGTCCGCTTATGAGCGTTACTTTAACTCCGACGATGACCTTGAGCGCGAACGAGCATTAAATGAACACGTTCAGTCACTTAAACAACACATAAAGCAGCTTGGGAAAAAGAGCTACCACCAATTGGAAGGCTTGAGAACGCTCGACTATGTGTTGATGTTTATTCCAATTGAACCGGCATTCTTATTGGCGGTTGACCGTGACCCAGAGCTTATCCGGCTGGCTCTGGATAATCAGATTATGCTGGTGAGCCCAACTAACTTGCTGGTTGCGCTGCGTACGGTTCACAATATCTGGCAGTATGAATATCAGAATCAAAACGCTGAGAAAATTGCCACCGACGCTGCGCGCTTGTACGACAAGTTTGTCGGGTTTGTAGAAGATCTGGAGAAAATTGGTAACGGCTTACAAACACTGGATAACCGTTATCAGGAAGCGATGAAAAAGCTGAGTACTGGTCGCGGGAACCTTATTGGTCGAGTCGACAAGTTCCGCCAGATGGGTGTACAAACGAATAAACGGTTAAGTTCAGACTACTTAGAAAATGACTCAGAAAGCGACGACTGAGCAATGCGCTCAGTCGTCTTCTAAGTCCTTTAGCGCTGCTCTAATGCACTGCGACGGTAATGGTCGACCCACAATGCTGTCGCACCCGATACAGCCAGCGGCATAATAATTAGGTTCACAAAAGGAATCATGGTTAATAGCGTGATTCCCAAGCCAAACGAGAAAGTCCGACTCCGCTGTAACCCCAACTCAGAGCGCATACGCTTAAATGAAATTTTGTGATTATCGAACGGATAATCCAAATACTGAATAGACATCATCCAGCAAACAAAAACGTACCAGAGAATTTGCCCAAATACCGGGATAATTAAAGACAGCAAGAAAAAGCCGATGGCCCGTGGCAGGTAATACATGAGTTTTTGAAATTCACGGCCAACCGTTCGGGGTATGTCCTTAACGAGTCCAATAAACCCCTCATCCCCTAAAGCTTCGCCACTTTCATAACGCTCGACTTTTTCCGCCAGTAAGCCATTAAAAGGTGCGGCGAAAAAGTTCATGATGCTGGTAAAAATAAAGGAGAAAAAGGCGACCATCACAATGACCACCAGTGGCCATAAGATAAATTCCAACCATTGGAAAAAGTCGGGTAGCCAAGCCATGAACTTATTAAGCCAGTAGTCGGCTTCGCCGTATAGCCAGCTGAAGGCAATGGTGAAGAGAATCAGGTTGGCCAAAATAGGGACAATAACGTAGCGGCGTAGCCCTTTGGTGCGGATGAGCTGTAAACCCCTTCCTATATAGGATATTCCCGACTCACTGTAGATCGGTTTGTGCATGCGAACTCCTGCTGTCACTTTTGTTGCTCATAATAGGGCAAAACCACCCTTATGTGTGGTTGAAATTGTTACAAATGACTACGGGATCTGCTAGAGTCTTTGGATTATAAATAACGTCAGTAATAACTATAAAAACAGCCGAATGCGACTGAAACACATCAAACTTGTGGGCTTCAAGTCATTTGTTGACCCGACTAAAGTTCCTTTTCCCGAACAAATGACCTGCGTAGTGGGTCCGAACGGCTGTGGCAAGTCGAATGTCATCGACGCTGTGCGCTGGGTTCTGGGTGAAAGCTCAGCGAAAAACCTTCGCGGCGATGCCATGACTGACGTGATTTTTAATGGCTCTAACGCCCGTAAACCTGTGTCTCAAGCCAGTGTTGAACTGGTATTTGATAATAGCGCAGGGCGTATTCAGGGTGAGTATGCCGCGTTTAACGAAATCTCCGTCAAACGCTTAGTTACCCGAGACGGCCAGTCGAATTATTTTCTGAACGGCAGTCGTTGCCGACGCCGCGATATTACTGATTTATTCCTCGGGACCGGCCTCGGCCCCCGAAGCTACGCCATTATTGAACAAGGCATGATCTCCCGCTTAATTGAGTCAAAACCTCAAGAGTTGCGGGTGTTTATTGAAGAAGCGGCGGGTATTTCCAAATACAAAGAGCGTCGCCGTGAAACAGAAAACCGGATGAATCACACGCGCGAAAATTTGGAGCGTCTGAGTGATGTGCGTGAAGAATTGGGTCAACAGCTGGATAAGCTAGAGCGTCAGGCGGCTGCGGCAATTCGATATAAAGAACTGAAAAAACAAGAGCGCCAGTTGAAAGGCGAACTGCAGGCATTGCGTTGGTTAAAGTTAGATAACCAGCGGCAGCAACTTGATGCCCAATACTCTGAGCAGCAGGCTGAACTTGAAAAGTGGCAAGCGCAGCAAAGCGGCGACGAACGTGGAGCTATAGAGCTGAAAGAAAGGGCTGAAGAGTTACGCTCTCAAGTTGAACAATCGCAAGAGAAAATGTTCATCCTGGGTAATGAAGTGACTCGTATTGAGCAAACTCTAAAGCATCAGCATGAAATTAAAGCGCAGCGTGAAGAGCGTTTGCAGCGAATTCAAAGCGAACTGACGCAACTTGAGTCGCAACTTGACGAAGATAAACTGCAAAAAGAGCAGTTGGCTGAGCAGGAAATGATGCTTGAACCGCAGCTTGAAGAGCTAGCCGAACAGGTTGAAGAGGTGTCTGAGCAAGTGCAACAGGCTGATGAAAACTACCGAAGCTGGCAACAGCAGCAACGCTCACAGCAGCAAAAAGTGCGCGATATTGAACAACAGCATCAGCAGGCGCAGCTGAAAGAACAACAGCTTCAGCAAAGCCGTGATTACACTAAGCAACAGCTAGAGCAAGTTAACGACCAGCAACAGGACGTTAAAAAGCAGCTTAGTGACGTATCGTTAGACAGCCTGCAACGCGAATTTGATGAGGCTAGTGAGCGATTAAACAGCGCTATTGAGCGGCTTCAAACAACAAAGCAACGGTTAGCGGACAGTCGCGAGCAGGTTGAGCAGGCACAGGAAGCGAAGCGCAGTGTTGAATTAGAACAAAATAAAGTACAGGCGAACCTGCAAGCCATTGAGCAGTTACTCATCAAGCATCAGTCAGGCGATGACAGCGCGGATGAGTGGCTTGACACGCATTATCCAAATACCCCGAGAGTCCGTGACGTTCTGAAAGCAGAGCCTGGCTGGGAATTGGCTGTTGAGCAGTTTTTGTATGAGTGGCTGGATGCCGCGGTTCTTGAAAGCTCACCTGAGCGAACTGAGTCAGTAGCAGGTCTGAAACTGATATGGCCAAGCGCCGGAGAGGCTAAATCGGGTACTTTGGCGAGCAAAGTCTCTGGCGCATTAAGACATTGGCCGCCGTTGCAACTGTGTGCTGTGGCTGACAGTGATGAGCAAGCACAAAAGCAGGTATTAGATGGTGAGGCTGAGTTTGCTGTGTCAAAACAGGGTAACTGGCACTGGCCTAACGGGTTTATGTCATCGCGAATTGATAGCAACACCAGCCAACTGCAGTTGCAGAGTCAGTGTGACAGCCTGAAACGTGAGCAAGAAGAGTTAGAAAACTCGCTAGAAACAGCGACACAAAAATTGGAACAGGCACGCGCTTCTCAGAAAGAGATTGAGCAGGAACTTGAGCGCGAGCAAGAGCAGCAACAAACCGCGCAGAATGACACAAATAAAGCGGAGCAGCAGTTAAACTGGGCTAAGCAACAGCAACAACAGTATACGCAACAACTGGAGAGGCTTAGCGAGCAACAATCAGAGCTTGAGCAAAAAGCAGAAGAGCTTAATGAGCGTATTGAGGAAGCTGCATTACAAAGAGAAGAGCTGAACGAACGGTTATTGGAGAGCGACGGGGCGAATGACGACTCAGGTGATGAGTTAGAACGGCTGGCCAGCGACAAGAAAGAGCAGCTGCAGGCACTAAAGTCTAAACAACAGCAGCTGTCTATGCAGCAACAAAACATTACTGTTCAGGTACAGCAGCTCGACACGGTCTTACAACGCAGTGAACAGCGTTACCAGCAGTTGGTGGATGAAAAGACCACGCAACAAAGCTCTGACGGCGAAGAAAATAAGCAGGAATTGGAAGAGCGACTGACAGAGCTTCTTGACCAGCGTCAGGAGCAGGAAGCCATTTTGCAGGAGCAGCGTGCGCAACTGTCTGAGTTAGAACATGAATTGTCAGAGCTTAATCAAGGTCAGTCGGCTGTTCAAATGCGTATTGCGCAAGCCAAAGAAGCACTGCAAAGCACTGAGATTGAGAAGGCCAAGTTGCAAGAGCGCAGCCAGGGTGTGCTTGAGGGACTGGCAGAAACCGGCATGACCTTGAAGACCTTACTGCAGGAGTTGCCACAGGAAGCAGAGGAGCAGCCGTGGCAGACTAACCTGGAGAACGTGCAGAACAAAATTAAGCGCCTGGGAGCCATTAACCTGGCGGCGATTGAAGAAGCTGAAGCGCAAAGAGAGCGTAAACAGTATCTGGATCAGCAAGTGGATGACCTATCATCGTCTTTAGAAACGCTGGAAACGGCCATACGAAAAATAGATAAAGAAACCCGGCATCGTTTTAAAACGACTTTTGATGCGGTGAACAGTGACTTACAGGTATTGTTTCCAAAAGTGTTTGGCGGCGGTAGTGCCAGTTTAGAACTCACTGACGACGACTTGCTGGAAACAGGCGTCACTATTATGGCAAGGCCACCGGGTAAAAAGAATAGTACGATTCACCTGCTAAGTGGTGGAGAAAAAGCATTGACCGCATTATCATTGGTGTTTGCCATTTTCCGGTTGAATCCAGCACCATTTTGCTTGTTAGATGAGGTTGATGCGCCACTCGATGATGCGAACGTAGGCCGCTTTTGCCGCTTAGTGAGTGAAATGTCAGAATCGGTACAGTTTATTTATATCAGTCACAACAAAGTGGCTATGGAAATGGCGTCACACCTTGCCGGGGTGACAATGCAGGAAGCAGGTGTGTCGCGCCTGGTTGCCGTTGATGTAGAGCAAGCCGTCGCTATGACGGAAGCCTGACAATAATAAAAAGGTTGATAGAGCACATGGGCAATTTACAATTGACGCTCGGAATTTTAGGGGTACTGGCCATTGCCGGTATTATCGCGCACGGATTATGGAAAATTCGTAAAGGGAACCAGCAGCAACGGCAGCAAGAACAGCGTGTTGCTGAAAAGCGCCAGAAACAAAATAGTGGCTTTGATGATGATGGTATAGGGGAAGTCAGGGTGGTTCGTCAGGCTTCGTCTGAAGCACCGGATACCACGGACTCGGTGCCAACTGACGATGAAGACACGAGTACCAGAGACCCTAGTGCTGAGCCGAAGCCGTCAATGCGTGAAGAAAAGCTTCAAGAAAAAGCTCAGGAGAAACCGAGTCAGCCTCTTTCTGCGGCCGAGCAAATGGCTATGGACCTGGACGTCGACGACGAAGTCGATACGCCGCTACCTTCTATGCGTGTGGATAAAAATGAGGAAGTAGAGCAATCTGAGTTGGCGTTAGAGCCTTCAGACGAGAAACCACTGAAACAGCCTGAAGCGTCAACTGAGCAACCTGAAGAGCCCGAAGAACAGGGGGAGACAGACATTGGCGAGCCAGAGGAAGTTATTGCATTGCATGTAAAAGGCTCAGTGCAGGGCGCATTATTGTTACAAATGATGACCGAACTCGGCTGTAAGTTTGGCGACTTAGGTATCTTTCACCGTTATGAAAATACGGCGGGTACCGGCGAGTTAATTTTTAGTGTTGCCAATATGTTTAATCCGGGAACCTTTGATCTCGACAACCTGGAAAACTTTGAAACAGAAGGCGTTGCGTTTTTTATGGCCTTGCCGATGAAGTTCGACGGCCAGCAGGCCTTTAATATGATGCTTAATGCAGCCAAAAAGCTGGCGACTGAAATACCTCAAGGGCAGGTTTTAGATGGTCAGCGACAATTACTAACCCGTCAGTCTATTCACGAAGCACGACAAACTATCCGTGAGTTTGAACGTCAACATTCAGCATAGAATTAGGTGTTATGAGTCAATCTACTGCCCAGCGAATGCAAGAGCTGGAACAATTACTGAATCGCTACAACAAAGAATATTACGAAAATGATGAGCCGTCGGTTCCTGATGCTGAGTACGACAAACTATTTCGTGAATTGCAGACGCTGGAAAAGCAAAATCCAGACCTAAAAAGCAAAACCTCACCAACGGCTAAAGTGGGTGGTAAGCCGTTAGCTAAATTCAACACGGTAAAACATGAAGTACCTATGTTGTCGTTGGATAATGCGTTTTCTGCGGAAGAATTCGCAGCGTTTTCTAAGCGTATTGGGCAAAAGCTGGATGAGGGGACTCAGGTCACGTTCTGCTGTGAGCCCAAGCTTGATGGTGCGGCCGTCAGTTTACTGTATGAGTCGGGAGTGCTGGTACGCGGTGCCACTCGAGGTGACGGCGAAAGTGGTGAGGATATTACTGAAAACGTCAAAACCATACGCAACATTCCCCTCAAGTTAAAAGGCGATGTCCCTGACCGACTGGAAGTGAGAGGCGAAGTGGTGATGCCAATCGGCGCCTTTGACCGCTTTAATGAAAAGGCTCGTCAACAGGGCGAAAAGGTTTTCGCTAACCCAAGAAATGCCGCTGCCGGGAGTTTGCGTCAACTGGACTCCCGAATAACGGCAAAGCGTCCATTGCATTTTTACGCTTATAGCCTGGGGTTAGTGTCTGAGCATACGGTATTGCCCGACAGCCATTATGAACGTCTGCAGCAGCTAGCCGAATGGGGGCTTCCCGTTAATAGTGAAATTGAACGGGTAGACTCTGTTGAAGGTTGTGACAGTTATTATGAAAAAATTCTTGAGCGCAGAGACTCGCTGAATTACGACATTGATGGTGTTGTCTTTAAGGTTGATACCATAGCTCTTCAGGAAGAACTTGGCTTTGTTGCCAGAGCGCCGCGTTGGGCTATTGCCCGTAAGTTCCCGGCACAAGAGCAACTGACGGCTATTACTGGCGTCGACTTTCAGGTAGGACGTACCGGAGCTATTACTCCGGTTGCCCGGCTAAAGCCTGTCAGCGTTGGGGGAGTAACCGTATCGAACGCGACTTTGCATAACGCCGATGAAATTGAGCGTTTGGGCGTGCGCATTGGTGATACGGTAAGCATTCGCCGCGCCGGGGACGTTATTCCTCAGGTTGTCAGCGTTTTGAAAGAAAAACGGCCTGACAATACACAGGAAATAGCTTTTCCAACACGCTGCCCAGTTTGTGACTCTGACGTTGAGCGCATTGAGGGGGAGGCCGTGGCTCGTTGTAGCGGAGGACTCTACTGCGCAGCTCAGCGTAAAGAGGCGATAAAACACTTTGCCTCGCGTAAAGCCATGGATATTGATGGTTTAGGCGACAAGTTGGTTGATGTTCTGGTTGAAAAAGATTGGGTAAAATCACCTGCTGACCTATATCGTTTAAGTAAAGCCGAGCTGGCCACACTGCCAAGAATGGCCGCTAAGTCTGCTGAAAACTTAAAAAGCGCAATAGCTGCAACTCAGGAAACCACGCTTGCACGTTTTCTTTATGCGTTAGGCATTAGAGAGGTCGGAGAAGCCACAGCAAAAGCCCTGGCCAGACATTTTAAAACCTTTGACGCCGTTCAGTCCGCCAGCAGTGAACAATTGCAGGAAGTTCCTGATGTTGGCACGGTCGTGGCTGAACACATTGTGCGTTTTTTCCGTGAATCGCATAACGAAAACGTTGTGAAAGAGCTACGTGAGTTTGTGCATTGGCCGGAAGGCGAAGAGGCAGGCGACATACAAAGCGATCGTTTAGCTGGAAATACTTACGTTATTACCGGTACTTTGTCGACAATGACTCGTGATGAAGCCAAACAGGCGTTAGAAGCGTTAGGAGCAAAGGTCAGTGGCAGTGTGTCTAAGAAAACGACAGCGTTAATTGCCGGAGAAAATGCGGGTTCAAAACTGACGAAAGCCCAATCCCTCGGGCTTTCGATACTGTCTGAAGACGAATTAAAAGAGCTTTTGGGCGCTTAGCGGCCGCGTGTGCTCAGGTCTTTTAAAAGGCCTGAGCCGCTAATATCAGCTATGCCTTTTTCTTCATCGAACTCGAACTTAATGGTTGGGTGTGTGCTATCTAACAAATAGCTTCTGTCGTTAATTCTGACGCGCAAGTGCTTCAACGGCTCTTCGTCATCAAATTCCCGGCGATGCTCAATAACGATGTTGTGCTCACCAATGGCCAGTTCGAAGCCTTTAAAAAAGCCTTCTGCAAACTCGGCAACATAGACCTGACCTTTGTCATTCACAAACATATTGAGAATGTAATTAGGCGGCATTTCAGAAGTGCGCATTTGTGATTTACCAGCGGTAAATACCACGGTGTCATAGACTTTCTTATATTCAAAACCGAAGTTCAGAGGCTCAGTCCTACCCGATGGGTAAATCACCTTGCCTTCCCCTTTAGCTTCCCAGTCTGCCAGACTTTGGGTGCTGAATATTAAAGCAATACAAGTAATAGCGTATTTAAACAGTTTCATAACGGGCCTCAACTACTCACCTCGGTTACATCTACTTTCAGTCGCAGCATCTGTCCAGGTTGCAGGTAACGGTTGCGTTGAATATTATTCCATTGCTCAATTTGGCGAATGGTCACGTTAAACTTATTAGCTATCCTTGCAAGAGAGTCTCCTGAACGTACGCGGTAATTAACCGTTCGAATAATGCTGTTAACACTACTGCGTACGACGGAAGAGGCCTCAGCTTCAGTCCAAACAACAAGCTCTTGCCCAGGTCTTAAGTAGTCTCCGGGCGCCATTGAATTCCAGCGAGCTAGATCTCTTAGGTTGACGTCATAAGCACGACTGATATCCCAGAGAGTGTCACCCGACTGAACAATATAATCAATACGTTTGCCGTCGCGTTTTTGATCTTGACGGTTTTCACGGCGCTGATCTTGCGACAAGGTGTAATTTTCAAGGCCTAAGGTGGCAACAGGAACCAGTAAGTGCTCACCGGCGCGAATAATATGGCTGCTAATGTCGTTAAGCTGTTGAATGACATCGACAGAAGTATTGTATTTTTTTGATATCGTTAGCAGGCTTTCTCCTGACTTCACCTTGTGGCGCGTCCAGGAAAGCCAGTCTTTAGGCTCGGTCTTTTGCAATGCCAGGCTGAACTGCTCTGCATTTTCAGCCGGTAACAAAAAGCGGTGAGGGCCGTCAGGTGCTGTGGCCCAGCGGTTATAGCCCGAGTTAAATTGGTGCAGTTCTTCCAATGACAAATCAGCCATATCGGCCGCGAGGGCTAAGTCGATTTGCGCTGGAGCTTCTACTACTTCCAGCATTGGCTGATTTTCAATAGGGTACCAGGTAATACCGTATTTTTCGCTATTAGCCAAAATATCAGCCAAGGCTAATAATTTAGGAACATAAGCGCGAGTTTCACGCGGTAAGTCCAGGTTCCAGAAGTCGGTTGGCTTGCCGGCACGCTTGTTTCTTCGAATTGCATTGCCAACGCGCCCCTCACCTGAGTTATAAGCAGCCAAAGCATGCATCCAGTTGCCGTCGAAATAACGGTAGAGGGCTTCTAAATAGTCCAGCGCAGCATGGGTCGCGGCAAATACGTCCCGTCGACCGTCGTACCACCAGTTAATATCTAAACCATATTGACGGGCTGTGCCCGGAATAAATTGCCAAACACCGGATGCACTGCCATGAGAATAGGCGAACGGGTCAAACGCACTTTCGACAATAGGCAACAGCGCCAGATCAATAGGCATTTCACGGCGCTCTAATTCTTCAACGATAAGATGTAAATAAGGCTCTGCACGTTTAGCAACCCGGTCTAAATATTCAGGATGACTGGCGTACCAGTTTCGTTGACTTTGGACTCGTTGCACATTCGGCACGTCAAACACCAATTGTTGACGAATACGCTGCCATAGGTCGTCTTGTTCCTGCGGTGTCAACTGAACCGGCTCGGGCTCCTTTTTTGTTGTCGCTTCTGCAGTAACAATCGTTTCTTCAGGAACCGGTATCAGCTCTAAAGAGGTTTTTTCATGGTTAGTTTCTTGCTTTTTCTCAGCAAAGAAAAGGCCAGTGCTTTGGCATCCTGAAAGAGCGATAGCGCTTGTCAGTACACTTAATTTTAGCCAAGTTGTGCGGCTTCTTGTTATAACCATGAATTTTAAAACCCTGAATATGTTAAAACTTGGTGAAGTTTAAAGAATCAGCCGTTATCTTTCCACTGTCTAATAGTGTAAAAAACGTCCTCAGGGGCATTTTTTACACTTCCGGCATGTTCCGAAGCCGCTTTCATCACACTTTTCTGATCAAACCGTAAGAATGGGTTTATCGCTAATTCAAGGTTTAACGTACTCGGTAGAGTAATTTCATTTTGTTCGCGTAGCATTTTGACCTTTTCGGCATAACTTTTCAGTATCGGGTTGCTAGGTTCCACTTTTTGGGCGAAAGCTAAGTTAGCCTGTGTGTATTCATGTGCGCAAAAGACCCGAGTATCCCCCGGAAGCTGACGAAGCTTAAGTAACGACTGACTAAATTGCTCAGGCGTTCCCTCAAACATACGCCCACAACCGCCGGAAAATAGCGTGTCTCCACAAAATAGAAAGCCGGGCGTGTAAAAACTAATGTGATCAAGTGTGTGCCCCGGAGTTTCTATCACTTCCCAGTCAACGCCAGCCATTGAAAAACGCTCACCTTCTTGAACCGCCTGGGTAATTGTTTTTATCTCTGGGTTGTGCGGACCAATAACCGGACATGAGTATTTTTTAGTCAAGTCAGCGATACCGCCAGTATGATCATAATGATGGTGCGTGACGAAAATAGCGGTAATGGTTTTATTGTTTTCTTTCAGCCATTCAAAAACCGGAGTGGCTTCGCCGGGGTCGACGATAATGACGCCATCGCTTGTGTTTGTCTCAATAGCCCAAATGTAATTGTCGTCAAACGCACAAATAGGGTGAACTCGCATAGAAACCTCGATAACGCTAAGCTATGATGAGTTAGCGATAGTGACAGAATGCTCCCATAATACAGGATGACGCAGTGTTTATTAAACCGGCATATTCTAAGGTTCCGTTAAAGACACCTACACAGTGGAGCAGTCTGGCCTGCGGAGAGTTCATTAAGTCGCAAACCCGTGAGGTTATGCACCGTTATGAGCGCAAGATGAAGCCAGGTTGTCAGGTCATTGTCGGCAATTTGGGGGCAGAACTTCAGCAACAAGAGCATATAGACAGGGTTTCAGTGGCGCCATCAGGGCAGGCTGACATGTTAGGCATATTGACCGAGCTGCCAATAAAAACCGACAGTGTCGACACGTTAATTAGCCCCTTTACCCTTGAATTTCACCAACATCCCCACCAACTTTTAAGAGAGTACACGAGAGTATTGGACGATGACGGGGTATTGGTTCTAATGGGTTTTAACCCGGTCAGTCCGGCGGTAGCCAGTGGCTTTTTTGTGCGTCATGCAAAACCATTTCCCTGGTGTGGACGTTATTTTTCAATAGCAAGAATGAAAGACTGGCTGGCGCTTTTGGGGTTCGACGTAAAATACAGTGAATACTTCGTTCCTCATTTATTGCATAAAGCGGAGTTCCAGGGGTTGGATTGGTCCAGCTCGCTGTGTGAAAAAGTCAGGGTGTTTAATGCGGCTTATGTACTGGTCGCAACCAAACAAACATTGATTGGTCGAATTAATACGGTATCGACACGCAGAAAAGTGCGTTTATCAGGGCAGCAGCCCGCTACTGCCATGACATCGGACAGTTTTAAATTAGATAAGCTAAAGAGGTAAAATATGATTACAGCAAAAGAATTATGTGGGAAAGCGAAAGCCAACGTAAAGGAAGCGAATACAGAAGAGCTTCAAAAAGCGATAGAACAGGGTGCCAGAGTGATTGATGTTCGCGAACCTGCTGAATACAGTCAGGGACACATTCGTGAAGCTGTGAATATGCCACGTGGGGTTTTGGAAATGCAACTGAACCAACACCCTGATGTTGCTGGGTATGATGACGCATTAGAGCGTATATCGGAAAAGCCCCTGTATCTTATCTGTAAAACGGGTGGGCGCTCAGCGTTAGCTGCTGAGAGCCTTGAGCGCATGGGCTTTAATAACGTTTATAGCGTTGACGGCGGCATGACCGCATGGCAAGAAGAGAAACGTCCAGTCGTGGCGGGTGAGTAACTCACCTATTCAGGTTTAAACCCTGTATCTTCGAGTAAGGGCTCGCGACTGGCAGCGTCGCGGGCCAGCTCATCACAACGTTCGTTTTGAGGGTGCCCTGAATGGCCCTTTACCCATTGCCATTTTATTTTATGGTTTCGAACTTGCTCGTCTAACTGAACCCAGAGATCCTGGTTTTTAACCGGTTTCTTTGCCGCTGTTTTCCAACCGTTTTTGCGCCACTTGGCCATCCACTGTTCAATGCCTTGTTTGACGTACTGGCTGTCAGTCGACAAAACAATATCGCAAGAGCGTTTCAGTGCTTTTAAGGCTACAATAGTGGCTATCATTTCCATGCGATTATTGGTCGTTAACTTATAACCCTGGCTCATTTCCTTATGATGGGAGCCATATTCCATAACAATGCCGTAACCGCCGGGCCCCGGGTTGCCAAGACATGAGCCGTCAGTATAAATGTGAACAGTTTTTGAGTTGGGCATGTTAATTGGTACTATATTGAATGATTTCAGCCAGTATATCAGGAATTTTAAATGCGTCAGGTCGTTTTAGATACGGAAACCACGGGTATAGACCCTCAGAAAGGGCACAGAATTATCGAAATAGGCTGTGTTGAGCTTATTGACCGAAAGCTCACGGGGAATCATTTCCATGTATACATTAACCCTGAGCGAGTGGTGGAAGAAGAAGCCATAAAAATTCATGGTATTACCAACGATTTCTTAATTGATAAACCGGTGTTTGCTCAGGTTTGTGACGACTTTATTGAGTTTATTAAAGGCGCTCAGCTGGTTATTCACAATGCACCGTTTGACGTCGGGCATATGGACGCTGAGTTTTCGAGAATTAAGCCTTTCCCGGGCCTGACCAGCGACTTCAGTACGGTATTGGATACTTTGCAGCTCGCCCGGGAAATGCGCCCGGGCCAGAAAAACAACCTGGACGCTTTATGTCGTGCTTATGATGTCGACAACTCCTCGCGTGAGCTGCACGGGGCTCTACTCGATGCGGAAATACTGGCTGACGTTTACTTAATGATGACTGGCGGGCAAAGAGCCCTTAATTTGTCAGAAAACAAAAAGTCAGCTTCTGGTGTGGCCGGTGAAATTCAGCATCGGGCTATTGAAAATCGTCCTCCATTAAAGGTTTTGCGTGCATCAGCCGATGAAGAAGTATTGCATCAACAACGGCTTGATAAAGTTAAAGAAGAGGGTGGACGCTGTTTGTGGCTAGATTCGTAACTCAGTTTGGTTGGGCTGCACTGGTTCTGTTTTTGTTTAGCTGCTCGGTGACAGCGGTTCAGCAAACATCTGGCGCGTCAGACAAAGAGGAGGCTCTTAAAAAAGCGATGTCGCTGATTGAAGGCGATATGAGCAATAAACTTCCTATCGACGGTCAGCGCTTTCGAATTGATGAAAATGTTGATGAAATTACCCTGCTATTTTTCCGGGAGCCCGGCAGTAAGCCCTTAATATTGATTAAGCCTGACGGCAGCAAGTGGTATGACAGTCGTTATCCTACCGACCAAGTAACTTGGTATACTGATCCAAACTTCGACATTATTCGCATTAAAAATCCGCAGCCTGGTCCCTGGCAAGCGGCAGGGCGCATCGACGAAGAAAACAAAGCATTGGTTGTTTCCGATATTCGTTTCGAGGCCGAGCCGTTGCCGGAGCCGCTTTATCAAAATGAAGAGCTGAAGGTCGAGGGGCGACTATATAACGGTAAAGAAATTGTAGAAACGGCACGCTTTCGGCAAACAGTGACGCTCGACGTGCTTTTTATAAGCACCAATAATGCTGATTTTGATAACTTTGGTGCAACACCGGTACGAGTTGCGCAGTTTCTGGATAATGGGCGAGGTCATGACGAGCATGTTGGAGACGGCGTATTTACTGGCTTTTTCAACTTAGATGTTGAACCTGGTGAGTGGATGGCAACCTATGAAATGACTACGCCGCTTTATGAGCGAGTCTTTGAGTTTGGCCCTTTGGTGGTAAAGCCACTGCCGATAAATTTTGAGGTGATTGAGTCTGAAGCGGTAGAAAACGATCACCAGTTGAAAGTCACCGTTAATGATGAAGAAATAGATCCAAAAAGCTTAGTGGTTAATGGTGAAACGCAATTTCCTAATGGCGAAGTGCGCAAATTTACCTTTAGCCAGGTTGATGAATTTCCTTATCAGGTGCCCATTGCGAACTTGGCTTTCGGGAAACACTTAATTGATATTGATATTTTTGCGACGACGTTGGACGGGCGTGAATTTGAAGCAAGGCTTGATGATTTTAGTTTTATTGCCACAGAGCCACCACCGCCCGAACCAACAGCGGCCGAAATAGCTGAGCAGAGACGTATTGAAGCAGAGCGTCAGCGGGAAATTAAACGGCAAGAGCGTGAAGCGAAGGAAAAACAGGCTATGATGAACTTATTTATCATTGTCATAGTGAATGTAGTGATAATTGCTATCGCGCTTTTTGGGCTGTGGTGGTTTAAGTTCAGAAAGAAGAAAACTGATAAAAATGACGCTTAGTGGTCAAAAAAGCGCAAAACTGAATACAAATCAGACAAACAGAAAAAATCTTAAAAAAAAGTGTTGACTCATTTGTCCCTCACTCGTAATATGCACGCCGCGTTGAGGGACATACTTCAACGCAGTACTGATGCGGAGTGGTAGTTCAGTTGGTTAGAATGCCGGCCTGTCACGCCGGAGGTCGCGGGTTCGAGTCCCGTCCACTCCGCCATTTAGTACATCCCCAAGAAATTTGCGGAGTGGTAGTTCAGTTGGTTAGAATGCCGGCCTGTCACGCCGGAGGTCGCGGGTTCGAGTCCCGTCCACTCCGCCATTTTTCTTAAGTGCAAACCTGTGCAATGTCAGCATAATTTCTTACATAGCTATACTTCTAGTTTTCCGGTAACTGTTTTGTCGTAGCAGTTTTCTGTGTTTCCGTTTTCTACCATCCGCTTTCCACCTCTTAGAATAGGCTTTTTGACGCTTACCCCTTGAGCAAGCGCTCATACAGGGCTAGAGTAATGGCACTAAAATCACAATGACAAGAAAACAGTGGGAGAAATCCATGCGTAAAACATTATTAGCCGTCGCAATTGGTGCAGCGGTATCACTCGGCGCTTGCAGCGATGCGAGCAAGCCATCAAATACTGAAAACGGTTCTGCACAAGCTGAAAGCAGCCAGGAAGCGACTGCAATGAACCCATTCTTCGAAGCCAGCCCGTTGCTTTATCAAGCGCCTGACTTTGATGCAATTGAGTTTAAACACTTCAAGCCTGCTTTTGAGCGCGGCATGAAAGAGCACATGGAAGAAATTGAAGCCATTGCCACTAACGCTGAAGAACCAACCTTTGAAAACACCATTGTTGCAATGGAAAAATCAGGTGCAATTCTTGGTCGTGTCAGCTCGGTTTTCTATAACCTGTCTTCGTCTCATTCAAACGATCAAATTCGTGAATTACAGGCTGAGCTGGCGCCTAAAATGGCTGCTCACAGTGACAACATTCGTTTAAATGCCGATTTGTTCGCGCGCATTAAAACATTGTATGAACAACGTAATGATTTGGATTTAGACAGCGAAGCAAAGCGTTTACTGGAAGAAACTTATAAAGAGTTCATCCGCGCAGGCGCACAGCTTAACGATGAAGAAAAAGCGCAAATTCGTGAAATCAACGAGCAGCTTTCAAGCCTGACTAACGAATTCCGCGATGGCTTAATGTCTCTTACTCAAGAAACCGTTGTGTTTGTTGAAGATAAAGAAAAGCTTGCAGGACTTAGCGACAGCCGTATTGAAGGTTTAGCGAATGCGGCTAAAAGCCGTGGGAAAGAAGGTCAGTACGCAATTGTTTTGACCAATACAACACGTCAATCCATTTTAGCTGAGCTGGAAAATCGCGAGCTTCGTCAACAAGTTTGGGAAGCATCGGCGAACCGTGGTACAGGTGACACCGAGACAAACCAAAACCCTCTGGTTAAGCAGTTGGTCAAGTTAAGAGCAGATAAAGCTCAACTGTTGGGTTACAACTCGTGGGGCGATTACGTTCTGGAAACGAACATGGCAGGTAACCCTGATGCGGCGAAGAAAATGCTGCGCGACTTAGTGCCTGCGGTAGTTTCAAATGTAGAGCGTGAAGCGGCGGAAATTCAGGCTGCGATTGAAGCCGACGGTAAAGATTTCGAACTGAAGCCTTGGGACTGGTTCTACTACGCTGAGAAAGTGCGTGCTGAGAAGTATTCACTCGATTCTGATGAAGTGAAAAAATACTTCGAGTTTAATCGTGTATTAGAAGACGGTGTTTTCTATGCGATGGGTGAACTATTTGGTATTACGTTTGAAGAACGTAACGACATCCCTGTGTATCAGGAAGATGTCAAAGTTTATGAAGTGTTTGATGTTGACGGTAGCAGCTTAGGTCTTTTCTATGCCGACTACTTCGCTCGTGACAGCAAGCGCGGTGGCGCCTGGATGAGTTCATTCCGTACTCAGTCTGAGCTGATGAACCAAAAGCCTGTTATTCTAAACAACATGAACATTACCAAAGCTCCTGAGGGCGAACCTACGTTCCTGAGCTTTGATGAAGTATCGACTATGTTCCACGAAATGGGACATGCACTTCATGGGATGTTCTCTGATGTCACATATCCTTCATTGGCAGGTACGTCTGTTTCTCGTGACTACGTAGAGTTTCCATCAACTTTCCAGGAAGACTGGATGTTGAATGAAAAAGTGATTAACAACTTTGCGAAGCACTATGAAACCGGCGAGCAAATTCCACAGGAACTGCTGGATAAAGTATTGGCGGCGCGTAACTTTAACCAAGGTTTTGACACCTTAGAATATGTTGCGGCTGCGCTACTTGACCTCGAGTACCATACGGTTGAGCCAGGTACTGAAATTAAGGACGTGCAAGCGTTTGAAAAAGAGGCTCTCGAGCGTAATGGTGTATTAGTAGAAGCGGTTCCGCCTCGTTATCGCTCAACTTACTTTGCACACGTTTTCGCAGGCGGTTACTCTGCTGGCTACTATGCTTACATGTGGAGTGAAGTACTAGCAGCCGATGCGTTCAAACACATGAACAATAACGGTGGTTTAACGCTGGAAAATGGTCAAGCATTCCGAAAAGAGATTTTGTCTCAGGGGAACAGCAAAGACCCAATGCAGCAGTACATCGACTGGCGTGGTCAAGAGCCAACGGTTGAAGCACTGTTGGAACGTCGCGGTTTGACAGATCCAAGCATTGATTAATCTGCCATAATTACGATTGAATAGTCGCTATAAAAAGCCACTGGCGTTATCATCGTCAGTGGCTTTTTTGTATCTACAAGGCGAGGCAAGCAATGAAAGAGCGTATCGTGATAGTTGGAGGTGGTGCAGGGGGACTTGAGTTAGCAACGCAGTTAGGTCGCAAATTGGGTCGTAAAGGCAAGGCTCAAATTACTCTGATAGACCGCAACACAACGCATCTTTGGAAGCCATTACTTCATGAAGTCGCGTCAGGGGCGTTGGATTCGCGACTTGCCGAAGTTGATTATCGGGGGCAAAGTGCGCGCGAAGGTTTCAGGTTTCTTATTGGAACCCTGGAACACGTTGATAAGCAAGCGAAAACAGTCACTCTGGCGGCAATAAACAATAGTGACGGCGAAGAAATTTTGAACTCAAGGAATGTACCTTATGATCGTTTAATTTTAGCCGTTGGCAGTGTTACTGCAGACTTTGGTACGCCGGGTGTAAAAGATAACTGTTATTTTTTGGACTCATTAAAACAAGCTGATGTCTTCCACAGCGAATTATTAGATGAGTTCTTGAGAGTGAATCAGGCTTTAGAAGATGGAAAAGATGCAGAGCTGTCTCTGGCGATTGTGGGGGGCGGCGCAACGGGCGTTGAATTGGCCGCCGAGCTTATTCATTCGGTCTCACTCCTGTCTATTTATGGTCTTAAACATCTGGATAAAAACCATTTTAAAGTTCGTTTAATTGAAGCCGGTGAACGGCTGCTACCCGCATTGCCAGAGCGATTATCAAATTCGGTTCTGAAAAAACTTCGTAAGCTGGGTGTGGAGGTCATTTTGAACAACCCGGTAAAAGAAGTAACAAAAAACGAGCTTTGCTTATCTGAAGGTGAGCCAATAAGAGCCGATATGATGGTTTGGGCAGCGGGTGTCCGAGCACCGGATATTACTCAGTCTTGGAGCCTTAACACCAGAAAGAATAATCAAATTGAGGTAAACGAATACCTTCAGTCGCTATCGGATAGCGCCATATACGCAATTGGCGACTGTGCTGCCTGCCAAATTGATGACGAACGCTGGGTACCGCCACGCGCTCAATCAGCCCACCAAATGGCTGAGTGCTTATACAAAAATATCTTACGAGAGTACGGTGGGCGTGAGCCTAAGCCGTTTCGCTATAAAGACCGGGGATCACTGGTTTCACTGAGCCGCTTTTCTGCTGTTGGTAATTTAATGCAGAGTAAAAGTGTGTCGATGTCGATTGAAGGCACGCTGGCGCGCTGGGCTTATGCGAGTCTTTATCGTATGCACCAGCGCGCACTGCACGGCTGGTGGAAAATGTTTTTGATATTGCTGGTAGACAAGTTAAATCATGCGGTGAAACCGCGTTTGAAGTTGCATTGACGATATACTTCAGTAGTCGCATCAGGCACAATATGGCGTCTGATATTAGAATAAAAACGTAAACTGAAACGGCGAAATGACAGCACCAAATTTTATCCATTTACGCATTCATAGCGACTTCTCCATGGTCGATGGCTTAGCCAAAGTCGGCCCTATTTGTGAAGCCGTAGCTGACGCCGGAATGCCCGCACTGGCTATGACTGATCAAATGAACTTTTGTGGCTTGGTTCGCTACTACGGTACGGCTCATAAGCTGGGGTTAAAACCTATTATAGGTTGTGACCTGTGGGTGCAACACAGTTATCCGGAGGGTGAAATTTTTCGTCTGACGGCGCTGGCAATGGATAACGAAGGGTATCAACAAATTACGCAGTTGATGTCTAAAGCGTACCTCAGAGGACACATTGCAGACAAACCGGTTATCGATAAAGACTGGCTAAAAGAGCATAACCAGGGCGTTATTCTGCTCTCGGGCGCTCGGGAAGGCGACATTGGTCATGCTTTACTTAAGAATAACGACAAAGAGCTCGACGCCGCACTGGACTTCTATCAAGAATATTTCCCCGACCGTTTTTACCTTGAGCTGATTAGAACAGGCCGACCAAAAGAGGAAGACTACCTCCATAAAGCGGTGAAGCTTGCGGGCGAGACGCAGTTGCCGGTGGTGGCAACAAACGAAGTGGTCTTTTTAAAAGAAGAAAACTTTGACGCGCACGAAATTCGAGTCGCTATTCATGACGGGTATCAGTTAGAAGACCGCCGTCGTCCCAAAAAGTATTCGCCGCAGCAATATTTAAGAACGCCGGAAGAAATGGCAGAGCTATTCTCTGACATTCCCGAAGCACTTGAGAACACCGTAGAAATTGCAAAACGTTGTAATGTGACGGTTCGCCTGGGTGAATACTTCCTGCCGAAATTCCCAACGGGCGATATGACCACTGAAGACTATTTGGTTAAGGTGTCTGAAGAAGGGCTTGAAGACCGACTTGAGTTTTTATTTCCCGACGCAGAAGAGCGTGCCGCTAAACGACCTGAATATGACGATCGGCTGAAAGAAGAGCTTAACGTCATTAATGGTATGGGCTTTCCTGGCTACTTCCTTATCGTTATGGAATTTATTCAGTGGAGTAAAGACAACGGCATCCCCGTTGGTCCCGGACGGGGCTCTGGTGCTGGCTCATTAGTTGCTTATGCATTAAAAATTACCGACCTGGATCCGCTGGAATTTGACCTGCTTTTCGAACGATTCCTGAATCCTGAACGGGTTTCAATGCCTGACTTTGACGTCGATTTTTGTATGGATCGCCGCGATGAGGTTATTGATCATGTTGCCGATTTGTACGGCCGCGAGGCGGTATCACAAATTATTACCTTCGGTACTATGGCCGCAAAGGCAGCAATTCGAGACGTAGGGCGTGTTCTGGGACATCCTTACGGTTTTGTTGATCGCATATCAAAGTTAGTGCCCGGTGATCCGGGAATGACACTGGAAAAAGCGTTTGAGATAGAGCCTCAGCTTGGTGAAGCGTACGACCAGGACGGTGAGGTTAAAGCCATTATTGATATGGCGCGGATTCTAGAGGGGGTTACCCGTAACGCCGGTAAACACGCCGGTGGTGTGGTTATTTCGCCAACGACTATCACTGACTTTTCTCCGTTGTATTGCGATGATGAAGGCAAAAACCCGGTCACTCAGTTTGATAAAAACGATGTCGAGTCGGCTGGTTTGGTTAAGTTTGACTTCCTAGGCTTAAGAACACTGACCATTATTCAGTGGGCTGTCGATATGGTGAACGTTCGCAAAGAAAAAGCGGGTGAAGAGCTTATCGATATAACGGCCATTGATTTGACCGACCCGGCGTGTTTCAAACTACTGAAAAAAGCCGAAACAACAGCCGTCTTCCAGCTGGAATCTCGCGGTATGAAAGAGCTGATTAAGAAGCTGCTGCCGGATTCTTTTGAAGATATTATCGCATTGGTTGCTTTGTTCCGACCGGGCCCTTTGCAGTCGGGCATGGTCGATAACTTCATTGACCGTAAGCATGGTCGTGAAGAAATCTCTTACCCTGATGTTAAGTATCAGCACGACAGCCTTCAGCCAATTCTTGAGCCGACGTACGGTGTCATTTTGTACCAAGAGCAGGTCATGCAAATTGCTCAGGTTTTAGCCGGTTATACACTCGGCGGCGCTGACCTTTTACGTCGAGCTATGGGTAAGAAAAAGCCCGAGGAAATGGCGAAACAGCGAGAGATATTCCGTGAGGGTGCGGCCAAGAACAATATTGACCCGGAGTTGGCGATGAAAATCTTCGACTTGGTGGAGAAGTTCGCAGGCTACGGATTTAACAAATCGCACTCTGCTGCTTATGCGTTAGTCTCTTACCAAACGTTGTGGATGAAAACGCACTATCCGGCTGAGTTTATGGCTGCGGTTATGTCAGCGGATATGGACAATACCGACAAAATTGTCACGCTGGCTGACGAATGTGAGCGAATGGGGCTTGAGTTACTGCCGCCAGACGTCAACAAGGGCGAATATAAGTTCACGGTCGACGAACAGCAACGGGTGGTTTACGGCATTGGCGCTATTAAAGGCGTTGGGGAAGCTCCCATTGAGTCAATCATTCAGGCCAGAAATGAAGGCGGTCCGTTCAAAGACTTGTTCGACTTCTGTTGTCGAGTGAACTTGAAGAAAATGAATAAACGGGTGCTTGAGCGCTTAATTCGGGCGGGCGCTATGGACAATTTAGGTCCTCACCGAGCGGCGCTTATGGCGACGCTGGAGAAAGCCATTCGCCAGGCAGAGCAGCACTTGCAGGCAGAGCAAATTGGTCAGTCAGATATGTTTGGTGTGCTGACTACCGAGCCTGAAGCGGTCGAGCAGGAGTTTGTGCAGGTACGCCAATGGCCAGAAGCAGTGTGGCTGGAAGGCGAGCGGGAAACCCTTGGACTTTACCTGACAGGCCATCCAATTAACCGCTTTAGAAGTGAGTTGAAACACTATGTGTCAAATACTCTGTCTAATGTCGGTCCGACACCGAAAGATCAAAGCGTTGCCATTGCAGGACTCGTTATAGATATTCGTGTACTGACAAACAAACGAGGTCAGCGTTTTGCTATAGTGACCTTAGATGACAAAACGGCGCGCATGGATGTACGATTATTCAGCAATGAATACGAAAGTTATCAAGAATTGCTCGAAAAAGACCGAATTTTGTGGGTAAAAGGTGAGGTCAGATTTGATAACTTTAGTAATAGCAATACAATGACCGCTAGAGAAGTGATGGCTATCGAGCAAGCGCGTGAGAGTTATTTGCGTAGTTTGTCGATTACGCTGACGGAAGATGCACTTGAAAATGGTGTGGCAGGTAAGCTGGAAACAGTGCTAGAGCCTTACGCAAAAGGAACCTGTCCAATAAAGCTTCGTTATAACTCGTCTTACGCGAGAGCGGAATTGTCAGTGGAAGCGAATTGGTATGTCACGCCATCGGATGAATTAATAGACGAATTACAGAACTTGCTGGGAAATCAGCAGGTTTCACTCGAATTTTAAAGGAAATGACAGCGAATGAGCCTTAATTTTCTGGATTTTGAACAGCCAATAGCAGAGCTCGAAGCGCAGATTGAAGAGTTAAAGTCAGTCGGCAAGCGCGGCGAGCTTGATATTAATATTGAAGAAGAAGTTCAGCGTTTAACCAAGAAGAGTCAGGAACTCACCGAGAAAATCTTTTCTGATTTAGGTGCCTGGCAGGTTGCGCAACTTGCTCGCCATCCCCTGCGTCCGTACACACTGGACTACATTCGGATGATTTTTACCGAGTTTGATGAGCTTGCGGGCGACCGAACTTTTGCAAATGACGAAGCTATTGTCGGTGGTATGGCTCGTCTTGATGGCATACCTGTTATGGTCATTGGTCAGCAAAAAGGTCGTGAAACAAAAGAGAAAATCCGTCGTAACTTTGGTATGCCAAAACCTGAAGGCTATCGTAAAGCGCTGCGTTTAATGGAAACCGCTGAGCGTTTCAATTTACCGATTATTACCTTTATTGATACGCCAGGAGCCTACCCAGGTATTGGTGCTGAAGAGCGTGGCCAGAGCGAGGCTATTGCCCGTAACTTAAAAGTTATGTCGCGACTGAATGTTCCCATTATTTGCACTGTTATTGGTGAAGGTGGATCGGGTGGCGCTTTAGCTATTGGTGTTGGCGACAAAGTAAATATGTTGCAATACAGCACTTACTCAGTTATTTCACCGGAAGGTTGCGCATCCATTTTGTGGAAAAGTGCCAGTAAAGCACCTTTGGCGGCAGAAGCTATGGGCGTTACGGCGCAGCGCAGTAAAGAGCTCGGACTTATAGATGCTATTGTTCCAGAGCCGTTAGGTGGAGCGCACCGTCATGCTGAAGAAATGGCGGTTCGCTTGAAGAAACAGCTTCTGTCAGACGTTAAGTCTCTGGAAGGGCTAAGTAAGTCTGAACGCTTAGATCAGCGTTACAAAAAGCTGATGTCGTTTGGGTACTGCTAAGTATAATGATGACTGATGCGCTTTATGAGCGTTTCTTAGCAGCTATTAATAAACTCTCTCTGCAGCCAGGGCAGCAACTTGTTGCTGCTTTAGGTGGCGGGGCTGACTCACAGACTATCCTCGACTTATTGATGCGCTTTCGGCGCGACAACCCACAGTACCGATATTTAGCAATTCATCTGGACCATAGCTTTCATCCCGACTCAGGCCAGTGGTCTGACACTATTCATGAAGCGGTAAAAGCTTATGGCATTGATACCATTTTCGAGCCCCTTGAAGTGCCGATGAAAACTCGCGTGAGCAAGGAAGCTATTGGTCGCGAACTTCGCTATAAAAGACTGGCTGAGCTGACAGAGCCAAACGCCGTGCTGCTGGTAGGTCAGCATAAGAATGATCAAATAGAAACATTCTTGTTGCAGTTAAAGCGAGGCAGTGGTCCTAAAGGCTTGGCGTCTATGGCCGAGATTCAGCCCTGGGAGGGCGAGCGCACACTCTGTCGACCGTTACTGACAACCAGTAAGGACGAAATTTTAGAGTACGCAGCGCACCACCAGCTTACCTGGATAGAAGACGACACCAACTACGATACGACAATAGAGCGTAATTTCTTACGACACGAGGTTATTCCAACTCTGGAAAGCCGCTGGCCACACTTTGGTATGAGTGTTATACGCTCTGCCAGACTTTGTGCGGAACAACAGGACGTCATGGATGAACTCCTTTTGGAAAAGTTGCATGCCGCACAGCAGACACAAAGTTCAGATTGTTTCCCGTTGTCGTTACTTAAAAATACATCGGCGGCAATGCAACGAGCACTATTGCGTACCTGGCTTCAGCAATTAGGCAAAAGTTTGCCAAGTTACGGGCAGCTTGAACAAATTCGCCGGCAAAGCTTGAATGTTCGGTTAGATACGCAGCTGGCAATTAATTGCCAGGGCTATTCGGTTCGTTATTTTAAAAGCGCGCTCTGGGTTGATGACGGTGTTCCTGAGCTGTTCTCTGACGTGGCGATCTCGGAGCCAATAACGCACTTCGGCCAGTGGGGGATCCTGCACGTTCCGGATAGTGTATTAGCAAAATCAGAGATTCTTACAGTGAGCTTAACTCACCCAAAAGGTAAATTCGGCCAACCCGGCAGAGAAGGACGAAAAAAACTGACAGACTGGTTTAAAGAATGCGGCTTAGCGCCTTGGTTAAGACAACGCGTACCTGTTTTGCAGGTCAACGAGCATGACGTTTGGACCCCTGTTACCGGCTGGTTAACTCCAGCGCCCGAAAGTCATAATGTACCCACAGTAAGTCCAAGCTGGCAAACCACTTTAGAATGGCTTAGCAACTCTTAGTTAGCTATAGAGCGCAGCGATTTAGCCTCGTATAAGCGTTTATCGACTTCATCAAGGACATCATCGGCTGTGTGAAAGCTTTCCATCTGCAAAGAGCCTGAACTAAAAGCAACATTCAAAGACATTAACTTTGAGTCGTGACTAATCGCTTTTTCCAAACGTTCAACAATATCATTTACCTGGCTTTTGGGCGTATCTTCCAATACCAACACAAACTCATCACCGCCGTAACGGAACACACGGTCAGTGTCTCGAAGCTGATGTTTTATGAGCTGCGCAAATTGTTGTAAGACTTCGTCGCCAAGTTGGTGACCGAAGTTATCATTAACCTGCTTAAAGTTGTCCATATCGATAAGTACGATACTGACATCTTTTTGAGGGTCACGCTTAAGCTTGGCGGTTATGTGTGCCAAAGTTTCATCGAGCAGAGAACGGTTACCAACACCAGTTAGATGATCTTTTACTGCGGCTTGCCGCACTTTTGAATAGGTCATCGCATTACGCAGAGGAAAGGTTAGCTGCTTATGCATTTGTTCCAGGCGAAGCTTAACCGCGTAAGATGCAGGTTGTTTGAACTGATAAAGCATTTGACCCAGGTATTGGTCATCGGCATAAAGCATGACAGCATATTCAAAATGGCTTTCGTCATATTGGCCGTGTAGGTTAATGACTTGGTCATCGGAGACAAACTGCATGGCTTTTACAGGCAGGCGCTCTAATACGGCATGACTGTATATTGACAGTAAAGACGTAATATCCAGCGTTGTTTGTAATTTTTCTGTCAATGATGACGAGTTCGCTTTGATGTCCTCACTCGAGGTGAGTTGGCTGACCAACGCCTGAGTTTTGTTGATAGCAGAGTTTAAGCGATCTCTAATTACAGCTTTACCTAACATGTGCTTTTCGATTCCAATGAATTTTGTCTGTTTTGAAGTAAGCAAAATTCAAGCCAAAAAATTAAAAGTTATTTAAAACAATGATTTATAAAATCAATTTTTCTGAAACAAAAGAGTGTTAATATTTTGACAGCCATATTTAGAAAACGAGGGACCGAATGAACGGAACATTTTCCAGTCTACTGATGCTGCTTGCTATAGCGGTCGTGCTTGTATGGTTATTTCGGCGCATAAAGCTACCAGCCATACTGGCTTACCTTGTCGCCGGTATTATTGCCGGACCGGAGGTTATGGAGTGGATTAAAGATCCTGATGATTACCACTTGGTTGCTGAGCTGGGTATTGTTTTCCTGCTGTTCTCACTTGGCCTGGAGTTTTCGTTACCTAAAATGATGGCAATGCGGCGTTGGGTATTTGGTCTAGGCGCTGCGCAAGTTATTGGTTCGTTGCTTGTCTTCATGCTCATCGGTTTTTTGTGGCTGGGTGAGTGGGCGGCTTCGCTGGCTATTGCCGGAGCTTTGGCGTTGTCGTCAACTGCCGTGGTTATTAAGCAGTTGAAAGAAAGCGCGCAAACGGCCACCCGTCGAGGCCAAATGACAGTAGCCATTCTACTATTCCAGGATATTGCTGTTGTCCCCTTACTGATTATTATTCCGTTGTTAGCTTCAGATTCCGGCAGTATTGGATACACCTTACTAATTGCGTTGGCTAAAGGTACAGCGGTTATTGCTGTACTGATGGCTGTTGGTAAGTGGGTATTACCTTATCTGTTTAAAGAAATCGCCAAGCAAAGAACCGACGAGCTTTTTGTGTTGGCAACGCTGCTGGTTGCGCTGGTTGCCGGTGGTATGACGCATTTATTCGGTCTGTCTATGGCGCTTGGAGCGTTTTTAGCCGGAATGATGCTGGGTGAAAGCCAATATAAGCATCAGTTGGAAGCTGATATTCGTCCGTTCCGTGACATTTTAATGGGGCTGTTTTTCACCACCATAGGTATGCAGCTGCAATTAACGGGGTTTGTAAACAATCTGCACTGGATTTTACTCGCAGTGTTGGTCATGTCGATTGTTAAAATAGCCATTATCAGCTCTGTAGCAAGGCTTATGGGCGAGCGCGACACTGACGCTTGGGGCAGTGCAATATCGCTCTTCCAAATGGGGGAGTTCGGCTTTGTTATTGTAGCTTTGGCAAATAACCATAATTTGCTGTCTCCGGAAATTGTCACCAGCATGATAGGTATTGGTGTTTTCAGTATGGCGATAACACCTATCATTATTCACCGACTTAAACCTTTGGTCGACGCTATTATTCGCACGCCCGACTCCATTGAGCAAATTGAAAGCCAGCGCACCCCGCAAGGCGATGGCCTTGAAAACCAAGTGTTAATTTGTGGCTTTGGGCGCACCGGGCAGACGATTAGTCGCTTCCTGGACGCTGAAGGTATTACGCACATTGCGGTTGATAACGACCCTTTACGTGTTCAGGAAGCGGTGGCCGGCGGTGCGCGTGTTTATTTTGGTGACAGCGCCCGAAAAGATATATTACGGGCGGTTGGTGCTGAAAAAGTTGATTTGGTTATTATCAGCTTTGCGGACGATGCGCGTGCGGTGGAAGTTTTAAAAGAGCTGCGGCTATTAAACCCGAATGCCTATGTCATTGTGCGCAGTAGAGACGACCAAAACTTAAATGCTTTGCAAAACGCCGGCGCTTCTCAGGTGGTACCCGACACACTTGAAGCGAGTTTGATGTTGATATCTCATGTATTAAGCCACAGCGGCATTCCTATTCGCCGTATTTTGGCAAGACTGGATAAAGAACGTCGTAACCACTATGGTGAAATGCATGGCTTTTTCCAAGGCTCAGAAACCGATATGGGCCCTGAAATGGTCGATAAACTGGAGTTTTTGCGTGCTGTGACTTTACCGGAAGGCGCGTGGGCTAACGGCAAAACAGTAGCCTCTCTCGACTGGGAGCAACATAACGTTCAGCTTAAAGCAATACGCCGCGAAGACGAAGAATATCCAAACCCGGATGATGCCACCGAATTTGAACCGCAAGATGTGGTCCTGCTAGTTGGCAAACCGCGCTATGTAGAGGCGGCGGAACGCTGGTTACTGGAGGGATAACCGGGTTTTGTAATAGTCCGTTACAACTTATTAGGGAAAAATCACAGTTCGCAACAGTTAAGGTCTAACAATTTACATTTGTTAGGCGGATAATAACGCTATAAGAAATTTTAAAATTAACTAAAGCTGAGCGAACTGTGATGAAACTGAAAAAACGCGCTTTTATACCACCTCTCATTATTCTTGTGGCTATTCTGCTAGCTGTGTTAGCGAGTATGGCTGCTAAGCCCCCTGAAAAGAAACAGGAACAAAAGCCCGCCGTAATGGTGGAAGTTAAGGAAATGGTAGCTCGCGACATGACCTTTCTGGTCGACTCGCAAGGCTCCGCCACCCCTAAATACTCAACGACATTGCTGGCGGAAGTCAGTGGGCAAATTGTTGATGTTGCCGACAAATATAATGCCGGTGGCTTTTTCAAAAAAGGTGAGACACTGCTGCAAATTGACCCATCCGACTATAAGGTTGCCGTTCAACAAGCACGCGCTCAGTTGCTGCAAGCACAAGCTGCGTTGGAAGAAGAAAAGGCCCGCGCTCGGGTGGCTGAAGAAGAATGGTCTCAGTTTACCGAAGGTGAAGCGCCTGCTCTGGGTCTCCGTAAACCTCAGTTAGCCAGTGCATTAGCAGCGTTGGAATCGGCCGAAGCTAACTTGGCTATGGCGGAGCGCAACTTAGAGAGAACAACAATAAAAGCGCCTTATGACAGCGTCATGAGAAGTAAACAGGCGGATTTAGGTCAGTTTGTCGGAGCTGGGGCGCAAATTGCTACATTGTTCGGCACCGAAGTGGCTGAAATTCGTTTGCCACTCAGTGACCTGGACGTTACTTACCTTAACCTTCCGGAAGAGTCGCAGACAGAGCCTAAAGTGTTACTAGAGTCACAGGTATCTGGTGTTGATACTCAGTGGCTAGGAAAGCTGGTTAGAACGGAAGGTGTGCTGGATGAAGCAAGCCGGGTTATTTATGGCGTAGTCCAGGTTGAAGACCCTTATAACCTTAATGGTCAAACACACGAAGAGCCTTTGCGTTTTGGTCGCTTTGTGCAGGCGCAAGTGGAAGGGCAGCAAGTGACCGGGGTTATGGAAGTTCCGACCTATGCGATTAACCCTGATGGAACGGTTTGGACCGTTGCCGATGAGCGCAAACTTCAGAAGAGAGAAATTGAAGTCATTCGAACGCAAGCCAACACCAGCATTGTCAGTGAAGGCCTTAAAGAGGGCGACTTAGTTGTTCTTACACAGCTGAAAAACGCGCTGAATGGCATGAAAGTTCGTTTGGAAGGCGACCCGTTGCCAGAGCAAATGGAAACCTCCGCTAAAAATGAAGATACAGTTGCCGCAAACGACAACGAGCAAGGTGAGTAAGCGTCATGGAAAACGAAAAGCAAAAAGGTATTATCGCTTGGTTCGCGAATAATCCGGTCGCTGCGAACCTGTTAATGATAGTCATTTTGGTTGCGGGCACGCTGTCGGTCTTTACTGTTCGCAAACAGATGTTCCCTGAAATTGAACTTAATATTATCAGTATTCAAGTGCCTTTCCCTGGTGCTGCGCCGCAGGAAGTTGAGCAGGGTGTCATCATGCTTATTGAGGACGCCATTGAAGATGTTGATGGTATTGAGGAAATGACCTCACAATCTCGTGAGGGAATTGGTAGTGTCACGCTGGAGGTTGAGCCTGACTATGACGTTCAGGTGGTCATGGACGAGGTTAAAATGCTTGTCGATGCCATACCCAACTTTCCGCAACAAATCGAAAAACCGAATATTTATCGAGTACGACCAAATCGCGACGTTATTTGGATGACGGTATTTGGTGACGCCAACGAACGAACCCGCAAAGAGCTGGCGAAAAGCATTCGGGATGAGCTCAAAAGCGTTGGCGGCATAACCAAAGTGTCAGTGGTTGGTGCACGCGACTACGAAATTGCCGTTGAAATTTCGCAGGAAGATCTCGAACGTTACGGTTTAACCTTCCAGCAAATAGTGAATGCGGTTCGGGGCACCTCGATAGATGTTGCTGGCGGCTCTATAAAAACCCCCAACGGTGACATTCTTTTGCGTGCCAATAACCAAGCGTACTATGGCAGTGAATTTGAGAAAATTGTCCTCATTAGTCGCCCCGACGGTACCCGTTTAACCCTTGGGGACATTGCAACGGTGGAAGACGGCTTCGTCGAAACTGAGGCATTCACGCGCTTTGATGGTAAGCCAGCCACATTTATTCGTGTCAATTCGGTCGGTGACCAAAACGACCTGAAAATAGCTGAGTACGTGAATAACTATGTCGATCGCAAACAACAGGAGCTACCGGATGAAATTCAGTTAGCAGCCTGGGGGGACTCTTCTTATTACCTGCAGGGCCGACTGGACCTCATGTTAAACAACATGTGGATTGGTGGCTTGTTGGTATTCTTAATGCTGTCTCTCTTCCTTCAGTTGCGCTTGGCATTCTGGGTCATGATTGGTATTCCGGTATGCTTTTTGGGAACCATCGCGTTATTGCCACTGCCGATGGTTGATGTGTCTATCAACATGATTTCCTTATTCGGCTTTATATTGGTCCTCGGGATAGTGGTCGATGACGCTATTGTCATAGGGGAAAGTGCCTATACCGAAATAGAAGAGAAGGGAAAGAGTGTCGACAACGTTGTTGCTGGCGCCAAGCGTGTCGCGATTCCTGCGACCTTCGGGGTACTGACGACAATGGTGGCCTTTATTCCGATGCTGATGGTCGAAGGCGGAATGGGGGCTATTTGGGAGTCGATAGCCTACGTCGTTATTATTGCGCTGGCTTTCTCTTTAATTGAGTCAAAGTGGATTTTGCCGGCTCACATTGCGCAAATGAAATATTCAAAAGACGGTAGTGAGAAACCGAATGGCTTCCAGCGTTTTCGTAATAAGTTTGCCGAGGCAATTCAGCGTTTCGTCTATAAGTATTACCGCCCGTTTTTGAAAAAGTGTCTGCATTATCGTTATGCGACATTGGCAAGCTTCGTTGGCATGATGATTCTGATGATAGGCCTTATGAGCGGCGGTATTGTTCGCTGGGTCTTTTTCCCGGATATTCCAAGCGACTTTATTCAGGCCAATGTTGAAATGCAGCCGGGCACCTCGGAAGAGCGGACTATTGAAGTTCTGGAAAGTGTATCTAAAGGTCTGGCTCAGGTTGATGAGAAAACCGAAGCGGCTGAAGGTGACGGTGTGGTGCGTCATACCAACATTTGGATGAATGGCACTGAAGCCGGTACTGTTTTCGCAGAGCTTAAGAAAGGTGAAGACCGTAATATCGACGGCTATGAGATTGTTAATCAGTGGCGAGAGTCGGTGCCTGAGCTAGCTGGTGTTCGTACTATTAACTTTCAGGGCGGCATAGGCGGCGGTGGCGGCTTCGACATTGAGTTTCAGTTAGTGGGTGATGACCTTGATGAACTGAAAGCGGCTGCCGACGAGCTGAAAGCTGTGCTAGGCGAGTACGACGGTGTTTTTGACATTGAAGATACTTTTGGTGACGGTAAAGACGAAGTTCTGTTAACGACCAAGCCGTTAGCTGAAGCAATGGGCATTAACCTGGCGGAATTGGCGACTCAGGTACGCTATGCGTTTTACGGTGCTGAAGCTCAACGTATACAACGTGGTGACGAAGAAGTGAAAGTCATGGTTCGTTATCCGGAAGAGCAGCGACAGTCTGTGGGTAACCTACAAGACATGAAGTTACGCATGGCTGACGGGTCTGAAATTCCGTTCACTGAATTGGCTGATATTGAGTTTGCAGAAGGCTATTCAACCATTACGCGTATTGACCGTGAGCGTTCGGTGAATGTGCGCGCTCGAGTTAACAAAGACCGGGTTGAGCCATTCCGTGTGGTTAATGAAGTGCGAGAGCAGAAGTTACCTGACATTCTTGACCAGTACTCCAGTGTGGGCTTTAAACTGCAAGGCGCTACACAGGACGAAGCGGAAGCGACAGACTCTTTAGCTTTAGGTGGCTTGTTGGCAATGCTGGCAGTGTATGCACTAATGGCGATTCCACTGAAGTCATACAGTCAGCCGCTTATTATCATGTCAGTTATTCCTTTCGGTATTATCGGTGCGGTTATTGGACACTGGATATTGGGTATGCCGGTCAGCATTTTAAGTCTGTTTGGTATTATCGCGCTGTCTGGTGTTGTGGTTAACGACAGTCTGGTTATGGTCGACTACGTCAATAAGGCGAAAGAAGCGGGTACCGACTTGCGACATGCGGTCTTAGATGCAGGTTGCCGTCGCTTCCGAGCCATTACCTTAACCTCGTTGACAACCTTCTTCGGGCTGCTACCCATTGTGCTTGAAAAGAGTATGCAGGCGAAGCTGGTTATTCCAATGGCAATATCATTAGCGTTCGGTATTATTTTTGCGACGATCATTACGCTGTTATTAATACCATGTCTGTATTTGATATTAGCGGACGCAAAACGCAATACGCAGTCGTTTTTATCTTGGTATGGACTGGCGAAGCCACCGGAGCCAAAAGACATGACGACAGAAGAAGCATTAAAAGACTATTAGCTTTAAGTCAGAAGAATACAAAGCCGGGGCAAAATGCGCCGGCTTTGTCGTATGTGCTGTCATAAACTGGTAAACTTGATGTTATAAATTTTAAGACACTATTTGAGGCTTCGGGTCATTTACATGCTGCTGTCATTCCTTGATATTTTTGCGTTGGCCTTGTTCTTCTTTTGCTGGATAGGCTACTCTCTTTTTGCCCGAAAGCGCGCTAAGACCACCCACTGTCTATCGAGTATTTTATGTTCTTTGCGAATTGACTGGTTTAACACCGTGGTTCATAAAGAAAACCAGGTTGCTGATGCGTCACTTATCGGTAATGTTGAGCGCACGGTGACCTTCTTTGCATCGTCTACCATTCTTGTACTGGCGGGGGTTATAACGGTACTGGCACATGCCGAAGAAGTTGTGACAGTTTTAAATGAGATTCCGTTAAGCCCGGACACGAATGCGTTGCTGGTACAGTTTAAACTGGCAGTGCTGGCGCTCATATTTGTGTATGCGTTTTTCAAATTCACCTGGTCGATACGCCAATTTGGCTTTGTTTCTGTGTTACTCGGCGCATCGGTTGAGTTTCATCAGGAAAACAAGACAGAAGAAGAGCGCGACCGCTTTGCCCGCCACGCTGCAAAAGTGTTGGATCAGTCTGGACATGAATACAACAAAGGGCTGCGGACTTACTATTTTGCATTAGCGTACTTATCGTGGTTCTTGCATCCGACAATGTTAGTCGTTTCAAGTCTCATTGTTGTTGCTGTTCTCTATCGTCGTGAGTATCGCTCTCGAGTATTGCGTGAGTTGCTGGCAACAAAAGGTTTCGTACCTGGTAAAAAATCATAGGAGTTTGGTTTGAATAAGGCATTTGAGGACTTTTTAGCTTGGACATGCGCCAATGAGTGGGGCAGTGAAGAGACTCAGAAAAAGACACTGAATAACGGTGTAACCCTGTCAATATGGGACAGCGGTGTATTGGAAGTCTCGCCGCCAAAACCTGGTAAAAAAGATATCGTCTTGTCTTGTGCTGTGCACGGTAATGAAACTGCTCCTATTGAAATATGCCGCGATATTATTAATGACATTATCACTGAAAAGCAGACAGTCATTCATAGAACCTTATTTTTGATAGCGAACCCGGCGTCTATCAATAAAGGCGAACGCTTCGTTGAAGAAAACATGAACCGGTTGTTCAGCGGTGCGCACAGTAATGGTAAAGCGCACAACAAAGAGCGTGAGCGTGCGGCGAAAATAGAACAGTATGTGAAACGCTTTTATGAAACGTCGCCAGAAGGCGAGCGAGAGCGACTGCACTATGATTTGCACACGGCTATACGTGACTCAAAGCGCGAGAAGTTCGCTGTCTACCCATTTACTCATGGCAAGCCTTATAACAAACACCAGCTTCAGTTTTTACTAGCCTGCGGCGTGGACACGGTGTTGCTGAATCAAGCACCGACAACCACGTTCTCATACTTCAGCGTGAATGAATTTAACGCGCACGCGTTTACTGTTGAGTTGGGTAAAGTACGCCCGTTTGGCGAGAATGACCGTTCGAAGTTCGCTGCTGCAGAGCAAACGCTACGCCGGTTAATTAGCGAAGACTCGCTCGACTTTGGCTCGTTCGAGCCTAATAAACACTTTATCTTTAAAGAAGCTCAGACAATTAATCGCATGAACGAAGATTTTGAGCTTAACTTTGCAGACGATGTGGCTAACTTTACGTCTTTTGACAAGGGTGACTTATTGGCGCGAGACGGTGATGAAAACCTTTACGCACAGCATGACGGCGAACATATTATTTTCCCGAACGCTAAGGTTGCTTTGGGACAAAGAGCCTTACTGACTGTCGTGAGAGTACCGACAGAATCACTCGAATTGGAGTAGCCTAAACTGGTCTAAGTAGTCAGGCTTTATTGTTAATCCTGTTCGTTTCTATTTACACTTACTGCGTTAACTTTTCGTTAGTTTGTGGTTTGCATGTCACTTTACGTAAAGGTAAAGTAGCGGCAAATTTCACCCAGCTTGCAACCGAAAGAGAAGGTTATGGCAAAGGATAAAAAACACAACACAGAGATTGTGACTAAGCCGCAATGGTTCGACGGTGAGTCGGTCACAATTCCGATGCTACAGATCCTCAAAGAGGACGGTAGCTTCCATAAAGGCGCTGACATGCCTGAGTACGATAAAGACCTTATCGTTAAAATCCATGACACCATGCAGTTCATTCGTACGTTGGATGAGCGCATGATTGCCGCGCAGCGTCAGGGGCGTATTAGCTTCTATCTGGCGTCACGTGGCGAAGAAGCAGAGAGCGTGGCGTCGGCAGCTGCGCTAGATGACGGCGATATGATCATGGGGCAGTATCGCGAGCAGGGTGCGTTGGCGTACCGCGGCTTTACCGTTGAACAGTTCATGAACCAGCTGTTCTCGAACGAAAAAGACTTAGGTAAAGGTCGTCAAATGCCGGTTCACTATGGCTGTGCTGACTTAAACTTTATGACCATTTCTTCGCCGCTGGGTACACAAATACCACAAGCGACCGGTTATGCGTTCGGGCAGAAGATGGATAAAACCGGCAAGTGTACTATTTGCTACTTTGGCGAAGGTGCAGCTTCTGAAGGTGACTTCCACGCAGCCTTGAACATGGCATCGGTTTACAAAGTGCCGGTTATTTTCTTCTGTCGTAACAACGGTTACGCCATTTCAACGCCGTCGCAAGGCGAGCAGTATGGCGGTGATGGCATTGCGCCACGCGGTATTGGCTATGGCATGAAAACCATCCGTATCGATGGTAACGACGTGTTTGCCGTACTAAGAGCGACTCAGGAAGCACGTCGCTTAGCGGTGGAAGAGAACGAGCCTGTACTAATTGAAGCCATGTCTTATCGTATGTCGGGTCACTCGACGTCAGACGACCCAACGGGTTACCGTACGCGCGAAGAAGAAGACGACTGGAAAGTGAAAGACCCGCTTGATCGTCTGCAAAAATGGATGATGAATGAAGGCTGGTTGGATAAAGACCATGTTGAAGAGCATCATGCAGAAGTCAAAGCTAAGGTTCTGGCGGCATTAAAAGAAGCCGAAAAAGTACCTGCGCCACATATCGATGAACTGATTAATGACGTATATGACGAACCGACGCCATTGCTGAAAGAGCAATTGGAAGAGTTGAAAGAGCATATCCGTAAGTATCCGGATGCGTATCCGAAAACGTCAGGGAGAATCGACTAATGGCTAAAATGAATTTACTACAAGCCATCAACAGCGCACTCGACCTGGCGATGGCCAAACATGACAATGTCTACAGCTTTGGTGAAGACACCGGTGGCTTCGGTGGCGTATTCCGCGCAACCTCAGGTTTGACCGAAAAATACGGCAAGCACCGCAACTTTAATACACCATTGGTTGAGCAGGGCATCATTGGTTTTGCTAACGGTCTGGCTTCACAAGGTAGCTACGCGGTTGCGGAAATTCAGTTTGGTGACTACATATTCCCTGCGTTTGACCAAATCGTTAACGAGTCGGCTAAGTTCCGTTACCGCTCAGGCAACGAGTTTGATGTAGGCGGTTTAACCATTCGTACGCCATACGGTGGTGGTATTGCTGGTGGTCACTATCACTCGCAGTCGCCGGAAGCGTATTTTGCTCATACCCCGGGTATGAAAATTGTAACTCCGCGTAACCCATACGAAGCTAAGGGTCTATTGCTGAGCGCCATTTTTGATAAAAACCCGGTGTTATTTATGGAGCCGAAGCGCCTGTATCGTGCATCGACGGGTGAGGTTCCTGAAGAAGAATACACCATTCCATTAGGAAAAGCTGACGTCGTTAAAGAAGGCACGGATATTACCGTACTGGGCTGGGGCGCGCAGATGGAAATGACCGAAAAAGCAGTCGAAAAAGCCGAACAAGATGGTGTGTCTTGTGAAGTGATCGACTTACGGACTATTTTGCCGTGGGACGTTGAAACAGTCACTCAGTCGGTATTGAAAACCGGACGTTTGGTTATTTCTCAGGAAGCCCCAATTACCGGCGGCTTTGCTAGCGAGATTGCAGCAACGGTGCAGGATAAGTGCTTCTTATACCTTGAGTCGCCAATCGCGCGCGTATCAGGTATTGATGTGCCATATCCGTTGTGTCACGAGAAAGAGTACATGGCTGATCACTTGAAGATCTACGAAGCCATCAAACGCTCAATGAACTACTAAGGACCCATCGACATGAGTAAAGATTTTATTCTGCCCGATATCGGCGAAGGGATCGTAGAGTGCGAAATCGTTGAGTGGCTGGTAGCCGAAGGCGACGAAGTTAAAGAAGATCAGCCCGTTGTTGAGGTCATGACTGACAAAGCCATGGTTGAGATACCGGCGAAAGACGACGGTGTGGTTGAAAAGCTGTATTACCAAAAAGGCGATATTGCTAAAGTCCACGAGCCGTTATTCCGCATTAATGCTGCGGGCAATTCAAGTGACGCTGCTGAAGAAAAAACAGCTGAGAAAGAAGCGCCAAAATCTGACAGTAAGCCAGATAGTAACCAAGCAGCTGGCGGTGGAACCACTGACTTTATTTTACCGGATATCGGTGAAGGTATTGTTGAGTGCGAAATCGTTGAGTGGTTGGTTTCTGAAGGCGATGAAGTGAAAGAAGACCAACCCGTGGTTGAGGTTATGACCGACAAAGCCACAGTTGAGATTCCAGCGAAAGATGACGGTAAAGTCGTTAAGCTGTATCACAAAAAAGGCGATATCGCCGAAGTACATAAGCCTTTATTTGCCCTGCAGCCAGCCGGTGGCGCTCAGGCTTCAGTCTCCGGCGAGACTGCTTCAGGCAGCGCTTCGCAAAACAGTGCAGAGTCTAAGTCTCAGGCAGCTACAAAAGCAGAAGCGGAACCGCCAGTGAAAGCACGTCAGGGCAAAGCTATTGCCAGTCCGGCAGTGCGTCGCTTAGCTCGCGAGAATGATATTAATATCGCTGACGTTCCTGGCTCTGGTAAGAAAGGTCGTGTCTTGAAAAAAGACATTGAAGCCTTCAAGTCGGGTGGTCAAAGTGCAGCAGCCAGTACGGACAGCAAACCGGTTCAGCAGCCAGCAGCGACTAGCGGCGGTACGCGTACCGAAGCTATTCGTGGTGTCAAAGCGGCTATGGCTAAGCAGATGATGAATTCCGTCAGCACGATTCCGCACTTCACTTATGCCGATGAGTTTGACGTTACGAACCTGATTGCGCTGCGTGAAAAGCTGAAAGAGCAATACAAAGAGAAAGGCGTACGCTTAACTGTCATGCCGTTCTTTATTAAAGCTCTGTCGCTGGCGTTAAAAGAGTTCCCGGTAATGAATGCGCAGGTGAACGAAGACTGCACTGAAATTACCTACTTCGATGATCACAATATCGGTATGGCAGTCGATACCAAAATTGGTTTGTTAGTACCTAACGTAAAGCAGGTACAGAACAAGAGTATTATCGATGTGGCCAACGAAGTGACTCGTCTGACTCAAGCTGCTCGAGAAGGCAAAGTGCCTCAGGCTGATATGAAAGGCGGCACCATTAGTATTTCGAACATTGGTGTTATCGGCGGTACGGTGGCAACACCTATCATTAATAAGCCGGAAGCAGCTATTGTTGCCTTAGGCAAAGTGCAGGAATTACCGCGTTTTGACGAAAACGGCAACGTGGTAGCTCGTAAGATAATGACGGTAAGCTGGTCAGGCGACCATCGTATTATCGACGGCGGCACCATTGCTCGCTTCAACAAGCTCTGGCAGGAATACCTCGAAGACCCAACCAGCATGCTGGTTAACATGGTCTGAGATAACGGAAGAGCCAGAAACTAAGAGTTAGGAAAGTTAAGAAACACGCCGTGAACCCTTCCTTGGGGGCTTGAGTGACGCCATCCTTGGCGTCACACAGTTTCTTAACTTATCCCTAACTCTTTTTTTGTTTCTGGCTATCTACATCTGCGTTCAGTAAGCTAGATAAAGCTAGCAGATCCTACGGATAGTGGGCGTAGCGCCTAGAGTTAAAACCCTCTGATACAGGAGTGTCGAAGGCCATGGATGGCCTTCGTCAAGCCCTCATGGATGAGCTTGTTGCGTCTCCTGTATCAGAGGGTTTTAACTCCAAGCGGAGCGCTCTATCCGTAGGAAGCCTTAACACTTCCTTTCCCCTTCTTTTCTGTAGCTGTGCTATGGTTTTCTTATCTGAGAAGCATAGAGAGCCAAGATGTTTGAAATTATTTACCTTTCTTTAGCGATATTACTGGCTGTGCTGACGTTAGCGCCGTTGTCGTGGTCGCAAGTTTGGTGGATTCGCGGGTTGGATTTTCCGCGTTTGCAGCTTTCGGTGCTGCTAAGTGTGCTGTTGATAGTTGGCTTTGTGGTTATACGTGACTGGACGTCGGTCACTGCGGTGGCTATGGGGCTGATTATTGGTTGTCTTGTTTGTCAGCTGTGGTGGGTGGTGCCTTATACGGCTTTATTCCCGAAAGAAGTGAAAGCGGTTGATGTAGGCGAGGCAGGGGCTCGGCTTAGAATTATGACGGCGAATGTGCTGATGCCTAACCGTAACAGTGATGGTCTTATTCAGCTAGTGAGGGACTATACGCCGGATGTTCTGGTAACGCTTGAGTCTGATGGATGGTGGGGGGAGCAGTTAGAGGCTATTGAATCGAACTACCCTCATACGGTTAAGGTGCCTCTGGATAATCTCTATGGTATGCATCTCTATTCTCGGCTGCCGTTATCTGACGTTAGCGTTGAGTACTTAATTGAGGACGATAAGCCGTCGATACATTGCTTTATTGAGTTACCGACCGGGCAAAAAGTGAAAGCGCACTTTGTGCATCCGGCGCCGCCGAGTCCAACGGAAAATGAGGAGTCGGAGGAGCGTGATGGTGAACTCCTGTTAGTTGCGAAACACGTAGAGCCCCAGAAGCATCCGACTATAGTCACTGGCGACTTGAACGATGTGGCCTGGTCGAGAACCACTTTGCTCTTCCGTAAAATCAGTGGATTGTTAGACCCGCGGGTGGGGCGGGGTATGTTCAACACTTTTCACGCGGACTATTGGTTTGCTCGCTGGCCGCTTGATCATATTTTTCATAGCCACCATTTTGCACTGGTTTCAATGACGCGACTGCCTGGCTTTGGGTCTGATCATTTTCCTCTGCTAACGGAACTGGCTCTCTCGCCTGGTGAAAATAGTATTAATGATGGCCCTTCGCCTGACGAAGAGGACAAAGAAGCGGCGGATGAAATCGTTAAAAAGGCTATGGCTTAAGCTTTTTCTTAAAGTGAAGCCGCTGCACTAATAAACCGGTAATAATAAGTGCCAAGCCCACAATAGTGCTGACATAAATGGTCTCGCCAATAATTGCTGACAGTAGCAGCAGTGAAATAAACGGCGATATAAATATCAGGTTGCTAATAAGTGCGGTGTTGGTGGCTGTTTTCATAGCTTTTAGCCAAAATAAAAAGGTAATACCCATTTCAAATAATCCGACATAACTGACAGCTGCCCAGCCTTGCCAGGGTATGTTCGACCAGTCGCTCCAGACAAAGCTGGCAATAATTAAAATTGGCAATGCTAAGCCAAAGGACAAGACTAGGCTAACGACTGAGTCCGCATTACGTCGGGTGTTGAGTATCCAGTAACCGGCCCACAGGAAGGTTGATATCAAGGCTAATAAAACACCCCAGGGATTACTAAAGCTAAGCCCGAATAGGTCACCGCGGGTCGCTATAATTAACACACCGAAATAACCCAGTGCGCAGGCGACCCAGTCGCGGCGACGAATATGCTGCTTTAGAAACAGGGCGGCCATAATACTGAGTGCTATTGCCCATGTGTAATTCAGGGGCTGAGCTTCGGAGGCGGGTAGCAGTTTATAAGCTTGAAAGAGCACTAAATAGTAGATAAGAGGGTTAATAAGCCCCATTAGTACGTAGTACAAAGGCATTTTCCGCAGCTCAAGCAGCAACAAGTGAGATTTTCTCTGAATCACACAGACTAGGCTTAGAATAGCAAAGGAAACGACACTGGCGGCTGTTACCATTTGTAATGGCGTCATGTACTCTAGTGTGATTTTAAACGCCGTAGCGACCGTCGACCATAATAAAACGGCAATAAGGGCGTAGATAAAGGCGAGTTTATCAGCGGCTATGGTGTGATGGCATGGCGTCCCCTTAACTCATACGTCGATGAGCACTGCAGCTTGTTGGTGTTCAATCCAGAGAAAGGCATTCTGCTGATATCGGCGGGCAAGGTCAATGACTGTTTGTTGACTCAACCCTAAAACCATAAAGCTTTCTTCGGCGGGCCATTGATTGTCGCGATCTTCTCCAGCGCCGTAAAAGTAACGAATGCCTTTTAAATTGCTAATATCTGCTTCTAAAAGTTGATTACGGTCTCGATTTTCGCTAATGCTTAAAAGCGAACTATGTGGGTTAAAGGCAGTGATAAAGGCTCCGGTTTTACAATTAACGTCACGACATAGCAAGTCAAAATCGCTATTGGTGCTACCTACCGATAAAGTAATTTTTTGGCCATTCACAACAAACCAGTAGTCGGTATTTTTATAATGTTCCAGCAATGTTGCGTCCATACTTTGACCATCACTTAAGCGTTAATTAAAGTAAGAGTTTAACTTTTGAGGCAGTGAGATTCTATGAACCCAAGTATTAGTGTTATTACGCTGGGAGTCGATGACTTAAAGCGCGCACTTGCTTTTTATCAGGACGGTTTAGGCTGGGAAACGAAGGGCATTGTCGGTGAGGACTTTGAAAATGGCGCTGTTGCCTTCTTTAAGCTGCCTAGTGGTTTGAGGTTGGCTTTGTGGCCGCGTAAAAGCATTGCTGCTGAAATGGGTGTTGATGTCGCTAAAAATGCCAATGAGGTGCTGCTGAGCCATAATGTCAGTTCCCACTCTGAAGTTGATGCAGTTATGAATGAAGCGAAATTGGCAGGAGCAACCATTCTTCGTGAGGCTAAAGACTTATTTTGGGGTGGCTACGGTGGTTTTTTCAAAGATCCGGACGGTCATACTTGGGAAGTCACCTGGAATCCGGCTTGGAGTTCTTAATGCCGGCTTTAGCGAATTTGATACAGATCAAGTATTGGTAAGTATTTACTCTAAAATAGATCTTTTTTTGATCTGATTAGACCAGCAAAGCGTAAACTACAGCATTCAAAAGTTCTTTGTTTGTTGTAGGAATTCCTTAATGCTTTGCGCTAAAACAAAACACCAGCTCGCTAAAACCACTGAAGAGCTGTCGCAATATAAACAGTTAATGAATGCCATTGACAGTAATGTTGCGCGTATTGACTTTACCCCTCAGGGCTATGTTTTAAATGCCAATAACCAGTTTCTGGAAACTATGGGGTATGGCTTCAATGAGGTTATCTCCAAGCATCATAAAATGTTTTGTGAACCGAGTTATTCGTCTTCCCATGCGTATCGAACGTTTTGGCAGCAGCTGGCAGAGGGTAAGTCGCAGCATGAGCGGTTTAAGCGCATTCGCAGTAATGGCGACATTATTTGGTTAGAAGCGACGTACTTTCCCGTTAAAAACGAGAAAGGCGAGGTTGTTTTCATTACGAAAATTGCCAGTGATGTCACTGACGAAGTCACCGCCTTAGAGCAGCAGGCCGCCATTAATACGGCAATTAATAAGTCAATGGCGACTATTGAGTTTTTACCTGACGGAGTCATTACCTGGGCAAATGATAACTTTCTAAACACCGTGGGTTATTCGCTTAGCGATATTACTGGCAAGCACCATAAGCTGTTTTGTGAGCAAAGCTTTTACGATGAAAACCCGAGCTTTTGGCGTGAACTTGGCAAAGGTGAGTTCAAAACCGGGCGTTTTAAGCGTGTTAGTAAGCACGGGCAACCGGTTTGGCTGGAAGCCAGTTATAACCCAATTTTTGACAGTAATGGTCGAGTTGTAAAAGTCATTAAGTTTGCCAGCGATATTACCGAACGGGTGTTAAAAGCCCAACAGACCACAGAAGCTGCAGAAATTGCGTATTCGACGTCTCAGCAAACAGCCATGATAGTGAAAGACGGTAAAGCGTCTATTGATGTTTCTGTGGAAAGCTCTAACGAAATACTCACTAAAAGTCAGCAAACCGACGCTATTATTGAGCAGTTACAAGAGCAGGCCATTAGTATTGAAGACATTGTTAAAACCATTAATGCACTAGCTGAACAAACAAATCTTCTGGCATTAAATGCGGCGATTGAAGCTGCCAGAGCAGGAGAGCATGGTCGCGGGTTTGCTGTCGTTGCTGACGAAGTAAGAAATTTGGCAACCAGAACGACGCAGGCAACAAGCGAGATATCGGGCGTTATGCAGCGTAGCTCAGAAGTTTCGGAAGCTATCTCGTTGTCTATTGACGATATTCAGGAAATGGCAAAGCGCGGAAAAGAGCAAATTGAAAAAGTGAAAGCCATAATGGATGAAATAGACGAAGGCGCAACCAATGTGGTTAACGCCGTCAGCCATCTTTCCTAGCAAGCCTAACGATTAGCCAGCATTTTCCTTAGTAACCCTGGTATAAAGCGCTGCAACAGTGGCGCTATTTTACTCATGCCTTTGCCGCTAACCACTTCCGCTTTATTGTTTTCTATTGCCTGAATAATATCTGATGCACACTTTTCAGGGCTGATACCACCTGCGTTGTCGTTGTCTTCTTTGCCCCGTAGTGAACCGTCTCCGGTTAGAGCGTTATGGGCAATTTGAGTATGTACGAAACCCGGTAGTATTGTGGTGCAGTGTACGCCGTGTTCCGCCATTTCGGCTCGTAAACAGTCCATGTAACCAATAACTGCAAACTTAGCACCGGAATAGCCACTGCGGAGCTTTGTACCGACTTTTCCCGCCACACTGGATACCGTCACGATATGTCCGCTGCTGCGCTCAACCATTTGTGGAAGAACAACTTGGTTTAATGCAACAACCGAGAAGTAATCGACTTCCATTAGTGTTCGGTAAACCGGTAGCTCTGTTTCCATTGCCAGACTACGCTGAGAAACACCGGCATTATTAATTAAAATATCTACCGTTTTACTCGCTAACGCTGACGACGCCTTTTCTTTTGCCTTTTCTGGATGGCTTAGGTCGAGGGCTAAGACGCTATGGGTATCGGGGGTTGGCAGTGACCGGCGCAACTCCTCCAGCTGAGCTTCACGACGCGAAGTGAGAATAAGCTTTGCGCCTTTGTCGGCGAGTTGACGTGCCAGTGCCAAACCGATGCCTGAAGAGGCACCGGTTAGCCAGACTCTTTTATTTGCAATAGCAGTCACTGTTTAACCTGCCGGGTAGGTATAACTAGCCTGGAAACCCAGAGGAATGCCTAGAGTCCAGTATAGAATCAGGAAGGCAGACCAAAGCACCAGCAGTGAGACTGTGTATGGCAGCATCATGGAAACTAGCGTGCCTATACCGGTCTTCTTAACGTAGCGCTGGCAGTAAACCACAACCAGGGGGAAGTACGGCAGTAACGGCGTAATAATGTTACTGGACGAGTCGCCCACACGGTAAGCCGCTTGCGTTAAGTCTGGCGAGTAACCCAGTTGCATCAGCATAGGCACGAAAATGGGTGAAATAAGTGCCCATTTAGCCGACGCTGAACCCACAAACAAGTTGATAAACGCGACCAGGAAGACAATACCCACCATGGTAACGCCGCCTGATAGCTCTAAGCTGGCAAGGAAATTAGCGCCTTTTACTGAAATAAGTGTTCCCAGCTGCGAGTCACCAAAAGCCTTTATAAACAGCGCACAGAAGAATGCCATGACCATATAGTAAGCCATACCTTCCATCGACTTGCTCATGGCGCCAATAACGTCTTGTGAGTTCGTAAAGTTACCTGATACGTACCCGTGAACAATGCCCGGAATAATAAACAGTAGGAAAATTAACGGGACAATCATGCCCATTAACGGTGCGCCCAGAGAGGCTAATTCACCCGTTTGTGGATCGGCCAGCGGAGAATTTTCTGCTGTTGCTGAAAAATACAGTAATACAATACCAGCAAGCATGGTGAGAGAAGCCGCGTAAAATGCTTTGCGATCACGCGGAGATACATCATCAACCGCCGGCATATCGTCAGGATGGCCGTCGATTTCAGCACCGCGCAGACGCGGTTCAACCACTTTGTCGGTCAGGAACCAACCAATAGCTACTACCACAATGGAAGACGCCGCCGTAAAGAAGTAGTTATTCAACGGGTTTAGCTGAATATCAGAATCAATAATTTGCGCCGCGCTTTGGGTAAAACCATTGCAGCAATGGGTCAATAGCGGAAGGTACAAAGTTCGCGCTGAAACCACCGGAAACCCCAGCGAATGCCGCTGCAATACCTGCCAGTGGATGACGACCTGCGGCATAGAAAATAACGCCACCCAGTGGAATAACCAGCACGTAACCAGCGTCGACTGCCGTGTGACTGACAATTGCCACCAAAATAAGCATTGGTGTGAGTAAGGTTTTTGGCGTTACGTTCAGCATAAGCTTAATGGCTACGTCGATATAACCTGAGCGTTCAGCTACACCGACACCCAGCATAGCCAGCAATACAACACCTAACGGCGCAAAGCCCATAAAAGTATCGACCATGTTGGCCAAAAACGCGGTGATTTCAGGGCCGCTGAGCAAGTTAGTAACGCTAATAGCCTCACCGGTTAGTGGGTGAGTTTCGTCAAAGCTAACGCCTGACATCGCCCAGGACATTACCCAAACAATAATGAGCAAGCCGAAGAACATAACGGCCGGATCAGGAAGCTTATTGCCGACTTTTTCTACGCCGTCGAGCATGCGGTTGAGCAGACTGTTCGGCTTTTCCTTTTGCGAACGGTCCGGTTGTGGAGATTGAGCCATGATGTATTCCCGATTGTTATTTTATTGGTCTAATTATTATGCGCAGGTATCATAACCATTATTTGGCGTATGAACAAAGCAACAAGGTGAAAATTTCCTCATGATTTGTGGTGTCGATGAAGCGGGCAGAGGTCCTATTGCAGGACCCGTTGTTGCCGCTGCGGTTATTCTTGATCCTGAACGTCCTATTGAGGGGCTTAATGACTCAAAGAAGCTGAGTGAGAAGAAGCGCGAGAAGCTCAGCATCGAGATAAAGGAAAAGGCGCTGTATTGGGCAATAGCGCAGTCAGACCCTGACGAGATTGAACAAATAAATATACTCTGGGCAACCATGAAAGCTATGCAACGCTCAGTAGAAGCGTTACCCGTATTACCCAGCAAAGTGCTGATTGACGGTAACCGAGTGCCCGAATTGACGGTACCCGCCGAAGCCATTGTGGGCGGTGACGCCAGTGAAGCTTGTATTGCCGCCGCCTCTATTTTGGCGAAAGTGGAGCGTGACAGACAGATGCTGGAATGGCACGAACGTTACCCGCAGTATGAGTTTAATAAACACAAGGCATACGGAACAGCACGGCACATTGAACTACTGAAGAAATACGGACCTTGCCCCATTCACCGACGTGACTACAAGCCGGTTCGAGAGGCGCTGGCTAACTTGTGATTTTGTTGCCTAAGCCCTAAAATACAGGGCTTTCCTGTTTTCCTAAATTAATAAGTTGGAACGCCACCATGCAGTCTATTCCTCACGTCGATATGCGACGTTATCACGATAATTTTGATGCATTTACTCAGGATGTTGGCCAAGGCTATGAAAAGTATGGCTTTATTGCGTTAACGCAACACGGTGTTGATACAGCGCTTATAGAACGCGCGCTAGACACTTGTCGTGAGTTATTCGCATTGCCGGATGAGGTTAAAAAGCAATATCACCGTCCCGGAGAAGGTGGCGCACGCGGTTATACACCCTTTGGCACTGAAATCGCCAAGGACGCAGAGCATGTGGACTTAAAAGAATTTTGGCATGTTGGCCGCGAAGTGGAAGGTACGCCGGCTTATCCGCAGTTGTTACCGAATGTTTGGCCAGAAGAGTTACCAAAGTTTAAAGACGACATGCTGGCCATCTATGAAGCACTGGATAAGCTGGGCAACCAGGTGTTAGACGCGCTGGCAGTTTACTTAGGTCAGCCAAAAGACTTTTTCCGCGACAAGGTGAATAACGGCAACTCAATTTTGCGCCCACTGCATTACCCGCCTATTATTGATGAAGATACACCGTCTGTACGAGCGGGTGCGCATGAAGATATCAACGTTCTGACCTTATTAGTTGGCTCAAGAGAGCCGGGTCTGGAAGTTCTGGCGAAAGACGGTAGCTGGGTGCCGGTAACCATTATTGAAGGTGCCATTATTTGTAACGTGGGTGATATGCTACAGCGTTTAACAAACCATGTGTTGCCTTCGACTACGCATCGTGTGGTTAATCCGCCTGCGCCTTACAATGAGAAGTCGCGTTACTCTATTCCGTTCTTCTTACACTTTAACCCGGACGTAATGATAACCCCGTTGGAAAGCTGTATTACGGTTGAGAACCCGCAGCGTGACGAACCCATTACGGCGGATGATTATTTAATGCAGCGTTTGCGTGAAATTGGTCTTATTAAAGACTAATAGCAACCGACACTAAGGAGTATGCAGGTGAATAAGAACAAGCGTCTTTTGAGTCAGTTAGTGCGCGGCGCTGCTATTGCGTTCGGCTCTGTTGCATTACTGAGCTGTGCATCAACACCAGAGCAAGCGCCCCAAAATGAGAGTTTTGAGCTGACAGTGCTGCACGTTAATGATCACCACTCAACCTTAGACGCCAAACAGCAAACGCTGGTATGGGCTGAGCAGGAGTGGCAGGTAGAAGCTGGTGGCTTTCCACGCGTTGGCGCGCAGATAAAAGCGCTGCGAGCGGCTAATGATAATGTTCTTACCCTGCATGCCGGTGATGCGGTGACAGGTAGTTTGTATTTCACGCTGTTTGGCAGTGAAGCCGATGCCCGCATGATGAATAACGTTTGTTTTGATGCCTTCACTATTGGTAACCATGAGTTTGATAACGGTGATGCAGGCCTTGCTAAGTTCTTACAGCAGTTAGGTACCGAGCAGTGCCAAACCGCCAAATTAAGTGCCAATATTAAGCCTGAGGTGGGCGAGTCGCCACTGACACCAGACAACGAGTGGCAAATGTTTAAGCCTTACACCATTGTTGAGCGTGGCGGTGAAGAGGTGGCAATTATTGGTTTAACCATTGCGAGTAAAACAAAAAAGTCTTCTCAGCCAGACCGAAGCACCGAGTTTTTAGACGAATTTGAAACGGCGCAAAAATACATTGCCGAAGTTCAGCGCCAGGGCGTTGAGAAAATTGTTTTGCTCACTCACATTCAATATGAGCGTGACAAGGAACTGGTTAAACAATTACCTGGCGTCGATGTGATTATTGGTGGTGATTCGCATACTTTACTCGGTGATTTTAGTGAGTTTGGTATGAAGTCTGCCGGATCGTATCCGACAGAATTAACCAATGCGGATGGTGACAAAGTGTGTATTGCCCACGCCTATCAGTACTCGCTGGTTGTCGGTGAATTAAAAGCTGAGTTTGACGGCGATAAAATCGCAGCTTGTGGTGGGCGACCTCACTACTTATTGGGTAAAGACATTCAGGTGTCTGACGGTATTGTGACGACCTATGAACCGATTACCACCGCATTAAAAGAGAGCGGTGTTTATAGCTTCGTTGAACCCGATACCGAGCTTCAGTCCATATTAGAAGACTATCGAAGTAAAGTTGACGATTTTTCAGCAGAGGTTATTGCGGACGTACCTCAGCAAATTTGTTCTCAACAAGTTGATAGAAACCGCCGGGCCGGCTGTGCGCAGGTAATCAGCTCAGGCGCTCACCGAGTGGTTGCGGAAGCCTTTCTACACTCGGTACCCGAAGCCGACTTTGCAATTCAAAATGGTGGTGGGGTGCGTTCAGATATTTCAGAAGGCGACTTTACCGTCGGTGACGCTTTTACCGTGCTGCCTTTCGCGAATACTTTGGTGAAGCTAGAGCTGACAGGCTCCGAGTTTAAGCAGGCAATGGAAGAAGCTTTAGCCTATGCTGTTTCTGATGGCGGCTCTCAAGGGGCTTACCCTTATGGCGCCGGCATTCGTTATTCAGTCGATTTAACCGAAGAAACCGGCTCGCGCGTATCTAACCTGGCAGTGTGGGATAAAGGCAGCCAGAGCTGGCAGCCAATGTCGGCCAGAGCGACTTATATTTTGGTAACGAACAGCTTCATTGCTGGCGGCCAGGACGGTTGGAATACATTCTACCGTATTAGTGAGCGGGGGCGTGCCCGCAATACCGGTATTGACTATGCTGAGTCACTAGTGAATTACGCCAGAGCTCAAGAGGTTCTGCAACGACCTGAAGAGTTTGCAACTCAGTCATATACGCCTGTAGAGGATAAATAATGGCTCACTCGTTTGAGCCAAGACCGGTCTCCGATAACGCCAGATTCGACTTTATTGTTGTCATTCTGGCGTTACTTACCGCGTTTGCGCCGCTGTCTATTGATATGTATTTGCCGGCGTTTAGCGCAATTGCCAGTGACTACGCCACCGACACTCATCACGTAGAATTATCACTGACTGCGTTTTTCTTTGGCTTATTCATAGGGCAGTTGCTGTATGGTACGGCAACCGATAAGTTTGGTCGTAAGAACCCACTGTATATCGGTTTGGCAATTTATGTGGTGACTTCCGTTGCCTGTGCTTATGCACCGGACATTCAGTGGTTGATTGTGCTGCGATTCTTTCAGGCTATTGGAGCCTGCGCGGGGATTGTTATAGCCCGTGCCGTAGTGCGTGATCTCTATACGCCGCAAGCATCAGCGCGAGTCTTTTCGTTTTTAATATTGGTTATGGGCGTTGCGCCTATTTTGGCACCATTATTCGGCGCTTATATTACCGAATGGATGGGCTGGCGAGCACTCTTTCTCATTGTTGCTGCTCTGGGAGTTGCTTCCGCAGTGACTATTCACTTTGTGCTGCCGGAAACACGCGGACGCCGTTACGATGTGCGTATGCGCCATACCGGAACAACCTATTGGGCGGTATTTCGGGATCCTTCCTTTTTACGCTATTCACTGACAGGGGCTATTGCTCAGTCCGGGCTGTTCGCCTATATCACCGGCTCGCCGAAAATGTTTATTGAAATTTTCGGGTTGGATCCAACGCACTACAGTTGGTTATTTGGTGTGAATGCTATTGGTATTATCGGTTTTTCTCAGCTCAATGGCTGGTTACTGAAATATCATTCCTCACGAAAAATATTGAATATATCTTTGCCTATACTGGCGGTTGTTTCGACTGTCATGTGCGTGATGGCTTATATTCATGCAAGCTTCTGGGGCATTTTGCTGCCTTTATTTGCTTATATTTCAACGCTTGGCTTAGTTTTTCCTAATGCTATGGCGGGGGCGCTGGCAGAGCAACAGGAGCGCGCAGGTTCGGCGTCCGCCGTTACTGGTAGCTTACAGTTTTTAATTGCTGGGTTGGTATCGGCCGGCGTGAGCCAGGCAGGGAGTTTTACCGATTACGCAATGGCGTGGGTGATAGGTGTGGCCGGCTTATTAGCGGTTATTGCATACCGCGTAATGCGCCGGCCAGAATAATAGCTTACCCGTAATAGGTTGGGGCTGCCGGACCAACTGGTAGCCCAAAGCCGAATACCCAAATAAAGAACAGTATCGTCCAACCTACGAAGAAAATCATTGAGTAAGGCAGCATCATAGCCACCAATGTGCCAATACCTAAATCTTTCTTGTAACGAGCTGCAACAGCCAGTATCAAACCAAAGTAACTCATCATAGGAGTGATGACGTTAGTCACTGAATCGCCGATACGGTAAGCCGCCTGAATCACTTCTGGTGAGTAGCCAATAAGCATCAGCATCGGTACGAATATTGGTGCAGTGATAGCCCACTGTGCCGATGCTGAACCCAGCATTAGGTTTACAAACCCACAGACCATAATGAAGAACACAAAAATGAGTGGGCCGGTCATGCCAATATTGGTCAGAAACTCTGCGCCGTTAATAGCGAAGATGGTGCCAAAGTTGGTCCATTTAAAGAAGTTAACGAACTGCGCGGCGAAGAAAACCAACACAATGTACATACCCATGGTGCCCATGCTGTGCGACATTGCGTCAATGACGTCGCGGTCGTTTTTCATGGTGTTTACGACACGGCCGTAAACAAAACCCGGAATGGCAAAGAAGAAGAAAATATAAACCACGACACCTTTTAAGAATGGAGAGCCTTTCACTAAGCCGGTTTCCGGGTGTCGAAGAATTCCCCATTCGGGTACCACAGTGAGTGCGAGAAGACCTGACAGTACTAATACACTGAGCCCGGCTAACTTTAGGCCACGTTTTTCCAAAACACTTAGTGGCTCCATAGAAGACTGATCGGATAAATCGATGGACGCTTCGTCTTTATTGTACTTGCCAAGTTTGGGCTCCACGATTTTGTCCGTAATGACTGCACCCAGAATGGCGATGAGGAAGGTGCTTATCATCATGAAGTACCAGTTGGCTTCAGCGCCAACGGTATAGTTCTCGTCGACAATCTTTGCCGCTTCCTGGGTTATCCCTGACAGTAATGGGTCAACGGTACCAATTAACAAATTGGCACTGTAACCTGCAGAGACACCGGCAAATGCAGCGGCCAAACCAGCCAGTGGGTGGCGGCCTAAGCCGTAAAAGATCATCGCGGCAAGCGGAACCAACACTACGTAGCCGAGCTCCGACGCCGTGTTAGAGATAACACCGGCAAAAACGACCGTTACGGTAATTAACTTAGGTGGCGCTTTCATAACCAAGCCACGCATAGCCGCAGAAATGAGACCTGAACGCTCAGCCACACCAACACCTAATAAAGCGACAAGCACCGTCCCCAATGGCGTAAAGCCAGTAAAGTTCGTCACCAGGTTGGTCACAATTTTTTGTATACCTTCGGCGTTTAATAAGCTGACTGCCTGGATAACAGTCTCGCCGTCGCGAGGGTCGATAGCGCTGACACCAAAATAAGCAGCAATGCCACTAGCGACAATAACCAGCAGACAAAAAATTGCGAATAGCGTTATAGGGTGAGGAAGTAAATTACCCAACCACTCGACCATGTCGAGGAAGCGAGTAAACCAGCCGCGCTTGCTGGTCTCTGAGTAACCATTATTGGAAGACTGCATACCTTTCGCCTTTATTATTTTAAAGTCAGAATGTTTAAAACAACGCAGAATTCTAGCATAAAAAAAAGGCGACCCTGCAAAACAGAGTCGCCTTATTTGCGTTAAGACGCTTAGCGTTTAAGCTGCATCACTTTCTTTTAGGTTTTTCAGCGCGTAATCAAACGCCGCTTTACCTGCCAATAAGTCTTCCGGTGCGAAGTCGTCAACATTGATAGTGCGTAAACGGCCTTCTTCCGCTTTTTCCAGAAGAGCAACTTCGTCATCGCTTAGTACGCCCAGTTCTTTACCTTTGGCACCAATTTGGTCCAACTGAGTAAAGCTGAAGCGTTTACCCGCTGCTTTACAAACTTTGTCGTACAGTGGCTCAGCGGCAATAACGTTTTGTAGTGTTTCTTCTAAGAAGCCAAAATGACCTTCAGGGCTCAGGAACTGGCCTTTACCCAGGCGAGTACGTACGTCATTAGGTGACATCAGCATACGCGCAATTTTGTGGTCGTTCTTGTCGCTTGGACGCTTAGCAATGCGGCCTAATGGGAACATGATGGCGCGCATAACAGAGCCAACACCACCAAAGTTTTCCAGCATAGACAACTGTGCTTCCTGAAGTTTATTCAGAGTGTCCTGCATAGCCCAGTGCAACAATGGTAAGTCTTCTTTTATCTGACCGTCGTCGTGGAAACGCTTCAGAATGGCTGAGCCTATGTATAGATAGCTCAGCATATCGCCCAAGCGAGCAGAAACACGCTCTTTACGCTTCAGGCTGCCGCCAAGCACGCCCATAGCTACGTCAGACAATAACGCCATATTGGCACTGAAGCGGTTCATTTGCTGGTAGTACTTACGTGCAGGACCGCTTACAGGCACTGAACTTAAGCGATGACCGCCAAAGCCGTAAAACACTGAACGCATAAAGTTGCTTGCAGCAAAACCGATATGACTAAACAAAGCGTTATCGAACTTCTTAAGCGCTTCAGGGCCTTGTTCTGCTGACGCTTCCATTTCTTTTAATACGTAAGGATGGCAGCGAATGGCACCCTGACCGTAAATCATCATGTTACGAGTCAGAATGTTCGCGCCTTCAACGGTAATTGCAACAGGTACGCCCTGGTAACCACGACCTAAGTAGTTGTTTGGACCTAAACAGATGCCTTTACCGCCATGAATATCCATCGCGTCGTCCATGCAGGCGCGCAATTTCTCAGTCATGTGGTATTTAGCGATAGCACCGATAACGGAAGGCTTCTCGCCTAAGTCGATGCCTTTGGTGGACAGAGTCGTCACCGCATCCATTAAGTACGCATTACCTGCGATGCGAGCCATTGGCTCTTCAACACCTTCCATTTTACCAATCGGTAGCTTGAATTGACGACGAATGCGTGAGTACGCACCGGTCGCCAGAGCAATAGATTTAATACCACCGGCACTGTTTGATGGCAGAGTAATAGAGCGGCCTACGGATAAACACTCAACCAGCATACGCCAGCCTTTACCGGCATTTTTCTGGCCGCCAATAATGTAGTCTAACGGTACGAATACATCATTACCGCGAATCGGACCATTCTGGAACGGTACGTTCAGCGGGAAGTGACGACGACCAATTTCCACGCCTTTGGTGTCACGCGGAATAAGCGCACAGGTAATACCCAGCTCTTCTTCTTCACCGATTAAACCGTCAGGGTCGTACATTTTGAATGCCAGACCTAATACCGTCGCAACCGGTGCAAGCGTGATGTAACGCTTGTTGAAGTTAAGTTTAATACCAACAATTTCTTCGCCGTTCCATTCGCCTTTACAGACAACACCTGAGTCAGGAATAGCCCCTGCGTCAGAGCCTGCTTCCGGACTGGTCAGCGCGAAACATGGAATTTCGTCGCCACTAGCCAAGCGTGGCAGGTAATGATCCTGCTGCTCTTTGGTACCATAGTGCTGAAGCAACTCGCCCGGGCCTAATGAGTTAGGTACACCGACTGTTGATGCTAATACCGTACTAACGCCCGCAAGCTTTTGCAGCACACGAGACTGAGCGTACGCTGAAAACTCAAGACCACCGTATTCTTTCTTGATGATCATGGCGAAGAATTTTTTCTCTTTCAGGTACTGCCATACGTGCTCAGGCATGTCTGTCAGTTCATGCGTAACTTCCCAGTCGTCCAGCATTTTGCAGACTTCTTCACACGGGCCGTCTAAGAACTCTTGCTCTTCTGCTGTTAGCTCAGCTTTTGGCACGTCCAGCAGCTTTTTCCAGTCCGGGTCGCCGCTGAATAAGTCGCCGTCCCACCAAACTGTACCGGCTTCTAACGCATCGCGCTCAGTGTCAGACATTTCTGGCATGACTTTGCGGTACGCTTTAAGAATTGGTTTAGTTAGCAAGTTCAGGCGAACGGGTGCTAAATTAAGAGGCACTAAGATAACGGCAAGAATTGTCCAAAGCACAGGGCCGACAATTTCCAGTACGTTACCAATAGCAAACATAGCGACCATGCCGACACTGAATAGTAGCAGGCTGGCGCGCTTGTAAATGAGAGCTGCCGCAACAATAACGGTAGCGATAATCCAAAGTGCAATACTCATAGTGTAATACTCCGATTTGGAGGTCTGACCAGTTATACTGTGCAAGTTAGATCAACCAGACATTATTTTCAAGGAAAATTTGAACGCCCGTTTGAATTTTGTGTCAATGTAAGTATCCAGTTGTCACGGTGAATGGAGTAGTGATGTTAAAACGGACAATGTATTTTTTAATGGCTTCTTCTGTACTGAGTTTCTCTCTGCTTGCGCCGGTTCATGCAGACGATACTGTAAAAGAGACTCAGGGCATTAACGATACCATGAAGCCCTACGAAGCGAATTACGTTATTACGCGTGGTGACAGCGAATATGGTGAAGGCTACCGTTATTTAGAGGTATCGCCTGATGACGAATGGCAGCTGCGCACAAAGTCTGATATTTCCTGGTTTATTCTGTCCGATACTCGGGAAGCCCGCTCAGTGTTTATTGTTGACGACGAAAGTAAACGCCTGGAGCCGCGTGAGTTTATCTATATGCGTACCGGAACTGGATCGGACAAGTCGTTTCATGGTGAATTCCGAGCAGATGATAAGACGGTTCGCAATGTCGATACTGGTCGCATGCTCGACATTAACTGGAAAGACGCTTTATTTGATGAAACCAATGTAACAGAGCAGCTGCGCATAGACTTGGCCCGAGGAGCTAAAACGTTTGAGTATCGACTGGTTGATGAAAAAGGCCGGGAAGATGAGTATCGTTTTAGAGTGATGGCCGACAGTGAACTACTAAAACTGCCGTATGGCGAGGTTGAAGCGATAAAAGTAGGGCGCATTCGTGACAACAATCGCCGCCAGACCTTCTTCTGGTTTGCGCCGGAATTAAACTACGTGATGGTTAAAATGCAGCAATTCAAAGAAGGTGACGAACAAGCCACCATGTCTTTGAAAAGTTTGGAAATGTAAGAGTTTAATTACTCCGAGGCGTAGCCCTGAGAGCCTAGTACTTCACCGTCTAAGGTCACGCGGCCGTTTTCGAGCTTCAAACGCTCCTGACAAAACCAGTTAACCACAAGCGGATAAATGCGGTGCTCTTGTTCGTGAACACGGGCTTGCACTTCGTCAACTGTGTCGCCTTCAAAAATAGGCACTTTCGCCTGTAATACGACCGGACCACCATCGAGCTCTTCTGTCACGAAGTGAACACTGACACCGTGTTCAGTATCGCCGGCATCTAACGCCCGTTGATGCGTGTTTATACCTTTGTATTTCGGCAAAAGAGACGGATGTATGTTGAACATACGACCTTCGTAATGGCGCGTGAAGTCACCGGTCAGAATGCGCATAAAGCCGGCCAGTACTACTAAGTCAGGCTGATAACTATCAATTAATGCTTTAAGTTCAGCGTCGTAAGCTTCCCGCGTATCAAATTCTTTGTGGCTAAGCACTTCGGTGCTAATACCCTTTGCGGAAGCTTTCTCCAGACCTTTGGCTGACGCTTTATTCGAAATAACGGCAACCACTTCACCGGCGACTTTACCGTTTTCGCAGGCCTGCTGAATGGCCTGCATATTACTACCGGTGCCTGATATTAGTACAACAATACGTTTCATTAGTGAGTCTCGTCGGCCAGAATGTCGACTTGCTCTTCACCTTCTGCGGCATTAGCAATACGGCCAATTTTCCAGGCGTCTTCGCCAGCGTCAGTCAGTATTTGAATGGCTTTATCGGCCTCGTCATTAGGTACCGCGATAACCATACCTACGCCACAGTTAAAGGTGCGGTACATTTCTTTCATGCTGACGTTGCCGTTTTCTTTTAACCAGTCGAAAATAACTGGCCAGTCCCAACTGTTACCGTCAATAACCGCTTTACTACCCTTAGGAAGGACTCGTGGAATGTTTTCCCAGAAGCCTCCACCGGTAATGTGTGACAAGGCATGCACAGGAACGTGCTTAATCAGTTCAAGCACTGACTTCACATAAATGCGAGTAGGCTCTAACAAGTGATCAGCCAGTGTTTTGCCTTGTAGGTGAGACTCTAAGTCGGCACCGCTGACTTCAATAATTTTACGAATAAGCGAGTAACCATTTGAGTGAGGGCCGCTTGATGCCAGAGCGATTAAGGCATCGCCGTCAGCGACTTTGGTGCCATCGATAATTTCTGACTTTTCGACAACACCGGTACAAAAGCCTGCTAAGTCGTAGTCGCCGTGTTCGTACATGCCTGGCATTTCTGCTGTTTCACCGCCGATAAGTGCGCATCCTGATTGTTCACAGCCGTCACCGATACCGGCAACCACATCGGCTGCGACGTCAACGTCCAGTTTGCCTGTTGCATAGTAGTCGAGAAAGAACAGAGGCTCTGCGCCTTGAACAATAAGGTCGTTCACACACATAGCGACCAAGTCGATGCCAACACCGCGGTGGCGTTTAAGGTCGATAGCTAAACGTAATTTTGTACCAACACCGTCGGTTCCGGAAACCAGAACCGGTTGCTTATAACCCGCCGGAATTTCACAAAGTGCGCCAAACCCACCAATGTTACCCATTACTTCTGGTCGATGCGTGCGTTTAGTCACGCCCTTGATACGGTCAACCAATGCATTACCAGCGTCAATATCGACGCCCGCGTCTTTATAACTTAAAGAAGGTTTGTTATCGCTCACAGAATTATCCCGACAGGCAAAAAATTTGCGCGCAAGTTTAACACGATTCGTGGTACAAAAGGTAGTCTACAGCCTGAGGTAATTACCCCAGGAACTTTGTTATGAGGTGTGCTCTAAGTATGGCTTCTCAAAGCTATAAAATAACCTGTGCTCAACCGCTTCACCTAGACGCCGTGGCAATACTGGAAGCCCGGACTTATCCCGACGATGCCATCAGCAAGCGTAGCTTCCGCCGTTTTATTGAGTCTGAGACGGCTGACTTCTATGTGTTGGAAGTGGATAATAACGTTGAAGGCTACATTGTGGTGTTGTACCGAACTAACACTAACCTGGCGCGCCTGTATGCGTTGGTCGTCAGCGACGATTATCGGCAAAAAGGTTACGGGCGACTATTACTGCAAAAAGCCGAAGCGTTAGCCGATGAACGGCATTCTCTGTTTTTACGCACCGAAGTAGCGGTGTCCAACAAGGTCGCTCAAGAGCTGCTCATCAGTGACGGCTTTCATTCTATCGAGCTTCGTGAAGCGTACTTCCCGGTGAGCGCAGCACAGTCGAGAGACGCACTCGTTCTGCAAAAACTTTTACCACGTTATGAACTCGGCGAAGACGCCGGCGTGGGCGCTACCGAAACCTACGTTCCTATGTTAACTCAGTCGACAGAGTTTACCTGTGGGCCGGCGAGCTTATTGATGGCGCTTGATTACTTTGGGTACCCAAGCCAGGATCCTCAGTCTGAAGAACTGGAAATTTGGCGCGAAGCTACCACTATTTATATGACGTCTGGACACGGCGGTTGCGGGCCTTATGGACTTGCGAGGGCAGCGCTAAAACGTGGGCTTAAGGTGCGTGTAGAAGTGAATACTGATCAACCTTTGTTTGTCGACTCGGTTCGCCAAGAGCAGAAAAAGGCGGTGGTAGAACGAATACAGCAGGTCGATATAGGGTATTTACGAGAAAAGAATGTGCCGGTTTGCGTGGGAGATTACTCAATAGAGTCACTGCTTAAAGATCTAGCCGGCGGGTGTTTAGTTATGGCATTAATTTCCACCTATTTATTTGACGGAATCCGGGCGCCGCACTGGGTTCTTATATGCGCTGCTGACGACGACTTTATTTACATTAACGACCCGGACTACGACACGCTGCCGTGGGAGTCACCAACAGAGCGGCAGTATTTACCTGTGCCCGTCAAAACGTTTAGCAAAGCCTTTGGTTATGGCGGTAAGAAGCAGAAAGCGGCGGTAATTCTGTCGGTTAAAACGGAGTAAAGTGATCAAATCACCTTGAAATCTCCGTAAATATGCACAAAGTCATAGATTAGTTCCTAACAAAAAAGGATTCCGTATGAGCTCTGCATTTGATGATTTCGAGTTAAAAGGTCATAAATTTGATAACCGATTTGTGGTAGCGCCAATGACCCGTACCAGTGCCGATAAAAAAGGTAAGCCAACGGAGCTGATGGGCGAGTATTACGAGCGGTTTGCCAAAGGCGGCTGGAGCATGATTATCAGTGAGGGTGTTTACACTGACCGGCAGGCCAGTCAGGGGTACATTAACCAACCCGGTATTACCGACGCGCCGCAAACCGATGCCTGGAAAGAAATTGTTGAAAGAGTGCATGAGCATGACTGTAAATTTATCTTGCAGCTGATGCATGCGGGGGCTCAGTTCCAGCATAACGAATATACTGACACGCCGATTGCACCAAGTGCCGTTCAACCTAAGGGCGAACCTTTGAGTTTGTATGGTGAAACGGACGGCTGGCCGGAAGTTAAGGCGATGGATGAAGGTGATTTCGATGCGGTGATGCAGGGCTTTGTTGGAGCCGTTAACCGCGCTGAAGAAGCCGGGTTTGATGGCGTGGAGTTACATGCCGCTAATGGCTACTTATTGAATGAGTTTTTAAGTGACTACTTCAACCAACGCGAAGACCAGTGGGGTGGCAACATTGGTAAGCGTATTAAGTTTGTTGCAATGGTAGCAAAAGCCGCGAAAGCGGCCGCAAAAGACGACTTTATTGTCGGTATTCGTCTTGGTCAAATTACGGTGACTGACCCAGATTATCAGTGGCCGGAAGGCGAAGATGCCATGATTAAACTGGTGAAAGCCTTGAAAGAAGCGGGAGTCGACTATATTCATACAACAGACACCGACGTAAACCGTAAGCCGTTTAAAGGCGGTAGTGCGAAAACGCTGGCGGAAATTGTACAGGAGTTCAGCGATATTCCATTGATAGTGAACGGTGGAGTTGACAAGAGCAACTATGAGCACGTGGCTGCGCATTACCCCAATGCCATGCTGGCAATAGGTAAAGCCGCTCTGGCGAACCCTGACTTACCGAAGCGTTTGAAGTCCGGTGACAAAATTGAAGACTTAGACTTTGCCATGTTGCAACCAACTGCAACGCTTGAAAACGAGTGGAAGTGGCGAGATGAGCACGATAAACACATAAACGACGAATAAACTCACGTTTAAGCAGAGGATTTTATGAAAAAAGTAGCGGTACTATTGTCAGGTTGTGGTGTTTTTGACGGCGCTGAAGTGAATGAAGCGGTATTAACCCTGTTGCACCTTACCAAACAAGGTGCTGCTTACCAGTGCTTCGCCCCCGACGTTGAGCAAATGCACACCATTAATCACTTAAAAGGTGAAGAAAGTGGCGACAAACGCAATGTGCTGGAAGAGTCAGCGCGCATTGCCCGTGGTGAAGTGAAGCCGCTGAGTGAACTCGACGCGTCAGAATTTGATGCATTGATTTTGCCGGGCGGTTTCGGTGTTGCTAAGAACTTATGTGATTTTGCAGCGAACGGGGCTGAAATGACCGTTAACGAGCAAGTTCTTAAAGTTGGTAAAGCCTTTGTTGATGCAGAGAAGCCTGCGGGCTATATGTGCATTGCGCCTGTTTTACTGCCACATATTTATGGTAGCGGTGTGAAAGTGACTGTGGGGAATGACCAAGAAGTCGCTGGCGCAATTAATACAATGGGTGGCGAACATGTTGACTGTGGCGTGCGCGATATCGTGGTGGACGACAAGCACAAACTGGTGACAACGCCTGCTTATATGTTGGCAGACAACTTAGCGGATGCAGAAGAGGGCATTCGTAAATTGGTCGAAAAAGTGCTTTATATGGCAGCATAAGGCGTGAAAGCCTAATAATTCACCGTTTAAGTGCGGAACTTATAGCGCTTAAACGGTGTCTGAGTTATAGTATCGACATTACGTCATTAAGAACTGACAGAAAACTTTGGGGCTGATCAGGATTCGACGGGATACACGAAACCCAAGGTGCATGCCGAGGTGAGGCTGGCCTCGTAAAAAGCCTCAACGTTATAGTTGCAAACGACGACAACTACGCTCTAGCGGCTTAATAACCCGCTAAGCCCGTCCCCCAGCGCTTTGTCTACGAGACTGGATCAGGATGGCTCGACCTAAGGTAGACTCGCGTGGATGCTTTGTCCGGAGCTGAAGCGTTAAACTTAATCGGACTCACCTATGAACGAAGCCTGTTAGTCGGCGTCGCATAGGTTAAACAAAAGACTGACTAAGCATGTAGGACCGAGGATGTAGGTATTGCGGACGCGGGTTCAACTCCCGCCAGCTCCACCACATTATTAAATCAGGGCGCTCCAGTAGCGCCCTTTTTTATGCCTAAAGCCCCTTTCATAGAGCCTCTTAAGCTATTTTAAATTCTCAAGTAATCTCACGATATTCCAGGGAAGCCTAACGTTTTTGTATTCCAGGTTGTATTCCTGAGCGATGGGTATACAATCCAGGAATACAACGATTGGAGATTTTGATATGCCACGGCCTGTGACTCCGCTTAACGACAGTCAAATAAAAAAAGCTAAGCCAAAGGAAAAAGACTGTGTTTTTTCTGATGGTGGGGGGCTTCAGTTGCGCATTAGAGCTTCCAGTGGTTCAAAGCTATGGAATTTTAATTACCTGCATCCAGTTACAAAGAAACGTATGAATATGGGGTTGGGGATGTACCCTGAGGTTAGCCTAAAGAAGGCCAGAAGCTTAGCGGAAGAGGCTAGGACAAAAGTTGCTGAAGGCATAGACCCTAAGCTTTCTAGAGATGAAAGTATTCGGACTCAGCGAACTGAGCAAGAGTCGACTTTACGTAAAGTTTCTGAAGATTGGTTTGAAATTAAGAAAACCAACGTCACGGATGATTATGGGGATGACATTTGGCGATCACTAGAGCTTCATGTGTTCCCTGATTTAGGCAAAAAGCCGATAAATGAAATTACTGCGCCGATGTTTATCCAGGTACTTAAGCCAATAGAGAAATCGGGACGATTGGAAACAGTAAAGCGTGTTATTCAACGTGTTAACGAAGTGATGGTCTTTGCCACAAATACCGGGGTTATCCAGGCTAACCCCCTGGCTGGAGTGAAAGCGGCTTTTCAGTCGCCCAAAAAGCAGCATTTACCAACAATAGGAAAGGATGAGCTACCGGTATTCTTGGATAGACTCCAAAACACTAGCGTCAGTAAGGTTACCAGGCATTTAATTAAATGGCAGTTACTTACGATGGTTCGACCATCTGAAGCTGCTGGCGCTAGGTGGGAAGAAATTAATAGACTGGAAAACGGTGAAGTTAATTGGATTATACCGGCGGAGCGAATGAAAAAGCGACGTCAGCACATTGTTCCTTTACCGACGCAAGCTATAAAAGTGCTGGATAAAATGAAAGAGATTAGCGGTAACAGAGAGCATATTTTCATTTCAATGAAGAACCCTAAAACGCACGTTGCGTATTTCGGTCTATCCGGACAGCGATTCCGGCATCATTCGGACAAGCGTTCCGGTGTCGTCCGGACAAGTTAATTCTCACCTCGCATGATTTTCTTTTTACGTGATTTAGGCGTCACCTGCTAG
>Ga0208180_1000030_pt1 | contig 229299 bp, 201 predicted proteins | sample MalvireepMed_s16_FD_184241 | JGI IMG/M metagenome (GOLD analysis project Ga0208180, IMG submission 184241) | Marine viral communities from the Global Malaspina Expedition - Malaspina viral metaG DeepMed_s16 (SPAdes) (version 2) | ecosystem: Environmental > Aquatic > Marine > Oceanic | place...
TATTGGGTGCGGTGCTCAGTACCCAGTATCTGTTGCCATTGTTGCTGGCGATTCCCCTCGGGGGCGTGGTTACCCGTCTCGGTGGCCGTGCCACACTGATCGCCGGCGGAGTGTTGATGGTGGCGGGGCTGTTGTCCATGCACTTCTGGTATGGCTTTGGCGGCCTTGTGCTGGGCCAGTTGCTGGTGGGGCTGGCGCACCTGCAAATGGTGCTGTCCGCCCAGACCATTATTTCCAATCTGGGCACCGGGCCCACGCTGGAGAAGTATTTCGGCTGGTATTCCACCTGGCTGTCCGGCGGGCAGGTGGTGGGCCCCTTGCTGGCCGGGGCACTGCTGGCAAGCGAAACCGGCCGGGGGGATGTCTTTTTGGTGATGGCGCTGTTTGCGGTGCTGGCAGCCCTGTCTGGATTACTACTCACCGGCCAGGCCCGGGAGCGGATGGCGATCACCCGAAAGCAGGCGGGCTTCCGGGCTCAGTGGATGTTAATGAAGGCTAACCGGGGCGTCCAGCTGTCGGTGCTGGTTACTGTGCTCGGGATGTTTGCCCTGGGGGTGTATGGCAGTTACCTGCCGGTTTACCTGGAAAGCCTGGCCATGACACCGGTGGTGATTGGCGTACTGGTCAGCCTGCGGGCCGGTGTGTCGATGCTGATTCGGCCTTTTATGGCGCGCATGATTGCCTTGGCTGGCGGGCGCGAGAATACGGTGTTGCTGTCTCTGGGAACCCTCGCCGCAGGCATTGGCCTGCTGGGCCTGTTCGAACACATGGTTTTACTGGGACTGCTGGCGGTGCTGGTGGGCATTGGGTCCGGCCTTACCCAGCCGCTGTCGATGGTTATCCTGGCGGAAAGCGTGGAGCGGGAAAAGCGCTCCGGTGCACTCGGGATGCGCCTGATGGCCAACCGCGCCATTCACTTCCTGGCGCCGCTGATGTTCGGCGCCTTGCTGGAGTTGGGCGGATTTGCCCTGGCTTTCGGGCTGTCCGGCGCACTGATCGCGGTTGCCCTGCTGCAAATGCGCAAATTGTTCGACTGAAGTGACCCCCGAAAGTTGGACACCGACTTTTGGGGAGTCACATGACAAGAACACATAGTGAAGCATTCAAATTAAAGATGGTGAAGCTTTACCTCGAAGGCGGGGCCAGCTTCAACCGCATCTCCAGAGAATTCAATGTCGATAGATCTTTGGTTCGGCGGTGGGTGACGAGATACCGGCACCATGGTCTGAAGGGGCTGGAGCCCGCAACCAAGCACCATTACAGCCCGTCGTTCAAGCTCCATGTCGTCAAGTGCGTGACCCGAGATGGCCTGACGGACCGGCAGGCAGAGGCGAGATTTAACCTCAGGAGCACGGGGCTTATTGGCAAATGGCTGGTGCAGTATCATAGTGGCCAGCTAACCAAGCCACTTTCCGAGACCAAGCGAGCTGCCCCGATGGCCAAAAAGTCTGTAGACCTCCCACCTGCTGATGCGCCAGAGCGCAGTCTCTCGCAGGATGAGTTGATCGAAGAGCTGTTGTACCTGCGGGCGGAGAACGCTTATCTAAAAAAGCTGGATGCCTTGATCCAGGAAGAGAAAGCCGCAGCGCGCAGCAAAAAGCGCAAGCGGTCCAAGGGTTAAGGCAGAAGCATTCCCTGGCACGACTGCTGCGTGCAGCCGGGCTGTCCCGCAGCACGTTCTATTATCAGCTCAAGGTGCTGCGAGCGGGTGACAAATACGAGCCCCTAAAAGCTCGTATACAGGCGATCTACCGCGAACACCATGGTCGCTATGGGTACCGACGCATTACCGCCGCCTTGCGCCGTCTCGGCGAGCAGGTGAATCACAAAATCGTTCAGCGGCTGATGCAACAGCTGGGGCTGAAATCCAGAGTTCGGGTGAAGCGATACCGCTCCTACCGAGGCCCCGTGGGCAAGAAAGCACCGAATCTACTGGCCCGGGACTTCCGGGCCACCAAGCCCAACACGAAGTGGGCAACGGACGTTACTGAGTTCAAGGTGCAAGGACGCAAGCTGTACCTGTCGCCGGTGATGGACCTGTTCAACGGTGAAATCCTGGCCTATGAACTCCGTGACCGGCCGGTGCTTCCCATGGTCACGGAGATGCTGAAAAAGGCCTTGAGGCGACTCAAGCAAGGAACCAGTCCAGTGGTACACTCGGATCAAGGCTGGCATTACCAGCATCCGGAGTATTGCCGGATGCTCGAAGAGAAGGGGCTAACTCAAAGCATGTCCCGCAAGGGCAATTGCCTGGACAACGCGGCTATGGAGAGCTTCTTCGGCACATTGAAATCCGAGTTCTATTACTTGAACCGGTTCGATAGCGTTGAGCAATTACGACACGGAATTGAGCAGTACATTGACTACTATAACCACCACCGGATCCGGCTGACACTCAATGGCCTGACTCCGGTGGAGTACAGAGAGCAGGCTGCCGCTGCAGCCTGATTAAACTGTCCAAGTTTTAGGGGTCACTTCACTGGAGGGGTCAGTCCACGTGGGGACAGACCCCTAGTCAATCCCCGGGGGCAGCCCCCCAGTACGTAAACCTGGTGCCTAGAGGGGTCAGTCCACGTAGGGACAGACCCCTAGTCCCCTAATCGACTCCGAATGGGGGGAACGTGGTAGAATTGGCGCCTTCATTTGCTTTGTTCTCCGGATGTTCATGACCTCTCAACAGCCCGCCCCCGTTTTGTCTCGCCGGTTTTCGGTTGCGCCGATGATGGATTGGACTACGCCGCATTTTCGGTACCTGGCGCGTATTCTTAGCCGCAGGGCTTTGTTGTATACCGAGATGGTGACGACCGGGGCGTTGATTCACGGCGATACGGCGCGGTTTCTGCGGCATGATCCGTCGGAATTTCCGCTGGCGTTGCAGTTGGGCGGTAGCGATGCCGGGGAGCTGGCGCAGTGTGCGAAGCTGGCGCAGGCGTTCGGGTTTGATGAGGTGAACCTGAACGTGGGCTGCCCGAGCGACCGGGTGCAGAACAACATGATTGGCGCCTGCCTGATGGGCCACCCGGATAAAGTTGCGGAAGGCGTGGCGGCGATGATCGAGGCCGCGGATTTGCCGGTTACGGTGAAGCACCGCATTGGCATCAATGGCCGGGAGTCCTGGGACGAGCTGTGCGAGTTTATCGAGACGGTGGCTGCCGCTGGCTGCAAGACCTTTATTGTGCATGCCCGAATTGCCATTCTTGAAGGCCTGAGCCCGAAGGAAAACCGCGATATTCCGCCGCTGAAGTACGACTGGGTGTACCGCCTGAAGCAGACCTACCCGCACCTGGAAATCATCATCAATGGCGGCATCAAGACCTTCGAGGAATGCCACGAGCACCTGGCCCACACCGACGGCGTGATGCTGGGGCGAGAGGCCTACCACAATCCCTGGTTGCTGGCCGAGGTAGACACTGAACTATTTGGCGAGCCACCGGCCGTTACCAGCCGCCACGAGGCGCTGCGGGCGATGTTTCCGTTTATTCAGCAGGAGCTGGACCGGGGTGTGTACCTTACCCACATTACCCGCCACATTATGGGCCTGTTCCTGGGCCAGCCGGGCGGGCGGCAGTTCCGCCGGCACCTGAGTGAGAACGCCAACAAGCCAGGTTCCGGGCTGGAAGTTATCGAACAGGCCCTGGCCAAGGTACGCGAGCCGCAACCGATAGCGGAAAGCTGATAACAGGCATACCATTTGTTGTCTTGTTCCTGTTGTAACCTGCCGTTATTGTAAGGGTCAACAAAGCATTCGGGAGCTGGATGCTGCACCAAAACCGAACAACCGGGACGACAGGACGAATGACCAGCAAGCTAGACCAACTGAAAAACATGACCACCGTGGTAGCCGACACCGGCGATATCGACGCCATTGCCCAATGGCGGCCGGAAGATGCCACCACCAACCCTTCCCTGCTGCTGAAGGCCGCAGCGTCGGACGCCTATCGCCCCATGCTGGATAAAGCCGTGGCCATTGCCGCGAAACACGGCGGCTCCTCGGCAGACCAGCTCTCGGTGGCCACCGATATGCTGGCTGTTCTGGCCGGCAAGGAAATCCTGAACCTGATTCCCGGCGTGGTATCCACCGAGGTAGACGCCCGCCTGTCGTTCGACACTGCCGCTACCCTGCAGAAGGCCCGTGGCCTGATTGAGCTGTATGACCAGCAAGGCGTAGACACCAGCCGGGTGCTGATCAAGATTGCCTCCACCTGGGAAGGTATCCGTGCGGCCGAGCAGCTGGAAAAGGAAGGCATTCGCTGCAACCTGACTTTGCTGTTCTCGTTTGTGCAGGCCGTGGCCTGCGCCCAGGCCGGCGCGCACCTGATTTCACCATTTGTGGGCCGCATCCTGGACTGGCACCTGGCCAGTTCCGGCCGCGACAGCTATCCGGCGGCGGAAGACCCCGGCGTGCAGTCGGTTACCCGCATCTATAATTACTACAAGGCCCATGGCTTCAACACCGTGGTGATGGGCGCCAGCTTCCGCAATACCGGCGAGATTGAAATGCTGGCCGGCTGCGACCGGCTGACCATCAGCCCTGCCCTGCTGCAGGAACTGAAAGAAGACCAGGGCGAACTCAGCCGCAAGCTGAGCCCGGATTCCGCGTCAGTTTCCGAGAAAATGGGCTGGGTAGACGAAAAACTGTTCCGCTGGGAGTCCAATGAAGACGCCATGGCCACCGAGAAACTGGCCGATGGCATCCGCCGCTTTGCGGCCGACCAGATTGAGCTTGAGAACCGGGTGCGCCAGCTGGCTTCCCGGGCCGCGTAATTTTAAGGACGAGGACGTTCCATGCTAGCCATTCTTCACCCCAATACGGCGCTGGACAGCGAAGCCTACCGCCAGACCATGCATTACCTGGAAAACCTGCCCGGCGTGAGCATTCGCGTTCACGAGATTCAGGGCGCCAGCCAGCGGCTGACCGAGGTTTACCTGCTGGGCGATACCAAGACCCTGGACAAGGAAGAAATCGAAGCCCTGCCGGCGGTTGAACGGGCCATTCGCATTTCCGATGACTACCGGATTCTGGGCCGCCATAAAGATGACAATCGCCAGAGCGGTTTCACCTACAACGGCGTGGAGTTCAGCCAGAACAACCTGAATATCTTTGCCGGCCTGTGCGCGGTGGATGTACCCGAGCACGTTGAGCAGATGATGCAGGCGCTGGAAGACGCCGGCGAAGTATGCACCCGCATGGGCGCCTACAAGCCCCGCACCAACCCCTATTCGTTCCAGGGCCACGGCAAGGGCTGCCTGCCCTGGGTGTTCGAGAAGGCGGGCAAGCATGGCATCAAGGTGGTGGCCATGGAGATTACCCACGAAAGCCACATCGAAGAAATCGATACCTGCCTGGAGAAACTGGGCCGCCCGACCGGCGTGATGCTGCAGGTGGGCACCCGCAATACCCAGAACTTCGAGCTGCTGAAAGCCATTGGCCGCCAGACTACCTACCCGGTTCTGTTGAAGCGCGGCTTCGGTATTACCCTGAACGAATCCCTGAACGCGGCGGAGTACCTGGCCAGCGAAGGCAACGCCAATGTAGTTTTCTGCCTGCGCGGCATGAAAACCGAAGCCGGCCAGCCGCACCGCAACATGGTGGACTTCGCCCACGTGCCGGCGGTAAAACGCCTGACCCGCATGCCGGTGTGTGTAGACCCGTCCCACTCTGTGGGCAGCCGTGACCGCGCTCCGGACGGCATCCTGGATGTGATGCACGCCACCGCTCAGGGCGTGATTGCCGGTGCCAACATGGTGCTGGTGGACTTCCACCCGAAACCGGAAAAAGCCCTGGTCGACGGCCCCCAGGCCCTGCTGATGAACGAGCTGCCGGCGTACCTGGAAGATATCCGCCTGTGCCACGACACCTGGAAGAAGCGCCAGGCTATTTATCAACGTCTTAAGGACAACACTGCAGAATGATCGTTTATGGTCACCGGGGGGCCAAGGGTGAGGCCCCCGAAAATACCCTGCCCGGCTTTGTGCATGCATACCGGCAGGGCATCCGGCATTTCGAGCTGGACCTTGTGCTGTCGAAAGACGGCATTCCCGTGTTGGTGCACGACCTGACGGTAGACCGCACCACCGGCCAGAAAGGCAACGTGGGTAACTACACGGCAGCCGAGCTGGAAAACATGGACGCCAGGCGCAACACCAGCGCCTGGCCCCGAAAAACCGGGATTCCGGCACTGGAAACCCTGCTGGACCAGTTTGACGACCTGGAACACGTGCAGCTGGAGGTAAAGAAAGACAGCCGTTCGCGCCTGAATATTCTGTGCAACCGGCTAACCGAGGTTATCCAGCGCCGTAACCTGTACCAGACCTGCGCGGTCACCTCTACAGACCCGTGGTTCTTGCGGGAAATCCGCCGGAGAAACCGCAATATCCGCATCGGCCTGGTGGCGGAGCGCAAGTTTCCCAAGCCCCTGAACCTGGCCACCCGGCTGGGTTGCGAGTATTTCTGCGTTAACTGGAAAATCCTGAACAAGGAGATGGTGGACACCGCCCACAAGCGCAACATGCACGTGTCTACCTGGACGGTAAACCGTATTCACGACATGCTGAAGCTGGAAGAAATGGGCGTGGACAGCATTATTTCTGACTATCCCACCAGTACCAAAATGTTCTTCGATAACCGGGCCAAAGCGGTACTGAGCCTGCCGGCAAAGGAAAGCAGCCCGGAACCTGCCTGAGGCAGGCCCGGGCACCACGGCCTGGTCAGAAGATTCTGTTCAGGCCGTTCAGTGCAGCTACCCGGTAGGCTTCCGCCATGGTCGGGTAGTTGAAGGTGGTGTTGATGAAGTAGTTCAGGGAATTCGCTTCCCCTTCCTGGTTCATGATGGCCTGGCCGATGTGTACGATCTCGGCGGCCTGGTCACCAAAGCAGTGAATGCCCAGGATTTCACGGGTTTCACGGTGGAACAGAATCTTCAGCATACCGACCGCTTCACCGGTAATCTGCGCCCGGGCGAGGTCTTTGAAGAAGGCCTGGCCCACGTCGTAAGGCACTCTGGCTTCGGTCAGCTCCCGCTCGGTCTTACCCACTGAACTGATTTCCGGAATGGTGTAGATGCCGGTGGGCACATCGTTCACAAAGCGGAAATACTCGTCCTGGGTAATATCGGAAGAGGCCGCACGGCCCTGGTCATAGGCAGCACTGGCCAGGCTTGGCCAACCGATTACATCACCGGCGGCGTAGATATGCTCTACCTCGGTGCGGTAGTGGTCATCCACTGCCAGCTGGCCGCGGCCATTCGGCACCAGGCCGACATTTTCCAGGCCCAGGTTCTCGGTGTTACCACTACGGCCGTTACACCACAGGAAGGCATCGGCACGGATTTTCTTGCCGGATTGCAGCGACAGTACCACGCCGTGGTCGTCGCCCTTCACGGATTCATACTGCTCGTTATGACGAACCAGCACGCCGTTGTTACGCAGATGGTAGCTCAGCGCATCAGAGATTTCGTCATCCAGGAACGACAGTAGGCGGTCACCCGGGTTGATCAGGTCTACCTTCACACCCAGCCCGGCAAAGATGGACGCGTATTCTGAACCGATAACGCCGGCACCGTAGATAATCAGGGTACGCGGGGTGTGGGACAAGTTCAGGATGGAATCCGAGTTGTAGATCCGGTGATGGCGGAAGTCTACATCGGGCGGCAGGTACGGGCGGGAGCCAGTGGCAATGATCGCCTGTTTGAAGTGGATGGTTTCCACCGATTTGTTGCCACGAATTTCCAGCCGGTGCGTATCAACAAACGAAGCACGGCCGTTGATCAGGTCTACCCGGTTGCGGGAGTAGAACTGGGTGCGCAGCTTTACCTGCTTGCCAATGACCTTCTGGGCGTTCTGCAGCACACGGGGGAACGAGAACCAGCGCGGCTCGCCGATGTCCCGGAACATCTGGTTGGTGTTGAAGGTGATGATCTGCTTGACCGAGTGCCGCAGCGCCTTCGACGGGATGGTGCCCCAGTGGGTGCAGTTACCGCCAACGGTGGGCTTGTCTTCAATGATGGCGACGCGCTTGTTGTGCTTGGCCGCGTTCATTGCCGCCCCTTCTCCGGAAGGGCCGGCGCCGATCACGACTACGTCGTAATGATGCTCTGCCATGTGCGCAGTGACTCCTTATCTACGTCTTGAGTGCGTAGCTGTCGTTATAGTGATTGTAGGTGACCCGTTGCGGTTACTTGTCGGCTTTGGTGGCGTCGTAGGCCAGGTCTTCCATCTTTGCCGGCTCGTCGGAGCCATTCCGGCTCTCTTCACACTTCTGGGTGTTACCACCGCAAATATCGCAGGAAGCACTGATACCCAGGGCACCAATACCACCACAGGTTCCGCTGATCGGCTTGCGACCGAAAATAACGCCGATCGACATGCCGGCAACCAGCAGTACCACAATAAACAGAACTAAAAGAAAGGTACCCATTACTGCCCCCTTTTACTGGACAACGTAAGACGAGAATGCCGGTGTCTGATGGGTTTCAAAACCGTTGTCTCCCCTTACGATAAAGTATGCGGGAATGTTTTCCCGGGTTGCCAGGCTCGCAGCGCGCTCATAACCCATCACGTTGAATGCAGTCGCCAGTGCGTCGGCTGTCATGCAATCATCCGCCAGTACGGTTACCGATGCCAGTTTGTGACTTATCGGTTTACCGGTATCAGGGTCAATTGTATGGGAATAGCGCAGCCCTTGTGATTCGTAATAGTTACGATAGTCGCCGGAGGTTGCCATGGCCTGCCCGCTGAGCGCGACAACCTTGTTTACCTGCCGGGCATCCTCTGTGGGCTCTTCTACGGCTAACCGCCAGGCGTCGCCACCAGGCTTGCGGCCAAGGGTACGGACCTCGCCACCGATCTCCACCAGGTAAGCCTGTACCCCTTCGCTGTCGAGGTAACGGGCCACCACATCCACACCATAGCCCTTGGCAATGCCGGACAGGTCAATGTACTGGGGCTGCTGGCTGCGGATTGCCTGGCGCTGCTCATCCAGCTCCAGCTTTTCCCAGCCGGTGGCCGCCATCCGTACTGCCAGTTCTTGCTCTGAAGGCGCCTTTTCCAGCCGTGCTTCCGGCCCGAAGCCCCACAGGTTCACAACGGGGCCGATGGTGATGTCGAACGCGCCATCGGTCAGGGCAGAGATTTCCTGCGCCCGCTGGATCACCTCGAACAGTGCCGGAGACAAGGGCGTCCACCCGGACTGGTCCTGTTTCCGGTTCAGGACAGACAGTTCAGAGTCCGTCTTCCAGGTAGACATACTGGCGTCTACATCGTTCAGTGCGGTTTCAATGCCATCAGCCAGGGTCTGCAACCGGGCTTCGTCTTCGGGCAATACCACGTTGATATGATAGGTGGTGCCAAAAATGCCGCCGGAGATCTCCCAGATTTTTTCCTCGTCCTGAAACGAGCAACCCGCCAGGGCAGCCATAACCAGCGCCCAGAAAACGCTGATTATAACCACCCTGGCGGGCTTCATCTTGCCGGATGTCATTTGAGTGAATTAACCCCCGAAATCATCCAGCATGATGTTTTCGTCTTCTACACCAAGGTCTTTCAACATCTTGATGACAGACGCGTTCATGATTGGGGGCCCGCACATGTAGAACTCACAGTCTTCCGGAGCCGGGTGGTCCTTCAGATAGTTTTCGTACAACACGTTATGGATAAAGCCGGTCGGGCCTTCCCAGTTATCGCTCGGCAGCGCGTCAGACAACGCCACGTGCCACTCGAAGTTCTCGTTCTCGCGGGCCAGCATGTCGAAATCTTCTACGTAGAACATTTCGCGCACACTACGGGCACCGTACCAGAAGCTGATCTTGCGCTTGGAGTTCAGGCGCTTCAGCTGGTCGAAGATGTGGGAGCGCATCGGCGCCATACCCGCACCACCACCGATGAACACCATCTCCGCATCGGTATCCTTGGCGAAGAACTCACCAAACGGTCCCATTACGGTTACCTTGTCACCCGGCTTCAGGTTGAAGACGAAGGTAGACATGATGCCCGGCGGATGATCAGTGCCAGGAGGCGGCGTAGCGATACGGATGTTGAACTTGAGAAGACCTTTCTCTTCCGGGTAGTTTGCCATGGAATAGGCCCGGATGGTCTCTTCCTTGTTCACGCCCTTGTAGCGCCAGATGTCGTGCTTGTCCCAGTCTTCGTGGAACTCTTCCTCGATATCGAAATCCTTGAAGTTGATTTCGTACGGGGGGCACTCCAGCTGTACATAACCGCCAGCGCGGAAGTCGACTTCCTCGCCTTCCGGCAGCTTCAGTACCAGTTCCTTGATGAAGGTGGCCACGTTGTGGTTGGAGATAACCTCACATTCCCACTTCTTCACACCGAAGAACTCTTCCGGCACTTCGATCTTCATGTCCTGCTTCACAGGAACCTGGCACGACAGACGCCAGCCCTCTTTCTCTTCACGATTGGTGAAGTGGGTCTTTTCCGTCGGCAGCATGGCACCGCCGCCCTCCAGAACCTTGCACTTGCACTGGGCGCAGGTACCGCCGCCACCACAAGCAGAGGACAGAAAAATACCACTGTTAGCCAGAGTACCGAGCAGCTTGCCGCCGGCTTCGGTCTTCAGCGTGTGTTCGGGATCGTCGTTGATCTCAATGGTCACATCACCGGTGCTTACCAGCCTGGACCGGGCCGCAAGAATCACTGCGACCAGGGCCAGAACGATAACGGTGAACATGACCACGCCGAGAATAATTTCTGTATTCATGGTCTCGCCTTTTCGTTAAACCGAATCACCGGGTGAATTACAGGGAGATGCCGGAGAACGACATGAAACCCAGAGACATCAGACCCACAGTAATGAAGGTGATGCCAAGGCCACGCAGTCCGTTCGGGACATCGCTGTACTTGAGCTTTTCACGGATACCTGCCAGGGCGATGATGGCCAGGGCCCAGCCAACACCGGCGCCAAAGCCGTACACCACACTCTCGCCAAAGGTGTAGTCACGCTCCACCATGAACAGCGAGGCACCCAGAATGGCGCAGTTCACTGTAATCAGTGGCAGGAACACACCCAGAGCGGCATAGAGCGCCGGGATATACTTGTCCAGTACCATTTCCATGATCTGAACAATCGCCGCGATTACCCCGATATACGTCAGCAATCCGAGAAAGCTCAGGTCTACGTTCGGCAGGCCAGCCCAATCCAGGGCGCCTTCGCGCAGAACGCTGTTGTACAGAAGGTTGTTCACCGGAACGGTGACCGTCAGCACGACCACCACGGCAATGCCAAGACCGGTTGCGGCCTCGATCTTCTTGGAGATGGCCAGGAAGGTACACATCCCCAGGAAGAAGGCCAGCGCCATGTTTTCAACAAAAACAGCCTTCAGAATCAAGCTGATATAATGCTCCATCAGAAGGCCTCCTTGGCGACATGGCGAGACATTTTATAGTCCGGCTCTTCAACCTGCTCCGGCTTCCAGGTCCGCAGACCCCAGATCGCCAGGCCGATAATAAAGAACGCACTCGGCGGCAGCAGCAACAAGCCGTTAGGAATGTACCAGCCACCTTCGTTCACCACCGGCATCAGGGAGACACCGAACAGTGAGCCGGCGCCCAGCAATTCACGGAAGAAGGCAACGAAGATCAGGAGTACCGAGTAGCCCAGACCGTTACCAACGCCGTCCAGGAAGCTCAGCCAGGGGCCGTTCTTCATGGCAAAGCCTTCCGCGCGGCCCATAACGATGCAGTTGGTGATAATCAGACCAACGAACACTGAGAGCTGCTTGGAAATCTCGTAGGCATAGGCCTTGAGCACCTGGTCAACCACGATTACCAGGGAGGCGATAATGGTCATCTGCACGATGATCCGGATACTGCCCGGAATCTGGGTGCGTACCAGGGACACGGCCAGGTTGGAAAATGCGGTAACGGCAATAACCGCCGCGCACATAACAAGTGTAACGTTCATGCTGGTGGTAACCGCCAGCGCTGAACAGATGCCCAGGATCTGCAGGGCAATCGGGTTATTGCTGAAGATCGGTTCGAAGAGAACCTGTTTGGCTGATGCATCTGCCATGATCAGACCTCCCCTTCACGAAGTTTTTGCAGGAACGGCGCGTATCCGCGGTCGCCCATCCAGTAGTTAACCAGTTGCTCAACGCCGCGACTGGTCAACGTTGCCCCGGACAGAGCATCCACTTTATGCTGCCTTTTTTTTGCATCAACGTTTACGCCACCTTTAACCAGTTTGATCTGCGGTTCAGTGCGATCACCATCATAAACTTTCTTCCCCACCCACTGCGACTTCCAGCGTGGATTGTCTACCTCCCCACCGAGGCCCGGAGTTTCGGCGTGGGAGTAAAAGCCAAGCCCTTCAATGGTGTTCAAATCACCTTCCAGCGAAATGAAGCCATACAATGTAGACCAGAGGCCATAACCATGAATTGGCAGTACCACACGCACTAGCTCTCCGTTCTCGCTCAGCGTATACACCCTGGCAACATTCGGCCGGCGCTTGATGCCAGCCTTGTCTTCCGAGGAAGGAATATCCGTAGACAACTGAGGGTCCGAGGCAGCCTTGTACATATCATATTTCATGGGCTCAGCAACACCAACGGCGGAAGGCTTTACAAATTTACCAGTATCCAAATCCACCAGGCGAACATCGAAACTCTCGAATTTCTGCAAAATCTGCTCTGCAGTATCGCCTTGATCCAGCATACCTGCGGCAGAGAGAATGTTCGTTGTCATATCAAGATGCTGATTCTTGACCTGGGCAGGTCTGAGCATGACCGCCGCGGTGGATACCACGACAGAGAACACGATACTCAGCACCAGCGCAACGATCAGCGTGCGGGAGACGGTTTCTTTAGCTTTAGCCACGAGCAAGCCTCCGTTTGATGTTGGCCTGAACCACGTAATGGTCCATCAATGGCGCGAACAGGTTTGCGAACAGGATGGCAAGCATGATGCCTTCCGGGAACGCCGGATTGATCACGCGGATCAGCACAGTCATCACGCCTACCAGAATACCGAAACACCAGCGACCCGTGTCAGTCATCGCGGCGGACACCGGATCCGTCGCCATGAACATCATGCCAAAGGCAAACCCGCCCATGACCAGATGCCAATGCGCCGGAACCGCGAACATCGGATTGGTCTCGGAACCTATGATGTTTAGCAGCAGCGACATGCCGATCATACCGATCAACACACCTCCGACGATGCGATAGGAGGCAATCTTCATCCCCAACAGGATCAGGCCACCAATCAGAATGGCCAGTGTCGAGGTCTCACCCATCGAGCCCTGAATGGTGCCCATGAAGGCGCTCATCCAGCCAATTTGAGCTTCCAGAGCTTCCAGACCACCACTGGCGGCCCAGCTCAGCGCCGTGGCGCCACTGAAGCCGTCAACCGCAGTCCAGACGGTGTCACCGGAAATCTGTGCCGGGTACGCGAAGTACAGGAAGGCACGGCCGGTCAGTGCCGGGTTCAGGAAGTTCTTGCCGGTACCGCCGAACACTTCCTTACCGATCACCACACCGAAGGTGATACCCAGGGCCACCTGCCACAGCGGGATGGTGGGCGGGCAGATCAGTGCGAACAGTACGGAGGTCACAAAGAAGCCTTCGTTCACTTCGTGCTTGCGCACGGTGGCGAACAGGACTTCCCAGAAGCCACCCACAATGAAGGTAACCGCGTAGATGGGCACGAAATACGCCAGGCCATAGACGAAGTTATCCCAAAGGCCGGCTCCGGCTCCGGTTGCCGCCAGGGCGGTAATGAAGGCTTCACGCAGGCCGCCGTCGGCAATCTGCGCGCCGGCGTTTTCCGCCAGGAAGCTGTTGGCCTGGAAACCGATGTTCCACATACCGAAGAACATGGCCGGGAAGGTACACAGCCACACAGTGATCATGATGCGCTTGAGGTCTACGCCATCACGCACATGGGAGGTGGTCTTGGTTACGCTCGCAGGCGAGTAGAAAATTGTATCAACGGCTTCGTACAGGGCGTACCAGCGCTCGTACTTGCCGCCTTTTTCAAAGTGATGCTCGATTCCATCGAGAAACTGTCGGATTGCCATCGTATTAGCCCTCGATCTCGATTCGGGTCAGGTTCTCGCGGAGAATCGGACCGTATTCATATTTGCCGGGGCACACGAAGGTGCACAGCGCCAGATCTTCTTCATCCAGCTCCAGGGCACCCAGTTTCTGTGCCATTTCGGTATCACCCACAATCAGCGAACGCAGCAACTGCGTTGGCAGGATATCCAGCGGCATAACCTGTTCATACGCACCTACCGGCACCATGGCTCGCTCACTGCCATTGGTGGTGGTGGTAAAGTTGAACAGCTTGCCCGGGTTAAGCTTGGACAGATAGATATTCAGCACCGAGAACTTGTTGGGGCCCGGAGACAACCAACCCATGAACTCACGCTTGCTCTGCTCTTCCAGCACGCTTACCTGGTTGGCAAAGCGGCCTAGGTAGGCGCAGGGGCCTTCGCCGCGACGGCCACCAAACACAGAACCGGAAATAGCACGAACCTGACAGTCAGTCGCCACTTCGCCGTCCAGCAACTCCTGCAGGCTGGCACCCAGACGGGTACGAACCAGGCGGGGCTTGGAGGCTTTCGGGCCAGCAATCGCCACAATGCGCTCTACCGGCACTTCACCGGTTTCGAACAGCTTGGCGATGTCGATAACGTCCTGGTAGTTGATGGACCAGACAGTTTTGCTGGCAGATACCGGATCCAGGTGATGGATATGGGTACCTACGTTGCCGGCCGGGTGCACACCGTCAAACTGGTGTACTTCGATATTGTCGGCCTTGGGCACAGAAACATTCGCGCCGGGCTTGCCGGTTACAAATACCTTGCCGTTGGTCAGGCGGGAGATGATGGTCAGGCCTTTTTCAAAAGCCTTGCTGTTCTCGCCGATGATAACGGTGGGGTCTGCCGCCAGGGGGTTGGTGTCCATCACAGACACGAAAATGGAATTCGGTGCGGAATCGATTTCCGGAACCTTGCTGTATGGCCGCGTGCGGAAAGCTGTCCACAGGCCGGACTCTACCAGGTTGTCGACCACCTGCTGGCGTTCCAGGCCGGCAAGGTCCGAATCGTTGTAACGGGCATAGGTTTCCGCATCGTTGCCATCGATTTCGATAACAACAGACTGGAATACACGACGCTCACCGCGATTGATTTCTTTCACCACGCCTGCGGCTGGTGAAGTATAACGAACGCCCTCGGTCTTCTTGTCCGTGAACAGCAGCGTACCGCGCTTGACACGGTCCCCCTCTTTCACAGCCATGGTCGGCTTCATGCCGTGATAGTCAAAACCGATCAATGCCACGTGGCGAATCGGCTTGCCATCTGTAATGGTCTGTTCGGGAGCGCCGCTGATGGGAAGATCCAGGCCTTTTTTGATCTTGATCATTAGCCTCGTCCAATCATCAGAAACTGTTTCTGTGGATTATTAACGCCCGGCCCCCTGCGGCCCAGGAAGGTTGAGAAACGGGGTGCCAGACATACCCAAAATCGCGCCAATTATAGAGATTAAGGAAACCTATTTCCACCGGTAACCAAAATGGTTTTAGCGGTCCCTTAAAGCAGGAAAGCCCCGGTAACTTACGCTACCGGGGCCGGTCCGATCACTTCTCGAGGAAGCGGCCTACGACTTTAGTCGCGGGTGCGCTTCGGAAAGATCGGGTAGGTTACACCGGCCATCTGGTTAACGCAGCGGATAACCTGGGCGCTGTAACCGAACTCGTTGTCGTACCATACGTACAGGATCAGGCGCTTGCCGTTGGCAATGGTGGCCTGGGCATCCACAACACCGGCGTGGCGGGAGCCTACGAAGTCGGTAGACACCACTTCCGGAGAGTTCACGAAGTCGATCTGCTTCTGCAACTCGGAGTGCAGGGCCATGTCGCGCAGGTAGTCGTTAACCTTATCCACTTCAACGTCTGACTTCAGGTTCAGGTTCAGGATCGCCATAGACACGTTCGGAGTCGGAACGCGGATAGCGTTACCGCTCAGCTTGCCTTTCAGCTCCGGCAGGGCCTTGGCAACAGCCTTGGCAGCACCGGTTTCGGTGATAACCATGTTCAGGGCCGCACTGCGACCACGACGGCTACCCTTGTGGTAGTTATCGATCAGGTTCTGGTCGTTGGTGTAGGAGTGAACGGTTTCAACGTGGCCGTCTTCAATGCCGTATTCGTCGTTGATGGCCTTCAGTACCGGGGTAATGGCGTTGGTGGTACAGGAGGCGGCAGACAGGATCTTGTCTTCGTCGGTGATCCAGTCGTTGTTGATGCCGTAAACGATGTTCTTGATGTCGCCCTTGCCCGGCGCGGTCAGGATGACGCGGCTGACACCCTTGGATTTCAAGTGCAGGCCCAGGCCTTCTTCGTCGCGCCACTTACCGGTGTTGTCGATCACGATGGCGTTGTGGATGTCGTAGTCGGTGTAGTCCACCTTGTCCGGGCCATCGGAGTAGATCACCTTGATGAAGTTACCGTTGACGATCAGCGCGGAGTTTTCTTCATCTACGGTGATGGTGCCGTCGAACGGACCATGCACGGAATCACGGCGCAGCAGGCTGGCACGCTTTTCCAGGTCGTTTTCGGCGCCGCCCTGACGAACCACGATGGCACGCAGGCGCAGGTTGTTACCGCCACCGGCCTTCTCGATCAGGATGCGGGCCAGCAGACGGCCGATACGGCCAAAGCCGTAAAGGACAACGTCTTTGGTTTCGTTTTTGGAGTCTGCTTCGGACTCGCTGGCGTACTGGCCAACCACCGGGCCGATTTCGCGCTTCAGGAATTCGGCGAGGTCGCCACCTTCTTCCTTGAATTTAACGGCCAGCTTGCCGATATCCACGTGGGCACGGCCCAGTTCCAGCTTGTCCATTTCCTGCAGGATAGGCAGGGTGTCGTGAACAGACAGCTCGCTGTGCTCAACCTGGCGAACAAAGCGGTGGGCACGGATGATGTCGATCACAGACTGGTTGATGATCGCGCGGCCGTAAACAGACGTAACAACGTTGTTCTTGCGGTACAGGCGGCCGATCAGCGGAATCATGGCTTCCGCGGTGGACTCTCTTTGCGTCCAGTTGGACAGGTGCTGGTTGATCTGCTCGTGACTCACGGTTGGAACCTCGTTTAGCACAGGGAATAATTTGAGGCGCGTATTATCCAACTTAACGGTGCCTACGGCAAATAGGTTTCTGCCCGACCTTCGTCGCCCGGCCATGACACTGTCACCCCCGAACGCTAGAATAGCGGCCGCTTTCGCTTCCGATGCGCCAACCCAGGAGATTTGCCAGCCCATGCCCCAAGGTTCCGCCCGCTCCTTTACTGCCACTGCCCTTATTGCGCCCGTGGCGCCGGAAAAACCGTCAGACCACCGAAAGTGGGGGCAGCTGGCCGGTTGCAGCGACGCCCTGGCCATCTGCGAAAGCGCGAGGGACCACAAAGGGCTGACACTGGTAATCACCCGAAGCACCGATGACGCCATCCGGCTGGAACAGGCCATCCGGTTCTTCCTGAACCTGCCACCGGAAGAAGACGGCGCCGCCATCACCGAAGACGGGCTGGAACTGCTGTCACTGCCAGACTGGGAAACCCTGCCCTACGATTTATTCTCGCCACACCAGGACATCACCTCCCGACGAATCCGCACCCTGCACCGCCTGCCATCTACCCGGCACGGCATATTGGTGGTCCCGGCCCGCACCCTGATGCACCGGCTGGCACCCCCCAGCTACCTGCAGGGCAACACCCTGCTGCTGAAAGTCGGCCAGAACCTGGATATCGACAGCTGGCGCATGCAACTGGAAGCCGCCGGCTATCACCACGCCGAAAACGTGTACGAGCATGGTGAATACGCGGTACGTGGAGCGATCCTGGACATCTATCCCATGGGCTCCAACCTGCCCTACCGGATTGACCTGTTCGATGATGAAATCGAAACCCTGCGCACCTTCGATCCGGAAACCCAGCGTTCTATCGACCGCATCGAGCAGATCGAACTGCTGCCGGCCCATGAATTCCCATGGCATAAGGATGCCCGCTCCGGCTTCCGCAACCGCTGGTTCGAGCATTTCCCGAATGCCGATAAAGAGGCTCCGGTGTACCAGGATGTCAGCAACGGCATTACCCCGCCGGGCATCGAGTACTACCTGCCGCTGTTTTTTGACGAAACCGCCACCCTGTTCGATTACCTGCCGGCTTCTACCCTGGTGTTCACGGCCGACGGGCTGAACGATGCCGTGGCGGCGTTTGATGCCGAAACCCGGGCCCGCCATGAAGACCGGCGCCACGACCGGTTGCGGCCTATCCTGCCGCCCTCGGAGCTGTTCCTGCAGCAAGACGAGGTGTTTGGCCAGCTCAAACCCTACCCGAGGGTCACCTGTACTCCGGAACCGGTTGAAGGTGCCGGCAGCGCCAACTGCTATGCCGAAGCCCTGCCGGATGTGGCCATGGACGGACGGGCGGCGGATCCTGCCGGACGACTGAAACGGTTCATCAGGGAGTTTCCCGGCCGGGTACTGATCTGTGCCGAATCCTCCGGCCGGCGGGAAGCACTGATCGAAAACCTGGGTGACCACAAACTGAAACTGGCCACCGTCACTGGCTGGCAGGAGTTTCTGGAGAAATCCGACGCCACCCTGGCCATTACCATTGCCCCCATGGAACAGGGCATGGTGCTGCCGGAGCAAAACCTGGCGCTGATTACCGAAACTGCCCTGTTTGGCGAGCGGGTATTGCAGCGCCGGCGGCGCGAGAAGCCCACCGAGGTGGACGACCACGGTTACCGGGACCTGTCCGAACTGCGCATTGGCTCGCCGGTGGTGCATATCGACCACGGGGTTGGCCGCTACAAAGGCCTGGAAACCATTACCGCCGGCGGCCAGGCCGATGAATTCCTGATGCTCGAATACGCCGGCGGCTCGAAACTTTACGTGCCGGTCTCCAGCCTGCACCTGATTTCCCGCTACGCCGGTACCGATGAAGAACATGCGCCCCTGCACAAGCTGGGCACCGACCGCTGGAGCAACGCCAAGCAGAAGGCCCTGGAGAAGATTCGCGATACCGCCGCCGAACTGCTGGACGTATACGCCCGCCGGGAAGCCCGCAAGGGCTTCCAGTTTGAAGACCCGAAAGAAGCCTACCGGGCCTTCGCTGCCGGCTTCCCGTTCGAGGAAACACCAGACCAGCAGGTGGCCATTCAATCCGTGTTCGAAGACATGACCGGCGAACGCCCCATGGATCGCCTGGTGTGTGGCGATGTCGGCTTCGGTAAAACCGAGGTGGCCATGCGCGCCGCTTTCCTGGCCACCTGGTCCGGCAAGCAGGTGGCGGTACTGGTGCCCACCACCCTGCTGGCGCAGCAGCATTATGAGTCCTTCCGGGACCGGTTCTCTGACACCCCGGTGACCGTGGAACTGCTCAGCCGTTTCCGCAGCGGCGCCCAGACCACCAAGGCCATTGCCGCCATTGAAGAAGGCAAGGCCGATATTGTCATCGGCACCCACAAGCTGCTGCAGGGCGATATCAAGTTCAAGAACCTGGGGCTGGTGATTATCGACGAGGAACACCGGTTCGGCGTTCAGCAGAAAGAAAAGCTGAAGTCCCTGCGGGCGGAGGTAGACATGCTCACCCTCACCGCCACGCCCATCCCCCGGACCCTGAACATGGCCATGGGCCACTTGCGGGACCTGTCCATTATCGCCACGCCGCCGGCCCGCCGGCTGTCGGTGAAAACCTTCGTGCGCCAGCGTGACGAGGCGATGGTAAAAGAAGCCATTCTGCGGGAAATTTTGCGGGGTGGTCAGGTGTACTTCCTGCACAACGATGTCTCGACCATCGAGAAAACCGCCGAAGACCTGCGCCGGCTGATTCCCGAAGCCCGGGTAGGTGTGGCCCACGGCCAGATGCGGGAGCGCCAGCTGGAACAAATCATGTCGGACTTCTACCACAAGCGCTTCAACGTGCTGGTGTGTACCACCATTGTGGAAACCGGCATCGACATTCCCAGTGCCAACACCATTATTATCGAGCGGGCGGATAAATTCGGCCTGGCCCAGCTGCACCAGCTGCGGGGCCGGGTTGGCCGCTCCCACCACCAGGCCTACGCCTACCTGCTGACGCCACCGCCCAAGAGTATTTCCACCGACGCGAAAAAACGGCTGGATGCCATTTCCGAAGCCCAGGACCTGGGCGCCGGCTTCATGCTGGCCACCCACGATCTGGAAATCCGGGGCGCGGGCGAGCTGCTGGGCGAGGAACAGAGCGGGCAGATAGAAAGCATCGGCTTCACCCTGTACATGCAGCTGCTGGACGAAGCGGTCAAAGCCATCCGAGAGGGCCGCACACCCAATGCGGAACTGCCCCTGAGCCATGGTACGGAGATGAACCTGCGTATTCCGGCGCTGATTCCGGACGATTACCTGCCGGACGTGCACAACCGGCTGATGCTGTACAAGCGCATCGCCAGTGTGCAGAACGAAGAAGAATTAAAAGAACTTCAGGTTGAGATGATTGACCGGTTCGGATTATTACCGGAACCGGCAAAGAACCTGGTGAACCAGACCCGCCTGCGCCTGAAAGCAGACGCCCTGGGCATTGTAAAAGTGGACGCCGGCAAGGAATGGGTGCGCCTGGAGTTCGGCGCAAGCACGCCGGTGGACCCGCTGGTGCTGGTTAAAAAAGTGCAATCCGCACCGGACACCTACCGGCTGGAAGGGGCCAACAGCTTCCGCTTCCGGCTGAATGATGATTCAACCAGTGGTAAACTCGACGCCATCTCAGCCATGCTCATGGAACTCGGGCCGGAGCAGAGCAAGCCGGCGCCGGCAAAGAAAGCCTGAGCCAACCCGAATCAGCTGGAGTGACACACTTGCAAGCACGCGATCTCTGTTTCAAGCAGGCTTTGACTACTGCACTGGCCCTGGCATTCGTACTGGTGCCAGCCGGCAAGGCCCTGGCCCAGACACCGGATGATTTTTACCGCGCAGAAGTGGTGATTGTCGAACGGCTAGTAGACCCCTCTGCCCTTGAAGAGCAGATGGCCGGCATGCCGGTGGAGCCACCCCTGAGCGGTATCCGCTCTCTGTGGGTGGAAGACGCCAACGGCAACCGGGCTTCTGATGTCCGGCTGGCTGCCCGCAACAAACTGTACCTGAACCAGGCTGCCGCCCGCCTGGAAAACAGCGGCAACTACCGGGTTCTGGCCACCGCCGGCTGGTATCAGACGTTTCCGCCCAACTATAACGGCCGCCCCATGCGGGTCGCCGTAGGCAAATGGCTTGGCGGAGCCGGCGAGCGCGCCGTGGAAGGCCATATCGAAATCGACCGCCAGCGTTACCTGCACGTGAAAGTGCACCTGAACCACTGGCAGGAAGGTGAAGAACAGCAGGAACTGATTACCTGGATTCGCGAAACCCGCCGCATGCGCAGTGAGGAAATCCACTTTATCGATTCCCCCACCATTGGCGTGCTGGTGTTCTTCAGGAAGATCGAGGGCTAAGCTGGCCCAGGCCGGCCATTGACCGCTCCAGGACTGTCTTCACGCCTGCCATGCCCTGGTCAATGGCCTGGTCGATTTCTTCCATGGTAATGATGTGGTCGGACTTTCCGGCCGCCCAGTTCACCACCAGGGCCAGGCACACGTAACGCATCCCCAGCTCGGCAGCCAGCACGGCTTCCGGCATACCGGTCATTCCCACCAGGTCACAGCCATCCCGCTCGAGTCGCCTGATCTCGGCCGCGGTTTCCAGCCTTGGCCCCTGGGTAGCGGCGTAGACTCCGAAATCCGAGAAATCCAGCTTCAGCCCCCGGGCGGCATCAATCAGCAACTGCCGGCCTTCCTTGTCATACGGGTAGGTGAAATCAATGTGGGTAACATGCTCCAGCTCGCCCTCAAAAAAGGTGCTGGCCCGCCCCCAGGTGTAATCAATCACCTGGTCTGGCACCACCACATGGGCCGGCCCCATGGCCTTGTGGATACCACCCACGGCATTCACTCCCACCACGGTTCGCACCCCGGCGTCGTAGAGTGCCTGCAGGTTGGCGCGGTAGTTCACCTGGTGGGGCGGAATGCGGTGCGGGTTACCATGGCGGGCCAGGAACACCACGGACTGGTCACCCAGCCGGCCATGCACCAGCTTGTCTGAGGGCTCGCCCCAACGGGTGCTGACGGTTTCTTCGCCAACAATTTCGAGGTCACTCAGACTGGTCAAGCCGGTACCGCCGATAATCCCGACCGGGTTGGTGCTTGCGGTCATGCCTTGTCTCCTGCAGATTGTCCGCCCTGCTCGCTTTCGCCACGGGATTCCGGGGCTTCTTTGCTGCCCTCACTGCGGGCTTCACCTTGTTCCCTGGCCTCGCCACTGAGCCTGACACCGTCCGGCAAATGCAAGGTACGGGTCGGGAAGGCAATCTCGGCGCCATGGGATTCGATAATGTCGCTGACCTTCAGCAGTACATCTTCCTTGATCTCATGGAAGCGCACCCATTCGGTGGTCTTGGTGAAGGTGTACAGCATGATATCCAGCGATGAGGCATTGAACGCCAGGAAGTTCACAATCAGGGTCTGGTTGCTGTCGATTTCTTCGTGGTTTTTCAGCATCTCGCGGATTTCTTCCACGATCTTCTGCATGGAGTGCACATCGGCATAGCGAATACCGATGGTTTCGGAGATACGGCGATTGGTCATGCGGGACGGGTTTTCCACCGCGATGGTGGTGAATACCGCGTTCGGCACATACAGGGGCCGCTTGTCGAAGGTGCGAATGGTGGTCAGGCGCCAGCCAATGTGCTCCACGGTGCCTTCAATATTACGGTCCGGCGAGCGGATCCAGTCACCGACCTTGAACGGACGGTCCAGGTGAATGATGAAGCCGCCAAAGAAGTTGGCCAGCAGGTCCTTGGCGGCAAAGCCGACCGCGATACCACCCACACCACCAAAGGCCAGAACCCCGGAAATACTGAAGCCCAGGGTCTGCAGGGCGGTCAGCACCGCGGTGATGATAATAACCGCGCGCAACAGCTTGCTTATAGCGTTCACCGTGGTGTAATCCATCGGCTTACGCATTTTGATGGGCGATGTCAGGACCTTTTCGACTTCCTTCACCAGGCCGAACAGGAACCAGACCAGCACCCAGACAAAGCCGATCTGCAGCACCGTGCCGTTGGCCTTGAAGACTTCCGCGTCACTGAAGTGATGGGCCACCTCGGCTGCCCAGTAAACACCCTGCAGCCAGACAAACGCCACCACGGGCCGGCGGGCGGCATGCAGGAAGGCATCGTCCCATTTGTTTTTAGTCGACTTGAACTTGTTCTCGATGGCCAGAATCAACCGGCTGACTATAAAGGCAACTGTGGCCGTGCCCAGAACCAGGAGGAATATCAGGACGCCTGCACGCCACCCGTCTGACAACAAGCCGAATTTTTCGATCGAGCCATTCATAAAAGCCAGCATTTGACCAATCATTGTGTTCCTCTGAGTCTGTCAGTTCATCCAATAACAACGCGGGTGCCGGGCCTTACCCGCGCAAACAGTTCTGCGATGTCGGTGTTTCTCATCCGTACACAGCCATGGGACAGGGCCTCGCCCATGGGTTCGGTATCCGGGGTGCCGTGAATGTAGATAAAGCGCCGGAAGGAATCCACCCCCGGGCCACGGTTGCGCCCCCACTCCCGGCCACAAAGCCAGAGTATACGGGTCAGTATCCAGTCCCGATCAGGGTGTTCAGCTGCCAGTTGTGGCGAGTATATCTCACCGGTGGGCCGGCGGCCCCGAAAGACTGTATTCAGCGGCTGGCCTTCGCCGATGCAAGCGCGGATATAGTGCTCGCCCCGGGGAGTGCAGCCGCTGCTATCCTGCTCACCCGGTCCGTTCAGGGCGGTAGATATGGGGTAACTGGCCAGCGCGCTGCCATCAGCAGCACACACCGTTAGCACCTGGCTGGCGATATCAATGGTCAGATAAGCCCCGGGGGGCAAGGGGGTATTCAAAAGGGAAGCTCCCTCCGGCCGAAAACCAGAGGGAAGCCTAACCGAGGCGGGGGAACTCAGGCAACCGGCGCGGGCCGGGCCGGGGCAGAAACCAGCATTTTGTCTGGTGCGGTCATACCGGCCGCCAGGAACGGCACCAGGCGCGCGGCAATTTCCTGAACCGTGGTGTGCACACCCAGCTTGTTTTCCAGGATGTCGATCAGGGCATCGCTGCTGGACATGGTAAAGGCGGTGGCTCCCAGCATGAACTGGATGCGCCAGTAGCGGTCTACCGAGGACAACTCAGGGGTGGCTTCTTTGAGAAGACGCATGAAACGACTGAATGGCTCGCTGTATTCCTGCTCCAGGAACTTGCGCAGGTGGCCCTGGCTCTGGGTGTAAGCCAGCCCGAGCAGGCGCATGAAAATGGAAATACCTTTTTCATTACGCTGGGGCATACGCACGGCACTTTCCGTGAGCGCCCAGAGGGTCTGGTTCAGGGTAGCCGGTTTGCCGTCACACTTTGCTTCCAGTTCGTCGAACGCAGTCTCGAGAGTTGCAGAGAAAGGCGTCAGAAAACGCGCGAAAACCGCCTGAATCAGCGCGTTCTTTGAACCAAAGTGGTAATTGACAGCGGCCAGATTTACTTTAGCCTTACTGGTAATCATGCGAAGAGACGTTTCCGAGAAACCACGCTCGGCAAAAAGCTCTTCAGCAGCATCAAGTATGCGGTCTACGGTATCTGACTGCGCCATTTTGTTATCCATGCCTCTAACAAACGTCTGTTTGAAACATACGTTTGACACCCTGCCGTGTCAAGCATACCTTGGCATGACTGCAACCGTTCAGGAGATTCGTGATGTTTACAGGTATCGTTCAGGGGGTGGCCACCATTGCGGAAGTCATCACGGCACCGGGGCTGAACACACTGGTGGTGCGCTTTCCGGAAGCCAAGGTGCAGGGTGTAACCATCGGCGCCTCGGTCGCAATCAATGGCACCTGCCTGACGGTAACCCGGCAAGACGGCGACCTGCTGTACTTTGATGCCATGCAGGAAACCCTGAGGCTGACCACACTGGGCAACCTGTCTGAAGGGAATTCAGTCAACTTTGAGCGGGCAGCCCGTATTGGTGACGAGATTGGCGGCCACCTGCTCAGCGGCCACGTGCACACCACTGCGGTTCTGGCCGAGATTATCCGCACAGAGAACAACGTAACCCTGTGGTTCGAGGTGCCGGAGAGCTGGATGAAGTATGTGTTCCCGAAAGGCTATATCGCCATCAACGGCGCCAGCCTGACCATTGGCGAAGTCACCGGCAACCGCTTTAATGTTCACCTGATTCCGGAAACCCTGCGGGCTACGACTTTCGGCACGGCCGAACAGGGCCAGTCAGTGAACATCGAGATCGACAGCCAGACCCAGACCATCGTCGATACCCTGGCCCGGCTCGGTTACGACCGCCCTGCCCCTGCCCTTTAACTCCAGCCGATTGACCGCGGTTAACAGCGGCACTCAGGGCGCCGCTTCGAACACCACAAAGCGCGGGCTTGCGGCCCGCTGCTCTACCTTGCCAAAGAAGCGCTTCAGGGACTTGTGGTAGCCCAGGTGGCGGTTGCCCACCATCAGCATTCGCCCGCCCGGCACCAGGTGTTTTGCGGCGTCCCGGAACAGTCGCAGGGCAATGTGATCCCCCACCACACCGCCTTCATGGAACGGCGGGTTCAGCAAAATCAGGTCGTACTGCGCGGCTCCTTCACGAATTCCATCACTGTGCTGGCACTGTCCGGCCCGGTAACCACAGGCGCCCAGGTTATGCTGCACGCTGGCAATGGCCTGGCTCGAAACATCACTGAAATCCACCGTAATATCAGAGCCACAAGCCAGTGCCGTCAAGCCCAGCACGCCATTGCCGCAGGCCAGGTCCAGCACACGCGCGCCAGGCTTCAGCCCGGCTACGGCAGGGCCCACCAGCGGCAACAGTTCCCGGGTTCCGATGTCCAGCTTGTCCCGGGCAAAGACTGCCGGTAATGCCTCTACCGGCGCCGGCAGACCCTCCTGCGGATAACCTTTCCAGCTTTCAGCCCAGCCCTGCAGTTGTACCTGCCCTTTGCGGCAGACCACTACCCGGGCCTTTTTACGGGCTGGCAGTACCGTTTCGGTGACCACGGCTTCGGCAAACACATCCACGCTGCGGTCCGGCAAATGCTTGATCATGCCCCCAGCCAGCAAACAGCCGTTGTCTGCCAGCACGGAGTTTACCCAGCGCAACAGCCAGCCCAGATAGGCGCCGTGGCGGGGAATGCGCAAGACCACCAGATCAAACGGCCCCTCCGGCGGGTTCAGCCAGCTGTGCAGCAGCGCTGGCCGGGCGATACCGGGATTATGTCGGGCATTGTAATCGAGTGCATCCGGAAGGACTGCACTGTCGGCCACGCTGGTGACCGGCCCGTGGGCCTGGGCCAGCCCAAGCGTGAGCGCACCGAACTGGTCGTCTGCCACCAGCACGCGGGGGCTGTCCGCCAGCCGGTTACCGGCTTCTGCCAGCAGCAACTCGTCCGCCGCATCCCAGGCCCGCAGGCCAGGCTCGGCGCCGGGGCGGCTGAGCTTCAGGTTACCGGCAGTCAGCGGCAGTACTTCAGCGGATGGCACGATTGAAAGCCCTGTAAACGGTAAAACGGCGATCCTGGGCCAGCTTCTCGACCGGCCCGATAAAGCGCTGGATAACGGACTCATAGGGCAGGAAGCTGTTGGCCACCAGCCGCACCTCGCCCCTGGGGGCCAGATGGGCGGCCACTTCCCGAAGGAACTGTTCGGTCATGGAGGTATCGGTTTTCACGCCACTGTGAAACGGCGGATTGGTGACCACCGCCGGCCACCGGCCCTGAATACCCGCCAGGCCATCGGAGGCGTAGATCTGGCCTTCCGCGCCGGCCCGGGCGTAGGTTTCCCGGGCGCAGGCAACCGCCTGGGCCTGGACATCCACACCGTCTACCACACCCAGTGGCAGGCCCTGATCGCGACGGTAGCCTTGCAGCCAGCTGCCGATCACGCCGGCGCCACAGGCAAAGTCCAGCACCTTGTCTGCTTTCAGCGGGGTTTGTTCCAGGGTTTCCAGCAACATCCGGGTGCCGGCATCCAGCTCCCCTTCGCTGAACACACCAGGCAGGCCGGCTACGTCAAGGCTTACGCCGGCACAGGAAACCTGCGTCCAGCGCAACCAGTCGGTTAAGTCAAAACGGGAAAGGGGTTGGTGGTTGGTGCCGGTCCACACCTGGCAGTGGCGGGCACTGTCGACTTTCAGGGCGTCGGCCACCACGGCGGTGAATTGCTTGACGGCTCCGGCGATGCCTTCTTTCTTTTCGCCCACCAGAACCAGGCTGGCGCCTTCGCGGCCCAGGTAGCGTGCCATGGCCAGGCGTAATTCCAGTTCCGCCCGGGCCTTGGGCAGGAAGATGACCAGGGTGTCGAAACTCCCAGCGCCCTGCTCGTGGCACTGATAGCCGAAACAGGCTTGCCAGTTCGCATGCTGGCACAGCTGTTCATACACACCGGCGTGTTCGCTCATGGCCAGCCCGGGTTGTGGGCAATGGGCCAGCAGCGCCGGCTCGGATACGCCCAGCAGGGCCACCTTGCCGGTCAGCAGTTCGGCATTCCGGAGCAGAACGTCGTGTGTGTTGGTTTGTAGCTGCGCCATAAATCCTGCCTCTGCGGTTGATTCCCGCGCGGAATTGAACGGGAATCAACAGCATAACGCAAGCCTCAGATACTGCCGTCGCTGTCCGCATTCTGGTGCATGGTGCTCTGGGCCAGGTCCAGCAGCTCACGCAGGGCAACGGAGAACATGGCGTATTCCGGCTCCCGCACGCTCTTCAGCTCCGCCAGCATGGCACTCCAGCGCTCGATCATATGCTGGTGCTTCTGTTCCCAGGCTTCCACGCTCTCGGGCACCTTGCCGGCCTTGCCCGCCAGGCGCAGTACGCCGGTGGTCAGGGCGCGCTGCTGCCAGTCCAGGTCTTCCCGGAAGCTTTCCCTTGCCAGCGCCTGCCAATGGGAGTTGGGCGTGAGCGCGGCAATGGAGTTGGCAAACCAGGTCAGGTCGAGGCGATCGCCCAGGTCGTAGTACAGGTTAGCCACGGTTTTCAGCGGCAGGCCGGTGGCCTCCTGGGATTCGATAATGCCCAGCGACGAGTACAGGTAACCGGTGCCGGCCAGTACCGAGGCCAGGTCTTTCGGCAAGCCGGATTCTTCCAGGTATGTGTGGCGTTGCTCCCAGTTGCTGCGAGCCTGGTCGCCCAGGTAGTCCGGCAGGCTGGAGGTAATCGCCCATACGCTGTCGGCAAACCGCTCCATATGGCTCTGGATATTGAGCTCGGCCCTGCGGTTACGCAGCAGCCAGCGAACGGCACGGCGCATCAGGCGCATGAGGTCTTGCATCAGCTCCATCTGCAGCTTGGCGGGCACGTGGTAGTCCAGTGCCTCGATGCGGTCCCACCAGTTGTCGATCCGGAACACATCCCGGGCGATGATCCAGGCCAGGGCGATGGATGCAGCATCGGCACCGGTAGACTGGTTCAGGCGCTCCACAAAGGTAATGCCCATGTGGTTGACCATGTCGTTGGCAATCTGGGTGGCGATGATTTCCCGCCGCAACTGGTGCTCGCCCAGCTCCTTCGAGAACTTCTTGTTCAGTTCCTTCGGGAATACCTTGTACATTTCGCCGGCCAGCAGCGGATCATCCGGCAGAGTGCTGGCGATCAGGGTCTGCTTCAGGTCACCCTTCACGTAGGAAATCAGCACCGACAGCTCCGGCCGGGTCAGGCCTTTCTTGGCCAGCTTGCGCTCGGCCAGGGCGTCGTCGTCGGGCAGGAATTCCAGCCCCCGGTTCAACTTGCCTTCGCTTTCCAGGGTGTTCATCAAACGGCGGTATTCTTCCAGCCTTGGCGCGGTATCGGCACTGGCAATGCTGATGGCCTGGGTTTGCCGGTAGTTGTTCTTCAGCACCAGGGCCGAGACATCGTCGGTCATCTCTTCCAGCATCACGTTGCGCTGCTTGGCGGTGAGATCACCCATGGCCACGGCACGGTTGAGCAGGATTTTCATGTTTACTTCGTGGTCTGAACAATCCACCCCACCGGAGTTGTCGATGAAGTCGGTGTTCAGCCGGCCGCCTTTCAGGGCGTATTCAATACGGCCCAGCTGGGTGAAGCCCAGGTTGCCGCCCTCGCCCACCACTTTGCAGCGCAGGTCTTTGCCGTTCACCCGAAGGCCGTCGTTAGCCTTGTCGCCTACGTCGGCATGGGTTTCCTCAGCACCCTTCACATAGGTGCCGATACCGCCCACCCAGAGCAGGTCCACCTCGGACTTCAGGATGTGGCTGATCAGCATGTTCGGCGGCATGCGGTCGGCATTGATGCCCAGCAGTTTTTTCATTTCCGGGCTGACCGGGATCGACTTGGCGTTCCTGCTGAACACACCACCGCCCTTGGAGATCAGCTTGGTGTCGTAATCGGTCCAGGCTGAACGGGGCATTTCGAACAGGCGCTTGCGCTCCTTGTAGCTCTTCGCCGCATCCGGCTCCGGGTCGATAAAGATATGGATGTGGTTGAAGGCCGCGACCAGGCGGGTTTTCTCGGAACACAGCAGGCCGTTACCGAACACGTCGCCGCCCATGTCGCCAATGCCGATAGCGGTAAACTCGTCTTCCGCCGGGTTGATGCCCATTTCACGGAAGTGGCGTTCAACCGATACCCAAGCGCCCCGGGCGGTGATACCCATCTTCTTGTGGTCGTAGCCGTTGCTGCCACCGGAAGCGAAGGCATCGCCCATCCAGAAGCCGTATTCGGCGGCCAGGCCGTTGGCAATGTCGGAGAAGGTCGCGGTGCCCTTGTCGGCGGCTACAACCAGGTAATGGTCGTCTTCGTCGTGGCGGATTACCCGCTCCGGCGGCTGTATGCCGGCATCCACCAGGTTGTCGGTGATGTCCAGCAGGCCACGGATAAAGGTTTTGTAGGCGGCAATGCCTTCAGCCTGGAAGGCTTCCCGGTCAGACGGATCCGGCAGTTGCTTGGCCACGAAGCCGCCCTTGGCGCCCACCGGCACAATCACCGCGTTTTTCACCTGCTGGGCTTTTACCAGGCCTAGGATCTCGGTGCGGTAGTCCTCGAAGCGGTCAGACCAGCGCAGGCCACCACGGGCCACCTTGCCACCACGCAGGTGCACGCCTTCCACCCGGGGCGAGTACACGAAGATCTCGAACATGGGCATGGGCAGCGGCATGTCGGGAATGCGCGTGGGGTCAAACTTCACACTGATGTATGGCTTGGGCTGGCCTTCGGCGTCCGGCTGGTAGTAGTTGGTACGCAGGGTGGCCTGCATCAGCTCCAGGTACAGCCGCAGCACCCGGTCTTCACTGAGGTTTTCCACCTCTTCCAGGCCGGCGTTGAATTCGATTTCCAGCTTTTTCTGGGCCGCTTCACTCTTGCCCGGGCTCTTGTAGCGATCCGGGTTGAATCGGATTTCAAAGTATTCCAGCAGAATCCGGGTCAGGTTCTCGTGGTTGACCAGGGTATTGGAAATAAAGGTCTGACTGTTAGAGAACCGGATCTGCCGCATGTAGCGGGCGTAGGTGCGCAGCAGGGCAATCTGGCGCCAGCTCATGTAAGACGACAACAGCAACCGGTTGAAGGCGTCGTTTTCGGCCTCGGTGTGCCAGACGCGGCGGAACAGCTCTTCGAAAATGGGCCGAATACGGTGGATATCCACGCCACCGGAATGGGCCTGCAGGGTAAAGTCGTGAATCCACACGGTTTTGCCGGTGCGGTCGATCACTTCAAACGGATGCTCACCAATAACCCGGAAGCCCAGGTTGTCGAAGATGGGCATCACATCCGACAGCGGCAGCGGCTCGTCCGGGTAGAACAGCTTGAAGTGCAGCGTGCTGTCGTCTTCTTCCAGCGCCCGGTAGAAACTCATGGCCAGGTCATCGGCGCTGGCCGCCTTGGTAATGTGGTCCAGGTCGATGGCGGCGCGACGGGGCGAGAACATCTCGGTGTAGCTGGCCGGGAAACCAGCCGCCCATACCCGGTAGAACTCGTTGCCGCGCTCCTCGCCATAGGCTTCGTGCAGGGCCTCTGCCAGGCCTTCACTCCAGGACTGGGCCAGCTCGATCACACGGTCGCGGATCTCCGCCAGCGGCAGCTGCCGGTTCTCCACCTGGGGCACGCGGATAGTGAACTGCACCCGGGCCAGTGGCGATTCGGAGAAGTGGGTAACAAACTCGATGTCTTCCGCTTCCAGGCGCTCCAGCAACACCTGCTCGACCTTCAGGCGCAGCTCGGTGTTGTAGATGTCCCGGGGGAAGAACGCCAGGCAGGTAACAAACTGGCCATAGACATCTTCCCGCATGAACATTTCGATGCGCCGCCGCTCCTGGATGTACAGAATGCTCTTGGCGACCCGCAGCAGTTCTTCGGTTTCAATCTGGAACAGTTCGTCACGGGGGTACAGGGTGAGAATCTGTTCCAGTTCCTTGCCGGCGTAGTCGGTACGCATGAAGCCGGAACGCTTCATCACGGTCTGGAACTTGCGGCGCAGCAGCGGGATCTCGTCCGGGCGTTCGTTGTATACCCGGGCGGTGTACAGGCCGAGGAAGCGGCGCTCACCCACCACTTCACCCTTGCTGTTGAATTTCTTCACCGCGATGTAATCCGGATACGCCGGGCGGTGTACCCGCGAACGCTGGGCCGACTTGGCGAAGATGAAGATATCGTCGGTGCGGGTCATCTCATGGCGGGTGCGCTGGGGCAATTCGTTCAGGCGAACCTTGTCCGGGCGTTCGTTGTTGACCCGGAAGATGCCCAGCTCGGAGTTTTCCACCCGGCGCACGGCCATGCCCTGCTTGTCTTTAACGAAGTCGTATTCGTCGTAGCCCAGGAAGGTAAAGTGGTCTTCGGTGAGCCAGCCAAGAAACGCCCGGGCTTCTTCCTTGTCTTCTTCGCTGATACCGGCGGTGGTGGCATCCAGTTCGCCCAGGATTTCACTAACCTTGTCTTTGACAATCGGGAAGTCGTCCACGGCAATGCGCACTTCGTGCAGCACCGATTGCAGGGTTTCTTCCAGGCCCCGCAGGTCTGCCGGATCGCTGTGGCGATCGATTTCCAGAACGATCAATGCTTCGTAGGAGGCCGCAGACGACTTCTTGGCCGAATGCAGTTTCTTCAGCTTGCCGTTACCGTCTCGTTCCACCTGCAGAATCGAATGCTGGATGGAGTGGGTACCGATTTCCCGGCGGTTGATGGCCATGCGCAGGGAATCGATCAGAAACGGAATGTTCGGATGCAGAATAAAAATAACCGAGTGGGTAGACTGCCAGCCGTCACTTTCCAGGTCCGGATTGAATACGGTAACCGGGGTTTCCTCGGCGCTGCGCTTCTGAAGGAACTGCCAGGCCGCCAGTACCGCGCCATAGGTGTCCGAGAAGCGCCGGCTGACAAGCTCTTCCAGGGGACTGTGGGCGTAATGCTGCTTTGCGAACTCTACAACCTTCCTGGCTTCGGTTTTCGCAAGCTTGTCTGCGAATGCTTCAGCCAGTTGCTCGAAAAACTGATCCTTGCTGGCAATTGTCAGCGCATTCATATCCAACCTCTGGTTTTGTGTGAAAGAAACGTAATCACGGTATCGTCACATAAGCATAGTCAAGCTCTTGATTTTTGCCGGCCAGACCTCAAAACTGCGGCAACTACCTACGGGCGCAAACACCCGCGCCGCCGGACCTTCAAAACCGAGAGCAGTGAATTCCATGTCGTTACAGCAAACGTTCGGTAATCTCAGAACACAGTTGGCAAAACGCATCATCGGTCAGGACAAGCTGGTAGACAGACTACTGATCGCCCTGCTGGCTGATGGCCACCTTCTGGTAGAAGGGGCACCCGGCCTGGCCAAGACCACCGCGGTAAAAGCCCTGGCCGATCACCTGGAAGGGGATTTCCACCGCATCCAGTTCACCCCGGACCTTCTGCCGTCCGATGTTACCGGCAGCGAGATCTACCGGGCCGAAACCGGCCTGTTCGAATTCCAGCGCGGCCCCATCTTCCACAACCTTGTGCTGGCCGATGAAATCAACCGGGCCCCGGCCAAGGTGCAGTCTGCCCTGCTTGAGGCCATGGGCGAACGCCAGATCAGTGTCGGCATGCAAACCTTCCCGCTGCCAAAGCTGTTCATGGTGATGGCCACCCAGAACCCCATCGAGCAGGAAGGCACTTACCCCCTGCCCGAAGCCCAGCTCGACCGTTTCCTGATGCATGTGGTGATCGATTACCCGGATGCCGATGCTGAGCGTCAGATTCTGCACCTTGCCCGTAGCGACTACCGTCAGGGAATACCACAGGTAGACATTCGTCTTACAGAGCAACAGGTTATGGAGGCCCGGCAGGCGGTATCCGACATCTACATGGCGGAGCCGGTGGAGCAGTATTTGCTGGCCCTGATCCTGGCCACCCGGGATGCAGCCAGCCTGGACCCGGAACTGGCCCGCTGGACAGCTTTCGGCGCCAGCCCCCGGGGCACCATTGCCCTGGACCGCTGCGCCCGGGCCCTGGCCTGGCTCGATGGCCGGGACTACGTAACCCCGGACGACATCCGCACCATGGCCTTTGACGTGCTGCGCCACCGCATCCTGCTGACCTTCGAGGCCGAGGCCGAAGGCATGACCGCAGACACGGTTCTGCAAAGGCTGATCGACCGCGTACCGGTAACCGCCTGAACACCATGGCGCAGAGCAACGCAGCAACCCATATCACCCTGCCGGAACTGGTTCGGCTGCAAGCCGACGCCAGGGCCCTGAAGCTGCCTTCTGCCCGCCCGGTGCGTTCGCGCCAGGCCGACTTGCGCCAGTCTCGCCAGCGTGGTCGCGGCATGACCTTTGCCGAAGTACGGCAATACCAACCCGGAGACGATATCCGCAGCATTGACTGGCGGGTAACGGCGCGGCGCCAGTCACCCCACACCAAACTCTACGAAGAAGAGCGCGAGCGGCCGGTGCTGCTGATTGCCGACCTGGGCCCGACCCTGTTCTTCGCCAGCACCGGTGCCTACAAACAGGTGCGCTGCGCCCAGGTTACCGCGCTGCTGGCCTGGCTGGCCCTGTGGGCCGGCGACCAGGTGGGTGGCCTGGTATTTAATGACCAGGAGCTGGAGGTGCTGCGCCCGGCCCGGCGCAAGAAATCCGTACTGCGCCTGCTGGATACCCTGGCCAGCCACCAACACAAGCCGGACGTGCCACCCCGGCCTTCAGCCCCCGACCACGGGCTGGACACAGCGTTGGCCGAAGCCCGGCGGGTGGCCCATACCGGCAGCCGGATTTTTATCATCAGCGATTTCATGAACATCAGCGATAACACCACCAGTCTGCTCGGCGCCCTGGGCCGCCATAACACCGTGAGCGCCCTGCGCATTATGGATCCGCTGGAAAAACAGCTGCCGGACAGCGGCCAGTTTGCGGTGGCCGGGCCGGAAGGGCCGATCTGGTTTGATGCTTCCAATCCCGCGTTTAAAAAGGCCTGGCAGGAAAAGGTTGAGACCCATGAACGGCTGCTGGAAGACTGTTTTCGCACCTCCGGTGTGCAGGCGGCCACCATCATGACCAGCGAAGAGCCGGCAGCCGCCCTGCGCCAGCTTTTAGGCCCGGGAGGGCGGATCGGATGAACCCGCAAGATCCGTTAGCCCAATTGCGCGATATTCACCTGCCGGAAACCGGTGGCTGGTGGCCGCCGGCGCCGGGCTGGTGGATTCTGGCGGTGGTCGTTCTGGTTCTGGCCGCAGTCGCGTTCTGGTTGCTGCGCCGGCGCCGCCAGCAGAACCTGTGGAAACGCCAGGCTCGCGAGGAACTGGTGCAACTGGCCGCTAACCCGCGCCAGTGCAACGAATGGTTCAGTGAACTTAACCGGCTGCTCAAGCGGGTAGCCCGGCAGGCCTATCCGGACCGGCATCCGGAAACCCTCACCGGCCAGGGCTGGGCCGAATTCCTGCTGGAAACCTCTCCTTCCGAACGCATCGCCTCAAGGCCGGTAGCGGAAGCGCTGGTGCAAGCATCCTGGCGCCCGAACTCCAACCTGGACCCGGGCCAGGCACTCGACTTTGCCCGGTTCTGGCTCGAGGCCCAGCTATGATTTCCCTGGCCTATCCCTGGCTGCTGTTACTGGCCCTGTTGCCGCTGCTGTTCCTGGCCGGCAAACGTTATGGCAAGGGTGAACCGGTAGATGCACCGGTCATCCCGGTTGGCCACTGGTTGTCGGGCATGCCCGGCGTCAGCACCCGGGGGCGCCGGACACCGCGCTGGCGCCAGTTGCTGCTTCTTCTGGCCTGGCTGTGCCTGGTGCTCGCCATCGCCCGGCCCCAGCATGTGGGCGAGCAGGTGCAGATGCCGGTCAGCGGCCGTGACCTGATGCTGCTGGTGGATATATCGCCCAGTATGGATGAGCGCGACATGGTTGTTCAGGGCCGCAGCATCAACCGACTGCAAGCGGTCAAGCGGGTGCTGGACCAGTTTATCGACCGCCGTGAGGGTGACCGCCTGGGGCTGATCCTGTTCGGCACCCAGCCCTACGTGCAGGCACCCCTGACCTTTGACCGGGAAACCGTAAGAACCCTGCTGCTGGAAGCCGGCCTGGGCATGGCCGGCCGGGCAACGGCAATTGGCGATGCCGTGGGCCTTGCAGTGAAACGCCTGCGGGATCGACCCCAGGAGCAGCGGGTAGCCATCCTGCTGACTGACGGCGCCAACACCGCCGGTGAAGTGAGCCCGGACAAAGCCACCGAGATTGCCGCGGCCGCAGGTGTGCGGCTGTACACCATCGGTATCGGCGCCGATTCCATGATCCAGCGGGGGCTGCTGGGCTCACGGCGGGTGAACCCGTCCCGGGACCTGGACGAAGCCCTGCTCACCCGCATGGCGGAACAGACCGGCGGCCGGTATTTCCGGGCCCGCAGCCTGCCGGAGCTGGAAATGATCTACGACAGCATCGACCAGCTGGAGCCCATTGAGCAGGAAGGCCAGTTCTATCGCCCGGTTACCGAACTCTACGTGTGGCCGGCGGGCACAGCGGTTGCCCTGTGGCTGCTGTTGTCAGCACTGCGGTTACTGGCCAGCCGGGCCCACCGCAAGGAATCCGGGGAGGTGTACCATGGCTGACTTTCACTTCCTGAGGCCCCTCTGGCTATTACTGTTGCTGGCACTGCCGGCGTTATACCTGACCAGGCACAAGCTGCGCCAGGCCGATGCCGGCTGGAGCCGTTATATTCCCCAACCCCTGCTGAAGCCTCTGTTAAACAAACCGGGGCAAGGTGCCCCGGACGGTGCCAGCCGTTCGCCGCTGCTGCCACTGAACATCGCCCTGCTGGTCCTGGCGATCGGCCTGGCGGGCCCGAGCTGGCGCCAGGCCCCTACCCCGCTCAAACAACCGGAAGACAGCCTGGTAATTGTGCTGGACCTGTCGCTGTCCATGCTGGCCACCGATGCCGAACCGGACCGGCTGACCCTGGCCAAGCGCAAGGTTCGGGACCTGCTGGCACAACGGCGCGGCGGCCTGACCGCCCTGCTGGTGTACTCCGGTGATGCCCACACCGTTACGCCATTGACCGAAGACTTCCGCACCATCGAAGCCATGCTCGGGGTTCTGGACCCGGCCATCATGCCGGCACAGGGTAACCGGGCAGACCTGGCCATCAGCCAGGCGGTGGATCTGCTGAACCAGGGAGCACCGGGGCGCGGGCGGATATTGCTGATCTCCGATGATGTGCCCCGAAGCTATCACGGCGCCATCAGCAATCACCTGGCCGGCACCGGCTATGCCCTGAGCACACTGGTTGTGGGCACGCCGGAAGGTGGGCCGATTCCCCTGGCCAAGCGGGGCTTCCTGCGCAGTAACGGCGAGATTGTTATCGCCAGGGCCGACCCCGATGCCATGGAGAGACTGGCCCGGGCCAACGGCGGTGACAGCCACGAACTGACCCTTGGCGACGCGGATATCCGTGCCCTTGCGCTGGAACCGGGAGCGGAAGAGGATTGGTCGGAAACCGATGACGGACTGACCATCAATCGCTGGCAAGACGACGGCTACTGGCTGCTCTGGCTGGCCCTGCCCCTGCTATTACTGGGCTGGCGCCGGGGTGCCTTTGCGGTACTGGCCCTGAGCCTTGTACCTCTGGCCCTGACACCCCGCCCGGCCATGGCGCTGGACTGGGGTGGCCTGTGGCAGCGGGACGATCAGCGCGGGCGGGAACTGATCGAGCAGGACTCGGAGCGCGCGGCAGAGGTTCTGCAGCAGCCGGACTGGAAAGGCTCGGCCCTGTACCGCAGTGGCCGATACCGAGAGGCCGCCAAGGCCTTTGCCGAAACACCCACGGCTACGGGCCACTACAACCGGGGAAATGCCCTGGCCCGGACCGGCGAGCTTGAACAAGCCCTGGACGCCTACCAGCAGGCCCTGGCGCAGAACCCCGACTTCGAAGACGCCCGCTTTAACCGTGACCTGGTTCAGCAGCTGCTCGACCAGCAACAGCAGCAAGAGCAAGACCAGCAACAAGGCGATTCCGGTGACCAGCAGTCGGAGAACAACCAGCAGCAGGGCGAAGATTCACAGTCCGGCCAGGACAATCAGGACAGCCCGGGCGATCAAGGCAGTCAGGGTAAGCAGGAAAGCCAGCAGCAAGGCCAGCAAGACAGCCAGCAGGAATCCGAACAATCCGGTGATACACAGGATTCCGGACAGAGCGGCCAAGACGCCGAGCCACAGGCTGGCGAAGACATGCAGCAATCCGGGCAAGGCCAGCCGTCAGACCAGGAGCCGGCCGACAACGGCCAGGCTGTAGAAGCTCCGGCCGAAATTTCCGAACAACCGCTAAACCAGGGCCAGGAGCAGTGGCTCCGGCGTATTCCTGACAACCCCGGCGGGCTGTTGCAGCGCAAGTTCCTGCAGCAGTACCGGCAGCGCCAGACGCAACCCGACGAGGGCGATACATCATGGTAAAACGCATTCTTCTACCCGTTTTTCTGTTACTGGCACAGCTTGCCGCCCTGCACCCGGCCCAGGCCAGTGAGCTGTCGGTCGAGCCGGACCGCACGCAGCTGTACGAAGGCGAGGTATTAACCCTGACTGTGCGCGGCTCCATGGAAATCGACCTGAACCTGAGCAACCTGTTCAACTTTGACCTGTCTGACCTGCCTTCCCCCGACATTGAAAAGGTAGAGCCGGATTTCGAAATCCTGGCCCGGAACCAGCGTTACAGTGTGCAGACCGTCAACGGCGATATGACCGGGGAGATCACCTGGACCTACCAACTGGCACCCACCCGAACCGGCAAACTGACCATTCCGGAGCTGACCTTCAAGGATGCCACCTCCGAACCGGTAGAGATTGACGTGGTGACCGGCACAGCGCCGAGCCAGGAAGCCGGCGCCCGCGACAGTTTTATCGAACTGTCGGCCGACAAAGCCGAAGTCTATGTGCAGGAACAGCTGGTACTGACCATACAGCTGTTTTTCTCGGGCAACCTGATACGGGGCGAATTGTCGGAGCCGGAGCACCCCGATGCCATCATCGAATCCCTGGGCAAGCAGCGCGAATTCACCCGTTACCGGGATGGCGTCCGTTACCGGGTGGTTGAGCGACGCTATGCCATCTTTCCCCAGCAGCCGGGCCAGCTGAGCCTGGCCCCGATCCACTTCGAAGGCCAGGCACGGGACGCCAACGGCCAGCTGAAGTTCCTGCGGGATCAACTGCAGCTTTATGATGTCCCGGTAAAACCGGTGCCGGATGCCTACCCGGCAGACCAACCCTGGCTGCCGGCCCGCAGCCTGGCACTGGCTGAAGACGGCCTGCCGCCAGCAGGAGAACTGAACGCCGGGGCCAACCTGACCCGGAAGATTACCCTGCATGCCGATGGCTTGCCGGCAGAAGCCCTGCCGCCACTGCCGCAGGAAACCCCGGCGGCCATACGCAGCTACCCGGAAAGCCCCCTGAGAAATACCGAAACCACCGTCGACGGCCTTCGCTCCACCCTGCAGCAGGAAGCGGCGCTGGTGCCGGTCCAGGCTGGCGATGTGGTGTTGCCCGCCATCCGCATCCCCTGGTGGAACACAGAGACCGACCAACTGGAGCAGGCGATCTTGCCCGAGCGTCGCTACACCATCACCGGCAACAGCGCGATCGCCGCTGCGCCGGTGCCGGATAACAGCGCCCCGGAGACTCCGCCCGCCACTCATCCGGTCACCGCAGATGACCTGCCCCCGGCAGACAGCACGGGCTCTTTCTGGCTTTGGCTTTCGCTGGTACTGGGATTGCTCTGGCTGGCTACCCTGGTACTGTGGTGGTTGTCCCGAAAGCCATCCGGCGGCGCGCTATCATCCGAGCCATTGGAAGACGACACCGAAAAACACGCCTACGAGCAGTTGATCCGCGCGGTTAAAAACGGTTCAGCAGACACCACCGGCCAACTGCTGCACTGGGCGGGGTTACGTTTCCCGGAACAGCGCTTTGCGACGGTCAGCGATGTGGTCAGGTTCGGTGATGACCCGGAACTGGCCGGCCACCTGGAGCAACTGCAGGCACAGCTGTTCTCGCAACACCAGCAGGCGGTTTCGAATGAGGCACGACAGGGATTGGGGAAAGCATTGGAGAGGTTGAGAAAGCGGAAGGCACAAAGCGAAGACAGCCGCTACGGGCTGCCTCCGCTGAACCCGATCAGTCGATAAGTTCCTGGCTGATGACCAGTTCAACCGGTTCGCCATCGGCCTCCGGTGGCAGAACTTCCGCTTCCACCTGGCCCTGCCAGTCACCGGCTTGCGGGTTGATGCTGCCGCTGCGGCTCAGGCGGGCGACAATCACGACCTCTTCTGCGGAGGAAATGGTGGCCTCCGGCGACATGGCGTAGCTGTCATCCAGGCGGATATCTACCGGCAGAACACCGGCGGTCATGCGGGCGACTGCCACCGGTGCCCCACCTGATGTGCCCTTTGCACGGGCAAAGACAAACAGGGTGGTGTCACCTGGAACGCTGTCCTTGAACGCATCATCCAGGGAAATTCTCAGGGTCACACCGGCAGACGGTGCCGCAGGCTCCGGAGCCTGCGCAGCCGGAGGTGTTTCGCCCAGGCGGTTGTAGGCTTCGGCAATGCCACCGCGAATAGAGGCAATCTGCGGATGGTCCGGCGTTACCTCAACAATGGTTTCCCAGTACTCGATAGCTTCACGGTAGTTCTGCTGGCTGAAGGCATTAATGCCCAGCAGCCCCAGCGAGTTCACTTCGTTCGGATTCAGGGCGCGGGCTGACTCGATGGCAGCCATCACACCCGGCGTCATCTGCCCTTCACTCTGGAAGTACAATGCCTGGGCTGACAGGCCCCAGGCCACTGAGCTGGCATTGCGATCCTGCTCGGTAATTGCAGCCAGGCGCTGGAAGGCTTCGGCCGCATCCTCGTAGCGTTCGGTACGCATGTAGGTCTGGCCCAGCATGGCCCAGCCGTCGGCGTTCTCCGGATCCTGCTCGAGGCGGTCCCGCAGCTGGTCTGCCAGTGCGGACATGCGCGCGGTCTGGTCATCGTTACCGGAAGCACCCATTTCCTGCATGGTGATGAACTGCTCTACCCGGTCCATGGCGCCCCATTCCTGGTAGCCCAGGTAGGCACCGGCGGGCAGCAGGAGCACGGCCAGCAAGGCAACCGCCATGGCGCTGCGCCGGCCTGCCAGCCGCTGGCGTGGCTGTTCGTTTTCGGGAACGTCGTCAAGCATGGCGCCCGCCAGCTCTTCTTTCAGTTGCTGGTAGCCTTCCGCATCCAGGATGCCGGCTTCATGTTCATGATCCAGCTCTTTCAGGCGGGACTTGTAGGCCAGCAGGTTCTGGTTTCTGAGGTCTGCATCCATCCGCGCCTTGGGGCGGTGAAAGAACACCGGGTACAACACAAATGCCAGGGCGATGAGAATGAATACCGTCGCGGCAATCCAGAATGTTTCAGTCATGGAGTCTTCGTCGCAGTTGGGGATGTGTTTCGCGGATCAGCGCTCGGATGGCTGATCCTTATCGGCCAGCATCTGTTCGACCCTGGCTTTTTCTTCGGGGCTGAGTGCCGTTTCCTGCTGGCCCTGTTTACGCGAGCGCATTACCACGCCAGCCACAATCAGCAAGCCGCCAATCACGGCAATGGCCGGGAACGCCCAGAGGAAAATCGTGCGCTTGTCGACCGGCGGTTTGTACTGCACAAATTCGCCAAAACGGTCCACCAGGGCGCCGACGATTTCATCGTTGGAAGCGCCGCCCTGCATCATCCGGTACACCTCGTCCCGCATATCCTTGGATATGGGAGCATTGGAGTCGGCGATATTCTGGTTTTGGCACTTGGGGCAGCGCAGCTCGGCAATCAGGTTCTGGTAACGCTGCTCTTCAGCCCGGGTATCGAAGTCGTAGACCTCCATCACCTCGGCCCGGAGCGGTGAAACCACAAACAGTATGGCCAACAGTAGCGGATAAAAACGCATCAGCTATTTCCCTTTGCCTGATTGAACACGGGCAGCAGGACTTCCTGCCAAACCCGCTCGTTCACCACACCCACGTGGCGGTAAAGCACCACGCCATCGGCGTCGATCACGTAGGTTTCCGGTGCGCCGTACACACCCAGGTCAAAGCCGAGGGATCCACGGGGATCGAAGATAATGGTTTCGTAGGGATTGCCGAGGCGGCCCAGAAAACTGAACGCGGTTTCCCGCTGATCCTTGTAGTTCAAGCCGACAATGCGCACGCCCTCGTTGCTGGCCAGGTGCATCAGGTATTCATGCTCGTCCCAGCAGGAGGGACACCACTCGGCCCAGACATTCAGCAGCGATACCTGCCCCTGAAAAACCGAAGTGTCCAGCATATGTTCCGGATCGTGCAGGTCCTGCAGCTGGAATTCCGGTACCGGTTTGCCGATACGGGCCGATTCCAGCTTGGTGGGATCCTTGCCGATACCGGCAAACAGGAAGATCCCGATACCAACCGTGATCAGCAACGGAATGAACAGCAGCAGGCGCCTCATGACGATGCCTCCGCCGGCTTGCCGGGAGCCGTGTTGCCTGCCTGGGCTTTCTGTCTTTCCTCAGCTTTCACACGAATGCGGTAACGCTTGTCGGCAATGGCCAGGAAGCCGCCGATGGCCATCACCAGGGAACCCAGCCATAACCAGCGTACCAGCGGCTTGTACTGCAGGCGGATAGCCCAGGCGTCGTCTGAAATCCGCTCGCCAATGGCCACAAATACATCCCGGAACAGGCCGGCATCGATATCCGCCTCGGTCATCACGCTCATACCCACCGGGTAGTTACGCTTCTCCGGGTGCAGGTCGGTAACCAGCTTGCCATCCAGGAACACATTGAAGCTGCCGTACTGGGCGGTGAAGTTGGCGCCCTGCCGCTCACCGATTTCGGTGAACACGATTTCGTAATCGCCCACCATGGCGGAATCACCCGGAGTCATGCGGACATCCCGCTCGACACCGTAATTGGACACCACAGTGGCACCGGCCATCACCATGGCCACACCAAGATGTCCCAGCACCATGCCCCAGTAACTGCGGGACTGGCGTTTGAGGCCATGCAATCGGCCCTGGCGGGAAGCAGATTTATCCCACAGGTCCCACAGGGTAGCCACGGCAATCCAGATGGCAGTGAACACACCGGCAAAGGCCCAGGGCGCAAAGCTGCCGTAGTTGACCATCACCGCAGCTGTCGCCACCAGGCTGATCGCCAGCGGCCACAACAGTTTACGGGCCAGCATTCCGCCGTCGGTTTTCTTCCAGCGGGAGAAGATACCGGCACCCAGCAACAGGCCGGTGGCCACGGCCAGCGGGCTGAAGGTGGTATTAAAGAACGGCGCGCCGATGGACAGCTTGCCGGCATCCAGGTAGTCCAGGACCAGCGGATACAGGGTACCGATGGCCACCAGTAGCGTGGCGGATACCAGCAGCACATTGTTCAGCAGCAGAAAGATCTCACGGGACAGGGAACCGTAACGGGAACGCACGTGCACCACCGGTGCCCTGAACGCGTAGAGCAGCAGGCTGCCTACTACAGTGATACCCAGCAGCATGAGCAGGAAGCTGCCCCGCTCGGGGTCAGAAGCGAAGGCATGTACCGAGGTGAGAACACCGGAGCGCACCAGGAAGGTGCCCAGCAGGCTCAGTGCGAAGGTGACGATGGCCAGCAGTACCGTCCAGCTCTTGAACACGCCACGCTTTTCCGTCACTGCCAGCGAGTGCATCAGGGCCGTACCGGACAGCCACGGCAGAAAGGAGGCGTTTTCAACCGGGTCCCAGAACCACCAGCCGCCCCAGCCAAGCTCGTAATAGGCCCACCAGCTGCCCAGGGCAATACCGATGGTCAGGAACGACCAGGCAACGGTTGTCCAGGGCCGGGACCAGCGGGCCCAGGCCGCATCCAGGCGACCGTTGATCAGGGCGGCGATCGCAAAGGCAAAGGCAACCGAGAAGCCCACATACCCCATGTACAGCATGGGCGGGTGCATGATCAGGCCGATGTCCTGCAGCAGCGGGTTCAGGTCCTGGCCATCCGCCGGTACGTTCGGTAACAAGCGGTCAAAGGGGTTTGAGGTAACGATGATAAACAGGAAGAAGCCGACACAGACCATGCCCATAACCGCTAGTACCTGGGACACCATGGTCGACGGCAGCTTGCGGCTGAAGATGGCCACGGCCAGGGTCCAGCCGGTGAGCATCAGGATCCACAACAGCAGTGAGCCTTCATGGCCACCCCACACGGCACTGAACTTGTAGTACCAGGGCAGCATGCTGTTGCTGTTGTTGGCCACGTAGGCCACGGAGAAATCGTCTACCAGGAAGGCGTGGGTCAGGATGGCAAAGGCCAGGCCGGTAAACACAAACATGCCCGACGCCAGGGGCCGGGCAAACGCCTGCAGACTGTCACGCCCGGTGAGCGCACCGGCCAACGGGACGACGGCAAGAAGCACCGAGAGCAACAGCGCGAGTATCAGTGCAAGCTGTCCGAGTTCAGGATACATCAGAAATCTCCAAGGTCAGTCATGATTCGGGGCTCAGTAAGCCGCGCTTTCTGCAGCTTTCTCTGCGTTCGCCTTGTTCAGGCCCTTGGATGATTTCTCCAGGGCATCGGCTACTTCCGGCGGCATATAGTTTTCATCGTGCTTGGCCAGAACCTGGTCTGCCACAAACAGGCCTTCTTCGTTCAGTCGGCCCATGGCCACCACGCCCTGCCCTTCTGCGAACAGGTCCGGCAGGATGCCTACGTACTGCACCGGCACAGACGCGGCATAATCCGTCACCCGGAAGTTCACCTTCAGGCTTTCGGTATCACGTATCACGCTGCCTTCTTCCACCATGCCGCCGGCACGGATGCGTACATCAACCGGGGCATTGCCGGCAGAGATTTCTGTCGGGTCGTAGAACAGGTTGATGTTCTGGCGCAGTGCATAGGTCGTCAGGCCCACCGCCAGCGCAATGCCGGCAACCAGGAAGGCAAGAATGGTCAGTCTTTTTTTGCGGATCGGATGCATGGGTTACCTGCTGTTCAGTCCTGGGAAACTTCAACTCGGGTGAAAGTGGCCGCCGCTTTCGGGCGGACGCTGTCTTTGCTTCCCTGCTGCTGTTCTAGCCTGCGTCTGCAGGAATCGTATACGGCACGGTTGCGGCGAGCAGACCAGATCATCAGCCCGCCCAGCAACACAACAAATACGGCGTAGCACGCCCACACATAGGGGCCGTGCCCTTCCATGGCAATAAATGCGGAGAACGAATCGAATGCCATTGGTTATTTCCTTCCCGCCAGAACAAGTTCTCTGACCCAGCGGGTACGCTGCTCCCGCAACAGGATCTCGGTTTTCATTCGCAGACAGGCCAGCCAGCCAAACAACAGGTACAGGCCAAGCACTGAAAGCAGCAACGGCACCCACATTTCCATCGGCATGGAGGGCTTCTCAGTCAACTTGAAGGTGGCCGGCTGATGCAGTGTATTCCACCAGTCCACCGAATATTTGATGATAGGGATATTTACTACCCCCACCAGTACCAGCACAGCCACGGCGCGGGCGGCAGATTTCTCGTCGTTGATGGCACGGTCCAGCGCGATGGCGCCCCCGTACAGGAACAGGAGAATGAGCATGGAGGTGAGACGGGCATCCCACACCCACCAGGTGCCCCAGGTGGGCTTACCCCACACGGCTCCGGTGAACAGCGACAGAAAGGTGAGCACCAGCCCCACCGGCGCGATGGCTTTGACAAACACGTCCGCCAGTTTCATGCGCCAGACCAGGGTAACCACGGCAGCAACTGCCATCATTATGTAGATTGACTGGGCCAGGAACGCCGCCGGCACATGGATGAAGATAATCCGGTAGCTGTTGCCCTGCAGGTAATCTTTCGGCGCAAACGCCAGCCCCCACACCAGTCCGGCCAGCAGCACGATCAGCCCGCCGGCCAGCAACCAGGGCATCAAGCGGTTAGCGATGCCGTAAAACCACTTGGGGGAACCCAATTTGTGAAACCATTGCCACATCAGTTGGTCACCGTCTTTCTTTTAACTGTTAGACATGCTGATTCGCAGCGCGGCGGCGGCTGCAAATGGCGCCAGAGTCAGCGCCAGTACCAGGAATGCCCCCATCAATGCGAGATAACCGGCCACGGGCGCGCCCTCGGCTGCTGCCGCCACGGTCCCGGTACCGAAAATAAGCACGGGAATGTACAGCGGAATGATCAGCAGTGACAAGAGCACACCGGCAGACCGTAACCCCAGTGTCAACGCCGCGCCGATGGCACCAATCAGGCTCAGTACCGGGGTACCGATCAGCAGCGTTAGACACAGAATTGCCACAGAGTTCCCGTCCAGGTGCACCATTATTCCCAACGCTGGCGTAAGCAGTACCAGCGGCAGGCCGGTGAGTATCCAGTGGGCCAGTGTCTTGGCCAGGATCAGCAGGAACAGGGGCTGTGGCTGTAATATCAATTGCTCCAGGGTGCCATCATCAAAGTCGTGCCGGAACAGGTGGTCCAGCGACAGAAGCACCGACAACAGGGCCGCTACCCAGAGAATACCGGCACCGGACTGCTTGAGAAATGCCACTTCAGGGCTAACCCCTAACGGAAAGAGGGTTACCACCATAATAAAGAACAGTAGCGGGTTGAGCAGATCCTGGCGCTGCCGGAAGGCCACCCGGACATCCCGCATGAAGACCGCCGCCATGGCCTGCACCGGGCCGATGGCACTCTCTACCGGTTTCAATGCCGGCCGGGATTCAGCATTCATCACTCTGCCCTCCCCCCAGTGTAATGCGCTTCATTCCGGGCAACTGCAGGTCGTGGTGAGTCGTCACCAATACAGCACCACCTTCTGCAGCCCGCTGCTGCAATAATTCTTCAATGGCTTTGACGCCATCCGCATCAATAGCCGTGAACACTTCATCCAGCAGCCACAAGGGTTCGTCTGCAATCAACAGGCGCGCCAGCGCCACCCGGCGCTGCTGACCGGCCGACAGATTGCGACAGGGTACATTCTCGAAGCCCGCCAGCCCTGTTCCCGCCAGTGCCTGCGACAATATGTCGTCGCTGACGGTGCGGCGGCCAGCCATCAGGGCCCGAAGGTTTTCCATGGGAGTCAGCAGGGGTTTGATGCCGGGGCGGTGCCCAAGGTACAGCATGTTGCGCAGGAAGGATTCGCGGTACCAGGCCCGGGGTTCGCCACACCAGAGCAGTTCGCCTGACCAGGCATCGTTCAAACCGGCAAGGATTCTGAGCAGGGTGGTTTTGCCAGTGCCGTTGGGGCCTTCAATACGGGTAACGGTACCCGGCATTACCGAGAAACTGAGATTCTGGAACAACAGGCGCTCGTCGCGCTCACATTCGAGATTTACAGCCTGTAATAACGGCTCGGACATCGGGGCCCCGTCTGCAGAGCGAAGGACGCCGCGCGGGCATCCGGTGAATGAGTGCGCATTATAACGAATGCGACACCGGATTACCCATGCGTGACGTCAAATACCGACGCACTCGGCAAGCCTAACTTATTGAATCCCGGTTTGCGACAATGCTTGCAGATGCGCTTGGTCCGTCGCTGGGCAATCACTGCCAGCAAGGCATCATGGGCACGGGAATACAGTTGTTTCATTCAACGGCTCCAACCAGACGCTCCACAAAAAATTCAAGATGCCCCCCGGGAGCAGAGGGTAAAGGCCAGTTTTCGACTTTTTCTGCCAGTGCCCGCATAGCGAGGGACGCCCTTGCCCTGGGGTAGGCTTCCATAAACGCCTTTTGCCGTTGCACGGCCTTGCGCACGGCGTCGTCACTGGGAATGGCTCCACTGTAGTGTAGCCCCGCATCCAGGAAACGACCGGTGACTCTGGTCAGTTTTTCAAACAGTTGGGCGCCTTCCCTGTCGTTGCGCACCTGGTTGGCCAGCACCCGGAAACGGCTGGTGCCGTAATCGCGGTGCATCATGCGGATCAGGGCGTAGGCATCGGCAATAGAAGTCGGCTCGTCGCACAATACCAGCAGAATCTCCTGGGCAGCCCGCAAAAACGCCAATACCGAGTCGGATACGCCGGCTGAGGTATCGATGATCAATACGTCGGTCTGATCGCCCAGATCACTGAAGGCGTGGATGAGCCCGGCGTGCTGGGCCGCAGTCAGGCGGGTCATCGCCAGGCTGCCGGACGCGGACGGTGCCACCCGGATACCACCGGGGCCGTCTACCAGAATGTCTTCCAGGGAGCACTGGCCATCCAGCACGTGCTGAAGGTTATGGTGGACCGTAAGCCCCAGCAGCACATCCAGGTTACCCAAACCCAGGCCGGCGTCGAGCACCACCACGCGGCGGCCCCGTTCGGCCAGTGCGATACCAAGGTTAACGGCTATGTTGCTTTTCCCTACTCCACCCTTGCCGCTGGACACGGCAATTACCTGAACCGGACGGGGTTTATTCATGATTGTTATGGTTCTCTGAAAAACTTGCTGCGCGGCCTCTTGATGGCCCTCTGAGTGCCTGACTCGGAGCTAAAGATACGGTATCCTTGCGCCATTTATTTCAAGCAAATCCACGCCAGATTATCCGAACACACAGGTGGCCACAAATGCCAATCCACGAAGTAAAGCATCCCCTGATCCAGCACAAACTTGGCCTGATGCGCCGGGCAGATATCAGCACCAAGAATTTTCGTGAACTGGCCCAGGAAGTTGGCGCCCTGCTGACCTACGAGGCAACCAAGGATTTCAGCCTGCAGGAGCAGACCATTGATGGCTGGGCAGGCCCGGTCACCGTTGAGCAGATTCACGGCAAGAAGATTACCATAGTGCCGATTCTGCGGGCAGGCCTGGGCATGCTGGACGGCGTGCTGAGCCTGATTCCGGTGGCAAGGGTAAGCGTGGTTGGCCAGATCCGTAACGAAACTACCCTGGAAGCGGAAACCTACCTGGAAAAACTGGTGGGCGAGCTGGACCAGCGCATGGCCCTGATCATCGATCCGATGCTGGCTACCGGTGGCTCGATGATTTCCACCATCGACCTGCTCAAGAAGGCCGGCAGCACTGAAATCCGTGCCCTGGTGCTGGTAGCCGCCCCGGAAGGCGTGGAAAAAGTCCTGGAGAAACACCCGGACGTTTCCATCTACACCGCTTCAGTTGACGAACGCCTGAACGAGAAAGGCTACATCCTGCCGGGCCTGGGCGATGCCGGCGACAAGATCTTCGGCACCAAGCAGAAGGACGTCTGAGTATGCAGGACCATAGCAACGATCCGGTCTGGAAGCAGGCGCTGGCCGGCTCCCAGATGCTGCTGGTGGCCTTCGGCGCCCTGGTGCTGATGCCGCTGATTACCGGGCTGGATCCGAACGTGGCCCTGTTCACGGCGGGTATCGGCACCCTGATCTTCCACGTGGTGACCGGAGGCCAGATTCCGATCTTCCTGGCATCGTCCTTTGCGTTTATCGCCCCGATCATTGCCGCCAAGGGCAGGTTCGGGCTGGAAGAAACCCTCGGCGGCCTGATGGCTGCAGGTATCCTGTACATCATTCTGTCCGGCGCTGTTCGCCTGCGCGGCACCGGGTTTGTCACCCGCCTGCTGCCGCCGGTGGTGATCGCCCCGGTGATCATGACCATCGGCCTGGGCCTGGCCCCGCTGGCCGTGCATATGGCCTCTGGCCGCACCGGTGACGGTGCCGCAGAGCTGGTGCCCTACAACACAGCCATCTGGATTGCCATGATTTCCCTGACCGTGACCATTGTGATGTCGGTCTGGGCCAAGGGCATCTTCCGGCTGGTGCCAATCATGTTCGGCGTGATCGTGGGCTATGTGCTGTCCTGGTTTGCCGGCATTGTCGACACCACCGCCATCGAGCAGGCGGCCTGGTTCTCGGTGCCGAATTTCGTCGCACCCGCGTTCAGCCGGGGCGCCATCCTGTTCATGATTCCGGTGGCCATTGCCCCGGCCATTGAGCACATTGGCGATGTACTGGCGATCGGCAACGTCACCCGCAAGAACTACCTGGAAAAGCCCGGCCTGCACCGCACCCTGCTGGGCGACGGCCTGGCCACCAGTGCTGCGTCTATGCTGGGCGGGCCGCCCAACACCACCTACTCGGAAGTCACCGGCGCAGTCATGCTGACCCGCAACTTCAATCCGAAGGTAATGTGGTGGGCGGCCGTTGTCGCCATTGTACTGGCCTTTGTGGGCAAATTCGGCGCCGCGCTGCAGACTATTCCTGTGCCGGTCATGGGCGGCATTCTGTGTCTGCTGTTCGGGTCGATCGCCGTGGTGGGCCTGAACACCCTGATCCGCCACCAGGTGGACTTGTCTCAGTCCCGTAACCTGGTGATCGTGGGTGTTACCCTGGTGTTCGGTATTGGCAACATGGTGCTGGGGCAGCTGGAAGGGATCGCCCTGTGTGCCGTGGTGGCGATTATCCTGAACCTGGTCCTGCCAGGCGAGAAAGAAGCCTGGGGCCGCAAGATCTACGAAAGCAAAAACGATTAACCGAAGTTCTCGAGGCGCTGCTGCACCTCCCGGAACTCCGTGTAAATCTGCTCCAGTACGGCCGGAGCCTGTTCCAGTGCTCCGGCCTTACCCAGCTTCTCCGCTTCAAAGCACACCTGCCCCAGCCGGGGCGCACCAATATTGATGCTGCTGCCCTTGAAGCTGTGGGCGGTCTTGGTAAAAACGTCCGGATTATTCTCTGACAGCGCCTGCTCCAGGCTTTCGATGCGGCTCCTGGAGTCGGCCAGATAGGTCTGGATCAGGACATCAAACTCTTCTTCCATGACATCCTTCAGTTCGGCCAGCGCCTCTTCATCAAGATGCGGTTTGTCGTTCATCGGTCAACTCCCTGTCGTGCGCATATCCCGATACTTTCTCAGAAAGGCCGCCGGAATCAAAGCCCCGCAGGCAAACTCGGGGCGCTTCGGCGTCAGGAGGACGGGGGTTCTTCCCGCAGGCCGTACTTGCGCACCTTCTCTACCAGTGTGGTTCGGCGGATACGCAATTTCTCTGCAGCCCGTGCCACCACGCCCCCGGTTTCATTAAGGGCCTGCTCGATCAGTTGCTTCTCGAGATTGGCCAGGTAGTCCTTGAGGTCTATGCCGTTAACCGGCAGCAGTACCGGCCCGTCCAACCCAACCAGGCCGGGAACGGCAGAAGGCAAGCCCTGATCTTCCGGCGCCAGGTGTTCGTCGTGGTCATCCAGGTAGCGGAATTTCCGGGGCAACTCCTGAACACCAATCACGCCGTAGGGGTACATGATGGCCAGCCGCTCCACCAGGTTGGCCAGCTCCCGCACGTTGCCCGGCCAGTCATGGCGGCACAGGCTCATGATGGCAGCCGAGTTCAGCCGCAGGGAGCCGCGTTTTTCCTTTTCCATACGGGAGATCAGTTCGTTGATCAGCAGGGGAATATCTTCGACCCGATCACGCAGGGCGGGCATATCGATGGGAAAAACATTCAACCGGTAGTACAGGTCTTCACGGAAGCGGCCGGCTTCGATCAGCTGTTCGAGATTCTTGTCTGCCGCCGCAATAATCCGCACGTTGGTGGGCCGGGAGCGATTACTGCCGATGCGTTCGAAGTTGCCATCCTGCACCAGCCTAAGCACCTTCACCTGGGTGTTCAGGGGCAGCTCGCTGACATCATCCAGGAACAAGGTTCCGCCGTTGGCCAGTTCACAGCGCCCGGACCGCTCGGTGATGGCACCGGGAAAGGCTCCCCGTTCATAGCCAAACAGCTCGCCTTCAAGCAGGTCCGCCGGTATGGCACTGCAGTTTACCGGCACGAAGGGCTGATCGCGACGATCGGAATGGTAGTGCAGGTTCCGGGCGACCACCTCCTTGCCCGTTCCGGATTCTCCGGTGATCAGCACGCTGACGTCCCGGTCGGCGACCTGCTCCATCAGATCGCGCACCTGTTGTATGCGACGGCTTGTGCCCACCAGGCTGCGAAACAGCTGGACACCCCGCTGGTGCCCGCGGCCATTGCCCTGGTCAAACTGGGAACGGTACACCTGGGCCCGGTGCAGGGAATCGACAAACTTGGCGTAATTCAGGGGCCATTCAAGGCGGGCGATAATGCGGCTGGCGAGATCTCTGGGCAGGTCGGCAGCCTCAGGCCCGCCGGCCAGCAACACCGGCAAAGCCGGGGCGATGCGGGCAAGCTCCTGAAGGCTATCCCGTAAGGCCTGGCCGTCACCTGCCAGCACGGCCACGGAGAAACCCTCCGGCTGACCCTCCCCATCCTGCAATTGCGCTGCCACTGACAGGTCGTCAGCAGCCACCGGGCCTTCACCCAGAAACTCCAGGATAGTAACAAGATCCCGGCGCAGGCCGGGATCTTCACTCACTACCAGTACTTTATTGTTGTTGGGCATTAACCGGTGTCTCTGTCAGGTATCAGCGTCGTGCTGCCCGCCGTGCCGCCGAGGCGGTAAACTCATTACCCCGGAAGCCCGGATCGAAATCGTAGGCCGGGTAACCGTTATCCAGGCCATCAATGTAATAACGCTGCGCCTTGAGGTCGTAGGTCATTTCCATGGTGGTCCAGAACACCGGCACACTGTAGTAGCTAATATTGTGGGCTTCCGACACGCGCCACAGCTCACCCTCTTCGTCATACTCTTCAGAGGCCAGGATCTGCCAGCTGTCTTCATCAATGTAGAACACCCTGCGATCGTAGATATGGCTAATACCAATGCGCCGCTTGGCTTCCACTACCCAGACCCGGTGCAACTCGTAGCGGGTCAGCTCCTGGTTGATGTGGTTCGGGCGAATCACATCCGAGGGGCGAATGTTGTCGTCATGCAGCTTGTACGCATTGTACGGCACCAGCAGTTCCCGCTTGCCTTTCAGCTCCCAGTCGTACTGGTTAGGGGCACCGTTGTACATGTCTTTCTGGTCAACGGAACGCAGCGACGAGGAGTTGGGTAGATCTGTCTCGTAGGCCAGGTTCGGTGACCGGCGCAAACGCCGTGAACCGGAATCATACCGCCATGCCAGCCTCGGTGAACGGACCTGGTCCAAAGTTTCGTGCACCAGTGTGATGGTGCCGGCCAGGGTGCTGGGCGCGATGGTCTCGGTTTTCAGGTAGAAGATCTTGTTGTCGATATCTGCCAGTTCGGCGCCAATCTGGCTGTAGGCAAGGTAGTAATCGTACTGGTTAACCACTTCGTTGTAGGCGCCGTCGCGCTGGGGCGTGGCGGAGGCACTGCGGAACGAAACCTCTTCACCCCGATAACGGAGGATGTGATTCCAGATCGCCTCAAGCCCGTTCTGGGGAATGGGGAACGGACTGGTCATGATCGTGTTGCGCACGCCGTTGCCGTTGTCCAGCAGCTCTGCGCTCAAGGCATTTTCGAAAGACCTTTCGTAGACATGCCCGGGGAAGGCTGCCGTCCGGCGCGTCTGGTAAACCGGCATAAAGAATTCCGGCCCGTACTGTTCCAGCATCCGGATATGGCCATCCGACAGCACATCACGGTACTGATCCATGTTATCGCGGGTAACGGTATAAAGTGGCTTGTCTTCCGGGAACGGATCAATCTCCTTGGTTCCCTCTCGCCAGTTTGCCGGTGGTGTTGCCAGGCCGCCGTTCCAGGCCGGAATAGTGCCTTCGGCATTACCGGCGCGTTCGGCACCGACCGGTGTGAGCTCATTGTTCAACCGCTCTGCTTCGGCAGGTGAAACCTTTGCCACAACGGGTCCGGACAACCCCATTACTGCCGCGGTAACCGCCGCAACCAACTGGTTTCGCATCCCTCAACCTCCATTCTGAATGGTCGGGCGATCGACCTTCGCCCGAACTACGGCCCTTTTTGCCAGTTTCAAACGACCGTTTCAAGTGAAGGTTTGTAGTTTCTTGTGAACAGGCACCTGTATCAACAGCAACCATCAAAGGGGAGGAAATGGGTGGACAAAAATGATACTATTAGCGGCTTGGCCTGATGGATATAGAAGGGTGTGGTCTTCAGGCGGGCAACTGATCATCCGGCACTGCATGTGGGCAGGTATTGCATGGCTTCAACGTGGTATTCACTGGTTTCACAAAAACTGTACCTGGCCCAGGTACTGATCCGGGAATTTGACCAGCCAACAACCAGCAATGCTGCCAGCACCGGACTGCCGGCAGCCGTGATCGGAGAAGCCCGGTCTCAGGCAGTGGCAGAAGTCCTGCTGCGAGCCCGCGACGTACTGCTGACGATGGTCGCAAGGCTGCACCAGAAAAAGACGGAAACGCCGCACAGCCTGGCCGAGTTAAAGGCACTATTCGACTACGACGTGGCGGAAGTCGAAACTCTCGACAGCCTCGCGCAGCAGCGGGACAGCTGGTGGAACCACCTGGTTCAGCTGGACAAGGCCCTGGGCCAACCACCGGCGCAGAAAAAGACGGTCTCTGCCGACAACATTATTGCGGTAGCCGCAGAAGAAGGCCCGGACCGCTCCCTGCAGGCACTGGAACAGACCAGGGCAGCCATGGCCATTTTTGCAAGGGAACTCGAAGAGCGGCACGGCGAGTGGTAGCAGCCCTGACCACGGCTGCACCGAAACAACCCGAATGACGACAAAGGTTTAACGAATGTCACCATCGTTTTTTGAAATTGTACAACTCTCTGACGGCGACTACGCGTTGCGCCGGATAGACGATGATGCCGCCCCACTGGTGCGCATTTCTTTTTCCGAAGAAGCCCGGGACATGATGGAGAACCGGGATATGAACGTGGCAAAGGCCATGATTGCTGCAGGCATTGAAGCCGCCGGCAATATCGACTACGACATGGGCCATGACATGGAATGGGATGACGAAGACGGCGACGCGATCGACCCCCAGCCCAGCTATACCCTGCACTGACCGATACTGCGCCAGCCCTCAGCGCTGGCGCAAAATCACCCCGTGACTGTTGCCTTTCGCAGAAGCCTTTTGCAGTGAATCAAAGGCGGCGCGCCCCAGCTTGTTGGTCCAGAGCACTACCGCATGACAGGTACCTGCGCCCAGGGCGCGCTCTGCCAGTTGCTGGGCCGGGTATTCCGCGGTTGAACGCAGCACCAGGATCTCGTTCGCCACAATGCCATGCATCTTCTGCCACTTGGCCACCAGCGCCTGGGGCGGATCAATCCACGCCAGCCAGCGCTTTTCCTGGTTCAGCTGGGTGAGCATGGGCAATAACAGCTGAAAGTTCTCTACCTGTCCTTCCGGCAGGATAATCTCCGTCACATTGCCGCCCAGGCCCGAATGACCCGCTGCCGAACCACCTGCAGGCCGACGCATGCTTGCCGGGCGCTGACCCGCAGAGATCGCTTGCGCCGGTGCCACTGTGGCCGGATGAAACGCCATGTTCTGATTGAAGCTCAACTGTTCCATAACTCACCTGCCTGTTCAGTGAAGATCGGAGCGCCGGATTACACCCACACCAAGACCTTCGATAAACAATTCCTGCTCACTCAGATCCACTTCGATAGGAGCAAACTCTTCGTTCTCCGCAATCAGCCAGACCCTTGAGCCTTCACGGCGGTAGCGTTTGACGGTAACTTCCTCGCCCACCCTGGCCACGACTACCTGGCCATTGTGAACATCCTGGGTGCGATGCACCGCCAGCAGGTCGCCATCCAGGATGCCGATATCCTTCATACTCATACCCCGAACCCGCAGCAGGTAATCTGCCGAGGGCGAGAAGAAGTCCGGCTTCAGGGTGCAATGATCTTCCACATGCTCCTGCGCCAGGATCGGGCTACCCGCTGCTACCTGACCAATGACCGGCAACCCCAGATCCGGCTCAGCCTCCGGCAGGCGAATACCGCGGCTGGCGCCCGGCACCATCTCGATCGCACCTTTGCGAGCCAGCGCCCTGAGATGCTCTTCCGCCGCATTGGCCGAGCGGAAACCCAGCTCGGCAGCGATTTCTGCGCGAGTGGGCGGATAACCGGTTTCATCCAGATATCGCCGGATAATATCCAGCACCTGGGACTGTCGGGCGGTCAGCTTCATGCTTTTTCTCCGGGGTTGTTCGTCCTGGTTTTTTATACAGTGATTTGACTATATACAGTGTTTTATCCAGTGTAAAGTCCCTGTGCAGTTTCTTTCCTTTGGGTAACGGGACACGGCGCAAGCCTGTGTTAAGGTGACCTGAAACGAAGCAAGGGGATGCAAACACTCCATGAACGCAGCCAATCGTTGCAAGATGCCGGAAAGACTGAAAAACCACGAAGGTGGAGAACGTCGCGTAGGGGTCGAAATCGAGCTTTCGGGGCTCGGTTACGAACAACTGGTGCAGCATGCCGCCCGCTTGCTCGGCGGGTCGCCGGAGCTGACCTCACGCTACGTGACCGCACTGGACACCGAACATGGCCGCTTTACCATCGAACTGGACTCCGATCCCATCAAGGAGCTGGACCTGGACGACGAGCGCCTGCCGCAATCCATCCGGGAGCTGGGCAGCCATGCCATGGATGTGATCGACTTTGCTGCCGAGAAGGTCATTCCGCTGGAGATTGTCGGCCCGCCGCTGGCGTTCTCGAAACTGGAACTGATCGAAACCCTGATGGATGAGCTACGGGAACTGGGCGCCGAAGGTAGCCGTGAAGCCATCTACTTTGCCTTTGGCCTGCAGCTGAACCCGGAATTGCCGGACCTGGAACCCGCCACCCTGGTAGCCTACCTGCAAGCCTTTGCTGCCCTTTACGACTGGCTTAAAGCCCGGCACCAGCTGGATATCAGCCGTAAGTTCACCACCTATATCGAACCCTGGAGCAGCCGGTATACCGAGAAGCTGATGGCGGATGACTATCGCCCGGATTTGGAAACCCTGATGCGGGATTACCTGCACTACAACCCCACCCGCAACAAGGCCCTGGACCTGCTGCCGCTGTTCGCCCATCTCGACAAGGAACTGCTGGCAGGCTACGTGAAGGACCCCAGGATCAAGAGCCGCCCTACCCTGCATTACCGCCTGCCGGACTGCGACATCGACAACCCGCGCTGGCATTTCTCCACGGTGTGGAATGACTGGGTGGTTCTGGAGCAGCTGGCCGCACATCCGGAAGACCTGGCCGATTTACGCAGCCGGTTCCGGGAAGCCCAGAAGTTCAGCTTCCACAACCTCACTCATTCCTGGCGTGAGACCACGGACAACTGGCTGAAACAACACGGTTATGTCTGATTATCAGGGCAACGACATGCCGATGGCAGAAGAGCTGCCGGAGAAACCGGGGCTGACTATCGGCATCAGTGGCCCGGTGCGAAGAAGCCTGGCGCACCGGCTGATCAACCTGGCCCTGCGCCTGCACGGTGCCAACACCCATTACATTCGCCCCGGCAGTCATACCGATGTGTCCCTGCTGGACGGGCTGGTGCTGTCCGGTGGCACCCACGTACACCCGGAGCTTTACGGGCAACAGCCCCAGGTAACGGCCCGGTACGATCGCAAGCGGGATTCCACCGATCACCGGCTGCTGGTTCAGGCCGAAGCCATCAATATTCCGGTGCTGGGCATTTGCCGGGGCGCACAGTTTATCAATGTGTTCCACGGCGGCACCCTGTGCCAGAACGTAACTCCGCTGCGGGAACATACCCGCCACCGGCCTCTGTTGCTGCCCCTGCAAACCGTACAACTGGTGAAAGACAGCCGGCTAGGCCGGTTGATGCCTGCCACGGTGATTGGCGCCAACCGAATTCACAGCCAGGCCATCAAACGGCTGGGCCGGAACCTGCGGGTAACGGCGCTGGATAACGACCGGTTCGTACAGGCCATTGAAAACACCGGAGCCCAGTGGCTGATGGGCGTGCAATGGCATCCGGAATACCTGCTTTACCACACCGGGCACCGGCACATTTTCAGCCACTTTGTGCACGCCGCCCGGGGCAGAAAACTGGAAAGACTGGAAAGCCGATATTCGGCCTTTGATCAATAAGGAGTTTGATGATGGTATCGCTGAAACACCCCCTGGCACTGACCGCCGCCCTGTTAGCGACTGCAGCTGTGCCCCTGGCCGCCAATGCCGGCGAAGTCAGCCTGACTGGTGAAGGCGTGGTGCGTTACAACCCGGACAGCGCCCGCCTGCAGTTTTCCGTTTCTGCCGAGCACAGGCAACCCCAGAAGGCTTCCGCCCAGGTAGCCGACACCATGGACAAGTGGCGTAGCGCCATCAAAACCTGGCGAGACCAGTTGCAGGACTACTCAGACGCGGATGTAAACCTGTATACACGCACCCTGCCGGTTCAGGAGAAAGGCAAGGAGCCTGAACGGGTCTCCGTCGCCAGCCAAACCGTGAGCTTCTCGATCAATGATCTGGAACTACTGAACCCGCTGCTGGAGCAGGCCAATAGACTGGGCCTCCAGTACAACCTTGGCAGCCACCAGTTTTTCCATTCCGACGAGCAGGGGCTTGAGCAGCAGGCGCTAGCCCGGGCCATCGAGGACGCCCGAAACCGCTGCCAGTTCGTGGCGGAGCAGCTGGACAAAACCTGCGGCGAGGTGGTGTCTATCAACATCAACGGTGGGCACCGGCCCGTGCCGATGATGATGGCAGAAGCCAAGTCCGCCCGGGATACCGTCTCGAGCGTGGGCCCCCGTGAGATTCAGTCCAGCGTGAGCGCCACCTTCGAACTGGACTGAACCGGGTCAGAAATTACGGGTATAGAAGATATCGAGGGAGGCCACCAGCCCGCTGGCCGCCTCCAGATAGAAATACTTGCCCAGGTCATAGCGCAGCGCCACGGTCGTGATTGGCTCGAAAATACCCACCCCGTAGCGCAGGCTGAGCTCGTCGGTAATGTAACCGCTGGCCACTACGGCAGACTGGTCGCCAGAGCCTTCCGCTTCCAGGGTCAGGTTACGAATACCCAACTCGTCTCCGATACTCTGGGTTATCCCGCTGGCCTGGTTCAGCCCCAGCGAAATCGCCGCCCGGCTCATCTGGCCTTCATCGCCCTGACTCTGGGGTGCCCGGCCAAGAATAATGTACGACAGTGCATCACTCTGGGGCATGGACGGCTCCGAGAACACTTCCGTGGTCGGCGCGTTCACCGGCCCGCTCAGGCGAATACCCGCCACAACGGTATCGACGGTGCGCACGGCTTCCACATCCAGGTATGGCTCGGCCAGAGTCCCCACAAAGATTATCCGCGCCCTGCGCAGGTCCAGGTCTTGCCCGAAGGCTTCGTAGCGACCGTCCACCAACTGCAGGGTGCCGCGGGTATCCATGTTGTTGCCAATGCGAAGGGTGCCCTCCAGGTTGCCGGTTACATCAAAGGCATTGAAGGATACTTCGTCTTCACCCACCACTACGGTGATATCCATCAGCATGGTGCGAATGGCGGGCTCGTCCTGTTCGACACCGACAATGACTTCGTCCTCGGATACCGAAACCGCCGATGGCGGCAGGCCCTTGATTTCGATATCACCCCGGGGCACATCCACCCGGCCTGACACCGCCAGCTCACCGGCGCGGAAAGCAATGGTCAGATCCGGGCCCACTTCTACCCGGGCATAGGGCTCGACCGAAACCGGCAGCCGCTCGCCGCTGATATTCAGCTGGACTTCAGGTTCATCCTGCCAGTCCAGGTAACCGCCCAGCTCGCCACTGCTGCGATCGTTACTCTTCCAACGGCCGCTGATGTCGGCCCGGCTGCCCAGAAATTCCAGAACCAGCACGATGTCTTCCATGGGCAGCGGCAGGCCCGGGTCGAACACCCGGCCGTCGGTGAGCGCCAGTTCTCCTTGCACCTGGGGCCGGAACAGCGGCCCAGACAAACTCCCCTGACCATTGACCTCGCCGGCCACCTCTTCAATGCCGGCAAAGGCCGACAGGAAAGCCAGGTTCAGATCTTTCAGGTTGAAGCGGCCATCGATGGGCCGGCTTTCGGTATTAGGGTCCACCGCCAGTTCCAGGTCAAAGCTGCCCAGTTCGGGGCCCCGGAGCGCCATGGCCAGTTCTGCGGTTTCAGGCTTCAGCCGGGCTTCCAGGGTCAGGGATTCATGCTGCAGGGTTTCCCAGTCATCCAGGATCAGGAATTCGAAGGCCCCGCCGCCAGCATCAAGACTGATCAGGCCATCCGGGCCCTGTTCGGTGAATGCCAGGTCAATGTCTGCGTTCAGGGACGCCTGCCAGCGGAAGGTTTCCGGGAACAACGGCGCCAGCGCCTGCATGGGGAACTGGCGAATCTGATAGGCGATCCGGGTATCCGGCAGCAGCTGCTGGTCTTCAGCACACACCGAGCTGGCCTGCCAGCGCCAGCAGTGGGCGCCAAACAACACTTCGCCGTCAGCCGTGTAATCCAGGCTTACCGGCGCTTCCAGCCGCCAGGTTTGCTCCGGGCCGGGCACATCGATTTCGCCCCGGGCCAAGGCGCCCTGCCAGCTGTTCCAGGCTTCACCCAGGGCGCCGACGAACGTCAGCGCCACCGAGGCTTCCGGGTGCTGCACAGTCAACGCCAGCTGGTGGTCCGCCCGGGTACCATCAAGGTCTGCAGTCACCGCAGCCAGTTCCTGCCCAGCTACACGCAACGCTTCTGCGTTCAGGCTGGCATCCAGCACGCCGCCACTGGCAAGGCTGGCATCCAGTTCCATGTTTTCAATGCGCAGCAGGTCCTGCCATTCGAATTCACTGGCATCAAGCGTCACCTTGCCCGCGGGATCCTGCGCCGAACCCGCCAGGTCCACCCTGGCCGAGAAGCGACCGGCCAGGCCGGGCAGCAGACGGTCCGGCTGCGGCAGGTTCACTGTCAGGCCCGCGCCCAGGCTCTCACCGTAGCGCCCCTCGCCTTCTATCCGGTTCTCCGCTATCGCCACCAGCAGATCCTGCACGCGCCAGTCGGTGCCGTCGCTGCTAAGTTTACCCCGGGCGGTGGCCGGCTCCTGCTGCCAGCGACCTTTCAGGTCCCAGTCGGCGGTCATTACCGGCAGGCTGTCCGGCACCAGCCGGCCCTCGGAATTGACCTCACCGTTGAGACTGGCTTCCAGCACCGGCACCCAGTAGCCAGGGTTGAACTGATCCAGCAGCAGCCGGGCCTGCCAGGCCAGCTGATCCGCGAAGGCCAGTTCGGCATCGCCGGTCAGGGAACCTGCCCCGGTGGTCATATCCAGCTGTGTGATGCGAACCGCTTCCAGGTCCCCGGTCAGGGCTGCGGTAAGCTCCGCATCGCCTTGCGGACCGCTCACCGCCGCCTGTAAATCGGCGTTGTAGTTGCCATCGTTGTACTCAACATTCCCTTCCAGCCGGTTCACGGCAACCGGTGGCGGCTCCAGCCCGGGAATCAGTCCGAACCAGGGGAAACGGTCAAGGACCAGGTCGGCCTCTGCCTGCAGGCCACCAGACCAGCTCGCGCTGCCCTGAACTTCCAGGGTGCCCGGAGCGTCGGGCTGTTCGCCAGAGGGCGCACTGGCCGCCGGCCCGGTCATGGTCAGGACCAGGTTGTCGACACCACCGGTTGTGACCAGGCCCCTGATGACGGTTTCGATGGTGCCGGTTGTACCGGGAAGGTTGGCACTGGTACGGGTACGGAAGCCGTTGGCAAGGGAACCGTCCAGCGACACCACCCAGTTTTCCAGGGTCAGGGTTTCCAGCAGGGTGTCGTAGGCCAGGAAGCTCTCTGACTCAATGGTGAGCGCCGCCGGCAACTGCGCTGCCAGCGGCTGCACGGTGCCGTTCAATTGTGCATTCAGGTAGCCGCTGCTGGTTCCGGATACCCGAAGATCCCGCACGCTGCCCGCCAGGTTGGCCGCGATCGTCCAGCTGTCTCCGCTCGGGGGTGGCAACTGTGCCGTAACATCGAGATCCACCGGCCAATCCCGGCGCATTTCAGCGCGGCCACTGGCAGTCACCCGGATCTCGCCCAGCTGGTACAGGGCGTGGTTTACGGTAAGGCTGGCGCCGGATGCTTCACTGCGCAGCTCCACCTTGTCCCAGATGGGGCTGCCGTTCAGCTTAAACGGCCCCAGTTGCACATCACCCACCACCAACGCCACCGGCAGGTTGATAGCGGGCAGGCTGATATCACCCCGTTCTGTGTCTTCCGCGGTATCAGAAGGCTGAACCGTTACATCGATCTGTTCGGCTTTCAGGGTATCCAGGCACAGGGTCTTTTCGAACAGGCAGCTGGGAGACCAGTCCACTTCCGGCGCCAGCAACAGTACTTCCACGCCATAGCCGCGCCATTCCAGCCGTTCCGCCTGCCACTGGCCCAGCAGGGACCCCTGGTCCGCCTCGGTTTGCAGCCCGGGAATCTGGTCGATAGTCCAGGCAGTACCGGTATCGGTCAGAAGCGCCAGCAAAACAATAGCCACCAGCACCAAGGGCAACAGCAACACCAGCAACACAATCACCAGTGGCCAGAACCACCAGCGTTTGTGTCGGGGCGGCCTGGCTGGCACTGCGCCATGCTCCGGCTGCGGAGGTGTCTGATTCGTTTCGGTCACAGTTCCGGCCCCATGGAGAAGTGAATCCGCCAGCCGCCGCCGAACTGGTCATCCATACCCTTGGCCACATCCAGGCGCAAAGGGCCCACCGGGCTCACCCAGCGAATGCCCATACCCACGCCGGTGGCCAGGGGATCAAAGACATCATCCACGGCATTACCCTCATCAATAAAGGCCGCCACACGCCAGTTGCGGACAAACTCATACTGGTATTCGGCGCTGCCTACCAGCATATAACGACCACCAACGGCTACGTCGTCTGAGTCTCTCGGAGCCAGGGTTTCGTAGCCGTAACCCCGAACGCTCTGGTCACCACCGGCGAAGAAGCGCAACGAAGGCGGAACATCCCGGAAGCTGTTGGTGGCCACGCCACCGAAATTGAATCGGGCGAGAAACCGGTGCTTGCCGGCCAGGGTATAGAGCCCCTTGGCCAGGAAGTTCACATGCAGGATATCGGCATCCGAAATCACCGCCCGATGGGCCCCGGTCACGTCGAACTGAAGGCGATACCCCCGGGACGGGTCGAGCGGCGAGTTGGCGTGCAGCTTGGAATAACTGACACCCGGCAATAACAGGCTGGAGTTACCCTGCTCTTCCTCACCAATATTGAAGCGCTCCCCTTCCCAGCGCATGGACAATATCTGCATCCAGCCGTTGTCCAGCTGGTGACTCCACTGCTGGCCGAAGGTGAGCCTCTCAGACTCCACATCTTCAATATGTTCGCGCTGATAACCGGAGGTCAGGCGGATGGCATCCGTCATGGGCGGGTCCAGCGGCAGCTCGTACCAGCCGCTCACGCTCTGGCGTAACTCGGACAGTTCGGTGTCGGCGCCCCGGCGGTGCCCCATGGGATTGATGTAGTGTTCCCGCCAGTTACCCCGGAACCGGGGGCCGACGTCTGTCGAAAAGCCAACGCCGGCGGCCACGGAGCGCGGCGGCCGGGGCGTCAGGGCGATATCGACAGGGATTACCCGGTCCTCTGCCTTTGACGGCGCGGCGTCTACATCCACCCCGGAGAAATAGCCACTGTTGGACAAATCGTTACTGAGTTTTGCCACTTCATCGGCATGGAACGGAATACCGGGCTCGAAAGTAACAAACTGCTCCAGCAGGTTCTGTTCGAACTCGTGGCCTTCCAGAAAGGTGACCTTGCCCAGCCGGTAGCGTTCGCCGGATTGGTACTCCAGGGTGATGTCAGCGGCGTTTTTGGCGGGATCCACTTCCAGCCGGCGGGTCAGGAATTCGCCCTCGAAATAGCCCAGCCTGTTGGCCGTGTTCTGGATAGACTGGCGCAGGGCATCGTACCGGCCATGGTGCAGCACATCGCCTTGTGCAGGCGTTTTCGGGAGGTTCTGCCGGAAGTCTTCCTGTGCGCCATCCGGCCCTTCGATCATCACATTGCGGGAGCGGATAAGCACCGGCTCGCCGGGAATGAGGGTAAGCACCAGCTCCGCCGGTTCATCGCCGGCTTCTTCTACTTTCCAGCGTACCTCGGGACTGTAATAGCCCAGCGCCCGGGCCGCCTCTTTCACCTGGGCAATGGCGGTGTCGGCGTAACGGCGCAAGCCATCGGCAGTGCGGCCTTCCACTTCGCCAACAAAGATCTGGGCGTTGTCCTGGAGGTTATCCACATCGCCCTCAACCTCCACCCGAACCTGGCTGGCGAATACGGCAGGGGCAAGCACCAGCATCACCAGGCCCGGGCTAATGGTGGCAAGGCGTTGTAAGGTTCTGGCTAACAGCATGCTGGTTTTAATGGCGTCCGATCCGGTGTCCGGGCTGATTCCCTGAAACAGGTTGCTGAGTTTACCGACTGAATAGGCTAACCTTCCAGTCACTTAGCTTTGATATTGTAGGCCCCAAGGTAGCCCGGATGCTCAAGATAAACCGAGAAAACCTAAAATCCAGCCACCAGCTGACCTGGTTCATCATCGACTTTGTGATGCTGGGGCTGCTGACCCTCAATCTCGCGCTGATTATCTGGGACTCGATTTATAACTTTATAGCCGTACAAAACCTGCTGAAAGACTACGCCCCGGCCATTCAGGAGCTTTACCACCCCATCCACGAACGCTTCATTTTCTACGACCTGATCTTCGTGTCGATCTTCCTGGGCGAGTTTGTCCTGCGCTGGGGTTACTCCATCAAGGCCCGGGTGTATGACCGCTGGTATTTCTATCCGTTCATCCACTGGTACGACCTGGTGGGGTGTATTCCGGTGGGCAGCCTGCGTTTTCTCCGGGTACTGCGGATTATTTCCATTATTTACCGGCTGCACCAGTACAAGATCATCGACTTCACCAGCACCCGCCTGTACCGGTTTGTCATCTTCTACTACGAAGCCTTTATGGAAGAGCTGTCTGACCGGATTGTGCTGAAGGTGCTGAGCGGCGTGCAGGATGAGGTGAAACGTGGTTCGCCCCTGTTCGAGCGTATCCAACACGACATTCTTTTCCCGCGGCGGGAAATGTTGTCTGACTGGCTGTCCGAAAGGGTCGCCCAGGCCGCGAAGCAGGGCTATATCCCCAATCGGGGTGCCCTGCGGGTTTACCTGGAAAACCGGGTAGACCATGCCCTGAAACAGAACCTGGAACTGTCACGCCTGAAGTACCTGCCGGTCGTGGGTCCGACCATTCAGGACACCCTGGAAAATGCGGTGGGTGACATCGTGGCCAACGTGGTGCACCAGATCCTGGATGACCTCGCCTCCTCCACCAACCATGCCTTTATTGAAGACATCGTTAACGTGTTCCTGCCGGACCCGGCTCAGGGGCTGACGGAAGACCGCGAGAAAGAGGCGCTGATCACCCTGATTCTGGAAGTGATCGATGCCATCAAGGCCCAGGTTCACGTGAAGCACTGGCGGGAGAACCTGCCGTGACCCAACTTTTAGGAGACTGCCAATGAAAACAGCACACGACCTTGTGGAAGCCGCCCGCGCGGAAATTCGTGAAATTCCGCTGGACCAGGCCGACGACGCCATCAAGAAAGCGGACGTACTGCTGGATGTGCGCGAAGCAGACGAATACAACACCAGCCACATTCCCGGCGCCGTCAATGTGTCCCGTGGCATTCTGGAATTCAAGCTCACCAACGATCCGGCATTTGAAGACCGGGCCCTGAACCTGGTGATCTACTGCAAGAACAGCGGCCGTTCAGCCCTGGCAGCCAGGGCCATGAAGGAAATGGGGTACATTCATGTTCAGTCTATTGCAGGTGGCATTGAAGCCTGGGAAGCTGCCGGCAAGCCGCTGGTAAAACCGGAACTGCCAAGCTTCGATTAAACCCGGGGGCAGATCAGTTATGTCGTAAGAAGTTTCAGTTATTTTACAGAGTTTTTCATTTCAGCTTTTCAGCTTCTGGAGGTCAATGGGCGGCACTCCGAGGTCTTGCCATTTTTCGGGGTGACAGGTGAACAGCAGGATCTGGTGCCTGCGTGCAGCATCGAACAAGATACGTTTCATGTCTTCCAGCCGGTTCTGATCACTGTGCACCAGGGTGTCGTCCAGGAGAATCAGGGTGGGCCTTTGGGCTTCCCTCAACAGGTCGGCATAGGCCAGGCGGCTGATCAGCCCCATCTGTTCCCGGGCACCAAAACTCAGCTCGGCAATCTGGCCCAGCTCATTCCCCCGGTTGAAGGTTCCCGGCCGCAGGTGTTCGTCCACCTCCAGCGTTGCATTCGGAAATAGCAGCGACAGGTAATAGTTAAGGTGTTTTTGCAGCGGGGCCTGCAGGCGCCGGGTCAGCGCCTGGCGTTTGTCCGTCAGCAATGTGAGCAGCAAATCCAGTGCCCGGGCGCGGCGATCCAGCTCCTGGTAGCGGCGCTGGCACTGTTCCAGCTCCGCCTGCTTCTCGCTCAATTGCTCCTCCAGGCCTTCGGCACCCCAGGCTTCAAGCCGAACACGAATGTCCCGAAGTTCCCGTTGCCGGTCTTCCTGGGTTTGCTGCAAAGTCTGGATCGTGCGCTGAAAACGGTCGATATCCTGCCGCAGGATATCCGGCCGGGCCTCGCGGATTTGCTGCTCCCGCTTCGCCATGCTCTCGCGCAGGCTGACCTGCTGCTGTTCGATCCGGGCAAGCTCAGCCGTTAATCGGGTCAACTGTTGTTGGCGCTCGGGGCTGTTGGCCTCGTCTTCCAGCCGCTGCCATTCGGCCCTCGCGTTATCCCGGGCCTGCTTGCCGGTGAGCAGTTGCGCCTGATGGCTGCGGTCGCTGGCCTCGGCGTCATTCAAGCGCTTCTCGGCACTGGACAGGGCGCTTTCGGCCGCGGCCAGATCCAATACCTGAACCTCCTGATCCGGCGCGGGAGTGGCTTCCAGTTTTTCACTGGCAGCCTTCATGTCTGCCTGCAGTTCCGCCAGCTCGGTTTCCAGTGGCCCCAGCCCGGCCGGGGCGACCGAACGCAACAACTCGACGGCATGCTTACGTTTTTGCTCTGCTGCCTCCCAGGCGGAGGCACGGCTTTCTGCCTGCTCAACGGACGCCACAGCCATGGCCTGCAATTGCTCGTCCAGGGATTGTTTGAGTGTGTCGAGCTTGCGCCGGGTACTGGCCAACTCCTCGCCGCCCGGGGCGATGCCCAGCGTGCCTACGCCCGGAATAACCAGTTGCGAGGCTTCCAGTAATTGCTGTTCGCCCTGCCCCTTCAGTTGCCGGTCGTCGAGGGTAATAGTTTTGCCGGGCTGCAGGTGCCAGCTCAGACGGGTGGCAACGGTGCCGGAACGGATGGTTTCGTCATTCAGTTCCCTGGCGGTTGTCTTCAGGCGGACCACCGCGGCGGTATCAATGCGGTTTGCCTTTGCCTGCTCCCGGGCCTCGTCAACCTGTTGCTGGTATTCCCGGGCCCTGGCCAGGTTCTGGCTGAGGGCCTGCTGCCGCTGTTCAGACTGGCGTTGATCCTGCTCCAGCCGCTGCCGGACTTCCTGCTGGCGAGCACGTTGCAGTTGTGACCGGGCATTTTCATAGACAGCCCGGGCATCGTTCAGGGCGCCGGCCAGTGCAGCGGTTTGCTGTTCGATTTGTTGCAGTTTGCGTTCGGCGCTCTCCAGTTCTGCCTTACGGGCGCTGCGCTGTTCGTCCAGCCGGCTCAAGTGGCCGAGGTTCTGCTCCAGCAGCTCGCGGTTCTGAACCAGCTGCGCCAAAGTATTCTTTTCCTGTTCCTGCTGCTGTTCCAGCTGCTCGACCTGCTGTAGCTGTTCACGGGCCCGGTTCAGTTGCCGTCGGGCATCGTCCCAGGGCTTTTCCTGTTCGGTGCGATCAAACTCCTGCGACAACTGCCCGAGGCGATCCACCTGCCCCTGATACTGCTCAACCCGCAGCTGCAAATCGTCGACCTGTTGCTGCAGATCTTCCCGCTCTTTATCCAGTTTTTTGTAGTCACCCTTGGGCTGGCCGGTGGCCGTCAGCAACACGTCGCGCTTGCCTTTTACTTCCTCGATGACTGCATCGCCGCCGGTGCTGGCCACCTCGCCAACCAAGGCATTGAGGGCGGATTTCAGGTGATCGCCCGCGTGTTCAACGGCTTGTTCGATATCCTGCCCCGTGCCTTGCTCTACCCATAACAAGCCCGGAATTCCCCAATGCTCCGCTTTGCTGGCGCCCCGCTTGGGATACTGGTAACCCAACAGCTCCGCCAGCTTTTCCTCCGCGTCGTCTTCGCTCCAGGTTTCGTTGCCGACCGACAAGTCACAGCGGGTGCGTTTCAGGAAACTTTTAACCAGGCGCCATTGGGCCCCCTGATGCTCGAAGGCCAGTTCAACGGTGGGAGCTGCTGCAGAGTCGCCCCAGGGGCGAAGGTCATCCACCGCCTGGGACCGGTAACGTTCAAAGAACGCCGCCCGGATAGCACGCACCAGGGTACTTTTGCCGGATTCGTTGGGGCCGTGGATCAGGTTCAGGCCGGGCTGAAGATGCTCAAGGGCAAAGGGTTGGCGGAACTGGCGCAGCTGTTCAACCTTCAGGCTTTGCAGTTTCATTGGCCTGCCTCCTGAGCCGGTGTTTTCAGCATCGAGGCCAGAATGGCCAGGGCATCCCGGGCGGCTTCGCCCTGTTCCCCGGCTTGCTGCTCCCGCAGGGTTTCGATCACCTCCCCAACGTAGCCATCGGCTTTCAGGGCGGCAATGTCGTCGTCCGTGGGTGCCAGCTGCAGGTTACTGCGTTCGCAACGAATGCTGCGGAAACGGGCTTCGACAACCGACAATCCGTGCAGCAGTTTTTCTTCGCCCGCCAGGGTAATCAGGCCATCCAGCCGAAGATCCACCACCGAGGATTCGGGCAGGTTTTGCAGGCGTTCCAGTAACTGGTCCAGGTCTGATTCCACAGAAAGGGTTTCCCGCCATTGATGCCACTGGTAACGACCGGTGGCTACCACCTGAACCTGCGGCAGCTCGCCCGGCCCGTCAATATCGACAATCAGGGCATTACCGGCCTCGTTATTCCGGAACCGCTCCGGCTCCGGGGTACCGCTGTACCAGGTGCGTTCGTTGATTTCCTTGGTACCGTGCCAGTCTCCCAATGCCAGGTAATCCAGCTTGCTGGCTTGGGCCCGGTCCGGCGCAATGGGGTTGGTGGAATCGATTTCAGCCGCCAGCAATCCCTGCACACTGCCATGGGCAAGCCCCACCCGAACCAATCCTGCCGGGGTCTCGTAGCGGCCGAAAGCTTCTGTCAGATCGCCATAGGTATGACGCTGGGTCAGAGGTGCGTTCAGTATGGCGAGGCCTTCGGCAGCCAGTTCGATAACGCCCGGTTCCAGCGCCAGGTGCACGTTATCCGGCACTGCACCCAACCGTTGAGCGCGGGTCCAGACACTTTCGGCGAGCGCCGCATCATGGTTACCCGGCAGCATCACCCAGGGGCCAGGGAATGCCTTGGTGGCATTGAACACCCGGCGAATGGTGCGATCAGATACCGTCTGGGCATCAAACACATCACCGGCCACCAGCACCGCCTGGCACTGAGATTCATTGGCAAGCCGGGCCAGCTTTTCTATGGCCTCGAACCGGGCTTCCACCAGCGCTGCACCGTCTTCGGTTTCAAAACGGCTGTAGGTACGCCCCATTTGCCAGTCGGCGGTGTGTAGAAATCTTGGCATTGCGTGCCCCTTCAAAATGTAGACTTTAGTCTAATCGCTTGCCGATTCTGGCGTGGGAGCCCGACGGCTTCTGCTACCATCCTAATCATGCTTGTGCTTCATGCAAGCAACCTTCATAGCTGGCCCTGGCCGGCTCTCTTTTTTTTAAGCACACAACCAATACCACAACCCAAACAGGTAACCATCAATGAGCGCTATTATATTGATGCTACTCGGGCTTGGCGGCATGGCGCTGGGTTTCTTTGTGTATTCAAAGTTCCTGGCCCTTGTTGTTTTCAAGCTGAGTGACAAATTCCGTACGCCCGCACACGAGTTTGAAGACGGCGTTGACTTTGTTCCCACCAACAAATTCGTTCTGTGGGGCCATCACTTTACCTCAGTCGCCGGTGCTGCGCCGATTGTCGGGCCCGCCATTGCGGTTATCTGGGGCTGGCTGCCTGCGTTCCTGTGGGTCACCCTGGGTACCATCTTCTTTGCCGGCATTCACGATGCCGGTGCCATCTGGGCCAGCGTGCGCAACAAGGCGAAGTCCATCGGCACGCTCACTGGTGAAGTGGTCGGCAACCGGGCCCGCGCCATCTTCTCTATCGTAATTTTCCTGGTGCTGTTGATGGTTAACGCAGTATTTGGCGTGGTTATCGCCAAGCTGCTGATCAACAATCCGGGCGCCGTGGTGCCGGTGTGGGGCGCAATTGCTGTCGCACTGGTCATCGGCCAGGCGATTTACCGGGCCAAGATGAGCCTGCCGCTGGTGTCACTGATTGGTGTAGTTGCGCTTTATGCCCTTATTTACGTTGGGCCTTCCGTTCCGGTTGAGCTGCCGGAAACCGTAGCCGGCTTGTCACCCAGTGCCGCCTGGATCATCATTCTGTTTGTTTACGCCGCTATCGCTTCCCTGCTGCCGGTGTGGGTGCTGCTGCAACCCCGTGACTACATCAACGGCCTGCAGCTGTTTGTCGGCCTGGCCGCCCTGTATGGCGCCGTGCTGATTGCCAACCCCACCGTGGTTGCGCCGATGATCAACGTCGACGTACCAGCAGGAACACCCTCCATGATTCCGCTGCTGTTCGTCACCATTGCCTGTGGCGCCATTTCCGGCTTCCACGGCCTAGTCTCCTCCGGCACAACGTCCAAGCAGCTGGATAAAGAAACCGATGCCCGCTTTGTGGGTTACTTCGGCGCCACCGGTGAAGGCGCCCTGGCCCTTGCCGCCATCATTGCGGCCACCGCCGGCTTTGCCTCCCTGGCAGACTGGCAGGCCATGTACCACTCCTTCGGCCAGGGCGGCGTGCTTGCCTTTGTTGAAGGCGGCGCCGCCATCCTGAGCGCAGGCACCGGGCTGGACATAGCCATTGCCGCCACCATGCTAACCGTTATGGCCGCGCTGTTTGCCGGCACCACCATGGATACCGGCCTGCGTCTTCAGCGCTATATCTTCCAGGAGTGGGGCGAGATCTATAACATCAAGTGGATGGCCAAGCCGGTACCGGCCACCCTGCTGTCCGTCGCTACGTGCCTGGCTCTGGCGTTCGGCGCAGGCGGTGCAGATGGCTCTGGCGGTCTGCTGATCTGGCCCCTGTTCGGCACCACCAACCAGTTGCTGGCGGGCCTGACCCTGCTGGTGATCACCGTGATGCTGGTGCGCCGTGGCTCACCATCCATCTTCACCCTGGCACCTCTGGTGTTCGTGCTGGCCATGACCCTGTTCGCTCTGGTCATCCAGCTGAACGGCTTCTACCAGAAAGGTGACTGGTTCCTGTTCGGCCTGGATATCGTGGTTCTGGTAGCTGCTATTCTGGTAACACTGGAATGCGCCGCGGCCCTGAAACGCGCCAAAGCCGAGGTTCGCGAAGCACCCGCTGCCGACTGAACCTTGCAGGTTAACGCTGGCCAGGTAACCCCTGGCCAGTCCTTACCGGGGGCTTTATGAAAACCACCCTGAGCAAACTGAAATACCTGTACAAAAAGGCCAGCCAGGCCAGCACCGAATACTACAACGCACCCTACCGGGCCGCGATTGCCCGCGCCAAGCGCGAAGAAGATGACCTGTTCATGCTGTTGGTATTCAGCGAGATAATGGGCATACCCAACCCCGCCAGCTGGTATTGCATGGAACTGCAACCGCTTCTGCTGGAACGCTTCCACGAATGGCATACCCGCATGGGTATGGAACGCTCGCCACTGGATAATTTCCGCTGTTGCTGAGGTAAGCATGGCCGACTACCCGATTCTGGATATTTCCAAACTCATTACCGAACGCCAGCTGATCATGGTCGGCGGCAAAGGCGGTGTGGGCAAAACCACCGTATCCTCTGCCATTGCGGTAGCCGCCGCCCAGAATGGCCGGCGGGTTCTGCTGATCTCTACCGATCCGGCCCACAGCCTGGCCGATGCCTTTAACCGCAAGATTGGCAGCCAGATAACCCGCATGGCACCCAACCTGGATGCCCTGGAACTGGACCCGGATGCCGAGGCCGAAGCCTACCTCGACAGGGTAATGCAGCAAATGCGCCGCTTTGCCGGCCCCGACCAGATCAACGAACTGCAGCGCCAGTTACGCCTGGGCGCGCAATCACCCGGTGCCCAGGAAGCCGCCATCCTGGAGCGCATGGCCACCCTGATCGAAAACAGCGAAGATGACTACGACCTGCTGATCTTCGACACCGCACCTACCGGCCATACCCTGCGCCTGTTGACCCTGCCGGAAATCATGGCAGCCTGGACCGATGGCCTGCTCAAGCACAACAAGCGTTCGGAAAAACTCGGCAAGGCGCTGTCCCACCTGACCCCCGGCCGCAGCCTGGACAACCCGCTCAAAAGCCCGGAAGAAAATCCGGTGGAAGACATGGACCAACGCAGCAAGGAACTGACCGAGACCCTGCTACGCCGCCAGCGTCTGTTTCAGCGCACCCGCCGCAGGCTGAACGACGCTGATCACACCGCCTTTCTGTTTGTGATGACCCCGGAGAAACTGCCGATCCTGGAAACCGGCCGCGCCATCGCTGCCCTGGGCGATGCCGACATCCCGGTTGCCGGCGTGATCGTTAACCGGGTGATGCCGGAGACCGACAACAACAGCTTCTGGCAAGCCCGATACGAGCGTCAGAAACGCCATCTGGATGAGATAAACACCCTACTGGCAGACCGCCCACAGCTCAGGCTGCCCTTGATGGAAGATGATGTAAGCGGGCTGGACGCCCTGGGGGCCTTCGCCGGGGTAATGATAAACAACGAAGGCCGCAAATAAGATTTGACAAGCATCCTACCCAGCTGTATTATGCGCACCTCGTTGATCGGGGCCAGCCCCGAAGCCAACAACCAGTTTTGATGCGGGGTGGAGCAGTCTGGTAGCTCGTCGGGCTCATAACCCGAAGGTCGTAGGTTCGAATCCTGCCCCCGCTACCATAAAAAAGAAAGGCAGATCAGTTACTTACTGGTCTGCCTTTTTTGTTTTCTGATCCTGAAGTTTCTCGGCACCCTATGCGCGCCAATTATTGCTCTGGATAATTTTTAGCCTCGCCTGAGTTCTGACCTGTAAACATATCCGGCCAAAACGACTCAACTTGCAGGCTCACCGGAAAGCCTAGTCTCCCGCTTGGGCAGAGCCACAACCCGTGCCGTCATCAAGCCCCTCAAACAGGTCCGACGGATAAGCCACGTTATCGTCGATGCTGAGATGCCTTTGGTACAGTCCCGCTGTGTCTATTGCCTCCTGAACAGGCCGAAACGACCGCCGGTGGTCCGGTGTTGCACCCAAGCGTTTCAGCGCTTCCAGATGCACCGGCGTGGGATAACCTTTGTGCTGGGCCAGACCGTAGCCGGGGTATTGCTGCTCCAGCATCTCCATTTCCCGGTCGCGGGTGACCTTGGCGAGGATAGACGCGGCGCTGATCGCCTCAACCCGGGCATCGCCCTTCACCACCGGCTCGGAGGGCCAGCGCCAATCCGGGCAACGGTTGCCGTCTACCAATACGTATTCAGGTTCGAGAGCCAGGCCTTCCACCGCACGGGTCATGGCCAGCAAGGTAGCCTGGTAGATATTGATCTGGTCAATTTCCGATGCCTCACACCGGCCCAGGCTCCAGGCAGCGGCCCTTTCGAGGATCTCGTCGTACAGCTTCAGGCGGCGCTTTTCGGTGAGCTTCTTGGAGTCCGCCAGGCCCTCAATCGGCCGTTCCGGGTCCAGTATCACGGCCGCAGTCACCACTGCTCCAATCAGCGGGCCGCGGCCCACTTCATCAACCCCTGCCAGTAACCGACCCTTGTAGCTGCACTCAAATGGTGGAAGGTCTTTTGCGGCCATCAGCGCCGGCGCTCCATTAATTCGGAAATAGCGGTTGCAGCGCGTTCGTCCGCATTCTGGCGCAGGCTTTCGTGCAACTCGCTGAAGGCTTGCTGCAACTGCTCGCGCTCTTCGGTGTTTTCCATGCGCTCCAGCACGGCGGCGCCCAGGGCCTCCGGTGTGGCGTCATCCTGCAGCAACTCCGGCACCAGGCCTTGTTGCGCCAGCAGGTTCGGCAGGGCCACCCAGGGCACCTTCACCAGACGGGACAGCAGTTTGTAGCTGAGGTTGCTCAACCGGTAGCCCACCACCATAGGGCGCTTGAGCAGCATGGCTTCCAGGGTTGCCGTGCCCGAGGCCAGCAATACCACATCGCTGGCCGCCATCACCTCCCGGGAACGACCACGCACCAGGGTAACCGGCAGTTTCACTTCCAGCGCCTCTACCAGACCCTCTACCTGTTTCTCCCGGTCCCGGTTGACGCAGGGAATCACCAGCTGGATATCCGGGCGGCGCTCCTGCAGCCAGCGGGATGCCTCCAGAAACAGGGTGCCAAGGCGCTCAACTTCCCCACCCCGGCTGCCGGGCAATACTGCCAGAACCGGCTGATCGAGGTTCAGGCCAAGTGCCTTGCGGGCCGCCCCTGTATCTGGCTGCATGGGAATTCTGTCAGCCAGCGGGTGCCCCACAAAGGCCACCGGCACATTGTGCTCTTCGTAGAAACGGGCTTCGAAGGGAAACAGGGTGAGCATCAGGTCGACAGACTTGGCAATCTTGAAAATTCGCTTCTGGCGCCAGGCCCAGACCGAGGGGCTTACGTAATGAACCGAGGGAATACCGGCTTCCCGGCAGCGGCGCTCAATCGCCAGGGTGAAATCCGGGGAATCGATACCGATGACCACGTCCGGCGGTGTGGTGAAGAAGTATTCCAGCAGGCGGGCACGGATACTGAACAGCTCGCGAATGCGCCCGAGCACTTCCACCAGCCCCATCACGGAAAGCCGTTCCATGGGCACCAGGGAGTGAAAGCCTTCGGCGATCATTTCGTCGCCACCGATGCCCACAAAGCGGGCTTTCGGATAGCGTTTGCGCAACGAGCGAATCAGCCCGGCACCGAGGATATCCCCCGATGCCTCGCCGGCGATGATTGCTATGGTTACCTTGCGGGAGCTGACCTGCCCGGTTTCAGCGGTTGCCACCAGGGCCTCCTGGCTCAGCGAATGATGCCGCGATCCGCTCCCCGGAGCGAGTCAATCAGCGGGCGGACTTCCGGCACGTCATTAAAGGACTTCTCGAGTTCTTCAATCGCCTGCTCGGTGGTCAGGCCCTGACGGTAAACCACCTTGTAGGCGCGGCGCAGGGCCATCAGCACGTCTTTGCTGAAGCCACGACGTTTCAGGCCTTCCACATTCATGCCATGGGGCTGGGCAGACTGGCCAGACGCCATCACGTAGGCGGGAATGTCTTTGAGTACGATGCTGCCGCCAGCCGCCATGCTGTGGGGGCCGATGTGGCAGAACTGGTGCACCATGGTGCCACCACCGAGAATAGCGTGGTCGCCTACGGAAACGTGGCCGGCCAGGGTGGCGCAGTTGGCCAGGATGGTGTTGTCGCCTACGATGCAATCATGGGCCACGTGCACATAGGCCATCAGCAGGTTGCCGCTGCCAATGCGGGTTTCTCCCCGGTCCTGGACCGTGCCACGGTGAATCGTGCAGTTTTCACGGATAACATTGTTATCACCAATCACCAGCGTGGTGGGCTCGCCGGCGTATTTCTTGTCCTGGCACTCTTCCCCAATACTGGAAAACTGGAAAATACGGTTATTGCGACCGATTACCGTTGGGCCCTTGACCACCACGTGGGAGAGAATCTCGGTACCTTCGCCGATCTCCACACCGGGGCCGATGTAACTCCAGGGGCCTACGGTTACGTTGTCTGCCAGTTTGGCTGACGGGTCTACAATCGCCTGAGGATGGACACCCGACCAGTCATTTGTCGCCATCAAACTTCTCTCTCAGCGGTCATGATTTCTGCCACGCACACCACTTCGCCATCAACGAGTGCCCGGCAATTGAATTTCCAGATACCGCGCTTGACGGAGACAAATTCAGCCTCCATATCCATGCGGTCTCCCGGCACCACGGGGCGCTTGAAGCGCGCTTTGCTGGAGCCAGCCAAATATTGTATCACGCCATCAGAGGGTTTCCGTTCTACGGTCACAAAACCGAGAATGCCCGCCAACTGGGCCATAGCTTCGATAATCAGCACGCCAGGCATGATCGGGTTATCCGGGAAGTGCCCGGTAAAGAACGGCTCGTTGAAGGAGATGTTCTTGTAGCCCTTGATCGACTTCCCTTTCTCCACATCGGTAACCCGGTCTACCAGCAGAAACGGGTATCTGTGTGGCAGGTACTCAAGAATCTCATCAATCTTCATCTGCATGTTGATCGGCCTCAGCCCTCTGATTTCTTTTCCAGTTCTTTTATGCGCCGGGCCAGGCTGTCCAGTTGCCTGAAACGCACGGCGTTCTTGCGCCAGTTCCGGTTGGTGTCGGCGCTGGTGCCGGAAGAATACACGCCCGGCTCTCGGATATCACCCGTTACCAGCGTCATGCCGGTAAGGTGCACCTGATCCCCGATCTCCAGGTGCCCCGCCACCCCGGAGGCGCCGCCAAACACACAGTGTTTGCCGATGCGGGTACTGCCGGCGATACCGACCATGGCGGCCATGGCGCTGTGATCACCGATATGAACGTTATGGGCGATCTGGATCAGGTTATCCAGCTTCACACCGTTGCCAATGACTGTGCTGTCGAGCGCGCCACGGTCGATGGTGGTGTTGGCGCCCACCTCCACATCATCACCCAGCATCACACCGCCAAGTTGGGCAATGCGGTGCCACTGGCCCCGCTCGTTGGCAAAGCCGAAACCGTCTGAACCGATCACCGCACCACTGAGGATATGGCAACGCTGCCCCACTACAATGTCGTGGGCCAGGGTAACCCGGGGGCGGATAATCGTGTGGTCTCCGATGCGGCTGCGTGCGCCGATGACGGTGCCGGCGCCTATTACAACGTGGGCTCCAAGATACACACCGGCTTCGATGACCGCGTGGGGCCCCACGCTGGCAGTGTTGTCTATGCTGGCGCTCTCATCTACCACAGCGGTGGGATGAACACCGGCTGAGGCCACCGGCGCAGGGTCAAACCAGTGACTGAGGCGAGCATAGCCCATGTACGGGTTGTCCAGTAACAGGACATTGGTAGGGCAATCATCCGCGGCTACAGGTGAGAGGATAACCGCACCGGCCCGGGTATCTTGCAGGTATTTGCCGTAGGCCGGATTGGCCAGAAAGCTGATCTGATCCGGGCCGGCGGCCTTCAAGGTGGCCAGGCCGCTGACCATGATATCGGGGTCTCCCCGGAGACTGGCTCCCAACGCATCGGCTATTTCCTGGAGCCGATAGGACTTCTGTGACATTGCCTTCTCCAAACACCGGGGCGGGGAGCCCCTTGTTCTTTACTTGTTCAGTTTGTCCAGCAGCTGGGACGTCAGATTCATTTCCGGCTTCACGTAAACCACCGCTTCGCTGGGCAGGATCAGGTCCAGGTCATGCTCTTCCAGCAGTTCTTTGACCGCCACATCCACTTCCGGGCGGGCATTTTCAAGGAACTGCTGCTTGCGCTGGTTAACCGTGGCATCGAGGCGTTGCTTGAGGAAGTTGAACTCCTGCACCTTCTCCTGGAATTCACCCGCCACCTTGTTACGCTCGCTTTCGTTCATCATGGAGCCGTCTTTTTCCAGGCGGTCTTTCAGCTTGCGGGCTTCTTCCTGGGCCTGGCGAACCTTATCTTCATCTCCGGCGAAGTCCCGCTGCAGCTGCTGGCTGAAGGTCTGGGCATCATCCGAGGCAAACAGGGCCTGGCGCAGATCCACCACACCAATGCGGGTTTCGGCAGCTGCCTGGGCCGAAAAGGCCAGCAAGGCGGCACCAATCAAAGCAGTCACACGGTTCATCTTCAATCTCCTTTGTTTCATCCTTTATTTTTTATAGTGGCGTCAGAATGTCTGGCCCATAGAGAACTGGAATACCTGGGTGTCATCACCCGGCTTGTCGTTCAGCGGCTTCGCCAGACTGAAGGCCAGCGGGCCAACAGCGGTAATCCACTGGAAGCCAATACCGGCGGACATTCTGATTTCGCTCAGTTCCGGATCGAAACCGCGCGCAGTGTCGAACACCTGACCTGCGTCCAGGAAAAACGCCGTTCTCATGGAGCGGGTATCACCGGCAAAGGGCGTGGGGAATATCAGCTCAACACCACCTTCAGTGAGCAGGTTACCGCCGAACGGATCCGGGCGTGAGAGGTCGTTGACGTTGTTCGTAGCAAGGAGACCCAAGGAGTTGGCCCGGTACCCCCGAACCGATCCGTAGCCCCCTGTATAGAAGTACTCGTAAAACGGCATCTGGGTCCGATCTCCGTAACCATCACCATAACCGATCTCTGAACGCGCCCGTAAGATCCAGCGATTATCGTCAGTCACCGGATAGTAGAAATCGGTCTTGTGTGTCACCTTGTAAAAGGTCAGATCGCTGCCCGGCACTGCTACGTCAAGCGACAACGACTGGCTATGGCCATCACTGGGCAGAACACCCCGGTTGAAAGTACTGCGGCGCCAGCTGCCGAAGAGGAAGAAGTTATTGAACGAATCCCCTTCCTCATCAATGAACTGAATGACCTCCTGTGAGGTGAACCGGCCTTCCTTAAGATTGGACTGGGTAAACCCGGCCCCAAAGTTCAAACGGGTGATATTGTCCGTGGGATAACCGAAGGTGATACGGCCGCCATATTCGTCCAGCAGGAAGGCGGAGATATACTCTTCCTCATAATCGGTTTGCCGGGCAAAAAGACTGTAGCCACGGCTTACGCCGTCAACCGTGTAGTAAGGGTCCAGGTAGGAGACGTTTGCGCTTTTGACAAAATTACTCACGTTGACACCGAAAGAGACGCGCTTCCCGGTACCGAAAAAATTATTCTCGGACACGTTGGCGCCAAGAATCACCCCGGACTGCTGCGAGAAACCGACGGAAGCGGAAAGACTGCCCGTCGGCTGTTCTGCCACGGAGTAGTTCACATCAACCAGATCGTCGGTGCCCGGAACTGGTACCGTCTCAACATTCACCATCTCGAAGAAGCCGAGACGCTCCAGTCTGGTCTTGGAGAAGTCGATACGATCCGAAGAAGCCACGCCCCTTTCCATCTGCGTCATTTCCTGGCGGAGAACGTCGTCACGAGTCGACACGTTGCCCTCGAAATTGATCCGTCGCACATAGGCCCGTTTGCCCGGCTCAATGAAAAAGGTCACCGCGGCGGTATTGTCCTCGCCGGGTTCCGGCACGGCGTTCACGCTGGCAAAGGCATAGCCCTCACGGCCGAGGCGGAACGACAGGGCTTCGGAAATGGCGGTCATCTGGGCCCGGGAGAACACATCGCCCTCTTTAACCGGAATCAGCTTGCGCAATTCCTCTTCCTCAACAATCACGTTACCGCGCAGGCGGATGTCAGAGATGGTGTACTGGGGGCCTTCATCCAGGGCGATGGCGATGAACACCTGCTTCTTGTCCGGTGAAATGGACACCTGGCTGGATTCGACGCTGAAATCCAGGTAACCGCGGTTCAGGTAGAACGACCGCAGAGACTCCAGGTCACCACTCAGGCTTTCCCGGGCGTACTTGTCTTTGTTGGTCAGTGAGTTCCACCAACTGCTGGTGCGCAGCTCGAACAGGTCGATCAGCTCTTCGTCGCTAAAATCCTTGTTGCCGATGATGTTGATGTGCTGGATGGCGGCTACCGAGCCTTCGTTGATACCCAGGCGCACGGCTACCCGGTTGCGGGGCAACTCTTCTGCGGTCGCTTTGACCCGGGCGTTGTATCGGCCCTGAGCAATGTAGGAGCGCAGGATTTCCAGCTCCAGGCGCTCCAGCGTGGCCCGGCGGAACACCTGCCCTTCTTCCAGGCCCGCCCCGGCCAGGGCATCCATCAGCATATCGGTTTCGATGTTCTTGTTGCCTTCGATCTCGATGGAGGAAATCGATGGCCGCTCCTTCACCGTCAGAATCAGCACGCCACCATCACGGCTGGCCTGGATATCGGTAAACAATCCGGTGCCGAACAGATTCTTGATGGCGCCCGCCAGGCGGGTTTCGTCAATCTGCTCACCAATATTGACCGGGAATCCGGCAAATACGGAACCGGCGGATACCCGCTGCAGGCCTTCTACCTCGATGTCCGCAACCGTAAATTCATCCGCCAGCGCTGGCTTCATACCGGTTGCGGTAATGGCGAGGCCAACGGCTACAGCTAGAAGGGAACGTCTCATTCAGTTTTATCGCCTGGTTAATGTGCGGTAAGGAGCCCGCAATTCTCACAACCGCATCAGGTCGTTGTAAAGAGCAAACACCATTAAACTCAGAATCAAAGCCATACCAATTCGTAATCCCAGCGCCTGCGCGTGCTCCGACACCGGCTTCCGGCGGATGGCTTCGATGGTGTAATACACGATGTGGCCGCCGTCCAAAACCGGAACCGGCAGCAAGTTCAAAACCCCGAGGCTGACACTCAGATACGCCAGGAACCGGACAAAATCCTCGAATCCGGAACTGACGCTGGCTTCCGCCACCCGGGCGATGGTGATCGGCCCGCTCAGGTTAGTGGGCGACAGCAGGCCGGTGACCATCTTCTTGATGGCCACCAGTGTCAGCCGGGTGTCGGCCCAGGTTTCTTCAAGCGCATTGGGAATCGCCGCCAGCGGGCCGTAGCTAATCTCCCGAAGCACGCTGTCCGGCCAGCTTATGGCCTGCACCCCGGCGCCCACAAAACCGATGTCCTGGCCGTTTTCCAGCGTTCTGGTGGCCGGCGTTACCGGAACATCCAGAGTCTGCCCGTTCCGCTCCACGGTTAACTGCAGCTGCTGCTCCGGGGACTCGCGAATGATATCTACCAGCGCGAACCAGTCCGCCACCGGCTCACCGTCTACAGCGGTAACCCGGTCATCGGGCTGCAACCCCGCCATGGAGGCGCGGCCGTCTTCACTGATCTGACCCAGCACCGCCGGTACGTCCGGGCGCCAGGGGGTGATGCCGAATTCCGCCAGCGGATTGGGTTCGTCGTTGCTGAGGTTCCAGCCGTTCAGCGGGGCTGAAAAGGTACCACGGGCACCATCACGGGAAACTTCCAGCGAAATGGGGCCCTGCTCCCCTGCCCGCTCCAGCAGGCGCATATTCACGTCGCGCCAGGATGTTACCTGGCGGCCATCCACCCCCAGAATTTCCATACCTTCCTGCAGGCCCGCGCGCTCGGCCACGCTGTCTGGCGCCACTTCGCCAACAATGGGTGCTACCGTGGTCACTCCCACCACACTGATCAGCCAGTAGGCAAAGATAGCGAAAATAAAGTTGGCGACGGGCCCTGCTGCCGCAATGGCAATGCGCTGGGATGGCGGCTTGGAGGTGAAGGCCTGGTCTTCCAGTTCGGCCGGCACAGGGCCTTCCCGGGCGTCCAGCATTTTCACGTAGCCGCCAAGAGGGATGGCGGCTACGGCAAATTCGGTGCCGTGGCGGTCGTACCAGGAAAACAGCGGCTTACCGAAACCCACAGAGAAACGCAGCACTTTGACTCCGCAGCGGCGAGCGACCCAGAAATGGCCGAACTCGTGCAGCGTCACCAGAATGCCGAGGGTTAGTGCAAGTGCCAGTACGCTTTGAATAATCTGCATAGACTGTCCGGTTGATAACTGAAAGCCGGCGCAACACGCCCCGCCGGAATCAGACCGATAAAAGGCGAATCTGTTCCATTGCCCGTTCGCGGGCTTCGGCGTCTTTCTGGAAGATGGTATCGAAACTGTCCGCCGATACCACTTCGGTGGCCGCCAGTGTTCGCTCTATGATAACGGGGATGTCCGCAAAGCACAGCCCGCCTTCCAGGAATGCCGCCACGGCCACTTCGTTAGCGGCGTTGAGGACGGCTGGCGCGGTGCCACCGGTGGCGAAGGCTTCAGCAGCCAGCCTCAGGCACGGAAAACGCTGCACGTCCGGGCGCTCGAAGTGAAAGCGGCCGATGGCGAACAGGTCCAGGGGAGCGACCCCGGCTTCGATACGCTCGGGCCAGGCCAGACCATTGGCGATCGGAGTTCGCATATCCGGGCTACCCAACTGCGCCAGCACCGAGCCGTCTGCATACTCAACCATGGAATGGATGATACTTTCGGGGTGAACATGTACCTCCACCTTGTCCGGCGAGGTATTGAACAGCCAGCAGGCCTCGATAAGCTCCAGGCCCTTGTTCATCAGGGTGGCGGAATCAACGGAAATCTTCTGGCCCATGGACCAGTTGGGGTGGGCACAGGCCTGGGCAGGCGTTACCGAGCGCAACTGTTCGGCCGGCAAAGTTCGAAACGGCCCGCCAGAGGCGGTGAGCAGAATGCGGGTTATGCCAGCCGCTTGCGGATCACGCACCTTGTCTGCCGGCATGCACTGGAAGATGGCATTGTGTTCCGAATCGATAGGCAGCAGTTCAGCACCGGATTCAGCCACGGCATCCATAAAGAGCTGGCCGGACATGACCAGGGCTTCTTTATTGGCCAGCAGTACTCGTTTGCCAGCGCACACCGCCGCCAGTGTCGGCGCCAGCCCGGCAGCCCCGACAATCGAAGCCATTACGGTGTCGGCCTGTTCGGCTGCTGCTACGTCGATAAGCCCTGGCTCGCCGCTAAGCACGTCAATGTCAGGGCAATCGGCGAGCAGGCCAGCCAGTTCCTCTGCCGCCCCGGCATCCGCCATCACCGCTACCCGGGGGCGGAATTCCCGGCAAAGCGCGGCTAATTCCGGTGCCCGTGTTCCCGCCGTGAGGGCGTGAACCGAGAAACGCTCCGGGTGCCGCCGAATAACATCCAGGGTACTCAGGCCTATTGAGCCGGTTGCCCCCAGTACCGTAATGCTGCGTGTGATCATAAATTCCAGACACCCGTAGACAGCCAGCCCAGCAGCGTGATCATCAGGGCAAAGACGGGAATCGCGGCAGTAAGGCTGTCAATACGGTCCATAATGCCGCCGTGCCCGGGCAGCAACTGGCTGCTGTCTTTGATACCACGGAATCGCTTTAGCATGCTTTCCAGCAAATCCCCCAGCACCGATACCAGGCCGGTAACGAGGCTTGCCAGCACCAGCAGAACGGTTTGCACGGCACCGGCGCCGGCAATCAGGCTGGCCGCCACTGCCAGGGCAGCAACCGCAGCCAGGCCGCCCCACACGCCAGCCCAGGATTTACCGGGGCTCACTTTCGGTGCCAGCTTCGCCTTGCCGAAGGCCCGGCCGGCAAAATAGGCGCCGATATCCGCTACCCAGACCACCAGGAAGATATAGAGAATAGCCAGCAGGTTATTGGTCAGTTCACCGAACTGGAAGCTGCCGGTACGCAGATGGTTCAGCCCTACCCAGGCGGGAACCAGCACAAACAGCCCCATCAGGGCCCGCAGCGGCATGGCACCCCAGCGATCGGCGCCCGCCGGGTAACGGCTTACCAGCCCGAAGCACACCAGCCACCATAGCAGGGCAAGCCAGAGCACTGTTATGGCCGGCACCTGCAACTGCCAGATCACGGCCAGAAGCCCTGCCATGATCAGGGCATAAATCACGCGCCCCGGCTGGCCTTCGATACCGGACATATTGGCCCACTCCCAGGCGCCAAGGGAGATAATGGCACCGGTAAACAGAGCAAAGCCCACCGGAGGCAGGAAGAAAATCCCGCCGATCGCGATAGGAGCCAGGATAAGCGCAGTAATAATTCGGGTTTTTAACACGGTGTTGGTCGCTATATCGTTATTGTTTTGTGGCGCGGGCGGCGATCTGGTCATCGGTTTGCCCGAACCGGCGCTTGCGCCCGGCGTAGGCTTCCAGTGCCTTCTGCATTTGATCGGCCTTGAAGTCCGGCCAGAACACCTCAGAGAAATAGAATTCGGTGTACGCCAGGTGCCACAACAGGAAATTGCTGATGCGCTGCTCGCCAGCCGTACGAATCAGCAAGTCAGGCATGGGCAGGTCACCGATACTCAGGTGCTGCTGGATCAGGTCATCAGTGATATCTGAAGCTTCCAGCTCGCCAGCGCGCACTTTTTGGGCCACTTGCCGGGTGGCCTCGGTAATATCCCAGTGGCCGCCGTAATTGGCGGCAATCACCAGGGTCATGGCGGTATTGTCACGGGTGAGCGTTTCGGCCCGCTCCATGTGTTCCTGGAGGGTCGAATTAAACGCGGAGCGGTCGCCGATAATGCGAAGGCGAATGTTATTCCTGTGCAGTTTGCGGACTTCACGCTCCAGGGCAATCAGGAACAGGCGCATCAGCGCCGAAACCTCGTCTTTCGGACGACGCCAGTTCTCACTGGAAAACGCAAACAGGGTGAGCACTTCCACGCCTTGCCGGGCACAGGTTTCTACCACGGCTTTCACCGCATCCACGCCGGCCTTGTGGCCTGCCACTCCCTTGAGCCGGTGCGCCTTGGCCCAGCGGTTATTGCCATCCATGATAATGGCCACGTGCCGGGGGCGGCTGTCTGCCTCCACCGGAATTTCTGCGGTTACTTGTCCCGTCATGAAATCCTCTGCGCGGCGGACATCCAGCCGCCGCTCATTCTGCTCTGAACAGACCCGGGCGATTATACCGCCATCAGGTCCTCTTCCTTCACCTTCAGCAGCTTGTCCACTTCAGCGATGTGCTTGTCGGTCAGCTTCTGGATTTCTTCTTCGCCACGGCGCTGGTCGTCTTCGCTGATATCCTTGTCCTTCAGCAAATCCTTCAGCATGCTGTTGGCGTCCCGGCGGGCGTTACGGATAGAAACCCGGCCGTGCTCGGCATCGGCCCTGGCCTGCTTGACCATTTCCTTACGGGTTTCTTCAGTCAGCATGGGCATAGGTACGCGAATGGCGTCGCCATTGGTGGACGGGTTCAGGCCCAGGTCAGACATCATGATGGCTTTTTCGATGGTCGGTACCAGGTTCTTTTCCCAGGGCGCCACCAACAGGGTGCGGTTATCTTCTACGTTCACGCTTGCCACCTGCTTCAGGGGCGTTTCCTGGCCGTAGTAGTTCACCATTACGCTGTCGAGAATGGCCGGATGGGCACGGCCGGTACGGATTTTGTTAAACGCCGAACCCAGAGCCTCCAGGCTCTTTTTCATTTTCTTTTCGGCTTCTGCTTTGATGTCGTTAATCACGTAAAAATCCTCAATTCGTTATTCAATCAGTGTGCCTTCTCTCTCACCCGTCACAATGCGGGTAAGAACGCCGGGCTGGTTCATGTTGAAAACCCGCAGCGGCATACCGTGGTCCTGGGCGAGGACGATGGCTGTCAGATCCATCACACCCAATTTCTTTTCCAGAACCTCATCGTAGGTCAGGTGGTCATATTTTACTGCGGTAGGATCAAGATTGGGATCGGCAGAGTATACGCCATCCACCTTGGTGGCCTTGAGCACCGCATCTGCTTCGATCTCGATACCGCGCAGGCAGGCCGCCGAATCCGTGGTAAAGAACGGGTTACCGGTGCCGGCGCTGAAGATCACCACGTCGCCTTCTTTCAGGTCGCGCACGGCGCGGCGGCGGTCGTAATGTTCAACAATACCACTCATGGGGATGGCAGACATAACGCGGGTACGAATGTTGGAGCGTTCCAGGGCGTCACGCATGGCCAGGCCGTTCATCACCGTGGCCAGCATACCCATGTGGTCGCCGGTTACGCGGTCCAGGCCGGCAGCGCTCAGTGCGGCGCCACGGAACAGGTTACCACCACCAATCACCAGCCCCACCTGAACACCAATGCCTATCAGGGCACCGATTTCCAGGGCCATGCGGTCAAGAACTTTGGGATCAATACCGAAATCGTGCTCGCCCATCAGGGCTTCACCACTGAGTTTGAGCAGAACGCGCTTGTATCTGGGCTGGGTTTTTGAAGATGTCGACATGGTGATCCCCTTCTCGTCTGTTGGCTATCCGGTATCAAACCCGCTGCAGGCTTGTATCTGACATACTCCTCGAAAAGGGGTATCTCAGATACAAGCCCGCCACGAAAGCCGGGAAAACCCGGCTGACGTGGCAGACTCAGGTAGCCCTGCCGCTTTGCGCGACCGGGCCGGGAAGAGGGATCAGGCCTTGCCTGTGCCAGCGGCAGCAGCCACTTCAGCGGCGAAATCCACTTCTTCTTTCTCGATGCCTTCACCCACTTCCAGGCGAACGAAGCCAACCAGGTCGCCACCGGCGGCCTTGATCAGATCACCCACTTTCTGGTCAGGGTTCTTGACGAACGGCTGCTCAACCAGGCTGTTCTCAGCCAGGAACTTCTTGATACGGCCACCCATCATCTTTTCAATGATCTCTGCAGGCTTGCCTTCCATGTCCGGCTGGGCCTTGATGATTTCCTTCTCTTTTTCCAGCTCTTCGGCAGGCATTTCGTCCGGCTTGCCAACGCGCGGGTTAACAGCGGCAACGTGCATGGCGATGTCGCGGGCCAGCTCTTCGTTACCGGCGCTCAGAGCTACAACAGAAGCAATCTTGTTGTTGCTGTGAACGTAGCCACCTACAACCGGGCCTTCAACCTTGATGATACGACGAACAGTGATGTTCTCGCCGATCTTCTGAACCAGCGCTTCACGCTTGGCTTCCAGATCGCCAGCCATCAGGGCTGCAACGTCGGTTTCGCCTTTTTCGAAGGCAACGTTCAGAACGTCGTTAGCGAAGCCCATGAAGTTGTCGTCACGAGCAACGAAGTCAGTCTCGGAGTTCACTTCCAGAATGTAGGCAACGGTGTTGTCGTCAGACACTTTTACCAGAGACACGCCTTCAGCAGCGGTACGGCCAGCCTTCTTGGCGGCTTTCAGGCCGGAAGACTTACGCAGCTCTTCGATTGCAGCGTCAACGTCGCCACCCGCTTCAACCAGTGCCTTTTTGCATTCCATCATGCCAAGGCCGGTACGCTCACGCAGCTCTTTGACCATTGCAGCGGTAATTGCAGCCATGTTCAATCCTCTTAAATCGTTTCCGAATTCGGTGGGGAGGTATGCCCGGATAAACAGGCGGGCATACCTTACAACTCAAACGTGAAGTTTAAGTGTTACTCGGCAGCCGGAGCAGCGCCTTCGGCGTTCTCGCTGACTTCAACAAACTCGTCAGCACCGCCTGCAGACTGGGAAGCTTCCAGGCAGGTATCAGCAACAGCCTTCACGTAGATCTGGATGGCGCGGATGGCGTCATCGTTACCCGGGATCACGTAGTCAACGCCGTCCGGATCGCTGTTGGTATCAACAACGCCGATTACAGGAATGCCCAGCTTGTTGGCTTCCTTGATGGCGATACGCTCGTGGTCTACGTCGATAACGAACAGCGCGTCAGGCAGGCCGCCCATATCCTTGATACCACCAATGGAACGCTCGAGCTTGTCCATTTCACGGGTACGCTCAAGGGCTTCTTTCTTGGTCAGCTTGTCGAAAGTACCGTCTTTGCTCTGGGCTTCCAGGTCACGGTAGCGACGGATAGACTGACGGATGGTCTTGTAGTTGGTCAGCATGCCACCCAACCAGCGGTGGTTAACGAACGGCTGGCCGGAACGCTCGGCTTCTTCCTTGATGATCTTGGCGGCAGCACGCTTGGTGCCAACGAACAGGATCTTGTTCTTGTTCTCAGCCAGGGACTGAATGAAGTTCAGGGCTTCATTCATGGCCGGAACAGTCTGCTCCAGGTTGATGATGTGAATCTTGTTGCGGGCACCGAAAATGAACTTGCCCATTTTCGGGTTCCAGTAACGAGTCTGGTGACCAAAGTGAGCACCTGCTTTCAGCAGGTCACGCATATTTACCTGAGCCATGACATTTACCTTTTAGCTTCGGGTTAGACCTCCACGCGTCCGATTGCCCCAACCAGTCTCTGCAAGCGCATTATGTGAGCTGCTAGCAGGTACCGGCACCCTGGGACAACGTGCTGACACGTGTGTGAATTTGCCGGATTCGTTTCCAGCGGGCGCGTTTATACCACAAAGCACCTGCCGCACGCCATTATTTTTGCCCCGCAACTTAACCGGGAGCTATGGCATCCATAGCACCACCCCGCCTTGTACCTTACCCCCATGCCCCTTAAAATGGCTGTTTGACGCAAATCAACAGGAAGTCCGATGCAGGTATCTATCAAGACCCCCGAAGAAATCGAAAAGATGCGCGTAGCCGGCCGCCTGGCTGCTGAAGTTCTGGAGATGATCGGCGAGCACGTAAAGCCCGGCGTAACCACCGAGGAACTCGACCGCATCTGCCACGACTACATTGTGAACGAGCAGAAAGCCATTCCGGCCCCGCTCAATTACAAGGGATTTCCGAAGTCTATCTGCACCTCGGTCAACCACGTTGTCTGCCACGGCATCCCTTCAGACAAGAAAGTACTGAAAGACGGCGACATCATTAATATCGATGTGACGGTTATTAAAGACGGCTACCACGGCGATACCAGCAAGATGTGGGTTGTCGGGAAGCCCAAGCCCGGCACCGAGCGACTGATCCAGATTACCCAGGAGTGCCTCTATAAAGGTATCGAACTGGTCAAGCCGGGCGCACGCCTGGGCGACATCGGCCATGTGATCCAGCAGCACGCCGAGAAACACCGTTACTCGATCGTTCGGGATTACTGCGGCCATGGCATTGGCGCGGTATTCCACGAAGAGCCACAGGTGATGCATTACGGTAAGCCCGGAACCGGCCTGGAACTGAAAGAAGGCATGACCTTCACCATCGAACCCATGCTGAACCAGGGCAAGTACCACACCAAGATGCTGGCCGACGGCTGGACCGCCGTGACCAAGGACCACAAACTGTCTGCCCAGTGGGAACACACCATCCTGGTAACTGCCGATGGCCACGAAGTACTGACCAAGCGATCGGAAGAGTCCTTCTAAGTGGACCGGAGTGAGCTTGAGTCCCGCATCAGTAACGACCGCTCACCGGTCTCCGCGGCCCGGCAATTACTGCGGGAGAGTTACGACGCCGATGCCGATGCATTCCGCGAGGGCGCAGACGTCCGGGCCCTGGTTCGCTCAAGGGCCGACACCGTAGACACGGTCCTCCGGCTGATCTGGAATCGATATCCGTTCGCCCGCTCTGAAGACATCGCCCTGATTGCCGTAGGTGGCTACGGCCGGGGCGAACTGCACCCCCACTCCGATATTGACCTGCTGATCCTCACCCGCGAGGGCATGGCGCCCGAGTGGCAGGACGATCTGGGCGCCTTCATTACCCTGCTGTGGGACCTGAAACTCGATATCGGCCACAGCGTGCGCAGCATGGACGAATCCATCTCCGCCGCACGGGAAGATATCTCGATACTTACCAACCTGCTGGAAACCCGCACCATTGCCGGGCCAGACAGCCTGCGGCAAGCCTTGAGCGAACAGGCCTACTCCGACGAGGTGAGTTCCGACAAGGCCTACTTTGTGGCCAAGCGGGAAGAGCAGCAGCAACGCCACAAGAAATACGGCGACACCGAGTACAACCTGGAGCCCAACGTAAAAGGCTCCCCGGGCGCCCTGCGGGACATCCAGACCATCGGCTGGATTACCAAACGCCACTTCGGCCTGCAAAGCATCGCGGACCTGACCCGCTTCAGCATCCTCACCGAGGAAGAGCACCAGATTCTGCACGAAGGCGAAACCTTCCTGTGGCGCCTGCGCTATGGCTTGCAACTGATAGCCGACCGCAACGAGAACCGCCTGCTGTTCGACCACCAGCGGGCACTGGCCCAGATGCTGGGCTACCAGGACCAGGGCAAGCGGCTGGGCGTCGAACTGATGATGCAGCAGTACTACCGTACGGTGCTGGCCCTGGCTGAAATCACCGACGTGCTTTTGCAGTATTACGACGAAGCGATTATCGGCAGCGGCACGGAAGACGAAATCCGCCCGCTCAACAAGCGCTTCCAGATGCGCAACCTGTATATAGAAGCCATCAACAACCAGGTGTTCGCCTACGCCCCCTACGCCATCATGGAAATCTTTGTGCTGATGGCGCAGCATCCGGAGATCAAAGGCATTCGCGCCACCACCATCCGTTCACTGCGGGCGCACCGGCACCTGATTGACGATGCCTTCCGTAACGACCTGGCTGTCACTACCCTGTTCATGGAACTGATGCGCACGCCCCATGCACTGGACCAGACCCTGTCCGCCATGAAGAAGTACAACGTGCTGGGCCGCTACCTGCCGGAGTTTGGCCAGATCATCGGCCAGATGCAGCACGACCTGTTCCATATTTATACCGTGGACGCCCACACCATGCGGGTAATCCGCAACATGGTGCGACTGACCGGCACCGAGGCCCAGAGCGAATACCCCCTGGCCTCGCGCCTGATTCATCGGCTGCCCAAGCTGGATACCCTTTATATTGCCGGCCTGTACCACGATGTGGCCAAGGGCCGGGGCGGTGACCATTCCGAACTGGGCGCTATTGATGCCGAGGCCTTCTGCCAGCGTCATCACCTGAGCGAACGGGATACCCAGCTAATTTCCTGGCTGGTGGAGAACCACCTGTTCATGTCAATGACTGCCCAGCGCAAGGACATTTCCGATCCGGATATCATCCAGGCCTTCGCCCGGGCCATGCCCAGCCAGGCGCACCTGGATTACCTGTACATCCTCACGGTGTGCGACATCAGTGCCACCAACCCGAAACTCTGGAACACCTGGCGCGCCTCGCTGTTGCGCCAACTGTATATCGAAGCCAAGCGAGCCCTGCGCCGGGGTATCGATACCCCGGTAGACCGCCAGGCCTGGATAGACGCCACCCGCGAAGAGGCCCGGGAAATCCTGCGCGCCCAGAACATGACTAACGAACAGATCGACAAAATCTGGGACACGGTCGATGAGGAATATTTCCTGCAGGATTCCACCGTGGATATCGCCTGGCAAACCGCCGCGATTATCCGCCACGGCGACAACCCGGACCCGCTGGTACTGATCCGCGACACCCGGGGTGGCCCCACAGACGGCTATTCGCAAATCATCATCTATATGAAAGACCGGGTCGCCCTGTTTGCCGCCACCACCGCGGTACTGGAACAGCTGAACCTGAACATTGTCGACGCCCGCATCAACTCCAGTGAAGGCCCCTACTCCATCAGCTCCTACGTGGTGCTGGACGAGCAGGGCCAACCGTTGGGTGTTGACCCGGCCCGCAAAGAGCGGGTTCGCAAGCGGCTGATCGAAGAACTGGACGATCCGGAAGACTACCCCGACATCATCCACCGGCGCACTCCGCGCCAGTTGAAGCACTTCGCATTTCCTACCGAAGTGACTTTCTCCAACGACACCATTAATCAGCGCACGGTGATGGAAGTCATCACCCCCGACCGTCCGGGCCTGCTGGCACGGATTGGCCAGGTATTACTGGAACACCGGGTGCGCCTGACCAACGCCAAGATTGCCACCCTGGGCGAACGGGTAGAGGACGTTTTCTTTATTACCGACGAACACGGTAAACCCCTGAGCGACCCGAACGTATGCCAGGCCCTACAACAGCACATGAGTAAAATGCTGGACGATATTCAATGAATCCAAACCTGGAAAGACTGCACCCCTACCCCTTTGAAAAGCTGGCCGAACTGAAAGCCGGCATCAGCGTGCCGGAGCACCTGGCACCGATTTCACTGGGCATCGGCGAACCCAAACACCCGTCACCCGCCTTTGTTAAACAGGTGATTGCCGACAACCTGGACAAACTCGCCAACTACCCGACCACCAAAGGCCTGGACGAGCTGCGCGAAGCCATCGCCAACTGGGCCAGCCGCCGGTTCCAGCTGGCCGAGGGCACACTGGACCCGGCAAAACACGTGGTGCCGGTTAACGGTACCCGCGAGGCTATCTTTGCCCTGGTGCAGGCGGTTGTAGATTCCAGCAAGCCAGCAACCGTGGTCAGCCCAAACCCGTTTTACCAGATTTATGAAGGCGCAGCGTTCCTGGCCGGTGCCGATCCGGTCTACCTGCCCCGCGACGCAAGCAACGGCTTTATTCCGGACTTCGATGCGGTTCCGGAATCGGTCTGGAAGGACTGCCAGATCCTGTTCCTGTGCTCCCCGGGCAACCCCAGCGGCGCCGTGATTCCCCGGGAAACCCTGGTAAAAGTGATCGAACTGGCCGACCGCCACGATTTCCTGATCGCCTCCGACGAATGCTACTCCGAACTCTACCCAAACGAAGCCAACCCGCCCGAAGGCCTGCTGCAAACCTGCGCCGCCATCGGTCGGCACGATTTCAAACGCTGCGTGGTGTTCCATAGCCTGTCCAAGCGCAGCAACCTGCCGGGCCTTCGCTCCGGATTTGTGGCTGGCGACGCCGAGGTACTGGCCAGCTACCTGAAATACCGCACCTACCACGGCTGCGCCATGCCCGTTCAAAACCAGCTGGCCAGCATCGCCGCCTGGAACGACGAAGACCACGTACGGGAGAACCGTGCCGCCTACCGGGCCAAGTTCGAGGCCGTGGTACCCATCCTGCGCGAAGTGATGAACGTAGACTTCCCGGATGCCGGTTTTTATCTATGGCCGGAAACGCCCATGAGCGACGAAACCTTCGCCCGTGAACTATCCGCCCAGCAGAACGTACACGTACTGCCCGGGCGCTACCTCTCCCGCACCGTAGATGGCCACAACCCCGGCGAAAACCGCGTACGAATGGCGCTGGTAGCACCGCTGGAGGAGTGTGTGGAGGCGGCTCGGCGGATTGTTGAGTTTGTGAAACAAAATTGATTAGCCACGGACACTCACAGACACTCACGGACAAGTGATTACGGATATTTCTGCTTTCGTCCGTGTGGGTCCGTGAGTGTCCGTGGCAAAAAGAGGTTTTGAACCATGAAACTATACGGCATCAAAAACTGCGACACCGTCAAAAAAGCCCGCAAGTGGCTGGACGAAAACGGCATCGCCTACGAGTTCCACGACTTCAAGAAAGACGGCCTCTCCAGCGAGAAGCTGAGCCAGTGGGAACAGGCCCTGGGTTGGGAAGCGCTGATCAACAAACGGGGCACCACCTGGCGGAAACTTCCGGATGAGGTTCGTGATACCATTAGCGCCCAAAGTGCCCACCAGATCATGCTGGAGAACACCTCCATCATCAAACGCCCGGTTGTGGAACGGGGCGACGAGGTAAGCGTGGGCTTTAACGCAGACCAGTGGGCTGCGTGGACTGACTGACTTTTTTCGGCCACGGAATACATTCTTAAATTTTTAGTACAGGAGCAGATCAGATGAGTTTTGCATTCGGCATTGGCATCGGCAGCCAGAACAACCAGGGCGAGTGGCTGGAGGTTTACTACCAGCAGCCGATCATGACCCCAGGCAAAGACCTGATCGACGTGGTTGAAACCGCGCTGGACTACAAAGGCGGCAACCAGGCCATCGAAGCCGGCGCCGAGCAACTGAGCCAGTTTGCTAACGCCCTGCGCCAGCTGGGCCAGACCGAGCAGGCCAGGCTGGCCGAGCAGGCTGCCAACAGCAAGCGCCCGGTGGTGGTTACTGTACTGGCGACAGACGACACCGCCTCCAGCACCCCCGAGGTTTACCTGAAGCTGCACCTGATTTCCCATCGTCTGGCCAGGCCCCACACCCTGAAGCTGGACGGCATTTTCGGCCTGCTGCCGAACCTCGCCTGGACCAACGAAGGTGCCATCGACCTGAACGAACTGCCGGAGCGCCAGCTGCAAGCCCGTATTGAAGGCCGCACCCTGGAAGTGAAATCTGTAGACAAGTTCCCGCAGATGACCGACTACGTGGTACCCAAGGGCGTGCGCATCGCCGACACATCCCGGGTTCGTCTGGGCGCCTACGTGGGCGAAGGCACTACCGTCATGCACGAAGGTTTCATCAACTTCAACGCCGGTACCGAAGGCACCAGCATGATCGAAGGCCGCATCTCCGCCGGCGTGATCATCGGCAAGGGCTCCGACCTGGGTGGCGGCTGCTCCACGATGGGCACCCTGTCTGGCGGCGGTAACATCATCATCTCCGTCGGCGAAAACTGCCTGCTGGGCGCCAATGCCGGCATCGGCATCCCGCTGGGCGACCGCTGCACGGTTGAAGCTGGCCTGTACATCACCGCCGGCACCAAGGTGAACCTGCTGGACGACAACAACGATCTGGTAGAAGTCATTAAAGCCCGCGACCTGGCCGGCAAGAACGACCTGCTGTTCCGCCGCAACAGCCTGACCGGCGCGGTCGAGTGCAAGACCAACAAAACCGCGATTGAACTGAACGAAGAACTGCACGCAAACAACTAAAGGCCGTCACATGTCCCTGTCCCCCACCCTAGAACTCGCCATGGACCTCATCAGCCGTCCGTCGGTCACTCCAGACGATGCTGGCTGTCAGGAGTTGATGATGTCACGCCTGGCACCACTGGGCTTTGCTGGCGAGAACATGCGGTTTGGTGACACCGACAACCTCTGGGCCCGCAAGGGTTCAGAGGGGCCTGTGCTGGCCTTTGCCGGCCATACCGATGTGGTTCCGACCGGCCCGGAGAAGAACTGGGCCCACGCGCCGTTTGAGCCGGTGATCAAAGACGGTTACCTGTACGGCCGGGGCGCTGCGGATATGAAAGGCAGCCTGGCCGCCTTCGTAACCGCCTGCGAACGCTTTGTGGCGAACAACCCGAACCACCGGGGCTCTATCGCGTTGCTGATCACCAGCGACGAAGAAGGCCCGGCCCAGGACGGTACGGTAAAGGTGGTGGAAACCCTGGAAGCCCGAAACGAGAAAATGGACTGGTGCCTGATCGGCGAGCCGTCGAGTACGCACCAGGTGGGCGACGTCATCAAGAACGGCCGCCGTGGCTCCCTGCACGGCTACCTGACCGTACACGGGGTACAGGGCCACGTAGCCTACCCGCACATGGCGGAAAACCCGGTACACACCGTGGCACCGGCACTGGATGCCCTGGCAAAGGAATTTTGGGACAACGGCAACGATTTCTTCCCGCCAACCACGTTCCAGATTACCCGCATTGAGTCCGGTGTCGGCAGCAACATCATCCCCGGGGAATGCCTGGTGCACTTCAACTTCCGCTACTGCACAGAGAACACCGCAGAAAGCCTGGAAGAGCGGGTAGTGGCCGTGCTGGACCGCCATAACCTGAAGTACGACCTGCAGTGGCACCTCAGCGGTCGCCCCTTCCTGACTGACAAAGGCGCCCTCGTGTCTGCCAGCCAGAACGCCATCCGCACCGTCACCGGCCGCGAAACCGAGCTTTCCACCTCCGGCGGCACCTCAGACGGCCGCTTCATCGCCCCCACCGGCGCGCAGGTAGTAGAACTCGGCCCCATCAACGCCACCATCCACAAAGTGGACGAATGCGTGAAGGCTGACGATCTGGATACCCTGTCAGAGATTTACGAGCAGATACTGTTGGAACTGCTGGGGTGATTTCGTGCCACAGAGGGGTCAGACCCACGCGCGTCTTTGGGCCTTAGGGCCGCGCGGGGGTCTGACCCCGGAGCCGGCAGCCGACTCCGGAATTAGTAGTGAGGAGGCGGCACCTCCTGCTCCTCTGGCCGGATATTGGACGGCGAAATATCCTTCAGCTGCTTGTGCAGCGTCTTCTTGGCATCCCACAGCTCCCGAATATCCATTTCCTGCCTGGCCACCTGCTCACTCAGGGTATTAATCACGTCATCCTGGAACGCAAGTCGCATTTCCAGTTCCGCAATTCTGTCTTCGAGGGTGTTTTTGCTCATGAGGTTTGGTCAGCCCTTTCAGTAATCTGGTATCATGCCGCCTTTTACCGCCACAGCCGGGTTTCTGGCCAGGCGGCGCTCATCGGCCGGACATGCCATGTTACCTGATGCCCGGCTTTTTATCGTTACTGTAAAATCATGGAGAATAATCAGCCAATGCGTAATCCAGCCAAGGCGATCCTCGTTGCTGTTCTGATCGCGATTCCGGCACCGTTTATACTGGGCCTTCTGCTTACCACCACTCCGGACCCCCTGCGCCTGCTCGCCATTGGCGAAGGCCTTGAGGCCCTGGGCGCCAGCGGTGGCATTGCCGCCTACATCATTGCCTTCGTTCTTTTCGCCGTTGCCGGCTTCCTGGCAATTGCACTGGCCGGCAAGCAGCCTGCAACCGCAACCAATGCCCGCAGCCAAAGCCGTCCGGCCCGTGCCAGCCAGCCTGCCAACAACTACGATGACGACGAAGACGATTTTGACGACAGCACCCCGGAAGGCAACGAAGAGGGCACCGTCAAATGGTTCAACGTGAAGAAGGGCTTCGGCTTTATCGTTCGTGACAGCGGCGACGAAATCTTCGTACATTTCCGCGCCATCCGTGGCCGTGGCCGTCGTGTTCTGCGCCAGGGCCAGCTGGTTCGCTTCAACGTGGTTGAAGCTGACAAAGGCCTGCAAGCCGACAACGTGTCTATCCTGAGCGAATAATTCTGCTCTGAAGACAGCAAAAAGGCAGCCAACTGGCTGCCTTTTTGCGTTATATGGGTGGTCGAACTGTCAGTTCCACACCACCTGCTGCTCACCCCGGTGATCCAACCGCCACCACTTTTCATCCTCTACCGGATCGCCTTCTTTCCAGTCACCCAGGCTGCAACGGATCTCACCCTCCATCGCCCGCCAGGCACTTCGGGCGCATTCCAGATCACTGTTCCAGGGCAGGTCTTCACCCTCCAGTACCAGAGAGGTAAATCGTTTGCCAAAGGCACCGGGGTACAAACTGATGCGAAGGCGAGCGCCGTTGAAGGAAGCCGTACCCTTCGCCACCGATGACACGTCAGAATCATCCAGCTGTAACTGGTCAAGCTGGCCTTCCAGCCAGCGCGACACCGCGCCCGACTCAAGGTCACGAATATAGATTTCCAGATCCTGCACCCGAGGATTCTCCATGCTGTTGTTCACAATGCAGCACATAGTGAACCGGCCCGGGCTTGCCTGCAACCCATCGTTCGAGTTCCTCGCGCAGATCTTCCGCCAGAAGGCGCCGCAGGGTTCCCGAACGCTGACGTTCATGCCAGCCGACTTCGGCGGCCGCCTGCTGAATCGATAACCGGGCCAGTTCCTGCTCAGAAACCGCCCAGTCATCCCCCCTCGCCAGCGCCACCAACGACTGGCGCCGAAGCGCATCCTGCTGACCTGCAACCGCCAGGGCGCCTAGTGGCCCCCGACCGGCAAACAGGTCAAGCCGCGCTGCCGCCCGGCGCACCCACTCCAGCATGCCACCGGGCCGCGCAACCATCCGGCTGTTCCGGGAGCTGGCATAGTCTACTGCTGCCGAGGAAAGCTGGATGTTCCATCGTTTCTCAATTGACGGCTGGTGCGCCATCAGGATGGCCTTGCGCTGGGTTGCACTCATCTCCGGCATCATAAGCGAATCGATGGCCCGGCCCAGCGACTGAGCCAATCGCTCCGGTGCACCTGAATCGCCGTTATCTTCAGACAACAGAAGCACCGGGCCCTGCCAGCCAGTAACCAGCTCATGCACTACACCATCCGGCTGCTGAATCAGCTCCAGCAACCCGGCAGGAGACACGTTGTCCAACATCAGGGCAGGCCAGTGCAGCGGGCCGGCTTCAGCTGTTGGTGCGACAGGCTGGTCTGACGCCATAATCTCGGCCTGCCGTCGGGGGTCCACCTGAACCCAGAGAAAACCGGGCATAGACTTCAACACGCTCAACCAACTGGTTTTACCGGACCCGGCATCGCCCTTCAGCCAGATCAGCGCCCGGGAGTTGGCTGCGGTGATGACCACCACTTCTTCTGCCAACTCGAGCCAGGCCGGATCGGTAACCGTTAAGGGAGTAATGTCCTGATCCACGCCGACAACCGGTGCCGGTGGTTCCTCATGCTGCGCCGGCCAGTGGCTGACCAGTTCCAGCACCGCCACATAGGCTTTGTCCTGCAGCCGTTCAGCGCCCGACGCCAACTGCCTGAGCAGGTGCGGCCACTCTAGCCAGGACACCGCATGAGTCTCCCGGGCTCCGGAAATCCAGTAAATCAGCTGGGAAGACAGGTCGCCATCACCCCGGACTTCGGTAACGATTGGCTGTTCGCCCTGAATGGTGCGCACCAGTTCGTCCAGGTCGACACCCTGGCGCTTGAGAAACGGGGCGATGTCCGGAATCGCGTCCAGCAACGCCAACAGGAAATCTTCTGCAGTGATTACCGAACCGCCGCGGCGGTCGACGCTGTCCCGGGCCTGAACCAATGCACTCTGGCAGGCCGGAGACAGGCAAGCTTGCCAATCATCCATTCGGCAACTCCTTCCTTGGTCATGAGAGGCGCATCATCCTGATGCGATTGTGAAAACGGTCGCAAATTCTAGAGACCCGGGAGAACCGGAGCAACGACAATCCGGCAGTTTTGATGACTGGCGCAAGGATTTGTCGTTGCTCCGGGGGTTTATGTACCCAGACTTACCAAGTACCAGTATTACCCATGCTGGCCCAGGGCTCCTGGGGCTCCAGTGCGTCACCTTTCTGCAACAGTTCAATGGAGATATTATCCGGCGTGCGGATAAAGGCCATATGACCATCACGGGGTGGGCGATTGATGGTTACGCCATTGGCCTGGAGCTTTTCGCACAGCTCGTAGATGTTATCCACCCGGAACGCCAGGTGCCCGAAATTACGGCCGCCGGTGTATTCCTCCGGATCCCAGTTGTAGGTCAACTCCACCATCGGTGCCTGATTTTCCCGGGCACGGGCTTCGTCTTCCGGAGCGGCCAGGAACACCAGGGTAAAGCGGCCCTGCTCGCTGTCTTTACGGGAGATTTCCACCATACCCAGCAGGTCGCAGAAGAAGTGGAGAGTGTCGTCCAGATTGCTGACTCGAATCATCGTATGCAGGTATTGCATGGTTGGCTCCTGAATTTAATGGCTCTTAAACCGCCACAGTTTACGTTATTCTCGGGCCATGACGAAAAACGCAGATACCGAAACCCCACTCACCTTTCAGACACCGGCGGTGCGCCACCTGGCGTGGCTGTGCTCTGCACCGCAGTTGCTCGAAGCGCCTGTGTCTTTCTATCCGCAGCAATGGTTACCTGACAACTACCAGGAAAGATTGCAGCACTGGGACCAACAACCGGAAGCCATGCCCGCAAGGCTAGCCCAGCCCGCCGAGCGCCGGTTAGGCCATTACTTTGAACGTTTGTATGAAGTGCTTCTGAAAGAATTGCTGGGGTGGGAGCTATTACTGAAGAACCAGCAAATCAAAGCCGATAACCGAACCATTGGCGAGCTGGACTTCGTAGTGCGTAACCGCCAGACCGGTTGCCTGGAACACCACGAGATCGCCATTAAATACTATCTGGGCGTGAACGAAGGCGAAACCGGCACTCGATGGTACGGCCCCAACGCAAAGGACCGGCTGGACCTGAAAGCACACCGAATACTGAGCCACCAAAGCCCCATGGCGCAGCGGGTGGAGGCTCAGGCGTTGCTGGCAGAGCTGGGGATTTCAGAGGCCCTTACCCCGAAAGTGTTTATGCCGGGTTACCTGTTCTATCCCGGTGATCGGGTGGAACTGCCGGATTACGTGCCGACGGAGCATTTGCAAGGGCGCTGGTGCTATGCCCGCGATTTGGAGAACTCAGACCTGACCGGCTGGGTGCCGTTGAAAAAGCCCCATTGGATTGGGCCCTGGAGGCAGAGTGAGCAGCCTGATGTTCGAGCTGCCCGGGAGGCGCTGGAGTTTGTGGAGGCTAAGGGCGTGCCGGTGTTGTTTGCTCGGGTGGAGTGGCAACCGGGGCTTGGGTGTTGGGTTGAGCGGGGGCGGTGGTTTGTGGTGCCGGGGGAGTGGCCTGCGCAATAGCGACAGGCCCGAGGCCCACACCCCAGCTGCTACCCCCTCAAATTGTGGGCAGAGGCCAAGGCATCAAATCGGCCAAGCATCGGCCGGTCGTAGTTTGCGGTATTCATCCATCGAAATCTTACCCAGTTGCGGAGTGAGCTTGCAGGTTCTCTCGCCCCAGGGATAACTCTCCTGCCGCCGATGGACCTCGTTCCAGCCCTCACCATTTTTCCAGGCCTCCAGATCGAGGTCACGCCAGTATCAGGGATTGCGCCCCGCTCTCTTATCGTGCTCTGCGGTTACCGGGTCCAGGTGCCGGAAGGGCTCCAGGCGAGGGGTGTCGGGCAAGGGTTGCGTTACATCCATGTAGGTCTGCAGCATGTCCCAGGTGGCGAGCACCTCTGATTTGCTGGATTCGATGGAGCTGAACGCCATCCCATGAAAAGACTTCTGGGTGTAACGATGCACCAGAATCAGACGGTAAAACACACCACTTTGCTGGATAACGCGGTCGACGTAGGCATCAAACTCGACGAACGGCGCCTGGAAAAAGCGACCTCCTCCCATGGCCAGCCGCACCTGCCCGCTGACCCGGTTGAATTCGCTGCAGCCGTCTTCAAGGGTCTTGTCCAGCCTCTTGTTGATGGCTTTTTCGAAGGGTTTAAGGATGAAACCGATGCCGGTGCTCATGAGCCAGTTTGTTGTGGGACGAATCATCCAAAACGAAACCAGAAGCCACGCAGGCACTAAAACGAACAATGCCATCAAGTGCAGGAAAGCGGGCAACTCATAGGATTCTGTCATTTCTACCGTGCCCCAAACAATTGCCCCGGTCCCTCCAACAACAAGCGTCAATATCCACAGCATCGGCACCAAAAGAATTAAAACTTTGAGCCCCAGCTTTTCATTCAGGAAGCGAATCCGCTGATGATCCCACCACCAGTCATTTGAACAAAACTGAGGATCCTGCTTTTCATGATCCTGAAGTACCTCAATGTCTTGAACAGTTCCCTGGTACGGAATAGTGAATGCATAGCTGCCGATGGGCTGGAGCTCTTCTCCAATTCGAGCTCGCTCCTCGGGCGGTTTCGGCAATGGGCCAATATCAGTTGCCCGAAATGCAGTGTCTGAAAAACAGGACACGGGCTGTTGTGCATTCATCCGCTGACCTGGTTGGGTTTCAGCCAAAAATATTCCTCCGTGGGCACAAGAAACTATTCGAACTCCCACCACAACCGGAAGTGAGGGCCTTACACGACACAGGCTGTTTCCGGTCGACTTTGGCGATAAGTGGGCATATTCACACTGCCCAATTGCGGAGTGACTCTGCATTGCCTGCGGCCCCACGCATACTGCCGCTGCTTTTTCAATATCTCCGCACCCTCTCCCTTCTGCCAGTTCTCCAGATTGAGGTCTCGCCAGTAGCGGGGGTTACGGCTAGTAGTCTGGTCGTACTTGGCGGTCACCGGGTCCAGGTGGCGAAACGGCTCCAACCGGGGCATGTCTGGCAGGGGCTGGGTGACGTCCATGTAGCGTTGCAACATATCCCACAGGGCCAGCACCTCAGTTTTCTCTGCTTCAATGTTGCTCAGGGAGGTTTTGTTGAATTGCTTCTGGGTGTAACGATGCACGAACATCAGCCGGTAGAAGATACCGCCCCGCTGGACCACTCGCTCCACGTAGGCATCGAACTCCACAAACGGGGCCTCAAAAGAACGTCCCTTGCCCAGGGCGAACTTTACCTGCCCGGTGACCCGATTGAACTCACTGCAGCCGTCTTCCAGAGTCTCGTCCAACTTCTTTTCCAGAGTTTTCTCGAAAGGTTTCAGGAGAGCTCCAACAACGTTTGTCATAAGCCAGTTGGTGGTATGGGGGGTGATTCGGAGCGCGAAAAACCACCATCCAGCCCACGAAGCTAGCAATAAAACAACAAAAATAACCGGTGGTAGATCTTCCCTCAGTTCATTTACAAAAACATATCCAATTCCGAAACTGCCACCAATAAGAAGAGTGAAAATCCAAGTAAGTGGGAGCACCAATATCAAAAACTTAAGCCCCATTTTCTCGTTAAGAAAACGTAAGCGCTGGTGATCCCACCACCAGTTTTCCTTATAGAACTCCGGATCCTCGCGCTCACTGTAATGGACCGTATCAATATCCTCCACGGTTCGGTGGTAGGGGTTAAGGTTGGCGTAAGCACCATACGGCTGAAGCTCGTCGCCAACTCGTGTTCGTTCTTTTGGCGAGATCGGCAAGGGCCCGATCTCCATCGCCCTGAAGGCCGTGTCGCTCACTCCGGACCGCTGTTTCTGTTCAGTCATCCATGCCACTCAAATCGGCCAAGCCTCGGCCGGTCGCTGCTTACGGTATTCTTCCATCGAAATCTTGCCCAGTTGCGGCGTAAGCTTGCAACGGCGCTTATCCCACGGATACTCCACCTGGCGCTTCAACCACTCTGCGCCCTCTCCCTGTCTCCAGGCTTCCAGATCCAAGTCTCGCCAGAACCGGGGATTACGCTCGATGCGCTCGTCATGCTCCGCAGTGACCGGATCCAGATGCCGGAGCGGCTCCAGCCTTGGCACATCCGGCAGGGGCTGAGAGGTATCCATGTAGCGTTGAAGCATGTCCCACAGCGCCATTACCTCTTCTTTCGTGGGTTCGACCCGGCTCAGGGACGTCTGGCTGAATTGTTTTGCAGTGTAGCGATGCACGAACATCAAGCGGTAGAAGATACCACCGGCTTCTATCACCCGCTCAACATAGGCATCGAACTCCTCAAAGGGCGCTGTCAGTTTCTTGCCGCCAGGCATAGCGAAACTCACCTGGCCGGTTTCTCGGTTGAAGTAGCTTTCGCCCGCTTTAAGGCTGCGATCCATTATCCTAGAAAGGCCTTTTTCGAACGGTTTTAATAGAAAGGCAGCGGCGCTCATAACCCAAGGTAAGGTTTTTATGATTAGAAACATAGATAGTGCTATCCAACCCAAAACCACTCCGAGGCCTAAAAGTGATTTTAGTTCGTCAGGGAGCTCAACCTGGGAAGCATAATGTAAGAGCATCATCCCTCCACCAACCAAGACAAGCCCGCCCCAAAGATAAGGGATTAGCAGCTGTGCGGCTGAAAGACCAATGAATGCCTTGCCGTTCAGAAAACGAATTCGACCCTGACTCCACCACCAATCACTAGAAAGAAAAACCTCTGAGTCACTACTATCCTGGTGTTGAACAGCCCCCACATCCTCACAAACTCGGTAGAAAGGCTGAACGTCTGCATAATCGCCAACAGGTTGTAGATCTTGCCCAAAGCGCCTTCTGCTTGTCACAGGTTCGGGAATGAAAGGAATATGACCCTCCCGCCTTCCGCGATTGTAAGAGCTAAGTTTGTTTGGATTCTGACTCACCCGGCGACCTTCCTCATGCCTGCATAACGCTCTGGGGTTCGCACTCAGCGGTCACCTGAGCAAAGATTTCCGTAACCGGTCTATTCGGGTTCGCCTTTCGAAGCTCCAGAACGCGCCGGCTTTGGCGCCTCAGTTCCTCACTTGGGCGGGCCCACTGGCCTTCGGGCAGCGGCTTGCTCCACGCGGCCATGGCCTCTGGCAGAGCCTTCTGTTTCATACGCCGGATCTTTCTGACCTCCCACTCCACCAACCGGTTCGGGAGGGTCCAGAAGGTCATCAGGTGGTACAGGTACCATCCGACCAGATAGAAAACACCTCGCTTGCCTTCACGGTATTCATCATGGAGTCGTTTGCGGGCATTGCGGAAGACGTGTACACCTTCCCATGCGGGATCATCAGGCCCCTGCAAGTCCAGAGGATCCTGAATTTCCTTCAGTGTATGGACTTCAAATTCCATGTAAGCACGAATCGCTTCCCAGTTGCTGATCGCCTGGGGCAGGCCGTAGGTCTGAAATTCCAGTGTGTATTTTTTTCCGGTGTCTGGATGGTAAAAGCCGATACCGAAACCGTACTGGCGTTGTACCCCGTATTCCGTCACGCCCTGAGCCTCAGTGACCCAGGCAACCAGCTCTTCCCAAGGAACGAAGATGGGGTTTTGCTCATTCTGGGGCACAAAGCAAACCTCACGGCGCTGGCGGTTGAAGCGTGTGGGTGTAACGGTTTTGTATTTCAGGTGCTGGTTGATCCTGATGGCCAGGCCGAATAATAAGAAAAAACAGCTCCCTCCAACAGCAATCGGGAAGCCATAATCAGACACCCCACGTAGCGCATGGACTCCATCTTCCCAACCATTCCCGAGCCAATAAAGCACGAAGAAAGCTATAAGCGGGAACCCAGCCGCCATCAGAATAAATGATCCAAAGGGTACACCCAGCGTTGCCTGCCAACCAAACACCGGCAGCAGACCTGTCCCGAAATCCAGATAACCCTCTTGAACCTCTCCCACCGCATGGCCGTAGTCAACTGGCGGCAGACCTGTTGGTAATGGTCTTGGGGACAAAAATGTCAGCTTGCCACCGGGAAAGCTCTCAGCTTCGCCCGCTTTGGGCTGCAGATCTCCATTATTTCGCGTTTCACTCATAAATAAATATCCATGTCCATCAGAGGGTCAGTGACACGCCGCCAAACGATCTCGCCTTTCGGAGACTCCTGCACCGGGACAATGGGATAGCCACTGTTCGGCCCGGCCTTCAGCAGGTTAACCGACTCAGCATAATGACCTTCCGGCTGGAGGGTTTCCACCTTTACCAACAGTGCCAACTCGCGCGACAGCACACGGTCTTTTGACCTCTGGGGTTGGGGACGAGTGAACGCCAGCTGCATGAAACCATGCCTCTTCGATGATTTCCAGGCTGGTGAGAATCTCGTACGTACAGTGCTCCCAGGACTCCGCGGTGCCAAAGAATCTGTTAGTCCGGGCGGGATGAACACGCCAGGCAGAGAGCCAGTCAACGGGAGGCAACCCGGTAGGCGGCGGAAGCGGCGAAAGATAGGTCACCTTGCCGCTTTTGAAAGCGTCCGAGTTGCCGGCTCTAGGTGCCTTGGTATCTGCCATTTTCTTTATGCACCTGCCTCAAAGAGAACAAGTGGCCAATCGAGCTCCCACCACAACCGGAAAGAGTGGCCTTACACGACACAGGCTGTTTCAGGTCTACTTTGGCGATAGGTGGGCATATCCACACTACCCAATTGCGGAGTGACTCTGCATTGCCTGCGACCCCAAGCATACTGCCGCTGGTTTCTCAACAGCTCCGCACCTTCACTTTTTTGCCAAGCTTCAAGATCCAGGTCTCGCCAGTAGCGGGGGTTACGGCTAGTAGTCTGGTCGTACTTGGCGGTCACCGGGTCCAGGTGGCGAAACGGCTCCAACCGGGGCATGTCTGGCAGGGGCTGGGTGACGTCCATGTAGCGTTGCAACATATCCCACAGGGCCAGCACCTCAGTTTTCTCTGCTTCAATGTTGCTCAGGGAGGTTTTGTTGAATTGCTTCTGGGTGTAACGATGCACGAACATCAGCCGGTAGAAGATACCGCCCCGCTGGACCACTCGCTCCACGTAGGCATCGAACTCCACAAACGGGGCCTCAAAAGAACGTCCCTTGCCCAGGGCGAACTTTACCTGCCCGGTGACCCGATTGAACTCACTGCAGCCGTCTTCCAGAGTCTCGTCCAACTTCTTTTCCAGAGTTTTCTCGAAAGGTTTCAGGAGAGCTCCAACAACGTTTGTCATAAGCCAGTTGGTGGTATGGGGGGTGATTCGGAGCGCGAAAAACCACCATCCAGCCCACGAAGCTAGCAATAAAACAACAAAAATAACCGGTGGTAGATCTTCCCTCAGTTCATTTACAAAAACATATCCAATTCCGAAACTGCCACCAATAAGAAGAGTGAAAATCCAAGTAAGTGGGAGCACCAATATCAAAAACTTAAGCCCCATTTTCTCGTTAAGAAAACGTAAGCGCTGGTGATCCCACCACCAGTTTTCCTTATAGAACTCCGGATCCTCGCGCTCACTGTAATGGACCGTATCAATATCCTCCACGGTTCGGTGGTAGGGGTTAAGGTTGGCGTAAGCACCATACGGCTGAAGCTCGTCGCCAACTCGTGTTCGTTCTTTTGGCGAGATCGGCAAGGGCCCGATCTCCATCGCCCTGAAGGCCGTGTCGCTCACTCCGGACCGCTGTTTCTGTTCAGTCATCCATGCCACTCAAATCGGCCAAGCCTCGGCCGGTCGCTGCTTACGGTATTCTTCCATCGAAATCTTGCCCAGTTGCGGCGTAAGCTTGCAACGGCGCTTATCCCACGGATACTCCACCTGGCACTTCAGCCATTCCTTGCCCTCCCCTTGCTTCCAGGCTTCCAAATCCAGATCACGCCAGAAGCGAGGGTTGCGGCCGGTGCGTAGGTCATGTTCAGCGGTGACAGGATCCAGGTGTCGGAATGGTTCCAGCCGTGGTACATCTGGCAGGGGCTGCGTCACATCCATGTAGGTCTGAAGTACATCCCAAAGTGCCAGGACCTCTGATTTGCTGGATTCGATGGTACTGAAAGCCGTTTTATGGAATGACTTCTGTGTATAGCGATGCACAAAAATGAGCCGATAGAACACACCGCTTTGCTGGATCACCCGATCCACATAAGCATCGAATTCCACAAACGGGGCTTCGAAAAACCGGCCTCGCCCGAGAGCCAGGCGAACCAGCCCGGTGGCTCGGTTGAACTCACTACAACCGTCCTCGAGGGTGTCGTCCAGTTTCTTGTTGATCGCTTTTTCAAAGGGCTTGAGCACAAACCCCATGCCGGTGCTCATGAGCCAGTTAGTGGTAACCGGAGTTACCCAAATTGCGAAAGCGAACCACCCCAGAGTAAAGACAACTATTCCTAAAGCCATCAACAGGGGCGGAAGCTCAGCCATAGACTCGATCTCGCCCGAAGCCCAGATCATTAAAGCGGGGCCTCCTAACCAAAGGATAAACACCCAGATTATCGGCAGAATAAGTATCAAAGTTTTTAGGCCTAACTTTCCGTTCAAAAATCGAATCCGTTGGTGATCCCACCACCAATCTTTGGACCCGAACTCTGGATCTGACTTTTCGTGATCCTGTAGCACTTCGACATCTTGGATTGTCCCAGAATAGGGAATAATACCGGCATAGGTACCTACGGGCTGAAGATCCTCGCCGACACGCGTTCGTTCTTTGGGGGAAGGTGGCAGTGGTCCAATCTGCGTTGCACGAAAGGCAGCATCTGCCTGAAGAGGTTTATGTTGTTCAGTCATACGCTGACCTCAGTGAAGTACCAATACGGGGCTTTTGGCTGATCGTATGGATTCATGAGCATCCGCTTCTTTGGGGGAGGCTGCTCGTGTGTCGCCAAATCGAACGGTTCGTAATCCTCAAACACCGGCGTTGGAAAAACCAGCGGCCCCAATTCTGTGTTCAGAGTGGCTTGCAGCCCCACCCTCACCCGGACTTCAACGGATTCCTGATAATAAAGGCTTTGATATTCACTGTCCTGAATCTCGCGCCTGACCAAGAAACGAACGGCTGATTGCTGTGGAATCGATTGTCGGGCAGTCACCTTAGTGAGCGGGGTGGTTTTGAGCATCTGAGTACTCGTTCTTGATTCCGTAAGGCCTTTCACAGGAACGTTTGTAGTGGATGATAGATACGCAACCTCTTGAACCACCAGTCTGAAAGGACTTGGGGGCAACCCCGCCTCACATTGCTGATGCAACTTGATGCGGCTGACCAGTGGAAATTGGAGCGTGATGACGTAATCATCTGCCTTGGGCATATAATCAGGATGGCTCAACGCAGGATCGGGTTCTACGTCTGCATATCGCTGAGCCGTCACCTGGATTGGCGAATGCAGGGTAAGCAACTGGCTGTAATAGGCCTTGTGGTCCATACCAGGTAGAGAATGATCGGGATGAGTCCCCCAAGGACCACGCTTGAGGAGTTGTTCAAACGTATCGTCTGTAACTGACGCGGCATACAGTCCGCCGCCAACGGCCATCGCGAGACCCAAGATTGCCCAGCCCCATCCTGGAATTGCCAACAAGGTATGCATAAGAGGAGATGCCAACACAAGCAGACTGCCGGTCATTGCGATGGCATGGCCCGTGGCAGCATCGAAGTCTTTATTGGATACGCTGATACGCATTTCCCAAAAACTCAACGCCGCTCCAATAGATCCAGCAACGAATGTTGCCAACCCTGCTACTCGAACCAAAGTTCCAGCTCTCAAAGCAGTCAGACGATTGCCAACCAAAATCCAGTTTTTCATATCAAATAAGGGGCGCGCGGCAAGCTTATGGACCCTGAAGTTGCTATTGTTGTGCGCAATTGCCGACCGACCTGATAACTCGCTTAACTTCAACGATGCCGCCATCAAATCAGCCGTTGCACCTACTACTTTACTCTTAGCTAAGAGCTGCAAGCCTTCATCTTGTTGGGATGCGCTGATTACATTATTGATTTCCAAAAATAAATTAAACGCAGCCAAAGCCACCAGTCCGCGAGATACCGCTGGCCCGTCAACTACCTCATTAACATGCTTCGCCAGATCAACTCTAATCAAACTCAATTTACGCACTTCCGGATGATCATCCGGCGCGAAAAATACCATAGAGGAACCCGCAACTTTATGGATAGCCTCTTCTAGCGCCTCCGACGCACGCTTGGGGCTGGTGGAAGCCATCAAGTCGTCAGAGTCATCCAGCAAGTCTGCGTAAAGAAAATCCTTTGCTCTGGTGAGTATGCCCTCCGTGCGGTCAAAGTCCGTCAGGCCGCGTTCAATCCCGTCGCCAGATACGCCGATGATAAAACCAGACCTCATTGCCCCTGACCTATCCATTAACTTGATACGCCTCAAGCTTGAGTCCACCAGCGCAAAATTAGAATAGGCTCCCTGCATAAGACGCGGCAGTTCAACACTCTCGATAAGGTCTTCTTCCACCAGGCGTTTACCTACGGCAAGAAGCGCAGCACTCCATTCGTTGAGTGACCCGGCTATCATCCCGCTTACTTTGCCTGCATTGGCGACACCTTCAATACCAGACTCTACTTCACCATTTTGCTCACTCAATTGTTTTTCGAGATAGGCCAGAGACTGAAGATTGAGTCGTTTCAACAGCTCGCCATCGATCTCAGCCGTGTCCTTGGCCAACGTTTTCAATCTCCTGATAAGAGGTTCCGCATCCCCCTCAACAGTTTCCGGTGCCCATTTGCTTAAAAATGAGCCTTCAAGAACCCAGCGACGAAGATCGGATAGAACCTGGCCTCCTTTGTTTACACCCTGAGCCTTAAGCACTCCGGGAATTTGCTGAAGTAGATTGAGTTTATCTGCGACCAGCAGATACCCCTCACAGACCGCAACATCATTGCAAGTTCGATAATCCTCAAGCACCGCATCAAGAGTTCCGCTGCCAAGCATATCTCGCAACTTTTCAAGATGCCGATCAATAATGTTGATAGCTTGTTGCTTCTGGTCGGTTTTTAGCACCTCATCCAGCTTCGATCTATCAATTGCAGATGCATATCTTGCCAACGGGTTCTGACCACGGTGCGATGGGTCGAACACAGCCTGACGGATGAGCATCGCTGAGTGCGCCATCGGATTGTCCTGAATAGAGGCATCGATGGCATCCAGATAGTGGAGAGCCAGATGTAGCTGAGACATAGAATGACGAAGAGTGAATAAAGGATCATCAAGCGCCAGGCATGCCACACCCTTCTTCTGCCGCAGATCTTTGAGCTGATCCTCACCTGGCTCACAGCTCAGATCAAATGGAGTCTCGAGCAACCGGCCGAGCTTGACGCATAGCTCATCCTCACCGGGCCTCTCAAACCCCATTCCGAAGTCACTGGGGTTCTCAAGCATCAACTCAATGCCCAGATCCCTTTCACGGAGCTCTTCCACATCTTCGACCCGTGAAGCCAAAAAGCCACCACTAAAGCTCAAACCCTCCACACCAGCGGTCGCCCAGGCAGGACCTACACCCGTTGTTCTAGCGTCGCGGGCGAGCTCATCCTGTTCAAGCTGCTCGATATAGGACCAATCCCACTGAACTTCGCTGTACGCCATGCGGAAGTCGTGCATGACTGCCCGTCCCTGGAGGAAAACCGGTATCAATAGATCGTCGAGCCAGTCGCCGCTGGATGGCCTGATAACCCGAAGCCCAGAGCCAGTGTCCATCACTTCAGCGCGAACCGCCTCAAGATCCACGTCACTAAAACGAGATTGCTCGTCGATCTCCAGCTCACGCCACAGTCGGCCTTTGCGAAAAATGTACAAATACCCGGGACGAAGCATTGCCACACCTTTGCCCTGATAAACGGTAACACCGCCACTGTTAATCGGCAGATTACTGGCGATCTCAGCCAGAGGCTTTACTCGAAGTAGGGTATTTTCCTGATAATCGTCCCGTTCAGTATTAGATCTTGCATGCTTAAGAAGAGGAACAGAGATCTTGCCTCCATCACGCTTGGGGATCGTCAGCACCAGGTCTTTGGGATCTGTATCGTCGTAGTCCGCTCTTCTGAGAATTGAGCGATCCAGAGACTCATCCGAAAAATCCACCGTGTCCGTCATACGCTCTCCCCTCCATCGCTTCCTTTCACCGCCTCTACTGAATCCCGCTCCAAGTGGCCACCAATCACATCAATGATCAGTTTTCGATCAGAGCCCGGTAACTGTTCAAACTCTGTTTGGTCGGGAGAGGCACCTTTACGCTGACTAACCATTGCCAGTTCAGGAGACTGCTGCATTGCTGCCCGATCTCTATCAAGCAATGCAGGCAGTTCCGGAGCAACTGTATTCTGCCCCGAACCACTCCCCGGGCTACCCCCGGAATTAATCTTGATCCCCGGCCCACTCAAGGTCACGCCACTGGGATCCAGTTTGATAAAGCTGCCACCGCCAGAAATCGTCAGCTCTGCCCCGGCATCCAGTACCACCTTCGCACCGGCCTTGTGGTGCACTTCGGTACCTGCTTCGGATGCCATCACACGGCCGGTTTTCTGATGGTAAGTGCCACCCACGATCTGGCTGCAGTCTGCGCCCACGGAAAGCCGGCTTTCACCGTCGGTCGTGCAGTGTTCAGCGGCTTTTACATGGCTGAACTGGTGGCTCTCTACCGTCAGGTGGCTGTCGTTCCTGATGACTTCGGTGCGGTTGTTTTCCGTCAGCAGGTCCAGATCTTTCTGGGCGTGCACGTAGATCTGCTCTTCGCCGGCTTCATCCTCAAACCGCAGTTCGTTGCTGCCCTCGCCCTTGTGGGTTTTGGTTTTTAATGTGGTCCGGGTTTTGTGTTCCGGCAGCGCGTACGGCGGTGTGTTGGTGGCGTGGTAGGTTCTTCCGGTGATGATGGGCTGGTCTGGGTCGCCGTCGAGGAAAGACACGATCACTTCGTGACCAATTCTGGGCAGGGCCATGAAGCCATACTGGCCGCCAGCCCAGCCTTGTCCCACGCGCAGCCAGGCGCTGCTATGTTCGTCGTTTTTCGAGTAGCGATCCCACGGGAATCGTACTTTCACCCGGCCATACTGATCGCAGTGGATTTCTTCCCCTTCCGGGCCGGTCACGATGGCCATCTGGGGGCCGTCCATCATGGGTTTGTGTTCACACACTGGCCGCCAGGTTTTATCGGCCGGGATGGCGGTGAAGTCGTTGTGGTAACTGGTGGGTTCGCTGCCACCCTCTTCTTCCATGGCCTGGGGCTGTTTGCCGGTGTGGGTGATGGCGGTCAGCAGCCATTCCCGGTTCAGGCTCTGGCTGTCGTGTTCCTGCAACTCCACTTTGGCGCCGGGAGCGAAGTCCGGGCGGTTGCTTTTGCCGTTGGCCATGGACGCGTCGTTTCTGAGGGCATCCAGTTTGTTCTGGGTAAACGGCTGGCCGCTGGCGTCGGCTTTGTAGCGGCCGGGGTAGTCGTAGTGCTGGTAGTCTTCCCGGTGGTTAACACCGCCGGCACTTTGTTCATGCATCAGGGCGTAGGCGGGGTTCTTGAAGGTGTAGTCCTTCATGGCCACGGAGGCGGCTTTGACCCGTTCTTCGTAGGCGAACTGGAACACGCAGGACTGCTTTGTGCTGCCACCGGCTTTGGTGTTGCAGGTGACCGGGTCCAGTTTCGGGGCGTCACCGTGGTGGTCGGCAATGATTAACGCTGGTTGTTCTTCGCCATCCACGCTGCCGTGCTGGTAACGGTAATGCCAGCCTTCTTCGGCGGCCAGTCGTTCAATGAACTGCAGGTCGCTTTCACGGTGCTGGACGCAGTATTCCCGTTCTTCCGGAGGGCGCTTGAAGTCAAAGACCGTATCAATGATGCCCCGCTCTTCCAGCAGGGTGCGCACGATGGCGTCTGTGGTCTGGGCCTGGAAGATGCGGCTGTTGTGCATCAGGCCCAGACGCCATAACGGCGGCTGAATGAGCACTTCATAGCGGGTGCGGCGGTGGCCGGTGTTGCCACGAACAAACTCATTCACCACGCCGGTGAACCGGCGCAGAGGCTGGCCGTCCTGCCACACCACCAGGTCTACCGGCTGTTCCAGTACGTCGGCGGCGGCCACATCCGGGTCGGTGCTGGCCAGTTGCAACCGGCCATGGAACAGATCAGACAGCCGTTCGGTCAGCGCGAAGCCGACAACGACAAAGTGATCAGAGGGGAATTCGCCTACACGGGCGGTGAACTGCAATCCGCTTGCCTGGGGCATACCTTCGGTCCCTGAAGTTTAAATGGTTATAACAAACTCATCCTGAGCTGCGCGGATTATAACTACCCCATTTTGGATTACAAACGAACTGCACCTCAATTTACCGGTTTGACCCAAAACCAAGGCCCGTCAACCGCTCAGGCATTCGCCCCGCCAGGACAAAGCTATGGGTTCCACCGCCCGTCCCGCCAGAATTCCCTGGAATCCAGCCCTCTGGCTTTCAGTTCGTCTTCCACACATTCCCGCAACTGACTGTAAATCGGCTGGCCCCGACGTTTTTGTTCGGCGTAAATGATGGCCAGGCGGCGTGCAAAGAAGGGACTGGAATGCTGGTCGGCGGCAAACTCGTAGCTCATCACCCGGGAGGCACCAAACATCGGGCCCAGCTGGCTGGTGCGGAAGGCCGGACCGTCCTGTTGAATACTTTGCAGGATGCTTTCGCCACTAGGTGGTGCTGGAATAATGTGGCGGATGTCGTCCGGGTAACGGAACAGGTAGCGAACCAGCAGGGCGGACGGTGCGTCGATGCGCTGCCGGGCGCGCTGGCGGAAACGGTAAAAGGCCTTCACCTGCAGCCCCAGCGCCCAGAAAGCTTCGGCACTGGTCAGCCCGAAGCTTTCCCGGAAGATACTGAACAGACTGTCTTCACACCCGAGGATCGGCTGCGTAGCGCGGTCGTAGTTCTGGAGATCTGCCGGCTCTACGTTCTTCCGGTTGGTCCAGTTACCTTTGAGCATCACCTTGTTCGGGTCCAGGTCCCGTGACAACGCCTCGTCGCGAAGTACCGTCAGGTAGCATTCGTTAAACCAGGTGCGCCATTGGCTGAGTAGCTCGGCACTGAATTCCTCGAAAACCACATCCGGCATCCAGTCGGTCAGGGAGTCCCTGGCTCTCAGCAGCTGCCAACCGGCATCGTGCTTCAGGCTTTGCAAGACATAGTCCGGCACTTTCTTGGCGGCCTGCTGTACTTTTGTCAGGCACAGCTCCCGGAACATTTCCCCCAGCCGGCCAACAATCAACAACTGCAAACGGACAACCGGCAAGCTGGTGGATTCCGCCTCGGCCAGCATTTTGTAGGACGACACGTAGGAGCGGCCAAACAGCGGCGCGTACCCCTGCTTGCCGGCCATCTTGCCATTGCTGCCCGTGCCTGGCATCAGCGGAGAAATCAGTTCGAACATCTCGGCATTACCCGGGCGCATGGTCAGCGGCGCGTATTCCGGGTGTTTCAGAAGAAGGCGAACCAGGATGGCCTGGTTGGGGCGAATCGTCGCGGCGGCCGCATCATCCTGCTCGTCATCCGGTTCCGGCGTTTCAGCAGCGCCAGCGGGGGCACCGGCCTTTTTCAGGCGGCCCAGGCGGTTTACCGGCACGTTCAGCAACATGGCAAGGTCAAGGTCCCGGATTTCCCCATCACCAACTACACTTTCGAGAACCAGTTTAAGGTTCATCAGCGTATTACCACTGATCGGTGCCAAGGGGTGGGTCAGCTCATTCCGGGATTGCCGGCTTCTGGATTGCTGCATGCACAGTACCTGTATGGTATAGGGTATGTTTTTCCGAAAATGTGTACGATGTTAACATAACCAATCATTGAGTCTGGCAATATTGCCGTAGCGCCGCATGGGGCGCACTGAACTGTCACAAGGATTCACTAACGTGTCTGTTATCGGGGCCAAAACGTTCTTCTTTTTTGAGGGTGATTCCCAGCCCGACACACATATTATTTGCAGGCCAGACTACTTCCAGCAAGACGGCTTCCGGCTGCCGGCCAGTGGCGTTACCCTGCTGTACGGCCACAAAGGCCCAGGCAGCCTGATTGGCGCTGCAGTCCGCCAGAGTGCCAGCTCTGGTGCCGGAGTCTGCTTTGCCGACGTTAAAATCGATATCGGCGAGTGGGATGCCAACAAACAGAAGCTGGATAATTTTGGCCACTGCCGGTTCCTGAACCTGCCCCAGCGGGCTAACCGGGAAGTGCTGGATGATATAAACCAGCACTGGAATCGCTGGCTGGATGAAGAAGGCGCCCCCAACGAAGACTTCCCACGCAAAGCCTCCAACCGGATGGACCTGCTGGACAAGCTGGTTGCCCTGCCGCCCTACAACGAGCTGAATGCCATCGCCTACGATGTGCAAACCCGCTTTGGTGCTGCGAAGTTCCTCACCGTGTTCAATATGGACGCTATTCGTAGCGACGAAACCGCAGTTATCCCTCCGGGCACCGAGATCAGTTTTTGCCCACCGAACACTCAACCAAAGACCAATTGACCTACGACTTTTGTTTAAGAACGCGAACAGTTACCCTTGCGAAATACAACAACAAGCAAGGACACCGAGATGGCGAGCTACACCATTGAAATTGATGAAACTTTTGATGTACCAAGGCGAAAAGTCTTCGCCCTGTTTGCCGACCATCACCGTTTCGGGAAAATGATCGGTGCTCCGGTAAAACGCATCAAAGACAGTGACCAGGCCGATCCGAACGGTACCGGCTCGGTACGTAAAATCGGCATTGGCCCCCTGTCGCTGCAGGAAACCGTACTGGTTTTCGAGCCGGACTCGCTGATTGAATACACCATCACCAGCCTTAGCCCGATTCGCAATCATATGGGGCGTATTCGTTTTTATGACACGCAGGAAGGTCAAACCCGGGTCAGCTACACCATCACGTTCGAGGACATCGTGCCGTTCTCCGGCAAGGTGGTCAGTGCAGCGCTGGAGCAGGGCCTGAAGCGCGGCATCCGCCGGGTTCCGGAACTGGCGTAGCCATAGCAACAATCCGCTACTTGATGAATATCAGATAATTGACCTGTGGCAAGGCCCGGCTTCCCGCCGTTCGGTAGTCTCCAAACCTTATTGCAATATTCGGCCATCGCGGTGCATGAGTACCGTTGTCATGGTCTGTAACTTATTGTTGTGCGGGAGACCCTAATGGCAGCTGAGCCGATTGTTCTGTTCGACAACGGGCACCACAAGTGTCTGATGTTTGATTCCCTGGTCACTGGTGAAGGCGTTCAGTCTAACCAGTTCCTGATTGTAGACGGCAAGCACGAAGCCCTGCTTGATCCCGGCGGAGACCTTACCTATACCCCGCTGTCGGTGGCTGCCTCCAAGTACATGAACATCCGTGAGATGGACTATGTATTTGCCTCCCACCAGGACCCGGACATCATCGGTGCGATTGACCGCTGGATTGTGCACACCAAGGCCAGCATCGTAACCTCCAAGCTGTGGGCCCGTTTCCTGCCCCACCTGGTGTCCAGTTACGTAACCAACCAGCTCAGCGGCAGCGTGTACGATCGCATCATCAGCATTCCGGACCAGGGTGCGAAAGTGCGTTTCGGCGACTCCCATATCCAGTGTCTGCCAGCCCACTTCATGCACTCCGTGGGTAACCTGCAGTTCTATGATCCGGTCTCGAAGATTCTGTTCTCCGGCGACCTGGGCGCATCGCTCGGGGGTGAAGACGATCACAAACCGGTGGAAGACTTCGACAACCACATCCAGCACATGATTGGCTTCCACCGCCGGTATATTGCCTCTAAAAAGGTTTGCCAGCTGTGGGCCAACATGGTTCGCGATATGGACGTGGCCATGATCGTGCCCCAGCACGGCAAGCGTTTTGAGGGGCCGGCCATGGTTGACCGCTTCCTGAACTGGGTCAGCAGCATGGACTGCGGCATCGACCTGATGACCCAGGACAACTACCGTCCGCCGGTTGATTTTGTGTGATTTCCCCGGTTTCCGCAGGGATGCGGAAACCTCCTTCTGCACTCCTTGCGCAATCACCCCTGTCGCAAATCCCTCAGGTTCAGTAAAATCCCGCTTTTGATCGTAAATCCGAGAGGCACCAACGATGGGCAGAGCCTACCAGAACCGTAAAGAATCCATGGCCAAGACGGCCGCGGCTAAAACCAAGGTTTACAGCAAGTACGGCCGGGAAATCTACATGAGCGCCAAGTCTGGCGGCCCCGACCCCCAGGCCAACCTGTCGCTTCGCGGCCTGATCGAGCGCGCCAAGAAAGACCAGGTCCCCACACACGTTATTGAAAAAGCCATCGAGAAGGCCAAGGGCGGCGCGGGTGAAGACTACTCGACAGCCCGTTACGAAGGTTATGGCCCCGGCAACTGCATGGTGATTGTCGACTGCCTGACCGACAACCCCAACCGTACCTTCGGCGACGTTCGCCTGGCCTTCACCAAGACCAAGTGCAAGATCGGCACCCCCGGCGTGGTTGCCCACATGTTCGACCACTGCGCTATTTTCGCGTTCAACGGCCAGGATGAAGAAGCCGTTCTTGAAGCGCTGATGGAAGCCGATGTTGACGTGACCGACATCGAAAATGAAGACGGCAAGATCACCGTATTCACGCCCAACACCGAATACGCCAAGGCCAAACAGGCACTGGAAGCGGCCTTCGAAGGCATCGAGTTCGATGTGGACGAGATCCAGTTCCTGCCGAAGACCACCACGGTTGTTCAGGGCGACGACATCCCCCTGTTCGAGAAATTCCTCGACATGCTGAACGACCTGGACGACGTTCAGAACGTGTTCCATAACGCGGAACTTCCGGAAGAGGAATAACCCTCTCCCGTTTAGCTGTCACCGGAGCGCAGTATGGCTGGCACAGGCAACACACAGGCCCCGCGGGTGGTTATCCTGAAAACAGGGAGCACCTATCCGCAAATCAAGGATCAGTTCGGAGACTTTGATGCCTGGTTTACCCGTGGCTTGTCCAGCCAGTTGCAACTGACAGTCGTCGACGTAACCCGTGCTTCACCTCCGGGCCACCCCTCGGACTGGCAAGGCATCGTTATCACCGGCTCGCCGGCCATGGTCAGTAACCGGGAACCCTGGAGCGAACAAGCAGCCAACTGGGTGCGCCAGGCAGTAGAAGACAATGTTCCGCTTCTGGGTGTCTGCTACGGCCACCAGCTTCTGGCACATGCCATGGGCGGCAAGGTGGATTACCATCCCAAAGGCCGTGAAACCGGCACCCGACTGGTTCGCCTGTTTGCTGCTGCACAGAGCGATCCCCTGTTCAGCCAGCTTCCGCAAACCTTTCCGGCTCAGCTGACTCACAAGCAATCTGTGCTGGAGCTACCCCCTGGCGCTGTTTTGCTGGGCGAGTCCGACTTCGAACCGCACCAGGCTTTCCGGGTCGGTGACAATGCCTGGGGTGTGCAGTTTCACCCCGAGTTCACCGAACACATCATGAAGGCGTATCTGGAAATCCAGTACCCTGACCTTCAGGCCGAGGGGCTGGATGCCAATGGCTTGATGGCCTCGGTGCAACCGGCCGAAAACGCAGCCCGCCTGCTGCAGCTGTTTTCGGAACGGATCCTCCGGCACAGCGAAACCTGAGCCAGGCGCCCCACACTCAAAGGAATGATGCTGCCATGACAATGAAGTTACTCGCCGCAGCCCTGTTATTGATCCTGGTCAGCCTCGGGCTATGGCACACCTGCAAGCCCTTGCCGGCCGGCCTTGTCTATCAGGGCGATGTTCTGCCCCTCGAAGCGCCTGAACTGCTGACCGACACCACCCTGCACTTCCCTGATGGCCGCTCCGAGCTGGACCACGAAATTTTCGATGAGATGTTCCGGCTGATCGGACAGGCCGAAACATTCATCCTGCTGGACATGTTCCTGTTCAACAGCACCGGCCCCGAAGACAAGGGATTACGGCCCCTGGCACAGCAGACCGTCGATGCACTGATTGCCCGAAAGCAAGCGCAGCCCGGCATCGACATTGTGGTCATCACAGACCCGCTTAACACCTTCTACGGCGGCACCCGATCGACGCTGTTCGAAGCCCTCGAAACTGCCGGCATTCAACTGGTCATCACCCGGCTGGAACCCCTGCGGGACAGCAACCCGGCCTGGTCATCATTATGGCGGCTCTGCTGCCAGTTTCTGGGCAACAACCCCGATGGTGGCTGGTTGCCAAACGCACTGGGCACGGAGCCCGCCACCGTTCGCAGCTACCTGGCCCTGCCCAACTTCAAGGCCAACCATCGCAAGGTACTGGTTGCCGACGAGGGAGAACGCTTCCGTGCTGTGATCACCTCCGCCAACCCCCACGATGGCAGCAGCCGGCACAGCAACACCGCCCTGGCCTTCAATGGCCCGGCAGTCACCGATGTGGTTCGCAGCGAACGCGCAGTTGTGCAGATGTCCGGCGCAGATACCACCACAATTGACCGTTGGATCAACACATTGGAAGCCATGGCCGGCGAACACCAGGAATCCGGCAGCAGCATTCAGGTACTCACTGAATCCGCCATCCGGGACAAGGCCCTGGCGATGATTGACCAGAGCCAGCCCGGGGACAGCCTCGACATGGCCATGTTCTACCTGTCCCACCGCCCCATCATCAAAGCCCTGATAGCTGCTCAGCAACGGGGCGTGAGCGTCCGGCTGTTGCTGGATGCCAACAAAGACGCCTTCGGCCACGAGAAGAACGGCATTCCCAACCGCCCGGTGGCTAACGAGCTGAACCAGGCAGGAGTTGCTGTCCGCTGGTGTAACACCCACGGGGAGCAGTGCCACAGCAAGCTGCTGATCCGAACCCGTAGCGATGGCCAACAGGAAATGCTACTGGGCTCTGCCAACTTCACCCGCCGCAACCTGGACGACCTGAACCTGGAATCCAACGCATGGGTGCAGCTCCCGGCCGACCACCCCGTTGCCACTAAGGCGACAGATTACTTCGAGCTGCACTGGAACCATGGCCCGGACAGCAATCCGGTACTCAGCCTGCCGTGGGCACGGTGGCAGGAGGCGTCCAGGTTCCGTTACTGGCAGTACCGGGTGATGGAAGCCACCGGGCTTTCCACTTTCTGAGGAACCCTTTCTTGTTGGTGAACGTTTTGTATGTTGAACAGCGACACAGTTCAAACTAGTGTCTTTGTAAACAACTGAGAAAGGAGTCTGTCATGAACGCCATGCGACGTTACACCAAGCAGTTTTCTCTGGTGATGGCCCTGCTGATGGCCTTTGCCACCACCTTCTCCGTTTCTGCCCACGCCGGCATGGTGGGCACCGGTGAGCTGATCCAGCAACAACAGACCGACATCGACCGGCAACAGCTGCTGGAGATGCTGGAGCAGCAGGAAGTGAAAGAAAAGCTGGCCGAGCTTGGTGTCAGTGAAGACCAGGTGACCGAGCGCATCCAGAACCTGACCCCTGCCGAGCTGGCAGACTTCGAGCAGCAACTGGCCGAAGCACCCACCGGTGAAGGGGTTGTCGGTGTGATCGTCCTGTTCCTGCTGGTGTTCATCATCACCGACATGCTGTGCGCCACCGATCTCTTCTCGTTCATTAACTGTATCCGGTAAACCACCGAACCATGCTCAAAAAGCTCGCCGGTTTCAGCAGGTTGATGGCCCTCACGGGCCTGGTCCTGCTGGCCGGCTGCGCAACTACGCCGCCCTGGCCCGAACCATCAGCCACCAACAATGATGTACAGCCCGCATCGACCTTGCTGGAGAAAGTACCGTTCTATCCCCAGGAAAAGTACCAGTGTGGCCCGGCCTCGCTGGCCACCATGCTGAACACTCAGGGGCTGTCCACCGATCCGGACATCCTGAAAGAGCTGGTGTACATTCCCGGCCGGGAAGGCTCGTTGCAGGTGGAGATGGTGGCCGGGGCGCGCTCCCACAATATGGTGGTGTATCCACTGCAACCGGAAATTGATGCCGTACTGTCGGAAGTTGCGGCTGGCAACCCGGTACTGGTCATGCAGAACCTGCGCTTCAACTGGTGGCCGCAATGGCACTTTGCCGTGGTGGTGGGCTACGACGCCCGGGAGGAGGAGCTGGTGCTGAACACCGATACCCGCCAGCATTACCGGATGCCCTACAAAGCCTTTCACGCCACCTGGAACCGGGCTGAACGGTGGGCCGTGGTAATCCTGCCACCGGACACGTTACCGGCAACCTCCGAGCCCCTACCCTGGCTGAGAGCAGCCCATGACCTGGAAACCACCGGCCACAGCCGTGCGGCACGGGAGGCCTACCAGACCGCGCAAACACGCTGGCCCGAACACTCTGCCCCGATCATGGCACTGGGTAACCTGGCCTATGCGCAACAGCAGCCGCAACAAGCGATCGAGCACTTTCTGAAAGCCGTGAAGCTATTCCCGCAAGCCCCTGAAGGCTGGAACAACCTGGCCTATGCCCTGTCGGCCAATGGTTGCCCTGAAACAGCAGGGAAAGCCCGGGGTTGCGCAAGCGCCCTTGCCCCTGACCGCTTCAAAAATAAAGCAGACAGCCTGCCCGGCCCGATCCAAAACGCCACGCAGCAATGCCCGGCCATTCCCCAATGTCCTGCCGAGGCGCCCTGAACCGGGTCAGGCCCGCTTTCGGAACAGCGCAACATCCTTTCTCGGCACCTCCAGCTCCCAGCCGAAATGTGCGGCCAGCCAGGCAAAGGTTTCTTCCCGATAGAACACCACGTGGGTCGGGTCTCTGCGGTAATGCCAAGTGGCAAAGCGGTCATCCGCGTTCTGGAAACAAGTCATGATACCCAGCCAGCCTCCAGGCTTTACCAAGGCGTCGAGCTGTCTGAACACCTGGGCAGGCTGGTGCAGGTGTTCCACGACTTCGGTACAGGTCACAAAATCATAGGCCTGGTTCAGCACTTCCCTTTCTGGACTGAAGAACGGATCGTAAACCGACATCGGGTGGCCAGCCTCCTCAAACATGCTAGCCAGTGCGGGCCCGGGGCCACAGCCAAAATCCAACCCGTGGGCGCCCGGGGAAAGCTTTGCCAGTAGAGGCCCGACAAGCTTTGACAGAAACTTTCGATAGCCGGGGTCCTCTGGCTGATTATCGTGCAACTGGTAGACGGCTCGTTCCTCCTGCTCAGACAAGTAGAACCCCGGCGCCATCAGGGTTGCCTGGCAAGTGCCACAACGCAGGTAAAGTTTGCCCTCTACCTCCATAAACGGTGCGAGTGTGCGGCTCTCACAAACCGAACAGGGCTCGGACAACTCTGTATTGGATGCTGTGGCACCACCTGAAATCATGGGGGACAAACCTGTCTGAAGTTTTATTGTCATATCCGGCCATGCGGCCAATTTGTGACCAGTTGCCGAATATCCACCGTAACACCGCGCCTATACTAACCCCGTACACAGCCTCGGCACAGAGACGGAAACATGGATTCGTTGAACAACCTTGCACTGGAGGTGCCGATTATCTCGGCCCGCTATGCCCGCCGTTTTATCCGGTTTATGGAAAACCGCGGCGTTAAACGCCACGCCATCATGGCGGAAACCGGCATTACCGACGACCTGCTGAACAACCCCGATGCCAGCGTAACCATGAGCCAGGCGCTGCTCCTGCTCCGCCAGGCCGACTGGCTGATGCACGACGAACGGGCCGCCTTCGAATTCGGACAGCAGCTGGACCTGCCCAGCCACGGCTTGCTCGGCTTTGCCGTGCTGGGCCAGGAAAATCCCCGTCGCCTGGTCAGCATGATTGTTCAATACCTCCGGGTGGGCTTGCCACTGATGGATATGGAGCTGGAATCCAGCGGTTCCACCATTCGCATCCGGTTGATCGATACCTGGGGAGTGGGCGATCTTCGGCCCTGCCTGACCAAGATCTACATGGGCAGCATTCACCGGGTCTCCTCCCAGGTATGCAGCCATTTCACCTTCCAGTTCGACTTCCCGGGCAAAGCCAGCCAGAAAGACTGGCAATTGCTGGCGCCAGACAGCGAGTTCGAATTCGATGCTGGCATCAGCCAGGTGATCATGCCCCTGAACGGCACCCCGATTCGCAAAGACGACGCCAGCCTGGAATTCCTCGTGGCCAGGACCCGGCACGGTGCCCGGGAGACACCCCGGGAAGCAGACGAGACCGTTATGCAGGTACGGGAACTGATCATGAGCCAGCCCGGGCGCCCCTGCACCACCGAGAATATCGCCCGCCGCCTGGAGATCAGCCCCCGCACATTGCGGCAGCACCTTGCCAGCGCCGGCACATCCTTCCGGGAACTGCGTAACGAAATCCGGGAAAACTTTGCCACTTTGTACCTGAAAGACACCAATGTGCCGCTGGAATCCATTGCAGAAAAACTGGGATTCAGTGACCAGGCCGGTTTCACCAAGGCCTACCGTTCCTGGACCGGTCAGACCCCGGGCGACATTCGCCGGCAGACCCGCAGTAAAAAGTGACCGGCGTTCCCTGGCCGTTTTGACACCGTTCACGGTTTGAACAATAACCCACCCTGATTTCCGTTTAAGACAAAAATGGTGCCGCCACCAGCAATGACCGGCGGCACCTACTCCCCGTCTAATAACCCTGCATTCATGCGTAAACGCGTATGGCACGGGATCTTTGCAAGTCCGATCGAGCAGTCCTTATCGGTGTTGTCTGCAACCCCAACTACAACAAAGAAGATACACAGAGGACGAACTCATGAAACTCAGGAACCTCAACACGAGCGTTCGCAAGCTCGGTCCCGCCGTTGCGGCGGCGGCCTTGATGGCCGGCGGTGCATCAAATGCGGCAGCCGAACAGGTCTCTACCGAACTGGCCTTTGAATGCCCATTCCCGCTGATTGGCGACCAGCCCATCCGGGCTACCATCAGCGCGGATATTCCTTCCGTAGTGTCTGTAGGTGACACCATCCCCGCATTCACCGTTGATGCCATCACCGTAGTCAATGACGATGCCCGCACCGGCCTCAAACTGGTTCAGTCCGCCACACTCGAAGGCGTTGCCACCAGTTACAACAGTGTTGTGACCGCAGGCAGAACCGTTGAACAAATTGTGAAGCTGGACATTCCACCCACGCCCGTTCCCGAAACTTCAGGCGAATTCAATGTTCCGGCCTCCGGCATGTCTCCGGAATTCCTGGTTACAGAGGATGATATTGGCGAACTGGTCATCCGTGTTGGCGCCCTGCAGCTGGACCTGACTGCGCGCACCGCCAATGGCGCCATTGCCCCGGCTCCGATCGGTGAAATCCTGACTGACTGTGTTCAGCTGCCGGGCCAGGACAACCTGCTTCAAACCATCACCGTGGGTGGTGAAGTGGTTGAAACACCGCGCATCACCGTAGGCGCTGAAGAACTGGCCTTCGGTGCGGTACAGGCCGGCCTGAGCGCTCAGCAGTCCGTATCCATCACCAATACCGGCAGTGCAGCCCTGGGCCTGAACAACATTGCCATCAGTGGTAACGATGCTGACGTCTTCACCGTGAATAACCAGTGTGGCTCCAGCCTTGCGCCGGAAGCTTCCTGTGCGGTTGATGTCACCTTTGCTCCAAGCACTGACGGCACCCGAAGCGCAACCCTGACCATCGAGTCTACCGATGCCGAAACCCCGAGCATCGACGTTGCCCTGTCTGGCCGCGGCACCCTGGCTCCGACACCGGAAATCTCGGTATCTCCGGAATCGGTCGAACTGGGTCGCGTTCTGTCCGGAACCAGCGAATCCGCGCAGGTTACCATTGCCAACAACGGTAATGCCGCCCTGCAAATCAACAGCATTGCCCTGGAAGGCGCCAATGCCGCTGACTTCCTGCAGACCAATAACTGCACCACGGTTGCCGCTGGCGCCAGCTGCTCTGTCGACCTGAGCTTTGCTGCCGGTGCACCGGGTGTGTATAGCGCGGCCCTGGTCGTGAACTCCAGCGACGAAGAAAACGCCACCGTAACCATTCCGGTGCGTGCAGAGTCCTATGAAGAAGCCACCGGCGGCCCCGACCCCATTGAACTGCTGTTGGGCCTGGAAGGCTCCACACTGATCAAGGCAACCGGCGGCTCCCTGCCCCTGACTGGCTCTATCGCTACCCTTCTCGACCTGGCTGCCGGCACTTTTGAAGCAGACCTGGAAGTTCAGCCAACCTCCGGCAACTTCTCCATCAAGGTGCTGTTCAGCAAGATCAATGCTGCCGCCAACGTGGAATTCGAGCAGGCTGCGGTAACCACCGGCTCCCTGGTAAACGGCAAGCTGACTGCCAACTCCCAGCTGTATGTGAAAGTACCCAAGGTGGCTATCAAGATCGGCTGGCTGCCAATTCGCATTGGTGGTGGTTCCGAGTGTCAGACCCGCGATCCGATCAACATCGAGCTGAAGTCGGTTGAAGGCTCCAACTTCTCACCGGCCACTGGCGGTACCGTAAGCGGTGTGTACGAGCTGGGCGCGCTGGAAAACTGCGGCCTGCTGACCAGCCTGCTGAACCAGTTCATGACTGGCCCGGGCAACACCATCAACCTGGACCTGACTCCTCAGTTCTAAAAGTTCCGGCTTGGCCGGAAAGGGTTACAGCCGGTATCCGCCGGCTGTAACCCGAATCAGGAAAGAAGAGAAAACAAAATCAAAAAAGGAACGACGAAATGAAAAGCCTGAAAAAATCCGCGTTAGTGCTGGCCATGGCAGGCCTCCCGTTTGCTGCCCAGGCCGACCTGAAACCCATTGATGACGCCCAGATGGGCAGTATCACCGGTCAGGCCGGTGTGACTATCGAGCTGGAAACCCGTGTGGACATCGGCGAATTCCGATACACCGATGAAGGCTCCCTGTCTATCAAAGACATCTCGATTGGCGGTGCGAATACCACTGGTCTGTTCTCTGAAATCACTGATTTCCGGGATGCACTCGGGCTGGACGCCACCACTAACCTGATCGACAACATTGCCATCGAGATCGATGTAGCTGCTGACGGCGACGCAATCATCAACGTATTGCCGCTGACCGCTGCGCCGATCGACTTCGGCGTAAGCACCGGTGAGTGGACCCTGGAAGGCCACACCGATTCCACCCTGCTGGCCAGCAACTTCAACATGGTCGGTGCCTTCACTAAGGTAGGCATCACCGTTGACACCGCTACGGACAGACTGAACCTGAACACTAAGGTAGGTATCTCTGACCTGGACGTTGACATCGACTTCCTGGGCCTCGGCATCCGTGACCTGAAAATGACCGGCGCCGACTACATGGGCACCAAGCTTGATGGCACCGCCGCTGCACCAAGTGTGCTGACACTCGGCGCCACCATTGATATGGACGTCTACAAGGCAGCCCGTCTGGGCGGTTCCGGCGATGCGCTGGCCATCGACCTGAATACCTTCGCAGCGGATATGTCCATCGGCGAGGTTCTGGTAGGCGGAGCCAATATTGGCTCTGTGATGCTGGATAACCTCGTGGTTCAGGACACCACTATGCGTATCTACGGTCACTAAGGCCCCTGGGCCCGGTTCTCCGGGCCCTTTTTCTCTGCCCCCTTTCCTGCAAGCCTCCCGAACATTGCCCTGCACCCCGGCCAATGGCAACACAACGCACGGATGTGATAGTTGCCGTGTTAGGATTTCAGTGATCCACAGAATAAAACCACTGCTCCCCGAAAAGGAACACCCATGCTCTGGACCTTGCTCGCCATTGTCGCGCTGATTGTTGTTGCCACTTCCCTGCTGTTCCGGGTCAAAGACCTGTCCGAATTTGACGGCAACGAGTGGGCAGTGAAGGAAGTCGCACCCAATCCGGCTCACGATGAGGTGCTGTCACGCATTAAAGATATGGGCCGGGCATCAAAGGGACTGAAAGGCAAAGCCAGGCTGATTGCCCTGAGGAATCACCTGGACAGTCTGGGTGAGGATGTTGAAGTAACTTCAGAGATTCGTCATAACGACCAGCCCAGGGGCGAATGGGTTATCGCCCCGGGCGTGGACACCCGCCGACGGGTTCTGTATATCCACGGTGGCGCCTGGGCCGCCGGCAGCCCTCGCAGCCACCGGGCGATTACCGACAGGTTCTCGCAGCTGGCCAATGCCGCCGTTTTCGCCCTCGACTACCGATTGATGCCGGAGCACCGGTTTATGGATGGCATCCGTGACTGCCGCCAGGCTTACACCTGGCTGTTAGCCCACGGCCCGGACGGTGAAGAAACTGCAGATTTTATGGTGGTGGCCGGTGATTCCGCAGGCGGCAGCCATACCCTGTCGCTGATTGCCTGGATTCGGGACAATGGTATCCGCCAGCCGGATGCCGCAGTGGCACTGTCGCCGTCCACAGACCTCACCCTGACGGCCCCCAGCAACCGCGACAACATCCGCACCGACCCCCTGCTGGGGCCGGTGTTTGGCGGGTTGTCCAAGATTCCTTTGCCGGTGCTCTGGTGGGGCACACTGGCGGCATTCCGGATTTCCCCCACCAACCCGGTGGCTTCGCCGTTGCGCGGCAACCTGAACAACCTGCCGCCAACGCTGATCCATGCCAGCTCCACAGAAATGCTGCTGGACAACTCTACCCGCTATGCAGCCAAGGCCAGGGCTGAAGGTTCACCGGTTGAACTGCACACCTGGCAGAACATGGTGCATGTGTGGCACATCTTCACACCGCTGTTGCCAGAAGCCGATGAAGCCTTCGAGGATATCCGTGCATTTCTGGAACAAGTTGAGAAAGGCGAGATATCAAAGGCCGCCAAGGGCCAGCTGTAAAGCGATAGCCGCCATCATCAGGCCAATAACGCCATCAATCACTCGCCAGGCACCGGGTTTGGAAAGAACCGGTGCCAGCCTGGAGCCGAACCAGGCAAGACCACCAAACCAGAGGATCGACGCGCTGCTGGCGCCGGCCACAAAAGTCACGGCACTACTCTGCTGGGCACCCACTGCCGGGATCAGCAACAGGGTGTCCAGGTAAACCTGCGGATTAAGCAGGGTTACGGCCAGGGTGGTCAGGATAACCCGTTTCAGGCTTCGCCCCACATCACCAGATGCCTTCAGCGCTGCCCGGCCACGGCCCGCCCGCACGAACGCCTGCAGGGCCAGCCAGCCCAGGAAGGCAACACCCAGCCAGCGCAAGACTTCCAGCGCCTGGGGTGCCGCCATCAGGGCCGCACTCACGCCGAACATGCCGAGCGTAAACAGCAGCACGTCTGACACCATGCACAACCCGGCTGCCCACCAGTGGTGTTCCCGGCGAATGGCCTGGCTCAGAATGTAGGCATTCTGGGCACCGATGGCCACAATAATACCGCCACACACCAGCAGGCCGGTCAGGTAACTCTCAAGCATCCCATCGACTCCAAAAAGAATGGCGCAAGGATACCCGTAGCAGGCTATACTTGGAACTCATCCATTTGATACCACAAGAATTTCTTCACGGAGCTGTCATCATTGGATCTGACCACACCTGCCCTGCTGTTCCCCGCCATTTCCCTGTTGTTGCTGGCTTATACCAACCGGTTCCTGGTACTGGCCCAACTGATCCGGCAGCTCAAACAAATGGATTCGGAAGATGACTACGCGCTGATCGCCCGGCAGATCGGCATGCTGAAAAAGCGCATTGTGCTGACCAAGCGCATGCAGGCTTTCGGGGTACTCAGTTTCTTCCTGTGCACGGTGTCGATGTTTTTGCTGTTTCTTCAGCTGCAAACTCCGGGCATTGTGGCGTTCGGCATCAGCCTGGTGCTGTTGTCGCTGTCGCTGCTTTACTCACTGTATGAAATACAGATTTCCACTAACGCTATCAACGTGGAGCTGGCCAACTTTGAGGCCAGGAAAAGCGGAAACGATTAACTGCAGGGCGGGCGAACACCAAACCAGCGGGGATAACGAAGCAGGCAATAGAGCGCCAGCATGTCATAGAGCGCATGCCAGGCCATGACCAGCGCCAGGCTCTGGCTGTATTGGTAGGCAGCGCCCAATACTGCGCCCAGGCCCGTGGCCATCACGAAATAGGTGAACGAAACATAGTGCACCAGGCCGAACAACACAGAAGCCGCAATAACCGCTGTCCAGGGGCCAGTGTGCTGCAGCAGCCAGCCCTGAATGGCCCCGCGAAACAGTAACTCTTCCCCCACTCCCGCCAATACCGACAGCGCCAGAAGTACCGGCCAGCGATAACTGGCGGCGAAGTTATAAAGCGCCTGCATCTGGCTGCTCAGATTACCCGGGAAAAGCCAGGGCACCCGGGACAACAACACCAGCACCAGATAGGTACCAACCGCCCCCACTGTGCCGAACAACACCACCTCAACAGCATTCAGGCCATCAAGAAGCAGCGGGATCTCAAACAGCCAGACAGCAAACAGGCCGAGTAAACCAATACCGCCCTGAAACATCAGGGCGGTGGCTGAAGGCATGGAGGGACTTCCGCGTTCAGGCATGGATCAGTTGTCGAACAGATCCTTGACGGGGAACAGCGCATCGTAGCTCGGAGCCTGTTTCTGGGCCTTGGCCTGGAAGGATTTCATCATATCTCCAGGACGGAACATGCCGGCCTGCCAGGTAGCCATGTACTTCAGGCTGTCTTCCACACTGTGATCACGGCTGAAATTGATCATTTCCTTACAGCCGGTCACCGCCAGCGGCGAGTTGGCCGCAATCTGGGCAGCAATGGCCATCACACCTTCCAGCATCGCCTCCTGGTTCTCGTAAACGGTATTCACGAAACCAAGTCGCTGTGCCTCTTCGGCGCCGAATTTGCGGCCGGTGTAGGCCAGTTCCCGCACCACGCCTTCGGGTATCAGCTTGGGCAAACGCTGCAGGGTGCCCACATCGGCAGTCATTCCCAGCTCAGTTTCTTTGATGGTGAAGTAGGCATCCGCCGTGCAGTAACGGCTGTCGGCGGCACACACCAGATCCAGCGCACCACCAATGCAGCCGCCGTGAACCGCCGCCAGCACCGGCAGGCGTACTTTTTCCAGCGAGCTCAGGGTGTCTTGCAACTGCAGTACGACTCTACGCAGGTTCTCGGCCATACGGCCGGGATCGCCGCTCATGGGCACGGATTTCGGATCAGAAAACACACCAAGGTCCATGCCGGCGGAGAAATGCTTGCCGGTAGAGGAGATCACAATCACCCGGGCGTCTGTGTTGGCTTCGATGTCATGCACGCAGCGGGGCAACTCCAGCCAGAACGCCTTGTTCATGGAGTTCAGCGCTTCAGGACGGCTGAACTGTACGTGGGCGATGTGGTCTTTTACTTCGATGTTAAAGCTTTCGTAGTTTGCGAGTTCAGACATGATGGGTTCCGTATCATCTCAGAGCAGGGTTTCGTATCATTAGGGGGCACATTACCGCGAAACGAGGCACGATGGAATTTACTTTCCTGGGCACATCTGCCGGAACACCAACCCGGTCACGGAACGTCACCGGGCTGGCCCTTTGCCGGTCCGGTCCCAAACCCTGGTACCTGGTCGATTGCGGAGAAGGCACCCAGCACCAACTGATGCGCACCCGCTATTCGGTGATGCAGCTGCGGGCGATTTTTATCACCCACATCCACGGTGACCACATCTTCGGGCTGCCGGGCCTGCTTACCAGCGCTTCCATGCTCGGCCGCACCGAGCCCCTGGACATCATTGCGCCGCCACAGGTGCGTCGGTTCATAGAGGCGACAATAGATAACAGTGACTCCAGCCTGAGCTACCCGCTGAACTTCATCAATTCCGAAGCGCACGATTTTTACTGGCAGGATGACAACGTGGGGGTTACCAACGTGAAGCTTTCGCACCGGGTTGCCTGTCGCGCTTATGTCTTTACTGAACGAAATCTGGAACGCCAGCTACGGCAGGAGAAACTGACGGCGGACGGCATAGAGGCGGGTCCATCCTGGGGCGATCTACAGAAGGGCAAAGACGTGCTGCTGGATGACGGCCGGTTGTTGAGGAGCGATGACTACACAGAGATACCCAGAACCGCCCGGCGCATCATTGTGGGTGGTGATAATGACACACCGGAGCTTTTGAAAGAGGCCAGCCAGGGAACTCATGTACTCATCCACGAAGCGACTTACACCCAGGACGTCGCCGACCGGGTCGGCCCCTGGCCCCAGCACAGCTCGGCGCAGCAGGTCGCCCGGTTTGCCCAGAGCGTAAAGCTCCCCAACCTGGTACTCACCCACTTCAGCTCCCGCTACCAATCCGCCCCGGGTGGCACGCCTCATATCAACCAGCTCGCCGCCGAGGCGTTGCAGCATTACAAGGGCCACCTGTTCCTGGCCCGGGATTTCGACACTTACCGTTTGGAGAAAGACCTGCAACTGCACAGACTGAATCATGACCATTGAACAGGCCTACCCATGTCGCCCGCACTGATCTTTTCCCTGACCGCTGCCATCCTGCTTTCCGGAACGGTCTTTTACCTGTTCTTCTACCGCAACTGGCGACGCCGGCGCGAACTGCAACAGCCCTTCCCTGAGCACTGGCGGCGCCACCTCAAGGAAAACGTACCCATCTATAACCAGCTCTCCAACGGCCACAAATCCCGGCTGGAAAACCTGGTTCAGCTGTTTATCGCAGAAAAGGAGTTCTATGAATGCGCAGGCTTTCACATCGATGACCGGGTACGGGTGACCATCGCGGGTCATGCCTGCCTGTTATTGCTGGAACGAGCCTTCTCGAACTACGACGATGTAAAGAGCATTCTGGTCTACCCCGATATCTACCGGGTTCAGGACACCGACAGTGATGGCCTGGTGGTCAGTACCAGTGAAGAAACCCGGGCCGGGGAGGCCTGGTCTCACGGCCGGGTAATTCTGGCCTGGAGCCAGTGTGAACAAGCCATCGCCAATCCTCATGGCCCGCACAACGTAATTCTTCACGAATTCGCCCATCAGCTGGATTACCTGGATGGCTCGGCAGACGGGGCACCGCCACTGAGCGGGCAGGACGCAAGGCACTGGCAGGAAACCATGACCAAGGCCTGGGACCACCTGCAACACCGGCTGGAACACCACCATAAACCCTGGCTGGACCCTTACGGCGCCACCGAGCCGGCGGAGTTCTTTGCGGTGCTGACGGAAGCCTTCTTTCAGCAGCCGGAACACCTGCTAGAGGCGCAACCGGAGGTCTACAAGGCGATGTGCGGCTATTACCGGATAGACCCAAGGGACTTCAGCGCTCACCAGCCCTAAAGCCCGTCTCCTTTCACACCGAGGCGATCCAGGTACAGGTGCAGCTCGTCCACGCTGATATTCACATACTCCAGCACCCGGCCATACAGCATTACCGTCGGCACATTACGGCCGCCCAATTCCTTCTGGGTCTCGCTCAGGACGTAAAGTATCGTCCGTTCCGTTTTTGTGAGACCATCCCGCGCATCGGGGATCACCTCGTCTATTCCGCGTAAACTGCTCATATTTCTGAATCCGGTAAGCTGCCCATGGAAATCAAAGTCAATTATCTCGACAACCTGAGGCTTGAGGCCAAGTTTGACGATTTTACCGTCATCTCAGACCAGCCCGTCCGCTACAAAGGCGATGGCTCGGCGCCCGGCCCGTTTGACTACTTCCTGGCCTCATCGGCCATGTGCGCAGCCTACTTTGTGAAGGTTTACTGCAATGCCCGGGATATCCCCACAGACAACATCCGGCTGTCGCAGAACAACATTGTAGACCCGGAAAACCGCTACAAGCAGATTTTCAAGATTCAGGTAGAACTGCCGGAAGACATTTCCGACAAGGACCGCCAGGGCATCCTCCGCTCCATCGACCGCTGCACGGTCAAAAAGGTGGTGCAAACCGGTCCGGATTTCCAGATTGAAGTGGTGGAAAACCTGGACGAAGACGCCCAGGCCCTGCTGACTGCCGCCCCGGGCGGTGACTCCAGCACCTACATCGAAGGCAAAGACCTGCCGCTGGAACAGACCATTGCCAACATGAGTGGCATCCTGGCGGATCTCGGCATGAAGATCGAGATTGCTTCCTGGCGCAACATCGTGCCCAACGTGTGGTCCCTGCACGTGCGCGATACTGCGGCCCACATGTGCTTCACCAACGGCAAGGGCTCTACCAAAGAAGCGGCCCTGTGCTCGGCCCTGGGTGAATTCATTGAGCGCCTGAACTGCAACTTTTTCTACAACGACCAGTACTTCGGCCAGGACATCGCCAACAGCGAGTTCGTGCATTACCCGAACGAGAAATGGTTCCAGCCGGGCCCGGAAGGCGAACTGCCCGAAGGTATCCTGGACGACCATTGCCTGGCCATCTACAACCCCGATGGTGAACTGCTGGGCACTCACCTGTTCGACACCAACTCCGGCACCCCGGAGCGCGGTATCTGCAGCATTCCCTACGTGCGTCACTCCGATGGGGAAACCGTGTATTTCCCCTCCAACCTGATCGAAAACCTGTATCTGAGCAACGGCATGAGCGCGGGCAACACGCTGCAGGAAGCGCAGGTGCAGTGCCTGTCCGAGATCTTCGAACGGGCAGTGAAAAAAGAAATCATCGAGAACGAAATCGCCCTGCCGGATGTGCCGGACAGCGTACTGGCCAAATACCCGGGGATTGTCGAAGGCATCAAGGCCCTGGAAGAACAGGGTTTCCCGGTACTGGTGAAGGATGCCTCCCTTGGCGGCCAGTTCCCGGTGATGTGCGTAACCTTGATGAACCCGAAAACCGGCGGCGTGTTCGCCTCCTTTGGCGCCCACCCGAGCTTCCACGTAGCGCTGGAACGCAGCCTGACCGAACTGCTGCAGGGCCGCAGTTTCGAGGGCCTGAACGACCTGCCCGCCCCCACCTTCAACTCCATGGCGGTAACTGAGCCCAACAACTACGTTGAGCACTTTATCGACTCCAGCGGTGTGGTGTCCTGGCGCTTCTTCAGTGCCAAATCCGACTACGATTTCGTGGAATGGGACTTCTCCGGCAGCAACGAAGAAGAAGCGGCCAACCTGTTCCAGATGCTCGCGGATATGGGCAAGGAGTGCTACGTAGCCGGCTTCGATTATCTGGGTGCCCCGGTGTGCCGCATCCTGGTACCCGGCTATTCCGAAGTGTATCCGGTGGAAGACCTGGTGTGGGACAACACCAACATGGCGCTGGCATTCCGGGAAGACATTCTCAATCTCCACCGCCTGGATGAGGACGAACTAGCCAGCCTGGTGGAGCGGCTGGAAGAGGCCGAGCTGGACGTGTACATGACCATCGTCACTCTCACCGGTATCGAGTTCGATGAAAACACCGTGTGGGGCCAGCTCACCATTCTGGAACTGAAACTGCTGATCTACCTGGCGCTGGGTGAACTGGAAGAAGCCCAGGAACTGGTGGAGATGTTCCTGCAGTTCAACGATAACACCGTTGAGCGCGGCCTGTTCTACCAGGCCATGAACGCAGCCCTGGAAGCGACACTGAACGAAGAACTGGAGCTGGAAGACTATCTCTACAACTTCCGCCGCATGTTCGGCAACGAGGTGATGGATGCCGTCGAAGGTTCCATCAACGGCACCGTGCGTTTCTATGGCCTTGAAGAAACCGGCATGGACCTGCGCGGCCTCGACCGGCACCTGAAGATGATCGAGAGCTACAAAAAGCTGCACGCGGCCAGGGCCCGCAAAGCCGGCATCTCAGTCTAACCCGATGCCGGCTCCTCGCCAGTATGCACGACCCTCTTGCCAATCACCCGGATAGCACCCGGCCGGCAAGTCGCCCGAAAGGGCGTTTTGCCGGCTACATCACCGTCTACGGTTACGGTTCTGGGCTGCTGGGTGTCTATCTGGCACCACTTGCCTTTGATCTGAATAACCGTGCTGGTTCTCCGGGGCGTTTTCCGGTTCAGTCGGACCGTCAGGAAGGTCAGTAACAACTGGGCTAGCGGGCGGGGGCGTATGGCAATCACATCCAGCAGTCCATCGTCAGCCGAGGCTTCCGGTATTTCCTGGCCTCCGCCAAAATAGGCTCCCGTGGCAACCGCAATGGAGAGCCAGCGGCCTTCGAGCGATGAGCGATCCGTCTGAATCCTGGCCCGGAAGCCCCGCTTGGCACCCACCTGCTGAAACAGGGTGGCCAGGTAGCTGAACTTGCCCAAAGCTTGCTTGGTTGGGGAACTGGCTTTTCGGGAGGGCAAGGTTCCAAGCCCGATGTGAGCCACATTCAAATAAATGCGATCTGAAAACTCCGCCACATCGATCCGTTGCGAGCCACCCTCTGCCACCAGCCGAACAACCTCTGAAGGATCCTCAGGAAGGCCCAGGTTTCGGGCGAAGTCATTAGCGGTGCCCGATGGCAGAACCGCCAGGGTTGCCCCGGTACGCAGGCACAGCGAAGCCACCCCGTTCACCGTGCCATCACCACCTGCAGCCATCAGGCAGTCGCCTTCAGACACATGACGAATCCAATTTTCGGCATCACCCAGCTTGCAAACGGTTACCTCATTTATGCCCTGCTCGCGCAGGTGCTTCAGCCAGAAATCGCTGTCGCGAGAGCCATCGCCAGAACCCGGGCTGTCCACCAACCAGTAAGCCATGCCCATTCCTTCAGAAGAAAATAATAATCCCTCTCAATTGATAGCACGGCTTGCCGGTTTCTTCATGCCGGGAGCATTACCGTATGGCAACGAGAGATCGCTACAGTCCGGGCGCGACCAAAATACTGTAAATAATGTGGACACATTACCGCTCCCAGCAGCGATAAGCAGCGCTGGAACAGCCTAAGAACAACGCAAATGTCAGGTTAATTGACACATATTTTCAGGGCCTCATAAAAACAGCCACAAATCAATAACCTAAAGAAATGGCACTTAACTTGCTAAACAAGAACGGACTTACTCAAAACGAAGGAACGAATAATGAAAATGCTAGCAAAAGCCTTAGTCGCAACTGCAACCGCACTGACCGCCAGCGCTGCGTTTGCCTTTCCAGTTAACCTGACCTCTGTATCCGGAAGCTTTGAAAATGCCGTTGGCGGTTCCAACGTCAACGGTGAAGGCACCAGCCAGATTCGCTGGGGGTACAGCTCAGGCGCCGGCCAGAGTGGCTATAACTTCAATGGAACGTCTCCGCTGCCTCAGACCATTCTGGGCAGTGACGCCTTTGTGCTGGGCAGCCTGACTCACATCAACAAGCCGGTTACCGGTGATGGCATTACCGGAGTGGACCTGGCAGTCAATCTGGGCTTTGACGGGTTTGGTGATAACGGCAGTTCATCTGGCACGTTCGTCTTTGCCCATGACGAAACGCCGAATACAGCGCCGGAAGTTATCGGACAACAGTGCTGGGGGCTAAATCTCGGCGGCTTTTGCTGGGGTTTCTGGAGGGACATCATTACGCAAACTGGCGATGTGGATGATCAGGTATGGATCCTGGATCAACACCTGAGCAGTTCAGAGTTCCAGCTGGGTAACAACCTTTACAGTCTGGATCTGATTGGCTTTGCCGGCGAGGTGGAGACCTTCTTCACCGCGGAAAATGCTGACACATCAATCGATCTGATGGCCCGCCTCAACGTCACCGAATTGCCCGTGCCGGAGCCCGGCACCATGGCGCTTCTGGGTCTGGGCCTGCTTGGCCTGGGCGCTGCCCGCAAGCGCGCAAGGCAGTAATCAGAACCTGCCTTCAGGGAGCGTGCCTGAAGGCAGCCTGCCAGGGCTGAACAATGTGAACCTGCCTTGTTCAGCCTGCCGTTGGCAGGTTACCCCCCAACATATTCTCCACTACTGCGGCATTATAGAAAGTTTCCATGGTATGGATTCTGTCATCACGAACGCGAAACCATACCGCAAGCCGCACATCTCCGATGGGTTCAAAATGCGTCCGGTAGTCCAGGATCGCAAACACGTGCTCGCCGTCTGCGCTTAGCTGCCGCAGCACAAGGTCTTTCTGGATAGCGGCCATGCCGAACTGGTAAGCGAGCATGTCGTCCCGGCTGAGGAAGCGCATGTTGGGCCCCACATACTCGAAGCCATCCTCCGCCAGCAAGGTCTTGGCCTCGTCAAAACGCTGGGCGTGAATGTCTGAAATAAACTGCGCCACAATATCCTTTGGCGACATAGCTGAACTCCGCTCTCGGGGCTGTTGAATAGCAGATTAAACCGTTACGGCATTCTGCATTCAATTCAGAACCGCCGCAACGCCCCGAGGTGCAAGGCGGTGCCGTAATAGCGAAGGAGAGTGACCACAATGACTTTATGCCACCCGTCAATATAAGTCGGAAACCGCTTCTGGAAGTGCTACCGGCTAACGGGCAAATTCGGTACCATACCCCGCCCTCGAAACGCCCGCCCGCAGCGCCTTACCTGCCCTGCAACTGCTGATCGCCAGAGGTGATCCAGTTAATCCTGCAGAGGCTTTCCATTGTCCACCAATGCCTTATACACGGACTTGTCCGGGTACTATGACCTGATGTGTGCAGATATCGACTACCGGGCGCAAAGCCGGGGTATCCGACGCCTGCATCAGTTGTTCGGTAACGGAGGCAACAGCCACCTGGACCTGGCCTGTGGTACCGGCCCGCATATTCGTCACTTCCTGGATGACGGTTTTCAGTGTCAGGGGCTGGATATCAACCAGCCGATGCTGGATGTAGCGCAGCAGCGTTGCCCGGAGGCGGTATTCGGCGTTGGGGATATGTGTGCGTTTCAGGTAGCGCAGCCGTTCGACCTGGTCACCTGCTTTCTGTATTCCATCCACTACAGCGATGGCATCGAGAAACTCAAAGGCTGCATCCGCAGTGCCCACCAGGCGTTATCGGAGAACGGGCTGTTCTGTTTCAATGCGGTGGACAAAACCCGCATCAATAACAACCTGTATGTCAGCCACACAGCGCAGCATGATGGCAGCGAGTTCAGTTTCCGTTCCGGCTGGCACTACGCCGGCCCTGGTGAGCGGCAATCATTACGGCTGAGTATTGACCGCAACACCAACGGTGTTTGCGAGTCCTGGCAGGATGAGCACCCGATGGTGGCACTCAGCTCCGGCGAGTTCGAAGCGCTGCTGAAGCCGTGGTTCGAGGTACACATCTTCGAGCACGACTACGAACGCATTGTGCCCTGGGATGGCGAATCCGGAAACGCGATCTTTGCCTGCGTGAAGCGTTAAGCGCTTCCGGATCAGAACACCCTCAGACCGCCTCAGTGTTTCATTTTGGAGTGATCCATATTCGAGTGGTCCACAGGCATGCCATCCAGCGGCTGAACCACCAGCTCAATATCCATGTCGTCCGCACCGTCGAAGTCCAGCTGCACCGGAATTTTCTCGCCTTCAACCAGGGGCTGGGGTAACTGCTCCAGCATCAGGTGATAACTGCGGGGTTTCAGCTGCACGGTTTCGCCAGCCGGAATGGCCAGGCCACCCTTCACCGGCTGCATGCGCATCACACCTTCGTGCATGGAGGTTTCGTGGATGGAGACATGGCCGGCTCTCAGGCTTTGTGCTGCAACCAGGGTGATGTCCTGCTCGCCGTTATTGGTGATGGCCAGGTAACCCACGCCCATGGGCGTGCCGGGCGGGGTTGGCCGGCTCCAGGGGTTGTCGATCCGGACCTTGCTGTGCCCAGCATGTTTACCATGATCAGCCGCCAGTACCGGTGTTGCCAGGGTGGCACAGGCCAACAGCAGCGCGGAGGTCAGTTTATTGAATCGGTTCATGGTGTCTCGCACGGTGATGGTTTCAGGCATTTGAAGGCCCTTAGTGTTGTCGCCAACGCGCCGGATGGCAAGTGCCCGGAACAGCAGGCCGGCGACCACCGGCCCGCCCGTTCAGCCTGTTTTCTGCAACGCATCGACCAGCGCGCCCAGAAACCGCGAGGCTTCGCCGCCAGTGGCAGCCCGGTGGTCGAAGGTCAGGGACAGGGGCAGAATGCGACGAATGGTCGCAGCGCCATTATATGGCACCAGCTTCTCCCGAATACGCCCGGCACCCACGATAGCCACCTGGGGCGGGCTGACGATGGGGTTGGCATACTGGCCGGTCGTGGTGCCGAAATTGGACAGGGTGATGGTGGCTCCCTGCATCTCCTTCGGCGGAATCTTGCGGGTGGCCACCGCGTCGCGCAGGTTCTCCAGCCCTTTGCGCAGGTCTTTCAGGTTACGGTGGGAAATGTCTCTCAGTACCGGCACAAACAGACCTTCGGGCGTATCCACGGCGATGCCTACGTGCACCTCGCTCAGTAACTGGCGGCTCAGGTTGTCGCCATCAAACCAGCAGTTCAGCTCCGGCACCGCATCGCAGGCTTTCCCGATGGCCTGGACCAGGCGCATGGTGGTATCGGTGCCCTTTTTCCAGTCGCCGATATCCACATCCTCAAAAATGGAGACTGGCACTACCTGGGCGTGAGACAACGCCATGTTCTTCGCCATGGTGCGGCGGGTGCCGCGCAAGGGTTCAGCATCGCCCAACTGTTTCTGGTGGCTGGCCTGCTTGTGTACGTCGTCGGTGGTGATCAGGCCGCCGGGGCCGCTGCCTTTGATGGTTTCCAGGCTGACACCCAGTCGCTCCGCCAGCGCCCGCACTCCAGGAGTGGCCCGGTTGGCGCGGGCTCGTTTGCTGGAGGCAGCAGCGCCGACGATGAACCGGTCTTTCTGAGCGCCCTGCCCATCCCCTTTGCCGGAGGATTTCAGCTCACCCACCACCGTACCGGTGTCTTCACCCGCCCCTTCAAAGGCCAACAGGGGTTCGCCGGTGTGGATGATGTCGCCGGGCTCGCCGTAGAGTTTGGCGATGGTGCCGGCCTGCGGCGACGGCACTTCCACGATGGCTTTGGCGGTTTCCACGCTGACCAGTACCTGGTCCGCCTCTACCGCATCGCCCACCTTGATATGCCATTCAACAATTTCAGCTTCCGGCAGGCCTTCACCCAGATCCGGGAGTTTGAAGTTTTTCATGGTTGGCCTCCTAGAGCGCGATCACCTGTTCAACGGCAGTTACAATGTCTTCCACCTGGGGCAGGTAATACTGCTCGTTCCGGTAGTAAGGCATCACAGTGTCGTAGCCGGTTACCCGCACCACCGGCGCCTGCAGGTCCAGAAAAGCCGCTTCGGCAATGGAAGCAGCTACCTCCGCACCCACTCCGCCATTTCGGCAGGCTTCATGGATAATCACCGCCCGACCGGTTTTGGCGACTGAGCACAGCAGGGTTTCCCGGTCCAGCGGGCTGACGGTGGCTACATCGATCACCTCGCAGCTCACGCCCTGCTCTGCCAGTTTATCGGCCGCTTGCAGGGTTTCCATCACGCAGGCACCCCAGGTGATCAGGGTGACGTCATCGCCTTCTCGAAGGGTGAAGCAGGTATCCAGCGGCAGCGCCTCTCCGTTGTCCTCCACGCTCTGGGTCACTGCCCGGTAGATACGTTTGGGCTCCAGAAAAATCACCGGGTCCGGATTGCGGATGGCCCCCAGCAGCAGGCCATAGGCCCGTTGTGGCGAACTGGGAATCACCACCCGCAGGCCAGGGATGTGGGCAAACAGGGCTTCGGTGCTTTCAGAGTGATGTTCCGGCGCATGGATACCACCGCCGAACGGCGCCCGGAACACCAGCGGGCAATGCAGCCGGCCCCGGGTGCGGTTACGCATGCGCGCAGCGTGGCTGACAATCTGCTCCATACCGGCGTAGATAAAGCCCATGAACTGGAACTCTGCCACCGGCCTCAGGCCCTGGGTAGCCATACCGATGGCCGTGCCGGCGATCAGGTTCTCCGCCAGCGGTGTATCCATCACCCGTTTGAAGCCGAAGGCCTCTTTCAGGCCCACCGTAGCGCGGAACACGCCGCCATTGGTGGCGATGTCTTCGCCCAGCACCACCACGTTTTCATCATCCGCCATGGCCCGGTGCAGGGCCATGTTGACCGCTTCCACCAGGGTCACGTCACGGGTTTCGTTTGAACGCTCTGCCGCACTCATGCTGCACCTCCCCGGTATTTGTTGGCAATCTGCTCACGCTGGGGTTGCAGCGCCGCGGGGAGAGTTTCAAACAGATAATCCAGCATAGCGGTGGGTGGCTCGGCCTCGGTGGCCAGGTATTCCTCCACGGCCTGTTCTACGGCTTGCTTGCAGTCCGCCTGCAGGGCTTTTTCCTTATCCGGGCTCCAGTGTCCGCTGTCATGAAGCCAGTTCTGCAGGCGCTTGATGCCATCCTTTTCCCAGGCTCGCTTGAGATCTTCGGCGGTGCGGTAGCGGGTGGCATCATCTGCGGTGGTGTGGTCGCCCAGCCGGTAGGTCACCGCTTCAATCACGGTTGCGCCCTTGCCGCCATGGGCCCGCTCCAGAGCAGCGTCCAGTGCTTCAATCGTCGCAAAGTAGTCGTTGCCATCCACAATGTGGCCCGGCAATCCTGCACTGATGGCTTTCTGGGCGATGGTCTCGGCGCTGCTTTGCAGGCTGCGTGGGGTGGAAATGGCCCACTGGTTGTTGATCACCACAAACACCACCGGCAGGTGCCAGGCACCGGCCAGGTTGATACTTTCCAGAAAGTCACCCTTGGATGTACCGCCATCGCCAATGCAGCACACCACCGCCCGCAGCTGGTCGCGAATTTTCATAGCCGAGGCCACACCTACGGCATGGCAACACTGGGTGGCAATGGGTACAGAGATTGGCAGGTCTTCCGGGCAATTCTGCCAGGCGCTGCCGCGCTCGTCGCCGCCCCAGTACAGCAGCAACTCCCTGAGGCTGACGCCCCTCAGAATGTGCGCAGCCTGGTCCCGGTAGTAAGGCACAAACACATCGGACTTCGCCATACCCTGACCAATGGCCGTGCCCACCACTTCGTGCCCCAGCACAGAGGGATAGGTACCGCATTTTCCGGTACGTTGCAGGGCAATGGCTTTGGAATCGAAGGTGCGGGTCAGCACCATGTTGCGGTAGGCGGCCAGAACCCTGTCGGTGTTCCCGGCCTGGGGCGGCAGCTCACTCAGGGGCTTGCCGTGATCATCCAGATAGCGGGTGCTATCCACATGAAACTCATGGACTTCTTTCATCCCATCCTCCTGTCCCCCGGCTTCGCGATAAAAGCCTGGCTGCACTAAAGCCTGCTTGTGGCGGGCAACGGCAGCGGTGGGGTGGTTCGTCTTGTTGTTGGCGCGGGTTACGCGCTGCGGGATTTCTCCGGGTGCTAACGGGCACCCTGTTTAATATTTAGACGATGGTTCGGAAATGATCAAAGGAACTTTACGGGCAGGCGCCTGACAATACGTTCATCCCGGATTCATGTTGGCTATGGTTTATTGTGGCTAAACTCAAAGAGCAAACACGGGCAACGCCCCTCGAAGGAGCTGAACAATGAACGTCATGTCGGTACTGAATCAGATCATGGGCCAGGCTCAGGGTAGCCAATCCCACAGCAACGGTGGAATGGATATAAACAGCCTGATGGGCAGCCTTGGCAACCAGGTCTCTGGCGGGAAGAGCGGCAGCGGGATTGATGTCAAAAGTCTGCTGGGCGGCGGTGCTCTGGGCTTGATGCTGGGTTCCAAACGCGGCAGGAAGATGGGCGGCACGGCGCTGAAATATGGCGCTCTTGCCGGTGTCGGCGCGCTGGCCTGGAAGGCCTACCAGAATTATCAGAGCAACGCACAGGGCGCCCCGCAGCAAGCGCCAGCCCAACAGGGCCGGCCACTGGAACAACTGCAGGGTGCCGAGCAGGAAAAGCGCGGCCTTGAGATACTGCAGGCCATGATCATGGCGGCCCGGGCTGACGGCCACATAGACGCCAACGAACGCGCACTGCTCACTCAGGAAATCGAAAAACTGGGACCAGACGACGAATTACACAACTGGATTCAGCAACAGTTTGATGCCCCGCTGGACGCCCAGGCGCTTGCCAAAAACGCGGATTCCCCCCAGGCAAGCCGGGAAATCTATGTGGTCAGCGCCGTTATGATTGATGATCAGAACGCCATGGAAAGAGCGTGGCTGGACCAACTGGCCGCGGCCCTGAACCTCGACCCCGGCCTGGCCAAAGAACTTGATCAACAAGTGCGGGCCGTCAGCCAGGCCTGAGACTCAATTATCCCACCGTTCATATTGCTGGCCTTGCCGCAACAGCCAATAGGTAACCCCCAAAGCCGAGTGGTTGCGGCAATGGCCATTAAAGCGGTCAGGCCTTTTTGACAAACTCTGACTTAAGCTTCATAGCACCCACGCCATCCACTTTGCAGTCGATATCATGGTCGCCATCTACCAGCCGGATATTCTTCACCTTGGTGCCGACTTTCACCACCAGGCTGGAACCCTTCACCTTCAGGTCCTTGATCACTGTTACCGTATCACCGTCCTGAAGCTCGTTGCCGTTGGAATCGCGAACCACCTTGCCAGCTGCGGCCTCCGCCTGTTCCGCTTCGGTCCACTCATGGCCACATTCGGGGCAAACCAGCTGAACGCCGTCCTCATAGGTGTATTCAGAGCTGCACTGGGGGCATGGAGGAAGTTGAGACATTATCATTTCCTGTTAATTGAATGAGTATCGAATTATACCACCACCAGGAATCAGCGGGCCAAAACTAACCCGCACCCGCACTGAACGGTTAAACTGACAATACACCAAGTTACCGAAGGAAAGTTAAATGCCAATCTGGGTCGACGCCGACGCCTGCCCCGTACCCATCCGGGAAATCCTCTGCCGCGCCGCTACCCGCTGGCAAGTCCAGACCACCTTCATCGCCAACCACGTCATCACCCTGCCGCCGAGCCCCTACATCAGCCGCCGCCAGGTTCCCCAGGGCTTTGACGTCGCCGACAACGAAATCATGGACCAGATGAGCAAAGGCGACCTGGTGATCACCCAAGACATCCCCCTGGCAGCGGAAGCGATCGAAAAAGGTGCCGACGTGTTCAACCCCCGCGGCCAGGCATTCACCAAGGAAAACATCCGCCAGCGATTGGCCATGCGTAACTTCATGGAAGAGATGCGCAGTGCCGGCCAGGTGACCGGTGGCCCGGCCCCGTTTGGTCAGGCCGATCGCAAGGAATTTGCCGACCAGCTGGACCGATGGCTGCAGAAAAACACGCGCGGGAAGTAAAGTCGGGAGAATCGCCAGAGGCCCGGAGCCTCTGGCGGGAAGGGATCAACCGATTTTCAGGATCGGCTTGATGGTTTTGCCGCTGGCAGAATCTTCAAAGGCCTGGTCGATCTGGTCAAACTCGTAATACCGAACCAGTTTATCGAACGGGAATTGCCCCGCCTTGAAGTAGGCAATCAGCTGCGGAATGAATACCCGCGGCACGGAATCGCCCTCAATCACGCCGATCATGCTCTTGCCCTCAGCCATAAGATCGTTGTGAACATCCAGGGTAACTTCCGGAGTCACGCCAACAATAGCGCAGGTGCCCAGAGGCCTCAGGGCATTGAGAGACTGCTTCACCACTTGCGGCACACCCGTGGTTTCCACAGCAAAGTGGCTGCCCCCGCCGGTCAGTTTTCTTACCTCTTCAACAACATCCGTGGTCTTGCCATTGAACGCGTGGGTGGCACCCAGTTCCCGGGCCAGCTCAAGGCGACTGTCGTGAACATCCACGGCAACAATGTGCTGGCAACCGGCAATACGGGCAGCCATGACAGCACTCAGGCCAACCGCACCGCACCCGTACACCACAATGCTGGAGCCAAAATCCGGCTTCAGGCGGTTCAGCACGGTTCCGGCTCCGGTCTGAATACCGCAGCCCAGTGGCCCCAACAGGGCCAGATCCACCTCGGAGTCCACTTTCACGGCGTTACGGGCACTGACCACCGCATAGGTGCCGAAGGATGACTGACCGAAGAACGTGGCCAGCTCCTGATCACCCTGACTCAGCCGGTGGCTGCCATCATCCATGGCGCCGCCAAAGTTCAGATCGTTAAATGTGTCACACACGGTCGGGTGGCCAGTCAGGCAGTTGCCACAGCCGCCACAATGGGCAAACGACAGCACCACGTGATCGCCCGGTTTCAGGTCGGTCACGCCCTCGCCCACTGCATCCACCACACCGGCTCCTTCGTGGCCCAGAACGATTGGAAAAGGGGCAATACCCAGATCCCGTGCTACGGCATCGGTGTGGCAAACCCCAGTTGCCACAATCCGGACCCGGATCTCGCCGAGCGCCGGTTCGGCCAGCTCCACCGGCTCCAGTTTGAATGCCTCACCCTGTCTGTGGGTTACTGCAGCTTTGATTTCCATGGAAGTCTCCTTGTACACAGTAACGCCCCGACGGACTGGGCCGGGGCTCGCTCAATTCAGAAAATGCGCCGGTTCAGAACGGGTATTGTCTGGGTGTGCGTTGCACACTGACCCACTGCACCGTTGAGAATTCCTCGATGGCCCAGTCACCGTTAAAGCGGCCCAGTCCGGAATTTTTCTCGCCACCAAACGGCAAGGCGGCCTCGTCGTTCACCGGCATATCGTTCACATGGGTCATCCCCGCCCGCACCTTTCTGGCAAAGCTCAAGCCGCGCTCAGGGTCGCCGCTGAACACCGCACTGGACAAACCAAACTCTGTGCCATTGGCAAGCTCCAGGGCATGCTGCTCGTCCCGGGCTTTCTGGATACCGGCAATCGGTCCGAAGATCTCTTCAGCACTCAACTTCATATCCGGCGTCACATCACCGAACACATGGGGAGGAAGCACCTGCCCACTCACCTCGCCTTCAAGCAAGACGGTGGCGCCTTGTGCCTTGGCGTCTGCAATCTTTTTCTGCAGGCCTTCAAGCTGGGATTGATTGATGATCGGGCCGATAGCCGTTTCGATGTCGGAAGGGTCGCCCACCCTCAGCGTTTTGACCTGGGCGACGAAAGCGGCCGCGAATTCATCGTAGCGGCTCTGGTCGACAATAATCCGATTGATGGCCATACAGATCTGGCCCTGATGCAGGAATTTACCGAACACAGCAGCCTTCGCGGCCTGTTCTATATCGGCATCATCCAGCACCACGAAGGGGCTGTTACCACCCAGCTCCAGGGCGACCTTCTTGATGTAGTCGCCACCGGTGGCAATTCGGCCGATGTTTTTGCCCACCGGAGTGGATCCGGTAAACGAAATCAGCGCCGGGGTCGGGTGGGCCACAAAGTCGTCACCAATATCCGAACCGGCACCCACCACAACGCTCAGCACACCCGCGGGCAGCCCCGCTTCTTCGAGAATACGGGCCAGTAAAAGGCCGCCGGTAACCGGCGTGTCGCTGGCGGGCTTGATGACTACCGCGTTACCAAGCGCCAGCGCCGGTGCTACGGAACGCTGGGACAGGTGCAGGGGAAAGTTCCAGGGGCTGATCACTCCAACCACCCCTAATGGCCGCCGGTAGACCAGGTTTTCTTTGCCCGGAATATCACTGGCCATGGTGTAGCCGTGAGCCCTGGCCGGCATGCTGGCTGCTTCCTGGGTGATTGCCCGGGCGCTTCCCCACTCCACCATCGCCTTCAGGCGGGTACTGCCAGATTCACGAATCAACCAGTCGATGATTTCGTCTTTACGCTCGTCGAAGATCGATACGGCCCGAAACAAGACCCCGGATCGCTCGGAAGGTGCCCGGTTGGCCCACTCTTGCTGGGTAGCCTGGGCCATACGGTATGCCTTATCCAGGTCTTCAGAATTCGCCAGGCGAATGCTCACCAATTCCTCTCCGGAATAGGGGTTTAACACCGGGCGAAGCTTGTCACTGCTGCCTTCCCGCCATTCGCCCGCCAGCGGCTGCAAATGAAAATCCTGATAACGACTTGGCATTGCACACCTCCTTCGCGTTTATTCTGAACGATTCAGTGTAGCGGTTGATGACGACAGTTTTGGCCAGAATAGTGGAAAATACTGCGCGGGCCGCGGGAGTCGTAAATCGGTGCTATGGTTGACTAAGTTGATCCTCTCAGGAGTCTTTCACCATGAACGGCCGCATCCCTTTGTTGCTGCTTGCTCCTTTTCTGGCCCACACGGCGGCAGCCGGAGCTGCTGATATTTATGAGGCCGATGACCTTCGCTTTCGACTGGCGGTGGTTGCAGACAACCTCGAACACCCCTGGAGCCTCGCGTTCCTGCCAGACGGCTCGCAACTGGTCACCGAAAGGGCCGGCCGGCTGCGGGTGATTCGCGACGGGGAGCTGCACAAGGAGCCGGTTACCGGCGTGCCCCAGTTGGTAGTTGCCGGCCAGGGTGGCCTGCTGGATGTATTGCTGCATCCGGAGTTTGACGATAACCAGGTGCTGTTTCTGAGCTATGCCCACAGAAGTCGTGAGGGCATGACCACCCGGGTAGCCCGGGCCAGGTTTGACGGCAAGGCGTTGAGTGATGCGGAGGTAATTTTCGAAGCCTCGCCGCGAGGCAACACCACCAGGCACTTTGCCGGGCGCATGGTGTGTGGCCAGGATGGCCATCTATACATTTCTGTTGGTGACCGCGGCGAGATGGAGCGGGCCCAGGACACCCGGGACGACGCCGGTGGCGTGCACCGCATCACCATTAACGGAGAACCCGCACCTGACAATCCCTTCCTCAGCAATTCGGACATCAACGACACCTTCTTCACTTACGGCAACCGCAACATTCAGGGCATGACCCTGCACCCGGACACCGGTGAGGTCTGGAGCCACGAACACGGCCCCCGGGGTGGCGATGAAATCAACATCATCAGGGCTGGCAACGATTACGGCTGGCCGAAGGTGACCTACGGCATCGATTACTCCGGCGTTCCGATTTCCAGCAGAACCACCATGGAGGGCGTGGCCGATCCCCTGCACTACTGGGATCCTTCCATCGCGCCATCGGGCATGGCGTTCTATACCGGAGAGCTGTTTCCCCAGTGGCAAGGTGATGTGTTTGTTGGTGCGCTGAAAATGCGCAAACTGGTGCGCCTGAGCCTTGATGGCGGGAAGGTTACCGAAGAGGAAGATTTGCTCACCGAGCTGGGCGAGCGCATCCGGGATGTACGAATGGGGCCAGACGGCGCCCTCTGGTTACTGACAGATTCACCAAGGGGCAAGGTTTACCGAATGGTTCCGGCGAAATAGACGGTCAGTGCGGATCGTTGGTTCTTTCGGTTTTCTCGAACTGCGGAAGATCATCGGTAATATCGAACCAGTCAGACTTCGAACCCACGTAGACATGCTGGGCCGCTTTCTTGCCGACCGGTTCGTCGAGCACGCCGATGCGCAAACGCAGAATACCGGGAATGGCGTCTACCCGGCTGTATAACTGGCTGCCACAGCAGCTGCAGAAGGCCCGGTACTTGCCTGGACGAGACTCGAATTCGGTCACCTTGTCTTCGCCCCGGGTAAAGTGAAAACGCACCTTCTGAACCGGAGCACTGGCCGAGAAGGCACTGCCGTGGGCACGGCGACACTGGCTGCAATGGCACAACGCGATGGGGCCAAGCGGGCCATCGTAGTCAAACTTGATCTCGCCACACAAACACTGGCCCGTATACATCGCACTCTCCCGGAATCGGCTGTCAGGTTACCGGCGCCGATGATACCTGCTCCGGGCACGATTGCCATACCCGGAGCAGCCTGCGCGTCACATGGCGTATTCTTTTTCCAGGTAGGCCAGGATACGGGCAGATTCAAACAGCTTCTGGCCGGTGTTGGGGTCTTCCAGGTACGGCACCTGTACCCGACCGTGCGCCTGAAAGAACGCATCACGCTTGCCGCCAGCCTCGGGCTCATAGGGGCCGGGCTTGATGCGCTGAACCGCCGGGCCGATTTCGGTCCAATGCTCTTTGCCCAGGTTATGCAGAGTGTAGGGAATTTCGAATTCGCACAGGCGCTCGCGAACCAAACGGGAGAAGGGACTGCCCTCAAAACTCCACAAATGCAGCGCCTGGGCCGGGCGCTTGGCAGGCCTCGCCCGCATGCCCCTCAACTCACTGGCGGCAGAGCCAGCTGCGCCAAGGGCGGTTTGCCAGGATTTGCCTTTGTAATAACCCGGCACAGGACGATGGGCGTACTGGCGGAACAGGTACTCCACAATCGCGTCTGACTCATACAGGGTTTCACCGGTGTTCTGGTCCACCAGCAACGGAAACTGCTTTTTGCCGCCAACGGCCTCGGCTTCCGCCCGGAAAATCCGGCCGCCTTTCGGGCACGGGCGAATCTCTGCATCCAGGTGCAGGGCAGTCAACGCTTCCCTCACCTTGCGGCAGAACGGGCAGGCTTCAATATCAAAGAGAATCAGCGGCTTTTCCGGTTGCGGCACGGCCTTGACCACAAGACACCCGCGCCAGGCCGAAAACGAAGACGTGGCCACAGACTCCAGCACGTTAACCTGATGCTTGAGGGCTCGAAACATGGATGTTTCCCTTTGTTGTTGAGTATTTCAGGCATTGTCCCACATATTTTGCACTCACCATTGGCTGCAGGGCCACAAACCCGGGGTCACAGTAACTCACTGATTCACAAAGCCCAGCGGAAATTTGAAACAAAACCTCAATAGAAACAACGTGGCTACTGTCATTTTTTAACGTCATGTATCACTTTTTTGCATAGTACAAACCCGTAAGATGGGCTATGGTAGGAAAAGAAGCTAACAAGGGACTCAGGCCATGCGACTGCAAGGTTCAAGGGTGAGTGCATGCTCACTCTGGAGATTTTCAAAATCCAGCCGTCTGTTGATTGCTGCGGCTACAGCCTTCTCACTCAGCGCGCCGGCACTGGCCCAGAGCCAGGAGGATGCGGCCAGAAGCTTCTCCAGTTCCGGGCTGTGGGCTTCCGAGATCCGTGACTACGCCTCCAAATCCCTGAACAACGAGCAAGGCCTGAGCGTTGCCGCCGTGCCCCTGAACGGCCCGGGCATCGACCAGTATGTAAACGCTGACCAGCTGATGAACCCCGGCTCCATCATGAAGCTGATAACCACCTACGCCGCCCTGGAACTGCTTGGCCCCAATCACCACTGGAATACCGATTTTCTGACCGATGGCCAGATGGTGGGCGATACCCTGGAAGGTAACCTTTATGTGCGCTTCGGCGGCGACCCGAAGCTGACCCTGGAGCGGCTGTGGGGCACACTCAGGGAACTCAAAGACATGGGAATAAACCGCATCAGCGGCGACCTGGTGCTGGACGGCAGTTATTTTCAGGTTGATGGCGGCTTCCCGCATTTTGAAGATAATGGCAACAACCCGTACGCGCCGTTCCTGGTGGAGCCTTCGGCCTACCTCACCAACCTGAACCTGCTGCATTTCCAGGTACGGGCAGACGAGCGTGGCACTCAGGCCTGGACCACCCCCAACCTTGGCGAAGTCACCATCGACAACCGGGTAACCGCCGTGCCGGAAGGCCCCTGCCCATCCCGTCGGGACTTCAAATGGCAACCGGTGTTTCATGACGACCAGCGGGTGACCGTGCAGGTGACCGGCGAGCTGCCTCAGGGTTGCCGCACCACTACCTATATGTCACTGCTACCCCACGATCACTACGCGGCCTCGACCATTCGCACGGTACTGTCAGAAATGGGCATTATCGTGAGCGGCGGCGACCGTTTTGAACAGGCGCCTGAAGACCTTAGGCTGGTTATGCGAACCACCTCCCCCGACCTGGTAACCATGGTGCGGGACATCAACAAGTGGAGCAGCAACGTAATGGCCCGGCAGATGCTTCTGGCCATTGGCGCAGAAGTGCGGCAAGACTCGGACAACGATGACCGGGTAGCCGGTATCCGGGCCATTTATGACTGGCTCGAGCAGAAAGGCATCAACACCGCTGGCATGGTGATCGACAACGGCTCCGGCCTGACCCGCCATGGCCGCATCACCGCCCGGCAGGGTGCCCGAATTCTGCAGCATGCCTGGGAAAGCCGGTATGCCTCTGACCTGATGGCTTCGCTACCGATCATTGCCATGGACGGAACCATGGCGAGGCGGTTACGCAACACGGGAATGGATGGTGAAGGGCGCATCAAAACCGGTACCCTGGCAGACGTACGTTCCATTGCAGGCTTTGCCCGCGATGAAAACAACACCACCTGGGCAATCGTTGGTATGGTCAATAATTCCCCGGCCTGGAACGGCCGAGCCGTACTCGACCGGGTTCTGCACTCCCTGCACTACCGGCCGCCTACCGGTACCACCGTGTCCCGGGCAGATTCCACCAGTACCTCTATTCAATAGGCCCGAAAGTTATTTCGGGCCTGATAGCCTCGCAACGGTGGTATCGGCCATCTTGCCCGCCAGCGGCGCAATAAAAATCACTAACGGAAAGGCGATCGCCCAGGCCACCAGCCAGGCGCCGATCCACCGGGACAAGAACCCGTCCGACATCCCCGTGTTGATCAGGGTGATAATGCCGGAGATCATCAGCGACATGATGCAGGACATATAAAGCGAGAAGAAGAACCAGCGAGCGGCTGGAACACTGGCTGGGTTCACTGAATTCGCAGCAGCAGGCGTTGGTTGAGGCCTGGTCTGCCGACCGGGGCCGGCAAACCGAAATCTGGCTGCAAGGTCGGGAGAACTGGCAAAAAGCCCGGATGATTTTCCGTCATCCGGGCTTTTTGTTTGGCTACGATGCAATCGTTAAACGGTCAGGTAACCACCGTCCGCGTTTATGCAGGCGCCGGTGGTGTAGCTGGACGCATTGGACACCAGGTACAGCACAGTACCGGCCATTTCGTCCGGGTCCGCTACCCGCTTCATCGGGATGTGGGCCATGGCCTGTTTCTTGATGGCCTCATTGGTGGTCAGCGCGCTGGCGAACTTGGTGTCGGTCAGGCCCGGCAGCAGGGCATTCACCCGAACGTTCTGCTGGCCCAACTCCATGGCGAAGGACTTGGTCATGGAAATCACCGCCGCCTTGGTCACCGAATAGATGCCCTGGAAGTGACCGGGGTTCACACCGTTCACCGAGGCCACGTTAACAATGGACCCGCCACCGTTTTTCTTCATCAGCTGGGCGCCACGGGCACACATGAAGAAGTAGCCGCGGATGTTCACGTCCACGGTTTTGTTGAAGGCACCTAAATCGGTATCTTCCACCGGCCCAAAATACGGGTTAGCGGCGGCGTTGTTGACCAGGATATCCACCTTGCCGTGCTCGTTGGCAATGTGCTCCCACACCGCTTCAATCTGGTCCATCTCACCAATGTGGCAGGCGAAGGCTTCAGCGCTGCCGCCGTCTTCCCGGATGCTGCTGGCCACGGCTTCGCAACCGTCAATCTTGCGGCTGCTGACAATCACGTGGGCGCCGTAATGGGCCAGTGTGCGGGCGATGCTCTCTCCGATACCACGGCTGGCGCCGGTTACCAGGGCGACTTTGCCAGTCAGGTCGAACAGGTTTTTGTTGCTCATGGAATTCCCTCAGCTTATCGGAATGTCACCAGGGCGGGGTCTTCCGCTTCCAGGTGGCTATAGTTGTTGAATACGGCCAGGCTGCGCCGGGGGCCGGAATACAGAATGCGGGACACGCTGGTGTTGGCGATTACATTGTTCATCTCCAGCGCCTTGCGGTCTGAAAGCTCCAGCAGGTGCTGGGCAATCACAGCAATGGGGCCGCCGGAGGTGGAGACGATCACATCAGCACCGCCGGCCAGCTCGATCAACTCATCCAGCGCTGCACCGACCCGCTGCCGGAAACCGATCCAGGTTTCGGCGTATTCGTGGTCGTACTCGCCACTGACCCAGCGGGCCACGGCTTTTTCGAACGCTTGCTGGAAAGCTTTGGCTGGCTTGGGAAAGCTGGCCAGATCCCGCGCCATTACCTGTTTATCGGCCCACTCCGGGCGCAGGCGCTCCACCACTTGCAGGTGATCGAATTCGTTCAGGCCCTCGAGCACCTGCATCCCCGGCAAGGCCGAGCCATAGCCGGTGGCGATGGCTTCCACGGTTTCACGATGGCGCTGAAGGTTGCCACCAAAAATGGCGCCGGGCTCCACCTTGTCCGCCAGCCAGCGGCCCAGGATCTTGCCCTGCTCCCAGCCGCGGGGAGACAACTGATCGTAGTTTTCCTTGCCAAAACTGGCCTGGCCATGGCGGACTAGATAGATGGTGGCCATTACAGGGTGCTCTCGCTGATCAGCCGCTGGCAGCGCTTTTCCAGGTAGTTGGCGGCATGGCCGAAGGCTGCAAAGCGCTTGTCCTTGGTCTGGCCGTGGTAGAAGCGGTAATAAATTTGCTGGATGATCACCGCCAGCCTGAACAGGCCATAGATTTCGTAAAAATCGAACTTTTCGGCACGAAATCCCGACTTTTCCATGTAATAGTCCACCACTTCCTTGCGGGTCAGCATGCCCGGGCGGTGGGTGGGCTGGCGCCGAAGCATCTGGAACGGGCCTTCGTCGTCCGCTTCAATCCAGTAGGCCAGGCTGTTGCCCAGGTCCATCAGCGGATCGCCGATGGTGGCCATTTCCCAGTCCAGCACGCCGATCACTTCAAACGGGTTATCCGGGTTAAGCACTACGTTGTCGAAACGGTAGTCGTTGTGGATCACCACCTGGGCAATGTCGTCCGGCATCTTGTCATTGAGCCAGGCCATCACTTCTTCAAAGTCACCCACGTCTTCCGTACGAGCCTTCCGGAACCGATCGCTCCAGCCGCCAATCTGCCGCTGCACGTAACCGGCGCCCTTACCCAGCTTGTCCAGGCCTGCGGCCCTGGCATCCACGGTATGCAGGTCTACCAGCTTGTCGATCACGTTCAGGCACAGCTTGCGGGTGTCTTCAGCGCTCAGCTCGAAATCCTTGGGGAAATCCTGGCGCAGAATGATGCCCTTGAGCCGTTCCATCACGTAGAAGTCACAGCCCAGAACGCTGTGATCGTCGCAGATGGCGACAATATTGGGCACGTAGGGATACGCCGGCTTCAAGGCCTCCATCACGCGAGCTTCCCGCAGCATGTCGTGGGCAGACTTGGCAATCTTGCCGAACGGCGGCCGGCGCAGCACGTAAGACTGGTCGCCGTAATCCACCTGATAGGTCAGGTTGGACGCACCGCCCGGGTACTGCTTGATGCTCGGCTGGCCTTCCAGGCCCGGAATGGCCTGCTTCATGAACCGGTCAACAGCACCAACATCCAGCTCCTCGCCTTCGCGGATGTCTACGGCCTGGTCGATCTGTGTCATTCAATTTCTCCTGTGATGTGTTCAGGCTTTCGCCTTGCCACCCATCTTGCTCATCCAGCGCTTGGTTTCCTGGTGCATCAGCCAGTCAAACGCCCAGGGCGCATGGCGCTTGAGCACCCACATACGGCGCTCCTTGGCGTGGGGCAGCACCCAGAAATCCTTGTCTTTCACACTGCGGAAAATATCCTCGGCCACGTCTTCGGCGGTAATGCTGGAGCGCTTCATCAGTTTGTTCACGTTCTGCTGGATACCGGGAATGTCCGAACGCATGGTGCTGGTCAGATTGGTCTGGAAAAACGCCGGGCACACGCAGCTGACGTGAATACCGGCATCCCGTAGTTCCTGGCTGAGGGTTTCCGAAAGGGCAATCACGCCGGCTTTAGACACATTGTAGCTGTTCATCAAGGGGGCAAGCATGAGCCCGGCCATGGAGGCTACGTTCACAAACGCGCCGGAGCCTTGTTCCTTGAACAGCGGGGTGAAGGCCTTGCAGCCACGCACTACGCCCAGTACGTTGATGTCGAGGATCCATTCCCAGTCTGCCATGGTGGTGTCTTCAATGGAGCCTGCGGAGGCAACGCCGGCGTTGTTGACGACAACGTCCACACCACCCCATTTCTGTACCAGGTCATCGCGGACTTTCTCGAAGTCGCTCAGGCGGCGTACATCACATTCAACAAAGTAGCCTTCGCCACCGGCGTTGTTCAGCTCCGCTTCAACGGCCACGCCCTGTTCCGGGTTAATGTCCCCGATGCAGACTTTCGCGCCTTCTTTGGCGTACCGCAATGCAATCGCCCGGCCCAGGCCACTGGCCCCGCCGGTTATGAATACCCTCTGTGTCATGTTCGTGCTCACCGTTTTTACGTTTGAGTTCGTTTTGTATTTTGGTGTTCGCGTTCTTTTTGCTTTGGAGTAAGAGCTGCTACCGGGTAAGGCCTTCCAAAACACGCTCCTTCGGCACGTCCATGTGACGCTTGAGCTCCGCCATCCATGGCTCCGCACAGTTTTGGAAGGCCTTACCCGGCATCAGCTCCCATACTCTCTAGTCAGCTGTTCAAAAAACTAAATCGCGCTGACACATTTCCAATGCCTCGTGGCATAGAGTATTTTCATCTGGCCACCCCTCTCGACAGTCTGAAGGAGCGGGTGGGTTGGGGGTTCTGAAAATTTGCGGAGCCATGGATGGCGGAGCAGAAGCGCCACAGGGATGTGCCGTAAGGAGCGGTTTTCAGAACCCCCAACCCACCCGCTCCCATCACCAATACTGGCGGCCAAGACGAACACCCTGCTCCCAACCAAGAGGCCAGGAGAACACAGGCTCCCAGGCCCGAACCAACGTCAGGACTTGTACTTCCGGAGCTCCAACCGGGCCACCATAGCCCGATGAACCTCGTCCGGGCCATCGGCCAATCTCAGAACCCGAGCGTAACCGAACAACGCCGTCAGCGGGAAATCGTCGTCGCTGACGCCGGCACCGCCGTGAATCTGAATCGCCTCATCCACAATCTGCTGCAGCATCTTCGGCACCACTGCCTTGATCATGGAGACTTCCTGCAAGGCGCCCATGATGCCCTTGGTGTCCAGCGCCCAGGCGCATTTCAGGGTTAGAAGCCGAGCTTGTTCGATGTTCATTCGGGCATTGGCGATGATGTCCGGGTTGGCGCCTAGTTTGGCGATCGGGCGGCCGAAGGCTTCGCGGGTCATGGCGCGTTTGATCATGATCTCCAGAGTGCGTTCAGCAGCGCCGATGGCGCGCATGCAGTGGTGTACGCGGCCCGGGCCAAGGCGGCCCTGGGCGATTTCGAAGCCGCGGCCGGGGCCGGCGATGATGGCGCTTTTGGGCAGGCGTACGTTGTCGAACAGTACCTGGCCGTGGCCATAGGGCTCGTCGTAGGCACCGAAGACCGGCAGCATGCGCTCAACGGTGATGCCCGGGGTGTCGAGCGGCACCAGCACCATGGAGTGACGGCGATGTTTCTGGGCGTCCGGGTCGGTTACGCCCATGAAGATGCCAACTTTGCAGTCCGGGTGGCCGATGCCGGTGCTCCACCATTTGCGGCCGTTGAGCACGACTTCGTCGCCTTCAACGGTGGCGGTGGCTTCCATGTTGGTGGCGTCGGAGGAGGCCACGGCCGGTTCGGTCATGCAGAAGGCGGAGCGGATTTCGCCGCTCAGCAGTTTCGGCAGCCACTCGGCTTTCTGTTCTTCAGAGCCGTAGTGGATCAGCACTTCCATGTTGCCGGTGTCCGGCGCGTTGCAGTTGAAGATTTCCGGGGCGATGAAGCTGCGGCCGGTTTCTTCGGCAATCAGGGCGTAGTCGGAGTTCAGCAGGCCGCAGCCGTATTTGTCGTCCGGGAAGAACATGTTCCACAGGCCCTGGGCCTTGGCTTTCGCCTTCAGTTCCTTGATGACCGGCAGTACTACCCAGCGGTTATCCTGGGAGGCAAGCTCCTTGTGGTACTGCTCTTCGATGGGATAGATCTCGTCGCGCATGAATTTTTTCACGCGGTTGAGGTAATCCTGGCCTTTCTCGGAAATGTTGAAATCCATGGTGCAGCTCCTCGCGCTTGCCTGCCCCGTTGGGGGCGCACTTTCAGTCAGATGGCGAACAGTCTAGGAGCCCATGTGCTATTACGCGACTGAATTGTTCTTATCATTTATCATTAGCACCACTAATTCAGATAACGGATTCCCACATGGCCCTGAATCGACTGGACCTGAACCTGCTACACGTTTTCGACACCATCTACCGGGAGGGCAGCCTGACCCGTGCCGCCAAGGCCCTGCACCTGACCCAGCCCGCCATCAGCCATTCCCTGGCCCGGTTGCGGGATCACTTCAACGATCCGCTGTTTACCCGCCAGGGTAACCAGATGGTGCCCACGCCGCTGGCCCGGAGGTTTCTGGAGTCTATGCGCCCGGGGCTGAACCAGGTCCAGAGTGCGGTGAACCAGTTCCACGCCTTTGACCCGGCCACCCAGCGTAAAACCTACTCGCTCGGTTTGCGGGATGTGCTGGAATCCACCTTCCTGCCCCAGCTGATGAACCGGCTGGAGCCTTACCCGGAAATGGAAATCGTCAGCCAGCGAATTCCGCGGCGGGATATGGAAACCCAGCTGGCCGCCGGCAAGCTGGACTTTGCCATTGATGTGCTGCTGCCGGTGAGCAACCACACCAGCCATGAATTGCTGAGGCAGGACAGGCTGGTGGTGCTGGCCCGTGGAGGGCACCCGGTGGTGAAAGACGGGCTGGATATGGACAGCTATCTGGCGGCGAAACACGTGCTGGTGTCGTCCCGAACCGAGGGGCCGGGCATTGAGGATTTCGAGCTGTCACGCCGTGGCGTTCGCCGCAATATCCGCCTGCGGTGCCAGCATTACTATGCCGCCTGCCGGGTGGTGGAAAATTCAGACCTGCTGCTGACCATGCCGGAAACCTATGCCCGGATTATCGCCGAGCGTTCCGATATTCAGGTGATGAGCCCGCCGGCACAGCTGCCGTCGTTAGACGTGCACCTGTACTGGCACAAGGCCTATGAAGGCGAACCGGCGCTGGTGTGGTTCCGGGATCTGCTGCGGAGCCTGTCGGGGAATCAGTAAGCCCCCACCAGCATCAGAAAACCGAAGAAGCCGGTGGCGGTAATGCCCAGAGACACCGCCACAATCCCGAACCCCCACCAGATGGCGGCGCCATCGGAAATGTTCACACCATGGCCCCGCAGGGTGCGGTAGAAAGCCCAGGGGCCCAGTACAAAGGCACCCACCACGGCAAACACCAGCCCGATGGCAATACCGGCAAAGGTCCAGGTGGCCAGCACCATGGCCCGGTCAGAGGTCTGATCGGTTACATCGTGGTGCTCCAGGAACTTCTTGCAGAAGAACCACACCAGGGCAAACAATGCGGCCACAAACACCAGGCCGCCAATCAGGGTAATTATCCGATACAGCATGTGGGCATCCTGTTAAAACATGATCAATCGGGGAACACCGGCTCCGGCAGGCACTCGAATCCGGGCCGGGCGAACAGATAGCCCTGGTACAGCGCAATGCCCTGGGATCGCAGCCAGTAATACTCTTCGGGCACTTCTACCCCCTCAGCCACAATCCGGCTGAGTAAGCCGTTCCAGAAATCAATTACCTGCCACTATAGCCAGCATGTCTTCAGGGGTAAAACAACAAATCCGGAAACACGGCTTTGCCACTGGCATCTGACCTGCCGGGAACTACACTGACGGTGTTGCATCACACCCTACAGCAAAGCATGAAGGAGGTTCGGGAATGGCCCAGACCGCTCGCATCGCCGTTACCCCCGGTGACGGCATTGGCCCGGAAGTGGTGGCAGAAGCCGTCCGCTGCCTGGAAACCCTGCGTGCAAAGCACGACCTGGCCCTGGAGTGGACACGGTTTCCCTGGCCCTCACACGCCTGGCATGAGGAATATGGCGAAAGCTGGCCGAAGGATGCCCTGCAGCAACTGAAAGCCTACGACGCCATTCTGCTGGGCGCGCTGGGAGACCCCGGGCCGATCGATGACACCAACCGCTACCTGCTTTCGGACAGCGTGTCCCTTGCACCCCTGCTGGAGATGCGCAAAGGCTTTGACCAGTGGGTGTGCGAACGCCCGGCCCGGTTACTGCCCGGCGCCCGCCAGTACCTGAAAGATGACCGTGCCAGGGACATCGACATGCTGGTGATCCGCGAAAACAGTGAAGGCGAGTATGTCAGCCAGGGTGGCCGCCTGCGCCAGGGCACGCCGGATGAAGTGGCGACCCAGATGGAAGTATTCACCCGCCGGGCCACCGAGCGGATTATCCGCTACGGTTTCGTGCAGGCCCGCCAGCGCGCCGCCGAGCGCGTTCAGGACGGCCGCACCCGCAGCTTCCACCGGTGCGACGGTTCCACCTGTGAAAGCCAGGTGTGCCTGATAACCAAGCGCAATGCCCTGCGTTACTGGGGCGACATGTACACCGAGGTGTTCGAGGACATCGCCCGGGAATACCCGGATGTGGCCACCCACCACGAGCTGGTGGATGCCGCCTGCATGAAGTTTGTATCCAGCCCGTGGGCCTTTGACGTGGTGGTGGCCAGTAACCTGCAGGGCGACATCCTGACTGACCTGGCCGCAGTGATCTCCGGCGGCATGGGAGTGGCCCCCTCCTGCAACCTGAACCCCACAGACCCGGACATGCCGTCGATGTTCGAGCCTACCCACGGCAGCGCCCCGGATATCGCCGGCCAGGGCATTGCCGACCCCACCGCCATGCTGTTCACCACCGCCCGCATGCTCGACTGGCTGGGCCGTAAAGACCCGACCCTGGCCCAGGCCGGCAAAGAACTGTTCGATGCGGTGGCGGCAGACCTGGCCGAACACGGCGGAGACCGGCGCGCCACCCGTGAAATCGGCGACGCTATTTGTAAACGGCTGGCCCCGTGACTAGGCTGCAATAGAGAGCTGTTCCATTCACTTCGGGAGGTATCCATGACCGACCACAAAGGCAAACTTTCTCCCCTGCTCAAGCAGGCTACCGGCATCACCGCCGCCAAGGGCGAAGGCGCCTACATTGTTGATACAGACGGCCGTCGCTACCTGGATTTCACCTCGGGTATCGGGGTAACCAGTACCGGCCATTGCCACCCGAAAGTGGTGGAAGCCGCCCAGAAACAGGTGGCCACCATGATTCACGCCCAGGCCACCACGGTGATGAATCCCCGGTTACCGGAGTTGGCGGAAAAACTCGGTGCGCTCACACCAGATCCGCTCAATGCCTTTTTCTTCTCCAACGCCGGCACCGAAGTGGCCGAGGGGGCCATCCGGCTGGTGCGGCAGGTAACCGGCCGGCCCAACATCATTGTGTTCCATGGCGGATTCCATGGCCGCACCATGGGCTCGCTGTCCATGACCACCTCCAGCGTCGGCCTTCGGGCCGGGGTCAGCCCGATGATGGGTGGTGTCGTGGTTTCCCCCTTCCCCCACGCCTTCCACTACGGCTGGAGTGAAGACGAAGCCACCGATTTCTGCCTGAAAGAACTGGACCGCATCTTTGTCACCTATTCCGCCCCGAAAGAAACCGCTGCCATGCTGATCGAGCCGGTTCAGGGGGAAGGTGGCTACGTGCCCGCCAATGCCCGCTTTATGCAGGGGCTGCGGGAACGCTGCGACAAGCACGGCATCATGCTGGTATTCGATGAAGTTCAGGCCGGCTTCGGCCGCAGCGGCAAGTTCTGGGCCCACGAGCACTTCGGGGTAACGCCGGATGCCATCATGATTGCCAAGGGGCTGGCCAGCGGCTTCCCGATTTCCGCGCTGGCGGCGTCTGAGGAAACCATGGCCAAGGGCTGGCCCGGCTCCCAGGGCGGCACCTACGGCGGTAACGCAGTGGCTGCAGCCGCGGCCATCGCAACCATCGAGGTGATCCAGGAAGAAGGCCTGGTGCAGAACGCCGACCGCATGGGCAAACGCCTGTGGGACAACCTGCATAACCTGAAGAAAGACTACCCGGACATGGCCGATGTGCGTGGCAAGGGCCTGATGATCGGGGTGGAAATGCGCCGGGGCGAATGCCCGGACGGCGAGCGGGCCGGCAAGATTCTCAAGGAATGCGAGAAGCGGGGCCTGCTGATGCTGCGCTGCGGCCCCTACCAGGAAATCGTACGCTGGCTGCCGCCGCTGATCGTCAACGAACAGCAGATTGACGAGGCGTGCGGAATCTTCGAGGAAGCCCTTAAAGCCACCGCCTGATCCTTAAACCGGCAACAACGAAAAACGCCAGGCGGGAAACCACCTGGCGTTTTTTATGGATGCCGGTCAGCAATCGAGGCAGGTTACTCCGCCATTACAAACTCCAGCCGACCCGGGGCTACCCGGATATCCATGGGCACCAGGCCGAACATGCGCTGGGCGGTATCGGTTTCATCCAGCCGGTATACCGGCATGGTTTCCAGCATCTGGGCCACCACCCGCATCACGGTATCGGTAACCGGCGCCAGGTCGCCCTTGAAGAAGGGTGAATCCACGGAGCTTTCCAGCAACTGCAGCCGGCGGATATACACGGCTTTTTCCTGACTGTCGTAGACCGGGGCGCCTTCCACTTTCAGGGCCAGATCCACCGGCAGTCTGGTCATCAACGCATTCAGGGCCACCTGCCCTTTCAGGTCGATCACCGCCACATCGCGACCGTCCGGCCCCAGGGTAATATCCGCATCACTCAGGCTCAGGCTGAGCGGCGAACCGCTGTTCAGCTGCTCACGGTCGTACTTGGCCACGGCATTTTTCAGGTGGCCTTCGATTTCACCTTCGGAAATGGAATACGGGGAAAAGCTGGCACAGCCGCTGACCAGCACCACGGCAAACAGCGCAGCCAGTCTCAGGAAAGGTTTCAATACGTCCGTCATAAGTCAGTCTCCTCGGAAATGCCACTATAGTGCGGCATCTCCGGGGCACTGACAACTTAAACTCCGGTATCAGAACTGTTGCTTGGCCATCCAGGGGATAATCCGGTCGAAGGCTTCATCCAGCCGCTCACAGGGAGTGGAGAAGCTGAAGCGCAAGGCGTTGGTGCAGCTTTCGCCAAAGGCATCCCCGGGCACGGCACAAACGCCGGTTTCCTTGAGCATCCGCAAGGCTACATCAGAGCCGTCCACATGGGGCGGCAGGTTCGGGAAGGCATAGAAGGCGCCGCCGGGCTTGTAGCCGGTGAGGTATGGCGTCTGGTCGATCAGGTCCACAATCTTGTCCCGCCGCTCCCGGTATATATCCACCATATCCTTTACGCATTGCTGGTCGCCGTTCAGTGCGGCCACCCCGGCAAACTGGGCGGGTGTGTTGGCCACCGACGTGGTGAACATGTGGTACCGGCGCAGGGACTTGATAGCGGCCTGGCTGGAAATCACCCAGCCTACCCGCAGCCCGGCCATGCTGTAGGTCTTGGAGAAGCTGCTGATGCACATGATGTTGTCCAGGTCCATGGAGCAGTTGAGCACACTGGCAAAGTCATCGTCATCAAACAGCATGTGGTCGTACACCTCGTCGGCGTACACCTGGATGCCCCGGTAGGCACATTCTTCCAGGATGGTCTCCACGGTACTGCGGGGGTAAACCGCGCCGGTGGGGTTGTTCGGGTTGTTCAGGATAAGCGCGAAGGTGCGCGAGCCCATGGCCCGGATCACTTCGTCCGGGTCCAGCTGGTGGTCGTTCTCTGCCCGGGTCGGGATGAACTTCACCTCGCCCCCGGTCATGCGGATCAGTGGCGCGTATAGCAGGAACGACGGGTCCGTCACGATGAACTGCCGCCCCGGGGCCGACGTGGCGGAAATGGCCAGGTACATGGCCTCGGTGGCACCGCTGGTCACCAGGATGTTATCGCGGGTGAGTTTGCGGTTGTATCGCTTGCCGTAGTAGTCCCGCAGCGCTACCAGCAACTCCGGCAGGCCGGCATCCATGGTGTAACCGGTCTGGCCGGCGTTCAGGGCATCCACATAGGCGTCGATAATATGTTTCGGCGTTGGCAGGTCCGGCTGGCCGATGGAAAGATGGATTACATCCTTCATGGTGGCTGCCATATTCACAAGGCGGCGAATGCCGGATACCGGGATGGCCTGCATGGCCGGGTTCCAGCTGGCCTTCGCCTTACGGTACTTCATTTTCCGCGGCTTGGACTCACCTGTGTCCTTGTTCACCGGGTCTGCCATATGCACCTCCACGCATCAGGAAATAAAGGCCTGATTGCAGCGTAGTCACGAAAAATGAGAGGTACAAGGAAACCGCCAACATTGACCCCGGCCGGCCCCGCTACCAGACTATAAAAAGACCATTAAACGCCTTCAGCAATCTCCGGAGTTGAAATGACCGAATCCCACCAACCGGTTATCACTGTTCTGACCGCCCCGGGCGAAGATGCCCCGGCCGGCATCGAAGCCGTCAAGGCACGGGCCGAAGTGCGCTTTGCCTGGGACGAACAAACCCTGCGGGACACCCTGCCCGGAACCGACGTGATGATGGTGACCGACTTCCGCACCGAAGCGCTGGAAGCCGCCTGGCCCGCCGCAGACCGCCTGCAATGGATTCACGCCACCAGTGCCGGGGTAGATGCCCTGATGTTTCCGGCGTTGATCAAGAGCGATGTTATCGTCACCAACGCCCGGGGTATTTTCGACCGCACCATTGCCGAATATGTATTGTGCAGCATTCTGATGTTCGCCAAGGACTTTCCCCGCTCCATCCGCCTTCAAGACAAGCACCAGTGGCAGCACCGGGATACCGAGCGGGCAGAAGGCAAGCAGGTGCTGGTGGTGGGCGCGGGCTCCATCGGCCGGCAGATCGGCCGGCTGGTGAAGGCCATCGGCATGCACCCCCACGGCATTGCCCGCACGCCCCGAAAGACAGACCCGGATTTTGAAGCGGTGCACGGCAATGACGAACTTTATGACCAGCTTCGGCACGCGGATTTTGTGGTGATTGCAGCACCGCTGACGCCCCAGACCGAGGGGTTGTTTGATACCAAGGCCTTTGCGGTGATGAAGAAATCTGCCCGCCTGATCAACATTGGCCGTGGGCCGATTGTGAAAACCGGGGACCTGGTGAAGGCGCTGGATGAAGGCGAGATTGCCGGGGCGGCGCTGGATGTGTTCGAGGAGGAGCCGTTGCCGTCTGATCATCCGTTGTGGGAGCGGGAGAATGTGATTATGACGGCGCACATGGCGGGCGATTTCATCGGCTGGAAGCGGGCGCTGACCGATCAGTTTCTGGAGAACTTTGACCGGTGGCACCAGGGGGGGGAGCTGTTTAACCTTGTTGATAAAGAGCTCGGGTATGCGGGGGACAAGAAATAACGTGGTTATTCCTCAATCCGTTTTATAGCCCAGCATCTTAAACGCTGGAAAATAAAATCGGCGGCAAGTTTCTCCTGTTCCAGGCGAGGCTTTGCAAAATCTCCTTGTCGCAGTTTATGAAATAGGCGACTTTCCTGTTCTTCTAAGTAGGCCGGAGGGGCGTCAACCGAATTCGGTTCATCAACCATTCGAGAAGTGAATTTCTCCACCACTTGCTCGTCCATCATGATCGACTCAATATTTTTACATCGACGGCGAGCATCGCTGAGGATAGCGAAGCCTTCTGAGTCTATATCGCCCCAGTACCCCACGTTTTTTGCTTGGAGCCATGGAGCGGAAAGCCAGGAAACGTTTTTACCGCCCCCAAACACCGCGATAGTGTTGTCGAGCGGCGGCAAACCAAGGCCGGATTGAACATTCTCTACAACCAGAATGTTGCTAGCCGGAAGCTCTACAGCTAATAAAGTAGCGGTGTCCATTTGCAGAATTGGAAGGCCACCCAAAGCAGTTTGGGAGCTGTCACATAGCGGACGTACAAACAACCAACCTTTTGGGTTTTCGATACATGTCAGCCAAGCCAAAAGTCCGCCTGACGCACTAACCTCCCCACGCCAAAGAACATCCAGCAAGCATTCGATAAGATGGAGATTCTGCTCCACGAATTTCGTATCAACCTGAGTGAGCGGAAGTGCTCGCAGGTATCGGCCACCTCCCAAACCCGCTTTGAGTTGCGGCACCAACCCGACCAGCAGCCCCAACTCATCCTCAGTAAAACTTGTCAGCGCCTCAAGGTTATCCACCAATGCAGAGAATAGTCCACGCTGAATCTTTTCATCTTGGGCAAAAGGTTGCGCAAGGATATTCCCAATTCGTCGCTCCCAATTTCCTAATGCAGTTTGCTCTTGCTCTCCCAGTAATTCGGCTAGTGTCCCAATGTCCGCGACACGGAAACGAACTGGCACCCTCTGGACGGACAGTTGACGGAAGCTCTGGCTTTCCCATTGAACGCAGCCCTGATTCGGGAACGCTCTCCATGCTGAAACGAAACGATGAAAGTGTTCCAGGTCTGAAACAGCTTCTTGTCCCCGTGGTGGCTTGAGGCTAACACTGACGGGGAATGGCCTTTCGCCTTTAAGCCGGGCCTTTAGTGCTCGTCGCTGATACCATTCTTTCTCCCGAAGGCGCTCAATGACCTCTCTCGGCATCAGCCCCCAACTACGATCACTCATCAATCCCAATTCCCAATGACTCCGCGTCACCCATAACCGACAAGCGCTTTGCCTCTGCAAGCTTTTGATCAATTTCCTGCCACGTCAGCTCACACAGGCGGCTCTCATGATTTTCGGCATCGCGCTCAGCGATTAACAGTGAACGGGCTGACTCTCGGGCCAGGTTAAGATTCTTATAGGGAGTGATCAGATTGACATGGATATGCAGCTCCTTGAAAACCTTCAGCACGCGACGGCTCACAGACTCGGCAGTGTTAGAGAAGGCTTCGTCCAGAAACACCGTGCTGTAAACAGGCCGGTCATAGCCATCTGGCGTCAGGACATAGGCCAAGCTCGCTGCCACAACCATTCCTGCAAACGACTCCTTTTCGCCGCCGGATTTACCGCTGGACGACCTAAGTACGTCGCGAATTTCCAATGTAGTGGCGTCCACTTCCTCCGCGAAGAACGTCATCTGATAGCGTGGGTCCAGCAAGCGCAAGCTCTCCAGCGAACCTGAAGTTCCCGATGAGCTGGCTTTATCAAGGATAGAAACTACGTCTGATAGGGCATTGAAACGCCCCTCGTGGTCGTCACTGGTTACCTGGCCTAGAACATTGCGAAGCTTGCGCTCAAAATCCACGACATGAGGATACCTTTCTTTACTCGTACCCAGTTTCAGATAACTACCCACACGGAATTCGGTGCGGCGAAGAACCTCATTGATCGTGTCGATACGTTCCAGGATATCCTCACGATCGGCACTCAGCTTATTATTGATGTTTGCGAGCGACTGAGTGGCATGCTTGTTCAGGCGTTCCCTGAATTGGTCCACCAACACCGGAAGGCCCTCGGTCTCCAGCTGATTCAGGTATTCGAGATAATCATCTAGCGCATCCAGACCTGTCGGCCAATCCACAACAACCGGCAACCACTGGTCCTTGCCTCTAAACGCCCCCATAATATTGTTGGCCCGATTCGATGCAGTGCTGTGGCGGGCCTGCTCTTTATTGATCAATGAATCCAGCTCTTTCTCAACTTCTCCCTGTTGATAGGCCTGATCTAGAGTGATCGGCCCCACACGCTTATCCAGCAATCCTCGACACTCATCGGTCATACCCGGAGATGCGGCTTCCTGCGCTTGCTTTAGCGTTTGTCGCGAGATCTTCAGCTGATTGTCCACTCCTCCCAATTTACTTTTTACTTCTCCAACTTCGTGCTGAATTCTCTGCCTTACCAGCTTCGCGTCTTCCCATCGGCGTTTTGCTTCGGCCAAATCTCCTTGCGAAGCCTCAATCGCCTGTAAATCCTCCTTCAACTGCTCGAGCTTGCCTTTCCAACGAGGTACATCGATTTCTTCCCAGCGAAGGGTATCCACACGTTCCAGGACCGTTTTGCGTCCGCTAACTTCATCCATCGCCTTTCGGGCTTTGGCAACATCGTCAGCCAGTTCTGTCACCCGCTGCTTGAGTTGGCCGAGATCGCTATTCAATATGGACAAACGACTTTTGTTGGAAAAACCAAGGCTCCATTGACGACGATCATCAATTCTGGATAGGTCTATTTTCTCGAACCGCCCTCGCTCCTTATGAATCAGTCCTTCCCGGGTCATTGAGAAGGGCGTGACATCCAGGTCCTCGGTGGTGTTCACGCAGGCCAGGTCAAACTTGCTGAGGTGATGTTTGAGCCAATCGCGATAAGGGTGTTGACGCCAATCCAGCTTTTTCAGAAAACCACTTTCCTTAAACTCTGGCGGCCGCTGGTTGCCAGACTTGTCATCAACGACCTGAGCACGAACGTGGAGGCCGGTATGCCGGGCATTAAGCCATCGGGTCACCATGGAGAAGCTATCTCCCGGCACCAGCAGCGTTGTTCGTAAACCTCCCAACGCTCGCTCAATAGCCCCTTGCCAGGGGCGCTCATGTTCCTGCACGTCAATTAATTCGCCCACGAAAATGAGTTCATCGGCAGACAGGCCAAGAGATTGCACCAACTCCTCACGTAGCCGCTGATAAGGATGGTCAATATTCGAATCCGGCCGCGCCTTGATTTCGCGAATGTCTGATTCAAGAACCCCGATCGCTTCTTGCGCTTTGCCAAGTTCTGCGCTGGTATCCGCAAAGTGGTCTTGGCTGGCCTCGGTTTTCTGGGCCATTGTCCCAAGGAGAGTTGCCACTGCCTTTTTGTTGCTAGAGAAGGCCTCTTCCGATAATAAATCAGACAGTCCAAGAACCCCCATATCCTGCTGATAGGCAGATGCCTTCTGGCTCACTTCGGCAAGCTTGCCTGATGACTGGAGGATATCCTTTTTGAGTGACTCGACCTTTTCACCGCCATGCTTCAAATACTCCCCATGACGGCGTTCGACTAAAGCCTCTGCCTCCTGCTCCTCCCCCGCGAGACTCTCTAACTTCTCCTGCAGTTTCTCAACTTCAGCTTTAAGTGCCTCCACCTGAACCGACCACAACTGTGCGAGCACTTCTCCGAAGTAAATCCCCAGATGCTCTTTTTCCAGACGAAGCCTCTGCAATGCCTGCTCGGCTTGGCGAAGTGTTTGTGACAGGTCAGGCAAAGGGCTCAAGTGCTCTACCTGCGCCCGGGTATCCACCAGCCGGTCATGTGTTGCCACCAGATCGCCAAACTCCTCAACAACCTTTTTGGCATCCTCCCGGATGGTGCTGGGCTCCAGAACCAATTCGCGTATCAATTTGGTCAGGTCATCAATCTTTTTGAGCCCGAGGGCCCGTGACAACAGAGCCGGGGCATTCTTGTTTTCCATAAACAAGAGTTTTCGGTACAGCTCCTGGTAATCCGAAAACCGGTCATCACAACAGGTGATAAGAGGGTCATTGCGTAACATTTGCTTCAACGCGGTGACACTCCCCTCGCCAAAGGCTTCCAGCAACTCTTTCAATTCGAGGTTACGCCTTGAAACGGCATAAACACGCTTTACCTCACTTAGTGAGTTGGACGCCTGTGTTGTCCAAAACAATGCCGCCAACGTAATCACCGAATCATCATCAGCGCGATAGAGTGCCCTCAGCCCGGTGACAACAGCTTTTTCCCGCTTGCTTTTGACTCTGGTGCCTGAGCCTTCGTGAGCCGCCCCAAAACTACCCCGCATGTAAGAAAGCAAAGAGCGATCTGTGCGGTCACCCTGCGCCGCAGCCACATTGAAGGTCGCCCTCCCAGCCGGAAGTAACAGGGCCATCAGGCCGTCCACAAACGTCGATTTACCGGAGCCGTTGTCGCCCGTAATCAACGTACCTTCCGGATCGATCCTTGCCGTGTGCAATCCTTCAAAAGAGCCCCAGTTATAGACGCTAAGCTCCGCCAGACGAATCTGCCCCTGCCGGAAAAATGTATCGCCGTACCGCTCCATGCTGGTCATACCTTAAAGCCCTCCCAGCAAATCATCTTGGCTCGCCCGGGACTCATCCGATACCGAATCGAGATGAAGCGCTGCATCAACCTCAAGGTTTTCCTCCTCAGCCAATCGCAGATACTCGTTCAACATGGACTCAAGAAAGGCGGCATCCACCACATACCGAATGATAGGCGTAATCTCATAACGATCCTCTGCTCCCCGGGCTGCAGCCAGGATTTTTTTCTGTGTCAACTTCTGAACAGCACCGTTGAGCTTCTTGCGATCTGCTTTAGCGTGATTCGTTAACGGCAAAAAGGGTGTGAGATAGGACTCCACCCGTTCAAGATCGACCGTAATTTTCTGCTCACCGGCCGATTCCCGTTCCTGATAATGGCGGCGGAGTACCAACAGCAAAAGGGTGTCATAGAGGGAAAGGGTGCGCTTTGAAATCAGTGAAACTGGCTCGCCGTCAATGGAGATATCATCCTCATCCGTCTCATTCAGGGCGACAAATGCAACTCCGGCTTTCTCATCCAAAATCAATCGCAGGTAAACTTCAGCCAGATGGCGGCGGATCTGGGATTCATACCTGCAAAGGCTCTCAAACACCTTGGGTTTCTGTGTGCCAATGACCGCACCCTGCCGCATCAAATAAACCAAGACCCGCCTCGCCTCATGAGGCAACTCTAAGCCTCCGTCGGAGTCACCTCCGGGCGCGTCAATTGCCTCCGCCTCCTCATCGGAGTTACTGTCCGTGCCCTTTTCCAGGTCAGGAGAGGGACTGGAAGGGAAATGGCTGTCACTTTGGCCCCGCACTCTGTCAAAAAAACTGGGATTCGCAGAGTTCTCTTTGTTATCCGTCATATCAGCACCTATAGCACCAGCTCATCCCGATTTGTGGGGAACAGTTCCGCACTCAACATAAAGGTTGGTACGGTCGCTTGAAGCTTTGCTCCGTTTTTGTCAGTAAATTGCACTCGCTCCACATCGTCTAGCTGCGCCGCGTTGACGGACTTGGCCACCCTCACGTATGCAACAAGTTCTTCAAGCCCGGCGTTTATCGGGTAATGCCGCAGCAGCCCTGCGATGGTCATAGGTCCGTTAGCAGCCAAAGCTTGATAAACTTTTTCAGCGACCTCACGAATCCGAACCGTTTCCAGGCTTTCGAGGATCTGCTTGCTGGGCTCTCGCGTATTCTCGCGAGCTAGCACACCGCGAGTATCAAGTTTCTCGTCCGGACTACGGAGGCGCATGGTTTCAGGAGAGGCTATTTCAAGTGGCCCGACAGACAGGGATAACAGGGTTTCCGTTCGCAAATTCACCCCTCCATCCCGCAAAGCAACAGCGACCTTCTCCAGCCTGGATAACAGTTGGTCAACCGCGCGATTTTCACTAGCCGCACCGCTCTCTACGTAGGCTCTCAGACTCTCTTCAGTTCTCCGGCGCACCTGGAAGACCCGATCGCTTTCCCGGCCCAGCTCTCGCATAAGATGGGCGAGAAACTGCCGTTGGGCCTGCGATAGCTGCTCTGCAATGGGCTGATTCAGAATACCGTGAAGTTGGTCACGCAATTCAGTTTGCCGATTCTGGTCGCACAGTAACTGGAAGAAACTCTCGAAGGCACTGCCCGCATCGGTCGAAGACAACAGCGCTTCTTTTTCCATTACCGAAAGCAGCACCTCACCCCGTGTGGCACCGCCTTCAATCAACTGGATTCGCAACGCCTTGTCCAATTGCCGGATTTCATCTTCTACGCGACGAAAATCACCGGTCAGTACCGAGGCAAGCTGATACACCTCGCGAATGCGTTCACGTTGCTGCTTTTCACTGAGTTCCTTAACGACCCCCGCTCTGAGGTCGGCGATTTCCCGTTCAAGTTCTGCTTTCTTGTGTTCCAGCAAAGTGACCCGCTCGTCAACATTGGGGCTGATAGCGACGGCAAGATCCCGGACGGCTTCCTGCACAATTCTCAGGTGGGAGGCGGTAGTGCCGGAGGTTCGTTCATCAAGGTTTCGACAAAAACGCAGCGCCGTTTCGCTAGCATCTGTCTTGGTAAGATTGTCGTCCAGCTCACGCAGCCAGCCCGAGGCAATCCACTGATTTAGATAGGTATTGGCTGCGGTCTCGGTTGGCCAGATACCGAGCTCCCGCAGACGATTTATTTCAGCATCAAGGCGTATGCGGGCTCGGCCAAAGGGAACTTCACTGTCCTCCGCAAACAAATCCGAGATAAAGGCGAGGATGTAAGGGGCATTATCTGCGCGCAGCAGCTTCCATGCCGCACTCTCTGCATAGAGGCGATTGTATTTTGCCTGCAATCCCTGAAAGCTCATTGCGCATTCCTGTTAACTAAATGGCCGTCACCTCAGCCACCGAAGCCGCCACTTTGTAGTCCACATCACCCAAGGCTTCAAAGTGCGCTTCGCCACAAAGAATCTTAAGATTCTCCTCCAGGCGGCGCTTGTCGCTGTCGTGGGTGGATTTGGTCTCACGAATCAGATACACCTTGCGGTCTTCCTCCAGCACCACGGCCCAATCCGGATTGTAGTCGCCCACCGGCGTAGGAATGGTGAACCAGCGAGGTAACTTGCAGAAGAACTTGACGTTCTCCGCGCCATCGAGCGCCTGTGCGGTCATCCGCTCAATGTGGGAATCACACTCGATGTAATCATAAGGCGTTTGAACCTGGACGCCCCGGTTGCCATGTTGAACCTGATAGGAACGGTCCAGATAGGCTTCCAGCTCCGGCTCATTGAACAACTCCATCTTGAAATGTTCGCCGGCCAGTTTCTCGTAGCGGATGCCATCGACTAACAGTTCATCCAGCGCTTTCTGAATTTGCCGCGCTGCTTCGGTGATAAACCCCTGCGGGTTAGTCTTGAACTCACCCAACCGCTTGCAGTTGCGGATAATCGTCAGCAGCGTACCCCGGGTCAGATGGGTGCGCTCCTGCAAGGCACCAATCAGGTCCGGCAAGACCTCATGGGAGCTGACGTAGCGCTCTTTGGTGGTGGATATCTGCCGGTCACTGCCAAAGCCAGCGTCCGTCAGTTTGGCCTGGGTATGATCAATGGTGAGCGTCACCGGCTTGACCACCGGCATGTACTGGAGCTTGTGGCTGGCCAGGTCGATGAGTTGCTGAGTATCAAACCGGATGGAGTAGCGGGTTTTCTGACTGATCTTGTCCCACAGTGTTTTGAAGTCCGGGTTCAGCTCCACCCGCTTGTTGTAGGTAACGGCTGTCCGTTTGCGGGCGTCCTGCACCCGGCCCGCAAACATAAAGCTGCGCAAGCGGTCGATAATCTCGCTTTCCAGCGGCTGGTACTCCGGCGGCACTTGCAGCTGGAAGTACATGTCGTCCGGCTGGAAACGGGCGGTGAGGTCACCTTTGGCATCCAGGTAGCCCTCCGCCTTCAAGGCCTGCCAAAGATGCCGGGACTTTTCCTGGCCCAGGGTTTCAGTGTCATTAATCGCCAGCGGTGCAAAGGCGATGGCGGGTACCCGGCCAAACTTAAAGCCACCGCCGATGTCCTTCTCCATTTCCGTTTGCAGATTCTTCGCGTATTCCTCAAAGGATTCACTGGCCACGACGGTAAGGCGATTGACCTGCGGGTCATATACGCGGTCGCCATTGGCATCCACAGATAAGCGCAGACCACGACCAAGAGTCTGGCGCCGCTCCTTTTCACTGCCAAACTCACGTAGCGTGCAGATCTGGAACACGTTGGGGTTATCCCAGCCCTCTTTTAGCGCCGAATGACTGAAGATAAAACGCAAGGGCTCGGCATCGTCCAACAGCCGCTCCTTGTCTTTCATGATCAGCTCGTACACTTCACCATCACTGACGGTGGTGCCGCTGGTGTCTTTCAGTTCCACCACCTTGCCGCGCTTCTTCACCTCGGCAAAATAGCCGTTGTGCACCTCCTCCACGTCCCGCCTGGGCAGGTCGCTGAACAGCGGGCTCGCAGCCAAATCCCGGTAGACTTCTTCAAACCAGCGGGCCAATTTGCCGTTCTGCCGGTTACCGTGTTCATCGTAGTAACGGTAATTAGCCACCTTGTCGATAAAGAACAGCGACAGCACCTTCACATCCAGGCCCTGCTTTTGCAGGTTACGCTCCTTCTTGAAGTGCTCTTCCACCGTCTGGCGGATCTGCTCTTTGAGTACATCGTCATGGATGCCGTCTTTCTCCTGCTCCGGCTCCAGAGTCGCGTTATTGGCAAAGCGCACATATTCCGCGCCGGGCTCCGCGTATATCTCATCCACCACATAGCCCTGATAACCGGGATGGTTGGTGTGGTCGGACAGGTCCGTGCCCTGCTTAAGCTTGACGGTCTTTTCCTTGGTGCCGTTAGGCGTATCTTCGAAAATCACCACCGAGGCAGACGGTGTCTTGGCTTTGCCGCTGTAGCCAATCTGACTCAGCTTCAGGTAAGTCTGGTTCACATTGCTCTGGGACTGGATGGACGCCACCGAGATCTGCTTCACCAGCTTCATGTCGTAAGCTTTCACCGGGCCGAGCTGGTACACCACGTTGTAGGGGTTGCGGTGGGTGGCGGAATAACGCAGGGCGAACAATGGCTTCAGGTGATTCACCGCCCGGCGGGCCTTGGCAGTGTTATCCACCGACTGCGGCTCGTCGATGATCAGCACCGGCCGCACGTCCTGGATGAATTCGATGGGCTTGACGCCCGACATCCGGTCCTGCTCCCGGTGAATCACCGAGAGCTTCTTGATCTGCTCAGGCGTCAGGCTGTCGTAACTGTCCACATCCCCGGCGTCCCGCTGAAACGCCTGGATGTTGATCACCATAATCTGCAGCGTGTTGGCGGTGGCAAACTGGCGGACCTTGGACAGATCTTTGGCGCTGTATACGTAATGATCGAAAGGCGCGTTGTTGTAAAGGCTGCGGAAGTGTTCCTTCATCATGGCCAGAGACGACAACACGCCCTCCCGGATGGCCACCGACGGCACTACAATAATGAATTTGCGAAAGCCCAGGCGCTTGTGCAGTTCGAATATGCTGCGCAGGTACACGTAGGTTTTACCGGTGCCGGTTTCCATCTCCACCGAGAAATTGGGGAACGGGTAGTCATCCCCTGCTTCAAACAAATGTGGGGATTTCTCAATGAAATTCTGCTCCTGCACCCGGTGCAGGTTATCCAGCAGTTTGTCCGGGTCCAGTGCCAGGGTGTTGGCGATGCCCAGCTTGCGATAGGGTTCACCAGCGGTGGACAAGCCCTCGAACACCGACAGCGTGGATTCGATAGCGTCTTGCTGGTAATCGAGATTGGGGTTGAACTTCAGTTTCAATGCGCAGCTCCGGCTTCCTCGGCTGGGTTCAGGTACTGCATCAGATCACCGCGGCGGAATGTGGCCGAAAGCTGCTGCAACGATATCTCCCTTTCGCCATACAGAGCCATCAGCGCCTCGGAAATCTGATCCTGTGCGCGATGCTGGAATTCATCAAACTGGCGATTCAGGCGGTCCTGCAACGCCTGATAGTTCCGATGGCTGACCTCGGCCAGTGCAACACCTTCGGCTTCCAGCAGATAATCTCCCACCAACATGGCCTTGTAGTGAGAGGCATAAGGCAGGAATACCGGGGGATTGGCCTGCTCCGGGCGCTTGCGTTCGTTCTCCACCAATCGGAAGATCAGCGCAGCCAATATGGCCTGTGCGGAGTTCAGGTTGTCGAACACTTCCTCGTAGAGTTTTCCGAACAGCTCCTTGCGCCGGAACTTGGCCTGGAACGGCTTACGGCGCCAAACTGCCAGCACTGCTTCAGCCACCACGGAACTGGTCAGCTCGTCACTCTTCACCGAAGTATCGTCCCGCTTCCGACGATAACTAAACCCCAGGTCCTTCATACCCAACTCCAACCGACGCTGCTGCTCGTCATTAGCGCGCAAATCTCTCAGATCCACCGGGTTCTGACTGTTAGTGGCGTAGGTAATGTCCTGCACGAATTCTTTATCGTCTTCCGCAAGTTCATATAACCGCAGCAGAACGTAGGTCTCCGAGAAATCCCGCAACAGGTCAGGGTCGTTGAGGGTCTGCTGGATGGTTTTGCAGGTTTGGCCACCATTGATGATCTGAATGCCTTCCAGCTTGAGCTGGTAATCCCGGCCCTGCAGGGCGTTGTGTCGGAACTTCCGGCAGATCATGGTGATGCCATTGTTGAAGAAGTAGAAATTCTTGCGCCGGCTATCGTCCACCAGAGTATCGTGAATGGCCGTGTTCACCCGGTTACGGTTCATACCCAGATAACGGCGGATGTTCCGCTCCAGCAACTGATCACCATGCCGATTGAATAGGTCGGCGATATCCTGAATCGCCACTTTGCCGATCAGCACCCGACGGTAGTTGAAGTCCTCAATCACGGCTTCGCCTCGCAGTGGCAAGGAATCGTCCACCGATTTCTGGTTCTGTAGTACCCGCACAATGTCGTTGTGGTTCAGGTGCACCCAGTTAACCTGAGAGGGAGAGAATCCCGCAGCTTCGATCAGTTTCTGGGCGCTATCGTTCCAGCGATCCCCGTTGTTGCAAAGCACCATCTTTACCACAGGGATATACCCGTCCCGAATCAGAGACCGCACCTCTTCTATACGAGGTTTCAGCCGGTCATTCATATCGAGCACTTTGGCTGGGTCAAACAGTGTGCCAATGGTCTGAATGGCTGCCTTCACGCCATTTTCTGGAAAATGAGCCACGCCACTCAGATCTTTGTGTTTGTATTTGCCTTGAAACAAAGTGACCTGAAATTCGCCATCTTCCACATCGCCCACGTAAAGCACATCCACGCCGGCATCGCCGCCACCCTCGGTGAGGTACTCTGCGGCCTCTTCCAGTGGAATGCCCAAAGCGGTGGCTGCACTGAGCAACACGAATGCGGCAGACTTTTTCTTCTGTGGATCGTTACCTGCTGGCAGCAGGTCGCTATTGGCGCTGACAATGCCGTCCAGTCTCTGATCGATGATGCTTGCGTTAATGTCCATGGGCGCTCCTGAGCCTGACGATGCGGTTCAAACCGTTTTGAAATCGATCTGATCGATTTTTTCCTTGCCCTGATTAAAGGCCTCAAAAGTTTTCACGGCGTTGGTTTTGAGCTGGTCGTTGCCGTGGAAGGCTTTGTCCAGGCAGATAAACTGGCCGGGGGCCTTGGCCAGCACAGCGTCGATCAGGGGCTGATCGATCTCGTCTTCCAGATGCATCAGCAGGGTGCCTTCGGCCACGGAGAACAATTTGTGGCCCGCCAGCGCAATCTGTTCAACTTTTTCCGTGGGCATCACACCGGCCTTGATCAGCAGTTCGTATAGCAGATCTTCCTGGCTGGCGTTGGGGTCGATGTGATCGACGTTGAGCTCCATTTGTTGGAGGAGTTCTTCATCAGAAACGTCTTTGGCAGGGGCCTGCCAGAGTTTGAAGTTGCTTTGGTTGAGTTTGAGGACTTTGAAGCCCCCAACACGACAGACACCGTCGCCAAGCTCCAACTGTCCCGCAGGTGCGCCGCCATTCAAGACCCTGCGCAGGCGCTCCTTACTCACAGACGCAATATTCATCGGCAAATGGTTGCTTTGACAGAATAGCCCTGCGGGCGAATCCAGATCTATCTTTTCGGGAAGCTGGACCAAGACATAATTAATGCTGACATTCCGCTCGAGAGAGTGCGCAACTACCGCATGTCCAGTTGTGGCAGAGCCAGCAAAAAAATCAAGAACAATGTCACCGTCGTCGACGGTCAATTGCAGCATCCTTCGAATTAGCCTTGTAGGCTTCGGGTTGTCAAAAATGTCACTTGATCCGAGTATTTTTTTGATTTCTTTAGCCGAACTCTGATTATCCCCGACTTCTGAATTGCTCCACCACGTCCACGCGTTAACACCCTCAGACTCGGACAAAAACTTCTTAAGTCGAGGTCGGGCGTTGCCATCCTTGCCGAACCATAAGCGATTGTCTGCATACAGCTCATCATATGTTTTCTTCGCCAAAGCCCAACACCTGCCGTCCGGTGGCGGATAAGACTTTCCTGATGGGGTAATGACTTCAAAAAATTGATCTTTAGTAGCGTGGCCAGTTTGGCCTGTCAGGTCGACCGATGCCCAAGGCCCTCGCGGATCATTATCACGGTTCTTGTATTCAGAACTGCGGGTGTGCGAAAGAGGAAGCTTCTTAAGCAACTGCTGGCCTAACTCACTTCTCACATAGACAAGCACGTAATCATGGGCCGCTCCGAGATTAAATCTTGAATCTGGAGACGTACGCTTCTGCCAAACGACAGAAGCAATAAAATTCTCCTCTCCAAAAATCTCATCACACATCCGCCGCAGGTTTTCCACCTCGTTGTCGTCGATGGAAATAAAGATCACCCCATCCTCCCGCAGCAGGTTGCGGGCCAGGTACAGGCGGGGGTACATCATATTCAGCCACTTGGTGTGGAAGCGGCCTTCGTTGGCGGTGTTGGTGGAGAAGGTGCGACCTTCGCTGTCTTTCAGGCCGGCGTATTGCAGGTAGGTGTCCAGGCTCTCGCTGAAGTTGTCCGGGTAGATGAATTCCTTGCCGGTGTTGTAGGGCGGGTCAATGTAGATCATCTTAACCTTGCCATAATAGCTCTTCTGCAGCAGTTTGAGCACTTCCAGGTTATCGCCTTCGATAAACAGGTTCTCGGTGGTGTCGAACTCCACCGACTCCTCCCGGCAGGGTTTGAGGGTGGCGGTGGTGGGCTGCTGGATCAGCCGCAGGCAGTCCCGCTTGCCGGGCCAGTCCATGCCGTAACGTTCCCGGCGACTGTCGAAGAGGTCGGTGAACTCACCCAGTTCCGCTTTCAGGCGCTCCAGATCAATGGTTACCTTCAGCTCACCCTGATCATTGCGGGTTTCGGTGAAAATGCCCGGGAACAGTTGTTCGAGTTCTTTGCGGCGCTGCTCGGCAATGTCCAGGGACTGGCCGTTCATCTGGGTGTCTGTCGAAGAAGTGTCCGGGTTGGTCATGGTACGGCGGTGTCCTTGATCATTGCGAAAAATGGAGAGCTAACGGCGGCAATGCTGGTGTCAGTCTTTCGGCGGTTTGTTAGGGTAATCCGCCAGCTCCCAGAAGGAGCGTTTGCGCCAGTGCCGGGTTTGCAGGCCGTGGATGAAGGCCTGGGCATCCTCCAGCCCCTGGTAATCGTCAATCGCCTTATCCAGCGCCAATAATTTATGAAAACAGCCGGCGCCGTGGCGATACGCACGGGTGTAGCCACGCCCCAAGAGATCCGTCAGTAGCGCACGGTAGCACACCACTTGCGCGAGCGGCCTGTGTTCTTCGGCAAAAATTTTCGCCCAGTTTAGCAGGGTACCGTAATGGACCGAGGCGAATTGCTCGGGTTCGGCCAATAATATCGCTTCGGCCCGCTGGGGGTTTCCTACCAGCAGCAACATGGCAACCCACTCGTCGGGTGCGACCTTGTCAGTTGACAGGTTTTCAACCTGACGTTGCAACTGGGGCTGCTCTTGATCACTGGCCATCAGCCACAGCGGTTCCAGAGTGTAGGTATGGGGCCTTTCAGTAAAATCCTGTTGGAGCTCCGCTTTCAACTGGCCGGTATCGCCGTTGCGCTTCAGCCAGAGGCGCCGTAGAGAGCGATAGCGGTTCTGGTCGCGTTGCCATTGAGGCTGTTCCAACCAGTAAGCGGCCCGGTCCAGATAGCCGATGGCCAGCGCAAATTCGATAATACGGCCCAGCTGCAGGGTATTGGGCTCCGGGCTGATAAGCAGGGTGGCCTGTTCGTACAGAGCCATGTCTTGCAGAGCTTCAGCCACCGATTTGATGCCGATGCAGGCATGGGCGGCTTCGGAATTATAGCGGTCTGGCTCCTTGGGGGATGCCAGTGCAGCCTTCGCATCCGCCTCAAAGTGAGCCGCCAACCCGCGAAGTTCCTGTTCGGCCAGTAACGGGGCGCTATTGGTGATGATGTCATCCATAACGCCGTACTCATTGTTATCAAAAAACGTCAGCACCTTTTGCGGCCAGTTTTCGGCATCCGGTTGTTGGTGGCGCAACTCAACCGCGATAACCAGCCATTGCCTGGTGGCGCCCCTGAAAATATCACCTACGTAGCCGTCAGAGTCGTCCACTCGCTGAAACGCGTCGTCCGCCAGCTCAAGAAAGGCTTCCGTCAGTTTCAAGGCAGTGTGGGCATCTTGCGGACGCAGCAGATTGTCGATGTCAGACAATACGGAAGATAAACGCTCGCTGAAATCGTAGCTGCTCCGGTAGTCATAAAATTCATCTTCGTCAGCAATCTGCTGCAACTGGGCGGAAATTGTTTCTATCAGTGCAGTGGCCCCATTATCGGCCCCCTGACCGGCGGCCAGATAACGATCGATAATGTCATCGACATGAGACTCTACCCCATAGACGGCACGGAGAACGCGAATCAGGTCTGGCTTTGACAGTCTGGTGGCTCGGTCTTCCAGTGTCATGGGCGATATGGCTCCTTCTTCGCTGCATAAATCGTGAGTTGAAGCTCCTCGCCCACCATTTTGTATTCCGGCCGCTTGCCTGAGAGTTTTTCGGATTCGTTGAGAATCACCGGCACGCCCTCACCCCGCTTGTCCATCATCCGGGAGCGGTTGATGGTGGGGTGTTCGTAGGGGCAGCGAGCCAGCAAGCTGGTGATCAGCTGGTTGCGGGAGGCCTGTCGGGCCATGAGTTCGTCCACTTCCATGGTGTTGACCAGAGCTCCCGGTGAGCAGAATACCAGCCGATCGGCAAACATGTGCAGGCGAATGTGAGCGCCGTAAATGTCGTAATCTCGGTGGGCGACAGCGTTAACCAACGCTTCGAAGATGGCGGTCAGGCTGTATTGGGGGATGTCTTCCCGGCCCAGCAGTTTGCGGGCAGCCACGCGCTGGTTTTTCTCGACAAAGGCCAGGGCTCCGCTGATTTGTTGGTCCAGAGGGCCAGTAAAGTCCATAGCGTCAATTTGTTGGTCCGCATCGCGGTCGTCGCCCGCGTAACAGACGGACTGAATGTAGGCGTTGGGAAGCCAGTTGACCGGGCTCGGGGTGCCCAAAAGAACACCGGATACACTCAGTTTTTCATTCCCATCATCATCGTCCACCAGCATACGGAGCTTGCGAAGCTGGGTTCTTTCCGGCTGGCCTTCTTCGCGCAGGAACTTGCGGTAGAGGCTCGGGTCCAGATCTTCGTAACGGGTGCCGGGCACCGGGCGTTCGTCCAGCCAGATCAACCGGGACTGGCTGCGCTGCATCATCAGCCGTGCTAGATATTCCTGCTTCATCGGCTGTTTGGATTCGGCCACACGATGAAAATAGCGTCCGTTACTACTGTGGACGAACAGGCTCTTCTCGATATCCACGTGAAGCACGTTTTTCATGTCACCGTGTTCGTCAGGCAGTTCGAGCAACCGGGTAGCAATGGGTAGTGGCGGTTCTACGTTGTCGGTGGCGGCATCTTTTACCCGTTTCTGCACCGCCTCGAGCATATCGGTGGGAATGCCGGTGATTTCACGGGTTTTGTCGTCCACACCCAGAACCAGGTAGCCGCCTTTCTGGTTCGCAAAAGCGGCCATTTCGTCGGCCAAATCTTTCTGGTCCGGACCTTTGATTTTGCTGCCGCGGATTTCAACCCGCTTGAACTCATAGCCGGAATCTTCGCCCAGACGAATCTGGTACAACAGGTCTTTAACCAGTTTTTCTCTATCCATGATCTTCTCTGGCCTGTATCAGTGGGTGAGTGTCCAGCGGGCGGTAAACAGCTCTTTGATCTCGCACGTCAGTTCCAGCTTTTCGCTCACTTCGTCCAACAGGCGGTCTTCCTCGTGCTCAATGGCTTTTTTGGAGTGGTGGTATTCTGCCAGAGCGTCGTCCCGCTTGCGTTCCAGTTTGCGAAGCTCTTTTTTAGCCTGGATTTTTTCAGCCGTGGAGGCCAGTTGTCTCGCCTCTTTTTTGTAGGCGCGGATCTGCTCATCCAGCTCATCAACCGTGGCCATGAGCGCTTTACGGCGGTCCTGAGCCCAGCGTTCAAGCTTTTCGGACTCCTGTTCCAGGTAATTATCGAGCTCAGCTTCTGTTTCGGCCTCGGCTGCTTTTACAATCTGCGATTTCCAGTCTGCAAAGAGTTCCTCCGGAATCGAATCTGAAAGGGTCTCTGCGCGAGCGGGCACAGACATCAGATGGTCGGCGTTTTCTAATGTCAGCTTCTGGCCGTCATCCGTTTGAGCCAGAACCACCAAACGAGTGCTCTTTGTTTTTCCTTTATTGTAGGTAAACCGTATTTCAAACGCGGTGAGTACGCCAGACTGACCGATGTACTCTTTCAGCGCGGCATACTGGCCGTGGAGCTGACCGTAGTGGAACACCAAATGCGCAGGCTCCGGATCTCGGCTTTTGGCCCTGTGCACCAGATCCCAGGCCAGATAATGCTCAGTGGCCTGTAAACGGAAAAATTCGGAGTCGTTCTGCTCAGCCAGTGGCCAGCTCAGGTCATAGCGCTGATTGTTGAGGTAGAAATGGTTGGTGTTGAATCTGGCCTCCGGCAATTCCGCTCGGGCCAGATCCATGAGGACCTGTTCATATTCCTGCAGGAAGTCGTTGCTCTGATCCCGACGGGTTTTAAGCGCTGACACGACATCCCGGTCGAAATTGTTCAGCAGAGCTTCCCGTGCTGCTGTCTCCCGAGCGGCCAGGGTGTCTTCCAGGGATTTCTGAAGTTGGTCAAACTGGTACTCGATTTCCTGATCGGTACGGCAATTCTGATAAATTTCGTAGATGCGGCGTTCGATATCGATGCTACCCTCGATCGCTCCCAGCACCTCATCTGAAGCACCAAATACACCTTCAAACAGTTTGAGTTTTTCATCCAGAAGCTGAAACACCCGGCGATCCGCCGGGTTCTTGCGGTTTACGAAGTTAACCACCACCACATCATTCTTTTGCCCGTAACGGTGGACCCGGCCAATGCGCTGTTCAACCTTCTGGGGATTCCAGGGCAAGTCGTAGTTGATCAGCACGGAGCAGAATTGCAGGTTAATACCCTCACCGCCGGCCTCGGTAGAAATCAAAATATCAGCCTTGTCACTGCGGAACCGATCTACCAGTGCAGCTTTCATATCAGCGGGTTTCGAACCGCTGATACGTGCAGAACCTTTGTGTTCTTCCAGCCACGCCTGGTAAATGGCTTTGGAGCGAGTGTCGTTGTTGGAGCCGTTGAGTATGACGGTTCGCTCCGCGTAGCCACTGCTTTCCAGAAGATCATGAAGGTATCGTTGGGTCCGGCACGACTCAGTGAACACCACTGCTTTACGTTGCCCGCCGAGGCGTTCTGTCATGGTGAGGGCTTTTTCCAGCACCGTGAGCAGGGCTTGGCCCTTGGCGTTGCTGGTGATGCTCTGGGCCAGATTCCGAAATTCGGTGAGTTGGGCAATTTCCTGGCTCAATCTGCCCGAAGACCCGGAGGTCTCGTCATTGCTGGTTTCGCTGATGCCCTCCTCGTCCTCGCCGTTTTCGGACTCTGCCCAATCGTCTATTTCCTCGATATCAGAAAGAGCCTCCTCATCAAGCCGCTGCTGCTGTTCGAGACGCTCAATCATGCCTTTTAGCGTGTCGGCAACAGCGAAAGATGACGATGCCAGAATCTTACGCAAGCCCATGCTCACCAGATGGCGGGCACGGGGGTTAATCGCCTCGTTATCCGGTCGCTGCAAATAATGGGAAAGTTTTTGATACAACGCCCATTCTTCCGGCAACGGCGTGAAGTCTTGAGTAATGGAATAGCGGTTGGTGAAGTTGATACCGCCCTCTTCCTGAACCTGGCGCCGAAGGGTCCTGTGGCAAAGCGGACGAATACGGCGTTTGAGATCGTCCAGTGATTTCTGATCCCGCTGCCGGTTTACGTAGAGCGCTCGAAACGACTTTTCATCGCCGAAAAAATAAGGATCGATAACCTGACTCAGGCCATAGAGTTCCATCAGGTTATTCTGGATCGGTGTGGCTGATAGCAGGACACGGCTATCAGCGAATTCGGTGGCCTCCACCAGCGCTTTGGCCCGCTTGCTGCCATTGGCCTGATAGAGGTTCCGTAGTTTGTGGGCCTCATCGAAGACAACTAGGTTCCAGCTAACCAATCGCACATAGTCACGCTGTCGAGCCGCGTACTCATACGAGCAAATAACGATCTGCTCGTTTTGATCGAACGGATTGTTTTTTCCTTCTTTTTTCAGGCTTGCAGCAACTTTGCCATCAATGATCACCGACGGCAGCTCAAACTTGTCGCCGAGCTCCTGGCTCCACTGTTTTCGCAATGAGGCCGGCACAATCAAGAGGATGTTGCGTTTGTTCTCAGCCCATTTCTGTGCCATCACCAGGCTAGCTTCAATAGTTTTACCCAGGCCCACCTCGTCCGCCAGCAGCACACCCTGTTCCAAGGGAGATTTCAACGCGAAACAGGCAGCATCTATCTGGTGTGGGTTCATGTCCACACGGGCAGAGGCCATGGCCCGGGAGACCTGGTTTGCGATTTTGCCGGATTGGGTTAACCAGTGGGCAAAGTAGGTGCTCTGGTGAGGGGTGAACATCTCCGACTTTCCTTTAGAACAGACCGCCAATATAGTTCCCAGCATGCGGACTCTCAAGGATTATTACTATGCGATCAATACCTTGACCCGGCCATCTTACGGAATCTGTCGGAGATACACCTAGATTAGTTGCTTTACTGGCTAACGGGATCTGTTCACTGCCGAGTATTCTGATTGCAAAGGCAGCAAATCAAACACTCTGCTCTCATTATTGGGGTCCACAAGCTCCGTGGCGAACTTGTAAACCCGAGGCGTGGCGTAGAGCATTTTCAAAGCCTTGCCATGAGGCATCGCCATGTAACGCTCCGGCTCATTCTGCTCCAGCCATTTGCGAACCCTTGGAGCCATGTTATGGCCCATTTTCGGGAAGAAGTGGTGTTCGATGTGGTGGCTGAAGCGAAAGTGCAGCCGGTCCAGGATCGGGTTGCAGCGCAGGCTCATGGAGTTGTCGAGCGGGTTGTTGGTGGCGGTCTGGGGGCGCAGGAAGTGGTTGGTCAGGATGTATCCCTGCCCCAGGGCGTTGGCGGTCATGAACGGAATCAGTACGGTGAACACAGCGAGCGGGCCGGACACGACCGCCAGGGCCGTCCACAACGCCAGGCAAACAAACACCTGGGCAATCGCCAGCTTGCGGTTAAAGCCCTTGAACTGCTTGCGGTGCTTCGCCTGAATCCACAGCACCAATTGGGCATGGAAGGTGAAGGAGTAGGTCAGGAACAAGTAGCTGTACCAGGTGCCGGACCCCGGGGCCAGCTTGTGGAACTTCTTCTGGCCGGGGTTGGTCTTGTAGCGGCGTAGGGTGCCGAAGCTGTCCGGGTCGGTGTCACCGGTGTTGGTGTTGGCGTGGTGCACTACGTTGTGCCACTTCCGCCAGAACTCCGGCGGCACCAGCAAGGGCCCGAACCCCAGCCAGCCAAAGAAATTCTGCCACCGCCGGCTCATCCCCAGCGCACCATGCAGCACCTCATGGGCCAGCAACGCCTGGCAACCAATGGTATGCCCCACCAGCAGCCCCAGCCCGAGATTGGCATACCAAGGCAAACCCGCCATCAAAATAACCGCCAGCCCGGCCCAGATCACCGCCTGCAACGGCAAAAACCAGATCACCCGCCAGGTTTGAGCTTTAAACGTATCAGCGGGAAGTTCTTGCTTCATCCTGTCCCGGAGTTCCCGTTCATCCGGCTTCCCAAACACGGCCGTCGCCGCCGTTCCCTGTTTCACTGCTGCGTTCATCGGTTACCTGTCCACGTTTACTGTTGATTGAAATCACCATGCACCAAGTTTTCAGCGCACACTTGTTAGCTGAAAAATACAACAATGAACCAAATGAAACAATAACCGATGACTTCACAAGTGACGAACACACAAAAATAAAGAACAAATGTATTCTGAAAAGCAATCACCAAAGCATGATGCCACGGGTGAGGGAGGGCTTCCTCACCCGTGGCACCGCTACCAAACTTGCGGGCAAAAAAAACGGGAGCCCAAAGGCTCCCGTTCTGAAACAAACTTAAAAGCTAAAACCTCAGCCCCCCGAAAGCGACTGCTCCGAAGGATCCAGCTCCATCTGCTGAATGGCAATCACCGCCTGGGTCCGGTTACGAACCCCAAGCTTGCGGAACACCGCTGTAATATGCGCCTTGATGGTCGCCTCTGAAACATCCAGATCATAAGCGATCTGCTTGTTCAAAAGCCCCTCGGCCAGCATACCCAGCACCCGGAACTGCTGCGGCGTCAGTGACGCCAGGCGCTCAGAGAAGTCCGTGGTTTCAGCCTGCATGCGCTCGATCTTGTCCGCTACGCCTTCCGGCAGCCAGACATCACCTTCCAGAACTGCCTGAATGGCCTCGGTAATGGTTGGCAGCGGTGCACTCTTGGGAATGAACCCGGAGGCACCGTAGTCCACCGAACGGCGCATAACCTGCAAGTCTTCCGATCCTGACACAACCACCACCGGCAAGCCCGGGTACTGGCCACGCATGAATACCAGACCCGAGAAGCCGTGGGCACCCGGCATATTCAGATCCAGCAGGATCAGATCGGCATCCGGGTGCGACTCTACCGCCGCCTGCAGGGCCTTGATGCTGTCGACCTCTACGGTCTCGGCATCCGGCACCGCCTGATTGACCGCCTGTTTCAATGCTGCCCGAAACAACGGGTGATCATCAGCGACGATAATTGTTTGTGTCATTCAACAGATTCCTCTCAGGTTAAGGGCTGTCGAGGGCCGGGTTATTTGAACTCGCGGCTGTCGATCAGCTCATCCACTACGCCCGGATCAGCCAGGGTAGAAGTATCACCCAACTGATCGTGCTCGTTAGCGGCAATCTTACGCAAAATCCGGCGCATAATCTTGCCCGATCTTGTCTTGGGCAGTCCAGGCGCCCACTGGATCACGTCCGGAGAGGCAATCGGGCCGATTTCCTTGCGCACCCACTGCACCAGTTCTTTCTTCAGTTCGTCAGACGGCTCTTCGCCCTGAACCAGGGTTACGTAAACGTAGATGCCCTGCCCCTTGATCTCGTGCGGATAGCCTACAACAGCGGCTTCGGCCACTTTTTCGTGGGCAACCAGCGCGCTTTCAACTTCGGCAGTACCCAGGCGGTGGCCGGATACGTTCAGTACGTCGTCCACACGGCCGGTAATCCAGTAGTAACCGTCTTCGTCGCGACGGGCACCGTCACCGGTGAAGTACATGCCTTTGTAGGTGCTGAAGTAAGTCTGGATGAAGCGCTCATGGTCACCGTAGATGGTGCGCATCTGGCCCGGCCAGCTGTCCATGATGACCAGGTTGCCCTCGGTCTTGCCTTCCAGGATGTTACCTTCGTTATCCACCAGCGCCGGCTGTACGCCAAAGAACGGCAGGGTAGCGGAGCCCGGCTTCAGGTCTACTGCGCCCGGCAGCGGGGAAATCAGGATGCCGCCGGTCTCGGTCTGCCACCAGGTGTCCACAATCGGGCACTTGCTGTTACCGATCACCCGGTGATACCACTCCCAGGCTTCCGGGTTGATGGGCTCACCCACAGAACCCAGCAGCTTCAGGCTGTCACGCTTGGTGCCGCTCATGCAGGACTCGCCTTCGGCCATCAGGGCACGGATAGCGGTCGGTGCGGTATACAGGATGTTGACCTGGTGCTTGTCCACCACCTGCCCCATGCGGGAGCTGTCCGGATAGTTGGGCACACCTTCAAACAGCAGGGTGATGGCGCCATTGGCCAGCGGGCCGTACAGGATGTAGCTGTGGCCGGTTACCCAACCGAAGTCAGCGGTACACCAGTACACGTCGCCATCGTGATAATCGAACACGTACTGGTGGGTCATGGAGGCATACACCATGTAACCACCGGTAGTGTGCAGAACGCCTTTCGGGGCGCCGGTAGAACCGGAGGTGTACAGCATGAACAGCGGGTCTTCCGCGTTCATCGGCTCCGGCTCGCACTCGGCCGAGGCGTTTTTCATCAGGTCTTCGTAGCGGGCATCGCGGCCTTCGGTCCAGGGCACCTGGTCGTTGCCGGTACGGGTTACCACAATTACGCGGTCAACCTTGGCGTCTTCCTCGTGCTTGAGGGCGGCATCCACGTTTTTCTTCAGCGGGATGGCACGGCCGCCACGCAGGCCTTCGTCGGCGGTGATCACAAAGCGGGACTTGCCGTTAACAACGCGGGCTGCCAGTGCTTCCGGAGAGAAACCACCAAACACCACCGAGTGGATGGCACCGATACGGGCACAGGCCAGCATGGCAACGGCAGTTTCAACAATCATCGGCATGTAGATGGTGACGACATCACCCTTCTTGACGCCCTGATCTTTCAGTACGTTGGCAAACTTACAGGTTTCTTCGTGCAGTTCGCGGTAGGTGACGTTGCGGGAAACCGAGGGATCATCGCCTTCGAAAATAATGGCGGTCTGGTCTGCGCGGTCTTTCAGGTGACGGTCCAGGCAGTTGGCAGAGGCGTTCAGCACGCCGTCTTCAAACCACTTGATGGACAGGTTGTTGTAGTCGTAGGTGCTATTCTTGACCTTGCTGTAGGGCTTGATCCAGTCCAGACGCTTGCCGTGCTCGCCCCAGAAGGTGTTCGGGTCTTCTACCGACTGGCGATACATGGCTTCGTACTGTTCGCGGGTAACCAGTGCGCGCTCGGCCACTTCCGGACTCACCGGATATACCTGTTTATCAGTCATTGTGCTCCCCCTATTAAGAGTCTGTTGTCATTATGGGTTTTCAAAATTCAGGGTGGTGGGACTTTATCAGTCCTTCTTAAGACAGATACCCGTAGTTCAACATGTGTGCCACTACACAATGAATTAGACTAACGTCCAAATGGCATTCTCAAATGGCAGTAACCCGGGCCTGGGCAGGCCCGGTGAGGTAGCGGCTCAGGCCGCTTTTTTACGCTGGCGGGAAGATTTCAGGCTGTAGACCTTGCGCTCTTTCAGCGCATAGCGGTTCAGGCCGGCAAGGTGGATCTTGCGCAGGTAGTGCTGCCAGTCAATCGCCTTGGGATCAACCGGGAACAGGGCTTTGTCGGTCTGCCCCATCCGCTCGGCAAGGTCCTGCAGACGGTCGTTGCGGAACACATAATCCGGAGCGGTATAGAAACCGAAGATGGTCGCCAGGGACTGGGTAGTATCCAGGTTGCGCAGCCATTTCAGATCCCGGGAGTTGCCCAGCAGTTTCAGCACCCGGTCTGTGATGCTCAGAGGCAGGCGAACGCCGCTCACCACGAGGTCAAACAGGCCCCGGTTTACGGCCACAAAGGGCTTGCTCGGCTGGCGGTAGAACAGGTGGTCATAGGCGGCGTAGTTGGTTTTCGATTCTTCCATCAGGTGATCGATAAACTGGCCCAGGGTAACCGGGTTGGAACCGCCACTGCAGCACTGGTAGATGTGCTGTTCACCCGGCTCGGCCAGGGCTTCTGCCAGCCCCATAATGATGGCGTTGGCCACCAGGTCGACCGGTATAACATCAATAATGCCGGAGCGCTTGCCGGGGAACAGGGTGACCTTTTCGCGGGCGTAGGCCAGGATGATGGCATCAGCCACCTTGACCCCTTCAATCCAGCCGGGCGCCGGTTCCTCCAGCGCACTTTCGATAATCGAAGGCCGCACGATGGTCAGGCTCCGCCCCTGCAGTGCTTTCATCAACAGCTGCTCGCCCAGCCACTTGGTGAAGGTATAGGTGTCGCTCCAGCCATAGCGGTTGGCCTCGCGAATGCCCAGCTCCACCAGTTTCTTTTCCAGCGCTTTGCCGGTGTAACGGGAGCGGACATCCTCGATCTTGTCGTGCAGCAGTCGCACCAGGTCTTCAATCTCGTAATAACCTTCGGGCGATTGCGGGATAGCCTCGCCTGCCGGCTTGATCACCGTCTCTGCCACCTGCCCGGAGTTCATGCCATTCACATAGCAGGTGGATACCTGCAACACAGCCAGGGCCGGATTCATGCGGGCCAGCTGTGCGATGTTTTCCAGGCACAGGGTGTTGATGGTCAGTGCCTTGTCGAGTTCTTCCCGGAAATTCACGCTGGCTGCGGAGTTGATAACTGCGTCCAGCTCCATGGCCAGTTTGCGGCAGGCCGGCTCTCCCAGACCAAAGCCGGGCTCGGTGACCTCACCGGTTACACAGTGAATGCGGTCTTCGAGGAAGGCATCGAATGCTTCGGTATCTGCCTCGCGGAGGCGGTCGAACACCGAGGATGTGGCGATTTCGTTCAGAAAGCGGCTGCGGGCATCCGGATGGCGCTTGTTGCCGCGGATAAGCAGATAGATACCACCGATATCCGGAACCGCCCGGATCAGCTTTTCCAGTACCACCTTGCCGAGAAAACCGGTTGTTCCGGTAATCAGCACTTTTTTGCCGCGTAACTGCTCCAGCACCCTTGACGATGCTTCACCGCCGCTGACCTGCCGTTTTGTCATGGTAGAACTCCTTCTCTGATCTTCACGTAGCCGGCAACGATGCCAGCAAACCGGTACCTGCATAATGCGGGCCACGAAAACGATATCGCTCAATTCTTGCACACCACAGGTGACAGGGTGGTGACAGACTGCAAACTTACACAACCCGGACCGACAATAAAATGACGAACCAAACTGCACATTATCAGGGCAGCTGCATCCTGCCGGCACACGGCTCTATTCCCGAATTCACACTTCAATTATTTATTGTCTGACACTCTTATTATAAATATTGACGCAGTTTGCAAAGCGTTGCAGAGCGTTACTTTGTGTATCCGGAAATGCGGCCTACTGCACATATTTCGACCACAGCCTTCTCTAAGCTCGATCCAACACAACCGATCACCGCACCGGCTTACGCCGGATCAAAAACCATAAAAACGGTGACGGCCCCAGGGAACAAGAACGAAGGCTGCAGTGATATGCGCGACAAATATAAATACATCGGCCCTGTTTACGACTTTCTGAGCAACCTCTACAGCGGCAAGAACATCCACCGCTGCAAAACCGCCATGCTGGACGTGGAAACCGTGAAACCCGGCGACCGCATCCTGTTTGCCGGCGTTGGCCATGGCCGCGATGCCATTCGCGCCGCCGAGCTGGGTGCCGACGTGACCGTGGTCGACCTGTCCGAAACCATGCTGCGCAAGTTTGCCGAAGCCCAGCACAGCGAGGCACCAAACCTGACCATTCGCCGCATCCACAGTGACATCATGAAGGTGGATGAGTTCGAACAGTACGACATGGTGGTGGCCAACTTTTTCCTGAACGTTTTCGACGAAGACATGATGGTAAAAGTACTGGAACACCTGATCCGGCTGGGCAAGGCCGATGCCAAGGTGGTTGTCGGTGACTTCTGCTACCCCACCGGAAACCTGCTGTCCCGCCTGTTCAAGAAAATGTACTGGTATATGGCGGTGTTCACCTTCTGGCTGTTTGCCAACAACGCTTTCCACAAAATCTACAACTATCCCGAACACATGCAGCGCCTTGGCCTGCAGGTAACGGAAAAGAAAAAGTTCAAGCTTCTGAACATGGACTGTTACTGGTCGATTCTCGGGCAAAAGCAGGCCTGACCCCTGCCCGCCGACCAACACAATAACAACCGGATAACGGGAGCTTCACCATGACCGATCAGATTCTCGCACTCGACAGCGTCAGGGACCTGGCCGATGGCCAGTTCTCCTTCTCCGAGCGGGTTAACTACCTGAAAAGGTACGGAGCCCACACCCAGTCGTTCTCTACCCTGCAACCGGGCATGCAATACTTTGACGTGCCCGGCATGGGCTACATTGCCTACATGCGCAAATGGGGCGGCACCTTTGTTTTGTCTGACCCGGTCAGCGCGCCCGAACACTTCCCTGCCATCCTGGAACGCTTTCACCAGAAATTCCCAAATGCCTGCTACATCCAGGTATCCAAGCCGGTGGTGGATTTCCTGCACCTGCGCTTTGGCCTCTACGGCACCCAGTTTGGCAGCGAGTCCCGGATCGACCTCCGTAAATGGAGCCTGAGCGGCAAGAAGAAGCAAATTCTGCGTACCGCTCTCAACCAGGCCGAGAAGAGCGGCATTACCGTTAAAGAGCGGTTCAGTGACGACCACACCCGGGAAATTTCCGAGGCCTGGATTCGTACCCGCAAGTGCAAAAGTAATGAAATCCGTTTCCTGATCCGGCCGATGGAAATGGAGTACCGGGAGAACGAGCGCCACTTCTACGCCTACCAGGACGACAAGGCGGTGGGCTTTATCTACTTTGACCCGGTGTATCGCAACAACGAAATCATCAGCTATGTGCCCAATATTTCCCGGGCCAACGCCGATTTCCGCCAGGGCATTTTTTACACCCTGATGGCCCATGCCATGGAGGTGTTCAAAGAAGAAGGCGTGCCCTACCTGGATCTGGGACTGATTCCGCTATCGCTGGATAAAACCACCGAGCACCAGGAAAGCCGGCTGCTGAAATCGCTGCTGCACGGCGTCTATGAGAAAGGAAACTTCCTTTATAACTTCAAGGGGCTGGAGTTCACCAAGTCACGCTTCCGCGGTGATGACTTCAAAACCTACTGCTGCCACAAGCGGGCAATTCCGGCACTGGAATTCCTGGCCATGTTCAAACTGACCCGGCTGCTGTAACGCCGGGCCAGTGGCCAGTCACCTGCCCCACCGGAATTCCCATCTCAGCCAGGAACAGGTCCATCTGTGGCGCTACCTCGCCGGTGAAGCAGGCTTCCCGGACAACCGGCAGCCCTGCCTCCCTCGGTGTTTCCGCCTCTGGCAAACGCCCGGCTTCCTCCAGCCAGTAGGCCACCCTTCGGGCAATCGCCTCACCAGACTCTACCCAATAGCGCACGTCCGGCAGGCTTTTGCGTAACCAGGGCAGCAACAGCGGGTAATGGGTACAGCCCAGCACCACGGTATCAACCCTCGTTTCCCGCAGCGGTTGCATAGCCTGGTCCAGATCCTGCTGAGGCGGCTCGGCACCAGACACCAGGGCTTCGGCCCAGAGCACCAGGCCCGGATGCCCCAACCGAACCACCTGGCAATCCGCCGCAAACTCGCGCACCAGGTCGTCCAGGTAAGGTCGCCGCACCGTGGCCGGGGTAGCCAGCAAGCCGATGCGCCGGTTTTCACTGCAGGCGGCGGCGGGCTTCACCGCCGGCACCACTCCCACCACCGGAATGTCCGTTCTGGACCGCAGGCTGGGCAAGGCCACGGTACTGGCGGTGTTACAGGCAATCACAATGACATCGCAGCGCCACCGGGCCAGGCACCCCATGATCAGGCCACAGCTGCGCTCGATCACCACCTGCTCCGGTTTATCGCCATAAGGGAAGCCGGCGTTGTCAGCCAGGTAAACAAGCTCGGCCCCCGGCAAGGCCTGGTGAATGCAGGACGCCACACTCAGGCCACCCACGCCGGAATCGAACACCAATACCCTGGGACGTGCATCAGCCATGATCAGTTACCCGACCCACCGGCGATTTCCTTTTTCATGGCACTGATCAGGCGGCCGGCAATGGTGGTTTCCGGCGGGATCGGCGGGTGCACCTCCGGCGTGAACCAGCCTGCTTCGGCCAGCTCGTCTTCCTGCAGCTTCAGCTCGCCACTTTTATAGTCTGCCAGGAAGCCCACCATCAGCTGATGGGGAAACGGCCAGTGCTGGGAAGCCTGGTAGCGGACATTGGTCACTTCCAGGCCGGTTTCTTCCATCACTTCCCGGGCCACGGCCTGCTCCAGGCTCTCGCCCGGCTCCACAAAACCGGCAATCAGGCTGAAGAAATTTCGGGTTACCCGGGCCGACCGGGCCAGCAGAAAACGATCATTCCGGCGAATCACAGTAATGATGCAAGGGGCAATCCTGGGGTACCAGGGAATGTTACACCGGCCACACCAACGGGCGCGCTCCCGGGGATGCGGCCCCGTGCGCTCGCCACAGCGTCCGCAATAGCGATGGTCCTGCCACCACTGCCACACCTGGAAACCGGTACTGAGCAGTTCGGAGGGGGCATCAGGCGTATGCAACATGGCCTCGCGCAGGCTCAGGGTTTCCAGCCCGGGCAGGCCGGTGTCGGGCAATGCCGTCACATATAGCCTTCGGCCGCCGACGGTGCCAAGCATCAGGGCTTCCGGCCGGCTGTCACCCATTTCGGGGCCGCCCCAGGTCAGAAACCAGCCGTCACCGGGTTTGAGAATGCTGTTACCGGCAAACGCCAGTAACAGGTCACCCGGCTCCGGCCCCTGTTCAGACCAACCCGGTACCCATTGCATGTTTTGATCGACCATACCCTTGCCTTGTACCTGCAGCGATTACGTTCCGTGGCAATGTACCACATCACATTCACCGGCCAGAATCGGCATAGCGCTTTCCGGCCCCGCTCCAACCCGTTAAACTTGGCGCCTGTTTCCAGCACCGGAGTAGCACCTTATGCGACTTTATCAGGGTATTCGCAGCCTGATCCTGTCTCTTTTCCGCAAGATCCTGTTCCTTTGGGTCAGGACGGATGTCAGCGGCAACACCCTTGAAGCCCTCGGCCTCGATCCGCAGAAGCCGGTGTGCTATGTGCTGCAATACAGCTCGCTTTCCAGCCGACTGGTGCTGGAGCAGGAAGTCATCCAGGCCCGGCTGCCCGGTGCCACGCCGGTCCTGCCCGTCAAGAACGGGACATCCCATTCGTTTTTCTTTCTGTACAAGCGGATTGGCGGCCTGTTCCGCGGCGGCCGGCACAAGCCCGTTCCCACCAGGGAATTCGGTGACCTGGTCCGATTCGGGCTGGAACACCCCGAGCAGGACGTACAGATTGTTCCGGTTTCCCTGTTCTGGGGTCGCTCTCCGGACAAGGAAAAATCCCTGGTGAAGTTGCTGCTGTCTGACACCTGGTCTGTCGCCGGCCGTTTACAGAAGTTCCTGATTATCCTGGTCCACGGGCGCAACACCTACGTGCAGTTCAACCAGCCGCTGTCACTCAACCAGGTGGTTGAGGAATACCGGGATAACGAGCAGAAAGCCAACCGCAAACTGGCGCGCCTGCTGCGCACCCATTTCCGTCGGGTACGCCAGGCGGTACTGGGGCCAGACCTGTCCCACCGCCGCACATTGGTGGAAGGCCTGGTACGCACCCAGGCGGTAAAAGAAGCCATTCGCGAAACCGCCGCCAAGGACGATATTCCCCCGGAGAAAGTCCGGGCCAAGGCCTACAAGTACGCCGACGAAATCGCCGCCAGCATGTCCATTGTCACCATACGCTTCCTGGAACTGGTGCTGGCCTGGCTGTGGAACCGGATCTACAACGGCATTGCCATCAACAACATCAAGGTGGCCAAGGAAACGGCACAGGACAATGCCGTGGTCTATGTGCCCTGCCACCGCTCCCACATCGACTACCTGCTGCTGTCCTACGTGCTGTACAAGAACGGCCTGATGCCGCCGCACATTGCTGCCGGCATCAACCTGAACATGCCCGTTGTCGGGCCGATCCTGCGCCGTGGCGGTGCCTTCTTCATGCGCCGCAGTTTCCGTGACAACCCCCTGTACGCCACCGTGTTCAACGAATACATGCACGTGATGTTCACCCGGGGTTACTCGGTGGAATACTTCGTGGAGGGCGGCCGCTCCCGCACCGGCCGCATGCTGGCCCCCCGGCCCGGCATGCTGTCGATGACGGTGCGCAGCTTCCTGCGGGATCACCGCAAACCGATTGTCTTTGTACCGGTGTATATCGGTTACGAGAAAGTGATGGAAGGCCGGTCTTACCTGGGCGAACTCCGGGGCAAGAAAAAGCAGAAGGAAAGCGTATTCGGGCTCGCCAAGACTGCCCGCAAGCTCACCAACTCCTTTGGCCGGGTAGCGGTCAACTTCGGCGACCCGATTCCGCTAGCCGAGGTTCTGGACAACGTACACGACAGCTGGCGCGAAGAGGCCTACGATGCGGAGTTCCGGCCATCCTGGCTGCCGGATGCCGTTGACGCCCTGGCCCAGCGGGTTGCCAGCAACATCAACGCCTCGGTTGCGGTGAACCCCATTGGCATGACCGCCACCGTGCTGCTGGGCACCGAGCGCCTGGCCATGGACGAAGGCCAGCTGATCCGGCTGCTGGACCAGTACGCCAGCCTGCTGAAAGCCCGGCCCTACGCCGGCACCGTTACCCTGCCCGAGGGCAGTGGCAAGGACTGGGTGGCCTACTGTGAAGGCATGGGGCTGGTGTCCCGCCAGCCACAGAAGCTGGGAGACATCATCGGCCTGGAAGGCACCAACGCCACCCTGATGACCTACTACCGCAATAACATCCAGCACCTGTTTGCCCTGCCAGCCCTGGTTGTCAGCCTGTTCGAAAACAAGTCCAGCCTGCGCCGTGACAAAATCGTCTTCCTGGCCAGCGTGGCCTACCCCTACCTGCAATCAGAGCTGTTCCTGAAATACTCGCAGGACGAGATCGAATCCGTCATTAACGACTGGATTGATGTGCTGGTTGACCAGGGCCTGCTGGTGACCCTGGATGACGAACGCCTGAGCCGGCCGGAAGAAGGCACAGAAGCCATGCTGCGGGCGCGTATTTTGTCCCGGTTTATTATCCAGACCCTGGAGCGTTACCACATTGCCCTGGGCATTCTGCGCAAATACGGTTCCGGCAAGCTGACCGCCGCCGAACTGGAGGAGCAGAGCACCCTGCTGGCCGAGCGGATGTCTATCCTGTTCGGGCTGAATGCCCCAGAATTCTTCGACAAGACCCTGTTCCGGAACTTCATTGCCAACATGCAGAAGGAAGGGGTTCTGACCACCGACGACAACGGCCTGCTGTGTTATGGCGAAGGCCTGGATGAGGTGGCCGAGGACGCTCGTCTGGTATTGAGTGTAGAGAAACGCCAGGCCATCCAGCAGGTCACCATGCTGGACGCCTGAAGCCGGTTGCCGGTTTGGGTCAGCCTCAGGCCGGCAGGGCTTTCAGGGAATAGATATCGTAGCGGCTGCTCTTGCCTTCGATGCGGGTAGCCGGTTCCGGCCCTTCTACGGCCGGTGCCTTGCGGGGGCGTTTGACCACCACCCGGTAACGGGCAGCCTTCAGTGCCGCTTGCAGTAATTGAGCTGAATCATCGTCGTCGCCCACCACCTGCCGGAACACCTGCATTTCTTTTTTCACCAGGGCCGACTTGTCCCGATGCGGGAACATCGGGTCCAGGTACACCACATCCACCGATTCCGGGTCAGCCTTCGCCAGCCAGTCAATGGAGCTGCCGGCTTCCAGGGTCATCCTGGCCACCACTGGCGCGCAATCCGGGTTCAGTGCAGCCCGGGCCAGCCCATCGGCCAGCAAGGCATGGATCACCGGGTTTCGCTCCAGCAAGGTGACGCGGCAGCCGAGGCCAGCCAGTACAAAGGCGTCCTGCCCCAACCCGGCCGTGGCATCCAGAACGTGTAAACCTGCGCGGGTCTTCTGCAAGCCCACTGCCCTGGCGACCAGCTGGCCCGTACCGCCACCGTGTTCCCGGCGATAACCCATCTTACCGGTAACAAACTCGGCCCGTACCGGGCCAGGCGCACCTTTACCGGTGATCTGCAGGGCCAGGCCCTGGTCGTCGGAATACAGAAGAATGGAGTAATCACGAACCTGTTGCGGCTTGACGACGCCCAACCAGGGCAGTGCCAGCTCCTCAGCCAGCGCTCGGGCCTGGTGCTGGTCACCCAGCGGGCTGCAGGCCACCGCAAGGGTGCCTGGCACGGAAGGCTCAGTCACGGCCTGGCAGCTTTTTCCAGGCGACTTCATCGCGGATATAAACCGGCTGGGCCTGCTCCGCCGGCACCGCCTCACCCTGGCGGTAGCCCTGTTCCGCCAACCGGACAACTTCACAGGCCCGGGGTACCAAGGTGTCATCAACCACAGCGACGGTTTCCGCTACATCCGCAGGCATGTCACCGGCGAAGGCCCAGCCGGAACCAACACCGATCCAGCGATCTGCACTGACATTCGGCAGGCTGACTGCCGATGGCGGGCATACCCGCTCGTCTGCCAGCAACACCGGCAGGCCGTCACAGCACTGGAAAGTGCCCCAGTAGACTTCACCCATGCGGGCGTCGAAAGCTACGGCTACGCAGGCCCCTTCGGGCAATTGATGCTTGTCGATGGCTTGCAGCGCAACAGCAGCCAGGGAAGATACCGGCACCACAGGGATATCCAGCCCCCAGGCCAGGCCCTGAACCACGCCGGTGGCAATGCGTAAGCCGGTGAAAGAGCCCGGCCCCCGGGCAAACGCCAGGGCATCCAGGCCAGAAGGAGTGAGCCCCTGCTCCGCGAGTAACTCACGCACCATGGGCATCAGAAGACGGGTGTGGCCCCGGGGGGCCACTTCAAAGCGCCCGGTAATATGGCCATCCAGCCAGAGCGCGGCGGAGCAGCCTTCGGAAGACGTATCCAGTGCCAGTAACTTCACAGAATCAGTGCCTCCGGGGCCGCTCCGGCCTTGATATTACTTGAGTTGAGACAGGATCTGGTCGCGGATGCTGTCCAGGCTGCCAACACCTTCTACGCGCACGTACTTGGGTGCTTCAGACGGCGCCTTACCGGCCCAGTCCTGATAGAAACCGATCAGCGGAGCGGTCTGGTCGTGGTAGATACCCAGGCGCTTGCGTACAGTTTCTTCCTTGTCGTCTTCACGCTGAACCAGCGGCTCGCCGGTTTCGTCGTCTTTGCCTTCTACCTTGGGCGGATCGTATTTCACGTGATAGATGCGACCACTGCCTTCGTGCACACGACGGCCAGACAGGCGGCTGACAATTTCTTCGTCCGCTACGGCAATCTCGACCACGTAATCAATGGCAATGCCCTGTTCCTTGAGCGCTTCGGCCTGGGGAATAGTGCGCGGGAAACCGTCCAGCAGGAAGCCGTTCTTGCAGTCCGGCTGCTGGATGCGCTCTTCGATCAGCGCGATGATGATGTCATCAGACACCAGGCCGCCGGAAGCCATGACTTCCTTTACCTGCTTGCCCAGCTCGGACTCGGCTTTGACCGCGGCCCGCAGCATGTCACCGGTGGAGATCTGGGGGATCTCGAAACGCTCGGTAATAAACTGGGCCTGGGTGCCCTTACCCGCGCCTGGCGCGCCTAACATAATGATTCGCATAACGTTGTGCTCCCGTTGTCTTATATTATCGTTTGAAAAACTGCGGCAAAGACCCCTGCCTTTGCGGCAACCTCTCAACAGGATTCCAGTGGGTTAACGGCACACCTGCCCAGAATCGAGGCCGCATTATACGAAGTCAGACCCCGCATAGAAAGTCGACCTCCGTATCATTGGATGAGTAACTGACTGAACTCAAGGTTCGAGGGGGGTTATCAGGGCGTCCAGATCCGCCGACAAACTGCTGATTTCCTGCTGCACTTCTTCCAGTGCCACCGACCCCAGGCCAAGGGCATCGGTCAGTGCCGGTATATCATCCGGGCTGAGCTCGTCGCCGATCCCGCGCTTTTTCAGCAGGCCGTTGGCCAGCAAAACCATCCGCACGTAGTCTTCATCAGCGCCCTGATAGTCCGGGCTCTGGTGCAGGCCTGCGGCCTTGATGACCGGCTCCGGCAACTGCCATAAGCGGTACAGCAATCCGCCCAGGGTCGCATGCCCCATGGGTACGGTGTCGCCACCCTCGCCGGAGCCAAACACTTCACGCTCCAGCGAACGCATGTCGCTTTCCGGATTGATTTCCCGCAGCGCCTGCAATTCACGGAATTCGGACGGATACAGCCAGGCAATCAGCAGCAAACCGAAGTTGTGGAGCAGGCCGCACAGGTAGGCCATATCCTGGTCAAGCTCCAGCCGCTCCGCCAGTGCACGGCACATAAACGCGCAGTACAGGGAGTGGTGCCACAGGCTGTTGATGCCCAGCGCGCCGTCCCGGGCAACCCTGAACGAACGCACACCGGCTGCACCGCGGGCCACATGGGCCAGACGGTCCGCCCCCAGCAATTCTATCGCCTCCGCCAGGGATCCGTTCTGGCGGGTCTGCCCGAACAATCCGGAACGGGCGTACCTCAGTACCTGGGCCGCCAGGCCCGGGTCGATACCGACCAGGTTCGCCAGTTCATCACCGTGTTGCTCCGGGTCTTGTGCCAGTTCCGCCATCCGGCCGGCCAGTGCCGGCATGGGCGGCAACCGGGTAAGGCCTTTCAGGCGGTCTGCCACCTTGTTCAGGGTCGGGGTGGCATCGGCTTCATCATCGCCGCCGTTACCCGCTTCATTACCGGTGAAATCCATTCTCCGGGCGTTGCCCAGGGCACGCTTGAATTCCTCGCCAGCCATTTGTATCAGAACCTGCTCACTGCCCGAGGTAAAACACACTTGCCGGGCACCGTAGATGTCTTCATCCACCAGCACGTCCAGGTCCCAGGCCGCGCCCACCGGCGGAATAAAGCCGGGATGGCAATCGTCAAAGAAGCTGGCGGCCTGCAAAGGCTCCAGCTTCTGCAAGGGCCGGCCCGTGAACTTGCGCAGCTGCGCAAGCGATGGCGGATTTCCGGCACGGTGCACCACCATCAACAGGCCGCTTACATCGATCAGTACCGTGGCCACGGCAAAGTCAGCCGCCTGCCCGGACGCCCTGATCGCCTCATCCAGGTTGGTAACCGGCGCGATATCCACCGGTGTCCAGGCCAGCCCACGGTGGGCGAGGTATTGTTCCAGTCGCTCGGATACGTTCAAACGCCTTGTCTCCCGGGCCTCAGCCCGTGTTACGCATGCCGGCAGCAATGCCGGCCATGGTGACTTTCAGGGCCCGCTCTACCATCTCCGGCACCTCGCCTTTGTCTTCGCTTTCCCGGTCACGGCGCAGCAGTTCCGCCTGCAGGTAGTGCAGCGGATCTGTGTAGGGGTTGCGCACTTTCATGGAGTGGGCGAACACCGGTTCGCCTTCCAGCAGATCCTGCTGCTCCTTGAGCTCCAGCAAGCGCGCAATGCATCCGGTCAGCCGTTCCCGAAGGCTGGCGCCCAATGCCTTTAGCTTGTCGTCTTCCACCAGGGTCTGTTCGTAATAGCTGGCTATGCGCAGGTCGGCCTTGGCCAGTACCATCTCGAGCATATCCACGTAGGTGCGGAAGAACGGCCAGCCACGCATCATTTCCCGAAGCTCCGGCAGGCGATCCGCCTTTGCTGCTTCCTCCAGGGCTACATCGCTGCCCAGCCAGCTTGGCAGCATCAGGCGCATCTGGGTCCAGGCGAAGATCCAGGGGATCGCCCGCAGGCTTTCCACACCCCCCGTGGGCTTGCGCCGCGCCGGACGGCTGCCCAGGGCCAGTTTGCCCAGGGCCGTTTCCGGCGTAACCTGGCGGAAATAAGGCACAAAATCCGGATTCTCCCGAACCACATCCCGATAGGCCTTCAGGGACCTTTCAGTCAGCCAGTCCATGGTTTCGCGCCAGCTGTCTTCCGGCTCCGGTGGCGGCGCCAGGGTGGCCTCGATAACCGCCGTGGTGTACAGGGTCAGGCTCTGCACCGCCAGCCGAGGCAGGCCGAACTTGAAGCGGATCATCTCGCCCTGCTCGGTAATCCGAAAACTGCCGTTTACTGACCCCGGGGGCTGGGACAGGATCGCCCGGTTGGCAGGACCACCACCCCGGCCTACCGTACCGCCGCGGCCATGGAACAGGGTCAGGTGCACGCCATACTGGCCAGCCACCCGGGTCAGCTTCTCCTGGGCCTGGTACTGGGCCCAGGCGGCCATCAGCTGGCCTGCGTCCTTGGACGAATCCGAGTAGCCGATCATCACTTCCTGACGGCCCTGACAGTATTCGCGATACCAGTCCACCTCGTACAGGGCGGCCATGCTGTCCGGCGCGCCCTGCAGATCGCTCAGGGTTTCGAACAGCGGCACGACCCGCATCGGGAACTTCATGCCGGCTTCCCGCAGCAGCAGGATCACACTCAGCACATCCGACGGCGTGCTGGCCATGGAAATCACATAAGAGCCCAGCGCTTCCGGGGTTTGTTGTGCCACGACTTCACAGGTTGCAAGCACTTCCCTGACGGGCTCGGAGGGTTCCCAGTTTCTGGGCACCAGCGGCCGGCGGCCCTGCAGTTCACGCAACAGGAACTCCTGGCGCTGCTGCTCCGGCCAGGACGAGTAATCACCCAGCCCCAGATACTCCACCATTTCCGCGACGGCTTCGGCATGGCGGGTGGCTTCCTGGCGGATATCCAGCCGGATCAGCGGCAGCCCGAAGGTGTGGGCCCTGCGAATGGTGTCCAGCAGCGGCCCGTTGGCAATGTGCTCAAGGCCGCACTCCACCAGCGAGCGGTAACACAGCTCCAGCGGTGCAGTCAGGTCTTCGTTTTCAAACAGAATGTCAGTGCTGTCGGCCGGATCGCCTTTGACACTGGCCTCGGCCCAGTCCCGGGTACGGATCAGCCGGTCCCGCAACTGCGCCAGTACCTGACGGTACGGCTCCCGGGAGTCACCGGTGACTGCCTGCAATTCAGCACTGGCCTGCCACATGGACAGCTCGGCTCTCAGGGACTGGATATCACGCAGGTACAGGTCGGCCGCCATCCAGCGGCCAAGCAGAAATACCTGCCGGGTGACATCGTGGGTGACGTTGGGGTTGCCATCCCGGTCGCCGCCCATCCAGGAGGCAATCTGCACCGGTGTCGCCTGCAGCGGCAGCCCCTTGCCGGTAGCATCTTCCAGGGAAGCATCCAGGCTACGCAGAAACTTCGGCAGCGCCTGCCACAGGCTGTTTTCGATCACCGCGAACCCCCACTTGGCCTCGTCTACCGCGGTGGGCCGCTCGTGACGGATTTCGTCGGTGTGCCAGGCTTCGGCGATCAGCTGCGACAGGCGGTCGGTGACTTCACCCCGCTCCGCCGGCATCAGGTCGTCATGGTCCAGCCGGGCCAGGCAGTCTGACATTTCATCGTATTTCAGGATCAGGGTACGGCGGGCCACTTCGGTGGGGTGTGCGGTAAGCACAAATTCAATACGCAGGTCGGCCACACGGCGATGCAGCTCTTCCGCATCAACGCCGCCGGATTTCAGCCGGTCGAAGACTTCGCTCAGGGATTCCACCATCAGGTCAGACGGATGCCCCTGCTTGCGGCGAATACCGTGATACTGTTCGGCCAGGTTGGCCAGGTTGAGAAACTGGTTGAAAGCCCGGGTAACCGGCAGCAATTCATTATCACTGAGTTGGCGCAACAGGGTTTCAAGCCGCTGGCCGGAACCGCTCTCCTGGCGGCGATCGGCTTTCGCCGCCGCCCGGATTTGCTCGATCAGGTCGAAGCACTCCTGCCCCGGATGCTGCAGAATGCTCTGGCCGAGCAGTTCACCCAGTAAACGTACGTTCTCTCGCAGATCGGGATGCAGTTCTGTCACAGCGGGTTCCTTCTGTAGGGCGTAATCAGGAGAGAGTTACGATACTAAGGATTGCCCGGGAAAGTCTATCAGGCCTTGGGGTTACCCTTTTTCCACGCCCTTGACCCGCTGCCAGATGGCATCCAGCGCCTCCAGGCTTTCTTCGTCCATGTCACGCCCCTCGGCGGCCAGGATCTCCTCAATGGCCCGGAAGCGCATTTCGAATTTGCGATTGGTGCGCTTGAGCGCCTGCTCCGGATTCACTTTCATGAACCGGGCCAGGTTCACGCACACAAACAGCAGGTCGCCCAGCTCGTCTTCCACCGCATCGCGCTCGCCGGTGCCGTCTTCGGCGGCCTGCCAGGCTTCCTTCAGCTCGTCGATTTCTTCGTGCAGCTTGTCGAACACCGGGCCGATATCCGGCCAGTCAAAGCCGTGGCGGGCAGCGCGGCGCTGCAACTTCTCGGCCCGGGCCATGGCCGGCAGTGTGCGGGCAATACCGTCCAGGCGACTGACCAATGCATCGGCATCCGGCGCAGGCTTCTGCGCCCGCTCTTCCGCCTTGATGCGCTCCCAGCTTTCCTTGATCCAGGCTTCCGTGGGCCGGTTGTCCGGGTCTATCCGGCTTTCCAGGGTACCTTCCGGAAACACATGGGGATGCCGGCGGATCAGTTTGCGCACCAGGTTGTCGACAATGCCATCGAAATCAAAGTGACCTTCTTCCTGCCCCATCCGGGCGTAGAAGATCACCTGGAACAGCAGATCCCCCAGCTCGTCTTTCACATGGGGGTAATCGCCCTGCTCGATGGCATCGGCCGCCTCGTAGGCTTCCTCGATGGTATGGGGCACGATGCTGGCGAAGGTCTGCTTCGTATCCCACGGGCAACCGGTGTCCGGCTCCCGCAGGCGCGCCATCAGGGTTTTCAGGTCGTCGATGGAATAGCTCATCCGCGCTTTCGCCTTACGTCGATGATGTTCGGCAGGTTGCGGATCTGCGCCAGCAACCGCGCCAACTGTTCCAGGCTGGAGATTTCCACCGTCACCAGCATGGTCGCGGTGTTCTCGTCTTTATTGGTCTGGGTATGCAGCGACATGACATCACTCTTGGACGCCGACAGCACCTGGGTGATATCCCGCAGCAATCCTGACCGGTCGTAGGCCTCGATCTCGATATCCACCGGATACACCGCTGCCGGCTGGCCACCCCAGTTTACTTCGATGATCCGGTTGGGCTCGAATTCCTTCAGGTTCAGGAACGTCATGCAGTCCTGACGGTGCACGGTAACGCCCCGGCCCACCGTAATGTAGCCACCAATCGGGTCGCCCGGCAGCGGCTTGCAGCACTTGGCCACCTGGGTTTTCAGCTTGCCCACACCCAGAATCTGGATGTCCGACTCGGTGTCGTAGGCTTTCTTCCGATTGCCGGTGAGTTTGAGATCCAGCTGCTCGGTTCTCGGCTCCAGCATCTGCTGGGCCACGTTGGCTACATGGGTGGGGCGCAAATCACCGGCGCCAACCGCTGCAAACATGTCTTCCGTGGAGTTGTAGTTAACCTTCTTCGCCAGTTCTGTCAGGTCAACATCGTAGATGGACAGCCTCTTGAATTCGTCTTCCAGGATGGCGCGACCATCGACCACGTTGCGGTCCCGGTCCTGCTGCTTGAACCAATGGGTCACCTTGGCCCGGGCCCGGGAGGTCTGGATGTAGCCCAGGCTCGGGTTCAGCCAGTCCCGGCTGGGCGCCGGATTGTTGGAAGTCAGGATGAACACTTGGTCGCCGGTTTTCAGCGGGTAGGTCAGCGGCACAATGCGGCTGTTCACCCGGGCACCCCGGCAGGCATGGCCAATTTCGGTGTGCACCCGGTATGCGAAGTCCACCGGCGTGGCCCCCTGAGGCAGGTCCACCACGTGGCCTTCCGGGGTAAACACATAGACCCGGTCTGAGGCCACATCGGATTTCAGGTGGTCCGCCAGCCCTGAGATATCCCCCAGCTCTTCCTGCCACTCCAGCACCTGGCGCAGCCAGTTGATCTTGGCATCGTAGCCGGAGGACTTGTTGTTCTTGTCGGTACCCTTGTACAGCCAGTGGGCACAAACACCCAGTTCGGCTTCTTCATGCATGGCATGGGTACGGATCTGCACTTCCATCACCTTGCCCTCGGGGCCGATCACCGCCGTATGCAGGGACTGGTAACCGTTTTCCTTGGGGTTGGCGATGTAGTCGTCAAACTCGTTGGGAATGTGCCGCCACAGGGTATGCACAATACCCAGTGCGGCGTAGCAATCCCGCACTTCCGGCACCAGTATCCGCACCGCCCGGACATCGTACACCTGGGAGAAATCAATGCCCTTGCGGCGCATTTTGCGCCAGATGCTGTAGATGTGCTTGGCCCGGCCACTGAGGTCGCCCTTGATGCCGGAGGCCTTCAGCTCGGTCTGCAGGGTATCGATCACCCGGCGGATATAGCCTTCACGGTCGAGCCGCTTTTCATCCAGCAGCTTGGCGATTTTCTTGTAGGCGGAAGCATGCAGGTAGCGGAAAGACAGGTCTTCCAGTTCCCACTTGATATGGCCGATACCCAGCCGGTGGGCCAGCGGCGCGTAGATGTCGAACACCTCCCGGGCCACCCGCATACGTTTTTCTTCCGGAGCGTCTTTCACCGCCCGGATGGCGCAGGTTCGCTCCGCCAGCTTGATCAGGGCCACCCGCACGTCGTCGATCATGGTGACCAGCATCTTGCGCACGTTGTCCAGCTGGCCTTCGCTCTGGCCCAGCACGTTGCCTTTGAGCGGATGGTGAACGGAGGAGATCGCCGCCATCTGCTGGACACCGTTGATCAGCCCGGCGACTTCGTCGCCGAATTCCTTTCGGATTTCTTCCAGGGCGACCCGCTCTTCCCGAACGGCCCGATAGAGTACGGCAGCCACCAGGCTGGCCTGGTCCAGGTGCAGTTCCGCCAGCACCTGGGCCATTTCCAGCCCGGTACGGAAGCTGCTGGAGCCGGGCGCCCACAGGCGGTCCTCGCGGAACGCCTGCAGTGCAATCAGGGCCGCTTTCTCGCAGGCCAGTCGCAGCTGGTCCGGCTTATCCAGATGCGTCAGCTCGGCAATGTGCTGAACCCAACGGTCAATATCCACTTCACCGTCGCCGGTTACCCCGTACTCTTCCCTAACTTTAACCATAGCAATAACTTACCTGATAAATTTCCGGCGTTGCCCGGGCCCGTCCGAAGCAGGGGCAAGGCCGGCTCCCCGAACCGGTCAGCGCGGGTCGCGCTCGAACAGGGCGATGGACTCAACATGGGTGGTGTGCGGGAACATATCCATCACACCGGCGCGCACCAGCCGGTAGCCGTTACGCACCAGGACACCGGCATCCCGGGCCAGGGTGGCCGGGTTGCAGGACACATAGACAATCCGGTTGGCGCCAAAGGCGGTCAGGTACTTGCAGATATCCTCGGCACCGGAGCGGGGCGGATCGATCAGTATCTTGTCGAAACCTTCCTTCGCCCAGCCCTGGCCGGTGAAGTCGCCGTGCAGGTCTGCCCCGAAAAACTCCACATTATCCAGGCCGTTCAACCGTGTATTTTCCCGGCCACGAACCACCATGGCATCGTCGCCTTCCACACCCACAACCTGGCCACCCTTGCGGGCCAGTGGCAGCGTAAAGTTACCCAGGCCACAGAACAGGTCCAGCACCCGCTCGCCAGGCTGGATATCCAGCCACTCAACCGCCCGGTGCACCATGTCCCGGTTGATACCGGCATTCACCTGGGTGAAGTCCATGGGGTGGAACTGCATGGTCAGGTCGAATTCATCCATGCGGTAGGCCAGGCGTTCGTCATCCCGGCCGGCCGATTCCGGCCAGATCCGGTGCACGGTGTCCGGCCCCTTCGGCTGCAGGTAGATATGCAAGTCGTGGGCCTGGCCAAAGGCAATCAGCTTTTCCCGGTCTTCCGGCACCAGGTCGTCCATGTTACGGAACACCATGGCGGCAACGTCGTCGCCACAGGCCACTTCCACCTGGGCGATGCGGTCAAACGCAGCCATGCCGTGCAGTAGCTCCCGCAGCGGTGTGATGCGTTTGCCGATACGCGGGTCCAGCACCACACACTCGCTAATGTCGGTCAGGAAGCTGTTGCGCTTTTCCCGGAATCCCACCAGCACCGATTCCCGGGCTTTTACGTAACGCACCCCGAGCCGAGCCTTGCGGCGGTATCCCAGGGTATCCGGTGAACGCATGGGCTCGATCCACTGCTCCGGCTCTATGCCCCCGAAATGGGCAAAGTGCTCCCGCAAGGTATCTTCCTTGAACCGGATCTGGGCATCGGCGCTCATATGCTGCAGGCTGCAGCCGCCGCACAGGTCGGCAAATTCGCAGGGGGGCTGCTGGCGGTCAGGGGCCGCTTCCAGCACTTCCAGGGTGCGCAGCTCGTCGAACTTGCTGCGGGTGCTGACCATCTTTGCCATCACCGTTTCCCCGGGCAGGGCGCCGTCCACAAACTGGACTTTGCCGTCGGTTCGGGCAATGCCACGGCCATCATGGCCGAGGGATTCAATTTCACAACGCACGGGTTCTTGCGGCAGAACCTTGCGGCGGCGCTTACTCATATTGGCTGGTCTCTTGAAGATTAACGATTCAGGCGCCCGGGAATACACCGGTAGACAGGTAACGGTCTCCGCGGTCACAGATAATGGCCACGATCACCGAGTTTTCAACCTGGCCAGACAGCTTGAGCGCAGCCGCAATGGCCCCGCCCGAAGACACACCACAGAAGATGCCTTCTTCACGGGCCAGGGCCCGCATGGTGTCTTCTGCTTCCTGCTGGCCGATGTCCAGCACCTGGTCTACCCGGGCGGCATCGTAGATTTTTGGCAGATAGGCTTCCGGCCAGCGCCGGATACCGGGAATGGAGGCGCCATCTTCCGGCTGCAGCCCGATAATACGGACATCCGGGTTGCGCTCTTTCAGGTAACGGGACACGCCCATGATGGTGCCGGTGGTGCCCATGGAGCTGACAAAGTGAGTCACCTTGCCCTGGGTCTGTTCCCAGATTTCCGGGCCGGTGCTGCGATAGTGGGCAAGGGGGTTATCCGGGTTGCTGAACTGGTCCAGCACCTTGCCCTTGCCTTCAGTTTCCATACGGATTGCCAAATCCCTGGCGCCTTCCATGCCCTGGTCACGCGTAACATTCACCACTTCCGCACCATAGGCACGCATGGAGGCCCTGCGTTCTTCGCTCAGGTTATCGGGCATGATCAGCACCATCCGGTAGCCCTTGATGGCGGCGGCCATGGCCAGGGCGATACCGGTGTTGCCGGAGGTGGCTTCAATCAGGGTATCACCCGGCTGGATTTCACCCCGGCGCTCTGCTTCCTGGATCATGCTGATGGCGGGCCGGTCTTTCACCGAACCAGCCGGGTTATTACCCTCCAGCTTGGCCAGAATGACATTGGAGGTATTGCCCGGTATCCGCTGCAAACGAACCAGTGGCGTGTGGCCGACATAATCTTCAATGGTGGGGAAAATCATACGCAAACCCTGTGATACACTTTCGGCTTTGAATCATACGCGGGATGGCGGCCACAGTCATTCCGATCCGGATCATCTATGCTGACAGGGAAGTACCCGGTATTGGCTGCCAACACAGCACCGGGCTCGTAAGACTGACGGGAACACAGTATGCGGCGTTGGGGCATTCGAAAAAAAGTTCTGGTGGTGACCCTCGTTCCCACCCTTCTGACCACCCTGTTGCTGGGCCTGTTCTTTACCTACAGCTGGGTGAAGAACATCGAAAACCTGCTGAACGACCGGGGCGAATCCCTGTCCCGCCAACTGTCGGCCGGTGCCGAGTATGGCCTGTTTACCGCCAACCGCAGCCTTCTGAGCAGCCTGTCCACGGCACTGCTGGAAGAGCAGGATGTCCGCTCCATCACCTTCTTCGACCGGGACGGCCAACGCCTGCTGCACAGCGGCCCCGGCAGCACCGAAACCATCCCGGCCTCGGCCCTGGGCTCGGAAAGACCGGTCAAACTGAGTTCAGACAGCAGCACCCGCTTCGTCACCCCGGTGTACCTGCAAGACCTGATGATCGAAACCATGCTCGACCCGGACGCCCGGGAATCCGCCACCGGGCTGGCCGAGCCCCTGGGCTGGGTGGCCGTAGAGATGTCCCATATCCGCACCGAAAAAGAAACCTACCAGGCGCTGCTGATCTCCCTGATGCTGGTGGTTGGCGGCGTGCTGCTGAGCCTGCTGGTTTCCCTGCGCCTGAGCCGGGCCTTTACCCACCCTGTGTTCCAGCTGAATGAAGCGGTGGCCAGGCTCAAGGAAGGCAAGCTGGATACCCGGGTATACACCCGGGCCGGGCCGGAGTTTGAACAGCTGGAATCCGGCCTGAACGAGATGGCGTCGGAGCTGAGCCAGGCCCAGGCAGAAATGCAGCAGAACATCGACCAGGCCACCGGGGATCTTCGGGAAACCCTGGAGACCATCGAAATCCAGAACATCGAACTGGACTTTGCCCGCAAAGAGGCGCTGGAAGCCAGCCGGATCAAATCGGAATTCCTGGCCAACATGTCCCACGAAATCCGCACGCCGCTGAACGGCATTATCGGCTTCACCGAATTGCTGCTGAAAAGCCCCCTGCCACGTCAGCAGCGGGACCACCTGAACACCATTCGCAAGTCGTCGGAAATCCTGCTGACCATCATCAACGACATCCTGGACTTCTCGAAAATCGAAGCCGGCAAACTGATCCTGGACCGCGTGCCCTTCCATCTGCGGGATATCGTGGAAGAAGTAATGGTCATGCTGGCACCGGCGGCCCACGCCAAGAACCTGGACCTGGTTCCGCTGGTCTATAACGACGTGCCGGACAACATCATGGGCGACCCGCTCCGGGTCAAGCAGGTGATCACCAACCTGGTCAACAACGCCATCAAGTTCACCCAGACCGGCGAAGTCGTGCTGCGCGCCAGCCTTGAAGACGAAGACAAGGAAACCAACCGGGTCACCCTGCGCCTGAGCGTAACCGACTCCGGGGTGGGGCTGTCCCGGGCCCAGCAGCAATCCCTGTTCAACGCCTTCAGCCAGGCTGATGCCTCCACCGCCCGGCAGTATGGCGGTACCGGGCTTGGGCTGGCGATTTCCAAGCGCCTGGTCGAAGAAATGGGCGGTGAAATCGGCCTGGAGAGCGAACTGGGCCGGGGCTCGACTTTCTGGTTCACACTGACACCGGAACTGTCCGTCACCGGCGAAGGCTCTTTCTCCAGGGAGGCTCTGAAAGGCGAGCGGATTATCTATCTGGAGAACCAGAAAACCACCGGGCTTGCGGTGGAACACCTGCTGCGGGAATGGGGCGTGGCGGTTGACCGGGTGGCCTCGCCCGGCGCCCTGATGGAACAGGTAGAAGAAGCCCAGCGCCACCAGGAAGGCTACGCCGTTGTCCTGCTCGGCATTACCCGGCACCTGCTGAACTCCAGCCAGTATTGCAGCCTGGTGCGCAGCCTGGAGGTGGAGCGGGACTGCCGCACCCTGCTGCTGACACCCACTCTGGAGACCCACGACCTGCCGCTGTCCGGGCTGGCCAGCGGTCACCTGACCAAGCCGGTGTGCCGTGATCCCCTGTATGACGAATTACTGCTGCTGATTCACGGAATCCATACCGGCAGGAGCACCCTGCCCCAGCCCGTGCCCGGCACAAGAACCTCCGGCGCCCGCCGGGTGCCGCGCATCCTGGCGGTGGATGATAACGAGGCTAACCTGAAGCTGGTAATGACCCTGCTGAAAGATTGCCGCCTGGATACCGAGAGCGCCTCCAGCGGCTTCGAAGCCCTGACCAAGGCCCGGCAGAAGCCCTTTGACCTGGTGTTCATGGACCTGCAAATGCCAGGCATGGACGGGGTGGAAACCACCGCCCGTATCCGGGCCCTGGATTCCGGCTCCCATCAAACGCCGATCATTGCCCTGACCGCCCATGCCCTGGCCGACGAACAGGAAAAACTGGCCAAGCAGGGCTTTGACGGCTACATGCCCAAGCCCATCAGCAGCGCCCAGCTGATTGAACTGGTAAGGGAATTCACGGGCTACGAGTGCTCCGGCAGCCAGCCCCGGTTCAAGATTTCCGAGGTGCGGGATACCCGGCGCGGTCTGCGGCCGTCTAACCGCCGGACGCACCAGGATTGCGTAAGTATTGACGAGAGTATTCAGCTGGCCGCCGGCAAGGCTGACCTGGCGGAGGAGCTGTTCAGCATGCTGCTGGAACAGCTGCATACCGACAGCAAGGCCATCCCCGAGCTATGGGAAAAGCGGCAACTGGATGTTCTGCTGGAGTGTGTACACAAGCTCCACGGCGCCACCCGCTATTGTGGCGTTCCGGAGTTGCGCACAGCCACCAACCGGTTTGAAACCGCCCTGAAATGCCAGGCCCAGGACCTGGAAATCCAGAAAGACCAGCTGCTGGCCGCGATGGCCCGGCTGCAGGACTGGAGCGAGCAGACCGACTGGCAGCAACTGTTCCGGGAACAGCACCAGCCGGCCACCAGCCCGCAAGCCTAGCGGCGTATGCTATCCAGAATCGCCCGCATATCACGCACGGCCTCTTTCAGGCCGGTAAACACGGCGCGGGCAATAATGGCATGGCCGATATTCAGTTCATTGATGCCCTGAATGGCCGCCACCCGCTCGGTGTTATGGTAATGCAGGCCATGGCCGGCGTTGACGATCAGTCCCTTCTTGCGGGCATAGGCCACGGCATCCGCCAGAATCCGGAAAGAGGCATCGGCCTGCTCCGGGGTTTCTGCCTCGGCATATTCGCCGGTGTGCAGTTCCACCACCGGCGCACCACAGCGCACCGCAGCGTCAATCTGGACCGGGTCCGGATCAATAAACAGTGACACTTCTGCGCCGATTTTCACCAGCCGTTCACAGGCCCGGGCTACCCGGTCTTCCTGGCCATCCACATCCAGCCCGCCTTCGGTGGTCAGCTCTTCCCGCTTTTCCGGTACCAGGCACACACACTCCGGCCGTACCTGTTCGGCAAAGGCCAGCATGGCGTCGGTCACCGCCATTTCCAGGTTCATCTTGGTCTGCAGCACTTCTTTGAGCAGCAAAACGTCCCGGTCCTGGATATGCCGGCGGTCTTCCCGGGGGTGAATGGTGATGCCGTCTGCGCCGGCTTCCTCCGCCACCAGTGCAGCCTGCACCGGGTCCGGATAACGGGTACCCCGGGCCTGGCGAAGGGTGGCCACGTGGTCGATATTCACTCCGAGCAACACTCTGGGGTTCATTACGTTCTCCCTGAAGACGAAACCGTCTGGCTGAAAAGATTGCGGCTGTGCAGGGGCTTTCCCTGCAGAAGGTAGTCTACCAGTACACGCATCACCCGCTTGGCGGTTTTGCGGCTGGCTTCACTGGTGTAGTCACCGGCGGCGAGGGCTATCAGCACCTCCCCGGGCAACTGATTCAGGCGGGCATCACGGCTGGCCGCCGACACAATGCCCTGGGCCGGGTCGTATCCGTATACCTGGCCGGCGCTGACCGGCAAGCCGGTGTCGGTGGCCTGGTCCCAGGCAAAGTCATAGCCCAGCGCGGAACAGAACTCCCGCTCGAAGCGACGCAGCAAGGGCTCCAGCTCACCCCGGCCGGCCAGGCCGGTCAGGGCTTGCAGAGTATCGATATAGCTGGCGAACAGGGTGGGATAAGGATCGGCAACCGGCAAGACCCGTTGCAGCAACTCGTTGATGTAAAGGCCACTGTAGAGCGACAGGGTCTGCCTGAGCAACGGTGCAGAGCGCACTTCCAGCTGCACCAGGGTTTTCAGGTCACTGCGGCCGGTCCAGTCGACCAGCAAGGGCTGAAACGGCTGCAGCTGGGCCTTGAGGGGGCTTTTTGCACTGTTGGCACCCCGGGCAACCAGGCTCATGCGGCCATGGTTAAGGGTAAACAGGTCTACCAGCAGGGCGGTTTCCCGCCAGGGCCGGCGGTGGATCACATACGCCGGCTCTTGCTGCACAGCTCCCTTCGAGGCCACCATGGCGGTCTCAGAAGTCGCTCATGCCCAGACTTTTCAGGGCCCGGTCGCTGTCTGCCCAGCCCCGCTTGACCTTGACCCACAGCCGCAACATCACCTTGCAGCCGAACATCTTCTCCATATCCATGCGGGCATCCTGGCCAATCTGGCGCAGGCGCTCGCCCTTATCACCGATGATGATTTTCCTCTGGCCTTCACGCTCGACCAGGATCAGGGCCGAAATATGCAGGGTTTTGCCCTGATGCTTGAACTCTTCAATTTCGACCGCCACGGAATACGGCAATTCTGCGCCCAGTTGCCGGGTGATTTTCTCACGCACCATTTCCGAAGCCATGAAACGCTCGCTGCGATCCGTAATCTGGTCATCCGGGTAGAAATGCACACTCTCCGGCAAATACCGGCCCACCGCTTCTTCCAGTGGTTTCAGGTTGGTCTCTTTCAGGGCCGACAGCGGAATAATCTCGGCGAATTCCCGCTTCTTCGACAGCGTTTCCAGGTGTGGCAGCAGCAAATCCCGTTTCTCGATCTTGTCGACCTTGTTAACCGCAAGGATGACCGGGCACTTCAGGCGCTTCAGTTTCTCCAGCACCATCTCGTCGGCGCTGGTCCAGGCCAGCTGGTCAACCACAAACACCACAACGTCCACATCGATCAGGGCCGATGTCGCAGCCTTGTTCATGTAGCGGTTCAGGGCCCGTGGCTCTTCTTCGTGTATGCCCGGGGTGTCCACATAGATGGCCTGCACCGGGCCCACGGTCTTGATGCCCAGCACCTGGTGGCGCGTGGTCTGGGGTTTGCGGGAGGTAATACTCAGCTTCTGGCCCAGGATGTGGTTCAGCAGCGTGGACTTGCCCACGTTCGGGCGTCCCACAATGGCCACAAAGCCACAGCGGCTGTCCGGATTCTCCGGGCGGGTAATATCATTCATCAGTCGTTCTCCACGCCCAGTTGTTTCAGGGCACTGCGGGCGGCCTGCTGTTCAGCAATACGGCGACTGCTGCCGGTGCCGGAGGTTTTCCGGTCCAGCGACGGCAAGGCGCAGGACACATGGAAGGTCTGGTTGTGGGCTTCGCCGTCCACGGAAATCACTTCATACCGGGGTAACGGGAACTGCCGGGACTGCAGGTATTCCTGCAACCGGGTTTTCGGATCTTTCTGGGTATCCTGGATATCCAGTTTCGCCAGCCGCTCCTTGAACCAGCGCAGCACCTGCTCGCGGCAGGTGTGAAAATCACTGTCCAGATAAATGGCCCCGATGATGGATTCCACGGCATCCGCCAGGATGGATTCCCGGCGATAACCACCGCTTTTGAGTTCACCGGAACCCAGGCGCAGGTACTGGCCGAGCTGGAACTCCCGGCCGATTTCCGCCAGGGTCACGCCTTTGACCATGCGTGCCCGGAGGCGACTCAGCTGGCCTTCCCGGGCTTTTTCGAAGTGGAGGAACAGGTGTTCGGCGATCACCATATTCACGATAGAATCGCCCAGAAACTCCAGCCGCTCATTGTTCTGGTTGCCGTAGCTTCGGTGGGTCAGCGCCAGCAGCAACCGTTCAGGTTCCCTGAACTGGTAGCCGATCCGGCGCTGTAACTGATCAAGATCTGGTTGTGAACTCACTTGCCCTCTAACTCATACTCGTGCTGGAAATGAACAATGCTGTCCACATTCCCGATGATATTGTTGCGAACCTCATAGTCCACCTTGATCACCACAAACTCACCGTTCTTTTCCACGGTTATGTTCTTGGCATCGAAGCCCCGGACGTTATTGACGCTCAAGCGTTTGTTGATCAGTGTGCGTACCTGTGCCGGCCCCATCTGCTCCAGGCCTTCGGTACCTTCCAGGCTTTCCAGTGCTTCCTGGATGGTAATGTCATCAATGTAGGCCGGCCCGATCTTGATCGCCAGGGTGAGCAGCGCACCGAAGAACAGCGCGATAATCATCATGGCCAGTGCGCCGCCTTGCTGCTTTTTCAGGCCTGCAGGAGTTTTGTTATTCATTCTTTTCTGTCTCCGGAACAATGGATTACTCAATAGAGCCTACTCGATCAAAAGATGGCAGACTTGTCAGCGATTTCCAGTGCATCCAGATTGCAAAGGCCTTGCCCACCACCAGGTCGTCCGGCACGGTGCCCCAGAATCGGCTGTCATTACTGTTGTCGCGATTGTCGCCCATAACAAAGTAATGCCCTTCCGGCACCACCCATTCGCCCTCACCGGTACCGCTCACACGGCCCATGGTCAGGTACACGTCATGCTCTACCGGCCCCAGCTGCTCGCGCCAGCGTTCCATCGGCGGCAGACGCGCCACAAAGTCCCGGGCCACCGGCTCGTTGTTGATGAACAGCTGCTTGTTACGGTAGCGGATATGGTCACCCGGAAGGCCGATCACCCGCTTGATGTAGTTGGTGGAACCGTCTTCCGGATAACGAAACACCATCACATCGCCCCGCTCCGGATCGCCGATGTCAACAACCTTGGTACCGGCGACCGGCAGGCGCAGGCCGTAGGCATACTTGTTGACCAGGATAAAGTCGCCCACTTCCAGGGTGGGCAACATGGAACCCGAGGGAATCTGGAACGGCTCGATCAGGAACGACCGCAACACCAGGACCACGGCCAGCACCGGGAAGAACGACCGGCTGAGGTCCACCAGCCAGGGTTCGGCTGGTGCTTCCTCGGCGGGGGCATCCTCTGCCCCGGCCGCGGCCAGACGCCGCTTTTTCAGAACCAGTTTGTCGGCAAGCCAGATCACACCGGTTACCAATGTCAGAACTACCAGTACCAGTGGAAAATCAATGTCCATCCGGGCGCCTTAGTTTTAGTTATCGACTTTCAACACGGCAAGAAACGCTTCCTGAGGCACCTCGACATTGCCCAGCTGCTTCATACGTTTTTTACCTTCCTTCTGCTTCTGAAGCAGTTTCTTCTTACGGCTGACGTCACCACCGTAACACTTGGCCGTTACGTTCTTGCGCAGGGCCTTAACGGTTACCCGGGACACCACCTGGGTGCCAATCGCAGCCTGGATGGCGATATCGAACATCTGCCGCGGAATCAGCTCTTTCATCTTTTCGACAAGCTGCCGGCCCTTGCGGTGGGCCAGGTCTTTGTGAACGATCAGGGCCAGGGCATCTACCCGCTCGCCGTTGATCAGCACATCCAGCCGCACCAGGTTGGCCGTCTGGAAACGCACAAAGTGGTAATCCAGTGAGGCAAAGCCCCGGCTGGCCGACTTGATGCGATCGAAGAAATCCATCACCACTTCCGCCATGGGCAACTCATAGCTGACCTGCACCTGGGTGGACATAAAGTGCATGTTCTTCTGAACGCCGCGCTTTTCCTCGCACAGGGCAATCACGTTACCCAGGTGTTCCTGGGGCACCAGGATATTGGCTTCTACGATCGGCTCGCGCATTTCCTCGATGGAGCCAATATCCGGCAGCCGGGAAGGGTTGTCCACCGACAGGGTCTCACCCTGCTTGGTGACCACTTCGTAGATAACCGTGGGCGCGGTGGTAATGAGGTCAATGTCATACTCCCGCTCCAGTCGCTCCTGGATAATCTCCATGTGCAACATGCCCAGGAAGCCACAGCGGAAGCCGAAGCCCAGGGCATCGGAGTTTTCCGGCTCGAAAAACAGCGAAGCATCGTTCAGGGTCAGCTTTTCCAGGGCATCCCGGAAATCGTCGTAATCATCGGCGCTGACCGGGAACAAACCGGCGTACACCTGCGGCTTCACTTTCTGGAAGCCCGGCAGCATCGGGGTTTCTTCAGCAAACTTCTGGTGCACGATGGTGTCGCCCACCGGTGCCCCGTGAATGTCCTTGATGCCCGCCACCACGAAGCCCACATCGCCGGCTTCCAGGACATTGGTATCGGTAGGCTTCGGGTTGAAAATACCGACCTTGTCCGCGTTCCACGCTTTCTTGGTGGACTTGATGACAATCTTGTCGCCCTTGCGCAGCACCCCTTCGGTAACCCGCACCAGTGACACAACACCCAGGTAGTTATCAAACCAGGAGTCGATGATCAGCGCCTGCAGCGGTGCACTGCGATCCCCTTTGGGGGGCGGAATCTTCTTGATCAGGTCTTCCAGCACATCCTCGACGCCCAGGCCGCTCTTGGCACTGCAGCGCACGGCGTCAGTGGCGTCGATTCCGATAATGTCCTCGATTTCTGCAGCTACCCGATCGGGCTCGGCCTGCGGCAGGTCCATCTTGTTGAGGACAGGAACAACTTCCAGCCCCTGCTCGATGGCCGTGTAGCAGTTGGCCACAGACTGGGCTTCGACACCCTGCCCGGCGTCCACTACCAGCAGCGCGCCTTCACACGCATACAGCGAGCGGGACACCTCGTAGGAAAAATCCACGTGGCCGGGGGTATCGATAAAATTCAGCTTGTAGGTTTCACCATCTTTGGCGGTGTAGTTGAGCGTTACGCTCTGGGCCTTGATGGTAATGCCCCGTTCCCGTTCGAGATCCATGGAATCCAGGACCTGTTCGGCCATTTCACGGTCGGTCAGGCCACCGCAAATCTGGATAAAGCGGTCCGCCAGCGTGGATTTACCGTGGTCGATGTGGGCAATAATGGAAAAGTTACGGATTCGGCTCAGTTCAGTCACAGACAATGATTACTCATATAAGACGTAGGATTGAGCCCGGAAGGGCCGCTACCGGGATCCGGGAACGGCGTGATTTTACCGGTTACCGGCCGTCATTGCCATGATCAGGAAATCAGCGGCTTCTCGTACTGGCGAATCAGGAACCCGATCAGGGCATCTTCGTCCAGCGGATAGCTGAACAGGTTACCCTGCCCCTGGGCACAACCGGCGGATTTCAGGAAGTTAAGCTGCTGCATGGTTTCCACCCCTTCCGCCACAACGGTCAGGTGCAGCTGGTGCGCCAGGGCGATAACGGCCGAGGCCACGTCGGTGGCGCTGACATTGTAGGGAATGTCCCGGATAAACCGGTGATCAATCTTGATCACGTTCAGCGGTAACTGCTGCAGGGCAGCCAGCGAACAGGAACCGGTACCGAAGTCGTCCAGGATCAGGCACACACCAAGGTCACTCAACGACACCAGCAACTCCCGCACCAGTCTCGGGTCTTCATTGAGCAACTCGGCAGGCATTTCCAGCTCCAGCCGGTCCGGCGATACCCCGGTTTCGGTAATCACCCGGCGCATCAGGTCCGGGAAACCGGAATCTGTGAGCTGCCGTACCGAGAAGTTCACCGCCATTTTCAGGGATTCAAAGCCCGCCCGCTCCAGCGCCTGTACCTGGATGCAGGCCTGGCGCAGCGCGAGCTCACCGAGACGGATGATCAGGCCGGTTTCCTCGGCCAGGCTGATAAACTGCTGCGCCGATACCAACCCCTTTTCCGGATGATGCCAGCGCAGGAAGGCTTCTACCCCGATTACCCGCTGGCTGGCCAGGTCCAGTTTCGGCTGGTAATGCAGTACAAACCGGTCGCCTTCCAGGGCGGTTGCCAGCTCTTCCTGCTGCAACAGGCGCCTGGCCGCCTTGATATTCATCGCAGGAGTGAAGAACTGATAGGTGTTGCGGCCGACTTCCTTGGCCCGGTACATGGCCAGGTCTGCGTATTTCATCAGGGTACCGGCATCTTCGCTGTCGTCGGGAATCATGGTGATCCCGATACTGACGGTTACCCCTACCTCGTGCTCGTTCAGGCGGATACGCTGGCAAAGCCGGCGCAGAATCGACTCGGCAACGCGGCCGGCAGCGTCGGAATCGCTGATGCGCGAAAGCAGCACCACAAATTCGTCACCACCGAGCCGCGCCACCGAATCTTCTTCCCGGACACAGCCCTGCAGCCATTGAGCCACCTGGCACAGCAGTTCGTCACCGGCGTCATGGCCGAGGGTGTCGTTGATTCGCTTGAACCCGTCCAGGTCCAGGAACATCAGGGCGGCCGGTTCACCACTGCGCCGGCAACGGCGCACCACATGGTCCAGTCGATCCCGGAACAGCTGCCGGTTTGCCAGCCCGGTCAGCGGATCGTAGAAGGCCAGCCGATGCAATTCCGACTGGGCCGCCTTCAGCTGGGTAAGGTCCCGCAGGCTGAGCACAACGCCATTCACCCCGGGAACCGTCAGCATGGCGGTGTAGGTGCCCTCCATATCGCGCCAGCGGCTTTGGGCATCCCGTATCCTGGCCCGCACCACCGGCATCTGCTTGCCCGGCTCTGCCATCGCATCCTTGAAACCGCGCTTCAGGGCCGACCAGTCATCAGCATGCACCAGCTGGTCAAACTCCAGCTGATCAACGGCGTCCGGATCAAAGCCCAGAATATCCTTGCTGGAGGGGCTGGCATACAAGGCATGGCCCTCTTCATCCAGGACCAGCGTTACGTTGGCGGCCCCCTCGGTAATGGCCCGGTAACGGCCAGCGCTGGCCTGGGCAATCATCCGCGAACGGATCAGGGCGAGTGCAAACAGCCAGAGCAACAGGCTGATGGCCAAGCCGGAGCCCAGCACAATCGGCGGGCGCGCGTCAGACGCCAGGTAATCAAAGGCCGGGGTAGAGCGGGTTTGCAGCAGCCAGTCCCGGCCACCGAGCGACACGGTCTGGCTCATTTCAAAACTGAAATCGTTTTCTAGGGAACCGAGGTTAGAGCCGTACATCAGGGTGTCACGGGACACTATGCCATTATCGTAGATTCGAACGTCCAGGAACGGGGAGATCAGCCCGACAATGCCGTCAAACAGACTGTTCATGCGAAATGCACTGAACACATAGCCCGCCAGCATCATGCGTCGCTCGGCCCGGATTTCCGGCACCTCACCGCCCTGAAAAACCGGGTAATACATGAGAAAGCCGGCCTGGTCTTCATCGACCGATTCCTGCACCAGCACCACCTTGCCGGTAACCATAGGCACTGCGGCATCCCGAGCCCGCTCCATGGCACTCCGGTGCACCGGGTCACTGAACGCATCGTACCCCAGTGCCCGCCGGTTCCTGTCGGTACCCGGCTCCATATACACCATGGGGTAATAGTAGGGCCCCTTGCCCAGCGGCCGGACCAGGTAATCGTATATGCCCTGGGCCCGCACCGAAGAGATGTGATCCGCCATCTGGCGCACGCCAATGCGCTCGACAAACCCGATACCCTCAATGCCCGGGTAGTAGCGGTTGATGTCCACCTTATTGACGTACTCGCTCCACTGCTCGCGGGTAACGCGGCCACTGACAGCGAACAGCCCGGCGCTGCCGGCCAGCACCTGCTCGTAATTGAGCAAACGCTCTTCAATGGCAGTTCTCAGCTGAAGGGACTGGGTACGGAAGCGGGCCTCGGTGCGATCTTCCACCAGGCGGATGGACAATTGCCAGAGCAGAATGGTGGCAATGACTGAAACCAGGAACACGCCCCAGGCAACCCAGGCGTTCCGGAATTTCAGCAACTTACGGAGGGGGAGTTCCTTTTTTGTCATCATTTCCGGCGATCCGTGCCATAGCCATCGCTATTATCGGTCGAAAAAGTATAGCAAAAGCCCCTGAGCGTGTCGTGAACCACGTCAGGGGCTTTGTGAGCTGTTGAACCCGGGCGTTCAGGTCAGGGCTTCATCACCAGGTAGATAGCCCGGCCCTGGCGCACGATGCGTACCGAAACGGCCCGGTTATCCGGCAGGCCCGCCACCACCTTGCGGAACTCGTCAACCGAACGCACCTGCTTGCGGTTGATTTCGGTGATGATATCCCGTGGGCGAATTCCGGCCTCGTAGGCAGCGCCCTGGCCAACACCGGACACCAGCACCCCACCGTCGACGCCCGCTGCCCGGGCCATTTCATCATTCAGCGACTCGACCGCCAGCCCCAGGGGGTTGGCGCCGCTGTTCCCGTTGCTGCCTACTTCCGGGCTGGCTGCGGTTTCACCGTCTTCCGGCAAGCGACCGATTTCGACATCCAGGTCCATCTCCCGGCCTTCGCGCAACACGGTCAACCGGGCCGACTCGCCCACCGCAGTGCGACCCACCATGGGCGGCAGGTCTGAGGAACGCTGGACAGCTTCGCCATTGAATTCGAGGACAATATCGCCAGACTGCAGGCCACCGCTTTCAGCCGGAGAGCCTTCCATCACTTCAGCAATCAGGGCACCGCGGGGGCGCTTCAGGCCAAAACTCTCGGCCAGGTCTCGGTTTACTTCCTGGATCAACACACCCAACCAGCCCCGGGCCACACTGCCCTGGTCACGGATCTGGCGGAATACGCTCATGGCATCGTCAATGGGAATGGCAAACGACACCCCCATAAAGCCCCCGGAACGGGTGTAAATCTGGGAGTTGATGCCAACAACCTCACCATCCAGGTTAAACAGCGGACCACCAGAGTTGCCGGGGTTGATGGCAACGTCGGTCTGGATAAACGGCACATAGTTTTCAGATGGCAGGGAACGGCCAAGCGCGCTGACAATGCCCGCAGTTACCGTGTAGTCGAACCCGAACGGCGATCCGATGGCAAACACCCACTCACCGACTTTCAGATCCTGTGAACGACCAACGCTGACCACCGGCAGGTCATCACCGTTGTCGATTTTCAGCACCGCCATGTCAGAGCGTGGATCTGTGCCTACGATAGCCGCCTTGAACTCCCGGCGATCATTCAGGCGCACGATCACTTCGTCTGCACCCTCCACCACGTGGTTATTGGTCAACACGTAGCCGTCTTTGGAAACAATGAAACCGGAGCCCATGGAACGGCTGGGCTGCGGGGAATGGGGAGACCCGCCAAACGGCGACTGGGGGCCACGGAAGAAATCCTGCAGGAACGGGGGCAGCTGCTCGAACTGGCGTTCGTCGAAGGGCATACCCTGGAAGCGGGAGCCGCTGCTTTGCGGATCCGTTGTGGTGCTTATGTTGACCACGGCACTGGAATTTTCCTCCACCAGCTCGGTGAAGTCCGGCAAGCCGCGGGCCGCCAGGCCCTGACTCCAGAAGACCGACACCAGTGCTGACAACATCAGCAGTGCGCCCAGCACCGGCCAGGGCTTCAGGACCGGGGACAACCGGGCAGCTTTTGTGTTTGTTCTCGACATCTACAACCCCCTGTTATGACTGTGATACAGCGTTAATTCTGGGGTCAGGCCTCTGATTTTCAACTTAAAAAACGGTAGGACTCAGAGACAGTTCACCGTTGCGATACGGTTGACCCTCACAAGGCGCGGTTCAAACCGGTCACCGGAGCCGGACTGCCAGTGTCTGACTGCGACAAAGCCCGCAGCCAGGCCCGCCAGCGCGCCGGCAATCGCGACAAGGTCCGTCGCCCCCAGCCACCGATAGGCCCCGATACTGCCCAGCACCATCAGCACAAGGGGCAGCCCGTATACCGCCAGCGAAGCGGTCAGCACCGATTGCTCGTCCACTCCGATCACCACTTCATCGCCCACCCGGGCATCCACGGTGTTGGCCACCAGTATCTGGTTCGCACGCCCACCGGATACAGACGCCAGTGCCCGCTGGCCGCAACCGGAGCGGGCCGAACAACTCTGGCAGGCGCTGGTGCGGATAGTCTGCACCCAGGCCCGGTCGCCCTTGAGGGCAACCACTTTGCCGGTTTCAGTGATCATCGTTCAGACACCAGGCCAAGGGCGCCGTCAATTTTCACACCATCGGCCACCTTTCGTGCCGTGGCTGGCGGGATCTCTCCCACCACCGCGATCAGGAACGCACGTTCATTTACTGCCACCTCACGCATATATACGGTGGTAGCACCGATTCTGGACGCCCCGGTGGGCATTTTCAGCCGGCCCATGGGTTCAACAAATACCGAAAATGCCGCCAGGCCATCAGAGAAAGCAACTGCCTTGCCCTTGCCGGAACGAGGCGCTGCTGCGGGTTCAAAACCCTCGGGGCGCCAGTTCAGGGTCCAGCCATTCATGCGCGCTATCATCGATTGCCGGGGTTGGCCGGCGTCGTCGAGCGTGCGGGTAATTTCCCGGCCCCGGGTCTGCACTTCAAACTCTTCGTCGGGAATATCGCCGGTTATGTCCAGGTTGGTGAACTGGAAATGCTCCAGTACCTCACCATCAGCGTTGCGCACATGGCTTTTCACCAGCAGAGCCGTTTCTTTCTCCAGCCACAGCCGGTGGCTGTAACGATCGCTGTCTCGGGCGGTCAGGGCCACGGTAACCACATCGTATCCCGCCACCCGGCCTTCACCGATCAGCTCCGGCTGATACCATTGCCCGAAGGGCATCAACTGGCTGGTAAAGGCCTCGGCAAACGGGCCGGAAGGAATGACTTCTTCCAGGCTGATCCGGCCACGATCCGGCAACACGCAGACTACATTCATGCCTTTGCGGACAATCTCTCCGCTGCCACCGTCCTGCATCACCAGGCGCTCTTCCACCCGGCCGTTGCGGTAGCGGTGGGCGATGCGCATGGAGTGAACCCGGTCGCCCCGGGCATAAACAAACACACCGCGATAAGATGTCATATTCAGGGCCGGGCCCATGCGCTCCAGCCAGGCCATGGCCGGGTCCGGATCAGCGGGCGACTCGTCGGCCTTTACCGGCTGCATGGTAAAAAGCAATACCAGAACTGTCACCAGCGCAGTACCCACCAACCTGACATTCATGCCAACCGGAACCATCATTGAAACTGCTCCAAACTCAATAACCGCCGCTGGCACTGACCAGGCGGGCATAGCCTACCGAACCGCGCCCGGCGCCCACGCTGTTGTGCTGCGCATGCTCAAGCAGATACTGGCGCATCTGCTGCAGTTGTTCTTCATCCAGGCGCTGCAGGGCCACCTCTTCCACAGCCGATGGTAAGGCAACCGGTGCAACCGCACCCTGCCCCGCGATGGCTGCGGGAACGTCACCCGGTCGGGAATCCCAGCCGGCACCGGCACCAAAGCCGACCACCAGCGCCATCACTACCATGGCAGCGACCGGCATATGCCAGCGCCGGCGCGGCGACCGGGCAACCTCACTGGCAGCTACCTCGCGGCGGCTCCGGCCATCAAGCTGCTCACGCACAGCAGAGGCGATATCCAGGCCTTCCGCCGGGCCGTGGTTTTCGTGCATCAGATCCCGGACCTGCTGCCAGCGCTGCCATTGATCCCGGACTTCGCCCTGGTTGGCATGGGACAACAAGCGCCGAACCGACAGTTCATCCGCTTCGTCGTCCATCATCGCTGACAGGGTCTCTCTGAGACGATCATCCATCAGGTGCAACCTCGTTTATATCTCTGAATGATTCAGCAGCGGCGCCAACTGGCGATCCACTGCATCCCGCGCCCTGAATATCCGGGAACGAACGGTTCCTATCGGACACTCCAGAATCCGGGCAATGTCTTCGTAGCTCAGGCCGTCATACTCTCTGAGCAGAAACGCAGACCGAAGTTCCTCCGGCAAACCGGCAATGGCTTCAGTCAGGGCTTTCTGTAATTGCTCCCGCTGCAGCAGCCGCTCTGGCGAGGCGACGTCGCGCAGGCGACTGCCATCATCAAAGTTTTCGGCTTCGGCAGCATCGGCCGAGCCCTGAGGTCTGCGCCCCCGGGCTTCAAGGTAGTTTTTGGCGGTGTTAACAGCGATCCGGTACAACCAGGTATAGAACGCACTGTCGCCCCGGAAACGGTCAATCGCCCGGTAGGCTTTGACAAAGGTTTCCTGGGCCAGATCCATGACTTCCTGGCTGTCGTAGACATAGCGGCTGATAATAGAGGCCACGCGCGACTGGTATTTCACCACCAGCAGGTCGAAGGCCGCACGGTCGCCGTTGCGAACCTTGCGTACCAATTGCAGGTCCGTCTGGCTGTCGGACTGCTCTCCGGGATTCCAGTCTTTATCAGGTGTCATGGACGAAACAGCAGTGTGTCCCCTGTTGCTGGCCACTGGCTTTCTGGCCTTGGCAAGATTTGCTTGAGTCATTGGGCATTTTCCTGCGTTCGTTCAGGCCAAATAGACAGCAAGCGCAAAGTTTAGTTCAATACACGTCCACATTATGGCCCGCGACATCGACTCAATGCCACAGTCCTACGAATACGACGTTCTCATTATCGGCAGCGGCGCTGCCGGCCTGACCGTAGCGCTCAACCTGCCGGAACACCTCAGGGTGTGCGTGGTCAGCAAGGCCGACATCAGTTCGGGCGCCACACTCTGGGCCCAGGGCGGCATTGCGGCAGTGCTCGACGATACCGACTCGGTGGAAAACCACATACAGGACACCCTTAACGCCGGCGGTGGCCTGTGCCACGAAGACGCCGTGCGCTTTACCGTGGAGCACAGCAAGGAAAGCATCGAGTGGCTGATTGAATCCGGTGTCGAGTTCACCCGCCAGGACGATGGCGCCGACTACCACCTGACCCGTGAAGGCGGGCACAGCCACCGGCGCATCCTCCATGCCGCCGATGCCACCGGCCATGCGGTATCCACCACCCTGGCCAGCCAGGCTGCGGCGCGCCCGAATATCGACCTGAAATCCGGCCGGGTGGCGGTAGACCTGATCACCAACCGCAAACTGGCCTTGCCGGGCAACCGCTGCGTGGGCGCCTATATCCTGAACCTGGAAGACAACCACGTGGAACTGTTCCGGGCCCGGTTTACCGTGATTGCCACCGGCGGCTCCTCCAAGGCTTACCGGTACACCACCAACCCGGACGGTGCTTCCGGCGATGGTATTGCCATGGCCTGGCGGGCCGGCTGCCGGGTCGCCAACATGGAATTCAACCAGTTCCACCCTACGTGCCTGTACCACCCGCACGCCAAGTCATTCCTGATTACCGAAGCCGTTCGCGGTGAAGGTGGTGTACTGAAGCTGCCAGACGGCAGCCGGTTTATGGACCGTTTCGACAAACGCGCCGAGCTGGCGCCCCGGGACATCGTCGCCCGGGCCATCGACCATGAAATGAAGCGCCTGGGTGCAGACCACCTGTACCTGGACATCAGCCACAAACCGGCAGACTTCATCAAGCACCACTTCCCGACCATTTACGAGAAGTGCCTGGGCTTTGGCATCGACATCACCAGGGAGCCTATTCCGGTGGTGCCTGCGGCCCACTACACCTGTGGTGGCATTGTCAGCGACGAACGCGCCCGCACCGACATCAACCAGCTCTATGTGGTGGGGGAAGCAGCCTTCACCGGCCTGCACGGCGCCAACCGCATGGCCAGCAACTCCCTGCTGGAATGCCTGGTGTACGGCCGCGCCGCCGCTGCCGATATCACCCGCCGGGAATCGGATATTCCGGCACCGCCCGCAGCACCGGACTGGGATGAAAGCCAGGTACGGGATTCCGATGAAGACGTTGTGATCTCCCACAACTGGGACGAACTTCGCCACTTCATGTGGGACTACGTGGGCATTGTACGCACCACCAAGCGATTACAGCGGGCCAAGCACCGGGTCGACCTGCTGTCCCGGGAAATCGGCGAGTTCTACAGCAATTACCGGGTAACCAATGACCTGATCGAGCTGCGTAACCTGGTTACCGTAGCAGACCTGATCATCTGCTCGGCCCTGCAACGCAAGGAAAGCCGGGGCCTGCACTACACACTGGACTACCCGGGCATGCTGAACGATCCGCAAGACACGGTCCTGGTACCCACCACCTATCGCACGCTGTCTCCCTGACCGGGAGATTCCATTCTGTTTTCAAGGCAATCGACTATGTCTGACACCAACGCATCCAACGACCATACCGACTTTCACCGCCTGTGGTGGCACAGCCGCCGGGGCATGCTCGAGCTGGATGTACTGCTGCTGCCGTTTCTGGAAGAAGCCTACCGGGATCTCGATCCGGAAGACCAGGAGCGCTATCGCAAGCTGCTGAGCTGCGAAGACACCGACATGTTCGAGTGGTTCATGCAGCGCAGCAAGCCGCAGGACCCGGATCTGCAGCGGATCGTGGAGATCATCCTGAACCGTGTCCAGCCGGATTGAACTGAGACTTTCCCCTTCACGGGCGGCCGGCATACTGGCTGCCCTGCCCTGGCTGGTACTGATGGTGTTCAGCCTCGTCGCTGCCCCGGCCAGCAGTCTTTGGCTGCTGTTGCTGCTGGCGCCTGCAGGGATCATGGCTGTTCGCCAGTTCCAGCGTTGCGGGCTGTTACAGGGCCCTGGCGCCATTGTTGCCCTGCAATCTGACGCCGACACCCTCACCTGCCAGCTGGCAAACGGGGAAACCCGCACTGTAAGAATCTGCGGTTCGAGCAGCCTCGGCGCCTCCTTCCTGGCCTTGAAACTTCGCCCTGCAGACACCACGTCCAGAACTATGTTTGTACTGGTTCTCGGTGCCAGCTCCCTGTTTGGCGCCAACGCCCCGGAGACCGATTTTCGCCGGTTACGGATGTGGCTGAGAGCCGGCCGGCCAACAACGGCTTAACGAATTTTCCACCCTATTGCGGAGAGCTTTATGAACAACCGCCCCACCACCGCCAACCAACATGGTTACGCGGTGCTTGAGCACAGGGTCATGGTCCGCATCAGCGGCCCGGGCACCGACAAGTTTGTTCAGGGCCAGTTTTCCCAGCACGTGGACGACGTTACCCCCCAACAATCACGCCGGGCCGCAGCCAGCACGCCAAAAGGCCGCGCCTACTGCCTGACCCGCCTGGTGCGGGACCAGCAGGACCTGCTGATGGACCTGGACCGGGAACTGTCAGACGCCACCCTGGGCCAGCTGAAGAAATACCTGATGCTGTTCCGCGGTACCCGCATGGATGTCGTAGAGCAGGCCCGGATTATCGGCCTGCTGGGCCAGGAGGCCGCCGTGGCGGTTGCCGGAGACAACGCCGCCACACTGGGCAGCCCGGGCGATATAGTGGCTACAGAGAACGGCTACCTGATCCGCATTGAGGACAGCGCCGGGGCTTTACCCCGATACGAATGGTGGCTACCGGAAGGTGCTGCCGAATTACCCGAAGCGCTTCCCGAGCTGACCATAAACGACTGGAACGCCGCCAGCATCGCCGCCGGCGTGCCCTGGCTGACACCAACCACCGTGGAAGCCTACGTACCGCAAATGCTGAACCTGCAGCATCTTCAGGGCGTGCATTTCAAGAAAGGCTGCTATACCGGGCAGGAAGTGATCGCCCGCATGCATTTCCTCGGCCAGCTGAAGAAGAGCCTGTACAGGCTAGCCTTTACCGGCTGCACCCAGGCGCCTGAAGCTGGCAGCAACCTGCTGGCAGGCGACAAAAAGGCCGGGGATGTGGTCAATGCAGTGATGACCTCAGACAACGGGGGCGAGCTGCTGGCCGTTCTGCGCCATGATGCGGACAAGTCGGCACTGAGCCTGGAAGGTAACGACTCCTGCCAACTCGAAGTGCTCGACTTGCCCTACCCGGTACCGGAGCGGGAAGCTGATCCGGCAAGCTGATTATTGCTTGCCGTAACGCTGTAGCAATTCGGCCTTCGGTGGCAGGCTCCAGTCGATCGCAGGCCGGTTCCGGCTGAGCAGCCAGTCATTGGCCCGGGAGAAGTGACTGCAGCCGAAGAAGCCCCGGTAGGCACTCAGGGGCGACGGATGCGGCCCTTCCAGCACCAGGTGACGGTTGCGATCGATATGCCGGCCTTTCTTGCGGGCGTAGCTGCCCCAGAGCAGGAACACCACATCGTCGCGCTCGCGATTGATGGTTTCGATCACCTTATCGGTAAAGGTTTCCCAGCCTTTGCCCTGATGGGCGCCAGCATTGCCCTGCTCCACGGTCAGTACCGCATTCAGCAAAAGCACACCCTGCCCAGCCCAGGTTTGCAGGCAGCCGTGATCGGGCCGCGGGTGGCCAAGATCCGTTTCAATTTCCTTGAAGATATTCACCAGGGACGGTGGCGGAGGCACATCCGGCCGGACCGAAAAACACAGGCCATGGGCCTGGCCGGGGCCGTGGTAGGGATCCTGCCCCAGAATCACCACGCTCACTTTATCCAGCGGCGTGCTGTTCAGGGCGTTGAAACACAGATGTCTTGGCGGAAACAGCACCTTGCCGGCCTGTTCCTCGGCGGCCAGGAACTCGGCCAGTTGCCGCATGTAGGGCTGACGGAACTCGTCCGCCAGCCACTGGTCCCAGCCGCGACCGGGCTTCAGTTGCTGAGCCAGTGCCTCGGCGGGGTGCATGGCCTTACTCGCCTTCCGGCTTCTGCTCGGCCTTGTGCTCCGGGCGCATGGCCGGGAACAGGATAACGTCGCGGATGGACGGCGAATCGGTCAGCAGCATGGCCAGGCGGTCGATACCGATGCCTTCACCGGCGGTCGGCGGCAGGCCGTATTCCAGCGCCATCACGTAGTCGTCATCGTAGAACATGGCTTCGTCGTCGCCGGCGTCTTTCTCCGCCACCTGGGCCTGGAAACGCTCGGCCTGGTCTTCGGCGTCATTCAGCTCGGAGAAGCCGTTGGCAATCTCGCGGCCGCCCACGAAGAACTCGAAACGCTCGGTCACGAACGGGTCGCTGTCCTTGCAACGGGCCAGGGGCGACACTTCTTTCGGGTACTCGGTGATGAACGTCGGCTGCATCAGGCGATGCTCGGCGGTGGCCTCGAAGATTTCGATCTGCACCTTGCCCAGGCCCCAGATATCTTTCACGTGGATACCCAGGTTCTTCGCCACTTCGCGGGCCTGGGCGTCGTCTGCCAGCTGCTCGCGGGTGATGTCCGGGTTGTAGCGCAGGATGGCGTCTACCACCGTCAGGCGCTCAAACGGCTTGCCGAAATCGTATTCGATGGTTTCTTCGGTGCCGTCTTTCAGTACCCGGGTGTTCACCACGGTGGTGGTGCCCAGTACTTTCTGCGCGATGGTACGCAGCATGTCTTCGGTCAGGTCCATCAGGTCGTTGTAATCGGCGTAGGCCTGGTAGAACTCGACCATGGTGAACTCGGGATTGTGCCGTGTCGACAGCCCCTCGTTACGGAAGTTACGGTTGATCTCGAACACCCGCTCGAAGCCGCCGACGACCAGGCGCTTGAGGAACAGCTCCGGTGCAATCCGCAGGTACATATCGATACCCAGGGCGTTGTGATGGGTCACAAACGGACGGGCGGTAGCGCCACCGGGGATCACCTGCAGCATGGGGGTTTCCACCTCCATGAAGTCACGGTCGGTGAAGTACTGGCGCATGGTGTTGATGATCTTCGACCGGGCATGGAACACGCGGCGGCTGTCTTCGTTCACCATCAGGTCCACATACCGGTGACGGTAGCGGGCTTCGGTGTCGGTCAGGCCCTTGTGCTTCTCCGGTAGCGGGCGCAGAGACTTGGTGAGCAGCACGTAGTCTTCCATGGTGACGTACAGGTCGCCCTTGCCAGACTTCGACAGGGTACCGCGCACGCCCACGATGTCGCCCATATCCCAGTGCTTGGTGTCCTTCTGGACATCCTTGGAAGCATAGATCTGGATGCGGCCGGTCATGTCCTGAACCACCTTGAACGCCTTGCGGTCGAGCATCATGCGGCCGGCAATGGCCACCTTGATGCCCAGGGACTCCAGCTCTTCCTTGGATTTGTCACCGTATTTTTCCTGCAGCTCGGCAGCGGTGGCATCGCGACGGAAGTCGTTCGGGAACGGATTGCCCTGCTCACGCATGTTTGCCAGTTTGGCGCGGCGCTCGGCAATCAGCTTGTTGTCCTCGGGCTGTGCAGCGTTCTGGGTGTGTTCAGTCATTTTGGCTCACTAAGAAGTCGGGATTGTCCGGGTGTGGGTGAATGGCGCTGATTACAGCGCCATCTTCAGACTGGCTTCAATAAACTTGTCGATGTCACCATCCAACACCGACTGGGTGTTGCTGGTTTCCACCTTGGTGCGCAGGTCCTTGATACGGCTGTCATCCAGCACGTAGGAGCGGATCTGGCTACCCCAGCCGATGTCAGACTTGGAGTCTTCGGCTTTCTGTTTCTCTTCGTTGCGCTTCTGCATTTCCAGCTCAAAGAGCTTGGCCTTGAGCTGCTTCATGGCCTGGTCTTTGTTCTGGTGCTGACTTCGGCCGGCCTGGCAGGCCACCACAATCCCGGTCGGGTTGTGGGTCAGTCGCACCGCGGATTCGGTCCGGTTAACGTGCTGACCACCGGCACCGGAGGCGCGGTAAACGTCGACTCGCAGATCCGCCGGGTTGATCTCGATTTCGAAACTGTCGTCCACTTCCGGCGATACAAATACCGAAGAGAAAGAGGTGTGGCGACGGTTGCCGGAATCAAACGGGGATTTACGCACCAGGCGGTGGACGCCGGTTTCAGTGCGCAACCAGCCGTAAGCGTAGTCGCCCTGGATGTGAATGGTGGCACTCTTGATGCCCGCCACTTCACCTTCCTGCAGTTCAACGATCTCGGATTTAAAGCCACGACGCTCGGCCCAGCGGAGGTACATGCGCAGCAGCATATTGCCCCAGTCCTGGGCTTCGGTGCCGCCGGAGCCGGCCTGGATGTCCAGGTAGGCGTTGTTGGCGTCCATTTCGCCGGAGAACATGCGGCGGAATTCGAGCTTCTCGAGTTCTTTATCGAGACCTTCGAGATCGGCTTCGATTTCCTCAACGGTGCCTTCGTCATCCTCTTCCACGGCCATGTCCAGCAGGCTTTCTGCGTCCGCCAGGCCGTTGGTGAGGTTGTCGATGGTTTTGACGATCAGTTCAAGGTCTGAGCGTTCTTTGCCCAGAGCCTGGGCCCGCTCGGGATCGTCCCAGACGGTGGGTTGTTCGAGTTCGCGTTCGACTTCGGTCAGGCGTTCACTGCGCTGATCGTAGTCAAAGATACCCCCTCAGCGCTTCAGTGCGCTCGCGAAGCTCTTTGATCTTCGTCACTATGGGATTAATTTCCATGAAACCTTGTCTCGCTTTGGAAAAATGATGCGATAAAAACAGAGGGCGGATTCTACCGGAATTTGCGGGGTAAATCAGCAAGCGGAAAGTACGGAGTATCTGAGTTCCGAGCCCGGCCCTGAGGCTTCGGCTCTGGTGCAAGCACAGGGTGGGCGGGAACCTTTCCGGGAGACGCTGTGAATACGTATATGTAGACCTCTTGTTGCGCAAGCCTCCCAAGCTCTCGGTGGTGTAAAAAGTTAACTGGGTAAAACTGCGCAC